>Ga0308161_1000026_pt1 | contig 490181 bp, 433 predicted proteins | sample PhyFR2_FD_201034 | JGI IMG/M metagenome (GOLD analysis project Ga0308161, IMG submission 201034) | Phyllosphere microbial communities from UC Gill Tract Community Farm, Albany, California, United States - DLSLF.R2 | ecosystem: Host-associated > Plants > Phyllosphere > Unclassified | place...
GGTCCGGCCCCCCCCCCCCCCAACCCTCTGCGGGAAAAAGCGAGTAGCGAGAGCGGGAAAAGCTCCTGAAAAAAAATTGAATATCCAATCTGCTTATTCTCAAAATGTTTTTATAATAAACACATTTTCCAATACTTATTGTGGATTTGTGTATAAAAAAAGTACAAATGCAAGAATACGTATAAAACTTTTTCTTACATTTGTACCTCCACAGCATAAGGAAATTTTTGGTTAATTCTCTTTCTGCCTCCTAAAACGAAAATTAGCAGTTCTGCAATCTAGTTTTTTGAAAGATTACACTGTCCAATTCTTTCCTTTTTTTATGCCTTTTTCACAAATTCAGATTTCAGGGCCATTGAGCCGAAACCATCGATTTTACAGTCAATATTATGATCACTGTCCGGTCTGAGGCGTATGTTTTTCACCTTTGTTCCGGCTTTCACCGGCTTGGGTGCCCCTTTTACAGGGAGATCTTTAATAACCACTACCGAATCTCCATCCTGCAGTTCATTCCCGTTTGAATCTAAAATCTTTCCCGAATCTGACGCAATTGCAGCTGTTTCCTCAGGATTCCATTCATAAAAACATTGGGAACACACCATTAAGTCATCGCTCGGATAGGTAAATTCGGAGCCACATTTTGGACAAAGTACAGAATCACTCATTGTATTAATTTTTTGCAAAGGTAATTCTTTAATATTTTTAATTAAAATCTAAAAACATGAGATATACCCAAAACGAGTTAGACTGTACTCAAGAAAGAATTAGGACATACGTGATTTGTTCACCTTTCAGTACACAAAGGCAACATATCAAATACATAACGAAACCTTAAACACCAAACTCAGAATTTTGAACTTAAAAGTCTCAACTTAAATTCGTATTTTTGCAGATTCAAAATAGCAGAACCCAATTTTATGGAACTTATTCACAGAAACTTAGCCATCGGTATTCACGATGCTTTACAGGAAACATTTTTTGAGAAAAACAAATATGCCGATAAAGTGATCGAAAGACTTTTAAAAGCAAACAAAAAATGGGGAAGCCAGGACAGAGCCGTTGTTTCTGAAATTTTCTACAATATCATCCGTTGGAAAAAGCGCCTTGAATACTATATGGGCGAAGGGGTGAAGCCCAACAACATTTACAAACTGATGATTGCCTACCTTTTATGGAGCAAAACCAATTATAAAAAGTTTGAGGAATTCGACGGGATAAAAATCGCTGACATACTTACCAAACTCAAAAAAAACACCGTTCCTACAAAGGCTATTGAACATTCTATCCCCGACTGGCTCGCAGAAACCCTTGAAAAGGAATTGGGCGAGAAATGGGAGAAAGAAATGCATGCGTTAAACGAGCAGGCCCCGACCGTACTGAGAGCCAACTCATTAAGAACGACCACCAAAGAACTTATTTCTGATCTTGCAGATGAAAATGTTACCTCCTACCCTGTAAGAAATTACCCGGATGCGGTACAGCTTGAAGAGAAAAAGAATGTTTTTCTTACTACAGCTTTTAAGGAAGGCCTTTTTGAAGTTCAGGATGCTTCTTCACAAAAAATAGGATATTTCCTGGATGTAAAAGAAGGCCAGCGCGTGGTTGATGCCTGTGCCGGAGCCGGCGGAAAAACCCTGCATCTTGCCGCTTTAATGGGAAATAAAGGACAGATCATTGCACTGGATATCTACGAATGGAAACTGGCAGAACTAAAACGACGCGCCAAAAGAGCCGGTGCTCATAATATCGAAACCCGATTGATTTCGGACAATAAAGTCATCAAAAGACTCCACGATAAAGCAGATCGTCTACTAATTGATGCGCCATGTTCCGGACTGGGTGTTTTAAAAAGAAATCCCGACAGCAAATGGAAAATCGACCAGGATTTTATAGACCGAATTAAAAAAGAACAGCAGCAGATTCTTCAGGATTATTCCAAAATGCTGAAAAAAGGCGGAAAAATGGTGTATGCAACATGTTCTATTTTGCCTTCCGAAAATAATGAACAGGTAAAAGAATTCCTGAAAAACAATCCGAATTTCAAAATGATCAAAGATGAAAAGGTAATGCCAAGCGAAGGATACGACGGGTTTTACATGGCTTTGATCGAAAGAGTTTCATAAACGAATTTTAAATATATATTATTAAAACTACTCTATTTTGGAGTAGTTTTTTATTTGGTACACCTGCAAAAGATTTAAAATTTATCTTTGTGAAAACTATCAATCCACATGTATCAAAAGATCTTACTCAGTTTTTCTATTCTATTATCACTATTTTCCTTTTCGCAAACCTATGAGGTTCAGTATATAAGTTCATATAATGGAAAAATAACTCCCGATCAGTCTCCTACTTTAGTCTGGGCCAATGAAAAAGAAAATTTTATTCTGAATACGAAAATCAGGGAACAGAAAGCGGAATTTCCATTTGAGATTACCAAAATTGAAAAACCTTCCAATACCGTAATTTCTTATGCTTTTCTGAAACCTGATGAAATCATATCGACTTCCGATGCAGAATCTATAGGCAAACAAACTTTTGAATTTACCAGTGAAACAAAGAAAATTTTAGGCTACAACTGCAAAAAAGCAGTAACCAAAATCAATTCCAACACCATCGAAATCTGGTACACTACTGATTTGAAGATCAACGGAGGACCATCCGTTTTGGGACAAAGTTTAGGCTTTGTATTGGAAATCGAAAGAAATAAAAATTCTCTGGTTACGGCGAATTCAATCAAAAAAGTCAAAAAAACTGATATTGATAAAATTCTCAGCAGTCATGTTACTTCCACCGATCAGCTGGGTTATAAAGACCGGGTCTGGAAAAGCAGATTCACCACTTTGAAAGTTTTTGAAGACGAAACCATTAATTTTTCCGGTGATTCGAAATCAGAGAGCGAAATTAAAAGATTTGCCAACGGAACGATTATTCTGAAAAAAATCAAATTTCCGACAATAAAAGATGGCGATAATATTTTTGTTGAGCTGAAACAGCAGTCCAATGGTGATGCCTACGACAGAACCGGCACGGTATTCTTTATTCCGCAGGATAAAAAAGAATCTTTTCTGGACGGACTGGAAAACGGTGTAAAAACCCTTCCGGTATACAATAACGGAAACGGAAAGGAATACTTCGGCGTTAAAACAACACAAAATTATAACCCCGCCGTTGAAATGATGCGTTTCTTTACGGCTTTCGGAATTAATAAATTTAACCATATTCAGCTTAAAGACAAAACTTGGCAGACAATCAGTCCGTATCGTCAGGATATCACGGAACTAAAACCTGCTTTAAGTGAAAAAGAATTATGGATCGGAACTTTTATTGGGAACTATGATAAAGGCGGCCACAAAGTAAGCCTGGAAATCACCATTCACAAAAGCGATCAGACCATTTATAAAAACAATACCGTAATTCCTTTATTCAACACTCTGAACATTATGGAAATGGCCGGACAGGACTATTCTACCATGTTCAATGAGGATAAAGGTTTGCTGGTGGAATTCACCTTACCAAAAGACCTTAAGAACGCACAATTGAGATATATTACCACCGGACATGGAGGCTGGGAAAACGGTGATGAATTTGTACCGAAAACCAATTCTATATTATTGGATGGAAAAATGTCATTTTCGTTTATTCCCTGGAGATCAGATTGCGGTTCTTACCGTCTTTACAACCCGGCATCCGGAAATTTCGGCGATGGACTTTCTTCATCCGACTTAAGCCGTTCCAACTGGTGTCCCGGAACCGTTACCAATCCGAATTTCATTTCTCTCGGAGATCTGAAGGCCGGAAAACATACCATTCAGGTAAAAATTCCTCAGGGCCCTACGGAAGGAAACAGTTTCAGTTCATGGAATGTTTCAGGAGTGTTGTTGGGTAATGAATAAAAAAAACCTTCTCGCAAATTGACTCTGCAAGAAGGTAAAAACACAAATGATGAAAAAAAATTATTTCGAGCCACAAAGTAATGGTAAAATTTTTTGGAATTAATTATCATAGATTAATAAATATTAAATTTTTATTTTGTATATGTTTAACAATATATCTGTGACGAAAAAAATTAACTAAAATCATATCAAATTTTAATTATAATTAAAATTTTTCCTAATAATAAATCATTAAGTTAAAAATATACGCTTAATGATTTTTTTTATTGTTTATTATCAACCACACCGATACTTTTGTTTTAAAATTAAATGATAAAATAATGTGTGGAATTGTATGTCTCTTTGACGCCAAACAAAAAACTGAAATATTAAGACCCCAGGTTCTCGAAATGTCTAAGAAAATTCGTCACCGTGGTCCTGACTGGAGCGGGGTTTTCCAGGATGAAAAAGTAGTCTTCTCCCATGAAAGGCTCGCCATCGTAGATCCTACATCGGGAAAACAGCCGCTTTTTACCAAAGACGGGAAAGTTGTTCTCGCCGTAAACGGGGAAATCTATAACCATAGCGAATTAAAGGAAGAATTTCCTGATTACGAATTTCAAACACAATCTGACTGCGAAGTAATTTTAGCCCTGTACAGAAAATACGGTAAGGATTTTTTAGAAAAACTGAACGGTATTTTTGCTTTTTCCTTATACGATACCGAAAATGATATTTACCTCATCGCCCGGGATCATATGGGGATATGCCCGCTGTACCAGGGATGGGATAAAAACGGAAACTATTATGTAGCCTCCGAACTAAAAGCACTGGAAGGCATCTGTAAAAAAATTGAAACATTTTTACCCGGACATTTGGTATACAGCAAAGATGGCAACGAACTCCAGCAATGGTACAAAAGAGACTGGGAAAGCTATGATGCTGTTAAAGATAAAGAAACAGATATTGCTGCATTAAGAAAAGGATTGGAAGATGCTGTACACAGACAACTAATGAGCGATGTTCCTTACGGCGTACTGCTTTCCGGTGGCCTTGACTCTTCAGTGATTTCTGCGGTAACAGCAAAATTTGCAAGACAGAGAGTAGAAAGTGGTGACACTCAGGAAGCGTGGTATCCAAGGCTGCACAGCTTTGCCGTAGGTCTTGTCGGTTCTCCCGATCTGGCAGCAGCTCAAAAAGCCGCGGAACATATCGGATCGGTTCATCATGAAGTTCACTTTACCGTGCAGGAAGGGCTCGATGCCATCCGTGATGTAATTTATCATCTTGAAACATATGACGTTACCACCGTAAGAGCTTCTACCCCCATGTATCTTCTGGCAAGAGTTATTAAATCAATGGGAATCAAAATGGTACTTTCAGGGGAAGGTTCTGATGAACTGTTCGGTGGATATTTATATTTCCATAAGGCCCCTAATGCAAAAGAATTCCATGATGAAACCGTGAGAAAGCTTGGTAAACTTCACCTTTACGATTGTCTGCGCGCCAACAAAGCCCTTATGAGTTGGGGTATTGAGGGCCGTGTACCTTTTTTAGATAAAGAATTTATGGATATTGCAATGACCATCAACCCTAAAGACAAGATGGTAAATGCCGCTGAAGGAAAAATAGAAAAATGGGTATTAAGGAAAGCTTTCGAAGACATTCTTCCGGAATCTATTGCATGGAGACAGAAAGAACAGTTTTCAGATGGGGTCGGTTATTCCTGGATTGACAGCCTGAAAGCGGTTGCCGAAAAAGAAGTAACCGATGAAATGATGGCAAATGCACGATTCAGATTTCCTTTGAATACGCCTCAGAATAAAGAAGAGTACCGTTATCGGTCTATTTTTGAGGAACATTTTCAAAGTGAAACGGCCGCTGCTACCGTTCCTTCCGTTCCTTCCGTAGCCTGCTCAACTCCAATTGCACTGGAATGGGATGAAGCTTTTAAAAACATGAACGATCCGAGCGGAAGAGCCGTGAAAGTACACGAAACATCTTACGGAGAATAAGTTTGTGAGTTAGAATATGAGCCTTTTTTGAATTTTGAAAATGACTTTCGATTCTTGAATATCTCGGTTATTATCAATTTTAAAACTAAATTCTTTACTCTAAAAACCTGCAACTCAAATAAAAATTTATCAATCCTGTAGCAATACAGGATTTTCTTTTGAATTAACCTTAATAATAATGTCAGAATTTAACCGTTAATCAAAAATATTATCTAATAAATAATTATATTTGGAAAACGAAAATATCAATTATAAAAAAATGAGAAGAAACATTACTATCTTATTTGCTTTATTATCCATGACTTTGGCTTTCGGACAGGGAAAATACGGCAAATATCTTAGCTCCAAAAAACTTGCAATGGTGTATAAAAGTGTGAAGGATGCTGATAAAGAAGACTTTTATCAACAATACTATTGGCTGGTAAAAGCTGAGCAGCTGAAAACATACCCCCACCTGAAAGAAATAAAGCCGAAGGTTTTATACGAATTTGTAAAGAAAGTAAATCCTCAGAATCTTACCAAAAAGCTTGATGACAGAGGAAAAGAGCTAAGAGAAACTGCAGAATTATCTTTGAATCAGTATTTCAAAAATAAAAACCTTGAGAACAATTCTGTTCTGATGTACAACCTTGAAACGTATGTAGACCCTTCAAAAGGACAATATTACACGAAGGTTGATGCTGAAAAAATCAAGGAACTGGTGCCGAAAGAGCTTTTTGCTTTCAACTCTAATAACAGAAATACCGGAGAAGATACAACGTATTACCTGTGGATCGACAAAAAGAAAGACGACTTCAACATCGTGAATATCATTCCTGATGAGAAAGAGAATAAAGCTTTCTATGCAAGATTAAAGCAGTATCTTCCAAGCTATAAGTTCACAAAATATGTTCCTTCCGTAAAAAAAGGAACCAAAACAGACAGAACGGATGCAGATTTTTATTACATCATGCCGTTTGAGCAGAATACAGACAACATCGAATATAAAACAAAAGATTTTAAAACCTTCGAACTGAGCCAGTACAGAAAAGCCGGCGACGAGTGGAAAGGGGTTGAAAAACCAAGAAAATAAATGAGAAGTCCTGCAGAATCTGCGGGACTTTTTGATTGTTTGAAAAACAACAGTCTCGCTCATCATTCAAAAGCTTTTTAAAATAAAATAGGACCAAAGGAATAAATATTGCTGTAACAATACCATTCTATTCTTTGAACCAAACAAATCTGGAAACAACCAGTAAGCAGAAAAATGTCAGAAGCAGTTTCGCAACCTAATTCGATTAAAAAAATATTACCGCTGATTTTAGCAACTGCGATCTTTATGCAGATGCTGGATTCTACCGTTCTCAATACCTCACTTCCTGCTATTGCAAGAGACCTTAAAGAATCACCATTGAACATGCAGAATGCGATCATCAGCTATGTTTTAACTCTGGCGGTATTTATGCCGGCCAGCGGATTTCTGGCAGATAGGTTCGGAACAAAAAAAATCTTCATTTTTTCTATTGTATTATTCAGTCTGGGTTCTCTTTTCTGTGCCCTTTCACAAAACCTGACCCATCTTGTTATCTCGCGGGTAGTACAGGGAATCGGCGGGAGTCTCATGACACCGGTCGGAAAACTGGCGCTCATCAAAACATTTGATAAAAACGAATTGCTTAAAGCCATGAATTTTGCAATTATCCCCGCTCTTATCGGTCCTGTTCTTGGACCATTGGTGGGAGGATATATGGTAGATTACCTTTCGTGGCACTGGATTTTTCTCATCAACATACCGATCGGAATTCTTGGTGTGACGTTAGGGCTTAAATTTATGCCCAATTACAAATCTGCAGATGTAGATTTTGACCTGAAGGGGTTCTTAATTTTTGCAGCGGCTTCTCTTCTGCTATCCATTTCACTTGAACTTTTCGGAGATCTTCAGAATACCACTCCTGTTCTTGTCGTCTTTATTCTGGGATTCCTTTTTATGTATTACTATTACCGTCATGCAAAAAAAGATGAAAGTCCCATTTTTCCGTTAAATTTATTCAAGGTAAGAACTTTCAGAGTGGGAATTGTAGGAAATTTGGCCACCAGGTTGGGCATCAGTTCAGTTCCACTCTTATTACCGTTAATGATCCAGATTGCTTACGGACAATCAGCTGTTACTTCCGGATGGATTATTGCTCCCATGGCGCTTACAGCGATCTTTGGAAAGTCATATGTCATTAAGATATTAAATAAGTTCGGTTACCGCCAGACACTCATGATCAATACTTTCATTATCGGGACGCTCATATGCCTGCTCGCTATTCCTGATATTAATACATCGCTATACTGGTTTGTACCGATTATTGCAGTACTGGGATTTTTTAACTCAATCCAGTTTACCTCAATGAATACGATTTCCATTGCAGACCTCCGTAATTTTCAGACCAGCAGCGGAAACTCGCTCTTATCTGTCAATCAGCAGCTGGCGATCGGTTTTGGGATTGCATTCGGTTTGATTGTCCTGAAGATTTTTGAAAATACTGATCTTATTCATGGCGAACCTCACAACGCTTTTCGCTACACATTTCTTACCATTGGTATTCTTACTATTATTTCCGGTTTTGTTTTCAGAAGACTGCATATTTCGGATGGAAAAAACATGAAATCCAAGGAAGAATAAATTGAATTAAGATCATCTCGTGCAAATCACACAGATTTCGCAGATTAATAGGATATTGTAAATAAATACCACACATTTACCCGAATTTACATAGATGTTTATATAATGTAAATCTTGATTTTCAAAACTCATGTGTTCTTGTTTTCTCAAAGCTGATAAGCTAACAATTATCTTATGTCTTAAAAATCTTTTGCAGCTTTTGCGGTTAAAATATTTTCCGTTAAACTCACTAAATCCGATATTACCACAGGTCAATGCACCTCCTTTCCACTTATTTTATCTTTGCTATAAACACCAACAATTATGGCAAACAAACAAGTAGAAAAAATTATATCGCCAAAGCCCGCTCATTTTGTGGGTGATGGTTTCCGGGTACATAATTTTATCCCCGGCACACAAGGATTAGACATGAAAAGAATGGATCCTTTCATCATGTTGGATTACAATTCAAAATTTCATTTCAACGGAACAGACCAGCCACGAGGTGTTGGCGTGCATCCTCACAGAGGTTTTGAAACCGTTACCATCGCTTATAAAGGACAAGTTCAGCATCACGACAGTGCCGGCGGAGGCGGAATCATCAGTGAAGGCGATGTACAGTGGATGACAGCAGCAAAAGGAGTTCTTCATAAAGAATATCATGAAAAGGAATGGGCAAAGACAGGCGGAATTTTCCAAATGGTTCAGCTTTGGGTAAACCTTCCCTCGGTATACAAAATGAGCTGCCCGAAATATCAAGCAATTCGTAATGTATACATGACAATAGCCGATCTCGGAGAAAACGGCTTTGTTGAAATTATTGCCGGAACGTATGGAGACCAGAAAGGTCCGGCTTCTACATTCAGCCCTGTTCATGTCATGAACGCAAAACTAAAAAAGGACGGAAAAGCTGATTTTAGTTTTCCGGCAGATTTTAATACGGCAGCCTTGGTAATCGAAGGAAGTATCACCATAAATAATGGCGATAAAATCCCTGCAAATCATTTTGTTTTATTTAAAAACGAAGGAGAAACATTTACGGTTGGAGCGCAAGAAGATAGCATTATTCTTATTATCAGCGGAATGCCATTAAATGAACCGATCTATGCACACGGTCCTTTTGTGATGAATTCAAGAGAGGAAATCATGCAGGCTTTTGAAGATTACAACCTCGGAAGATTTGGCTACCTCGAAGATTAATTTAATTTAAAACTTAAATCAGTTTATTATTTTTCCTTACTTTTATGGAAAATGTGTATAGGATTCTGTCATCTTTTATGGTGAAAACAGACACTGAATTTCAGAATTGAGTTTCCCAAATGACCTTATTCTTTACAATTCTAACAACCCACTATGAAACCAGAATTCGAACATATTCCTTTACAGGATACCGGAGAACGATTTGAAATAGAATTGAATGGTAATCATGCATTCATCGATTACCGACAAATGGGAAGCCAGATCGCCCTGAATCATACTGAAGCTGATCTTCTTATTGCCGGAACGGGCGCAGCAGAAGCAGTTGTGGAAAAAACGCTGCATTTTATTGAAGACCATCATAAAAAGGCACTTCCATTCTGCCCTTACATACAGTCATTCATCAGAAAAAATCCTGAATGGAAACGTGTCGTGGATGAAAGATTCCATGGATACGACCAGATTTGATTTCCTAATACTTTCAATATTTTAATTTTAAATACATTAGCTTAAAAAAATAATTATCATGTCAAATATCGGCCTTATTATAGAAGAGAAATCTGCAGATATCGGAAACTTTCTCGTGGGAAGACTTTTACCTTTCCGCGAAAAGAGAGCCGTCGGACCCTTTGTTTTTATCGATCACATGGGTCCCGCTGAACTGAAAGACTATCAGAATCTTGACGTCCCACCGCATCCACATATCGGACTTTCAACATTAACATACCTTCTGGAAGGTTCAATCTTTCACAGGGACAGTGTAGGAAGCGCTATTGAAATCCAGCCGGGAGCAGTAAACTGGATGACGGCAGGAAAAGGAGTTGTGCATTCTGAGAGGACACCGGAATACCTGAGGCATTCTGACAAGAGACTTCACGGTTTTCAGATCTGGGTTGGCCTCCCGAAACATCTCGAACAGTCCGAACCTACATTCCATCATATTGAAGCGGATGAAATTCCGGCTTGGGAAGAAGACGGCATACAATATAAACTGATTGCAGGTGAAGCTTTCGGCAGAAAATCTCCGGTTCCCGTTCACAGCAAATTATTTTTTATTGAAATTAAAACAAAAGATGCTAAGAAGATAAGTATCGGAAAAGATCTTTACGGAGAAGCAGCCATGTATGTGCTGGACGGAACAGTTTCTACAGACGGAAATTCCTACGGTTCCAAGCAGCTGATGATTGCCAAGGACACAAAATTATGCGAATTTGATATGAGCGAAAACGGAACGGTTTATCTTTTTGGAGGTGAACCTTTCGATGAAGAACGTTTTATATTCTGGAATTTTGTAAATTCCGACAAAGAATTGATAGAGCAGGCAAAAGTAAACTGGAACGACCAGAATCATGAAGCTTTTCCTCTGGTTCCGGGGGATGAAGAAGATTATGTCCCGCTTCCAAAAGCAATATTAAACAGAAAACCGTAGGAAGAAAAATAAATTATGAAAATATTAGCATTTGCGGGAAGCACTTCTTCCACCTCCATCAACAAAGAACTGGTAAAGTTTGTGTTGAAAGATTTTCAGGATGACGAGATTAATTTAATTGATTTGAATGATTTCGACATGCCCGTTTTTTCTGTAGACCGGGAAAAGAAAGGTTTTCCGGACGAAGCCCATCATTTTTTACAAGTGATTGAAGAATGCGATGCTATTATCTGTTCTTTGGCCGAGCACAACAGATCGTACAGTGCGGCTTTTAAAAACGTGTTCGATTGGGCTTCGAGAATCAATGTAAAAGTCTTTCAAAATAAGCCGATGCTTCTGATGTCGACCTCTCCCGGAGGTTACGGCGGCGGAAATGTAATGAATACGGCAAAAACTTTTTTCCCGCAGTTCGGGGGCGAGGTTAAGGAAACGTTTTCACTTCCAAAGTTCTACGAGAATTTCGATCTGGAAGCGGGAATGATTGATCCCGAAATGCTTAAGGATCTTAAAGATAAAATAACAAAATTTAAAAATCAGATCAGAAACTAATGTCCAAAGGAAGGTTAGAAGCTTTCAGTGATGGTGTTCTGGCAATCATCATCACCATAATGGTACTGGAACTGAAAGTTCCGGAGGGAAACAGCTGGCAAAGCCTTAAACCTCTTATCCCGAAGTTCCTGGCTTATCTTTTCAGCTTTCTATACATAGGAATTTACTGGAATAATCATCATCATTTGTTTCAGGCCGTGAAAAAAATAAACGGAAAAATTCTTTGGGCAAATCTCCATCTGCTGTTCTGGCTTTCCTTAATGCCTTTTGCCACAGATTGGATCGGAGAAACACATTTTGCAAAAAATCCGGTAGCAACGTACGGATTCGGGCTTGTGCTGTGCGCGATTGCTTATAACATTCTGGAAAATACGATCACGAAATATGAAGATGAAAATTCTAAGCTGAAACAGGCAATTGCATCACGCTTCAAGGAAAATGTATCAATAGTTCTGTATGTTTCCGGAATTATTATCTCATTTGTTTATCCTTACATTGCTGTTGTATTTTATTACACAGTAGCAGTGCTGTGGCTGATTCCGGACAAAAGAATAGAAAAAACTTTAAACGAAAATTGATATGGAAATACACGAATATGCAGCAGGAGAAATAACAGTCATTTGGCAGCCTAAAAAATGTATTCACGCAGCAGTTTGCGTAAAAACACTTCCTAAAGTATACAATCCTAAAGAAAGGCCCTGGCTAAAACCTGAAAATGCAACAGCAGAGGAACTTAAAAACCAAATTGACCTTTGCCCTTCCGGAGCATTAAGTTATAAATTTAATACAGCAATATAATGTCTATAACCGTAAAAGCAAGCTTAGGCAAGGAAAAATACTATACCGAAGTTATCGCCGGCGAAAATACCCTCATTACGGATGAACCGGTAGACAAGGGCGGAGGAAACAAAGGGTTTAACCCATTTGAGATTTTGGCAACTTCACTGGCAAGCTGTACAGCCGCTACCCTGAGAATGTACATCGACAGAAAAGAATGGAATATTGATACCATCCATGTAGAAGTGGAACTTGAGAATTTTCCTTTAACCAAGAGAGCCATTTTTAAACGAGATATCACTTTTGAAGGTATGATCCCTGATGAGGAGCAGATGAAAAGGCTGCGTACTATTGCAGATGCATGCCCTATTCATAAAATACTGACTAACGATATCGAAATATTAACCAAATTTTCATAATATGATTGAAGTAAAACAAAGCAACAACGAGAAAAACGGAAATTTTGAAGCGTTCATAGACGGAAACCACGCTGGTTTGATGACGTATACCTGGGCGGGAGAAGAAAGATTCATCATTGATCATACCGAAGTGGAAGAAGCATACAACGGAAAAGGCGTTGGCAAGGAAATGCTCCTGGCTGCGGTAGACTTTGCAAGAAAAAACGGCAAAAACATCATTCCGCTGTGTCCTTTTGCAAAAGCTACTTTCCAGAAACATGAAGAGCTTCAGGATGTACTGGTAAACAAAACACAGGCTTAGAATAAGAGTAAGGTTGAGGTTGAGCCTAAAGTAACCTCAGCGATTTAACCCCGACCTTAATTTAAAAAAGATGTTACCTTTCGAAACAAATCCGGAAGGTTTTTATTTTTTTTGAGCAGAATATAAAAAAACTATATTTGCTAAAATTTTAATTTAAACAGAACATGTCTCCGATTATTTTATTATCCATTATCATCATATACTTTGCATTACTACTCTGGGTAGCATACAAAACCGGAAAAGGAAGTGATAATGAGAGTTTCTTCATAGGAAACCGTAAAAGTAACTGGATGCTTGTTGCCTTCGGAATGATCGGAACTTCTTTATCGGGAGTTACGTTTGTGAGTGTTCCGGGAGCAGTAGGAAATGACAAATTTTCATATTTGCAGATTACATTAGGATACCTGATCGGATACATCGTTGTTGCATATGTTCTTCTTCCCCTGTATTACAGGTTAAAACTGACGTCTATTTATGGCTATCTTCAGCAGAGAATGGGACAGCTTTCTTATAAATCCGGAGCATGGATCTTTATTGTTTCAAGGTTGGTGGGTGCAACGGCGAGATTATATCTTGTTGTAAATATTCTGCAGGTCTCCATCCTTGACAGTCTGGGTGTTCCTTTTATTGTAACTACGCTTATCATCCTGGGCATGATCATTCTTTATACCTATGAAGGAGGCGTGAAAACCATCGTCTGGACAGATACCCTACAAACTTCCTGCATGCTTCTGGGACTGATCATCTGTACGGTTTACATGCTGAATCATCTCGGATTAAGCATTGGCGACAGTTTTACGGCAATGAATGAAAAAGGTTATACCAAAATTTTTGATTTCGATCCCAACCAGAAAAGTTTCTTTATTAAACAGATTCTCGCGGGAGCTTTTATTACCATTACCATGACAGGAATAGATCAGGAAATGATGCAGAAAAGTCTTTCCGTAACCAGACTGAAAGATTCTCAGAAGAATATGGTGACTTTAGGTTTTATTCTGCTTGGCGTTATTTCATTATTCCTTTATATGGGTGGCCTTCTCCATCTTTACGGTGCTCAGGAAAGTGTTTCCAGCGCAGGCGACCAGCTGTTTCCGGATATCGCTCTGAATCATATGCCTCCGTTTATCTCCATCATCTTTATCATTGCCCTTATTTCGGCATTGTTTCCAAGTGCGGATGGCGCGATGACGGCGCTCACCTCATCACTTTGCATTGATATTTTCGGGATGAGAGAAAGAACACACTGGGACGACGGCAAGAAGGAGAAATTCAGAAAGAACATCCATCTTCTGGTTGCGGTATCATTTTTAATAATGGTCATTATCTTTAAGGTAATTAATGACAATTCGATGATCGGATTGATCCTTAAACTTGCCGGATTTACGTACGGACCTCTTCTAGGATTATTTGCTTTCGGGATTTTCACGAAATTTAAAGTAAAGGATAAACTTGTGCCTTTTGTATGTATTGCCGCACCGGTAATTTCGTTCTTTATCGATAAGTATCAGGAGACACTTTTCGGGGAATTTAAAATAGGGCTGGAGCTGTTAATTATTAATGGTCTGCTTACTTTTATCGGGCTTTGGCTGATCAGGAAGAAATAATTTCATTTTATTCATATTTATCACTATTTACTTATCATTTTCAAATAAAAAATAAAATAATTGTAAAATTCCGATATTTCGTTAATTTCCTCTTCATTAGTTTATTTAATATAAAATACTTTACGCTTACTAAAAAATACTTATCATTAAAAATACGTTAAAAGATTAAAACCCGGACACAAATCCGGGTTTTTGCATTTCCGTAAGCCATTAAAAAATTGTAAATTCGCTTTGTAAATAAATCTTATATAATGAGTAAAAGCATCGAAGAGCTAAAATCTCTTACTACGCAAATCAGAAGAGACATTTTAAGAATGGTTCATGCTGTGAATTCCGGCCACCCGGGTGGAAGCTTAGGTTGTACCGAATTTTTCACAGCACTTTACGGAAAGGTAATGAACTATAAACTTCCTTTCACCATGGAAGGTAAAAATGAAGATCATTTCTATCTTTCGAACGGGCATATTTCTCCGGTATTCTATTCTACTTTAGCGAGATTCGGATTTTTCCCGGTAGATGAACTGAGAACTTTCAGAAAACTGGATTCAAGATTGCAGGGACACCCTACCACTCACGAAGGGCTTCCGGGGATCAGAGTAGCTTCAGGTTCTTTAGGACAGGGACTTTCTGTTGCTTTAGGTGCGGCTCAGGGTAAGAAATTAGATGGCGACAGCTCTTTAGTGTATACTTTACAGGGAGACGGAGAATTGCAGGAAGGGCAAAACTGGGAGGCTTTCATGTATGCTGCTTCCAAAAAAGTTGACAATATCATTTCCACAATTGATTATAACGGACAGCAAATTGACGGCAGTACAGACAATGTATTATCATTAGGAAATCTTCATGCTAAGCTGGAGGCTTTCGGATGGACCGTTCTTGAAGAGAAAAACGGCAATGATCTTGAAGCGGTAATCGCTATTCTTGAGAAAGCAAAAACCGAAACGGGAAAAGAAAAACCTGTTGCTATCATCCTTCATACTCAAATGGGGAATGGCGTAGATTTCATGATGGGATCTCACGCGTGGCATGGTAAAGCTCCTAATGACGAACAACTGGATACCGCATTCAAACAATTGTATTTAGAAGCTCCGGCTGATTATTAATTATAAGTAATGAGTAATTGGTAATAAGTAATCTTAATTAATAATTAGAAAATGAAATTTACATATACAGAAAAAAAAGATACACGCTCAGGATTCGGAGCCGGATTGGCTGAATTGGCAGATAAAAACCCAAATGTTGTAGCACTTTGTGCAGACCTTATCGGATCTTTAAAAATGGAGAAGTTCATTGAAAAAGCTCCTGAGAGATTCTTCCAGGTAGGTATTGCAGAAGCTAATATGATGGGTATGGCAGCAGGATTAAGCATCACGGGAAAAATTCCTTTTACGGGAACTTTCGCGAACTTTTCAACTTCGAGAGTGTATGACCAGATTCGTCAGTCTATTGCGTATTCCAATAAAAATGTAAAAATCTGTGCTTCCCATGCTGGTCTTACTTTAGGGGAAGACGGCGCGACGCACCAGGTTCTGGAAGACATCGGAATGATGAAAATGCTTCCCGGAATGACGGTTATCAATCCTTGTGACTACAACCAGACAAAAGCTGCTACCCTTGCAATTGCAGAACACGAAGGTCCGGTTTACCTGAGATTCGGGAGACCTACCGTTCCTGTTTTCATGCCTGAAGATATGCCTTTCGAGATTGGAAAAGGAATTATGCTTCAGGAAGGGACCGATGTAACCATCGTTGCAACAGGTCACCTTGTTTGGGAATCTCTTGTTGCTGCAGATGAGCTTGAAAAAGAAGGAATTTCTTGTGAGGTAATCAATATTCACACGATTAAACCTTTAGACGAAGAAATCATCCTGAAATCGGTTGAAAAAACAGGAAAAATTGTAACAGCTGAGGAACACAATTACCTTGGAGGAATGGGAGAATCTATTGCAGGAATGCTTGCGAGAAGAAGACCAACCAGACAGGAATTCGTGGCAGTGAATGATACCTTCGGAGAGTCTGCAACCCCGGCGGAATTGATGAAGAAATATAAGATTGATTCAACTGCTGTGAAAGAAGCAGTGAAAAGAATTTTAGCTCAATAATTTTTTTTCGAATTATACATAAAAAGCATCCTTTTGGATGCTTTTATTATTTAGATGAACTTTCTGTCTTCCTCTTTTATAGCTAAATCGTTGATACTTGCGAATCTTTTTTTCATAAGGCCATTTTCATTAAATTCCCAGTTTTCATTTCCGTAAGCCCGAAACCAGTTTCCTTCTTTATTCTGATATTCATACTCGAAACGAACGGCAATGCGGTTGTCTGTATGCGCCCAATATTCTTTTTTAAGCTTATAATTAAATTCTTTTTCCCATTTACTGCTGAGAAACTTTACAATTTCTTCCCTGCCGTTGACAAATTGGTCCCTATTTCTCCACTCACTATTAATGGTGTAAGCTTTGGAAACTTTTTCAGGATCCTGGCTGTTCCAGGCATCTTCTGCTAACTGAATCTTTTCCAATGCTGTTTCAAACGTAAAAGGCGGAAGCGGATGTTTCTGTTCCATAATTTTAATTAATTAGTTGGTTAATTATTTTTTTTGATTTTTCTATAAGCTCATTCTTTCTGAAAAGCTGACTTTCAACTATGCTGCTTTCAAACAATAAATAAATATGATCTGAGAGATCTTTATCTTCTGTTATTTCAGAAAAAAAATTTCTCAAATCTGTTTTATGATGCTGAATGACATTTAATATTTTCACATTATCTGTAGGAATTTCAGATAAAATATTAAGGAAACTGCAGCCTCTGAAATTTTCTTTTTCATTCATATAAATCAGGAAATCGAAAGACGAAAGGATTTTAGATTTAATTTCTTTTTCTTGTACTGTAAATTGATGCAATTCATTAAACCAATAATCATGTCTTACGTTTAAAAACTCAACACAGAGATCTTCTTTAGATTTAAAATACTGATAAAAACTCGCTTTAGCTACATTTGCTTCTGAAATGATCTGATTAATTCCTGTTGAATGATATCCCTGTTTTGCAAAAAGTTCAAATGTTGTCTTTACAATTCTTTCTTTTGGTGATGGCATGCTGTTTTATTTGATAAGACAAATGTATAGATTAAATTTCAAACAGACAGATCGTTCTGTCTATATTTGTTATACCTTTTTATCTATAACCGATAGCAAATATTTATGATTTGGCTAAAGCCTTTATTTCCTGCAAAAAGTAAAAGCGGGCTAAAGCCCGCTCCTATTAATATTTATTAATCTCTATATCTTCTTACAAAATCATCTGAAAAACTTCCATTTCGGAATAATGGCCAGCATTCCGAAACCTGTAAAGAGGAAAAGATTGGTCACATCCGTATACAGGAATGTAGAAAGGTAATAGTTATGCATAAAGAAGTGCAAGACCAGCAGTACCGGAAAGGCAAAAATCCCTATTTTTCTGTAAAAAAACATGAGCACAAGACTTACGACCATCAATGCATCAATAGCGAAAACAGTATAAGCATACCAGGCAGGAATATTCAGGGTTTCGTGCTGTAAATACTCATCAAGATCGATCCCGAATCCCATTACGGTAAATAAAAGCAATGCTGCAAAAGCAAGGATGAAGCCCCATCCTTTTTTAGGATCTTCGTCAAAATAGCTGTATTCTTCCATAGGTACAAAAATAAAGAACTTATGAGAGATTTCATAAGTTCTTATATATAATTTCTTTAAAAAACCGATTATACAGAAATCGCGTTGATCAGTCTGTTTTTGTCGCTTAAGTATTCTTCCATAGAAATCATACTTTCCGTTCTCATTACATCCTGAATGTCATCAATTTGATAGATGATTCTTTTTGCGTCATCTGTATTTTTAGCTCTTACTTTACAGAAAATATTATACTTCCCTGAAATAACGCTTGCTTCGATTACATTTGGAATTGTTGACAATTCTTTCAAAACTTCCTGAGTTCTGTTTGATTTTGTCAGAAGGATTCCGATGAAAGCCGTAAAATGATAATCCAGTTTTCCGTAATCAATGTTAAGAGATGATCCCAAAATAATACCTGCATCCTCCATCTTTTTCACTCTTACGTGAATTGTACCAGCGGAAACATCCATCTGTTTAGCAATTTCTGTAAAAGGCATTCTTGTGTTTTCTACTAAGAAATCAAGAATTTTCTTGTCTATTTCGTCCAGTTGATAGTTCATATTAGTTAAATTACAATTTTCTTAAAAAAACAATGTATTTTTTGCAAATTTATAAAAAATAATTTAACTAAAAAAATTATATTAAATATTAACAATAATTAACACATATGAGAAAAATCATTATATATTTAGAATTATTTTGTAGTTGATTTTGTAGAATCTGTTTTTATTTCAGTTTTATCTTCAGGTAGTTTTTTATCTTTTTTCTTCTTTTTGAATAAAGAATTAAAGCTCTTGCTCCATACAATCCCTCCACCATACGCCTGATTGGCAGTACCATTTGATCCCGCACCGTTAATAACACCAATATTGGAAGGTTTTGAATAACCTCTCAAGATCAGGCTTCCGTCATTCTTTTTGGAAATATCGTATTCAATGGTTCCTTCTCCAGAAAGATAATTGGTTTCTGTATTTTCTGTTTTGGTAAGAGGAATTCCCAACCCTGTTTTTACTTTTATTCTTGGTGAAAGTGCGAAACTCACGCCGGCATTCGCCCGGTCTCCTATATTCGAATATTGATCCCCTTTTACGTAATTAAGGTCAATCTGAAATTCATTACTCATGGTATTAAGTACTGACCCAAGCTGCTTTAAAAGAAGATTATATCCTGAAGATTCTGCAACACCTGCCACATCCACATCTACCCCTCCGGTTTTTGAAACATTAAAACTGTTCAGCAGCAATACAGAACCGAACTGCAGTACCTTCTCCCCTTCCTGGCTCATTTTGGCAGCCAGTGTTTCCTTTACCTGGCTGGAAACATCCAGTGCGGTAACGTTAAGATCAACTTTAGGATCAACAAGAGACTGCGTGATATTTGCCTGAAGCAAAATACTGATCGGCTGAAGACTTCCCATATTCAGATATTCCCCCGCGTTGGAAACCATTCTTACGTAGTTGGCGGTAATGTCCAGCGCCGGTTTCATGGCATCACCGTCCCAACGGATGCTGCTACCTTTTTCGATCTGGAAGGTTTTATTCAGGATCGCTTTGGAAATAAAGGTTCCGTTATCAACTTTATAGGTTCCGTTCATCGCGATATTTCCCTGTCTGCTCATCTGGAAACGAAGTTTTTCGGCAGCTCCCTTTACCATTATATTTCCTACTTCATCTCCTATCAGTACATTCACTGTAGTACCTTTATCTACATCCAGTGCAAAATCAATATTCATATTGGCCCCGGTTTTTTTCTTTTCTTCTAATGTTACAAGACCGTCTTTTCCTTCTTTAAGGAACCTCAGCATTTTAAACTCCTCTACATTGGAAGTAGATCCTGAATTAAACGTAAATGTACTTCCGCTCAATGCTTTCATGTTCGGAGTGGAAAGGCTAAGACCTGAAACTGGGCCATCAACATAGAGATCTCCCTGCCCATAAACTCTTCCCCAAAACAGATCATAATCTTTTTGGGTTGTATTGAGAACCAATAAATTATCTGCCCGCATTACCAGGTTGACTCCCATTGACGAAAGGGTTTCGAACTGAATCGCTCCCGATATATTTCCGCTGGAGTTTGTTCTTCCGTCACGGACGCCGATATTGTTAAGTATCGCAAGACCTTTGGTAAGCGGAATTACGGTGTCGTCAAACGAATAATCAACACCTGTAAATAAAAGCTTAAGCCCGAATCCTTTTAAGGCAATATCGCCGCTGTAATCCAGATCACTGAATTTCCCGCTGATCTTAAGGTCACCTGTTGCTTTTCCTCTTAGATTACCAAAAACAGTTGTCACGAACTGCTGAGCAAAAGCAATATCAAAATCCCGCATTTCCGCAGTCAGGTCTATGGTAGGTGAAGAGGTATTATTATTTACGGTTCCTGTAACGTGAAGACTGTTGTTTCCTATTACTCCGGCAGAATTTACCCTGATATCTACGTCGTAGACATTTAATGAAAAGCCGTTGGTTGCAGAAATCGTGATATCTCCCATATCATTTCCGTTCATCATGATATCATCAATCGTCATATCTACTAAAGGCTGAAGGGTACTTTTATCCATACGGATTTTCACGCTACCGTTAGCCAGACCTTTAATATTCATGCTATTTCCTCCGGGCTGCATTTCCATCAGCTTTTCTATGGAGAAATCATTTACCTCGGCATCCAGGTAAAAATCTTTAGCAGATTTAAACTGGGCTTCTTTTATAAACAATGCGCTGTTATCCGAATAGATTCTCAGGTTGCGGATATCAAAATCTTTTTCTTTTTTGCGATAAGTTATGGAATGATCCAGCTCGGGACTGGTATCAATTGCCCAGGTCACATCGTTGAACTTCACTTCCGTCGGTTCAAACCTGAATATAAAATCTCCTGCCGTATTGGTAGACTGGTTGACATTGATGGCATAGTCTTTCATGGTATCATCAAGCTCATCTTCAGGGCTTCCATGCTTAAACTTGGCAGCCAGATGAAGAAGTGTATTGTTTTCGTTTCTACCGCTTAGGGTAACATCTTTCAGAATGTTCTTGTTGTATTGCAATCTATTGATTCTGGCAAAAATCTGCTCATCGAGATTAGCCGTATTGATTCTTACCATTACACTGTCTACCATCGCACTGTCCCTTGTGACATTATCTCTTTCATTAATGGTATAAGCAGGATTGGCTGCTGCAAGTGCTCTGTCGGCTTCCGTGATTTCACGGGTTTTAGTCATAATGTACTTTAAAGAAGCCGCATCAAGGTTTAAGATTAAATTATTGGAATTCCCGTCATACTGGCCTTCTACCTTTGCCCCCTGCGGTAATTTAAGATCCGGCAGGAAATAACTTACCAAGCCCTGCTGAACATCAAAATTCATGGCAAAACTTTGTCCTCTGTACATTTTTCTCGGTGCAGGCCCCACAAGAATTCTGTTTAAGCCATTTTCTACCATGCCTGCGAGGTCTCCCAAGTTGTACCTGCCTGATATTTTTCCGTTGACAGCTCCCGGTGCGTCTACATCGATTACACGGCCTCCGCCTTCTATAAATGTTTTCAGTTTTGCTGTCGGAATATAGTATTTCTGACTGGCTGTAGCGAAATTGATTGCATTTGCTTCTACATCTAAAGTAAGATCATTGATTGAAGACATGGCCATTTTACCGTTTACCTTTCCGCTTACGATCTGCGTTCCGGGAGTGTTGGTAAAATAATTCATATTCAAATAATTGACATCAGCATTTACATTCATCGAAATTCTTGAAGTACTGAAATCAATTAATCCTTTGATATTGGCTTTTGCCTGCTCATCATTCACCGTTATGAGCCCGTTGTATTTTTTATGATCAAGAAGACCTTCAAGGTAAAGATTGTTGATTTCTTTATTCATGATTTCAACACTGGAAATTCTTGATTTGGTCGTTATTCTCATGGTGTTGACGTCGAAACTTTGCCCATTGACATCAAATCTACCTGAAATTAAACCTACGGATTTATTTTTGGTAATAACGGAAGTGTTTAAGTCTTTAACATCAGCAATCCCAACATATTTTGGCATTGAAGAACTGTATTCCGTTAATGAAAACTGAGTGATTTTTGCCTGCCCAATTCCTGTCATTAGATTTCCACTGGCTACATATACACGGTTCGGATTTACACTCGCCGTCCCGTTATATTTTAGTTTCCCGAAATCATCTGCAAAGTTTTTCATTTTTTTAGAAATGAATGAAGGCATCATGGCTTTGAGATCTTTATACGTAAAATCGGCTGAAAGATCATTGGTTTCAATTAAAAAGTTACCTTTTAACAGCCTGTTGACCTTCATCGATTTGGTTGCTATATTAACATCAGGATTTCTGATCAGGAAATTATTAAGCTTAAAATCATTCAGCGGTCCGGCCATTTTCCCGGAAATGTTAAACGGCCTGAAATTATCCCAATTGGTCACAAAATAACTGATATCGTAACCACTTAACTGGCTTCCCTGCGAGAGATTCATTTCCCATTTTACTTTATCAGCAAAGTCTGCCCAGGAGCCGTCATCATGAAGATTAAACTTAATATCTCCCTGCAGAAGCGAATGATCTGTATTCAGCGTAAGGTCTTTTAACGAAAGGTAATCCGGTGTCATTGAAAGCTCCGTAGAAAAAGTATCCACAAAATGTGATTTGCCCCATCTCGTTGTTGTGAACGACATATTGTTGATAAGAGCGGAAATATTTCTTCCGTTAACCTTTACATTCGGTGCTTTCAGATTAAAGTTGGTTGCAGTCAGCCATTTACCTTTTTCTCCCGGAGAATTTAAATTCACAATGGAAACTTTGGAATCCAGAATCTGCAGTCTTGAATCCAGCTGAAAAGGAGGTTTGTTGGGATCTCTTTTTTTACCGCTGTCAAACAATTGGGTAAAGCGGATAAAATTTGAAATACTGTCGCCTTTATAAGTAATTACTTTTACATCGGCATTTTTTAAGGTTAAAGAATTAAAGCTTAGCGAATTATTTTTGGTAATGTTTTTAAACAAAGAAAGCCAGTTTGAATTGGCAATAAACTCTTTAGACTGAATAAAATCGTAGCCTTTATAGTCTTTGATTTTTAACCCTTTAATTTTAACATTTCCAAAAAAATTTACTTCAACACTTTCTGTTGACATCTGGGCTTTGAAATCCCTGTTTACGACCTGCAGCGCCTGGTCTGCCGCCCATTGTTTGGTTACGGGAAGATTAATTGCAATAAAAACAGAGACTACAAGTCCGAGTCCGAGCCAGAAAAGTATCAAAAGCAGACGTGCCCACCATGAGTAGCTGGTAACGTCTTTCACTGCCTGTTTCCCGAACTCTTCAGCAGTTTCCACCGGATGCTTGATCGCGTCGGAAGCCAGCTCAGAAGCCTCTTTTACGGTCTCCTTTACTTTATCTCCGGCGCTTTCAACGGCTTTCTGTACCTGATTACCTAAGTTTTCAGCTACTGATTTTTTGTTCTCATTCTCGTTATTATTCTCTAACTTTGCCATTATTATGAGCGACTCTATAATTTTAGGTATTGAATCGTCTTGCGACGACACATCAGCAGCTATCATCAAGGGAAATTCTATTCTGTCGAACATTGCTGCAAATCAGGCGGTCCATAAAGAATATGGCGGCGTTGTTCCTGAACTTGCCTCGCGTGCTCACCAGCAAAATATAATCCCGGTTGTTGAAAAATCTCTAACTAAAGCAAATATACAACAAAATGCAATTTCCGCGATAGGATTTACCCGAGGTCCCGGCCTTTTGGGATCTCTTCTCGTGGGAACTTCCTTCGCTAAGTCTTTGGCAATGAGCTTAGACGTTCCGCTGATCGAAGTAAACCACCTTCAGGCACATATTTTAGCGCATTTCATTGAGGATGCAAATCCTATGCCGCCTAAATTCCCGTTTTTATGCCTGACGGTAAGCGGTGGACATACGATGATCGTGGTGGTGAAGGACTATTTTGACATGGAAATTATCGGAAAAACAACCGACGATGCTGCCGGTGAAGCTTTCGATAAAATCGGAAAAATTTTCGACCTCGATTATCCTGCAGGCCCTATCATTGACAGGCTTGCCAAAGAAGGTAATCCTGATGCATTTAAGTTTAATAAACCAAAGCTGGATCATTACGATTATTCTTTCAGCGGGATAAAGACTTCGGTATTGTATTTTATTCAGAAGGAAGTAAAAAAAGATCCTGATTTTATTAAAAATAATATTAATGATCTTTGTGCTTCAGTGCAGAAAAGTATTATCGAAATCCTGATGAACAAACTTGAGAAGGCGGCGAAAGATTTAAATATTAATGAAGTGGCTATTGCAGGCGGTGTTTCTGCCAACTCGGCATTGAGAAAAGCTATGCAGGATAATCACGAGAAATTGGGCTGGAATATCTATATCCCGAAATTTGAGTATACCACAGACAACGCTGCAATGATTGCAATGGTAGCACAGCTGAAGTTTGAAAGAGGAGAATTTACGGATTTAAGAACCAGTGCAACAGCGAAATACGATTTATGAAAATTCTTTTAGAAGAAAAAATATTAGGGACCCAGTCTAAGAAAAATTCAAAATATTACTGGATCTTGGAAACTGTCACCGGAAAAAATGAAGTATCTGAGCTTTACACAGATTATTTTCCATCCAGCTCCGAAAAGGGGTACATTCAGGATGTAAAAGATGAAATTATAGAAAAACTCAATGCTGAAAATATTTTCAGTTTTCCCTACGAACCTAAAGAAGGAGATTATTTGTCTATTAAAAATAACTTAAGAAAACAGGAATATTTAAATCTGATTTTTCTTAATACCAACTGGATAGAAGAAATATACATCTGTTCATACAGAAATTGTGATACAGATATTTACACGACCATAAAAACAGGAGTTGCCTTTTTAACGCAAGATCTATGAAACTATTCTACGGAGAAATTAAAGGAAATAACGTAACGATCAACGATGAAGAACAGCAGCACATTGTAAAGGTGTTGCGGATGAAGGAAGGAGAAGAGATCCATATAACCGACGGAAAAGGAAATCTGGCCTCCGGAAAGTTAATGATTGAAGGCAAAAAAGCCATGATTTCGGTTGATGAAATTAAAACCGGCCTGCCTGATTTTCACCCGAAATTACATATTGCGATTGCTCCCACGAAAAACATTGACCGTATCGAGTTTTTCGTAGAGAAGGCCGTAGAAATGGGAATTTCTGAAATTACAATTTTGCAAACCGAAAAAACGGAACGTAAAAACCTGAATATCGACAAACTGAGAAAACAGGCCATCGCTGCATCCAAGCAAAGCCTGAGATTTCATTTTCCTGTCATTAACGGCAGCATTAAACTTCAGGATTTTTTAAAAACGATTCATCCAGAACATACCTTTGTGGCTCACTGTCACGAAAATCTTCACCGGATTGCTTTAAACGAGATTCCGAAACTTGATCAAATAACTTTCCTTATCGGTCCGGAAGGTGACTTTTCTGAAAAAGAGATCAAATTATTAGCTGATCATCAGGTAAAGGCTGTTTCTTTGGGCAATCAGCGGTTAAGAACGGAAACGGCGGGAATTTTTGTGGCGGCGTGGAATTATAATGGTTTACAGGATTTTGAGTGAGTTTTAACAAAAACGTTCCATATTATAAATAAAAGAACCCACCGCAATGCAGTGGGCTTGTTTGCTAACAGAACACGAGCGAGGCGCTCGCGCCAGCGTGATATTCTTGTTATAATAATTTATTTTCAATTTCATATTCATCATTTCCGTTTAAAAACCTGTATACTATTATTTTATCATTAGAATTTTTACATAACTTTAAGTTACTCGTATGTCCATTATAATAAGATATGGTCATTCTTAAAGTAATGATAATTACATTTTTAAGTTCATTTTGATATAAAACGTAACCTGATTTTTTCTTTAATATTCTTTGATTAATAGTCAATTTATTTAAATAGCCTGTCAAATAAGGTTCTATGTCATTTAATTTATCTTTGATACTTAAATTACTTGGCAGAATAAAATCACTACTTACTATTATGCTATCAGTAGATATATTGTAACAATTCTTGCTTTTACATTTCATTAAATCATCAAATTTGAAATTATTATTTGTTAACGAAATGTTTTTGGAAGTGTCTATCTCATCATGATTGACAGTTTTCTTATTACGGAGTTCTAAATAATTAAATTGATTTTCATAAGTAACCTTTATCACTTCCATCTCTTGACCAAAGGATAAAAATGAATAAAATATAAACAAAATATAAAAAAATCTATAACTCATCTTCGTTCTCTTAAACTTTTTTGTCTTAAAAAATTCCCTGTACCAGAGTAATCACCAGTAACAGTTATTCTGAAATTTGATTTACCAATAGTACCAGATGTAGAGGAACCATTACCATTTAAATTATTATCTCTTCTTACACTTCTATGTACATCATTAAATATAGCTCTAGTATTAAAGTAGTTTAATCGCAAATTTCCTAAATGGTTAAATATATTAGTTTTAAATTTTAAACCCACCAGAAAGCGATGGGTTATTTATTTACCGGCACGAGCGGTGGTCAACGAGACGAATATTAAAAGTTAATACAAAGCAAGAACTTTTTTTAGATACTCTTCAGCAATATTCTTATTGTCTGCAAATGTATAAGGTCTATATGACTTACTTGATGGGTCATAAAATGATATTGCAGAAGACTCAACATTAAATAAATACATTGGTTTTTTAACAATTAATTTCTTTTTTAAAAATAAAGACATCATTTTTGTGTTCTTATCAATATATAGTGAATCCACTTGTACTGGATCTTGATCCATAAAAAAAGCATTTTGTATTTCATAGTTATAGTAGATCGAATAATTGCCTATATGAGTAGGATGGTATTTGCCTTTCTCTTTTGTGAACCAACGTAAAAAAATATTAAGCTCACGTTCCCCAACAATATAGGTCATTTGTATAGTATCATTTTTTATTGCGGTCATTCGGAATGGCCAACTTGGGGCAATGATAGCCTCTTCTTTAAGTCTTCCCTTTGTGTCAAAAATCTGAATAGAAGGTGCTCCTTCATCAGTAGTAAACCTGAGGCGTACTATATCTGTTTTGCCAGTACTAACTTGATAAGAAAAACCAACGCCTTCCAATTTATCAAAATTGGAATCCCCACATGCTATAATAGATAACAATAATGGTAAAAGCAGACAGATACTTTTTATTTTCGATCTCCCCATATTATTTTGCTTTTTTTTATTATTCCTTCAGCAGTCGTTACATTTTCATAACCTAACCGCTGAAATAAATTTGAGTTAAAATGCTCTCCATACGCTGGAAAACCTTCTTTTTGGGCTTCACTTTTCCAGTGTGAATTGTTAAATATAAGCCCTATTTTACTATTTCCCGATAAATTAAATCCTCCTGCATTCAGCATGAAATCCATTTTATCTTGTCCTGTTATTGCAGCGGCTCTATCTGCGGCAAAATTTCCGATATCTCTGGCTGATGCGTATACACCATCTGCTATTTGTGAACCCGCATATAACCCGCCACCATTTTGCGTTTTATAATCATATTTGTCACCTCCGCCGTCATTCCAAGCATAATCCATCCTGGAGAAGAAATTGCTTTTGTTTCTACTTTTTCAGACATTTCATTACCGAAATTATTAAGCCAGTCTCTAGCTTAGAAAGATCCAAAATTTATTTTGCCTACTGGTCCACGATCTCCATCAAACCTAGTAAATGAATTCCACACAAGTGTTCTTCCCATTCTCTCTCCATCTCCAGAAATATTTTTTTTAGAATAATTTTGATCAATTTCCTCTTGGGTTTGTTGTGCATTACCGTTATGACGATAAACACCTAAATCACCATCATTATAAACTGCAACAACATTTCCAAATTTATCTGTGCAAGTACTTTCTGTACCACGTCCATCCGATCAATAAACATTATAGGATTATTAACAGCATAGTTGTAAGGTGACCATCTTCTATATTGTTCCGCCAACGGATCAACCACACCCCATCTTCCAATATCCGGCATATAGAACCTCGCCCCGTAATCATACATTCCTGTTTCCTGCAGCTCCTTCCCGTTGTACTTATACTGATAGGCAGAATTTCCTGCCAGTGCATTGTATCCTTCATGTTTCAACCCAAAAGGATAATAATTATTTTCTTCAAGAACTTCTATTCCGGTGCCATTGTGGAAGTACGTTACTCTTACATTTCCTAAATGGTCCGTGTAATTGTAAATATACTTATTTTTAATAAAATCAAAATATCCCGTTGCTGTCGGAATGAACTTTAGAACGCCATTCTCATACTGGAAACCATCAATATAATCCACCATTTTGGTTCCGTACGTCTTTTTTACTTTTGTGCCATCAGCCCTGTAAATATAGGAAGTATTTCCCTGCGATGCTAAAATCGTTTTAGGAAAACTTAAAAATATTGCGGCTTTATGAAAAAGTATATTTTAATATTGATCAGCTTATTTTTAATAAGCTGTGTTCCTAAAGAACAGATAGAAAAGAAGCTGAAAAAATAACACAAAATTTTTATTCTCTTTTAAAAGAAAATAGCAGAGAAGAAATTTTTAAATTATGTGGTAATGAGCTTTTCAAAATTGCTACAAAAGAACAAGTAAATCAAATGTTTGATACTTCTTTTTCACAATTTGGTAATATTAAAAATGATTCTTTAATATATGAGCAGGCAAGTGTCATAAAAGGAACTAATTCCAGAAATGAGTATATATTAATTTACAATGTAAACCGAGACATCAAGAATACCCAAGAAAAATTCACTCTACATAAAGAGAACGATTCTATTAAAATAATGGGATATTATATAAGTCCAAATTAATTCAAATTAAAAAACTGCCACTCAAATGAGTGGCAGTTTTTTGTTATGGCTTATTTTTTAAAGTTTTATAAAAATTGTAATTTCCTGAACCGTCTTGTCGATAAATCTGATAATCTTCAGAGTTTTTCGCCTTATAGATTGAGTCACCTATTTTTAAATCATCTTTATTTTCGCTACCTACATATATTATGCATAAAGAATTAAACTCTTTTTCTCCTTCAAACTTCACTTGTAAATAGCCTTCCCCTCGTCCTATATGCCTCAAAGATTTGACTTTTCCATTTAACTTACTAGAATACATTTTTTTTACTTGATTATGCTTAGCAATAAAAAAAACTATAATTATAATAAATAATAGTGTAAAAAAAAGTAAAATATTACGTTTAGATAATTCCATAGCTATTAAATTTTATTTTACTTTCATTGCACCCGAATAATCCGCAACACGCACTTTACCATCAAAACCAACTCCAATTCTTGTGTTTGATACAGTTACACCAGCACCACCCGAAACTACCGTAGCACTTCCACCTACAGAAACCCCTCCAAAGGTAGTGAACCATCTATCGCCACTTAATGGAGCTTTGGGATCAAAACTGACAGCTGCACCTCCATTTACCTACACCTTCTAACACGGAAGCTTTAACATATGCTTCAGTTCCAACTACGGAGTTCAAATTCATATCAGAAACTTTACCAGAGAATCGACTAGTAAATAAATTATAATCTACTTCTCCACTAGCTCCAACCAATACTCCTGCACTAAAGGTATTTCCTGGATCAAAATAAATTCCAGCATCTTTTCCTCTTGTAATTACTTCAAGTCCCATACTAGCTCCAACTTCCAAACCACCTCCTGCAGATGTACTAGGGTAACACCAAATCTGTCAGGAACTAAAAACCTCCTCCCGCTGCAGAATCATCATATATGTATCCATCTGCCGCATAATTCATAGAACCCACTGTGTTGCTCGCAAAAGCATAACTGGCTCCTTCTATATTATTGTCTTTAAAAAATTGAGAAGAATTATCCCTGTTTAAATCCTTATTGTAAAGATATTGTCCATCACCAGTGTAATACCAATCTCTACCATCGGGATCAATTCTCATAATTGGATTATTTCCAACATAATTATATGAAGAATGATTGGTGTAAGATTCTTGGTTGGGATCTTGTACCCCCCATCTACCCAAGTCCGGCATATAAAATCTTGCCCCATAATCATACATGCCCGTCTCCTGCAATTCTTTTCCGTTGTACTTATACTGATAGGCAGAATTTCCTGCCAGTGCATTGTATCCCTCATGCTTCAATCCAAAAGGATAATAATTATTTCTTCAAAAACTTCTATGCTGGTTCCATTTTGAAGTAACTTACCAAATGATTTCTATAGCTGCAATATATCAATTTCTTTGAAATTTTAAACCCTACCGCTTTGAGGTAGGGTATTAAGGAATGAATGAGGGTCAAAACAGCTGGAGGACATTAATAAACTGATTAATAACCATCTTTTAGAAACTAAACTATCAGTATTATTCAATATGAAGCTTTCCTCCATGTTCAATCCAGTCATCAATTTTTTGATTCTTTTTTATAATTTCTACGTTGTCAGCGCCATATTCAATTTCGAAATAATCATATAAAGGTATTGATTTTTTTATACGCAAATAATTATACGGAAAACTCGAATATTTACTGTTAAACTCCTTTACATTCATATTATAATTTATTAAAGAATTATTCAGTCTTTGATTAAATGAATCTGCGTATTTATACTTACGAAGGCTATCATTAAGTATATATTCATTTGTAATAAGTTCTTTTTTTAAACTATTAGTTTTTAAATTCCTCTCAGTTTTAATAACTAATGACAATAAGTTTTTATTACCTACTTTTTTTAAAGTTCGGTTGCGATCATATAAAATTTTATTATATTTATCCCAAGACGTATCAACTTTATTTTTACTGATTTGAAAAGATTTACCGATAGTATCAATTGCAAAAAACATTACAATTATTAAAATTGAAGTAAATAAAATTCCTGCTATTAAACAACCTTTTGTCTTTCTATCCATTTTATAATTAATTAGTTATTACCATTTACCTTTAGCTCCGCCTCCTCCAAAACTACTTGTTTTATACTCTGGGAAAATCGTTTTATAAACATAATATCCATCCTTTTAATTTGATATAGAATATATTCATTTTTGACTTCCAAACTAAGAGTATTTGCACCAAGTGTTGCTATAATACCTGCAACAATTGTATTATAAGTAGGATTGTCTGCTTTACGAGATAAACTTTTCTTATAAAAGTCAAGCTTACCTACTAACACAGAATAAACATTATTGATAGACTTCTCATCTTGGGATCCATATACTTTTACCAAAGCTTTCCTTGAATATTGAAGTATTTGGCCATAATTGGTTGTCTCTAATAATGCTTCTGAAAGTATCGTTTCAGCCATTTGAATATCCTTATTAATTTTATACTGTTTTTTATATGATAGTGCTTTTTTTGTGTCGTCATCACCATCACTTCCAAACTGTGAAAAATCAATCCCTTTAAAATACTCTGATTGCGGCTCAAGCATTGCTAATAATTCTTCTATATTTGGTTTTCCACCGCCGCCGTCTTGACCATCATTGCCCAAAGCCGTGTTAACAGTCATTATCCCACTATCGTCGGTGTACATTAATGGCAAGTTGTTTTCGTCTAAACCATTTCTGTTAATAAAGCCAGCTACAGCGCTTCCCAGGCTATACTGCCCGCTGAGATTATCCACCGTAATTCTTCCATCCGGATCAATAAACCTGACAGGATTATTATTTCCATAAACATAGGGAGAAAATCTTCTTGAAGCCCCTGCTAATGGATCTACAACACCTCATATCTCTAAATCAAGTATATACATCCGGCTCAGAAGTCATTCCATAGTTCTGTCCAGCACTATGATTTGTGTACAAAAATTGAACAGATGATCTAAATGACCATCTGTTTTTATTAATTTAATTTTTTTTTCTATAATGTTGATCGATAAAAAACAACATTTTGAATATTACTGTACATAAATCAGAGTTTTATTTTTATAATTTTATACTTAAAAAAACTCAAATTTATAATTATCATTTTCATTAACTATAAATGCCAAATTAATTGAGCTATTACAAAAATTTATTAAATGAGTATAATTGTTAACAGATAGACCAAAGGCTAAATTAATTTTTTTTCTTTGAGCTTTCATTATATCAACAAAATCTCCTGAAAATGAATAGTGATTATTTTCAACTTTTAGTACATCAGAAAGTTTTATACATTCAAAATAGCCGATATTAAATGGTGGTCTTAGCTCGATGTTTTTAGCATATAGAATTTCTGTTTTAAATTGGATATTTAAAATATCATTCTCATCCAATTTAACATTTAGAGAAATTTTACCATTTTTATAATGATAATTTATTAATTCGGAATCACCACTCTTAGAAAATTTCTTTTGTAATATATTTTTAAAGTCTTCCATACAATAACAGTTAAGGATTAAAATTGTAATATGCGGTGAAAGCATCCCATTCGCCACGATTTGTAATTTTATTTTTTAAAAAAAAATGTCCTTTTTGTCCATTAATATTATTATAATTTATATGAGGAAATGTAGAGCTACCAACACCTTTCCCTCAGTCACCATGCTTCCAATATACTTGGGCTTCTAAACATTTTAATATTTATTTCTCATTTAAAAAGTTTTTTAAAAATTCCATCAATTACTTTGAAATAATATTTCATCATGTTTAAGATTAGAGCCATAATTGAAGATTCTATCCTGATTAATCCATTTATTTTTACCTATTAATATTCCTCCTGCAATAATATAATAATTGGATTCTTCGGATTTCAGTTCAAATATCTTCATATCAAATCTTAAAAGTTCTCTATTAATTTCTTTAGGTAACACTTCTTCTTTAATTTCTCTAATATTTATTCCTAAAATATCAGATGGGATATTGATGTAACTCACTGCCCAAAATTCAAGATCTATATTAGAAGAAAGACTTTCAGAATAATTATCCTGGTCAGGATACTTCATTTCACTACGCAAAATTAGAGAAGAATGACTTACTGTATAAGACCATAGTCTAAATTTTCTATTCGAATGGAACATTGTAATATTATTTATCACTTATAAAGTTTTCAAAAGAAGTTCCAAATTCCTGTTCTAATCCTTTTGCTAGAGCAATTCCTGCTGTTGATATTAATTTAAAATCAGAATTCTCATCAACTAATTCAATTTTAGTCTCTAAAGTTCCATCATCAAAATTTTTATTTACGATAAATTTCGGATTTTTCAAAGAAAATCTTCCTCTAATATATTTGCAACCTGACATTATAAGATAGATGATATCTTCTTTATCATTTGAAAATATTTTTATAGCTAATTTTGTATGACTTATATCAAATAACCAAATTTTTGCTTGTTCACCTTTATAATCGACTAAAATTTTGTTTATTTTGCTAATCTCTGTGGATATGTTCATAATATTTATTTACTTATAAATTGTGTTCCAGTCCAAATTACTTCATTTCCTCCCTTTATAAATGTAGTTTTTTGAAGTAATGCTGGATTACTTAATATATGATCAAATTCAAAGTTCGTAATTCCTGGTTTATGATAGAATGGATTGAAATTTGTGACTTCAAATCTAATACCTGCAGCATTTTCTGCAGCTTCTCTAAAAGAAGACCTAAAATGATATTTATCAATCGATGCTTTTCCCCAATCAACACTTGTTAGCCCAGCTTTTTGCCAAGCTCCATATTCATATATTATAGCCCCAGATCCTCTATGTAAAGTTAAATCAGTATCAATTCCTAAACCAATTATTTTTCCTTCTGTTTTCAGCACATCATCAGCAGCTCTTCCTTTTGTAGCTACAATAGCCGCCACCGATAAAGCCATTGCTGCATATGGATGCTCTTCCGCAACTCTGCTTAGGCCAATTCCAATAAGATCAGAAATTCCCATTAGATCGCCACCCATCATGTAAGCAGAACCATTATGCAGAACAGGAGCTATAGGACGGTTAGCATAATTCCATGCATATTGCATTCCTGCAATGCCGTTTAAAAGAATACCATGGTTAATATTATAGGTACTTATAGCACCGCCCCAATGATTGGCTCTTCCATATCCATTAAGAACAAGCTCTGGCAATATCTTAGTTCCGGCGACTCCGCCTCCTTCTCCCGATGGTCCTAATCCAACTCTTTGCATAAGCATATCGGTATACTCTGTACCCCAGTCTATGCTATTGCCATCATAATCAATAGCATTTCTGCCCTCACTTATAAAGCCTTCTCCCGTATTGTACCAGGTAGTTCCTGATGGTGATGCCAGCATTGAGTTCAGAAAAGACTGTGATAGTCTTCCGTCAGGATCAGTAAACCTGACAGGATTATTATTTCCATAAACATATGGTGAAAAATCTTCTTGAAGCCTCTGCTAAAGGATCTACAACACCCGTCTTCCTAAATGTAGTATAATTTTTACGTTTCCGTATGATATTAATATTCCATTACCTATATAATTAATCTTCTTGGCTTCTGATAATAGCATTACAGAGGACGCCCCAACTAAGCTTTATGCCGTTAATATTTATCAGATGAATACTTTAGTAATAAAAAAGAGACTGTCTTTTTTCAACAGCCTCTTTTATTATGGCTAACGGATTAAAAATCCGCGAGATCAGACATTCTTAATCAACCAATTGAATTCATACTTTGAAATTCGCTTTCATCAATTTCACGTTCTAAGTATCCAATAACTTCATTCCAATTTTCACTAAGAAAAAAAATTCCATAGTATCTTTTGCCAAGTATGCTTACAAACCTCAGTTTACTTTTAGAATAATTTTCTAAACAAAATACCAGATTACCTATTTCCTGTGATAATTTATTATTACCATTTCTTTCGGCTGTATATTGTCGAATTTTATATATTCCTATTAAGTTCTCCCTTTCAAAATTATCACTATTACTGATCTTAATTTTATAGTTTTTAAAATCATCTAAAAGATTTCTTTCTTTTTTAATTAAATTAAATATTTTTTCGGTTATTAACATATTTATAATTATTTTGGTCTAGGTAGTACATATTCAACTTTTGCTCCATATACTACACCAGGTATAAGCCATTCTGCCTCTGCTGCTTATGGATTATATGGATTTGGAATAACTTCACTTGCTCGAAATTTTTTAGACATGATAATCCCAGGTATTCCATTTATGTGCATTGCTACACCTGTGGCAAAATCTCTCGCTGTTCCTTTACTTGTAGTCCAACTTGTCCAAATACTTAAATTGTCCCCACCGGTATGGGCTTCCATATCTTGATGGGGCCCCCAAATTGTAGAAACTTGTTCAAAACCTCTTGGAATAGCAATACCCTGTGACGCATAAAAATACATAGTTCCTTTTGCTTCGATTGATACTCCTCTGTATAATGTAATCATTTGTTCTTTTTCTGGTGTATCACCTGTAAGAATTAAAGGTAAAGACCATAAGCTAGCTCTAGTAATTCCTGCCAAAAGTGTATCAAAACTTAAAAAAGGAATTGCCCCCTCAGGAATTAAAGGACCTACTTCTACGGGTAGTATTCTAGTTATTGCTGCACCTGGTAAAACTGTTGAAATCTTGGCATCTCTTTTAGCCGTTCCAAAAAGTTTACCAAATATGTTTGTAAAAAATCCTCCTAATCCGGGCCTGGGCTGTTTTTGGGGTGGAACCACCTCCGGCTCCACCCCCGCCACCATCAAGATAGCTTCTGGTTTCCAATACCTGTGTAGGATTTAAAATATTTCCTTCATAATCAATATATTTTCCCAGATCTGCGTTAAAATAGCCAAACCTACATTGGTCCAGTTTCCTCCCAGCTGGGTCACGGTATCCATCGCACTTCTTCCATCAGGATCTTTAAAACCAGCTTTTTTTAATTGCTCAACAACATTAAGTAGCTTTGTAACAGAACCTGAATTATCAAAATATCGCATTATGTAATCTGAAGTACCGCCACCGGCAATATTACCCCCGCCACCATCAAGATAGCTTCTGGTCTCCAATACCTGCGCAGGATTTAAAATATTTACTTCATAATCAATATATTTCCCCAGATCTGCGTTAAAATAGCCAAACCCTACATTGGTCCAGTTTCTTCCCAGCTGTTTCATAGTATCCATTGCACTTCTTCCATCGGGATCTGTAAACCGCATAGATTTGTTCATCGCATAATGATAAGGAGTATAGCTGCGGTATATTTCTGCCAGCGGATCAAAAACACCCCATTCCTAAATGTAGTATAAATTTACGTTTCTGTAATGATATGAGTATTAAATTAACTATGTAATTAATTAATCGTCTTATAAGATGACTACTTTAGTAATAAAAGAAATTTTCTTTTCAACAGCCGCTTTTATTATGGCTAACGGATTAGAAATCTGCGAGATCGGAATGTCTATAAATATAGAAATTTCAATTCTTACTGTTTTCTTTAGGTATATAATTTAAAGGCCATTACCTTTTGTAACATCTCTTTCCATTTTATGTTTAAAATCTTCAAAATTAGAATCCCAAAAATGAGGTTGATTATGACTGTATAATATAGCTAATTCATCCATAAAAAATCTTACTCTTTCACTACAATTATCGTCATACCCATCATCGTCATAATTATAAATGAAATCATTTGCAAATTCTCTAAAGTCTAAGTATGTTAAAAGATACTTATCTTTGTATTGATTTATATATTCAAACATCGAAATAATAAAATCTCTATACTCATTCAAATTGAACTTGGAAAATTTTTCTGCCTTTAATTCAGTTGATAATTTTTCTTCAATTTGCTTTATAATTTTATTTCTTGCTTCCATATCTTTGTTATTTTACAGGTTGCCAAGCTGGCGCGGTACTTTGAATTAATGCTCTAAATGTTCCAACATTCATAGGGATCGCAGGACGTATTTGTCCATAATTTGGAATATCAGGGTTTGGAACAGGCATTCCTATCAAACCATAAGACATTAATGAGCTTGCTGATATTCTATAGAGAGTTGTTTTTTTACTACCAAAAGGGACGGTTGAAGGTATAATATTACCATATCCAACAGTAACAGATAGGCCATTCTCAAAAGAAGATGTTATTCTAGTAGAGTTAGAAAGATTATCAACATCTTTATCTCTTAAGCCTAGTTTATCTAAGCCTTCTCCAACCATAGGCATACCATTTACACTTCTCATATTTCTATATAGATATAAATTATTTTGAGGTTCATCACCCGGCACATCAATTGCTCCCGTAAGAGGAATATCATAACCACGCGCATGAGAACTGTCTCCGTTTAGCATTAAAGGTATTGCGAATCGACCTGCTCTTGAAATAGTTCCCAGTACCGCTGCAATTTCTTCCCAATTTAAAGCTGTTTCAAATGATCCTTCCAATGTTCCTACTTCTACAGATGGTATTCTTGTTATTACTGCACCTGGCAAAAACGTTGAAATCTTTGCATCCCTTTTAGCTGTTCCAAAAAGTTTACCAAAAAAATTTGAAAGGAATCCCACAAATCCAGGACCTGGGCTATTTTTCGGATTGGGGCCTCCCCCGCCTTCTCCCATCGATCCTAATCCTGTGCTCTGTGCAATACCTCCATAGTTTGACTCCCAAATGGTATTGCCTTCATAATCTATAGGACGGTCTCCTCTGTCACTCGCAAAGCCAGACCCCGTATTGTACCAGGTAGTTCCTGATGGTGATGTCAGCATGGACTGTATGGCCGATTGCGATAACCTTCCATCCGGATCAATAAACCTGACAGGATTATTATTTCCATAAACATAGGGTGAAAATCTTCTTGAAGCCTCTGCTAACGGATCTACAACGCCCCATCTTCCGATTTCAGGCATATAAAAACCTTGCTCTATGATCATACATTCCCGTCTCCTGTAATTCCTTGCGGTAAAAGAAAGAATTGAAATGCAAAATAACAAAGCCACCAAATAGGTGGCTTTGAGGTTTATTATGCGTCATTTATACCATATTCGTAAAGCCTTTTAGCAATATCTTCATATGATGGTACACTCTCTAAACTAGCAACCCAATCTTCAATAAACTCTTTTGCTAAAAAAACTTCTAAAAGATAATGATATTTATTTCCATTTTCTTCCTTGATTCCATTATCATCATCTTCTGGATAAGATAAAATTATTTCTGATTTGTAATCATCCATATTCTTTAAAAAGATAATTAAATCCTCATCAACATCATTAATTTTACTAACTAAATCTATTAAATTCATAAAATATTATTTTAAATCTATTTTCCCCAAATTGAAAAACCACCCCTATTTCCAGGATGCATAGTACTCCAAAAAGTACTTCCAACTGTATGTTGTGATTTAGGAACTAACTGCATGATTCCTTCATCTACATGATGATGCCAAACCCAATTTGTAGGTGATTTTCCTAATATTGAACCCGCAGGTGATCGGGGGATAACTATTCCCAATTCATCCATAGACGAAGCAAATCTCACATCAGATTTCATTACTGCCTCAAGAGCTTTGTTGGCTTCACGGAAATGCCCTCCTCTATATATTCCAGGATATGAGTCTGTACCAAGTTTCATTTCAAAAGCAACAGAGTAAAAAACAGCTTTTTCTTCTGCTAATGCTAATTGAGGTTTCTTTAACGCAACAATTCCAATCACCCCCAAAGCCATTCCTAAATATGGGTGATCCTCAGAAATTCTTTCAATACCAATACCTGCAATATCCGAAAAACCAAACATATCACCACCCATCATTCGTACACCTCCTCTGTCAATTTCAGCTATTCCAAGCTGCCTACCGGAATCAAACATTGCTCGATTCCAAGCAGACTGCATTCCTGCAATACCATTGTAAAGAATATTGTGGTTAATATTATAGGTACTTATAGCACCGCCCCAATGATTGGCTCTTCCATATCCATTAAGAACAAGCTCTGGCAATATCTTTGTTCCGGCGACTCCGCCTCCTTCTCCCGATGGTCCTAATCCAACTCTTTGCATAAGCATATCGGTATACTCTGTACCCCAGTCTATGCTATTGCCATCATAATCAATAGCATTTCTGCCCTCACTTATAAAGCCTTCTCCCGTATTGTACCAGGTAGTTCCTGATGGTGATGCCAGCATTGAGTTCAGAAAAGACTGTGATAGTCTTCCGTCCGGATCAGTAAACACGATCGGATTATTATACCCGTAATTATATGGGTTCCAACTTCTGGATATTTCCGCCAAAGGATCTACAACACCCCATCTCCCAACTTCAGGCATGTAAAATCTGGCGCCGTAATCATACATTCCGGTTTCCTGAAGTTCCTTGCCGTTATACTTATACTGGTACGCATTCTGTGTGGTTCCCGTATAATTATGCAATAACCCGAAAGGATAGTAATTATTGACCTCTACAATTTCACCCGGCTTATAGGAATCGATACAGATCGGCGGATTAAAAGGATCCCAGGGTCCGCTGCACTGCTGGTAAAAATACCTCCTTGGCTGAATCGCCCCGTCCTTGTTTGAATCTGAGTAACTTAATCTTACGTTGCCTAAATGATCCGTATAGTTGTAAATATATTCATTCGAAAGGAAATCATAATATCCTTCGGAAGTCGGTATCATCCTTAGCTTTATCTCAGCAATCTCATCGGGGTCTTCAACAACAAGCCCTCCTCCCGCTGATGTTTCCGAAGGCTTGGTGCTTTTATACTGGAACCCGTCCAGGTAATTGGTTTCTATATCTCCAAAGAGCTTCTTTAGCTTTACCCCGTCCGCTCTGTACACATAATCCGTTACTTTGGCATTCTGGGTAATTTTCTGAGGTAAATTTAAATAATTATATTGAATGGAAGAAATTCCTTTATCTAAATGGGAGGTCATATTCCCGCTGCCTGCAGTAAGACCATTATCATACTGGATGGTATTAGGGGTTGCCACATAAGGATATCCGTTATTGTTTCCGATCTGTTCTTCGGTTACTTTTGTAAGCCTGTTTCCGGTATAATCGTATTTCAGGTTATCGATCATCATGGCGATAGTACTGCCCGCTGCAAGCCCTTCGGATCTTTTCAGCCTTGTGATATTTCCATTGATATCATACTCCAGTTTTTCAAAATATTCTTTAGCCGCTTCATTTCCCGCTTTCTGGTAGAATCCGGCTGTAAGCCTGTTAAGAGGGTCGTAAGAATAGCCGTATCTTTTCAGCGGCTCATTTTCTTCCGTTAAGGTCTTCCAGGATACTTCGGCAATATTCCCGTTGTATCTCGGCTTTACTTTAAGGGATGAATCCAGCGCATCAGGGGTTTCCAATCCTTCCACCTGGTTATAATTGATCTTATACCCGAAAAGATCAGACCCTAAATTAGCAGGATCGTTCATCGCGGTTATCCATCCGCGGATGTTATACGTGTAATCGACAGTCTGAAGACCGCCTCCTAAAACGGTACCGCCCACTTTCTTGGTTGTGAGCTGCGAAAGTTCGTTATAGGTGTTCCGTGACAGATATTCTACCGGATTATTGTCTACCTGGTGGGTATGGATCAAAAGCCTGTTCTGGGAATCATAGGTGAAGTTTTCGGTAATGACTTTATCCGTATCCGTGTTCAGCCTTTTGTGGCGGGTAATATTCTGCTGGACAACGCCTGCAAAGTCCAGCTTAGATTCTGTCTGGGTACGGCCGCCTAAATGATTGATGGAATAGCTTCCAATGGCTCTTCTTTTTTTATCGTAGTAGATATAGCTCTTCGTCCAGTTATCGTCTTCAATATTTTTCACCAGGCTCATCACCGGAAGGTTTTTAGTGCTTAAACCTTCTGCAGTAAGAGTTTCGGTAAGGGTAGGCTCTCCTAAAATACTTGATGGAAAAGAAGGGTTGAAATTGTATGAAGGAGTGGTATCATAATAATTAACGGATAAAATCTTTCCCACATTTACAGGAGCTGCTACATTAGAATAGTATACCGGCATTCCACTTACCGTAAATGTTGTTGCCTTTCTTATTTCGTAAACATTGGCGTTGGCATTAACATTGGTTTGTAAGGACTGCCTGGTCAATGAAGTTATTGAAATACCGGTATATGCCACCCGTCCAAATTTGTCATATTTGGTAAATGCCCAGCTCGAAGAAGTCCTCATATTGGCATCCTGGCTCATAATAAGTTTGTCGGCAGTATTATATACCATATAATCTTTGCCCTTGCCCGGAAGTTTCTTTTCCACCATCCGGTGCTTGTTATCATAAACATACTGGTAGCAGAGATCATCCAGGATTTTCTGGGTGACGGTGTTGTTATTTAATGAGATCTGCTCGTCGGCTTTGGGTGAAATGACATAGATGAGATGCCCGTAATCATTATAAATATAATAAGTGTCTGCATTAGTCTGTGAATTCAGTGGTTTCCGTACAAGGACTGTCTGTCCCCGCTCATTTTTAAATTCAATGGTGGTCTGCCCGTCTTCATCGGTTCCCGAAGTTTTGGTCAATACTTTCTCACTGTAAAAGGATACTGCAGGCAGGGAAGATACCGTTACGGTATTTTGCCAGGTGTTGGTAATCGTATATTTTTTTACTTTGTCCGTGGTTTTATTGACGCTGTACTGCATTTTCTGCGTATGTCCCGTACCCATGGCCCAGTCGGCCCCTGGAGCAGCTGCTTCAAGCACTCTTCCTATTGGCGAAGCTTCAAACTTCTGCTCGGAATAAGCGTTGGCTACGCCATAATAGCTGTTGGCAGAAGCAACGGATATATTCTGAATACCTAGGTTTGCCGTAGGCACAGGAACAGGAAGTACCGATTGGCTTTGTCTTCCTAAATTATCATAAACAATCGGAGTTACCAGGTCCTGTCCCTGTGGGGTAGCTTTCACCTGTATCACCTGTTTAGGTCTGCCCAATCCGTCAAAATACTGTACGGTCTCAGATTTTTTGCTTCCGTCTTCAGAAAGGTAAACTTTCGTGTAAATGTAGTTTTCTGTGGAAGTAGGAAGCGCCTGCGCATGGTACACTGAAGCCAAAGCCAGCGCAAGGAGTGAAATATACTTTTTTATCGATTGCAAGTTATATATACTGATGTCCTTTTTCATCGTCTAGTTTTTATTGTTGTATTTGTATTCCTTCACCGTAATTCCGTTGGCATCTACCACTTTTTGCAGCCTTCCGAATGAATCGTATTTATAATTTTCCTTTATTCCGCCGGAGGCTACTGTAGTGGTCATTCCTACCAGAGGATCATAAGTATAGGCTGTCACGATGAAATTAGAAAGAGCAGGATCTTTGATAAAAGTATTGAGCGCGTTCAGTAAAGCGGCCTCTTTGGCAGCTTCTGTAGCGGCTGTGGCATCTGCATCTTCATTGGATGCATTTACAATTGTGGTGATAAGCGATGCCGGAATATCCGAAAGCCGGGCTCCCTCTATCTTTGCAATGGGTACTGTTTTATTGTATCCCCAGATTATGGTTACAGGATATCCCTGCGATCCTGAGTCGGGAAAGGATCTGTATTGCAACAGATTGCCTTTATCATCATAAATATCGTATACCGTGGTTGTTAAAAACTGGCTGAGATTATCCGGCAAATATGTGATTTGTGAAGTCGGATAGAAATGAGTGGTGTCGTCATATTTAGTTTCTGTCTTAGCTAAAGTAGTTCCATTTTTTTTAGATTCGGCCATAATCAGGCGGTCCTTGATTTTGGCTCCCCACAATCTGATGCTGCCGGCTTTGGTATAGGTATAATTTTCTTCCAGCACTTCTCCCTCACGTGTTATTGTTTTTTTATTTGCCACATTCAGGTCCTGTGCATCCCTTACCGATTCCGTTACGGTAGAAATGGCATCCTGGCCGAAAAAAGCGGTGGAGGTGGAGGTTTGTTTTTTGATTATGGAGTTTTTCACCTGGATACTTCCTACACTTTCACTCAATGGATAGAAATCTCCTACAGGATACAATTCAAATGCATATTCTTCTTTAGCTACCGTATTTGCTGCTGCATCAAAAATTTCTTTTTTAGTAAGGAGGCCATTTCTCAGAACATTGTAGTGGGTATACGGGGGAGAAATGTTGCCATCTGCATTTATATTCTCCGGAGTATCTTCCATGGTTTTAAAATAATAACGGACATATCCTTTATTTTCTCCTACCGTTTCTTTTACATTCTTATACACAACAGGTTCCGAATCATTAGAATTAAGAAAAAAGCCGCTGGTTAAAGAAGTATTGGCAAACTGCTGATAAGAATAATTGCGTGTTTCGGAACCTAAAGGAACATTGTTTTCCATAAATTCAATTTTCTTTATTCGTACGCCTCTTCCGGTCGTGTAATTAGGAATTGGCAAAGATTTATATCGTATTCTTTTAATGGTAACCGTACCTCCGCCTCCGGTTCCGACCACTTTGAATGTATTGGTTCCGGGCATATATTTGGTAATTCCATCGTTTCCTGTAACTCCCGAAGTCAGCTCTATATTGATAAATGGAGTAGATCCCGGGTCCCATGTCGGGCTGTCTGTATAGTACACAGGATCATTCACACAGTACATCAGATAGCTTGCTCCATCAGAATCATCCGGATTAGCTGTTAAGTTGAAATTAACCGTAGTTGCGTGGTGAGTATCAAAATTATAGGTACCTACTTCTTCCAATACTTGCGCATCACGGTCTATAATATCGTACGGAAAAATATACTTAGGGGTAAAATCAAGAGTGAAGGGGTCAAAGGTATTGGTTTTCTTTTCAATATACTGATTAGGCTCAAATTCATACCGTACCTGTCCGCCGGCAGGGTATTTTATTGTTTTTAAAAGACCCAGAGCCAGATATTTCGGATTATCGGATTCTGAAGGCAGACAGTGGCAGCTTGAGCTGGCCCAGTAATTGCCGGCGAAAAAATCATCATTATATTCAAATTCCGTTTTTTCGAATGCAGAAGAAGTTCCATATTTTTGAATGGAATTCAACACTCTTTTATTGTAATATCCCGACAGAACATCTTCAGGAGCGCAGGATGACGTATTGGAATCGCTAAAAGTAAAGTTATTTTCACTGTATTGTAAACTATACTTCTGAATTGTTTTTCCAGCTTTGTTTTTTAATTCTGCAGTCTCCAGCTGAAAAGGGTCTGATAACTTCTGTCTCAGGCTGGTATTAAGGTTGTATGTGAATTCCATGCTTCCGAAATCGGGTGAAATCACTTTTTTTAATTTTAAGCTTTTAATCTGTGGCGACGGAAAATCGGGTGCATTATAAATATCTTCCAAATACTCAAACTGCATTTGGGTAACCTGGTTTACATCTTTTATTGAAGACAGATAGTATGTAGAAGTATACGGCGTTGTATTATTAAGATACTTAGAATATGCTATATCCTGCCTGTCAAATGAATAGGAGTTACCGGATTCATCTATAATCGTAAAGCTGTTGGCTGTTGGGTTATAGGTAATGGTGATTTGGGTTTGAGTGCGCATCACAATATATTTCTCCCCGGAAGAATCTGTTTTTAATAAAAATTTACCGTTATGTCCCATAAAAGCGTAATAATACCCATCGGTAGGTATTCCGTTTGCAGGATTTACCTCCCTGTATATAAGACAGCTAACACCATATAGGGACCATCCCAAGCCTACATCTGAAGCCTTACTGCGTTTAAGGGAGTTATTGGGATGATAAGAAATACCGGTATTTATTCCCAATGACGGATTGTGGGTAGACAAAGTAAAGAAAGGGATATTGATATCCGGTATTCCTGTAGATAATGATACGGGAGCATTGATGAAACTCGGTATAGATGCGGCAGAAGGGGCCGAAAAGAAATTCCCATCCGTTCCCTGGGAAAATAGTAAACTTCCGCAGAAATTTGCCAAAAATAATGATATATAATGTATTTTTCTCATTCTAATTACTTCTTAATCAATTTAGCACTCGCTGTTTTATTATCATTCGTTTTCACGGTTACCAGATACGCTCCCTGAATAAGGTTCTGCGTATTGATCTTGGTCACTTTATTTTTTGTTTTTAAGCTTTGCAGCTGCCTTCCACCCATATCATATACAATAATCTCTGCTTCAAACCCCTGTCCTGAGCCTGTCGAAGGAGTGGTCCCTGAGCTTGTCGAAGGGAAGCCGATTTCAACATAGGCGTAATCCGTTACCGGATTCGGATAAATCTTAATATCCTGCTTTTCGATCAGCTGGTCAATCTGTTTATCTCCAAGTTTCACAATTTTCCAGTTTTCCTTTCCAAGCTCTTCTGCACTCGTTCCGGCTAGAATTATAGATCCGTCTCTATTGAGTTTAATATCAGAAAGTCGCTCCTCTCTTTTCCTGGATTCGCCCTTCACATGTTTTCTCCACTGTTCTTCTCCTTTTTCATTGAGATACAACATCCAGAAAGTTTCATCGTCACTTTCTATCCTTCCTTCAGCCTGGGTATAACCTCCTAAGAGAATTCCTTTTGACGATTTATCATCTGAAGCATGCAGTACGCTCATTCCCATCAGCACATCCCGGTTCCTGAAGTTGTAGGATTTCTGCCAGATTTCTTCGCCTCTTTCGTTTAAAGAAATCAGCCATAAATCCGTTCCTTCTTCAATTCCCACTGTTTTGTTTCCGGATCTTTCCGATCTTGATTCTCCACCAACTATGTATCCTGTGGAAGTCAAGGCCAATGTTCTTAAATGGTCATCACCTTTCCCTCCGAAATTCTTTTCCCATTCTACTTTGCCGTCTTTAGAAAGTTTGATAATCCAGTAATCACCCTCCCCGAAATTGCCGCTGGCTTTGGCATAATTGATGGTTGATAATTGATGATTGATTCCGGATGCTGAACCTTGATTCTGGGAACCATCATTCATCAATGATCGCTTATCATTCATCGTTACAGCTCCGCTCCTGGAATACACTCCGAGCAATGCCCCGCCGTCTTTGGTGGGAATCATCTTCTCTACTTCATCCAATCCTTTTCCGCCTATAATGAGTTGCGATAAATCCTTTCCGTTTTTATCGAGTCTAACAATCAATACGTCTTTGGAACCGTAACCTTTTGAAGAATTCTGAACGTTACCCGATACAAAGAATCCCATATCGGTCGTCTGGATCACCGCTCTGGCTTCTTCATCGGAATTGCTTCCGATTGTTTTCTGCCACAATTCATCCCCGAATTCATTGATCCGGATCAGCCAGATGTCCGATCCGCCTTTGGAATCATCTTTTTTATCCAATCCCTTACCGCTGAATGAAGTTCCTGAAATAAGGAACCCGCCGTCCTGCGTATTCACGGTAGCCGATAAGAAATCGTGGTTTTGTCCTGAGAAATACTTTTCCCAAACTTCTTCTCCCTGTTGGTTGAGTTTGATCAGATGGAAATCGTAACCGTTATTCGGCTGCTGGCTGTTGGCTACTGGCATATTGCTTTTGCCTCCGGCTTTGGACATTCCATTTCCTGTCTGGATAGAACTGCCGGTTATCAAATATTGCTGGTCAATGGTCGTGGTAACCTGGGAAAGAAAATCCTGGGTGGAGGATTTGATGTCTTTCTGCCAGACCACTTCCTGGGCGGACACGCCCAGAACAGAGCATAGGAATAATGCCCCTGAGTAGATTTTATTCATTCTTAATGTTTATTTCGAGTTGTTGATTATTAATTTTAAATCGCTGCAAAAATATTATTTTTATTTCTCCTTAAAAAGATATACAGTGTAAATTTTATGTGAATATTATCATAGTAATTAATTTATCACTATAATTTTTAAATTATTGAGCAAAGATATTGTGGACATGCGACAAAAGGTGTCGTGTTATTTAATGATGACACATTTTTTTCCCAGACCAGAAATATTCTCCAAAACCCGGTGTAAAATTAGAAGATATGTAACGGGACAAAGAAAATGAGCTTAGTATCAGCAAATATTTTATTCGACTCAATTTTAAAAAAATAATCTTCCATAAAGCTATTTTAATAAACAGAATAATGAAAAAAAATTATGAAATTCTTAAGAGATAATCAGATATCTTCGACAATCCTTCGGGTGTTGTTCGGGAACTCTTCGGAAAAAGTACCATTTTTCAGAACCCGACCCGAAGGTGATCCGAACAATACCCGAAAAAAAATTGAAAAAGTACATCCGAAACTGTAAAAACATCAAAGCCGATCATTTTTTCGATAAGTGATTAAGGTGAGAATTTCAGTATAGCTTTGCACAGTAATTTTAAAACGTGAATGAGAGTTCCAAAGTTTTAGAGAATAAGAAAAATTTATTTAAAAACTTCAGAAAGCTGATTGTCTGTTAGATATTTCTCAAAAATCTGTTGTCCGCTTCGGATAGAATTTACTGCCCAGCGGATTTTCATTTTTAAAAGTTTTTCTTCATTCAGCTTGTAATTAATATCTGATTTAATTAATTTTTGTTTCAGTTCATACATGCAGATTGAAGCGGCTACCGAAACATTAAAACTTCTGGTAAATCCATACATAGGAATGGCTAAAGTTTCATCAGCAAAATCAAGAATTTCCTGGGAGACCCCTTCCATTTCGGTTCCGAAAACAAGAGCTACAGGTTCCGTGATTTGATAATCGGGAAGCATGGTTGCATTATTCTCCAGTGAAACGGCCAGTATTTTATAACCTCTTTCTTTGATTTTCTGGAAAGATTCCATATTCCGGGGAAGCTTTTCTACCTCAACCCAGGTATCTGCCCCTTTCGTAACGCGGAGATTCGGTTCAAAACTGTATTCTTCCTGCAGGGCCACTACTTTATGAAAGCCGCAGGCCTCTACCGATCTTACAATTGCCGCTGCATTACGGAACTGATAAATATCTTCCACTACTGGCAATACGAAATCTGAACTTTCCTTCGAGAAATGTTCTATTTTCGTGAGTCTTTCTTCCGTCAGAAACTGCTTTAAATATTCAAAAGTTTGTGCTAAATCTTCCATTCATTTTCAAATCTTTGCAAATTAACGTAATTTTGAGGAATCATCGTGAAGGGGAAATAAAAATCTAATAAAAATCATTTATGAAACGAAAAGTCCTTTTGATCTATACCGGCGGAACCATCGGTATGGAGAAAGATTATGAAACCGGAAGCCTCCGTGCATTTGATTTTGGAAATATTTTCGAAAAAATGCCGGAAATGACGCTGATGGAATGTGAGGTTTTCGTTCACCCCTTCTCAAAACCATTGGATTCGTCTGATATGGGTCCTGAAGAATGGAAAATCATCGCCCATTATATTCATAAAAATTACGATAAATATGACGGATTTTTGGTTCTTCACGGAACGGATACAATGTCCTACACAGCTTCAGCACTGAGCTTTATGCTGAAAGGATTGAAGAAACCAGTCATTCTCACAGGCTCCCAACTACCGATCGGTGATCTGCGGACAGACGCAAAGGAAAACCTTTTAACCAGTCTTTACTACGCAAGTTTATATGAAAATGATGAGGCAGTGATCCAGGAAGTGGCCATTTATTTTGAATACAAATTGCTTCGCGGAAACCGAACGCTAAAATATTCTGCGGAGTACTTTGATGCATACTCGAGTCCGAACTACCCTATTTTAGGTCAATCGGGGGTGCATCTTAATATCATTAAAGAAAATCTTCACCGATGCGATCCCGGAATTGAATTCCATGTAGACGATCATATTTCGGAAGATATTATTTTCTGGAGAATTTTTCCGGGTATGAACCTCAATCATTTTAAAGAAATCCCGAAAATGAAAGTACTGATCCTTCAGGTTTTTGGCTCGGGAACCATTTTCAGCAGTGATAAAACGGTAGAAACTTTACAGCAGATCCGTGACAACGGAACGGAAATCGTGGTGGTAAGCCAATGTATTTCAGGAGGAATCTCATTCGGGAAATATGAAAACAGCAATATCTTTTCAAAAATAGGCGCCATCAGCGGAAGAGATATGACTGCTGAAAGTGCCATCACTAAAGCAATGCACCTTATAAACAATCCCAATTACACAGGCAGCTTTAATGATAACTTTTCAAAAAGCCTTTGTGGAGAAATTTCGCACTAATTGCAATAATAATTTGGATATTCAATAAATTCCCTTATTTTTGCAGTCTCAAATAGAGAGGTGTCCGAGTGGTTGAAGGAGCTACCCTGGAAAGGTAGTATACGGGTAACTGTATCGAGGGTTCGAATCCCTTCCTCTCTGCAAAAAACGTTGATTTTTAATCAGCGTTTTTTTTATTTTAGCGATACAGCAATTAACTAAAATTTCATTCTTAAGATATCGAACTTGTGGGACGTATCCCCTTTACAGTATTTTTTATACGCTAACTGCCTGATAGCTAAATTTTAAAAATTAAATTGCACAATTAAAGATGATTTCTTTTCTTTGATAAAAAATGCATATGAAAAAAATTATTCTTTTATTAAGTTTAAAAAGTTTCATGTTTTATTCTCAGGTAGGCATAGGAACTACAAATCCCGATCCTTCTTCCGTTTTGGATATTCAGGCATCCAGTAAAGGCCTGCTAATACCGAGGATTAACTTATCCACCAATCCTGTCGTTAACCCGCAAAAATCGCTTTTGGTATGGAATACAGATACATCTGTATATTCGGAAGGATTTTATTATTTTAACGGGAGCATATGGAAAAGGCTTGAAAACAACACAGTCTGGAACACTACAGGTAATACAGGAACTTCTGAGGTTACCGATTTTTTAGGAAATATTGACAATAAAAGTCTGGCCATACGAACGAACAATATTACAAGAATGAGGATTGGAAGTGAAGTTGCGGGAAACTCGTTTACCAACGTCAGTATCAGCCTGAATCCTTCTACATCATATACCGGCTCCATTATTTCTGCAAATAATACGCTTGATGTTCAAAGCGGAACTTCAGCCGCCAATGTTTTCGGAATTGAAAATCTGCTTTATCTTAGAAACGGCTCTACGGTCTCAAGTACTTTCAGGGCTCTACGAAACAGGTTATGGAATGTTCAGACAGCCAACTATCCCAATGTTGTAGGAACCTTGAATGAGTATCGCGGAGAAGTAACAGCAATAAGCAGTTTTAAGGGATTTACCAATACCTATGATTTCAGAGCAGGCTCCAACACCACTGAGATGATGGGATTTTCTAATGAATTCACAGGACAAATCAACGGAACGATTACTAATTATTATGGGTTTTATTCCGGTATTCACAGCAGTCTTTCGGGATATACGAATTATTACGGATTTTATCAGTCTAATATAGGAACAGCATCCAACCGGTATGCTTTTTTTTATGACGGAGATGATACCAATACGAAAGATGTTGTTGTTACGGGTACCGGAAGAATTGGAGTTGGAACCAATGCCCCGCATTCAAATCTTCAGGCCGAGGGTTCTCTGTCTATGAAATATGATGCTACCGGTACCGCCACAGGCGTTTACAACGTAACTGACAATAATTATACAGTTAGGATCTTTAACAGGTTTCATCTATAAATCTGCCAAATCCGAATACCTGCAAAGGCAGAATATATATATTGATCGGAAGCAACGGAATTGCTGCTAAAACAATAACGGTAAGCGGAGGAGCCGTGATCTACGATGATGTTTCAAATGTTACAATTAATACCATATCTTCAGGTCAGCGTTATCAGATCCAAAGCGATGGCAAAGACTGGATTGTTATTGGGAATTAAAAAAATCTATAAAAACCGCCTGATCTATTTTGGATCAGGCGCTGTGTTTGAAAAGTCTCAACCTCTTCTCAAACTATAATCTAGCTATATGAATGTTTGGTATTAGTTTAATTACAAATGGTAAGAAAATGATGGCTCATCTGTACCCTGAATTTAGCATCAGATTTCAGTTTTGCGTAAATTGTATTTTCAAAAGCATGCACTTCTTTTAATTTTTTATCGATAAATTCTGCAATCTGAACTACTGAGAAAATAAAATCTCTGTAAGTTGCTATGTTCACCGTCTGACCATAAACAGGAAGATAAACTTTCAAAAATGGCAGTGTAGACTGATGCTGACTGTAGTTTACACAATATCCGGCTCCATTTCCGGAAGTAATGATGTCATGCTCGTTGATATGGTTCAGTATATTTTTATCTGCTTTATCTTTATTGTTCAGAATGTGCCTGTTGATTTTATCTAAAATATGTTGTGCATATTCCATCATGCTGATCGTTTTCCACTCGAAAATATGATTCATGCTTTTTGTGCTTTTAGGCGTTGCATTTTCGCAGCCGGTACAGAAAGAAAGTCCTATTTTATCATGATATGGAAAAGAGCATTCCTTAATCTGGATGGAAGCATCGGCCTGCAGCCTGTCGTTAGCAAAACTGTAATACAAATAAGGGCTGTACAGTTCTGCAAGAGCTTTCAGATAATCGGTTTCGGAGGTGTTGCAAGATTCTTCAAACCATTTTTCAAGATTGTCGTAATATCGGTTTTCAAATTCGTTAAAACTTAAATATAATGGCAGTTCCATAGCTTCGTTGTTTTTTTGATATGACAAAGCTAATAGGGTAATGCGACAGAACTTGACGTGTTATTTTTTTGTTTTATTTTTTTTGGACTGATTGGTTTTAACGCTAAAATTTCCAGGTTCTTTTTATTAAAAAGTTGCGCATATTTCATTAAACAAAGACGTTTGACTTAGCAAAGATCACAGTTTATAAACAATTTTTATGTTCTTTTGATTCTGAGAGAATCTAAATTTATATTAGAGAGCTTTCAACTGCTGCGCGCTCATGATGACATATTGCTCATACTAACCTTATTAATAATTACTTATTACTCATTATTTATCATAATTTCTCATGATGTATTCAAAGTAATGGATCATCTTCATGTAGTTTTCAATGCTGAGATATTCGTTGGTGCTGTGAATAGACTGTTTTTCAGCATTATTAATTTTTATCGGCATGAAGCGGTAGATGTTTTTGCTTACGATCTGGTACTTGTAAGCATCTGTTGCGCCGACCGTTAAGTAAGGTGTCGCTATTGCTGTCGGATGAATTTCTTTAATAGCTGCTTCTATCAGTTTAAACGCTTTTGTATTGGTTGAAGATACGGTTGAGGCTTCTTTTACACTGTCGATTTCTTCGATTTCCACATCAAATCCTTTGGTGGCATCTGCAATGTGCTTTTTCACATCATTTACAGAGTTGCCGGGAAGGAGCCTGAAATTGACCACGAATTCTACTTCGGGGGAAAGGACATTAGGAGCGTCGCTTCCTTTCATCATGGTTAAAGCAGTCGTTGTACGAACGAGCGCATTGGTAGAGTTATTTTTTGTAAGCTGTGAAAGCAGTACAGGCTTTAAAAGCCATTGATTAGCGATAGCCATTCTGTTCACAAAAGGCATTGATCCGCCAACATTGGTAAAAAACTGCCTGATGAGCGGTGTCATGACAGCTTTCATTTGGTTCTTCTCAAGACGCTGCATGATAATCGCTGCTTTGCCGATGGCACTTTCTGAAGGAGGCATAGAGGAATGTCCGCCAAGACCTTTTACTTTTATTTTAACGGAGAGAAACCCTTTTTCGGCACATCCGATCACCGCCACATCTGAATCGATTCCCGCAACACTTCCCTTTTCAAGAATTAAACCGCCTTCATCGTACACGGCATCGAACTGTATATTTTTAGTCTTAAAATATTCTGCAATCTTTACGGCGCCTTGTTGTCCGCCCACTTCTTCATCAAATCCGAAGGCAAGATAAATGTCCCGCTGGGGAATATGTTTTGTTTTTATTAAGTTATTCATGGATTCCAGCAGGGAAAACAGCATTCCTTTCATATCGATGGAGCCTCTTCCGTAAATCCTGCCATTCGCCACAGCCCCAGAAAACGGTCCGAAATCCCATTCTTGCGAAACTTCTGATACGGCAGGTAACGGTTTATCATCCGACCTGAAAATATTTTTACTTTTGTCTTTCACCTCAGCATCTCCCGGAGGCACAACATCGGTATGCGAAAGAAATAAGATAGGTTTAAGTGATGAATCAGTTCCTTTTAACCGGAATACCAAACCGTAGGTATTGATCTCGACAAATTCTGTATTCTGATAAATAAATGGATAAGAAGTTTTAAGATATTCTTTGATAGTATCAAATGTTGAATAATTAAATTCTCCCAGTTCACCTGATGAAACCGAAGGAATTTTCAGTCCGCCCGACAGCCTTTGAATAGCGGAATCGTCTTTTACCATTTTCCAGCCTTCAGCAGTTTTGGTATTTGCTTTTTTAAAAGGATAAGTGAACGTTTTAATTACAACAATAACGATCAGGAGAATGAGAATGCTTATGAGGATGAAGAGGAGCTTTTTCATGGTGGATTTGGTTGGCTTTAATTTTTGTGAAGTCTTCCCGAAAGTTACAAATATAGATTATTTTTGATTTGTCCGATTGGCTTTAATGTAATGAAAAAACCACTGCAAAAATGCAGTGTTTTTTTTGTAATATTATAAACTGATTAGCATAGAGTAATTTTAAAAATGCTTAAAATATCAGTTAAGACTCCACGTTTGATAAAAAAATATATTATAGTAAAGATTAAGGCAGTGATTGCCGCTTGCCAACCATTTATATCCATAAACATTGATAAGGTGGATTGCTTTTTCCTTTTCTTTAAATAATTTTTAAAATTAAAATCGTCTTTCTTAAATCTAAAATCCAATATAAAATACATGAAGGAAAACAATGATTAAGAAAATAATATTCTGGAATATATAATTACACATAAATAATATGTACAGACTTGCTTGTTATTAAGCTTTTTTTAGGATGCTTTATTAGTTGCCATTACTCTCAATCTCCTGCATCCTCTTTTTAATAAAATCCGTAGGCCGGATTCCGTTGATTTCATAAAAAAGATCAGAGAAGTTTTGTCGGGAAGCAATTCCGCACTCTCTGGCGAGAGTTTCAATATTGTATTTTAAATACTTTTTGTCTTCGAATAAGAGAGTGGTAATGTAATTGATCCGGAGCTGGCTGAGATATTTATTAAAATTTCCACCTTTATGCTCATTGATGACCTGGGAGAGATAGCTGGAGTTGGTTCCCAGTTGTGAAGCCAGTTTGCTGATGGTAAGTCCTTTCTGGGTAAAGCCTTTCTTGTTTTCAAAGGTCTGCAGTTTACGTAGCAGTTCTCCCACCTTACTTTCATGAAGGTTAGGTCTTTTTTCTTCTATAGAATTATGCGGAACCTGAACTTCAGTCTGCTCTTTTACAAACTTTTCTTCGAGCAGAATATATTTCTGTTTAATTTCTTTTGCTTTTTTCTGCTTTTTTGTGAAGAGCATAATAAGACCTATTGCCCATATAATCAGCAGGATAATAATAACAGTTACCAGATAATTCATTTTCTGCAGCTTATTTTTCTCTTCCAGTAATGTCTTGGTGTCATAATCTTTATGAATCTTCGGAGATAAATAGCTGAAGTCTCTGGACATGATACTGTCTGCTTTCAGCAATTGGCCCGTATAATAAAGCTGCTGTGTCTGGTCTTTATTTTTCTTGCTGTAGTTGATAAGAAATTCGTAATTTTCTCTGAGTTCGGGGAGAATAAACTGATGTTTATTAAAAATTGAATCAATCTTTTTGAAATAAACAACGGATTTTTTAGCATCATTCATCCCGAGGTAAGTTTTACCTATAAAAAAATAATTGACGGAAAGTCTTGCAAAATCTCTGCTGTTACGGATAGCAGGAAGAGATCGGTTAAGGTCTGGCAACGCTTTTTCATATTGCTTTTCATTATACTCAGAAATACCTTTTGAAAGAAGGAAATATCCTTTTTCCTGAGCATAATCGCGATTGTCGCCAGCTTCGGAAAGTCCTTTTTCTATGGCCGCATCCATCTCATTGTATTTTCCCAGATGTCGGTAGCAGATAATCAGCTGGTGAAGGCTGTTGAGATATCCTTTTTTATAATTGTAAATTTCATTCGGAAGAAGGTCGGTTTTTAATTTCCCTCTGTAAAATGCAAGACATGCACTGAAAAGATCAGCTGCTTCATCATAATATCCCAAATAGCTTTTAACTACACCGATATGATAAAGGTTCTGGTATTTCAGGAATGCGTTTTTTGTGTTTTTCGAATATTCGTAAGCTTCCAGATATTCATTAAGAGCAAGCTGGAATTTTTTGTAATTGTAGTAGTAAATAACTCCTTTGTCAATATGAGCAATAATCAGAAGGTCTTTATCATGGGAAAGGTTTGCCGCCCAAACCATGCTGTCTGCATATTTCAGCTTTTCTTCATCAAAAGAAGAGAAGAATATCCCGTCCTTATATCCCTGAACTAATTTTTCATAGTTTTTTTCCTTTTTTGCCTTTATGATGTATGGACGAATGTGAGGGAAAGCTTTAATATCATTTTCTTCAAAGTTTTCATACTTCTTTCTCAGTTCATCGTACTGACTGTTTACCTGCGAGAAGCAGAGTTGAAAACAGACGGCACAAAATAAAAGAAGTAGTTTTCCGGTCACCTTAGTATTATTCATTGCAAATAGCGGTCAAAATTACGAAAAATGGGTGGTTTTTCTCAAACAAGTTTGAATTAATATGCGTTATCGAACTATTTCTATTTTACAAATATGAAAACTGATAATCAATCTATTAAATAAACTCCGTTTTCGGATAAAGACGTCATAATTTATGAATAAAGACAACAACTATTTTTATATCCGGATTCAACCTGATAATTTTGAACCAAGAACAACAGAAGAAAATAAAAGAAATATCCTAACCATAAAAACTCATAAACTAAAAACCATGCCTACACTCAAGGGTGAAAATCAATAACCGGAAAACATGATGATTCAATAATCTTACCACCTCCCTTCAGGGAAATTACTTTGTTTGGGAGGCTGGTTTTTAATTTAATTGTAGAAAACTAATACCATTTTTTATAAAAAACTAACCGGATAATTTAGCTGCTTCATAGTGCAGATAAATTAGCAAAAAGATTCTTGGAATCTTTTTTATTGAATTCAGTTTTAATCGAAAAGAGACTGGTCCCTTTCGGGCAGTCTCTTTTCTTTTTAAAACATTAAGGATTTATAATTACTTCCAGCCTCCGCCTAAGCTCTTATAAATATCCACAACTGTACTCAGCTGTTTTTGTTTAGCTTCCACCAGCTCCATTTTTGCATCCAGGGCGTCTCTCTGATTGAGAAGAACTTCCAGATAATCTGCCCTTGAGTTCCTGAACAGCTGATTCGCTATATCTATTGATTGTTCCAAAGCCTGGGTTTCATCAGACTTCAGTTTATAATACTGATCTATATTTTTTACTTTCGACATCAGATTGGCAACATCCAGATACGCATTCAGAATGGCTTTATCATATTCATACAGCGACTGGATCTGTCGTGCATCAGCGGTTTGAAAATTAGCTTTGATCGCGCTTTTGTTAATAAGCGGGCCTGCCAGTTCACCAACAAGACTTGCCGCTACAGATTCCGGTAATTTCACCAGATAAGATGGCTTAAACGCTTCCAATCCCAGCGTTGCTGAAATTTCCAAAGTCGGATAAAATTCTTTTCTTGCCGCTTCAACGTCAAGCTTTGCTGCTTTCAGTTCAAGCTCTGCCTGTTTAATGTCGGGGCGGTTTGCCAGAAGCTGAGAAGGAATTCCTGTATAAACCGTTTGCGGAATCATAGACATAAAATCACCTTTTGAGCGTACAATAGTTTGCGGATACCGACCACAAAGCGCATTGATCTCATTTTCTTTTTCAGTAATCTGCTGCCGGATGGTATATTCCGTCGCTTTAGATTTCGCGAGTTCAGCTTCAAATTTTTTCACCGCGAGTTCAGTGGCTGCAGCGGCTTCTTTCTGAATTTTTGAAATTTCCAGCGCCTTTTGCTGTAACTTCGTGTACTGCTGAATGATATCCAACTGATTATCCAAAGCCAGTAATTCATAATAGTTGTCTGCAACTTCTTCAATTAAATTAGACAGCACGAAGTTTTTCCCTTCCACGGTTGACAAATAATGTGCAACTGCCGCTTCTTTCTCTGTCCGAAGTTTTTTCCAGATATCGACCTCCCAATTTGCCATTAAGCCACCTTCAAAATTTCCAAGTATATCCGGAACTTCTCTTCCTGGTTCAATGTCTGTGGAGGCATCACCGGCTCCCTCGCTGGTGTAACGTCCGACTTTACTTACTCCCGCTCCGCCACCTGCTGAAACAGTTGGTGTTAACCTTCCTTTTTTAGCTAAAACTCCACTTTTTGCGATTTCAATCTCCTGCAAAGTGATCATCAGCTCCTGATTATTTTTTAAAGCGGTTTCGATTAAAGCCACTAAATTAGGATCGGTAAAAAATTGTCTCCAGGGTGTAGTTCCGCTATTATTATTGGCATCACCCTGATCTTCCTGATTAAAACTCTGAGGTACATTTTCTTTCACCTCATCCTTTATAACGGTCGCCACCGGCGCCTTACAGCTTGCTAAAACAAGCGATAAGGCAATGGCTGCTATATATTTATTATAATTATTATAAATCTTCATGTTTATTATCGTGTTGATAAGGTTCTGTTTGTTCAGTTAAAGGATTCTCTTCTTCATATTTCGCCAGCTTAGACTTTTCAGCGATTGTTCCGAAGATGTAATACAATCCCGGGATAATCATTAATCCGAAAATAGTTCCGATTAACATACCTCCTGCTGCTGCTGTACCGATGGTCCGGTTACCAATTGCGCCCGGTCCGGTCGCCATTACCAATGGAATTAAACCTGCGATGAATGCAAATGATGTCATCAAAATCGGACGGAAACGGATCGCAGCTCCTTCAATCGCAGCCTGGGCAACCGGAATTCCTTCTTCCGCCTTTTTCTGGACGGCAAATTCTACGATCAACACGGCATTTTTACCGAGAAGACCAATCAGCATGACCATGGCAACCTGAGCGTAAATATTGTTTTCCAACCCTAATAATTTAAGACATAGGAAAGCTCCGAAAATCCCCGTCGGCAATGATAAAATTACCGGTAACGGAAGAATGAAACTTTCATACTGTGCAGAAAGTATTAAATAAACAAATCCTAAACACACCAGAAAGATGAAAACAGCTTCATTACCACGGCTTACCTCGTCTTTGGAAATACCTGCCCAGTCGATTCCGAAACCTCTTGGAAGGGTCTTATCCGCCACTTCTTTGATCGCCGCAATAGCCTGCCCTGAACTGTAACCCGGAGCCGGAGTACCACTCACCTCGGCAGAATTATACATATTATGTCTGGTGATCTCCGAAAGACCGTACACTTTTTCCAGATGCATAAAATCTGAATACGGAACCATCTGTTCTTTATCATTTTTAACATAAAGCTTTAGTAAATCACTTGGCAACGCACGATATTGAGGACCTGCCTGAACGATTACTTTATAAGGCCTGTCGAAACGGATGAAACTTGTCTCATAATTGGAACCAATCAATGTTGATAAATTATCCATTGCATTTTCAATTGTTACTCCCTTTTGCTCGGCAAGGTCATTATCCACTCTCAACATATACTGAGGGAAACTCGCAGAATAGAACGTAAATGCGGACCCCAGTTCAGGACGTTTTTTGAGTTCTCTTACAAAGTCGTTACTTACCTGCTCCATTTTCTGGTAATCCCCGCTTCCCGCTTTATCAAGCAGACGGAGTTCGAAACCACCTGCTGCACCATAGCCCGGAATGGATGGCGGCTGGAAGAATTCTATATTTGCCCCCGGAATATTTTTCGCTTTTTCTTCAAGCTTTTCTATGATTTCGGCAGCAGATTCTTTCCGGTCTTCCCAACTTTTAAGGTTGATCAGACATGTCCCTGAATTCGAGCCTGTACCTTCTGTAAGAATTTCGTAACCCGCCAGTGAAGAAACAGACTGTACGCCATCAATATCTTCAGATTCCCTCAATAATTCTTTGGCAATCTGATTGGTTCTTTCCAACGTGGAACCCGGAGGCGTCTGGATAATTGCATAGATCATCCCCTGATCTTCTGCCGGAATAAATCCGGAAGGCAATGAGTTGCTTAAAAAGAATGTACAAGCACAAAATGCTAATAATAATGGTAAAGTGATTGTTTTTTTCTTCACCGTTTTGTTCAGCATTTTTTCATATTTTCCTGCTCCTTTATTAAATAATCCGTTGAATTTATCGAGGAAAATAGTGATCGGCGTTCTTCTTTTTACTTTTCCGTGGTTATTCTTTAAGATTAACGCACATAAAGCCGGCGTTAATGTTAAAGCTACAACTCCTGAAAGAATGATTGCAGAAGCCATCGTGATGGAAAACTGACGGTAAAATACCCCAACCGGACCAGACATGAATGCAATCGGAATGAATACAGATGCCATTACCAGAGTAATAGCGATAATTGCCCCGCTGATTTCGTGCATGGCTTCTTCTGTTGCTTTTAGCGGAGATAAATGCTTCTCCTCCATCTTGGCGTGAACCGCTTCAATAACCACAATTGCGTCATCTACCACAACCCCGATCGCCATTACAAGAGCAAATAACGAGATCATATTCAAGGTAATTCCGAAAGCAGACATGATTGCGAAAGTACCCACCAACGAAACCGGAACTGCCAAAGCAGGAATCAACGTAGAGCGCCAGTCTCCTAAAAATAAGAATACTACAATTGCTACTAAAATAAAAGCTTCAAAAAGCGTGTGAACTACTTTTTCAATAGATGCATCAAGGAATTTTGATACGTCATAACTGATGTCATAATGCATTCCTTTCGGGAAAGTGGTTTTCTGCAATTCTTCCATCAAAGATTTTACATTCTTGATAACATCACTTGCATTGGAACCGTAGGATTGTTTTACCGTAATCGCCGCAGATGGTTTACCATTTAATGTGGAGTAAATATCATACATCGAAGAACCGAATTCAATATCGGCAACATCTTTTAGTCTGATAAATTCTCCGTCCGGTTTTGCTTTAAGAATGATATTCCCGTAATCCTTTTCATTATTAAAACGACCCGGATATTTTAGAATATATTCAAATGACTGCGATCTTTTCCCGGAACTTTCCCCGGTTTTCCCCGGAGAGGCTTCCAAACTCTGCTGATTGAGCGACTCCATCACTTCGTCTGCAGAGATGCTGTATGCTGTTAATCTGTCCGGTTTCAGCCAGATACGCATTGCATATTCTCTGGTACCGAGAATATCTGCGAAACCTACACCGCTTACCCTTCTTAATTCAGACATTACATTGATGTCTGCATAGTTGAAAAGAAATTTCTGATCAGCTTTAGGGTCATCACTATACAGGTTAATGTACATCAACATATTCGGTTCTTCCCTTGTAATTTTTACCCCTTCACGCACTACAAGAGGCGGAAGCTTGTTTACTACTGAAGAAACACGGTTCTGTACGTTTACCGCAGCTACATTCGGGTCGGTACCTAAATCAAAAACCACCTGAATGGATGCTTCCCCGTCGTTTCCGGCGTCGGAAGTCATATATTTCATACCCGGTACACCATTTAATCCTCTCTCCAAAGGGATTACAACAGATTTGATGAGCAATTCGTTGTTAGCTCCCGGATAATCCGCTGTAATATTTACTTTTGGCGGAGAAATCGAAGGAAACTGAGTAACCGGTAACTTCACAAGGGACAAAACTCCCATAAACACGATAATCAAAGAGATTACGATAGACAGAACAGGTCTGCGAATAAATTTCTTAAACATAATTACTTACTTCATTGAGAGTCCTACTCTGCTTTTAATTTTAATGATTGAAGAACTTTTTTCGGATCCTGAATTTTTGTCTGAACCTTCTGATCGTCTTTTACTTTCTGAACGCCTTCCAATAAGATTTTATCCCCGGTTGAAAGTCCTGAAGCCACTACATAAACATCGGGCAGCTCATAAGCGATCTTAATATTTTTAGACTTTGCCACCCCGTTTTTATCCACCACGAAAACATATTTCTGATCCTGAATTTCGTAGGTTGCTTTCTGAGGAATAATCAAAGCATTTTTTAATGGTAAAGTCATTCTTACTTTTCCAGTTTCTCCGTTTCTAAGAAGTTTATCCGGATTGGGGAATTTTGCTCTAAAGGCAATATTTCCCGTTTCACTGTCGAATTCTCCTTCAATGGTCTGAACCTGTCCTTTCTGAGGAAAAACATCTCCGTTTGCCATTACAAGATCTACCGAATTGCTCCCTCTGGAAGCTACATTTCGCTGGTAATTAAGATATTCCGGTTCGGAAACGTTGAAGTACGTATAGATATCATTGTTATCGGAAAGGGAAGTCAAAAGGTCCCCTTCATCCACCAGGCTTCCCAGCTTCAAAGGAATTCTGTCTATAATTCCTGAAAACGGCGCTTTAATGTCTGTAAATGACAGGTGAATCTGTGCTAATTTTGCTTCTGCATTGGCTGCATCCAATTTTGCCTTAGCCATTGCCCTTTCGTTTTTGGAAACAATATTATTGCTTGCCAATGTACTTGCATTTTTCAATTCAATCGTAGCCTGGGCCACTTCAGCCTGGGCTTTCAGTAATTCTGCCTGATATAATTTCGGCATAATTCTGAATAAGGTTTGTCCCTGATGAACAAACTGACCTTCATCTACAAAGATTTTCTCAAGAAAACCTTTTTCCTGTGCACGAACTTCAATGTTCTTTACAGATCTCACCTGAGCCACATATTCTTTGTCAATCACCGTATCCATAACTATGGGGGTGGTTACAGGATAAACTGCGGCTTCTTCTTTTTCTTCTTTTTTCTTGTTACAGCCTGTGAACAATAAAATGCTGCTTAGCGCAATGCCTGCGACAACTCTTTTGATCATAATTCTAGAGTTTATATAAATCGTTAATGTTTTAAATAGGAAATTGGTAATAAGGAGTCCGGCGATGTGATGATTACCGGCAACACAACGCAGATTATTTCCTGCCAATAATAATCAGCAGAAAAAGTATTCGGGAATGTGATTTTAAATTCTGATAGAACGGATCAGAATGAATTTTTTAATAGTAGAAAATTCTGATAAATAGCCGTGAATCGTAGGCTTTAATTTTTTGAAGCTCTTTAAACCGAAAATATAAACCAATGTAAAAACACTGGCAAATACCACCATTGCCTGAAAAGTATCGGACAGCTGAAAGTTATCTTCTGCAAGTTCTAATGAGTAAGCATTGCTCACATCATCGGAAGTCTGCTGCATAGACAGCTTTTCATAAGTCTGGTTTAAACGGTTGGCTTTTTTGGGTAAATTCTCTGAGGTACGAGTATAATCATTACGTAATGTTCTGACATTAATTTTGCTTTCTACTACAAACAGCAGAAAAAGTGTTGTCAAAAAATATACGATATAATTTCTCATAATTTTCAATGCACAAATGTAAGTTTTAGGTTGATTAACTTTCAAGAGAAATGTGATATTTATCTGATCTGTTAACAAGATTTAACACTTCTTTAAATTAGCTGAATTAGCTTTACATCCAGTATTTTTTCATATTTATAAGCATTTAAAATTCTAATTTTCAAATAATTGAAAAATAAAACTTGCGATATTAATTGTTATGGCATTCTATTTGCTTAAAGTTGAAACATTAAAAATTTGGTTAAAATGTTAATTTTTCATAAAGCCGAATTTGCTAATATTGACCATTTTACAATTAAATATTATGAAAAAGGTTAATCAGCTATAGTGAATTATTCATAAGTATTTTATTTGGTAGTATTGCAACCTCTTTATTGAAAGCAGTTTGTGCAAATCCCTTTCTATTCATTGATAGAAAATAAAACATAAAAAATTTGAGTTATTTATTATCAAAGTATTATCAGTAATATTTTATAAAAAATTAACATATTATCTTTAATAAATCCGTAAATTTATAAATATTTAACACCACAATTTATAAAAACAAAATAGTATGAAAAATATATTTCTTAACGCTTTTTTTATCATTCTTACTTTTACTGCATGTAAGCATCAGGGTAAAGATGAAGAAGTTAACATGCAGAATCTCAATGATACGGAAACTGTAGATCAGGACAAAATCACAAAAAATACCTTTACGGATGCTTATGGTGATAAACTTGAAGTTGCACTTAACGAAACACAAAATACGGTAATTGTTCGTCTTGACGGGAAGACCTATGAAATGAGAAAAAGTGATGAACAGCCTGATTACACTGCAGTAAACGCAGACTATCAATATTCTGATATACGCGGAGAAGTAACTTTTATGAGAAAAGGATACAATATCGTCCTGTTTCATCATAAAAAAGATAAACCAACCTCAAGTACGAAGATGGCGTCTTACTAATTTAGAAATTAGATAAACATAAAAAGAAAAAGAAACACTTTTGCCAGCGCAAAAGTGTTTCTTTTATTTCTTTTTGTAGATTATACAGCAGATAAGCAAAACGATATTAACCATAACCGCAAAAGCATTAGAAAGAATTATCGGAAGTTCATCTTTTATAAATCCGTACCATACCCAAAGGGAAAGACCGGAAATGAGAACCAGAATCATGGTCCAGGAAAGATCTTCTGCGTTTTTCTCTTTCAAAACTTTTACTAATTGTGGAATCATAGACACTGATGTCAGAATTCCTGCAACAATTCCCAGAATATTTTCGTCCATAGCTTATCTTTTATTCAACATAAGAAAAATCTATACCGTTATGCACTAAAATTATTTGGAAATAAATCTTTCAAGAGAAACCTCCTCATGAAGAGATATTCCTTTTTCGATATAATCGTATAAACTTTTTGAAAAATAACAACCATTAAGGATTCCTCTTGCACCAAGCCCGTTAAAAACATACATGTATTGATGTTCATTATGCTTCCCGATAATCGGACGCCTGTCTTTTACCGTAGGCCTGAATCCGAAATTAACTTCTTCAATGTTGAAATCGTAAGGATAAAATTCCTTTAATCCTTTCGTGAGCTGATCAACTGCTGAAGAATCTACTTCATAATGAGACTGCTCCCGGTCATAAGTGCCGCCGTAGAAATAAGTATTCTCATGAATCGGAAAAAGAAAATGCTTTTTCTTAATGGTTATATTTTCCGGTAACGGCTGAGAAAGATTAACCTTAATATGATGCCCTTTATTAGGATTAACAGGAATATCCGAAAAGAAAGGGTTTTCTTTCACTCCGATTCCTTCACAAAATAAAATATTTTTAAACTTAAAATGTTTATAGGTCTGATCGGCAGTATTAAGATCTGAATAAATAAATTTTTCTTTGATAAAATATTTATGATTTTCTAAAAAACTGAATAAACCAATAAAAAATCCATTAACATCTAGTCTGGCTGACTGATTCACCTTTCCTGAATTAAAATCGTTTTTTACCACTTCTAAATGAGCGAAATTTTGGTCTAAAAAATTTATCAGGTCATTATTTGATGATTTTTTAAGCCACAGCTGCTGTTCGCTTTCATCATGGAAAATTCTGTGAATAGGCGCGTCAATTAAATAGTTTTGCCCTGTATATTTTTCAATTTCACTTAAAGTTTCTTTTAAGAAATCAATTTGTTCCTGAGCTTTCCAGAATGTGGTGAATTTTTTCAACACTACCGGATTGATAATACCCGCAGAAACACGGGAAGCACTTTGTTTACCTTCAGAATACAGGACGAATGATTTATTATTTTTAATAAGCTGATGGGCAAAGAAAAGCGCAGCATAGCCGTCTCCCACGATAATATAATCTACATTTTCCATAACAAAAAAACCTGAGTAAAAATACTCAGGTTTTCTATAATTATCAAGTGAAATCTTAGTAATTCCACATATCATTTTCCATTTGAAGGATCTGCGATTTAATTCTGTCGCTTTCTTCCAGCTGCTCATCAGCATCTCTTGGAATATAGTCTTTGATAACACCATCACCAAGACCTGTTGAAGATTTGAAAATTACAGAAGAAAATCTTCTTGCATTGATCAAATCATCAAAAGAAAGATCTGCAGAGGTATTTTTTCTGTTATAAACATAGTTGTTAGCTAAAATCTCTCTTGCATTTGGATAGTATACCCAGAACAGGTCGATAAGATCGTTAGCACCTTCAATAGGTTGTCCGTCAGGACCTACTCTACCAATCATCTGCGGATCTGGTCCCATTGCAGCAATTCCTAAAGGTCTGTACTTTAATTGCCCGTCTCTCTTATCAATAAACCACATTCCGAATACTTTCAAAACCCTAACTTTATCAGTTGTAGTTTCATATACGTCAGTAAGTTCTTTTTTCTCCTGCTCGGTCAACTGACGACCACTATTCAGAATGTTTACAGCTTCATCATCAACACGAACACTCACCAATCTGTCTTTAATTTGTTGAGGAGTAAGTCTCGTAACAAAGTTTTCATCGTCATAAACTTCAGTAATGTCACCGTTCATGGCACCATCAAGTAAAAGCTTATACAAAGATTTTGTCTCTGAGGAAAGTAATCCGTCCGGATTGTTATAATAGAAAGGCTGATTGATTTTGTCATTCATATCAATAACCTCCCAAACAAACATGCTTTTAAGGATGTCTTTATCATCAACAAACCCGTATTCCAAAGGTTTTACTTTTTTGTCGATAACAGTATCTCCAACTTTCATTTTGTTCTCAGCTCTCAATTTTCTGAATTCTTCAGGAGAAGAAGCGTTCAGGATAGTTTGGGAGAATGCAAATCCCGAAACTACTACTAAAAAACTGCTAATATATTTTTTCATAATACTCTATTAATTTTTATTGGATATTAATTAATACTGGTGAGATATTTCCAATTCTCTGATCTCCTAAACCAACAGCTGTTGCTTTAATATCAAAGATATAAACACCATCCCCAGGTCTTAGATTTCTAAATAATCCAGAAGCAGCCTGTAATGAGTTACCCTGAATTTGTAAAGCCGCTCTACCAGGAACTCTTACCATGAACGAGGTCACGTTGAAAGATACCGGGAAGTCAAAGTCAGGAATCACAGCAGAAAGAGATTGGTTCTCAACTGATCCCGCTGGCATCGGTAAAATATTTTTACCTCTGATCTGTCCTTGTGGTGGAGGTACATTTTTGATTCTGTATTCAAAAACCTGCGAAATTGATTTTCCGTAAGGGTCTGTTCCAGACAATGTAATTTTCAATACATTTCCAGCACCTGGCTTTACATTCCACTTACCTGGTCCTGTACTCTTAACAGCAGCTCCAGGAGCCGATAGGGAAAGCTTAGCATTGTCAGCACCTAAAATTGATCCAGAAACTGGGTTATCAAGACCTCTATACATTACATTCATCTTATCCGCTGAAAGCAGTAATCCTTTCTGAAGTTTTACTTCCTGAGGACCGGCAATTACATTATAAGTATGAGTGAACGGGAAGCTTTGTGCTTTACCGGTCGCATCTGTTAAGGTAATGTTACCGCTTAAGGTATGTTCCCCGATTCCGCTCGTATTTAAAGTAGCGTATCCTTTTCCGTTTTCTTGTCTGCCAACTCCAGACATAACAATCTTGTTACTTGTAGAGTAATTTCCTAGCATTACAACTGCTTCAGCAGGTTTACCCGCAACAACGTCTACAGGCGCAGAAACAATCGCTTCGTAGCTTGAGAATTTGATACTAGCATCCACTTTTTCCTGTAATAATAATGCTAATGCATCAGATTGTACGTTTCTTGCATCATTCTGAATAATCTCAAGATTAGACAGTGCTGCAATTAGAGGCTGATGATAGAATTTATTCTGAAGCCATGTTTTATTGTTTGGCGACTGTCCTTTAGGATATTCAGCGATCAATGATTTATTAGCTCTGTCAATTAAGTCTTTTAGCTGAGAGTTTCCTCCGAAAGTTGCATTGATATAGTTTCTAACATCATCAATCTTTGCCTTCAGTTCCTTAGCTCCTTTTGATGCAGAGTTTTCATCTCCATCTTTAAAGAAATATGTTGTAGTCGCTTCGTTGTTGTTAAGCGCTGAAAAGTTTTCACTTACATCAACTAATTTTTTTGTTTTAGGATCTCTCTCTACGAACTCAGATTCTTTTTTAAGTTTATCCTTAATCTGATCTGCATGTTGTACCAATGCATTAATCTTCTGCTTTAATTGCAGATATTGCTGCCAAGGTTGAGCATAGGTATCCGGTACCTGCTGAGCTTTAGCCTCTAATGTTTTTTCAAAGATATCTTCGTTTTTTCTTTCTGTTAATAAACGGGTATCTTTTAAAGCAACTGTAGAGTCATAATATGATCTAATGATTTCCGCATCAATATTTAGAGCCATCATCGCGATGAACACCAAATACATCAGGTTGATCATCTTCTGACGAGGTGTCTGTTTTCCTTGTGCCATTCTTTTCTTTTTGTTTTAGTTAAGTAGTTAAATTTTAGAAATGGTTTAAGGAATTAAGACTTCATAGCAGTCAACATACCACCATAAACTCTGTTTAAGTTATTTAAATTAGATGTTAAACCTTGTAATTCTTGATTGAATTTTTGTGAGTGTTCAACAGATTTCTGCATATCTTCCACATATTTTTTAGCGAAATCAGACTGTCTTTGTCCGTTTTCCAGCTGCATTGCATAAAGAGCATTCATGCTTTCCATATGCTGAGCAGCCTTATTTAATTGATCATTATATTTATGAGTAGAAGCAGAAACGTCTACAGTTTGGTTGATCTGGTCTACAGAACTTGAGAATTTATCGATTCCTGTTCTTAATCTTTCGAATAACTGAACATCCAATTTAGCGTCCTGAAGCATTTTATCTAATTTTCCTGAAAGAGAGTTTTCAAGTTCAGCAAAATGATCTATTGTATTTTTAGAAGATACATTAGAATGCAAAGGGTTTGGATTTGCGTGTTTATCTAATAATTCCGGATATACGTTTTCCCAAGCATAAGACTCTTCGGTTTTTGGCGGGTCGAAGGCGAAGATAATGAAGATAATCGCTTCTGTAATAAGTCCCACGGTAAGAGCAACGTTACCTGTAATAGGTCCAATGTTGATGTGAGTAATTTTAAGCCAAGCTCCAAGAATTACAATTGCAGCACCGAATGAATAGAAGAAATTCATCCAAGCATCTTTAGTCTTAAACATATAAGTTAGTTTTTTTTAGTGTTAAATAAAATTGTTATTGAAAAATAAAATGGTTTGAGAATTATCTGTTAATTTTTCTTGGCTTAACAGCAGCTTCCGGAATATCCTGTACGGTTCTGAAACCGATGTAGCTTCTTGCAGAATCTTTTCTTTCCCAGTCTCTTGTACCATTCATCAACATGTATCCTACATCTTTCCAAGAACCTCCTCTTACTGATTTTTTAGTATCAGTCAGGTTCTTTGTAGAAGGATTTAAAGTAGATGAGAAACCGTATGAAGAGTTGTTATACGCAGATAATGTCCACTCAGAAACGTTTCCAGCCATATCATATAATCCATAACCATTCTTTTTAAATTTCTTCACCGGAGCAGTATATGTATAAGTACCTTTTTTGTTGTCTTCCATGTAATCTCCTCTCTTAGGTTTGAAGTTGGCCAGGTAGCAACCTCTGTCGTCCATTAAGTAAGGACCTCCCCAAGGATAAGTAGCGTTTTGCATTCCGCCTCTTGCAGCATATTCCCATTCGATTTCCGTTGGAAGTCTGAACTGCAATGGTCTTTGCTTTCTTCTTTTTAAACTTTCGTTATAATCAGATTTCAATTTAGATCTGAAGTTACAGTAAGCTCTTGCCTGATCCCAGGTAACCCCAACAACAGGATAGTCTTTGTAAGCTTTGTGCCAGAAATATTGTTCGAACAATGGTTCGTTATAAGCAAAATGGAAATCTTTTACCCAAACCGTTGTATCAGGATAGATGGCGATGCTTTCGCTTCTCAGGTAGTTTACACCTCTTTCTTTTTCGGCCATGGCAACATCCATATCTCCCCATCTGTAAGTATACTTAAGCTTACTAACATCAAGGATTCTTTCATTACCAACTCTTGAAGAAGCAGGTAAATACATCGACTCAAGAACTTCTGCATATTCTACGTCTGGATATTTAGACGTATTCCAATGCAATGGAACTTTCCAGTCGATTTTTTTGGTAGGATCAAAAGTACTTTCGTCTCCGCCTCCCTGTGCTTCTAAATATTCCTGATATGGTGTTAAGTTTTCTTCTTTTTGAGCAAGGTATGCATAATCTCCTATGCTTGTACCTCTTCCTTTACCTTCACCACCTTCTCCGGCAGCTTCAGCAAGAAGGGTTCTTGCGATAGAATCTCTTACATAGTTAATAAACACTCTATACTCAGCATTTGTAGTTTCTGCTTCATCCATGAAGAAAGAAGAAACAGTAACTGTTTTTGCCTGAGCTTTTTCAGGACTGTTTGTAAAGTCCTGATCAGTTAGCCCCGCAACAAATGATCCTGCAGGAATTGCAACCATGCCGTATGGTCTTTCTGCAACAAATGATTTTGTTTTTTCTCTTGGTATCAACTCTCCTTTTGTTCCTGGTTTCCCCACAGAAGAAGTACCACCACCTGAACAAGATACCGACGCTACTGACGCAGACAATAATAAAAGAAATATCCTTTTCATGTTAATTTTTATAATTAAGCCGTAAATATATAATTTTTTTAAGAAACTTTTAAGATTTTTTTTGAAATAACGAAAGAAATCTAAATTTATTTTATTTACAAGTATTTTTTATTCCACAGTTACAGATTTTGCAAGGTTTCTCGGCTGGTCAACATTGGCTCCTCTGTATACTGCAATATAATATGCCAACAGCTGTAAAGGCACAGATGCAATAATAGGTGAGAAACATTCTGAAGTTTCAGGGATCTCAATAACATAATCCGACATTTCGCTTACCTGTGTATCTCCACGGTTTACAACAGCGATTACTTTTCCTTTTCTCGCCTTAATTTCCTGGACGTTGCTTACGATTTTATCATAATGTCCTTTTTTCGGAGCGATAATAACAATAGGCATATTTTCGTCGATCAAAGCGATAGGACCATGCTTCATTTCAGCAGCAGGATATCCTTCTGCGTGAATGTAAGAAATTTCCTTAAGCTTTAAAGCTCCCTCCAATGCTGCCGGATAATTGTAGCCTCTTCCCAGATACAAGAAATTTGTTGCCTGAACGAAATCTTTAGCAATATTTTGTACCAATTCGTGGGTAGAGCTTAGTACATCTTCAATTTTTTTAGGAATAGCATCCAGCTCAGCGATTAAGCTCATGAAATCTGCATTTCCTAAATTTCCGTTGTGCTTACCTAATTTAAGGGCAATTAAAGAAAGAATCGTAAGCTGTGCTGTGAAAGCCTTTGTAGAAGCTACGCCGATTTCCGGACCTGCATGCGTGTAAGATCCTGCATCGGTAATTCTTGCAATAGACGAGTCTACAACATTACAGATACCATAAATAAATGCACCTCTTTCTTTTGCCAGTTTGAGGGCAGCCATAGTGTCGGCAGTTTCTCCGGATTGGGAAATTGCAATAACAACATCTTTATCAGTGATAATTGGGTTTCTGTATCTGAATTCGGATGCATATTCTACTTCAACAGGAATTCTTGCATATTCTTCTATAAGATATTCCCCGATTAATCCTGCGTGCCAAGACGTTCCACAGGCAATAATGATGATTCTGTTGGCATTTTTGAATTTTTCAATATGATCCCAGATTCCGGCCATTTTGATAACACCTTCGTCTACCAAAAGTCTTCCTCTCATTGTATCGTGTACAGATTTAGGCTGTTCGAAGATTTCTTTCAGCATAAAATGCTCATATCCGCTTTTTTCAATCTGCTCAAGGCTTAGCTTAAGCTTCTGAATTTCCGGTACGATTTTAGAGTTTTCGGTAATGGTTCTGATATCTACTCCGTTTTCCAGTGAAATTGTTGCCATATGCCCTTCTTCCAGATAGATAGCCTCTTTTGTGAATTCTACAAAAGGAGAAGCATCTGAAGCGATAAAATATTCTTTATCACCAATACCGATTGCTAATGGAGACCCCAGTCTTCCAACAACCAGTACTCCAGGATAATCTTCATGCATTACAGTAATTGCATAAGCTCCGTATACTTCATTTAAAGCATATCTTACAGCAGTAGGGAAATCAGTTTCGGCATTAAGATCCATGAAATACTGAATAAGATTTACCAAAACTTCGGTATCTGTTTCAGATTTGAAAGTAAATCCTTTTCCGGTAAGCATGGTTTTAATAGTATCATAATTTTCAATAATACCGTTATGAATAATAGCAAGCTTGCCGTTATTAGACAAATGGGGGTGAGAATTTCTGTCACTAGGAACTCCGTGAGTTGCCCAACGGGTATGTCCCATCCCGATTTTAGCCTTTCCTTTCAGCTGACTGGAAATATTTACAAGATCCTCTACTTTACCTTTCGTTTTTTCAACTTCGAGTTTATTGTTTCCGTCTTCCAAAACGATCCCGGCACTGTCGTACCCTCTGTATTCTAATCTTCTAAGACCGTTAATTACTATATCGTAAGCGTCCTGAAAACCTGTGTATCCAACGATTCCGCACATAATTATATCAAGTGTTTAAGTGTTCTTAAGTGTGTTTTAATTTATTTTTTACCGTAAGTGACCATAAGCTGTACTCGGTTAGGATTTGTTGCATCATTTCCTATAAATATGGCCCTCCGGGTATCGTAAGAAGTTGTGGTAGATTTGTAACCCACAAAACTTACCCCATCTGCATTTCTTTCAAACGATCCTAAATTTATTTTGAAATATTTTGTTTCAGTTTTATCCGTTGATGGTTTGCTTTCGGATTCAATCATCTCTTTTATAGATTGTGTAACAATAAAATCATAATATGGTTTTTCTTTATCTATGTCAAATATTTTATAAATTGCATATCCGTTAGCTCCTGACAATTTTAATAAATCGTTGGTAAAATTCGATTTAACTTTAGTAGGCATTTCAGAACTTGGATCAATATATCTGCGAAGTAATGTAAATTCTGTAGGACTTGCATAGTTCTTACTTTTCCACGTAGGATCTAGATAAATTCTTACTTTAGCACTGATGATTCCTACCTTATCTTTTGATACTTTATCTTTAAGTTCAGTAATAGTAGTTTCAGGGATTTTAATTCCGATAGAAGGACCTCCCATTGACTGAGCATAAAGTTTCGCATCACCTGTTACTGTATTTCCAAGACCAGCAAAATTTTCTAATGGAGAGCCCGTTCTCGCATATTGATACTGACCGATATGTGCATTACCAGATCCCAATACAAATGAGTAAGAAGTCTGTGGTCTGGTTGTAGTACCGTTTTCCGTTTTATCATATTTATAATACATGATCATCTCCATGTCATTAGGAGAAAACTGGAAAAGATATCCATCTGACTCCACGACAGAAACCCTCAAACCTTTAAAATATCTGATAAAGTTAGAAGCATCCTGAAGCTCAGGCTGATCTTTTTTAGCGATAATCTTAGTCTGAAAGAAATCCTTATCCAATGGAATTCTGATACCCGGTGTTGAAGAAGTAAATAAGGCAGCTCCACCGTCATCTTTTGTAATGGCTACAGAACTTACATTTCCATTAAATACTTTTGAACCCAATTCATTACTAATATCATATGTCTGATTAGACTTTACAGTATCAGAAGCAGATTTCAGGAATGTTTCTACCTGATGAACTTTTAATGTAAGTGATTTTTTTGCTCTTCCGAACTTTAGAGCGGGATATGTATTTACGACTTTCTTAGCATTTACAGCACCATCTGCCGCTGTAGTGTAAGTGTAGTTATCATCTACCGTATTGGTTGTAACAGAATCAGAAGCATATCTTGGTTTGATTACAAGAACTACAGAATCCACCGCAGCATTGGTACCGAAGTCAGGATCATAAGTTGATAATTTAACCTGTGTAAGGTAAGATGCTTTTTGCATTCCGAACTGGCCTTCATTAAAAGCACCCAAAACACCATAGGTAAGCTTTGAAGCATCTGTACGAATAGTATCGTGATTGTTGATATTATATGCAATGACAGGAAAAGCTTCCTCTTTACCTTGCGCAGCACCATCCAGAAACAGCTGTTCTCCCAAAGTATCTGCATCCGGCTCACAGTTGTAAAGGAATGCACTTCCAAAAACCACCAGAGAAATTGCGGTGATTGTCTTTTTAATAGTATGAATCATTAAAAATGTGTTTTTAATAAAGTTGATTAATAGAATCCACGTCCAAATATTCCGATTTCGGGGTTGATGTTTCATTGAATGCCTTATCAAGGTCTTCATCTAAAAATTCATCGCCTTTTACGACCATATCCACATAGCCCATACTTTCGGCAACAAAAGTTTTTACACTTGGATTATCTAACGCTTTAAGACCTGAAATATTATCAAATTTCAACTTTTCGTCGATATTTGAAGCTAAAGGCGCATCCTTTTCATTATATAATGAAAGAACAATCTTAGCATCCTTGAAGTAAGTATCGGATTCGTAGTATGTTTTAAGGTAGATTGGAACGAAGGAAGACATCCATCCGTTGAGATGAATAACATCCGGAACCCAATTCAGTTTTTTAATTGTCTCAATTACGCCTCTGGCGAAGAAAATAGCTCTTTCATCATTATCGTCGAAAGAATTTCCTTCATCATCAAAATAATATTGTTTTCTTTTGAAATACTCTTCATTGTCGATAAAATACACCTGAAGTCTTTCACCCGGAAGAGACGCTACTTTAATAATAAGAGGCTGGTCAAGATCATTAATAATGATATTCATTCCCGACAGGCGAATTACCTCATGAAGCTGGAATTTCCTTTCACTTATTTGTCCAAATCTTGGCATAAAAACTCTTACATCATTGCCTTCATTGTGCATCTTAAGTGCCATTTTGTTTACCACTGCAGCCATATTTGTATCTTCCTGATATGGATACATCTCTGTAGTAATGTACAGTATTTTTTGATTCGGCATAAACTTCTATCTAATTTTTGTAAAAATGCTTTAATGCGCAAAATTACGAAAAAACATTCAACATTAGTTTAATTAACATTTTTTTACGATAATTCGCTGTCTGAAATTATGAAAACCATCTGTAAGTGTATAATAACTATATGATATTTTTAGTATTTTTGAATTACTATTAAAATAAACAATGGAAGTTTTAAAAAGCAAGAAGATTCTTCAGGATTTCATTGAAAGACAGAAAGAAATGGGGAAGAAAATAGGTTTTGCACCCACCATGGGAGCCCTTCACGACGGGCACCTTTCGCTCTATAAAATGGCAAGAAATGAGAATGACCTGGTGGTTTCATCAATTTTTGTTAACCCAACACAATTCAACAATCCGGAAGATCTGGAAAAATATCCGAGAGATATCAACCGGGATATTTCAATTCTTGAAAAATCAGGACTTGTAGACGCTGTTTACATCCCTGAAGTCACTGACATTTATCCTGAAAAGACAGAAAGCCTGCATTATGATTTCGATGGACTGGAAGCTGAAATGGAAGGAAAATCCCGACCGGGCCATTTTGACGGTGTGGGAACAGTGGTAGAAGAACTATTCAGACAAGTAAAGCCTGACAATGCGTATTTTGGTGAAAAGGATTTTCAGCAGCTTGCCATTATCAGAAAAATGACTGAAAAGAAAAAACTTCCGATAAAAATAAAAGGCGTTCCTATTTTCAGGGCAGAAAACGGACTTGCTTTAAGTTCCAGGAATCAAAGGCTTGAAAAAGACCGTAGAGAAGCCTCCAAAATCATTTATGAAACCCTTAAGAAAGTAAATGAATGGTTCCGAGTATTAACGGTTGAAGAAATCAAACAGCGCGTACAGGATGTTTTTGATCATCAGAGAGGAATGCAGCTTGAATATTTCCTGATTGCCGATGAAGAAACGTTAAAAGAAACAGATTTTTTCTATAAAGACAGAAATTTCAGAGCGTTTATCGTAGTGATTGTAGACGGAGTACGATTGATTGACAATATGCATTTGGATTAATACATTGCTATATAAATTTATAAAGGGCTATGAACAATTCATAACCCTTTTTTTTAATTCTGAACTCTTAGAAAGATTGAAAAGCTCCGAAATTTCCATCATCCCTAACATAATATTGTGGTGCAATCGGATCTTTCGAGAGGTAGTGATCCTGATATTTACTACTATAAAATCTATAAACTGGATTAAGTAGATTCGAACCCCAAAATGCAATTCCCTCATTTACATAATACGCTGGAGTTACTGTACTTGTCGTATAGTAATGATCTTGATACTTACTGCTATAATACCTATAAACTGGATATAAACCTGATTCCGTAGAGCCGTCTAATGAAGCATAAAAAGCAGGCCCTTCATTAACATAATACTGAGGTGCAACCGGATCTGCACTATAGTAATGAGAAGAATATTTAGAGCTGTAAAAAGAATAAATAGTTGCAATACCAAATTTACTTTGAGACGATGTTTTCACCTTGTTATTCACTAGGGATTTGGACAAAATTTGTTCCTCTGAATCATCACTAGAACATGAAACTGCATTAAAAAAAGTTAAGACGAAAATTAAATAAAACAAGATTTGTTTTTTCATGATAAATAAGTTTAAAAAATTCTTAGCAAAGATAGAAAAAATAAATTAAATCAAACAAAAGTGATAAATTATTTAAAAAATCCCGTAAAACAGAAATACATAAAAAAAAATCAAAGGCCTCCTGAGGGAAGCCTTTGAAACACCAAATCACAAAATATTAATATGAAAAAAATTTACTTTTCAGTAAACTTGTGACCCGGCTGGGATTCGAACCCAGGACCCATACATTAAAAGTGTATTGCTCTACCAGCTGAGCTACCGAGTCGGTCACAATTAATAATGATAAATATAAATAAAATTTTTATTTTCAGTATTAATTATTTCAATTTTCTGCATTGTGCCTGCGACTGGACTCGAACCAGCACATCCTTAGGAAACCACCCCCTCAAGATGGCGTGTCTACCAATTTCACCACACAGGCAAATAAAATTACAAAAATCCAGTAATTTTTTGCTAGTGACCCGGCTGGGATTCGAACCCAGGACCCATACATTAAAAGTGTATTGCTCTACCAGCTGAGCTACCGAGTCGGCCACTTTATTATCAAGTTTTCATTTGAATAATGTCCCTTGTTTTAAGTGGTGCAAAGATATAGCTTTTTTTTATTTCTCAAAACTTTTTTGCAAATTTGTTTAAAAAAAATTCATGATAATTTCACTGGTCGGATACATGGGAAGTGGCAAATCTCACATTTCCAAAATATTAAGCGAAAAAATAAATTTCAGACTTATTGACCTCGATAAAGAGATTTCTAAGCGAAATAAATTAACCATCCCTGAAATATTCGCAAAAAAGGGAGAAATCTACTTTAGAAAGCTTGAAAGGGAGGCACTGGAAGAAATTCTGGCCACTGAGGAGAATCTCGTTCTGAGCCTGGGCGGAGGCACCCCTGCATACTACAATAATATGGAAATTATTAACACTAATTCAAAAAGTATTTTTTTGAGAGCTTCGGTTGGAACCCTAACCGAAAGATTGTCTAAACAGAAAGAAAAACGCCCGCTTATTGCAAACATTTCAGATGAAGACCTCCCGGAATTCATTGCCAAACATTTATTTGAGAGAAATGCTTTTTACGGTAAGGCACAGTTCCAGGTAAATACAGACTCCAGAGAGCCAGAAGAAATTGTAACAGAAATAATAGAAAAGCTCTATTTCTAGAGCTTTATATTCATTCTTTGTCTTCGGAACCGTCGTCATTCTTTTCCCCGAAAAAATCGTCCCAATCGGTAAAGTCGGAAGAAATATCGTTTTCCACATAATCATCCATATCTCTTCTGTCTTTTTTTGTGGGTCTTCCCTCCCCTTTGATTCGGTAATAATCCTGGGACATTTTGCGCATTTTCAGAAGTTCGTACTGCTCTTTATCTGTCACATCCTTGATGTGAAGCGGAACCAGTTTGGCTCCTATCCTGCTTTTAGGAATTTGGATTACCTTTATTTTATAATCAATCTGATTTTTACGGATCTTTATCACATCTCCTTCTTTTACCTCTTTAGAAGACTTTACCACCGATTCACCAATAGAAACCCTGTTCTTTTTAATTTCCTCCGTAGCGATGGTTCTGGTCTTATAAAAACGAATGCTCCATAAAAATTTATCTATTCTCATAATTTTTTATACTTTTGCCGTTATATTATTTGTAAAGTAATTAAAGTTTTTGAAATGAAAAAAATATTTTTATATATCCTTGCAGGATCTCTCTGTTTCTCTGCATGTAAAAAGGATGATGAGGTTGAAACTTTTGTGGAGCCTGAAGACGTAGCAGTAAGAAATTCTTATGACGACCAGGCCATACAGAAATTCATGGAAAATAATTATCTTGATGCGCAAGGAAATATAAAAGCGTTCAGCTCAACAGATGCCTCTGATGACAATGAGAAGAAACTTTCTGAGCTTAGTCCTGTTAAACTTTCTTCAGGAGTAATTTACATTGTAAGAAACGGAGCGCAGCCATCTCCGGGAGTCACCCTTGAAACCAACTCCGAAGCAAGTAATGCAACACAGATCAGGCTGATGATGAGAGCCAACTACTATCTTGCATCAGAAAGTGACGGAAATGTTTCATTTGGTGCCGCAGGAACTCTTTTAAATACCATTAACGGTTCTGGGTCACCAGCTACGGATCCGCCTTACTATTATGTAAAAAAGAACGTTCTTGACAACGCTACTACCGATGCTGCCAAACAGAGAAACTATTATGAAATCGAAGGTCTTCAGGAAGGTTTAAAATATTTTAAAGGATATGCCAATAAAGATGATGGTGATCCTTACAATCTGCAGGGTGTAATTATTGTACCTTCAAGAGCTGCATTTGCAAGGGATGCGCATTACAATTACACTGGATTTTCGCTCAAAAACAATTGCTTTGTTTTCAATTTTGAAATCTATAAAGCCAACGTGAGACCGGTTTTAGAACAATAAAAATCAAGCGCTTCCCATTGAGAAGCGCTTTTTTATTACCCATTTATACTCTTGACTGAGTTTTTACATTCCCTAAAATATCCGGGAAGTAATGATCCGAAAGATGATCAAACTCATCACCGCGCATGAACATTGTTGCATCCACTTCTTCATAAGAACTTCGTCCCGCCGCAGCAATAAGCTCATTACACGTATGAAGCGTATTTTTATGAAAATGATATACCCTCTCAGCTTTATCGGTAACATCCAGTCCTTTAATCAGCATTTTATCCTGAGTGGCAACACCCGTAGGACAGTTGTTAGAATTACATCTTAATGCCTGAATACAGCCCAGCGAGAACATAAAACCTCTTGCATTATTGCACATATCCGCTCCCATAGCTACCGCCCGCAGAATATCCAGACTTGTTAAAACCTTTCCGCTGGCAATAACGCGCAGATTATTTCGCAGATTATATGTTTTCAATGTTCTGTTTACGAAAATCAGGGCTGGTTCCAGTGGCATTCCTACTCCGTCTGAAAATTCCGGTGGTGCTGCTCCGGTTCCTCCTTCTGCGCCATCCACGGTAATAAAATCGGGATAGATCTTTAATACATTCATCTGAACACAGATGTCCTCAAACTCTTTTGTATCGCCTATACACAGTTTAAATCCGACAGGCTTTCCTCCTGAAAGCTCACGAAGCTGCTGTACGAATTTTAATAATCCTGCTGCGTCAGAAAATGAAGAATGGGATGGAGGAGAGATAATCGTCATCCCCGGTGTGACGTGACGAATTTTGGCAATCTCCGGAGTATTTTTTACCCCAGGTAAAACACCGCCGTGTCCAGGCTTTGCTCCCTGAGAAAGTTTAATTTCAATCATTTTCACATTCGGAAGATTGGAGTATTTTGCAAACAGTTCAGGATTAAATTTCCCTTCATCGTTCCTGCAACCGAAGTATCCCGTCCCGATTTGCCAGCACAGATCACCTCCTTCAAGATGATAAGGCGAAATCCCTCCTTCACCCGTATTATGGTAAAAATTTCCTTTTTTGGCACCTCTGTTCAGTGAAAGCTGGGCACGGTCACTCAAAGATCCGAAACTCATTGCTGAAATATTCAACAAAGAAGCATGATAAGGCTGCGTACACTGCTCACCTCCTACCCAAACTCTCGGAAGTTCTTCCGAAGGCGACTTTGCATAAATGGAATGCTTGATTCCCTCATATTTCCGATGGTTGATTTCCAGCTGGGTTCCGAAAGCAACGGTATCGCCTAAATTTTTGGCTCTTCGGTAAACTGCAGAACGCTGATTTCTAGGAAAAGGCTTGCCGTCTGTTTCCCTTTCAATAAAATACTGCTGCATTTCCGGTGAAATGCTTTCAAAGAAATACCTGAAATACCCCAATACCGGAAAGTTTCTCAGAATCGCATGTTTGGTCTGATAGGTATTATAGACGCCTAATGCATAAATGGCCGTCAAAAGAATAGGTATCCAGTAATGTGCCCTGATGAGTAATGCCACAACCCAGGTAACGATTACCAATACCAATCCCCAAGATAAAAACTTATCTCTCATGAATGTAAGATTTGAAGTTAGATATTAAATGTAGTTGAAATTTAGCAGAAAGCCTATGCTTTAGCTAAAAAACTTTCGTAAGAAAATTGCACAGAAACCGTGCCATCTGACAGGATTTTTTCTAAGTTTAAGAGTTCAATCTGGTTAACAGATGTTTCATCAAAATCTTTTTGTACCCTCACATAATTTTCTGTGAAGCCAAACATTTTTCCGTCTTTGTTTTCGTGTTCCCAAAGTACAGGAAGCGTTTTTCCGAGCTGGGTCTGGTAGAATGCCATCTTTTTCTTTTCGGAAAGAATTCTCAGCATTTTGTTACGTCTTTTTCTTTCAGGAATCGGGACGATACCGTCCATTGCAGCAGCCTCCGTGTTTTCTCGTTCTGAATAGGTGAAAACATGGAGATAGGTAATCGGAAGCTCATTCAGGAAATTATACGTTTCCATGAACAATTCTTCCGTTTCTCCCGGAAATCCTACGATCACATCGACACCGATTGCAGCGTCAGGCATTACTTCACGGATTTTAGAAACCCTGTCTTTATACAGTTTGGTAAGATAACGGCGCTTCATTTTTTTCAGAAGCTCATCGCTTCCGGACTGCAGCGGAATATGGAAATGCGGAACAAAGCTTCGGCTTCTGGAAACCAGCTCAATGCTTTCATCTTTCAAAAGATTAGGCTCAATAGAAGAGATGCGGATTCTTTCAATTCCTTCCACCCGATCCAATTCTGAGATTAAATCTAAAAACGTATGCTCATGTCTTTTGTTCCCAAATTCTCCTTTTCCGTAATCACCGATATTCACTCCGGTTAAAACAATTTCTTTGATATCTCTTTGGGAAATTTCCCTGGCATTTTTCAACACATTTTCAATGGTGTCGGAGCGGGAAATCCCTCTTGCCAAAGGAATTGTACAGTAGGTGCATTTATAATCGCAGCCGTCCTGAACCTTGAGGAAAGCCCTGGTTCTGTCTCCGATAGAATAGCTTCCGATGAAAAAATCGGTTTCTTCAATTTCGCAGGAATGAACAATTCCTTCTTTTTCAGATTTTTCGAGATCATCAAGATAGCTAAGGATATTGAACTTTTCCTTGGCTCCCAATACAAGATCTACTCCTTCAATCTGTGAAATTTCTTCAGGCTTCAGCTGTGCATAACATCCAACAATGACCACAAGTCCTTCCGGATTAGCTTTCATCGCTCTTTTCACATGAAGCTTACATTCCCGATCGGCATTTTCCGTAACCGAACAGGTATTGATCACATAAATATTCGCTTTTTCATCAAAGCTCACCTTTTCGTATCCTGCATCTGTCAGTTGACGGGCAATGGTAGATGTTTCCGCAAAATTTAATTTGCAGCCTAAGGTATGAAATGCGGCAGTTTTGTGAAATTGAGACATTTATTGATCCTGAATTTTGTGGGTGCAAAGATAATCAATTTAATACAAACTATAAATCGATTCGATCTATTGTTTGAATTCACCCCTTACTTCCGGGCTGTTTTGATAGCATACCGGTGAAGCATTTTGGTGCGGATTATTTTCGGTAAATTTTATTTTCATATCCGAATTAAATTCTTCCGAACGGTTTCTTGCAATGGAAAGCGTTTTCCAGTCTTCGTTTTTCATCATTTTAGCGATATAGACCATCTGCCCGATGTGATAGGGATAATGAGCAAGCTGCCGTAAAATCGCATCAATTACCATATGCGGCTCGTTTCTGATATAAATGGTTGACTGTAAATTTTCATCACTGATTTGCTCCAGTGCTCCGAAAAGACATTTCCAGCCTGCTTCCCAATAGTTCAGCACCTCATCTTTGGTGAGAAAAGTATTAACAAATTCTTCATCCCGGTTACGCCAGGATTTTTCTCCGTCTTCCGCTAAAAAATCTGTCCATCTTGAAAGCATATTTCCTGCAATATGTTTCACAATAACTGCAATTGAATTACTTTCTTCGTTAAACTGCCAGAAAACCTGCTCTTCGGAGAGCTGATCAAACGACTTGTCTCCCAGCATTTTGTAATAGGCAAAACGTTTCATGAATAAATCTTTCATATTTCAAAAATTTATACCTAAATGTAAGAATAATATGGTTAAAATTTTCTGAAACAAAATTCTAAAATAAAAAAACCGCCTCTTTAAAAGCGGTTTTAAAAAAATTATATTGATCAATCTCTGTTTTTTACCATTACCCAGCCTGAATATTTGATTAATGTATTTTTCTTGTCATTTTCATTCCAGGTTACGGAATACCAGTAAGTACCGGTTGGGACTTTTTTGCCGCCAGTTGTTCCGTTCCATTGATAACCGTGAAGTTTATCTGCCTGGAAAATTTTATTTCCGTAGCGGTCGAAAATATTAAACACAAGATTCTGTTTATTCCCTAATACAGAATAATCGATCATATCATTTACGCCATCTCCGTTCGGCGTAATGACATTCACTAAATTCGGAACAACGATCGTAATACTGATAGGCTCACAATCATATGCATCTTTTACGTAAATCTGATGATCACCCCGCGGAATATTGTTAAATATATTGGAATCCTGCCAATTGACACCATCTGTAGAATAGCTGTACGGACCCGTTCCACCTGTAATATTTACCGTTACCGTAGTGTTCGCAATATCAACGGATGAAATAACCGGTTGTTCGGAAGCGTAAACCTTCACAGTCTGCAACGCAGTACAATCTCCTGTTTTCAGTTTAACCCAATACGTTCCTACCCCTATACCCGAAACAGTTTGGGTAGTTGCCCCGGTACTCCATTCATAAGCATTAAAACCCGGACCGGCATCCAAGGTCGTTTTATCTTCCATACAGATGATTTTATCCTGCAAAACACTGGAATACACCGGCGGAAGAACAATCAGATTAACTTTGGCAACCGCATAGCAGCCGTTTCCATTTGTTACTTTTATAAAGACAGCGCCATTGGATGCAATATAATTTGTGGGATTTGCGATTGCATTGGTATTATTTTGTGCATCGGTAAGAGAAGGGAAATATGTTTTTGTTCCCGTTTGAGTGGTAACCGGAGCTGTTGTTAAATTAAATGAAGCCGTAGAAGGATTGGATTCGATAAAACATGATCTTAATGTTGCTTCGGTTACAATAACAACAGGATAAAATTTTAAAGTAATCTGCGCAATACCTATACAGCCGTATTGAGAAGTAATTTTCACGTATACAACGCCTTCAGCGGAAACAAATGCTGCAGGATTGGTAATTTCATTGATTCCTGCACTGAGATCACTCAGGGTATTATAATATTTTTTTGTTGCGGTGGGATCTGCAAATACAGCGGCTGAAGTCAGATTAAAAGTGGCCGTACCCGCATTATTGTTGTTGCAGCTGTACAAGGTAACATTGTTTCCCGTAATAGTTCCCTGCTTAAATTTGAACGCTCCTACCTGTCTGCATGAGTTTATCGGATTATTGGGATCTGCCGGATCCTGGTAATGAATGCTGTAATAATATGTTGATGTCATATTCACCGTTTGCGGCGTCAGGATCGGATTAGCTCCCGAAAGTGCATTATTCTGGGAAGTATGGTACGTAATCTGGAAATTGGAATTCCCGTTCAGGATACCTGCTGTTAATGTACTGAAATCAAAGACAGGCGGGTTCTGGCAGATAATGATTTCTCTGGGATCTGCAGGATTCGCAGCAGGAGCTCCGGGCGGAGTAAAAGGCTGCGTCTGAATATTAGGATTGGTAAATGGTGAAGCAAGTGTTGCCGTTCCGCCCCATGTGAGTGAAAAAGGAGCCATCGTAGGATTAAACACATCTACCCAGTTATCAATATACAGATAATAAGTCTGTCCCGGCAATACATCCAGATATCTGCAGTACGGGGTAAGAGACCCACCTGCTGCAGATAGTATGGTACTGGTCATATTCAGTCCGGTAGAGGCACCTACCCCTATTACCGTTGCGGCGTTACAGCGTATGGGTGCTCCCAGGTTGCCGCAGGTAACGTTGGGTCCGTATATTGCCCAGTCATAATCGGCATTCGGATCACTCGGTGCAAGATCAAAAGTGAGTGTTCCGCCGGTTGCTATGGTAATTTTGTACCAGATGGAGTTATGTTCGCCGGTGGTGAGACATCCTCCAAGGTTTTCGTTGAGTGCGCCAATACCCGATGGAGAATAGGTAATATCCGAATTTCCACAAACTGAAAGAGCTGTAGAACAGTCAGCCTGGGAAAAAAGTGTTCGGGATAATAAGAGTAAAAACAGGAGTAAATATTTCTTCATGCTTTTTCAATTTGGTTATGTTTCAGTGATTTGATTTGTTATCTCAAATATAAACATTCCACAGCAATTACGCCATTTTTATTTAAGATAATTCATTATAAACTGAAAAATAATACAACAAATTCAATGAATCACTTTATACTCGTAATATTTCCGCAAAGATTTTCGATGTGAAAAATTTTATGAAAAGGACTTTTGACCTGATGCAGATTTTCTTTGTCCTGAATAAAAGTATAGCGGGAGGCGATAGAATTCATGTCGGAAACAATCACAAGCCAGCATTCGTCTACGGAAGTATCGTAATAAGGAAATTTCTCATTTTTCTTTTCAATAAGTTCGAGAATTTTTTCCGAGCACAGTTCATCAAAAAGATTCATATTGTATTCGTGAGTAATAAAAACATTTCTCCGATGAAAAGATTTTCTTAAGCTCTTTACACAACCGTATGCTTTTCCCCGCTTTATACTTTTGTAAATATTGAGGATAATTTCCTGCTGATTTTCGAGTGTATCGGGACGGATATTTGAGTGGAATTCCAAAAAATAAACACCACGATATTTCGTAGTGTCTTCTTGTTCCAATAATATTTCTGCCTGACGGAAAATTTTGTTTAAGCTACTTTCTATTTTTTTCATTTCGAGATGATTGATCACTTCGGTGAGCTCTATCCCGATTTTCTTATCGTTAAATTTTGCAATGAAATCCGGACTTTCGCAGGTTAAATCTTCAAACTGAACTTCAGGAAAATGGTGCATAAAAGAATTAAGAAGCAAGATTTCTGTCTTTTTCTTGTATTTTTCACGGTCATGCAACGGAGACTGATCGATCGTACGGTGGTATTTTTCTATCGGCTTTTTCTTCAAATGCCGGTTGAGGTAATATAAGCTTAGATTTTTAATTAAATCTTCATCAGAAAATGCCTTTTTCATGTGCTTATTTTTTATTGTTATGGAACACATAAAACTTCCGGTTTCATGTCATGAAGTTTTGATTATCAAAAATTTACATCTTAAAGGTAAGTAAAATATCAATGCTAAAAATTCTTTTAAAACAATTTATTCAATAATTAACATATAGTTTATTTTCTTATTTAATACCTTTGGCTTTCAAATATAAAACTGTGATGGATTTTAGAAACTTTAAAATGCCTTTTGGTGCTAATCCCAAATACTCTAAAAAAGTAGCTTATTTTTCAATGGAGTTTGCCATAGAGCAGGTTCTTAAAATATATTCCGGAGGTCTCGGATTTTTAGCAGGGTCTCACATGAGAAGTGCTTATAACCTGAAACAGGATCTTGTTGGAATCGGAATTTTGTGGAAATTCGGATATTATGACCAGGCAAGAAATCATGACCAGACCTTACAACCGGTCTGGACAAAAAAAATGTACAGTTTTCTCGAAGATACAGGCTTAAAATTCCAGATTGAGATCCACAGCGCACCGGTTTGGGTAAAGGTATGGTATCTTGATCCTGATATTTTCCAGACGGCGCCGATGTTTTTTCTTTCTACCGATGTTCCGGAAAATGACCACATTTCAAAAACAATTTGCCACAAACTGTATGATGCCAATGAGTCTACAAAGCTCGCCCAATATATTCTTTTAGGGAAAGGTGGTGCGAAACTACTCGATGAGATGAATATGGAAAGAGATATTTATCACCTGAATGAAGCGCACGGACTTCCTGCTGCATTTCATCTACTTAAAAAATACAACGGAGATCTGAACAGGGTAAAAGAAAAGCTGGTGTTCACAACCCACACTCCTGAGGAAGCCGGTAATGAAAAACATAGTTTGAGACTTTGTTATGAAATGTCTTATTTTTCCGGTTTCAGTATGGAAGACGTAAAAAGAATTGAGGGTACCAGCGACGATCGTTTCAACCATTCTTTGTGTGCCCTGAAAATGGCACATATTGCCAATGGCGTGTCTCAGCTGCATGGTGTTGTTTCAAGAGCCATGTGGAGCAAATATGAAGGGATCTGTGAAATTAAGTCTATTACGAATGCACAGGAATTCAAGTACTGGTCAGACAAACCTTTATATAATGCCAAGGATGAAAACGATGAAACGGTTTTTGATTACCGTAAAAAGCATCTTAAGAAAAGGCTTTTCAAAGTTGTTGCAGACCAGACAGGAAATCTTTTTAACCCGAATATCTTCACCATTGTATGGGCAAGGAGATTTGCAGGCTACAAAAGAGCAGATCTTCTTTTACAGGATAAAGAAAGATTTTATAAACTTCTGAATAATCCGAAACATCCGGTACAGATTATCTGGGCAGGGAAACCCTACCCGATGGATTTTTCTGCAATTTCTATTTTCAATTTACTGGTAGAAGAGAGCAAAAACAATAAAAATATGGCCGTTCTTACGGGATATGAATTGGCATTAAGCAAATTGCTGAAACAGGGTTCCGATCTTTGGCTAAACAACCCGAGAGTTCCGAGAGAAGCTTCAGGAACATCAGGAATGACTGCCGCCATGAACGGTTCCGTAAATCTTTCTACCGACGACGGATGGATCCCTGAATTTGCAAAACATGGAGAAAACTCTTTCGTTGTACCAAAAGGAGATTACGACAATATGAGCATTTATGAACAGGATAATTACGATATGAACAAGCTGTATGAACTTCTGGAAAATGAAATCCTTCCTGCTTATTACGATAATCCGAATAAATGGAGAAAAATTCAGTATAACTCCATGAATGATGTGAAAGATCAGTTCAACAGTGACCGAATGGCAGACGAATATTATCAGATTCTTTACAATTACAACGGATAATTTCTGATAAGTGACAATGTTTATTTAATGTACTCGATACATTTTCTTCATTCATTACAAAAACACTCCACTGACGATCAATTACATTTATAATATAAAAAAATCGGTTTGAAGAATTTTTCAAACCGATTTTAGTATTAATCTTTTTTCTTTTTTTCTTTAGGCACTTTCAGGCCTTCTTCTCTTGCTTCAGAAATTCCTATGGCAACTGCCTGCTTTCTGCTTTTCACTTTATCTCCGGACGAAGATTTCAGTTTTCCTTCCTTGAACTCGTGCATTACTTTCTCTACTTTGTCCTGAGCTTTTTCTGAATATTTTGTCTTGCTCATCGTTTTATATTTTAAGATATTGGTACAGAGACTCCTATTTCATACACATTAGCGTGTTTCAGGTATTTTGACCTTTCTCTTGAAGTCACCGATTCAAAATGATCATTTTTTATTACAACAATCGGGTCTTCCGTATTTTCTATTTCAAAATTGGCCAAATATCTTTCATCCGGCGGAGATTCAAGCAATTTTGCTTTTATCTTCTGCAATTCGTCTGCATATTGTTTAAATGCGGGGTCGGATGAATGAATGAACTTATATTCGTCACCCGCATCTACAACATAGTGAAGTTTTTTTTCAATCAGATTCGCTTCATTGCCTATTTCGGGGTTATCATTACCGTCTTTGAAACCTACTTCCACCAGTTTACCATTTTTTTTCTGAGCATAGTCTTCAGCATCCTGATAGCTTGAAAATCCTGTATATATAATGGTGTCATCGAATTCGTAGCGGTTTAGTTTTTGGTCAAAAGCATTCGTTTCCATAATTATTCTGTGATGTATTGATTATGATTTAGTATTCAATTTTTTTGCCAAAGGCTGCATTTAAATGCTTTTTTTACCATTCATAAAATTGTTATATTTGAAATCTTTAAAATAAAAAATGAAAAGATTCATATTAACACTTACCATAGCTGCTGCCTTTCAGAGTTTAGCCGCACAGGAAATCACCTTAGATAAGATTTATTCAGGATATTACCGTGGAAAAGGCATCGCCGGGATCACTTCCATGAAAAACGGGGAAAACTACCTGGTTATCGAACAGGGAGGAATTGCAAAATACTCTTATAAAACGTCCCAAAAAGAAGAAAATATTGTTGACGGACAGTTTGAAAGCTATGAATTTTCTGATGATGAGTCTAAAATTCTTTTACTCAAAGAAAGTGAGCCGATTTACAGACATTCCTTTCTTGGAAAATTTGAGGTAAAAGATTTGAAATCGGGGAAAACGGTTGCTTTATATGATGGGAAATTTGTTCAGGAGCCTAGGTTTTCACCGGATGCCACCAAAGTTGCTTTTATTGCTGATAACAATTTATTCTATCAGGATTTAAATTCGGGAAAAATTACGCAGATTACCACAGATGGTAAGAAAAATTCAATCATCAACGGACTTGCAGACTGGGTGTACGAGGAGGAATTCGGACATGCAAGACAATATGAATGGACAAAAAATTCTGACGCTATTGTTTTTGTAAAATCAGATGAAAGCGAAGTGCCGGAAATTTTTATCCCGATTTACGGTAAAACGCTTTACCCATCTGAAATGCGTTATAAATATCCGAAAGCCGGAGAAAAAAATTCCAAAGTTTCAGCGCAGCTGTATCGTCTTGACAATAGTAAAACAGTTTCTTTAAATTTAAGCTCGTTTAAAAATTATTATATTCCCAACGTCATTCAGACAGCAAAACCGGATGAAATCGTTTTGATAACTTCCGAAAGAATTCAAAATGCATCTGATGTTCTGAAAGTAAATACTAAAACCGGAGCTGTACAAAAATTATTCACTGAGACGGATGAAAAGTGGATTGACACCGACAGTCCGACATTGGAATTTTTAGAGGACGATTCTTTCCTTTGGGGCTCCGAAAGAGACGGCAACCGCCATCTGTACTGGTATGACAAAGACGGAAAGCTGAAAAAGCAGGTAACGAAAGGGAATTGGGAGGTAACCGATTATTACGGATATAATCCCAAATCAAAAGAAATTTACATTCAGACTACAGAGAAAGGAAGCATCAATAAAGTGGTTTCCAAAATAAACATCGAAAACGGAAAATCACAGCTTATCTCCAATGCAGAAGGTAATAATTCTGCAAGTTTCAGCAAAAACTACAATTATTTTATTGAAACATCTTCTACGGCTTCAAGACCTTACACTTTTGTCTTAAAGGACGGAAACGGAAAAGTAGTAAAAGAACTTCAGAATAATGATGCGCAGCTTCAGAAGCTTAAAGCAGACAACTTTGTTGAAAAAGAATTTATGACGATTCCCAATGAAGCCGGAGATCAGATGAATGCATGGATTATTAAGCCTAAAAATTTTGATAAAAATAAAAAATATCCATTGTTTATGTTCCAGTATTCTGGTCCGGGATCTCAGCAGGTTGCCAATTCCTGGGATAATGGAAATGCGCTTTGGTTTGAAATGCTGGCGCAAAAAGGTTATGTTGTAGCTTGTGTAGACGGCCGTGGTACAGGTTATAAAGGAACGAAATTCAAGAAAGTAACTTACATGAATCTGGGCAAATATGAGATTGAAGATCAGATTGCGGCAGCTAAATGGTTTGGAAATCAGTCTTATATTGATAAATCCAGAATCGGAATGTTCGGATGGAGTTTCGGGGGTTATATGACCAGCTTAGCCATGACCAAAGGTGCCGATGTTTTCAAAATGGGAATTGCTGTGGCACCGGTTACCAACTGGAGATTTTATGATTCCGTTTACACAGAAAGGTTCCTGAGAACACCACAGGAAAACCCTGACGGTTATGATAAAAACTCGCCTACCGAATATGCGAATTTACTGAAAGGAAAATTTCTATTGATCCACGGAACGGCAGATGACAACGTACATTTCCAGAATTCCATGCAATTCTCAGAAGCTTTGATTCAGAATAAAAAACAATTCGATTTTATGGCTTATCCCGACAAAAACCACGGAATTTATGGCGGGCAGACAAGACCTCAGCTGTACCAGAAAATGACTGATTTTATCTTGGAGAATTTGTAATTTTATCATGAAGAAAATTATTTTATTTGCTTTTATTGCTATTTCTTTATCAACGAAAGCACAGACAAAAGCAATGACTGAAGACGGAAAAGAAGTTGTTCTTTTCGATAATAAAACATGGAAATTTGTAAATGAGAGTGATGAAAAAACACTGGAAACAATTTCTACTAATGAACAGCTTTACGAAAAAAATAAGGAAGCAACATTTTTAGTAAAAAGTAAAAAAGTAGAAGGCGGATTATTTTATGATCCAAGAGTTTGGAAAATTATTAAAACAGATCTCAATTTTCCCTCAATAGAGCATGTATTTACAAATACAGTAAGCCCGAATGTTTTTGCTGTATTCGTAAGCGAGAATGCACCAGTTCAAACCCTTAAAAATTTAAAAGACCTTGTGATAGCAGGTGTTCAGAAAAATTCAAGTTATTTCAGGTTGAAAGAAGCTGAATACAGAACTGTAAATAATATTAAAGTACTTCACATGAAATATTCTGTCAATGCAAAAGGTATTGATTTTGAATATATCGGTAATTTTCATCTTACAGGTGATGGCTATTGCAGTATTACTGCATATACTTTTGCAAATAAATATCAAGAAAATACAAAAGTCCTCGAAAATTTTGTGAATGGTATAACTAAAGTGGATAAAAGTCAGATAACTGAAGTTGTAGAAGTTGCGTCACCGCCACCTCCAATGTCCTCAAAAAAATCAAAATAATTAATTTCAAGGTGTGCTCAGATAAACCATGGAATTATGTTGGGCAGACAAGACCTCAGCTGTACCAGAAAATGACTGATTTTATTTTGGAGAATTTGTAAAAATTGTCTGAAATTTAATGATAAAAAAACTCCGGATCTTTAATGTTAGATTCGGAGTTTCATTTTCTGTCTTTCCATTTTTCGGGATCTCTGGAAGTATGGAATACGGAATATATTTCAATTATGTTTTCTTCTGCATCATATGAATAATGAATTCCGTAGGGGAATTTATTTAGAAAAACGATTCTAATATTGTTATATTTCAATTCAAAAGATAAAGGATTTTCCTTAATAAGATTGATTTTCAGTCGGAATTCCTTCGTAAAATTGTTCCACAATTCTTTATTAATTTTCTTATACCACTCATTGATTTCCTTAAGATCGTTTTTAACAAAACGGCTGTAGATTAATTTAATCGCCATCTTCTAAACTTCTTAAGTAATCATCCATTTCAGATTCGGAAACAAAACTTTGAGGATTACTTTGAGAATATTTAATTCTTCTTCTTACCTCCTCTTTTTGCGATTCTGGAACTTCATATTGTTTTTCTTTAAAATGTTTATTCTTCAAAAAATCAATAAAATCATTTACTTCCTCGTAAAAATTTTCAGGGAGTGTTCTGATATTATTTTCTAAATCTTTCAATGTAATTTCCATTTTCCATCTTATTTTATCCAAAGTTAATAAAATCTCATTATTATTTTTAAAATTCTATATTTGTGAAATTTGAAATTTATCAGCTATGAAGACTAAACATCCTAAGGGATTGCCTTTCCTCTTCTTTACGGAAATGTGGGAGCGTTTCGGGTATTATCTTATCCTCGGAATTTTTGTACTGTATGTGATTGAACCAACCGGCGCAAAAGGTGGCCTCGGACTTCCCGACAAAACCGCAGACGATATTTTCGGGACTTATATTGCCCTTACTTACTTAACCCCTTTCATCGGCGGCTTTCTTGCGGACCGGGTTTTAGGCTACATCAAATCGATTTATCTCGGGGGAATTTTAATGGCGGCCGGATACATTGGGATGGGTGTTTTTAAAGATCTTACTCTTTTTTATTCTTCATTAGCATTAATTATCATCGGAAACGGTTTCTTTAAGCCAACAATTTCAACATTGCTTGGAAATTTATATTCTGAAGAACCTTATAAAGCCAACAAAGATTCCGGATACAATATTTTTTATATGGGAATCAACATCGGCGCATTTATCTGCAATATCATTGCGGCATTTATGCGGAATAAATTCGGTTGGGGTGAAGCTTTCATTACTGCCGGAGTCGGAATGTTGATTGGTATGGTAATTTTTACCATTGGCAGGAAACATTATATTCATGCAGCTCAAATGAAACCTGTTCAGGAAGGCGACACTAAACTTTCTGAAATTTTGGTTAAAGTGTTCTTACCTGCAATTATTGCGGGAACCATCGGTTGGATCATTCCCGGAAATATTTTCGGAAGTGACAGTACAGACGCCTTTATTTTCGCCTGTGTTCCTGTCATTTATTTCTACGCTTCGTTGTATTTTAAAGCAAAACCAGACGAAAAATCTTCCATCGGAGCATTGTTATCGGTTTTCTTGATCAGCATGTTCTTCTGGGCAGTTTTCAAACAGAATGGAACCGCTTTAACGAGATGGGCCAATTATTACACAGATCGAAGTGTTCCTGCCGCTATGGAAAAGCCATTAGAAGGAATTTATATGGTTGAGGGTAAAAGTTATGAAGACAAGGAAGTTCCTGTTTATGATAATCAGTTCCAGTCACAAAAAGATAAGGATGGAAACACGATAAAAGTTCAGGGAAAGGATGTTTATTTTAAAAATATTTCTCCCGAACAAAAAGCCTCATTAGAAAAAAATCCTGAAGCGAAAACCTATTTATATAATACAGAATTATTCCAATCCATCAATCCATTTTGGGTAATTGCTTTAACGCCTGTTATCGTTGCTTTCTGGGCTTTTTTAAGAAGACGGGGGAAAGAACCGCTAACGCCCACGAAAATTGTTTTGGGATTATTTATTTCAGCATTATCATGTTTGGTTATGGTTCTGGCAGTGTGGGCGGGTGATAACGGTGCCGTGAAAGTTTCGCCATGGTGGCTGGTTGCAGGATATGGTGTTATCACCGTTGGTGAGCTTTGCCTTTCGCCGATGGGATTGTCTTTTGTTTCTAAATTATCTCCCGCAAGGATTACGGCTTTGATGATGGGAGGTTTCTTCCTGGCAAACTCAGTTGGAAACAAACTTTCAGGAATTTTAGCAAGTACCTGGTACAGCTATGATAATAAAATGAATTACTTCCTGGTCAATTTTGCTTTACTGATATTTGCCACCCTTTTAGGACTATCCATGTTAAAAAGATTAAACAAAATTATGAAGGAAAAAGGACATTGATTCTATTCAACATAATGAAAACAAAGCTGTAGAGTTACTCTGCAGCTTTTTTATTTAAATATAAAATTAAAACCTTGCCGAAAACACAAAAAAAACTATATTTGTCAGTCTTAACAAAAATTAACAATAAAAAATGGATAATACTGAAGCATTAAGTCCGAAACAGGATGAATTTGTAGAGAATAAAAGATCCAGACATCCGAAGGGATTGTGGGTTTTATTCGGAACAGAAATGTGGGAGCGTTTCAACTTTTATGGAATGAGAGCACTTTTGACGCTCTTCATGGTAAATTCCTTATTAATAAAAGAAGCTGATGCAGCAATCATCTATGGTGGATTTTTAGCTTTATGTTACCTTACTCCTCTATTGGGTGGTTTCATTGCAGATAAGTATATCGGTAACAGAAATGCCATCTTAATCGGTGGATCATTAATGGCCATCGGTCAGTTTTTACTGTTCATTAGTGCCTCTACTTTCTCAGGAAGCATTGACAGCGCAAAAATGTTTATGTGGCTTGCCCTTTTCATCATCATTTTCGGAAACGGTTTCTTCAAGCCGAATATTTCCTCCATGGTGGGAAGTCTTTACCCGAAACAGGAAAAATCAAAACTAGACTCTGCTTTCACGATCTTCTACATGGGAATCAATATCGGAGCATTTTTAGGTCAGTTTATCTGCCCTTATTTAGGGGACGTAAAAGATGCGACAACAGGCGTAAGAGATATCTTCGCATTCAAATGGGGATTCCTGGCGGCTTCCATTGCAATGATCGTAGGAACTATAACATTCTTTATCCTTAAAAATAAATATGTGGTAACTCCGGAAGGAAGACCAATCGGCGGATTACCAAAACATAATACCAGCGCAGATTTTGAAGAAGGCGAAACGCAGACTGCAAAATTCTCAGGAGCAGCATTAGGAATTACAGGAGCATTATTCATTGTTTTATTCTTTGTTTTCCGATATCTTCTTGTCGGCGAATTCGGGTTCAAAGCAGTTGAAATGGGACAATTAATCAAAGGAATTATTTATCCTTTCATTTATGCAGCAGGAATTTCCTTGGCATTCTTAATCATGTCTTCTGCAGAAAACAAAGTAGAAAGACAAAGAATCTGGGTAATCTATATCGTGTCCTTCTTTATTATTTTCTTCTGGGCAGCTTTCGAGCAGGCAGGTTCTTCATTAACATTTATTGCAGACAACCAGACCGACAGAAATATCTTCGGATGGAATATGCCGCCTTCCATGGTACAGATTTTCAACGGGATTTTCGTTGTACTGCTTGCAGTTCCTTTCAGTTTAATCTGGGATAAATTAAGAGCAAGAGGCAAAGAGCCGGTTTCTCCGATGAAGCAGGCAATGGGTCTTGCATTAATTGCTTTAAGTTATTTTATCATTGCCCATAACGTAAAAGATCTTGGAAATTCAGGATTACTAGCGATAAAATGGCTGATGCTTTTATATTTCATCCAGACTTGTGGTGAGCTTTGCCTTTCTCCAATCGGTTTATCTTTGGTAGGTAAGCTGGCTCCGAAAAGATTTGCTTCATTATTGTATGGTGTTTTCTTTATCTCCAATGCTGCAGGGTATGCTTTGGCCGGTTCATTAGGAGCACTAATTCCTGCTACAGGTGATAAATTTACCAAAGCTCAGGAAATCGGAGTAAACCTTCAGGATGTTTTGGATAAGAAAGTAACCTTAACAGCTGAGCAGGCTGCAGCGTTTGAAAAAGCTCAGTTACCTTTGCAGAATCCTACTTTTGCAGGATTTGAAATTCACAATTTATTCGAATTCTTTATGGTATTCGTGGTATTATGTGGTATCGCAGCTGTTATCCTTGCTTTAATTTCACCAATCTTAAAGAAAATGATGCACGGTGTGAACTAATCCATATCAAATAAATATAACGAAACCTCTGACAGATGTCAGAGGTTTTTTGTTGATTAATTAATCAATTTTCTGATTAATTCACCTTAGAAAATAAATAAAAAAAAGAAATTAAAGTAAGATATGAGAACCTGCTAAATTTAATTTAATAAGTATGAAGTAAGTATTCAAGGTTTTCAAATCTTAATTAATCGGAACTTTAGTACTTAGTAAGCAGCCAATCCAAATGCAGCACCCGGAACAAACATGGTAGCACCCGGAACTGAGGTTAAAGAATTAGCATCTACCTTATATCCATAAATCTTATCACTTCCGCCGGCTAATACATACAGATAATTTCCATTGCTGCTTAGTCCTGCATCATTAGGCCCGTTTCCTGCTCCCATATTAAATGCAATCTGAGTTGCGGAAAGCATTCCCGAAGAAGTAATATTAAATGAAGATATCGTATTGCCTCCTGCATTTGTAGAATACACTATTGATTCTGTTTTGTTTAAAACTGCCCAGCATGCTCCTCCCTGATTATTGGTCAAAGTACTGATATTGGTAATACCTCCTGTATTTGAAACAGAGTAGCTTGAAACGGAACTGCTTGCACTTGCTTCAGTAACATAAATCTTCCCACCGGAACCCACTGCAAATCCGAAAGGCTGCGGAGCCTGTGACGGGAACGACTGTTTATTAGTCGGTACAGAAGATGTATTTAACACATAAGAAGTTAGAAGATTTGTTGCTCTTTCAGCAATTACAACAACATTATCATATACGAAGGAGATCTGGGCCGCATTTGTGTTCAGAGATAATTGTGTAGAAGAATTGGCAATTGGGCTTAATGCACCTGTTGAACCATTTAAGGTAAAGCCTTCAATGGATGCAGCGCCCGTTGCGCCTGCACTGTTCAGTACGTAAACAAGATTTCCTCTTTGGGCAACACTTACAGGTCTCTGTCCCACAAGATTATATTTACCAACCAACGTCACATTGTTTGGCGCAACGGTAAAAGAAGAAATTGAATTGTCTCCCGCATTCACTACAAAAAGAAATTTTCTGTCAGTACTTAATGTTAAAGCACCCTGGCTTCCTAATCCGCCACCTGATCCTATACCCATTGTGGCAATACTGGATTTTAATGAAAGATTACCATTCTCATCTCTGGAATACACCAAAAGATCATTGGACGTGTTAGAATTGGTCATTGTGAAAACGTATCCCATATCTTTTTCCGGCGTGGGAGCAATAGTATCGTTATCATCCGAACATGAAACTAAAAATAAACTTAAAAGCAAAACGCTGATACTTAAAATTGAAATTCTTTTTATCATTTTTTTAATTTAATTGTTAATTAAAGGCTTAGACAGAATTTTTATAAAATCCTTACAGCTATTTGTGAAAATAATTTCTTTTTTAACAGCTAAAAAAGATAATCATCACGTTTTCAGCATCTATATTTTTATCAACATTTTAAAAATTTGGAATCTGAAAGGAATTATGAATATCCCGTTTATAATTTTTACTGCATCTTATATTTACATTCATAAGAAATTTGTAAGTTAGCAACTATGAAAACATCAAGCTTCGTTCTCACTGAATTATACACTTTATCCAAGGGAGCCAATCATTCGCTTATGCATTTTCAATAGCACTTTAAAATCAGTCACCATTTTTAATATAATAAATTCCTTAATTAAAACTTAGTCATATATTATGAGTTTAACTTTAGACGAAATACAAAACTTTAAAGGAAAATATCCGAGACAGATCTGGAGTCTTTTCTTCTCCGAAATGTGGGAGCGATTCTGTTTCTATGGAATGCGGGGAATGCTGGTTTTCTTCATGATCTCGCAGCTTAATTTTCACGAAAAAGAAGCTAATCTTCAATATGGTGCTACTCAGGCTTTTGTGTACGCCTTTACCTTTATCGGAGGATTATTTGCAGATAAAATTTTAGGTTTCAGAAAATCCTTATTCTGGGGTGGGCTTTTAATGATTGTAGGGAGCTTGATTCTGGCAGCAGATCCTCACAAATTTTTCTTCCTGGGCATTGCATTTACCGTTGTGGGAACAGGTTTTTTTAAACCGAATATCTCTTCCATGGTGGGACAGCTTTACAAACCGAATGATTCCCGGGCAGATGCAGGATTTTCTTTATTTTACGCAGGAATTAATCTTGGAGCATTACTGGGAGGCTATTTTTGTATTGCAATTGGAAAAGGAGAAATGTTTGCCAATATAATTTCTGAAGGATTAAGATGGAATATCGCTTTCGGCTTGGCAGCTGTTGTGATGGTAATCAGTCTTATTAATTTTGTTTTCACCCAAAGAAGTTTGGGATCAATCGGTCTTCAGCCGGGACATCCTGACAATGAAATACCATCTGCACCCATCCCGAAATGGCAGGAATATGGTGTATATGTTTTATCCCTGATTTTCGTCCCGATAATTATGGTCATGGTTGCTAAAACCGAATACACCGATTACTTTATGTGGACCATCGGACCGCTAACCCTGATCTATCTTTTCTATGAAATGACAAAAGTAACTCCTTCCGAACGCAATAAACTTTTGGCTGCTTTGGTGTTTATTTTATTTTCAATCTTATTTTGGGGAATCTACGAACAGAGCGGAGGTTCTTTAAGTATTTTTGCGGCTAAAAACCTGAATAACGATTTATTGGGACTTGATCCGAATGGCGTTAATAATTCCGGAGGCGCATTTTTTATTATTTTTCTTGCTCCATTAATAGGGTTACTATGGATCTGGATGAACAAAAGAAAAATTGAACCCAATACCATTATTAAATTCGGTTTAGGTTTCATATTCCTGGGATTAGGGTATTATATTTTATTTGCCACAAGATTATTCGCCAATCTGCAGGGAATTACTTCACTGAATTTCTTTACGGTCGCCTTACTGGTAATTACTTTGGGAGAATTATGCCTCTCTCCTATCGGACTATCCATTATGACGAAACTTTCAACGAAAAATCTTCAGGGAATGATGATGGGCATGTGGTTCCTTGCCTCAGCGTACGGACAGTATGTTGCCGGAATCATCGGGGCCGGCCTGGCTACCGCAAAAACGGGGTATACCAATTATGATGCTTTGATCACTTATACTGATGGATATAAACAATTAGGTTTATATGCCGTAATTGCCGGAGTTGTGTTAATTTTGATCTCGCCTTTCGTTAAAAAATTAATGCAGGAGGTGCGGTAAGGCATAAGTATTATGCTTATTTTTACATAAATATCAAATCATGAAGAAGATTATAAGCATAATTTGTCTTTTCGTTATCACCTTAAATTTTGCCCAGGTAAAGTGGATGACCATAGATGAAGCCCTGAAGGCTCAGAAAGAACATCCGAAAAAAATCCTGGTCGATTTTTATGCAGACTGGTGTGGTCCTTGTAAAATCATGGATAAAAAAACATACGGAAACCCTATTATTGCTGATATTCTGAATGAAAATTACTACGCCGTAAAATTTAATGCCGAAGAGAAAAGTACGATTCAGATTTTTGGCAGAAAGTTTTCCAATCCTAATACAGAGCACAAAAAAGGAAGAAACTCTCTTCATGAGTTTACCCAGTATATGAATGTAGGAGCCGTACCCAGTACGGTATTCCTGGATGAAAAAGGAGGCCCTATTACTATTCTTCAGGGAGAATTATCTGCAAAAGAGCTGGAGCCTTACCTGGAATTTATTTCAAAGGACCTGTTTAAAAAAATACGTTCAAGGGAACAGTGGGAAGATTATCAGACAAAATTTAAATCTAAAATAAAAGAATAACAAATACAGACTTTCAGAATTGAAAGTCTTTTTTAATTTCTATTTTTTCCCGAAATTCGTGGCTGTTAATGACATTAGAAACTTCCATAGAATATGTGAAAGGGGTCGGTCCGGAAAAAGCCAAGCTCATCAGGAATGTGCTGGGAATTTCCACTGTGGAAGACTTTCTGAATTTTTTCCCGCTCCGTTATCTGGATAAAAGCAAAATCCATAAAATTGCGCAGCTTCACGAAGTATCGACAGACGTTCAGCTGAAAGGGAAAATTACAAGTGTACAGGAAGTGCAGACCGGTAAAATCAAAAGGCTTACTGCAAAATTTAATGATGATACGGGAATGATGGATCTCGTATGGTTTCAATATTCCAAATGGATGAAAGAGCAGCTTCCCATTAATAAGGAAATCTATATTTTCGGGAAGATCAATGTTTTTAACCATCAGTTTTCCATGCCGCATCCGGAAATAGAAATTGATGAAAAAAAAGAGGGGGATAACCGGCTGAAACCCATCTATCCGAGTTCGGAAAAATTAACCAAAAGAGGTTTAAACCAAAAATTCTTCCAGAATGTATTAAAGAATATCTGCAGGGAAATTCCCAATCTTATTCAGGAAAATTTTCCGGATTACCTGATGAAAGCTTTTAAATTTCTTTCCCGGCAACATACTTATCTTAACATTCATTTCCCAAAAGATGCAGAACATTTCAGGAAAGCAGATTATCGGCTGAGATTTGAAGAATCATTCTTTTTTCAGTTGGGTTACGGGTTAAAAAAAATTCACCATAAGAGTCATACCGCAGGAAATCCTTTTCCGATTGTAGGTGATTATTTTAATGATTTTTACCAACATCATCTTCCGTTTGATTTAACGGGTGCTCAAAAAAGAGTGTTGAAAGAGATCCGGCAGGATATGAAACGTCCGATACAGATGAACAGGCTCCTGCAGGGAGATGTAGGCTCCGGAAAAACAATGGTTGCTTTACTCACCATGCTTATTGCAAAAGATAATGGCTTTCAGAGCTGCATCATGGCTCCAACGGAGATTCTTGCCCAGCAGCATTACAATGGTATCCAAGAACTTCTGGAAAATACAGAAGTTAATGTTAAACTTTTAACGGGATCTACCAAAAAATCTGACCGCAAAATTATTCATGAAGAGCTTGAAAATGGGGAACTCTCTATTCTCGTCGGCACTCATGCCGTACTGGAAGATAAAGTGAAATTTAAAAATCTGGGACTGGCTATTATTGATGAGCAGCACAGATTCGGAGTTGCACAAAGGGCAAAATTATGGGCAAAAAATAAAATTCCGCCGCATATTCTGGTAATGACAGCCACACCTATTCCCAGAACGCTGGCGATGAGTTTTTATTCTGATCTGGATGTTTCGGTAATTGATGAAATGCCAGTGGGAAGAAAACCTATTGTAACTGCCCATAGACGTGAAAAGGACAGAGCATATGTGTATAATTTCTGCCGTGAAGAGATCCAGAAAGGAAGACAGGTATATTTTGTATATCCGCTGATTGAAGAATCCGAGACTTTAGATTACAAAAACCTGATGACCGGACTTGAAAATGTAATGGATAACTTCTCAAAATATAATGTAACTATGCTGCACGGCAAGATGAGGCCTGACGAAAAAGATGCAGCCATGAGCTATTTTGCTTCCGGAAAGGCTGAAATTATGGTTGCAACAACGGTTATTGAAGTAGGCGTAAATGTTCCCAATGCCTCGGTAATGGTTATTGAAAGCGCTGAGCGATTCGGCCTTTCGCAGCTCCATCAGCTTCGTGGACGCGTAGGACGTGGTGCGGAACAAAGCTATTGTATCCTGATGACCTCAGACAAACTGTCCAGTGACAGCAGAACACGCATTAAAACCATGGTAGAGACCAATGACGGATTTAAAATTTCCGAGGTTGATATGCAGCTTCGGGGTCCCGGTGATATCCTTGGTACCCAGCAAAGCGGTGTTGTAGATTTTAAAAGGCTTGACCTGGTAAATGATTCGGCTATCATTAAGGTTACTAAAAATACGGTCGAAAAAATCCTGAAAACAGATCCCCTGCTATCAAATCCTGATAACCAGATCCTGAAAAACTATTATCTGCGACAGTACAAAGGCAAAAACAAATGGAGTAAAATTTCATAAAAAAACCGCGAAAAGAAATAAATCCTTACGCGGTTTCCCCTTATAAAACTGTTATTTGAAGAAATTACTTTATCATCTTATTATTTTGTGATGTGGTGTTAAATATAGGTGTGTGATGATGTTCAATTGATAATAAAGTAAAAAACAAAATGAATTACCTTCCCAATCTGCTTATTTATAAAAACTAACTTGGCTTGATAAAGAACTGATGAAACAATTATTCTTTATCTTTAAAGTTTTCATGATTGTACCGTTTTGTTTAAAGATCTTCTACGCTTTCTAATTGGAAATTAATATAATTCATTTTGTTTAACTACATTGTGATTATATATAATTTAGTTTATTCTCAAATTACTTTTGCTCTTAGACCCATCCGTCAGTCCGGCTCATATACCACTGATAACCAAGTATAAAAAATCGGATTTTCGATCTAATTGTTTTCACCTTTATGTGAATCTTGAGGTACAAATATAAAACATTAATTTCAATTCCAAAATAATTCTTGATTTTTTTTCACACTTTCATGATAAAATTATTTTTATTCAATCCCGAAGTATGATACTGCCAGGTAACAGAGATTATATCGGTGACATTTTTTTTCATATCTTTATAATTATCAGGCTTTTTCATAAGAACATTAGCACCCGTTACAAAAACATCTTCTTCTTCTTCAGCAGATAAATTTTCTGAATAAACAGTAGTGGTCATGGGATCGAATTTTCGATCAGCTTTAATTTCACTCAGGCATTGCAAAGCATTTTTCAACGGCAAATGATAACTCATAAACACCACCTCGGGAACCAGAATATCTTGATTGAGATAATCCATCAGTTCTCTGCCATTAAAAAATGTTTTTACTTTAACCTGAATTTTGAATTCCTGTAATATATTTCTAAAAAGGACAAGATTGCCTTCATCATGATCTGCCAGAATCACATTAAGATATTCTTTATTCATACTGCTCCGGAATACTGTTTATCATATCGGCTGACTTCTCTTCTCATTCCAATTATCTTCTGGAAATAAGATGGGGTAATTCCCGTCATATTTTTAAACTGAGTACTTAGATGGGCAACGCTGGAATAATTCAGGATTTGAGCAATTTCCGTAAGATTATGCTTTTTACTGACGATCAGTTCCTTTGCATATTCTATTTTCTGAATTATAATATAGTTCTCAATCGAGGTATTGGCCACATCCGAAAAGACATTAGAAAGATATCCGTAGCTATGATTCAGCTTCCCGGCAATATAAATGGAAGCCTTTACAGGAGCAGCTTCATCCGAGCCTATAAATTCTGTAATAACATCTTTTATTTTTTGTACCAAAGCAGTTTTCTGGCTTTCTATAACTTCAATCCCGTAATCTTCAAGATTCTTTCTGAAAATCTTACATTGCTCCTCCGTAGGCGATTCATATAATTCTACCTCTCCGAAATTAAGAAGCCTGTATTTCAAACCCTGATCTTTTAGCTTGTCTTCCAGTACCTTCATACAGAGTGTATTGAAATCAAATTTTACATACATTTTCATCCTTACTATGTATTTTAATGTTAATTGTAAATATAATACTTTTATATCAATTAAAAGTGATATAATAAAATACAGAGTTGCTTTATGAACAAAAAAAAACTCCTGCATTAATAAACACAGGAATTTAAACACTAAGGATGAAAAAAAATATACTGATCAAAGCTAAAAAATAAGCTTAAAACCAGGTTATAATGTATTTGTTATAAGTGGCTTGGTTCTTTTACAAAGATGGAAAAAAACAATACATCACATTTTATAGAATTACATTTAAATGTTATATAATTTTAAGTCAAATATTCGTGAAATAAAAATTCCATTTCATAATCATCCATAACAAAACCATTACCTATATCCAAAACCACTTCGTTATACACTGTAAATCCCTGAGATTCATAGAAATTTTTTGCAGTATTGCTTTTATTAACATTCAGGACAATTCTCCTGTCATTTACTTCGGCTACTTTTTCTTTTAAAAAATTAACTGCTGCCTTTCCTACTCCTTTCCCTTTACTTTCCGGAACAAGATAAATCCTATGCAGCTTTGTAGTATATTCCTGATAACCATGTTCATAACCTATAAAGCCGTCAAATGAATTACTTATTTCATCAAATATCAGATAATAATGATAATCAGGATTTTGCATCTGTGCCAGAATTTCGTTGTGAGAATACATGTTCTCAAGCATATATCCTATCTGTTCCGGTGAAAGTATCTCTGCATAAGCCGTTTTCCAAGATCTTTTCGCCAAATCCTGAATCAATGGAATATCCCCTCCCATAGCTTTAATAAATCTCATGTATTGTAATTTTTTTAAATTTTATCTAAATGACTAAGATAATTCATTAATGAAAAATGGTGAAAAGCTATAAACCTCTCACCATTTATTTTAACTGTAAGTTTTATATTAAAGTGAATTGAACGTTAACCTTAAATTTTACTATTGAGTATTGCTTTTTTAACGTTCTGCTTTTTTTTAAATATTCGCCATTTCAGCTTTGATTTTGGCGTATAAGCCTTCTGATGCAGTAACCAGAGGAAGCCTTACATAATTTTTCACGATTCCTTTCTCTGCAAGAACTGCTTTTATTCCGCAAGGATTTCCTTCAGCAAAGATCAGCCGGGTAATCTCTACCAGTTTATTATGAATTTCGTAGGCTTCATCCACTTTTCTGTCAAATGCCAGTTGTACCATTGTGGAAAATTCTTTCGGGTAGGCCTGTCCGATTACAGAAATTACTCCGTTTCCTCCTGCAAGGGTTACGGGAAGGGTAAATTCGTCATCTCCGGAAACAAGATTAAACCCTTCAGGCTTTTTTCTTAAAATATCAAAATACTGAAGAATATTAGGTGCCGCTTCTTTAATCATAAACAGATTCGGGAATTCTTTTGCCAGACGTAAAGTGGTTTCTGCTTCAACATTTTGTCCGGTTCTCGAAGGAACATTATAAATAATAATATTTTTTCCGGTAGAGGCCAGCATTTTATAGTGCTGATAAAGTCCTTCCTGATTTGGTTTATTGTAATAAGGAGAAACGGAAAGTACGGCTTCAAATGCCGAAAGATCTGTTTTTTCAATCTGTTCCTTGACTTCAAGAGTATTATTACCGCCAATTCCAAGAACAAGCGGAACGCGTTTATCAGTAACTTTAATGATATGCTCAACCACCTGTTTCTTCTCCTCAGCAGAAAGCGTTGCAGCCTCGGCTGTAGTTCCCAAAACAACTAAATAATTGGTTCCGTTTTCGATGTTGAAATCCACTAATTTAGTAAGACTTTCAAAATCAACGGATAAATCTTCATTAAAGGGTGTTACCAACGCAACACCTACTCCTTTTAAAATGCTCATCTGTTAGAATAATTTTTTTCAAATTTAATGATTTACCCCAAGAATTTGTCATAAATAATAATGTTTTATTATACATATAATTATATTTGCATATACTAAAAGATATTATGAATCCGCTATTTATTAAATTGTTTCAAAAAAATACAATACCGGCGACATAAGACCTTTATAAAAATAATTGCTGCATATGAAAAATAAATTCTTGTTACTAGGAATTGCTCTGGCCACACTCTCCTCCTGCAAAACGGCTTCTCCGTTACAGGTAACAGAAGTGCAGACCCGGAAAAATATTTCTATTAATAATGAGCTAAAAAATGATAAGGAGTTTGTAAAAGTTATTGAACCCTATAAACAAAAGCTGGATAAAGAGATGAACCAAAAAATCTCTTACACCGCAGTAGATCTTAACAAACAGGGAGACAACAGCAATCTGGGAAATCTTTTAGCGGATTATACTTTTGACGGGGCAGAAGAATGGGCCAAAAAAAATCTTAGTAAAGATGTAGATGCCGCCCTGATCAATATCGGAGGTATCCGCACAAGCATCGGGAAAGGTGATATTCTGCTCAAAAGTGTATTTGAAGTGATGCCTTTTGAAAATGAAATGATCATCGTAAAAATGAAAGGATCAGACTTGCAGGGTCTTTTCGATTATTATGCAAAAACTCAGGTCAACAATCCTGTTTCTCATCTGTACATTGAAACCAATGACGGGCAGCTTACAAAATCCCTCATCAATGGCAAAACAATAAATCCGGATCAGGAGTATTATATTGCCACTTCAGATTATCTGGCACTGGGAGGTGATAACATGAAGTTTTTTTCAAAGGGGGAAATGATTCCAACCGGAATCAAACTCAGAGATCTTTTTATTGATTATTTTAAGAAAACCCCTGAGGTAAATCCCAATTCAGATATTCGTTTAAATTTTATCGGTAAGAAGCAATGAACAGAAAAAGTTTTTTAAAAGCAATAGGCGGCGGGACTCTGGCAATGGCTTTAGCTCCCAATATGATGATGGCCGAAGAACTGAAGATTGCTGATCTGAAATCAGCAACTAAACTGACCATTCTCCACACCAACGATCAGCACAGCAGAATAGAGCCTTTTGATGCAAGCTATACCAAAAATCCTAATCAGGGAGGTTTTGCAAGAAGGGCAAGTTTAATTCAGCAAATCAGGAGTCAGGAATCGAATGTACTGCTTCTTGATTCGGGAGATATTTTTCAGGGGACACCTTATTTCAATTTTTTCGGTGGTGAGCTGGAATTCAGGCTGATGTCCATGATGAAATATGATGCTTCCACTATGGGAAATCATGATTTCGATAATGGCCTCGACGGATTTTTAAAAGTTTTACCGAATGCGAAGTTTCCTTTCATCTGTTCCAATTACGATTTTAAAAATACCGTTCTGGACGGAAAAACTTCTGCCTACAAAATATTCAATAAAAACGGAATTAAAGTAGGGATTTTCGGAATCGGAATTCAGCTGGATGGTCTTGTAGGCAAGAAACAGTACGGTGAAACGGTATACTCTGATCCCGTAGATGTTGCGCAACACTATTCCAATTTCCTTAAAAACGAACAGAAGTGTGATCTTGTGATCTGTCTTTCGCACATCGGGTACGACTACAAAGACGAGCCGGATAAAATAAGCGATAAGATCCTGGCTGCCAAAACCGAAAATATCGACCTTATCTTAGGTGGGCACACTCATACTTTCCTGCCGGAACCCCAGGCTTTTGTCAACAGACAGGGTAAGAATGTCCTTGTCAACCAGGTAGGCTGGGCAGGACTCCTGTTGGGAAGAATAGATTTCTTTTTTGATACAAATAAAAACATAAAACATATTGCCTGGAATAATCAGACAATAGACAGCAGTATAATAGCATAAGCATGAAAAAACTCTCTTTAATTTCTCTCGGTATTTTGGCATCCCTGCACGTTGCAAATGCACAGACTATTTCTTCAAAAAAATGGGCAGACCTGTTTTCTTATAACAATGTTATTGCAATGAAGGAAGATAACGGAAAAATAGTTGCAGCAGCAGAAAACGGGATCTTTTATTATACAATTTCATCAGGCGAAATTACCAAGCTGTCTAAAGCAAACGGCTTGCATGAGGTTAAAATTTCAGCATTCGATTACAACCCGCAGAATAAAATTGCTCTTGTAGGGTATCAGAACGGCTCTCTGGATGTCATTACTCCGGACGGAATAACCTATGTTGTAGATATTCCTATTGCTACGGGATACAACGGAAGCAAAAAAATCAACCATATTTCAATAACGGGAGATCTTGCCGTTATTTCAGTGGGCTATGGCGTTTCTATTTTTGATCTTAAGAAAAAAGAATTTAAAGATTCTGCTTTCTTCTTATCCGGAGGAGTATACGAGGCCAGTAATGAAGCAACTATTTTCGGAAATAAAGTTTTTTCGGTAACCAACACAGGATTGAAAAGTCACGAAATGAATACAACATTTCCTGTTTTCACAACCTGGTCGACTGAAATGTCAGGATCATTCAGACACATTGATTCTGAAGGCACTTTAAGCTTTTCATCAGCTACAACAGCATACCTTTACAACGGTGGAACCTCCACTCCCCTTTCACAAACCTTTGGCAATGTACGGGATGTTGTGGTGAACAGCAATAACATTACTGTAACAGATTTAAACAGGGTTTATACCTTTAATAGCAACGGAAATTTCAACAATACCGTAAGCTTTGGGGAAGAATGTAATACGGCAACGACTGTCGGAGGAAGTGTTTATGGAGGAACCGTATTATCAGGAATAAAAAATGAAAGTAATAATTCTTTTAAACCTGACGGACCATACTTCAATTATGCTTATAAACTGAGTCTGTATGGCGAAAATCAGCTTCTGGTATCTACCGGAGGAAGGGAAAACAGATTTAATACCGCGACTAACAATCCAAAAAATCCCGGTTTTTATTACTTCAATGGTTTGGAGTGGATCTATCCTTCCTATTTCATTGGAAATACAACAAGATTTAATGTTCTTGATGTTGTATCAGATCCTGCTAGTCCGGATGACGTATTCTTTACCAATTATACGACAGCAGCGGGACGCGGTGTTTACAAGATGAAATATAATGCAGCCAGTAAGGATTTTACTTTTACAAAAAATTACAACTTAGGAACTGATAATCTTTTTGCAAGACGTGCTGTAGGGATGGCCTTTGATGATGCCAACAATCTTTTTGTAAGCATTGCTTTTTCCAGCGACGGGCCGGATGTAGGTCAGCTTACGGCAATAGGAGCATACGATAGAGCAACCGATGATTTTCTTATAAAAAATACGACTTCATTGGGTGCGGCACAGAAACCTTTATTTTATGAAGGGTTATTATGGATTCCCATTCCAAGGTTGAGTGCACTTATTGCTTATGACGCAAAAAAAACGGTGAATACTTCTGATGATACAGCCTATATTTTAAATCAGGCGAATGGTTTTGATTCAAATTCAGGGGGAAATATTTCTGTAGCTTTGGATAAATCGGGAGATGCATGGATAGGGGGAGATTTGGGATTAAGAGTATTGCCTAATGCCGTTTCGGCGGTTAAAACTCCCGCAAGTGCTACTGTAGAACCTATTATTATCGAACAGAACGGTTTGGGAGAAGAGCTTTTCAGAGATTCACAGATCTTACAGATTGAAGTAGATGCCGGAGATCAAAAATGGGTTTCCGTTGATGGCGGAGGCGTATATTACTTATCCGCAGACGGACAGAGAACCATAAAGCATTTTACTAAAGAAAATTCACCTCTCCCTACCAACAGTATTACCGATATTAAGGTTGATAAAAAGACAGGAAAAGTATATTTTGTTTCTTATGACGGAATTGTAACGTATCAGGGTGATGTTGCTGATGTTACCTCGGGCTTTGGTAATGTGCTGGTATATCCGAACCCTGTAGTATATTCTAACTTTAAAGGAAAAGTTACCATAAAAGGTCTTGCCGAAGTTACCAATATCAGAATTGCAGATGCAGCCGGTAATGTAGTACATTCTGCTGTCGCAAGAGGCGGATATTATGAATGGGATCTTAATAACCAGAGAGGAGCAAGAGTAGCTTCAGGAGTATATTTTGTCCTGATGACGAATGAGGACGGTTCCGATAAAGCAACGGCAAAGATTGCGGTAGTTAATTAATGAATTCACAAAAAGGATTTTTATTATCATATATAAAATACGGTGAGAACGATGCAGTACTGCATTGTTTTACAGAAGACGAGGGATTTCAGTCTTATTTTCTGAAAGGTATCTATACCCGGAAGAATAAGAAAAAAGCCCTGCTTCTGCCTTTGAGTAAACTCAACTTTTCTCTTCTTCCCGTAAGAGGAAACGGAATACAGACCATCTCCCGGTTTGAAATGATAAAAAGCAACGATATTTATACGGATATCCGTTGTAACTCGGTTGTGTTTTTTATTTCGGACTTTCTGAATCAGAATCTCAGGCATGAAAACAAAAACCATCAGATTTTCTTTTGCCTTGAAGAGTTCATTGATGAACTGGAAAACGGGAACTATCAGTCGCATTTGATTTTCATGATTAAAATCCTGAAAATTCAGGGGGTAGCTCCTCTTTTGAATGACAGGATATTTCTTGATCCGGAAACAGGAACATTTTCATCCGAAAGCATGCATCAGATCTTTAATGAAGATATTTCCGCCATATGGCAGGCAATTCTTGCTTCGGAACATCCTTACAGGATAAAAATACCTTCGCCTTATAGAAAAGATTTTCTTGATAGTATTTTAGTGTATTATCATTATCACATCACAGACTTCAGAATTCCTGCCTCACTGGAGATCATTCAGCAGATCTTTGAATGAGCATTAAGCTAATCCGCACAAGTATTGGATAATAGTTTAGAATTTAAAATTTTCAGCTATTTTTCTTCCGGCATTTCGGTTTCAGATTCTGCAATTTCTTTTTTTGAAAAACGGGGCATAAGAATTTTTGCAATCAGGCCGGTCCAACCTGTCTGGTGTGAAGCACCTACTCCACGTCCATTGTCTCCGTGGAAATATTCGTAAAAAAGAATGTAATCTTTAAAATCGGGGTCAGTCTGAAATCTTGGATATTGTCCGTTAAACGGACGGTTTCCGTTTTCGTCTTTTAAAAATATCTTTGCCAGCCTTTTGCTTAGCTCGTCTGCGATCTGGTCAAGATTTAAGAAATTTCCGCTTCCTGTAGGATATTCTACCAGAAAATCCGGACTGTAATAAAAGAAAAAACGCTGCAGGCTTTCAATAATTAAAAAATTAATAGGAAACCATACCGGGCCGCGCCAATTGCTGTTTCCCCCGAAAAGCGTACTATCGCTTTCTCCGGGTGTATATCGTACCGTATAGTCTTTGCCATTCAGATGCAGGCTAAACGGATCCTTTTCATATTCTTTAGAAAGAGCACGAACACCAAATTCACTAAGAAACTCATCAGGATTCAGCATTCTGTGAAGAAGCCTTTTTAAGCGATGCCCGCGAAGAAGAGAAAGCAAATGCTTTGAATCTTCCCCTTTCACTTCCCAATGAGAAACCAAGGCAGCCAGTTCCGGCTTATGATCCAAAACCCATTGCATTCTTTTTTTAAAATTCGGAAGATTTTCAATCATTTCATCATCAATAACCTCTACTGCAAACATCGGAATAAGCCCCACGATGGTTCTCATTTTTAAATACATATGATTATTTTCTCCCATCGAAAGAGCATCATAAAAGAATTCATCCTCTTCATCCCAAAGGCTGAAGCATTCGTCTCCCATATTGTCAAGAGAATTTGCAATGGCGAGGAAATGTTCAAAGAATTTCATGGCCATTTCCTCATAGATGTTATTGTATACAGCCAACTCAAGAGCAATTCTCATCATATTGAGGGCAAACATGGCCATCCAGCTGGTACCATCAGACTGCTCGAGATGTTCACCATCGGGAAGTTCTGTATTGCGGTCGAAGATTCCGATATTATCCAATCCTAGAAATCCGCCCTCAAAGATATTGTTGCCATTGTTATCTTTTTTGTTTACCCACCAGGTAAAATTCATAAGCAGCTTTTGAAAGGCACTTTCCAGAAATGGCAGGTCGGGTTTTCCTGTCAGATATTCATCAATTTTAAAAACCCTGAACACGGCCCATGCATGAACCGGGGGATTAACGTCATTAAAATTCCATTCGTAGGCCGGAAGCTGTCCGTTGGGATGCATATACCATTCGAAAAGAAATAGTTTCAGCTGTTGTTTGGCAAAATCCGGATCTATCAATGAAAAGCTTATGGTATGAAACGCAAGATCCCAGGTTGCATACCAGGGATATTCCCATTTATCGGGCATGGAAATAATATGCTCATTGTTGAGGTGTTTCCATTGAAAATTGCGCACTTTATCCCGTGATTTTGGCGGTTGCGGCTGCGCAGGATCACCTTTCAGCCACTTTTCAACGTTGTAATGATAAAACATTTTACTCCAGAGCATACCTGCGAATGCCTGTCGCTGTATTAATTTTTCATCTTCTGTAGTAATTCCTTTCTGGATTTCTTCATAAAATTCATCTGCTTCCTGTTTTCTCAGATTGAAAATTTCATCAAAATCCACAAAAGGATTTTTTAAATCTTTATCCGACAGCCTGAATTTAAGAACTTTTTCTTCTTTAGGATTAAAAGTTTCATCAATCAGGAATACTGCTTTGGTACCAAAGTGCTTTGGATTCACTGACTGTGAATTTCCGTTAATTATAAAATCATTAATCCCATCCTTGGTGTAATGCGTATCTTTCGGGTACTGATAAAGTTTTTCGTTGTTGGTTTCATTATCACAAAATAAAACTTTTTCCGAACGATCTGCATATAAATTTTTGATTTCTAAATCCTTATGAAAAATTTTAACGGAGTCCGCTTCTTCAGAATTCATGTTAGGAATATAGTCATCATAGCCCCAGCGCCAGGTATTTCGGAACCATAAAGTCGGAAGGATGACCAAAGGAGCATTTTTTTCTGATTTATTGATAATCGTTAATTTAATCAGAATATCCTGAGAACCGGCTTTTGCATACTCGATGAAGATATCGAAATATTCATTTTTATCGAAGATTCCTGTGTCAATTAATTCATATTCAGGGTCCTGCTTGCCTCTTTCGGCATTTGTTTTAATGAGGTCTTCGTATGGGAATTCATTTTGAGGATATTTGTACAGCATTTTCATATAAGAATGCGTGGGCGTGGAATCCAGATAGTAATAATATTCTTTAACGTCTTCTCCGTGATTTCCCTGTCCGTTGGTAAGACCAAAGAACCTTTCTTTCAACATTTTATCTTTCTTGTTCCAAAAACCGAAAGAAAATACCAGCTTCTGAAAATCATCACAGATTCCGCAGATACCTTCCTCTCCCCAACGGTAGGTTTTTGCTTCTGCAGTATCGTGTGTCGTATAATTCCAGGCATCGCCGTCTGCACTGTAATCTTCACGTACCAATCCCCATTCACGGTTGCTGACGTAAGGACCCCATTTTTTCCATGTGGTATCGGTAAGTCTTTCTTTTTCTTTCATACTGCTGTTTATGATTGATTAATGATGTTTTCGTTCTGAAAGCATTGAAGTGCATTATATTCTTTATGGACCGCAAGGCTACACAAATTATTTTATCATCCTTCTATATATTAAGATAAACAAGTCGTTTCACTTATTCTTCGAAATACAGGGAACATTGTTGAGCTTAATTTTAAATTGACCGTAAAAGAGATTGTTTATTCACATTGAAATGGCTTCCTTTTATCCTTTGCCGAATATGCGCCCCGGATTGAACGGCCTGTCTGAGCTCTTTTTCTGTTTTTTCCGGCGGCGGCAAAGCCGCCGCTGGAAAAAACAGAAAAAAGCGAGTAGTGAAAGCCGGAAATGTGCGCCCTAATTTTATCCACCTGTTGAAAAACTTTCAAAAGTAGTCATGGCTCCGTCTACAAAGATGCTTGCTCCCGAAATATAGTCTGCGAGATCACTGGCCAGAAACACGGCGAGGTTTCCGATATCTTCCGGTTTACCGATCCTGTTGTACGGAACAAGCTTCATTAAAGAATTCAGGGCTTCAGGCGTGCTCCACGCATCTTTATTTATCGGAGTTTGGATTGCTCCGGGACAAATGGAATTGACACGGATTTTATCGGCTCCGTATTCCTGGGCAAGGGTCTGCATCAGCATCCGGATTGCTCCTTTGCTGGCTGCATAATTGGCGTGCCCTGCCCACGGAATGACTTCATGAACCGAACTGATATGAATAATTTTACCACAGGCAATAGACCGCGATGGATCAATTCCGCGGCGAAGAAATTCTTTAATAGCTTCCCTTGCGCATAAAAATTGGCCGGTAAGATTGATGTTGATTACGGTATTCCATTGGTCAAGTGTCATTTCCGTGAATTTCGCATCTTTCTGAACACCCGCATTGTTGATAAGAATATCAACCGTCCCAAATTGTGAAATGACGTCCTGAAACATTCTGACTACCTGCTCTTCACTGGAAACATCACACTGATAAGTAATCCCGTTTCCTCCGGCATCTGTTATTTCTTTTAAAACTTCATTGGCTTCATCGGTAGAATGTTCTGACGAATGATTTACGATGACGGCTGCTCCGGCTGCAGCAAGAGATTTTGCAATTCCTGAGCCTATTCCACTGGAGGCCCCGGTGACAATAGCAACCTGGTTCTTAAGAGAAATTTCCATGTTTTATTATTTGATGTTACTCAAATTTAGCTGAAAGGATCACGCCAAACATAAAAAATTCACTTAAAAAATTCTTAAAGTTTTGAGCCATACGATCTTGCCTGGTTCAATCTGCTGAATTCAATAATAAAGATGCGAAAACCACTGCATTACGGAAACCTGTCCTGTATATTGTTGTTGGATAAATAATTTAGCATACTTTTTGAATAAATTGCAAAAACATAAATATGAAAAGAAAAGAATTCTTAAAATCCGGCATTTTCGCCATTGGTGGTTTTTATTTTTTACAATCCAATTTCTTTAAAGCTGCACAGCCAAAATCATTGATTAAAAAAGAAATCGAAGCTCCCATAATCATCATTGGTTCAGGATATGGAGGTGCTGTTTCTGCACTTCGTCTTTGCGAGGCCGGGAAAAAAGTTATTATGCTTGAAATGGGTATGAACTGGGGAAAATCCGGAATTCCGTATTCCAATATGTTAAAACCTGATAAAAGCGCAGCATGGCTTAAAACCAAAACCATTGCCCCGTTTTTCAATATATTTGGTCTCAAACCATTCACCGGCGTTCTGGACCGGCTTGATTTTGAGCACATCAATATCTGGTTGGGGCGTGGAGTTGGCGGCGGATCATTGGTAAACGGAGGAATGGCCGTAACGCCAAAACAAAAGTATTTTGAAGAGGTTTTCCCTAATCTTGACGCCGAAAAATTCTACAATATTTATTTTCCAAGAGCTAAACAAGAATTAAAGGTTAACGTCATCCGTGAAGATTTTTTAAATGACTGTCCTTATTACAAGTTTACAAGAGTGGGTGAAGCGGAAGCTCATAAGGCAGGCTTCAAAACAATGCGTGTTCCTAATGTTTATGACTTTACCTACATGGAAAAAGAGTATAAAAATGAAGTTCCACGTTCTGCTTTTAAAACAGAAGTCATTTATGGAAATAATCATGGAAAGAACAGTCTGGATAAAACATACCTACAAAAAGCTTTAGATACCGGAAATTTAGAGATCTTCGATCTTCATTGCGTTGATGATATTAAGATGAATAGTGATAAATCATATACTTTAAATGTCAATCAGATTGATACTTCAGGGAAAACAGTTGCCGAAAAGATTTTTCACTGTAAGCAACTTATTTTGGCTGCCGGAACCATGGGAACATTACAATTGCTCTTAAAGTCAAATGCTGAAAATAATTTTCCTTTACATGAAAATGTGGGCAAAAACTGGGGCAATAATGGAAATTTTATGACAGGGAGAAACTGGGTAAAACCACTTTCCGGAGGAACCGGAGCTCAGCAATCTACAATTCCGGTTGGTGGTGTTGATAATTGGGATGACCCCAAACATCCTTTCTTTGCAGAAATCGCTCCTTTACCAATGGGAATGGATGTTGCGACGGCTTTGTATCTGCAGATTAATAAAGTTGATAAAAAAGGTTCTGTATACTATAAAAATGGAAAATTAATTTTAGACTGGAATGAAAGCCATACACAGAAAATGAAAGAAAATGCAGATTATTTTATTAAAAAAATGAATAAAGCTAATGGTGGTACAAGAGCACATCTTCTTTTTAAGAACGGTTTTGGCGCTAATATCTGCTACCATCCTTTAGGAGGCTGTGTTTTGGGTGAAGCGACCAATGAATTTGGAAAACTTAAAAACCATGATCATCTTTTTGTGCTGGATGGTTCTTTAATACCCGGAACAATTGGTGTGAACCCTTTTGTAACCATCGTTGCCCTTACAGAATACTGTATTGAAAATCTAATTAATCTGAATGAGTTTTCTTAATATGACTCTGAAATTTTCACCCGGTAAATATCAGATGAATTTCTTTTGATCGATTCTACAAAAAAGCCGCCTTCTTCGGGAATGACCTCTTTCAGGTCGAAGCTTTTACAATCTTTTGGAAGTCCTGAAAAAATCAGGGTAAACCAAAAGTCTTTCATAAAAGGAACCGCAGTCCAATTCGGATAAATAGTAATATTTTCTGCATAAATAAGCCTGCTTTTATGATCCGACTGGTTATCGAAAAGATATGTTGAATGCCAGATTCTGATCAGGTTTCCAAGAAAGGGTGAAGCAGGAAAACAGCAGTGTACAATGACCTGCTGCTCTTCCTGAATTTCCGTCTGAAGAGACTCAAGTAATTCTTTGACGATAACAGGCTTTGCAATGGTTTCTGACATAATGATGAGTAATGAGCAATGAGTAATGAGTAATTTTGTAAGACTTATCATTACTCATTACCAATTGCTCATGCTTATAATTAATATTTAAGTTCTAATTTTTCTTTTGTATAATTTCTCACTTTTTCGGTAAGCTCAGGATTTGCACCTAATTTTTGTCCATAAGAAGGAATCATTTCCGTCAGCTTCTCTTTCCACTCTCCGTGCAGCTTTTCCGGGAAACATCTTTCCAATACATTCAGCATGGCGTACACGGCTGTTGATGCACCTGGCGAAGCACCCAACAATGAAGCGATAGTTCCTTTTTTGTTGACTACTACTTCTGTCCCGAATTCCAATTTTCCGCCTACTTTTTCGTCTTTTTTAATGATCTGTACCCTTTGTCCGGCAACTTTAAGTTCCCAGTCTTCTTCTTTGGCGTCTTTGATGAATTCTCTCAGATGCTGCATTCTCTGAGCTTTGGTCATAGCAACCTGCTGAATAAGATATTTCGTTAAAGGGATATTGTGCCACCAGGCTCCGAAAAGAGACCGTAAATTTTTTGTATTGACACTCTCCGGAAGATCAAGATAGCTTCCTTCTTTAAGAAATTTGGTTGAAAATCCTGCAAAAGGTCCGAAAAGCAAAGCTTTTTCGCCGTCTATAATTCTAAGATCAAGGTGAGGAACCGACATTGGCGGAGCGTCTACCGTTGCCTGTGTATACACTTTTGCGTGGTGTTTTTCTACCAATTCCTGATTATGGGTTACGAGCCATTCTCCGGAAACCGGAAAGCCGCCGTAGCCTTCACTTTCTTTAATATCTGAACTATCCAATAAAGGTAAAGCATACCCACCCGCTCCAATGAATACAAAATCTGCCTCTACTTCCTGCTTATGATTATGAATTCTGTCTTTCACTCTCATTTCCCAGGTTCCGTCTTCTTTAGGATCAATATCTTTAACTTCATGATACAAAAATACCTCAACGTTTGAATCTTCCAGCAAATGTCTTCCCATTTTCCTGGTAAGGGTACCGAAATTAACATCGGTTCCCAGATCCATTTTGGTGGCAGCCATCACTTCTGAACCGTTTCTTTTGCTCATGACAAGAGGAATCCATTCTTTCAGTTTTTCGTGATCCGTGGTGAATTCCATGCCTTTAAAAAGAACAGATTCTGACATTTTCTGATGCCTTTTTTTCAGGTATTCGGCATCTTTTTCTCCAAATACCAGGCTCATATGAGGACACGAGTTAATAAAATCTTTCGGCCGCTCTATGTACCCTTTGGCCAGGAGATAAGACCAGAACTGCTTTGAAATTTCAAACTGTTCGGCTATACTTTCTGCTTTGGAGATATCGATGGTTCCATCTGGTTTTTCGGGGGTATAATTGAGCTCACAAAACGCGGAGTGACCTGTTCCTGCATTATTCCAGGCAGCGGTGCTTTCTTTGGCAAATCTGCCGAGCCTTTCGAAGATAGCAATTTCAAGACCGGGATCAAATTCATGTAATAAGGTAGCTAAAGTGGCACTCATAATTCCGCCACCTATGAGAACAACGTCGTATTTTGGTTTCGGCGTTCTGCCTGTAAGCGATTGTGACATAATTTAAATTTTATTATCTCAAAGTTCGGGAAAAGTTATTAAAATCATGGACCGTTTAAAGATTTTAACATGATTTTTAAGGTTGAGATAAATGATCCTGTTTGAGGTGATGCTAAAAAAGAAACGTGATATTATTCAGATAAATTAATATTACCCGGAACAATATCACGCTTAATTTATGTAAGTAAAATACTAATTAAGTTTTGCCGTCAGTTTTTTAAACTGTTTCTCAGCATTTTTACCTTCGTAAAGAATACCGTAAATGGTATCGATAATAGGAAGTTTTAAACCTTTATCTTTTGATGTTTTATAAATAGAATCTGCAGCATAATACCCTTCTGCAATCATGTTCATCGACTGAATCGCCGATTTTACGGTGTATCCTTTTCCGATTAGATTTCCCAGGTTTCTGTTTCTTGAGAATAATGAATATGCGGTTACGAGTAAATCTCCGAGATAAGCGCTTTCATTGACATCTCTCGGTGCTTCATAAATAGATTCCAGGAACGTTTCCATTTCGCGGATGGCATTTGATACGAAAACGGCGGTGAAGTTGTCACCATATCCTAATCCGCTGGCAATACCGGCTCCAATTGCAAAAATATTTTTGAGGATGGCGCTGTATTCATTTCCTAAAATATCTTTGCTGGAATGAACTTTAATAAAATCTGAATTGAAAATATTCACCAGCTTTTCGGAAACTTCATCTTCCACCGTTGCTACGGTAAGGTAAGATAATCTTTCCATCGCTACTTCTTCAGCGTGACATGGACCTGCAATGACGGCCTGGTTGCGGAATCCTATTTTAAATTCTTCTCTTAAATAGTGGGCAACAACATCATTTACTTTAGGAATGATTCCTTTAATAGCGGAAACAAAAATTTTGTTTTTGTAATCACAAGTCATTTTATCCAGTGTATCGGATAGGTAAATCGAAGGTGTCGCCAGAACAATGGTTTCACAGGCAGTGACAAGCTCGTTGATATCAGTTGTAAGCTTCAGATTTTTCAGGTTAAAATTAACTGCAGTAAGATAGGTCGGGTTATGCCCTCTCTGCTCGATGGCACCTTTTACATATTCGTTTCTTACACACCAATGTACCGTTTTACAGTTTTCAACCAGCATTTTTACGATAGCCGTTGCAAAACTTCCGCTTCCTACAACCCCTACGGCAACATCATTTTTGCTTTTTTTCGGATTCGATTCTGTATTCGTTTTCTTTTTAGCCATAATAGAAATGTGAACTGCAAATATATTAAAACAAAGAATGATGAGGCATTTTCAGGGTATGATAAAAGCCATTTTATTTTAAATTTAATATATCAGGACAATGAAATGGTTAATTCTCCGTTATTTACAGAAATGTTTAATTTTTGTTAAAAATAAGTTCCAAAATTTATTTTTAATTAAATTTGCAGGCTTAAAATCGTTTTGTAATTATACTAAGAGAAGAAAAATGAAAAAATTTCTAAGCAGCAAAAAGAACGTAAATGTACTTTTAGGAGGCCTTTTATTTGTCGTTTTTGCGCAGGGGATCTTCATTGCCAAGTTGTACTCCGAAAAGGACGACAAGAACTATGAGGTAAACCTTGTAAAAATAAACACTGAAAAAGACAGTGTAGATTACTTAAAAATGAAGACGGATCTTACATTGGTAGATCAGACTGTAGCACAGCTCAACTCTTTCCTGAAATCAAAAGATGTGCCGAATGCAAAGCTGGAAATTCTTCGTAAGGACAGCATTTCCAACTCCGTTTATCTTGCGAAACAGGCCAACCGATACAGCCAGTACCTTATGGATATTCAGAAAAAACTGATGCAGGTTCCTTTGGGAATGCCTACAGAAGGATATATTTCGTCAAATTTCGGAATCAGAAAAAATCCTATTCCTTTTAAAACCGTTTTTGCTTCCGTGAAAAGTAATGCGGCAAAACCAGCTGCCGCTGTTGCAGCACCTGAAGTGAAAGCAGAACCTGTAGAAAAAATTATTGAAGTAACCGACAGCTACGGTGAAAAAAGGCAGGTAAAGGTAATGGTAACTCCAAAAGCTACTCCTGTAGCCTCTTACACAACTTCATCAACTGCCACCGTTGCAACAAATACAAAATCTACTGAGAAAAATAATCCTCCTGCTGAAGCAGACCAGATGCAGTTTCATAAAGGACTTGATATTGCCGTTCCTTTTGGTTCCGATGTGGTGGCAACTGCTGCAGGAACCGTTATTTTCTCGGGTCAGAAGGGTGGTTACGGAAATTGTGTTATTGTTTCCCATGGAAATGGTTTGGCAACGCTTTACGGGCATTTGTCCCAGCTTGTTGCTAAAGTAAATGATAAAGTAAAAGTAGGACAGGTTATTGCCAAGTCCGGAAATTCCGGCCGTTCTACAGGGCCTCATCTTCATTATGAAGTACACAAAAACAACAGCCCGGTAAACCCGAAGCTGTTTATGAATCTATAATTTATGGTTAATTATATTGATAGGATTTCGGCGGCACCTTTGGTGCCGCCGAAATTTTTTGTTTATTTTATTATTGTACTAGTATGCTGCTGTAAAACGCTGTCTGATATGATTTCCCTGTTCGAGCTCATCTGCAAGAACTACCGCCACATCTTCAACGGAAAGAACGCTTCTTCCGTTTTCATCAAATACAGGATTTTCCAGTGCAGTTCTGTATTTTCCCGTTCTTATACCGGCAGTTCCCTGATGCATTTCAATGGCAGGGCTGAAGAAAGTCCAGTCGAGGGTATTGTTTTCTTTAATTTTATTGAGATAGTCTCTTGCTGCAGTAGCTCCCGGTTTGATTTCTGCAGGAAAATCCGGACCGTCTACCAGCTGTTTGCCATCGATATATAAGCTTCCGGCTCCGCCTACGGTGATGAATCTTTTTACCCCTGACTTTTCAACTGCTGTTTCGATATTAATGGATCCGTTAAGAAAATCATCATACAAATTAGGATTTGTCCAGCCTGCATTGAAAGCATTGATAACAGCATCATTTCCTTTCAAAGCTTCTGCCAGTTCGTCGATATTATTTACATCAACACTTTTTGCTTTTACATTATCATTCTGCTGAACTTTTGATGCGTCTCTCACAATTGCTTCCACTTCGTATCCTCTGTTTGATAGTTCTTTTACAACCTGGGTACCTACAAATCCTGTCGCGCCGATTACTGCTACTTTTTTCATACTATTTTATTTTAAATTAAACTGTAATATATTTTGTTACATTAATATGTAAATTTTTTTATTTAAAACGATCACTAAATTCCTTCAAGCTTTTATCACCTAAAAAATTAAGAACCAACTGATCTGTTTCAGAAAATAGTGCATTTAGATGCTGATTAATTTCTTTTCCTACCGGACAGGCAGGATTGGGGTTATTGTTTTTTTTTCCCAAAACTTCCGTATTCTTTACAGCCAGATAAATTTCAGAAATTTTTATGGCATCTGCATTTTTTGCAAGCCGACTGCCCCCTTCTTTCCCCTGTCTGCTGCTGATTAATCCGGCTTCTCTCAAAACACTCAATTCTTTACGGACTATAACAGGATTAATATTAATACTCCCGGCAAGCCATTCTGAAGTAAGCCAGTCCTGCGGGCTTTCCGCCAATAGGGTCATGATATGTATTGCCGTAGCAAATCTTGTATTGTTCATCGTAATTATAATACAAAGATAGAGAAATTTTTAAATGTAACAAATTTTATTACAGTTAAATTATTCGGTTTCAATTTTAACAATTTTTCTTCCTGCCTCACCAAGATAATATTTAAGCAACGATTCGTAGATTTTATAGCCATCATCAACATTGGTAAAAATTACAAGTCCTTGTTTCGTTTCCGGTAATATTACGAAAAGCGTATTTACCCCTTTATCTGATCCGCCGTGGGAAAGGGCAATTTTTCCATCTCCAAGGTCATATATTTCAAAACCCAACCCGAAATATTTATTTTTTTTAGTATCAGCCTGTCTGGCTTTCAGCTCTTCAGACATCGTTTTCGAAAGTAAATCGTTATTCATTACTGCAACCAAAAACTTTCCGTAATCCTCTACCGTAGTGGTAAGATCATCAGCAGCGTTGGGTTGAGTGTTTTTCACGATTTCGTAAGGTTTTCCATTTGGGTCATAGCCGATAACAATTTTTCCGGAGTCTTTCTTTTCATTCCATATATAGCTGGTATCATTCATGTCTAAAGGCTGAAAAACCATTTCTTTTGCCAATACTTCCAGGCTTTTGTGGAATTTATTCTCAAGGGCTTTCCGTAGATATTCGTAGCCTTCACCTGAATACTGATATTTTGATCCCGGATCAAACTCAAAGCTTAACCGATGATCATCTTTCTGCCATCGCCAGTTTGGAAAACCCGTCTGATGACTTAAAATTATTCTGGCCGTTAAATTTTTGTGTCTAGGATCTTTTGCAATATCAGGATCGATCCAATATTTATCCAAAGGTTCATCAAGGTTTAATTTCCTTAAGCTTACCAAACGTAAAGCCGTTATTGCGGTTACCGGTTTGGTTAAAGAAGCCACATTGAAAAGACTGTTGTAAGGAGCTGAGGTTTTCCCATCAAGAGTTCCATATACTTTTATCTGCGTAAGTTTCCCGTTTTCGATAATTCCTAATCCCAATGTCGGAATATTATTGTCTTTCAATAACTGTTCTACAGGATCTGATATTTCCTGGTGACCCGGTTCACCATGATCATAGCTTAGAACTTCGCTCATTAGCCAATTTCCATCCTTTTTTATCCACACGGAAGTAAATTTTGCCCTTCCTCCCAAAACATCTTTTTTGTTAGGTTCACGAATATAAAACTCATGTTCTCCAGACTGTATGGCACCATACAAATTACCATTATTGTACAGGGGAAAAACTTCAAGACTTTCCGGAATAACTTTTCGAATCGGCTTTTTGAGGGGATCTGAACATATATTTTCTTTTGTTCTCTGTAAAAACAGTTTTTTATCCTGGAAGCCTCCTTTATCGTGATAAAACTTTAAATTATTATCCACAAACTTTTCGAGGTATTCCATGTCACAACGATTGAAACCCCTCTCGAAAAAAACACTGTCCTGCTTTTTTAATTCTAAAAACAATTCTGAATTTTTATCGATCTGAGCATTTATATTCTGACAGAAAAACAGAAGGGCCAGAAAATACGGGAAGAATTTTTTTGTCATGGTTTACTTTTTTGACAAAGGTTTGGAATAATTAAATTCTGACCTAAAAAAAGACCCGACAAAAACGTGACAATGCTATGACAGGTTTATAAAAAACTGAAATTCAGTTTATAGCGAAGGCTGCTCTTCTTATCCATTTCGTAAGCATTTCTTAATATGATGTAAATATTTGACAGAACCAGCAGAACCATTGTGATCATTACAGCTCTGGATCCTAATTTCAAAAGGGCAACAATCATAAAAATAACAGGACAAACAATGGATAAAAGTATCTGAAGAGATATGATCTGCTTTATAATACGGGATTTCTCTTTTGTGAAAAACATAATTAACAAGGGAACCATAAAATTGGCAAGCGGTAACCATGCAACCGGAATTGAGGAAAGATTGATAATTTTTGCTAAAGCAAGATTAGCAGATTCATTTTCTGTAATTGTTACCGGTAATTCTACCGTCTCAATTTCCTGCTGTACAATTTTGATATTTAACAAATCTTCTTCGGGAATATCCAGAGTTCTTACAAGTGCTTTCAAGGTATATCCTTTAGGCAGCATTCCTGCTTCGATCCGTTGAATGGTTCTCACAGAAAGACCTGACTTCTGAGCTAATTCTTCCTGAGTAAGATTCTTTGTTTCCCTTATTCTTTTTAAAGCCGACATGAAAATATAGTAAATAAAACAAATGTACAGTTTAGAAATTATAAAATCAATTTATCTAAGTCTAACAATAAATAATTAATATTCTGATTGATGGTTCTTGTTGCAGACTGCATTTGGTTAAGCATTGCTGCCCGATTGTGAAGATCATTTGATCTGTAATAACCGCCATCGCTAAAAATAACCGATTCATTCGCTGCTTTCAAATTATTATCAAACTGAAAATGCAGCCATCTTTTTTTTATGCTTTGTGCAATAGGCACACCGTCTTTACTGGAGAATTTTCTTTCTGTATACATATACCATACAAAAGGTGGAAAATTGGGAGATTCGAGCTTTTCGTTCCAGATATCTCTCAACAAATTTCTTTGGTGGATGAACTCTACTTTTTTTCCTTTCGGATTCAATGTAGCTAAACCGAAACCTGCTCCCAGGACACCACCACCAATGTCTATCGCATTGCTCCAGCCATTATCTTTCACCATTCCCCCTGCAACCGAAGCTGCTGCTCCCGTTACGATCGAAAGCAGAATAAGTTTATTATTTCTGGAATCGTTTAAGTTATCGACGTAATTTCCTATTTGTGCCACTCTTTCTCCTTCGCAATCAAACTCTGCAGCCACGGCATCCAATTCCGTTAATGCGATGGTTATCTTACTGTTGATCTTAGTTTTAAGCTGCAATACTTTCACCTGGGATTCGAGTGAATTGTCTTTTTTAAGCTGCATAATTTCATGAACCTCGTCGAGGTTATCCAAAGCATTCAGAATTAAAATGCTCTGGTCTGAAAAATTATTCTTAAGGTCATTATTGGCGGCAATAATGGAATCCGAATTGTAAGAAGGGAGTTTGTTGGTATAATTGTATTTAAACGGTGCCTTGCAATAACTGTCTTTCAGCGTAAGAATATTTTGCCTGATTGCCTGATTTTTCTTTGAAACACATGAAGTTAAAACGGAGAAAAAAGCCAGAAAATAAATTACCTTTTTCATTATTATATCATTATGGATAAAAAAAATACATCAATAATCTAATACTAATATACGGAAATAAAAAAATTTACCCGAAAGACAGGTAAATTTTAAGCTTATTTTAAAGAAAATTATTTAATATCCAGAAGTTCGACTTCAAAAATAAGTGTACTGTTTGGCCCGATTTCCTTACTGATCTGCTGATCTCCGTAAGCCAAATGTGGAGGAATAATCAATCTCCATTTGCTTCCTACAGGCATAAGTTGAAGCGCTTCCGTCCATCCTTTAATTACTTTATTCAGTGGAAATGAAGCAGGCGTTCCTCTTTTTACAGAACTGTCAAAAACTTTTCCGGTGATAGTAGTTCCATGATAATGGCACTTTACGGTAGATCTTGGACCCGGCTTTTCACCGTCACCTTCTTTTATGATTTCGTACTGCAAACCGCTCGGCAACTGAACAACGGTTTCTCTCTTTCCGTATTCTTCCATATATTCTTTACCGTCATTGAGGTTTTTTTCTGCCTGCTCTTTTTTTCTTTTAAATAACATATCTGCTACTCCCATAATTGATATTTTTTACAAAGATAGGGTTTTACGGCTGGAAGCTGAAGCATGTTGCTAGAAGTTTAGGTTTAAAAAGTTCAGATATTTTTAATACTGTGTTAACAGCATTTCCGAAAGTTGGCGCTATAATTGGATTTAAAAACTGATGCCAGATCCATTGAAATATAATAAGAACTTTGACAAGCTGACTGACGAGGAAAGCGCGCTTTTTGAAATCAATAAGAAAAGTATTTCCGATTTTGTAGAACAGTCTGCGTCTTTAAGCGATGTTAATTATGCCACCAGAAATGCCCACGCCAAGACGTATGCTGTGGCAAGCGGTAAATTTTTCATCAGTAAGGATATTCCTGAAGAACTTCAGCAGTTCTTTGATAAAGAGGAGTATGATCTTACCATTCGTTTCTCCAATGCTCATCTTAAAATCAGCAGGGGCAAAAAAGAAATTCCCGCTTATGGTTTTGCCGTAAAAATAAAAGACGAAAAGGGAGATCTTCTGGCTAATTATCCATTAGTGAATTCCCCGTTATTTCCTATCAATTCTGTAAGTACTTTTCTGAAACTGTTTACTTCTGTGAATCAGTTTTATGTAAAAAAATGGAGCAGCTTTTCTTTAATCGCTCAAATTGCAAAAGTAATTCCTTCTACACTTACAGCTTCTTTTATCAAAAATATTATCAAACTCTGGAATAAGCGGAATGATTTCATTCTTTCCTTCGATTTTCATTCCGTTGGTGCCTATCGACTGGGGGATCAAATGATGAAGATCAGGCTGAGCCCTCAGTCTGTAGACAAAAAATTCAGTAAAAACAAAAAGTCTAAAGAAGCGATCGGGGATTATTTTAAATTAAAAGCTTTCACTGCCGATGTCTATATACAGCTTTGCTATGATCTGGAAAATCAACCGATCAATAAGCTGAATGTAGAATGGAAAAATTCGCCCTACATTAAAATAGGAGAAGTAAGAATTGAAAGAAACGGCCTTCTCGACCCAAATTCCTGCGAAAATGAGCTTCTATCTTTTAATCCTTATGAAAGCAAATTATTTTTTCAGCCTGTGGGTAAAATTCAAAAGCTGAGGGAAGAGGCGTATAAAGTTTCGATGACCACAAGGGTTAAGATTAATAAATTGCTGAAATATAATCGGTAAACAGAATTTGCTTTGCCGTGAAGCGTGAGCCCTGAATGGCAATATTATAACTTGACGTTGAAAAAATGACTTCTACCCTAGCCGTGATTGAGCGGCCTGTATGAGCTCTTTTACAGATTTCGGCGGCGGCTTTGCCGCCGCCGAAATCTGTAAAAAGCGAGTAGCGAAAGCACGAAAAAGCTCCCAATGAAATAAATGTAAATAAAAAAGGCTCTACATAATGTAAAGCCTTCCTATATTTAATGATATAAAGACTATTCTTCGATTTCTCCTTTTTCTTCTTTTTTATCCGGGAAAATCACGGATAAAATAACCGAGATTACTAAAACGCCTCCTACAATTCCTAAAGAAACCGGCGACGGAATATGAATCCACGGTGCGATTAACATTTTAACTCCGATAAATGACAGAATAATAGCCAGTCCGTAAGGCAGTTTGCTGAACATATGGATAAAATTTGCCAATAGGAAATACAGTGACCTTAATCCTAAAATCGCAAAAATATTCGAAGTATAAAGGATAAACGGATCGTTGGAAATAGCAAATATCGCTGGAATGGAATCTACGGCAAAAAGCACATCGGTAAATTCGATGACAGCTACTACCACTAAAAGCGGAGTCGCCATTTTCACACCATTCTGAATCGTGAAAAATTTATCGCCCACATAATTGTCAGAAACTTTCCAAAATCGCTTAATTAACCTTGCTCCGGCTGTATTGCTGTAGTCTTCTTCATCATCATCGTCTCCATCTCCCCAGGATTTGATTCCTGCATACACAAGAAATAATCCGAATAGAGTCATCACGATATTGATTTTCACAGGGTGTCCAAAAATATTCATTTCAGGAAGGTAGGTAAGATTGATCAATCCTACTCCGGCAAAAATGAAGATCGCCCTGAAGATCAGCGCTCCGATAATTCCCCAGAACAGTACTTTGTGGTGAAGGTATTTCGGAACTTTAAAAAAGCCGAAAACGAGGATGAATACAAACAAATTATCCACCGACAGTGCTTTCTCAATCCAGTAAGCAGCCTGATACTGTGTAAATTTTTCTATAGCAAGCGCATGGCTTCCGGGACCCAGGTCTGAATTGTACACCCAGTACACAACTCCCGAAAATACCATAGACAGCGAGATCCAGACAATCGACCAGATGGTGGCTTCTTTGGAAGAAACCTCATGACTTTTTTTGTTGAATACTCCTAAATCCAGGAGTAACATGATAACTACGGTTACCGCAAATCCCCAAACCAGACCGGGATGAAGATCTAAAATGCTAGTATTTTGTCCCACTTTTAATGTGTGTTGTTAAATGATAAAAGCAATAGCTGTACGAATACAAATATTGCTGTTAATTTATTATTTTTTTGGATTGATTCAATAGGTTTGGCTAAAGCCGAATTGAAACTCGGTTTTATTAAGCGGGCTAAAGCCCGCACCTGTTGAACCTTAATCCTTACAAGTAATTTTGTTTTACCGTTTCAATGGTTTCCTGCAATTTTCTGTCTTTTGTAGGATCTCCGATTGCGTTGAATTTCCATTCGTTGTTTCTTCGGTAGAAAACGCCCATTACCATTGCAACGTGACCTTTGAAAGAAGCGTCATTGGCGATATCATATTTTGCAAAAACTTCTCGTACATTGGTAGGCGTTCCTTCATAAATCCTGATGGAAGCAAAAGGAATCGTACCGAAATCCTGACCTTTATAGCTGTTCAGAACCAGGGCAACATGCTCTACATTTGCATCAAGACTGCTGAAATCTATCGTAATTACTTCATTATCCAGCCCATCATCTCCGTTGACATCTCCCGTAAGATCGTCACCGCTATGGCGTACAGCTCCGTTTTTAGATTTTAGGTTTCCGAAATAGATCACTTCTGTAGCATTCTTGTTGGAATCGTATAAAATACAGCTGCCGTCAAGATCTACCGCCTCTCTGGTAATTCCTCCGAAGAATCCTTTTTTCTCAATTGCACCCCAGTTTATTCCTACACAAGCCTGGGTAAGTGTCGTTCCATTTTGCTTGGTAAGGTTTATACGTTGACCTTTTTGTAAGTTAATAGCCATCTTTTTATGTTTAGTTGTTTATATTTTGTGAAATAGTAAAATCGCACTTTATGAATCATCAATTCGTTATCATAACGAGTAATTTGCAGTTCGCGACTTTACAGTTTTCTTAATTGTTTAAATTTAAATTCAGCATTGCACGAAGGATATTGGTCTCTTCGTTGATATCAAATATTCTGCTCATGACATCGGTATTTTCAAGATTTTTAATATAATCTTTCAGTACAGCGGTTACCTGCTCCGGCAATATTTTTTTTCTCTCAGCCATCGCTTCTTCAAGATCTTCGTTTTTCTTTTTCAGCTGGTTGATAATGACCGTCTTATTCGATTCGTTGGGCGCGGTATTCAGCTTTTCCATTTTTGTTGGATCTGTTAAATACATCTTTCGTCCTTCGATATCAAATATAAAAAAATCCTCTGACTGAAAAATCTTAAACAGCTCATATTCATTTCCTGAAACTGTATACCCACATACAAAGCGGACCTTAAAGTTCTGAATATTAAGTCTCCCCAACAGTTTTCTTTCAATCTGATAGTCCTGATATTGATATGCAGGAAAAGCGCCGGATTTCAGCAGTTCTTCGTCCGCTTCCGATCGGTAAAATTCTGCTGCATATTTTTTATAAAAATATAAAACATCATCCCAGTTGATCGTAAATTTGCTTTCTGTAAGATCCTGATAAAGCTTCTTCAGATGACGGGAAAAATTCCCGCTGTACATCTTCCGGTCTGTTTCAAAGCCGTCCGATTGTTTTTCTTCAAACCCCGAAATATATTTCCTGTTGATTTCTATTTCGTTGATTACTGCAAGCATATCATTTTCTTTCTGTCTTTTTATTTTGGTCAGAAGTTCAATGAGACTATCGGTATACTGAAGATGAAAAAGCTCTAATTTACTGTAATCCAAACCTTTATTTTCCTGAAAAAGATTATGGATAATATCTGTCTTAATGTAGATCGAGATGATATCAACATTTTCAAAAAAATTAGCCAGAAGTTTAAGTTTCGTTAATCTTCTTTTGCTTTGGGATAGTATGTTTACAGCTTCATCATTCACCTTATTACAATGCTATTATCCTCTTACGTTTGCTTTTAGTTCGTGCTCCAGCGTCATCAGATCCTGATCCAGCTTTCTTCTGCCTTCTGCCCCCTGCTTTTGGATCTGTTTTACCTCGTTCAATGTATTGATAAGTTTTGAGGTTGTTTCTCTCAGCGTTTCAATCGATACAACGGTCTGTTCGTTGGCTCTTGCAACATTGATTGAATTCTGACCAAGACGTTCTGCATTTTTTCTTAAAATTTCTTCGGTTGTCGAAGAAACTTTCTGCTGAATTTCTATGTTCTGCTGCTGTCTGTACATAGCTACTGCCAAAGAAAGCTGATTTTTCCAAAGCGGAAGCGTTGTCGTAAGAATAGTCTGCGCTTTTTCAGCAATTGATACGTTATTGTTCTGAACCAGTCTGATCTGCGGAAGCGACTGCATCATGATCAGACGAACGACTTTAAGATCAGCAAGTCTCCGGTCTAAACGTGCAATAAAATCCCTTTTATCAGCAATCTGGTAATCCTGATAATTCTGTGGTGCAGCTTCCATCGCAGCAAGCTCTGTTCCTGCCTTTTCCATTCTAAGATTTCCGGCAATCACCAGCTCCTCGATTTGCTTGATTGCAGTGATATTACTTTCGAAAATGGTCTGCAATACCGCATTATCTTTCGTGGAAGTAATAATTCCTGCGTTTACCTTGTAAGAGATCTGATCGATATTATTGATGATCTTATCGTATTTGGCAAATAAATTCTCAATCTGCGTCATTACACTTTTCATGAAAGGCAATTTGCTTAAAAAACTCTTGAATTTATTCTGATTAAGTTCTTCTACATCAACGTAATTAAGCTCAACCAATAAATTATTGATCAGTTCGCCGACTTCTCCCGAATTGGACCGTCTTACATTTCCAAGGAAGCTGTCACTCTGGTTTGATAATGTTCTCTGAAGATCTGCCCCGAAGTTCACAATAGAACCCGGATTGGTTTCATCAATAGAGTCTGCAAGAACTTCGTATTTCTGGCGTTCTTCAGATGGTAACTGGGTAAGGTTTACATTTCCTTCCCTGTCTACCACCGGAGCCGGAGGTGTATTGGGTACCTGTCCCGGTGGAGGATCCATCGGAGTAGGCTCAAATGTTTTTAAAGGTTCAATTGATCCAAGCGGATCTATGGGTTGATTAGGTTGGTTATCCATGATAAGATTATTGATAGATTTCTACAAATTTTTCGAGACCTTCTCTCTGACCGCTTCCTACGGCTTCAAATTTCCATTCGCCGTTTCTGTTATAAATTCTTCCGAATTCCACAGCCGTTTCGATTGAGAAATCTTCGTCCAGCTCATATTTCAATATTTCTTCGTTGGTATCTGTATTAAAAATTCTGATAAAGGAATTTCTTACCTGCCCGAAGTTCTGTCTTCTGGAATCTGCCTCGTGAATCGTTACTACAACAGTAATTTCTTTCACGGCAGGATCAATTTTTGTAAGATCAATTTTGATTTGCTCATCGTCTCCAGAGCCCTCTCCTGTCAAATTATCTCCTGTATGAATCACCGCCTTATCCGGAGACTCCAGGTTGTTATAGAAAATAAAATGGTTATCGGAAACCAGTTTTTTATTTTCTCCCAATAAAAATAAAGAGGCGTCTAAGTCAAAAGCTGTTCCCGTAGAGGTATTATTGATATCCCATCCTAAGCCTACAGTGAATTTTGGTGCGTTTATATTTTCTCTTTGTCCTTTCTGTAAGTTAATAGCCATAATATAGTTCAGTTTGTGTTAATGTATTAATATTGTTTTCGTATTCTTTTATTAAATGATAATTGTTGCTGATCGCCAGTTCCAGCAGGTGATCCATCTGTTCTTTTTTTACTTTAGACGAAAGATAATCAAAATTACCTGAATCCAGGCCTAAAATATATTTTACAATCCTTGTATTGAACTGAAAACTTGGTTTCATCATGACTTCTGCAATATGTTCCACATTTTTTACCGCATAATAATTAAAATAGTTTTCAATTTTCGGGTCAAGTTCAAAATTCATCAGTTCCGCATAGTACATAAATAAAAAATCTGCCTCTACCTCATATTCATTAAGGATTTTATTTACGGTAAACTCATGACTTCCTGTTATTTTGATATCGTCTATAAAAATACAAAGTTTTCCTCTAAGAAAATCTTTATCAAGATAATAAGTATCATTGGCAATCAGATTTTTGCGATCTTCGAAGCTCAAATTTCCATAATCCGTAGTGTATGTATGATTTCTGTTGATTTTTGAGAGAATGCTTGATTTTTTTCCTTTTTGAAACAGATAAAAATCAAGATGCTTTTTAAAATAAAAACATAAAAAATTAGACGCAGTAGGAATTGCCATGTACGGACTTGGCAGAACAACAATCTCTTTATCGGTATCAAGGATATTTTCGTGTGCCAAAATAAATCCTTCGAATAATTCTCTGGCGAATTTTGCAGCGTACGATTTGTCGCCATATTTAAAATAGCTGTATTCTGCGGGTGAAAAAGTAAATTCATCTGCAGAATGGATGTGATGTAAGCTGTATCTTTTGTTCATACGTTATATTTTGGGTGTAAGTAAGTGTGCGTTGAAGCCAAAATCCTTTGCGCCTTTGTAATCTGCAATGGGATTATCTCCGATGTGTAATATCTGCCGGGAGTCCAGATCCTGATTTTTAAGCAGGTTTTTCACTTCCTGAAATATTTTCGGATCGGGTTTGGAGCAGTTGGTTTCATCAGAATAAATGTGAAAATCGATATACTGATCAAGATCTTCATTAATCAGAAATTTCCTCATGGTTTTTCCTTTAATAAAACCTGTATTGCTGAGAATATTAATCGTCTTCCCCTGATTTTTAATTTCATTAAAAAGCTGGTGCAAATTCTCGAAAATCACAACCGGCTTATATTCCAGGAAAAGGTCTTCACTTTTTTGATAGAACTGGTGCAGCTGGTCTTTATTTATCTGTCCCAGATCTACTTCCAAAGCATGTAAAATAAGGAGATATATTTCAAAAGTATCTACATTCCCACCAATAACTTCATTAATGGAATTGCAAAGATCATCGTAATATTTTACGGCTTTCGCAACTTCATCAATTGGCTTTTTAATATCAAAAAAAGAGGCGAACAGCTCAACTCTTTTTGCTTTAAATTGGGGATGAGATTTTATTAAAGTAAGCCATAAATCAAAGGAAAAATGTGAGTGATTATGGATGTCAATATCTGTTTTCAAAATGGTTTAGTTAAAAGTTTATTTAGCTTATTTCTTGAAAAAGATGTTCAGTAAGTTACACTAATTCTTATCATCAAATTCTTCTTCTGATATCAATTTAACCCAAAGATAAAATTTTTAAATTAATGTGTAAATGTTGTACTGTGTTTTAAGAATTTTTTATGATTTTCCGTAATCGAATTTAATATTTGATAGCGGAAAATTCTTTTTTAAGCGCAAAGCCCGCAAAGATTTTTTGAAATGATTGTGGATATTCTTTGTTCGCAAGGGTGTTTCACTCAGCCAAGGCGTGAGGCTATCATTTGCTGAACGAAGTGCCTTTGCGAACGAAAAATGTTTTCAAGGAATTAATTGCAATCTTAGCGTTAAAATAATCAGACAAACAAAGCATTTTATTTCTTCGATTTTTCAGTAGTTTTAAAAAATTAAAAAAAGTTTTTGCTGTTAAAATATTTTTTCTAATTTCGCAACCGATTAACAATCAACAATGTCAACAAAAATGATAAATATTATAACTTTAAACAATCCTATCAGAGCTGTGTACTTTGGTAGCACTAAATATTTATCTGAATAAAGATCGACCTTATACAACAAAAATATAACGAGGCCTATCTGTTCAGATAGGTCTTTTTTGCTACCCTACTTTCAGCTTTTTACATTCGAAAAGGTTGTCTAATTTTTTAACACAGAGAAAATTTTCTTATTGAATAAGAAAGTGAGCAGAGCTTTAATCAATCAATTGATTTTAAGAAGTGCTCACCATCGACTTTGTTACAACTCTTTGCTCTTTTAAGTAAATAGTCTTCAAAATACTTTGTGTTAAAATAATTTTTACAACCCTAAAAATCAACAATTTAATTTAACAAAATGAAATACAACACACGAAATATAGGAATTATAGCACACGTTGATGCAGGGAAGACTACACTCACAGAAAGACTGCTGTATTACACAGGAATGATTCATAAAATAGGAAACGTAGACGAAGGAAATACTACGATGGATAAAGATATTCAGGAGAAAAACAGGGGAATCACCATTTCATCTGCCGCAATTTCCACACAATGGAAAAAAGATCAGAGTATTTTTAACATCAACATTATTGATACCCCGGGACACATTGATTTTGCAGTGGAAGTTGAACGTTCTTTAAGAGTTCTGGACAGTGTTGTTGCGGTTTTCTGCGCTTCTTCCGGAGTTCAGCCACAAACTGAAAACGTTTGGTTCCAGGCTGAAAAATATGGAATTTCCAAGATATGTTTCGTCAATAAAATGGACAGAACAGGTGCCGATTTCTTCTCAGTTTTAAACGAAATCACAACTAAACTGGATGCGGTTCCTTTAGCTCTGCAAATTCCGATAGGTTCTGAAGATCAATTTGAAGGAGTTATCGATTTAATAAAGCAAAAAGCTCTATACTGGATTGATGAAAATGGCGAAACCATTATTGAAAAAGAAATTCCGGAACATTACAAAGTTGAAGCTTATGATTGGAGAATGAAATTAGTGGAAACTTTAGCCGAATCTGACGAACAGTTTTTTGAGTATTTCCTGGATTCTGAAATAAACATCTCTGAAGAAATGATTTTAGAAGCAATAAGGAGAGTTTGTCAGGCAGGAAATTTGGTTCCGGTTTTATGTGGTTCTGCTTTTAAAAACAAAGGAGTTCAGCCATTGCTGGATGCCATTGTAAGTTATCTTCCTGCACCGGATAAGCTACCTCCTGTAAAAGGAAAAGATGCGAAAACAGAAGAAACAATCGAGCTTCAGAGAAGTGAGGAAGAAACTTTTTCCGGATTAGTTTTCAAAGTAATAATTGATAAACACATGGGTAAACTGGCAATGCTCAGAATTTATTCGGGAAGTATAAAATCCGGTGACAACGTTCAGAATGTAAGAACGGGTGAAAGTTTCAGAATTTCCAGGATCCTACAAATGCAGTCGGATAAGACCATAACGATTGAAGAGGGTAAAGCGGGAGACATCGTTGCCTTGACAGGGATAAAAGACGCTAAAACAGGAGATTCATTATCCTCAACTGATCATGCTGTTTTGCTTGAATCCATCACGATCCCTGCTCCGGTGATCCGGGTTTCGATTGAGCCTAAAACGAATGCTGATGAAAAATATTTCGGATTGGTTTTGGCGAAAATTCAGGAAGAAGATCCTTCTTTATTTGTAGAAAGAGATCGGCAGACCGGAGAAACTTTACTGAGTGGTTTAGGAGAGCTGCATCTTGAGGTGACGTTGGAAAAGATCCGGTTAAATCACGGAATTGAAATCAATCAGGGAAAACCGAAGGTCTCTTACAGGGAAATTTTAACCGAAACCAGAATTCACCGCGAAAAGCTCGTAAAACAAAATGGTGGCAGCGGACAATTTGCGGACATTACCTTTGAAATCGGACCTAGAAATGATAATGAAATCGGTTTGGAGTTCATTAATCAGATCAAAGGAGGAGTGATTCCCAATGAATTTATTCCGTCTGTTGAAAAAGGTTTCAGAGAGGCGATGGAAAACGGAGCTTTGAATGGCTACCCTCTGGAAAGCATGAAAATTACGCTTCTTGATGGATCCACTCACAGCAATGATTCTCATGCTCAGGATTTTGAAATGGCAGCGAGAGACGGTTTCAGAAAAACAGGAAAATTATGTAAACCTAAATTAATGGAACCTGTTATGAAAGTGGAAATTCAAACAATTGAGGAATACACCGGAGCTGTAACGGCTGACATCAACAAGCGAAGAGGGATTATCATCTCGATTGACGAAAAATCCGGAAGAAAAATTTTCACTGCGGAAGTTCCTCTGGCTTCTACTTTCGGATATATTTCTGATCTGAGAACGCTTACAAGCGGTAGAGCTTCGATTAGCATGAAATTGTCGCATTATGCTTTAGTGCCTGATTTCATTGCGAACACATTAGTAACCTAAAAAACGAGGGCTGTAAATTTTATTTTACAGTCCTTGTTTGGGTTATTGAGGTGAATTGTCAATGATGAATGTTTTTCTCCCGCTGAGTTTACGGATTTTCTTAAATTTTTGCGGTATTTATAACTTCCATCATCATGCTTCCATCTTCCAACTTCCAGCATCAAAATCTTCTCAAACACTCAAACCCTCTTACTTTTCCGGCATCACTTTATACGTAGGATCATCCTGGATATTAACTTCAATCACTGCTTCAGCGTTTTTTAGCATTTTACGACAGTCTTCGCTGAGATGTTTTAAATGTAAGGTTTTTTGTTGCTCCGTGTATTTTTTAGAGAGTTTGTCTAAGGCATCAATAGCACTCATATCGACAATTCTGCTTTCTTTAAAATCGATTACTACCTGATCAGGATCGTTCACAGGATCGAATTTATCAACAAAGGCTGTAACCGAACCGAAAAACAAAGGTCCTAAAATTTCGTAATATTTCACCCCATTTTCATCCGTATGCTTTCTTGCGCGGATTCTTTTGGCATTATCCCATGCAAAGACCAATGCAGAAATTATTACTCCGACTAAAACTGCCAAAGCAAGATTATGAAGAATAATAGTAATTAAAGCTACTGTAATTCCTACAAAAATATCAGATTTCGGCATTTTGTTGACAATTCGTATGGAAACCCACTGAAAAGTACTAATGGCGACCATCATCATTACCCCTACAAGCGCCGCCATCGGAATTCTTTCAATAAAAGGTGCTCCTATGAGAATAATGACCAAGATCGTTACAGAAGCTATAATCCCGGAAAGTCTTGTCCGGGAGCCGGCATTAAGATTTACAAGCGTTTGTGCGACCATGGCACAGCCGCCCATCCCTCCAAAAAATCCGTTGGTCATATTAGCCAGACCCTGCGCAACAGATTCCCTATTGGTATTTCCTTTGGTATTGGTAATTTCATCTACCATGGATAAGGTTAGAAGTGATTCGATGAGTCCTACTCCCGCCATTACAAGGGCATAAGGAAAAATAATCTGTAATGTTTCCAGTGAAAAAGGAAGATCAGGAATATGAAAGCTTGGCAGCGTTCCACTGATGCTTGCTATATCGGCAACGGTCTTTGTATGAATCCCAAAACCTACAACAATTCCGAACACAATGAGAATGGCAACAAGTGAAGCCGGCACCACCTTTGTAATTTTTGGAAAAAAATAAACAATGGCAATGGTAAGTAACGTCAAACCCAGCATAAGATATAATGCCGTACCCTGAAGCCAGCCGGTTATTCCGTTTTCATTAATAATTTTAAACTGTTCAACCTGCGCCATAAAAATAATAACCGCAAGTCCGTTTAAGAAACCATACATTACAGGTTGCGGGATTAATCTTACAAATTTTCCCCATTTGAAAACGCCCACCAGCAGCTGAAATATCCCGGCCAGCACTACGGTGGCAAAAAGATATTCTACGCCGTGGCTTTTTATTAAGGCAATAAGAACAACAATGGTAGCCCCCGCTCCACCGGAAACCATTCCGGGACGGCCGCCGAAAACAGCAGTCACCAATCCCATCATAAACGCAGCATAAAGCCCTGTAAGCGGTGAAAGCCCTGCCAAAATAGCGAAAGAAAGCGACTCAGGGATCATGGTCATGGCAACCGTAAAGCCGGCAAGCAATTCGTTTTTATAATTTATTTTTTTCGAGAAATCGAATATCGCAGTGGTAGTTTTCATTTGGCAGCAAAGGTATGAACAAGAAAACCACTATCCAATATTATGCTATCATTGATTTTGATAAGAATTAAATTTATCTATCGGCAGTTTTAGATTAAGAAATGAATTATATTGAAGTTCAGCACATTTGTTTTTTAGCTTTGGTAAATTAAATTACAATCATGATTAAAGGATTATACGAAACACATATTCAGGTCAGCAGCCTGGAAAACGCCCTAATTTTCTACACGGAAATTTTAGGACTGAAACTCGCTCATCAAGATGAAAACAGAAGAATTGCTTTTCTGTGGGTGGGAAAAGAAAAAGAGTTCATGCTTGGTTTATGGGAACAGAAAGAAAACATGCAAACACGGCATTTTGCCTTCACAGCTGATAAAGATGATATTCTGAATAAGTCTGCTGCATTTCTAAAAAGCAAAAATTTAAATCCCTATAACTTTCTTAAAAACGGAAATGAAAAACCAATGGTTTTTGCGTGGATGCCGGCTTTGGCCATTTATTTTAATGATCCGGACGGAAATCAGCTGGAATTGATCTCTATTCTGGAAGGTGATGCCAGACCTGAACTGGGTATTCTTTCTTATGAAGAATGGCTGGAGAAGACTTCGTGACAAAACGATTCCGGCTTTGCATTCGCAAAGCCGGAATCTATAAAGATGGGTATTAGTTTATTGTAAAGATTTGATGATGCAAGTAAAAACGCCATTACGAAATGTTTTTGCGCAAATAATAATTACTTTCATTTTATATACATTATTGCTGTAAGCACCAATGTAAAATCTTAGCAATATTTTTCGCATCATCTACCCCTCTGTGATGGGTACCTTCCAGGGTAAGGTTCAGTTCGCTCAAAGCTCTGGCCATTCCTACACTTTTCCGGACTGTAGGATGCAGCTCTCCAAATAAGGTTTTTACATTGATATGATCATCACTTAACGGATAATCTGCCTGAAACTTTCTTGCCTGATTCTGAAGCATATTCAGATCATAATTTCCGTAGCTTGCCCACGTCAGATTTTCAGAATCATATTCTGCTCTCAGGACATCCAACGCATCTTCCAGTAAAATACCTTCATCATACAGCATTTGCTGGGTAATAGACGTAAGTTCAGTACAGAACGGACTGACTTTTGAATACTGAGGCTTTACCAAAATCCCTTCATTTTGCGAAATCTTACCGGTTTTTGCATCCATAATGCATACTCCGATTTCGATGATTTCACTTTCCTGACCTCTCGGCGGCCGGTCGTCCCAACAGGTCGCTTCAAGGTCTATAATTAATATCTTATCTGTTGTTTTCATTTTGTTTAAATTTTAGGTTTGGAAGTTTTTCTTCCGGTTTATTAATTTCTTGGACCAAACGGCGGTGTCCATCTTTTCTTCTTCATAATCTCCTTTATTTCTTCGTACGAAACAGGGTAAAAATTATGACAATCTACTCCTACATCGAAGCTTAAGGCCAACTCATCATCCGGCAGTGTTCCATGGGAATGCCCGTACAGTTGCCAGACACCCCGATGCGAGCCGTTCCATGTTCGGAGGGAGTAATGAAAAAGAATAATTTTTTGTTTGCCGTTGCTGTTGTCGGCTTCATCAATTCTTAATTCGTGGTAATCCCTGATGGACGCAAATCGTTTTGGATACGTTAATGCTGCTCCTTCATGATTTCCTTTTATCAGATGAATATTTCCGTTGAGGCGATCCAGAATTTCTTTGGTAAAGTCCGGTTTGCCCAAACTGATATCTCCTAAATGGTAGACGGTGTCATTTGTCCCGACTTTTTCATTCCATCTTTTAACGAGTTCTTCATTCATCTGATCCAAAGACTCAAAAGGCCTTTCGGAGAATTTTATAATATTTTCATGACCGAAATGATGGTCTGCTGTAAAAAATATATTTTGTTTCATTGTTTTAAATTTTAATTGTTTTTACTTAAACCTCATAGGTTTTCTCTGCCAGCAAAATTTTTCAAAAGGCTTTCAATATTTTCCTTTCCTACAGGATTCATGGAATGACAGTAAAATTCCTGCAAATTGGCACCGTTATCCATGCAGTATTCTATAAGCCACTTCGCACATTCGTACCCTGTTTTTTCGGCAAATTCACGAGAATCGGCTTTCAAATAATGTTCATCCGCAAGGTCGTGGTCAAAAGAGATCAGATCCGGTAAGCCGTTTTCCAAAATCCTGTTGATAAACTCTTTGTAATTCCGAACAATATACCAGTCGGTTCTAAGAAAAATATCTTGTCTGGTATAATGATAGGCATCAATAGGATATCTTATATCGTCCAGAAATAATAATCTCTTCGTTCTTTCCATTTTTTAAATTTTAATTCTATTTAAACCTCACAGGTTTTGAAAACCTGTGAGGTTTCCGTACTAAAATGCAAGTTTAATTATTCTTAACATCTCTTGAACCTGATCCATTCCTATTACACCATCATATCCGCACAATTGGAACTTGCGAATGCATAAGGTTTTGCTTTAAACACATATCCCATTCCCAGAATATATCCCATTGCATCTTTCAAAGCGACATTGGATTTGAAATCCGGATCTGTGTTAATATCTGCGTGTACCTCCATTTCTACTCCGTAAGCATCCAGAACGGAACAGATAGCGTACGCAATTTCTACGGATTTGTTCACTTCATTCAGCATTCGTTCTTTGATACTGATGCGCTGGAATTCTCTTTCTTTTCTGATAAAGGTAAACGCTCCTTTTCCCTCACGAATAAAGACAACTGCCGTAGCATAATTAATGGCATCTCCGTAAACATGGGAGTCTGAGCCCACGCATACTTTCAGTCGGTGTCCATTTGCCTGTTCGCGGATGATGGCTTCTTCTACCAGCTGTGTGATAGAGTTCCGGAAAATCTTTCCGGTCATATTCTGCCATATTTGTTGTTGCGTTTCCATTTTTTCTACATGTTTTAAATTTGTTTTTGTTTAAATATTTGCTTTAACGCAAAGTGCGCAAAGTATTTTTACCTACTATTTGTTTTTAAGTTCGCAAAGGCAGAACTACATCCGTCAACCTTCAGTTTATACTCAGCTAAGAAAACAGAGTTTTTTCAATACAAATCTTCGTTGATTCATCAGGACTCGAACCTGAACAACAAGAGTCAAAGTCTTGTGTGCTGCCAATTACACTATGAATCAGTTTCATTAATAATGAGTAATAAGCAATTGGTAATATTAAAATCATGCTTTATAATTACACATTATTGATTACTCATATTTTGTACGGGAAGAGGGATTCGAACCCCCAAAATCCTGAGACTAAATCAAGTATGTCTGCCATTTCCACCATTCCCGCAGATTAAGCAATCGGTAATGAATAATTCACCAGCAGCTTATTATTTGAAGAAAACAAAGCCTGTCTTAATTTTTAGTTTGATATAAGAACTTCTGCGCTCGACAAGCTTTTCTTTCTTCGGAACTAATCTCATTTTAGTTATTTGAGATGGTTATGGGAGTCAAACCCACTCAGCTTACGCAACGGTTTTGCAGACCGCCCCGACTCTTCCACTTCGGCGAACCATCATTTTTATGAGTAATCAGTAATGGGTAATGAGTGCTTCCCATAGTGTGATTATTCTTTCAATTTAAATTTTCTAAAAAATAAAGTCTGTCTTAATTTTTGTTTGATGTAAGAACTTCTGCGCTTTGACAGACTTTATTTGATCTAAAATTTATATTATGTTTAAAACTTTCATTATCGCGCTTCAAACCGAGTTGAGAAAAAGCCTGTCTATATAATATCGTGTTTTTGGCTAAAGATCTTCTGCTCTCGACAAGCCTTTTCTTTTCTCTTTTGAAACAATTAACATTTAGTTTGCGATTTCGGAAGACTCGAACTTTCAACTTCTGGTTTAACAGACCAGCGCTCTACCATTGAGCTACGAAATCTTTTTCTGTAGTTTCGGAAGGATTCGAACCTTCAGCCTTCGGCGTATGAAACCGATACTCTAACCCATTGAGCTACGAAACCGTTTTTGTTATTATTCATCTGTGAAAAATTCACATTTTTTTGTACTCCATAAGGGAATCGAACCCTTGTCGTTCGGTAGAAAGCCGAATGCACTAACCGCTATGCTAATGGAGCAAACTGTCTGGAAAGCAGGGTTCGAACCTGCGACCTCCCGCGTCCAAGGCGGGTAAACAACCACCGTTATCTTTCCAGTTTGCAGATTCACTTCAATTTCTTTTCCGAGAGACAGTCGGATCGGAAATTTTCCGTGAATCTTGTGTTTTATGCGAAATTGTTTATGATCGCATAAATTCTTCTATTTTTTGTAATCCCAGAAGGACTCGAACCTTCAACCTCCGGTTTAAAAGACCGGAGCTCTAACCAATTGAGCTATGAGATTGTTTTATTTTCTGTGAATGGTCAATTCACTCTGCTGTCAATTTTAAAAATTCACTATTGACCATTCACATTTTTTGGGTATCTCCGGGGATCGAACCCTGTTCTCCGGTGCCACAAACCGGTGCTTTACCAAATAAGCTAGAGAAACCATAAAAAAAGCGCCTCTTTTTGGGAGGCGCTTTATGTATTAAGACGTGTCAGTTCATTAGCTGACCCATGTATATAAGCACCTTTTTATCACAAATTCACTATCAAGCAGATTTATACAAGCATATTGCTGTCCCATCGGTTCTGCACCGCGTTGTCCTGAATGTAAACCTGATATGTTATGTAATTGTTTCATTTTATTTTGTCTAAAAGTTTTGGAAAGCTGAAAACCTGTTGCTTTCAATTTTCGGTTGCAAAGTAAATATGATTTTTTTTAACCCGCAAATTTATTTTTGATTTAAAACATTGAAAATCAATAATTTAACCTTTATTTTTAAAATAGGAAATTCCTGTCCGCAACGGATTGCAGATTCTTCTTTTACCTAAATGACTGTCTCTCATCGGGTTATTGATCACGCTTTATTTTCTTATTTGTTGTTCATTGCTGATTAAAAAATTTTCACTTTTATGGTTATTTTTTTTCGTTCTAAATAATTTCTTGGTTAAAAACACAAAAAACGCCTCGAAAATCGAGGCGTTTTTGCAATATTTTGATAAAATTTTTACGGTTTACGGTAAACAATTTTCAAAGCAAGCACATTTCGCCTCATTCAATATCATCCATTCATATCCAAACGATCCCTTTACTATAGGGCGATCGCATAGATTCAAACTGATATGTGCTCTTTGTATTGTCATATTTTTATTGATGCAAAGATAAATGTTTTCCCGGAAATTTAATCTGCAGTTAAGAGAGATTCAGTGATAAGGCAGGTTTACTAAGGAAGTTTTTAGTTTCTAAACATTTTATTTCTTCCCGTCTTATACCTTGAAATATCTTTTAAAATCACATCATCGTGCGGATTGAAATATTTTAATTCATTGACAATTTCCGAATGGGTACCTATTTTCTCGGCAATAATTTCGTAGGCAATATTCCTGGTTGTTCCCTGAAGATATGGATCTTTTTTAAATTCGTATTTCAGGGCTTCAAGATATGTGATCTTTTTCTCTGAAGGCGTTTTCTGATATATTGCCTGAATTTCATGCTCAAGATTCTTAACATCAAAGATATTGGCAAAATAATTATTAAGACAATTGAAAGCATCTTTATCCGCTTCCCATCCTTTCAGTAAAATTTGCTGGGCTTCTTCAGGCATCTCCATTTTCTTACGGTAAATCAATGAGCCTTTTACCATCTGATTATTTTTTACATAATCGTCCACAACCATCTGGTAATAGGTATTAGCATTTTTAGGATCATTGATCTCCCGGTAAAGATCGCCTACTTTTTCTTTGTGTTCCAGCTCTTTGTAAAGCTCTATTGCTTTCCGGTATTGTTTTGCTTTTTCATAACAATGGGCAGCCTCGGATTTGTTTTTCAGCTTGTTCAGATAGATAACAGCTGCCTCGTTGTAAAATCCTCCTTCCTCGAGAATTTTAGCTCCGCGGTAATTGTCCCGCAGGAGATTGATGTAAACTTTAGCCGCCTTTCTATAATCTTTTTCACGGATATAGCTTTGGGCAAGGTCTTCGTATTTATTCCTGATTTTATCAAAAAGAGTGCTTTCCACATAAAAATTTCCGCCGGATGCCGCACCTCTTTTTCCGTGTATATTCTTTTCTTTTTCCTTGTCTTCAAGGCGGGTAATGACAATGAAAATAATAAAAGCTATGATAATAAAAATCAGGAGAGTTCCTACTACGCTCCAGAAGCTCTGATGAAATAGCTGGGCTAATAGCGCGATAACCTTAATAATCACCAGGATAAAAAATGCTGCGCTGAATTTGTTGATAAATTTCTGGTTATTCATCCTTATCCGTTTTTAAAATGGTTTTATCTTCGCTGAACAGGCGGTAAAGCAGTACAATAACACAGATAATGAGAATCCACACAAACCAGTTGTAGCCGAACATTTCAATCAGCGGATAGAAGATATAAGCTAACATGGCAATAAGCAGAATGATAAGAAAAATTTTAATTCCACCCGGAACGTTTTGCCCCCCAACATCTAAGGATCTTCTTTTTACAATAAAATTATACAGTCCGACAACACCGGTCATAAAGATGATCAGCCAGATGATTTCCGAGAACGAAGTGTCACTTTTTTCATAAGGTTCTTCCTTGTCATAAGTGGCTGCTTTTTGATCCGGATCTGCAACAGGCGGTTCAGGATATTCTTTTGTTCCGTACAGTCTACCCAATGAATCTTCAATCAGGACCTGTTTCTTTTTCCAGATGCTTTTTACGATTCCCTTATCTGCAGGTTTCCCCGAACTTACTTTTCGTAATGAATCCCGGATTTTCTTTTTATACTTTTCTTCGCTTTGCGCTAAATATTTTACAATTTTTTTAGTGTAAATTGTTTTTAACGAATCTTTGGATTTATCAATTTTGGCATTTATATTCAGCAGTTCATTGCTGATTTCCTTAGGATCACGCTTTCCTTGCTTTTTATATTCTTCAATTTTGTTTTTATCGCGGGAAATATAAGTGCCAACTGCATTACTATATTCTTCAGCAATTTTATTTCTTTTCCTTCCGTACATCGAATCAATTTTCATATCGATATCCGTTACTCCTGACTGATAGGCTACGGCAGGTGTCATCAAATCTTTATTGACCCCGGAAATTTTTCCTGAGGATACAACAGCCTGATCTTTTGCAGGTTCTTCCTTATTAAGATAAACAAACAGCCTTACCAGCCCCATTACAATCAGAACCACCCAAAATACCCAGCGGTAATTTTCAGAATAGGAGGAATTTCCGCCCGACATATTCCCTCCAAACAATTTCCCGAGCCAGGTATTTCCAAATGTGAATCTGGCAAAACCATCTCCTCTGGAAGTTCCCATTACATCAAGCGGGATTCCTAAATCCACGGCTCTGTCAGGATATTTTTCGATATATCTTAAATATTTTTCGATCTCCTTTTTATTTCCTTTCATTACTTTTTGAAGGTTGAAAGGCAGATCTTTCATCCATTCTTCTTCTGTCTTAGGATTTTGGAGGGATTCAAGGATCTTTTCGTCATCCATTTCTACGGTGTAACTCTCGATTTTTTGAGGAACTTTTACACCCTTCGATGGTTTTCTGACTGTATTTCCGGACGACATTGGATTGCTGATTATGGAGATCCAATTAATTTCTTCGTTCAGTTTTACCAGGCCGAAATCGGGGTGCATGATTAGAAATTCTGCATCTATATTTTGCCAGTCTTCAGGATTTACTCTGGGATAAAAGTCTGTATTTTCAGGAATGAAAAGCTTATTATCTACACTCTGAAAATAAGAATTTTTGCCAATTTCATTCGGGGCAAGAGCCTTAAAAATAAGAAAGCAGCCATACAGGACATTTGGTTCATTGGAAGGAATGGGAAACGACCGAACTTCATTTAAATCTATTTCAAACAGTTCCATTTCAGACAACCATATCAATGGTGAAGCTCCTTTAATGAGAAGCCCTTTTTTAGGGTAGTTGTTTTTCGGAAAAGGTTTAATTCTAAGTTCCATATTCCAAAACATGTTTTATAAAAGCTTCCATATAGTGAAAATACATTTCCTCCATTTCCTTTATTTTCAGTTTATTTTCTTTAGGCAGGTAATATTCGGAACCTCCGAAATCAGTCTCTGTTCCTAAGGCCAGGTAACCGTAATCTGTGGAAGGCATATAAAAAACAGGTATATTTTTGTTGCTGCTTTTGAAGGTAAGCATTCCGCGGGAATCGGTGATAATTTCACTTCCGTCCTCAAAGCTGAACACATTTTTATTCTGGCTGGCCATTACTTCGATATCCGTAAGGTTTTTTGCAAAAGCATAAAGATTGTTATCATATCTTATGAAAGCATTTTTTGAAATGACCAGTTCTTCAGCCTTGTTTATTCCTATTTTGCTAAAATTATTAAAAATTTTAATTTCACTGTTATACAGTTTTTTAATTTCGGATTCTACCTTTCCATGACTTTTATAAATTAATTTATCGTTTAAAACATATTCTAATGAAATATGACCTTCTATATTAATGAGAGGAATCATCTCACTTTCTTCATGAAATAAGTAAAAATACTTTCCAAAATAAATAAGTCTGTGTCCATCCGGAATTTTTTTTCCAGTAACATTCAGTTCAGCATATTCTTTCGTATTTAAATTTAATTTGGAAATAATTTTTTTATCAGGCTGATACTGGCACAAAATAAATTCCTGCTTTTTGTTTCTTGCCAGCGCAAACTGCCCTCTTGGCTTTACAGAAATATCTTCAATAAGAACTTCAGATCCATGCTGGATTTTATGATTATTGTAATGTTCTCTATTGTAATAATTATCAGATAAATAGGTTTTTAACAATTGCCTTTTATTGCTTAAAATAAAAAATTCCCCTTCATACAGAAAAGTAGCAATTTTATTGGCAGGCGTTGGAAACAGAATCGGATAATTTAACGGAACCGCAGCTTTCTTCCCGTTTGGTGAAGAACTATTCCCTCCATTCTTTTTTCCTTCAGGCGGATTTGCCCACAATTCCTGTAAGGGAAGCATGATTTTCTGAATATGCTTTCTCGTTCCCTTATGATGCTTGTAGAAATTGAGTTGTCCGTCAGCTGAAGTTGTCACGAGAAATTTCAGCCGATCCCTGTTTTCATGGATGACTTTCTGCAATTTCTGATTGTCTAAATTTTCATGATGGGTGATGAAAAAAACTTCAAGATCTTTTTCTTTATGATCTTCTTCAAAAAACTTTTCCAAAGCCTGAGAAACCTCCAGCACCGGACTTACCTGGTTGAGATTTCCGATAACATGTTCTACTTTATTTAAAGAGATCTCCAGACCTGTCTGTCCCAATGTCAGCACTTTATATTCCGAATGCGCTTTCGGATGCCTGATCACTGCAATTGCCGATGCAAAAGCCAATACTTTAGGAGTTCCCCAATTTTTCAGGGAAGTATCAATGAGAATGATTCTTTCAAAAACATTTTCTTCAGGCGGAATTTCACGCTGAATATAAAGAGCTTCATTATTGGCGACACGATTCATAAACACCTCATCTTCATTGGCAAATTCAGAGAGAAGCATGCGGTTAAAATCACCTTTATTGCTCATATCCGAAATCCCTCCGATCGGCTGCTCACCGGGCGAGAGATGGCGCATCGGGATTTTCAGGCCGCTCCAGATTCTTTTGATTAAGCTTCCTATCTGAAAGGTTTTGGGTTCTTCAATCAATTGCTGTATAAAATCTTTATCTGTATCTACCGTTGTTTCCTCTTCAACGACTTCATCTTCAAGATCCGGAACTTCGATTATCCCTTTCATCGCATGAATGATAGACTCTGTAGTAGGGAATTTTTCGTATACATTCATCAAACTCCCAATGTCATCCACCGGAAAAAGCATTGAGCGTAAGGATATTTTATGAGCACATTCTGCAATTTTATACGGTCTTTTGGCGAATCTTTTCAGGATTAAATCTGCACTTCCGGATGAAGTCTGGTTATGAGAATTTTTAAAAAGTGTCTGAAGCAGATTGATTTTATTCTGCCCTATTTTATAACTTCGGGGTAATCTATTAATATTTTCTAAAAGCTCTAAAACTCGATCTGTACTTCTGAATAATGAGCTTTTTTCAATCTTTTTTAAATAAAAGGAAATACCGTCTAAGTTAAGATAGCCGTCCTGTGAGGCATAGAGCACCAACAGCAGCGATCCAAATGGCGGAAAACCGTAAGGTTGCAATTCTTTCAGAACTTCAATAACATATGCCCTGTAAGCGATTGCCCCCACATTCGGGATAGAAACGAGGTTGAATTCATGATAGCCTGACGGATCCGGGACATCTTCATCCGTTGTCCATTCCCAGAAATAATTTTCGTATGATTGGAAGTATTCGTTCAGTTCCATTCTTTTGCTTTTTCAGTCAGGCGAAATGAGCTTACGGATAATTTCCTGAAATCGTTTTTATTAATTGCCAAAACACTTCCATGTTTATCCCACAGAAGCCATTGATCAAGATCTGCATTGTATTTTTTCTGCAGCAAAGAGCTCATATTTTTAAATTCAAAATCAAAACCCGTTGGCAGCAGATGTCCGTCTTTTTCCCAAAAAGTTTTCCCTGGAAAGCTTAATAATGGAGTTCCCAGGAATAATGCGTTGTCCTCAACAACAGTCCAGTTTATTTTTTCAAGCCTGAATTTCGGCTGGGTGATGATGAAGTCCTTAATTTCTGCAATAGAGCTTAATAATGCAACTGCAGCATGTTCTTCTTCACAGGGCATTAAGGTAACTTCAATTTTTTCATCAATTCCGAAGAAATTATTGTTGGATAAAGGAAATGTTAACCGTAATGCCTTATCAATTGGCGTCCAGAGTAATGCTGTTCTCACTTTTTTACTTGGAACTAAGGCATTTCTCCTGAAGAGAAGCCCATCTCTCAGCTCGTACAATAAAAAATCAGGCAGCTGCTGGATTTCCGGTGAGGCAGCCTGTTCTTCCGTGAAGCCTTTCAGCCAGATGACCTCTTCTTCCAACGCAATCTGAACATTTTTCCAATCGCGGATGGAACCTAAATAGTCTTCATCCCTGCGCGGAATTTCTGCCCAGAATTCTTTTATATGCTCTGAAGGATCTTTTGCCATAGACTTTCGATTTCCTGTTGGATATACTGTTTCTGTTCGGGATTTTTGATCCAGTCACAACGGCTCTGAAGGTAGCGCAGCTTATCTTTAATGACATTCTGTTCTTCAAAGCTCAATGTTCCGCTGTTCCATTTTTCGGCCAGTATTTTGACATCTTTCATCACTTCTTCCGGATTCGGTGTTTTGTTCTGAAGGGCCTGCGGATGAGATTTCGGATTTTCATCTTTTTCAATCGTCCTGTTGATAATGCCTTCCAGAATTTCAACCTGCTCTTCCGTATCCCAGATATGCTTCAATACCCAAAGGTCGGAAAGAATGGCTTCATTCCTTCCACAGATCAGAGCACTGGCAGCAATAAGATTCTGCATTTTAACAGCTCTTCTGTCCGAAATTGCAATTCCTGTATTTCGCAGACTTAATATGGTGTTGAGGTACACTTCATAAATTGGCCTTAAATCAACTGTTTTACAGAGATCCTGAAGTTCTTTTATCTCATGAGAAAGAATTTCCGGTACGTCCGTTTCAGTGGTATTTTCCACTTTTCTTCCGGCTAAAAGCACCTGATGAAGAAGGTCGGGATGTACATAATCTACATTGATCCTGATCAGAAAACGGTCGAACAATGCATTCAGCGCTTCATCTTCAGGAAGAACATTGCTTGCACCCACAAACATAAGCGCGGGAAGATGTTTTGTTTCTTTTCCTCTTTTAAAGATCTTTTCATTTAAAGCCATCAACAGGGAATTCAGGATAGCGGAATTGGCATTAAAAATTTCATCGAGAAAAACCATGGACGCTTCGGGCATCATGCCTTCGGTATTGGTAAGCAACTCGCCTTCTTTCAGTTTCCTGATATCAAAAGGTCCGAAAATTTCATTGGGTTCGGTAAAACGGGTGAGCAGATACTCGAAGTTTTTCCCGTCTTTTACGGTCTGGGCCAATGTTCTTACGATGGCTGATTTTGCCGTCCCGGGGGGCCCGTATAAAAAGGCATTTTCTCTTGCCAGAAAGCATATTCCCAATAAATCCACCACATCGTTTTTTCCGACGAAAGTGTCTTTAATGTAAGCAAGTACGGTGTTTAATTTTTCTATATTCTGGGTCATTTGTTTTTGTGTTAATTTTTCTTTTTGACGAAAATTATTATTTTTTTAATCTGCTTTTTTTAACGCAAATTTCACAAAGTTTATTTTAACTACTAACTGTTTCTAAGTTCGCAAATTTACTTTGGCAGGCTCAGCATAAACTTTTTCAATTAGCAAGAAATACAGAAGTTAGTTTTCTATTATTTTTAATTCTTTCCAATAAATATCTTTATAAATGCCAAATTCAGCAATTAACAATTGATTGATATACGGAATCTCTGCAAGTTGATAAGATCTTTTTTCTACAATTCTTTCCAGATATAATTTTCGGTAGGTTTTATCCTTTAATTCTTCTTCCCAATTGATATTACCGAGTTCTGCATCAAATCCTACGGCTGAATAATGAAATTCTTGAAGGATATTCTCCAGCATCCTGATTAAAGGATCTTCCGGGTCTGCATCATATAAAGCAGTAATGATCTGCGGCAAAAACCGTAAGGATAAATCTGCAGATAACAGGGAAGAAACATCTCTTTTGCCTGTATACTCGGGGATCAGCTTCCGGAGGTCTTTGGAAGTATCTTTTCTTATAAGATACAATTGCGCACTGTGGTACAGCACTTTTGCAGCCCAGACAGCAGCTTCCTTGTTAAAGTCGATTTGGTTGGACTGAAATTCAAGCCTCTCTTTTTCGAATTCGGATTCCAGGTAATCTGCCGTATCGCTGATCTCTTTTGCTGATATTTCATGAATATCTGTAAAAATAGTGATGCATTCGTCGTTACGGAGAAGAAATAAAGTATCTAAAAAAGGGAATCTGGGTTGCATCATGTCGTTGAATAATGTTTGGGAAATAACAGAAAATTATTTTCTTTTGGAAGATTTCCTGATATACAGCTGAGGAGCCAGAACAACTTTCTTTTCAATGGAAATACCGGTTCCGTTCTCTTTTACGCTTTCAATGAAAACCTGGCCTGCCATTTTTCCCATCATCACCGGAGTCTGATCTACGGAACTTATCGGCAGCTCCATAAACTGGGTAAAAGGTTCATTGGAAAAACCAATTACCGCAACTTCCTGTGGAATTTTAATTTTCTTCTTTTTCAGTTCCTGGCAGGCTCCTAATGCCACAAAATCACTGGCCGAAAAGATTGCGTCGGGAATAGATTTTCGGTCCCAAAGGGTTTTAATCGCTTCGATTCCGGCTTCTATAGAACTGCCCGTCATGATGATATTTTCTTCCTTTACCTGAAAATTATGATCGGTTAAGGCCTGTTTGTAACCATTTAAACGGTTCTGGTAAATCTCAAGATTAAGATCCCCTGAAAAATGGCAGATGTTTTTATATCCTTCTTTGATGAGGTGTTCGGTTGCCATGTACCCGCCACGGTAATCGTCGATGGTTACGGTACTGATTCCGGAAATATCTTTTTTACGGTCGAAAAAAATGATGGGGGTGTTTGTAGTATCCAGTATATTCCTGATATGTGCCGTATCGATGGTTGTTCTGGAAACCGACATAAAGATCCCGTCAACCTGCGCATTGAGTAAGGTATTGAGATGTTTCTTCTCGATATTAACATCTTCGTGGCTCTGGCAGATGATGACATGATATCCGAAAGGGGAAAGCTCCTCTTCTATTCCGCGAATTACGGAGGAAAAAAAGTTGGTATTCACAAACGGAACAATGATGCCTACATTTTTGGTTTCCCCACTCTTTAAAGCTTTGGCCAGATTGTTCTGCTTATAGTTCATCTCCTTGGCCGTCTTGTTCACCAAGTCTTTTGTTGCCTGGCTTATTCTGGGATGGTTGTTCAGCGCTCTCGAAACAGTTGCCACACTTACGTTAAGCTTCTTCGAAATATCATAGATGGTGGCATTTTTTTTATTCATACCTGTTTTTAGTTATGTCTCTAAACGAATGCGGATTATTGACGTAAATTTAATCAAATTCTGTCTATCAGAAAGGAAATGTAAGCATTTTATATTACATTTGAACATGAACCACAGAAACCGCGGTAAAAATACATCCGACGACAGTTTATTCGGATCAGAAAAGCAGGTTGACACACTGAGAACGGCTGTTCAGGATATGCATTATTTGCTTTCGAGAGGGTACCCCGAAAAAGCATCTTCCGAATTGGCAGGAAACCGTTACCGACTGAAAACAAGGCAGATTCAGGCAATCAGAGGTGCTTCTGCATCGCAGGATCAGATGCTGAACCGGAAATCAAAAGAATCCGAAGCTGAAGACCTGAAAGGGAAAACCATTTATATGGATGGCTTTAATGTATTAATCCTTTTGGAAAGCATGCTTTCCGGAGCTTATATTTTTGAAGGGCTGGACGGATGTTTTCGTGATCTTTCCGGGGTTCACGGCACTTACAAAAGGGTAAACCAAACGCTCCATTCTCTAGAGCTGGCTGCTTCTTTTTCTCAACATTGCGGTGTCGGGAAGCTTTGCTGGATCTTTGACAGACCGGTATCCAACAGCGGACGAATATGTCAGTTTATTGCGGAATTTGCACAGGAAAGAAAACTTGATTGGGAGACGTCACTGGAATTTAATCCCGATCAGTTTCTGGCTGAACGTGAAGAGATCGTTATTTCTTCGGATGCATGGATTCTGGATCACTGTACAAAGTGGTTCAACCTGATCAGATACCTTATTGACAATAAAAATCTTAATGCCACTATCATTCAGTTTTCTTTAGCCTAAAAAAAGTGTCATTCTAAAAAATGAAAAATCCAGACAAATTAATTTGAAAGATTCTTCGTTCCTCAGAATGACAAATGTAAATTATATTAATTCTTGAGACCGCTTCTACCATTCTGAGCATCTCAGAATATTGTCTGCTGATCTGTTTTATAAACTTTTCAATGCAGATTCCAAAGCAAGTTCCATCATGGGCTTCAGTGCTCTTTCTCTTTCGTCTGCAGAAATTTTCTCGTGGGTCGGAATAATATCTGTCACCGTAAGAACCGTTGCCGCATTTTTTCCTAAATACTGAGCATTGGCAAATAATCCGAAAGCCTCCATTTCCACAGCCGGGCAGTTGTATTTTGCAGCAATGGCCGGTACCGCAGGATCTTTTCTGTAGAAAATATCGCTGCTGTGCACGTTGATGGATTTTGTTTTCAGGGAAAGCTCTTCTGCCGTCTGGTTAATGGTACTGTAAATACTGCCCTGATGCGGAAGGATCTCGTCCTCTATTTCCCAGGCGTACCTGGCATAGGTGCTTTCACTGGCGGCATTTTCCACATTTAGAATATCAAAAAGCTGGAGATCGGTGCTGTATGCTCCGCAGGTTCCTATTCGGATAATGGTATCTACGTCATATTCCGTGAACAGCTCGAAAGAATAGATCCCGATGCTCGGAAAGCCCATTCCGCTGGCTCCTACGGTGATTTCTTTCCCTTTATAAAAACCTGTATAGTAGAATATGCCTCTTGTTTTGCTTACCAGTTCTGCATTTTCAAGATATTTTTGGGCGATAAACTGAGCCCTGAGCGGATCTCCCGGCTGCAATACGACTTTGCCTATTTCTCCTTTATTGGCACTGATGTGAATACTCATACTTTTATTTTCAATGGGACAAAGATACAAATCCGCGATTGATTTAGGGTGAAATCTTTGATGATTCCAGCTGACCACCCCGTCTTAATTTTCCCTGAAAATTAATCCACCCCTCTCCCATACATTTAAACACGAGAGATTCCCCTCCTTTGGAGGGGTGGCGAAAATTCGAAAGAATTTTTACGGGGTGGTTACGTTAGATTCCTTACTAAATTTTAAACCTAACCCGTAAACCGTTTATGTTCAGATGATCTTTGGAGAAAAGTCCATTCTTACTGATTGCTCTGTATTTCCCTTTTCTTATAATTGGTAAGATAGATTCCTTTCTCAGAATTTTTTGAAAAATTGGTTCCGAATTCCCAGAACAAACGGGCATTTTCCCTGGCTTTTTCGTTGGTGAAGTTTTCGTATTCGATCCTGTAAATAGAACTAAATAAACGGGAACGCCCCACCCCGTGGTGACAGTGGATCAAAACAGGATAATTGTTGGGATCGTCCATAATCTTAAGAAATTTCTGCACCGTGCTGTCCTGAGGAATCTGGTCGGTGGGTAAATTAAAATAATGAAGACCTGCAATTTTATCGGCTGCAAATTCTTCGGCATTGACCTGCTTTTTTGTTTCGGGGTTTAAAGCGGTCCGTACCAGACCGTCGCGTAAATCGACGATGGTCTTTATTTTATGATCGCTTACGAAATCCGCCAGCTTTTCCGGAGGAACAGCCCCTGAATTGTAAACCTTGTTTTCTGAAATCGTTACCAGATTATACCGTACTTTTTTCTGATAAAATACAAAGGCAAGCACCAATGCTGCAATAACAACCAATGAGATTAACATTCTTCTGACTCTGTTATTTTTGAAATTGAGTTTCATAATCATTTGAAATAAAATTCAATACTGCGAATCTACAATCTTTTTTTGGGCGATGTTGTAATTTTTTCTAATTCTTCCTATTATCCGTAACTTTTCAAAACATCGTAAGCGCGGATTGCAATCCACCACATGTTTTAGCCTGAAATCTTCATGATTCTATTTAACCACCCCGTCTTAATTTTCCCTGAAAATTAATCCACCCCTACAAGGGAGGGGAATTTCTGCGTGATGGGATTGTATTTTAAATTCCCTCCTCCGGAAATTGAGGAACGAGGTTCGCTGATTCTTTTATAAAACAATGAGGCGGCGAAAATCCGAAAGAATTTTGATGGATGTTGAGACAATTTTTTTGAATATGAAAGTATGATGACAAAATAGAAAATTTAGCCCATCACGCATTTTGCTTTTTCATTCTGTATTCTTTCCCCCAATTCGCCATTGATTGCATTATTGGCGACAGGGTAAGTCCAAAATCGGTTAACGTGTATTCAACCCGTGGCGGGATTTCAGCATAAATTTTCCTGCTTATCAGCCCATCTTCTTCCAATTCTCTCAACTGCTGAGTAAGCATTGATTGGGTAATGCCCTTTACACTACGCTTCAATTCCCCAAATCGTGCAGGTGAGGTATGATAGATCGCATTAATTAAAATGGCTTTCCATTTTCCACCTAAAACCTGCATTGTTGCAGTTACCGGACAGGATTCTTCATCAAAAACAAATTTTTTTTCATTTTTATCTTCCTGATTGTCAACATTAGTATCATTTTTCATACTTACACATTTTAAACGCCCTACTTGTTTTATTTATTTTAACTCTGAATATTTGCACTACAAAATTAATTAAAACTAACGAATAATAAAAAATCAATTATTTCATTTAAATTCTTTTTATCATGATTAATAACGCTCACATCCGCCTTCTTGAAATCCTGCGTCTAGACAGCAGCTCGCGTCACGCCGATTCAGCATCCCGAAACCTGACCGACCACCTGGTGGATCGCCTGTTGCGCGAATATCCCGAGGCTAAGGTCACGACCCGGGATTTAGCAGCAGATCTGCCACTCCCGACAGAAGGTTTCGTTAATGGCAGTCTGTATTCCATGCAAAATCCAACTCCGGCTATGCAGGCTGCGATACAGCTTTCTAACGAAATGGTGGCTGAGCTGTTAGCCGCTGACGTAGTAGTACTCGGCATGCCGGTCTACAACTGGACCATTCCCTCTACTTTTAAGGCATACGTTGACCATGTCAGCCGTCTTGGTGTCACCTTTGAATACGTTGACGGCGTTTCGCGAGGCTTACTCCGCGCCCGCAGCGTTTATATCCTCTTTACCAGCGGTGGAACCGCCATAGGCAGCGAGAAGGATTTCGCAACTCCGTATGTGACGCATTTGTGGCGGACGTTGGGTATTCAGGATGTCCAGATTATCGATGCTTCCGGGCTTCTGTTTGACGCTGAGGAGAAAATAAGCACTGCAAAGAATCAGATTGATCACTTAGTGATGCCTGTATTTGCATGATTTCTTAACGGCTAAACCCTAAAAGGCATCTGGCGGAAATACTATCATTTCCGGACAAAAACCTTCCTTTAAAAAATGCTGATTAAGCACACAAACAAATGGAAAACAGGAAAACAACAGGTAAAAATAGTGCTGATTCCTTAACAAATAAAAAAAATAAACACTTAATTAAAATTTAATAAAAAATGGTAAATACCCTCAATTGGTTTGAAATACCAGCTACAGATTTCGAAAGAGCAGTGACTTTTTATGCAAAAGTTTTAGATGCTCACATTCATGCCGACCCCAATCCTAATATGCAATATGCCTATTTACCGTCTGATCCCCAAAAAGGCGGATTTGGCGGAGCAATTGCCAGCGGCGAAAACTTTGCCCCTGCCATGACCGGCACAACGGTATACTTAGACGGCGGAAATGATCTTTCTGTTCCGTTAAGCAGAGTAGAAAGTGCCGGCGGAACCGTTATTCTGCCGAAAACTTCTATTGGTAACAATGGCTTTATTGCACTTTTTATCGACACAGAAGGAAACAAGGTAGGGTTTCATTCAATGGGGTAATACAGCATTCTCCTGTATCTTTTTAAAATAGCTGATAGAAATATTATTATTGATATTTCTATCAGCTTTTTGCTATAGGTATCTCCTGGTATATTTTCGCAAGTGCTGCTGTGATTTCATTTCATTTTTCTCTTTTTAAAATTTTTTGTTACCTTCGTTTCTATAAAAAAACACACGATTTTAATACTCTTAATATATTAACTTTAAAATCAAAATGATGGGATTAACAAATTTAAACTCCACCCATTTGAGCAGTGCAAAGATCACTGCCGCACAGGATGCCATCACGGCCCTGGAAACAGCCCTTGCTGAAATCACAATTAACCTTTCACCCGATGACCGTAAACGCTACGGAAGCATCAATGAGCAGAACAAACTTTTTGTAAACAAAGTCTTCGATTACAACCAGAGCCAGCCTAACTTAAGTTCGCCGGAGGTTGACTGGAACGAATTCAACAAGGACCACAGCTCCCGCAATGCTATGGAAGCGCTGATCAGCAGGCTCGAAAGCATTATCACCCGGCTCAACAATGCGAAAACGCTGCATGATTTCGACAATTACCAGTCGGCGCTGATGGATTATTCGTATACCGCTTACAAAGCGGGAACTACGGTACCGGGATTTGAGAACAAATATAAAGACCTGAAACAGTTCTTTGTAAAAAGTACGGGTCCTACGGATCCGCCTGAAGAGAAAAAATAAAACAGCAACCAAAAATCGCCCCTTCCATTCATGGAGGGGTTTTTTATGATTTTACTTAAACTTTTGTACATCCCTAAAGAGGTTGTGTCATCATCCGCAGACGTTGTTTACAGTTCCCGATACGTTGATCACAGGTTCGGAGGGCTCTTTTACCCATCCAGAGAGGTTGTTTAATGGTCGGGCGAGGTTGTGCAAGGAGTCGCAACAGGTTCCGGACGGGTTCGGAGTGGTCTTTCAACCTGTCGGGATAGGTCTTTTACGTGTCCGGACAGGTTGTATAACGTATCCGGAGGCATTCATGATGTCATCAGAGGCGTGAATAACCGCGCCGGACTTGTGACGGACGTGGCGGGATAGGTGGTGGAATGTGTTGGGAGGTGTGTTGGATGGGGAATTTGAGTTAGAAACTTAGACAGAGGCTGTTTTAGTATGAATCAATATTCTTATCCTTCTTATCGCTATCTTTGTAGCGTTGGGGAGGGTGAAAAAGAATTAAATAAACTAATAAATCACTTCTCTAACATACTGACCATTAGCTGTAACTATATGAAAATAATAAATTTTATAATAATATTTCTCTCTTTCCTGGCGACAAATTCATTTGCACAAATAAGCAATACTGACAGTATTGAAATTGCAAAATATTTAGAAATAGAATATAAAATGTGGGATTCAATTTGTTTTGTTCAGACAAAAATTGCAAAAGAAGAAATTAGTAATGGCCAACTTACATTTGTTATTCCAAAAGGAATGGTAGAAATGTATGAAAGTGACACGGAATTAGATTCTATATTAAGTAAATATAATATAAAAACAATGTCCCAAGGTATTTTTTGTACAGCTCCATCAGATAAACAATTTTGTTATGGTGATTTAATGAACCAAGAAATAGAGCGAAAATTTGGAAAAGATTTTATTACAGAGAAAAGAATTGAAGCAGAGAAAGCCTATGTAAAAAAAAATATTAATAAAATATTTCCGTCATCTGATTGCGATAGAAACCATTCCATTTACCCGTTTACTAAAAATTTAGATGATTTTTTAGAACAATATGACAAAGATTACTTTAAAACATTTATCTATCCTCCATCCTATATTCACAGAAAAGAAGATGATTTATATTCGTGGACTGAAGTAGAATTTATATTAACAGTTAATGGTGAGTTAAAAAAATTAAAAGTACATTCTTCTTTCAAACAACCCTATAATAAAAAATTTGCTAAAGAATTTAATGAAAGAGCACTTAATTTTGTAAAAAAAATAAAATGGATTCCAAATAAAAAGAGTGGAATAGCTGTTAATAGTAAGGAATCGGTTATTTTCATGTACGATCATGAAAATTGGAAAAGATAATCAGTTAAAAATTATTTTAAACTTCTGACCTTGACGCGAGGATTTACAATCCGAAACTTTATTTGTAATCAGATATCAAAAATTCAAATTCTCACAACACGAAAAGTTATCGGCCATATGAAAATTAAATTTTAATGAAACTTTTAAAATATTCAATTGCATTTTTCATTTTATTGTTGTGTTTTTCATGTAAGAAAAAACAGAAGATCTCTAATGAAATTTTAGAACTCAATTTAAAATTAAACTCTGAAGAAATCACTGCTGAAAACAATCTTATGATAAGAGCTTATAAGCCAAATAAAATTGGGTACAGCGTGAAATTAGAAATTAAAAATACTTCAGACAAAACTTACGGTTTCGATATGTACACCTGTAGTTTCGGAGCTTTTCTAAAGACTAATTCTGAAAAGTTACAAATACTGGATGTTTTAGGTTGTGACAGTAATTTCCCGGGAGAAATAAAATTAAAACCCAATGAAAAAATTGAATACAAATTCTTAATTCTCAAAGATAAAAATGCCCTTGAAAATTTTAACCATGTAAAAATTGGATTAACGATTATTCATACCAATTGGGCATTAGAAAAAAGTATATTTGAACAAATTGATGAACAAAAAAAGTCCAGATCTAAAAAAATATTTTGGAGCAATTCAATAAGCCTTAACTAAATCCGATGCTATAGATTTAGACTAAATTCTCTAATCTAACCACCCCGTCTTAATTTTCCCCGAAAATTAATCCACCCCTCCGAAGGAGGGGAATTGAGGAGGGTAATGAATGGGTGTATGGGAGTGTTTTTAAATTCCCCTCCGGTGGAAATCGAGGAATGAGATTGGCCGATTTCTTTTATTATATATAAAACAATGAGGCATTGGTGGCGAAAATTCAAAGAATTTTTGACGGGGTGGTTTGTTTTCATAGCTTTATGGAAGTATAGTCTAACTGCTATTGTTGTCTTAAGCATGATGATCTTGCTAATGTCAGATACTAAAAAAAATATAGAAATGGATAGCGATACACCAAAGACGATATCTGAACTTGAACACTGGATGAAAGAACACTGTTTTAATTTCAACAGTTATTCGATCAACGGAAACCCTATTTATGAAGGGTTGGGAATCGAACAATCCGGCGATCATTTTACATGGTATTATACGGAGCGCGGACAAAAGCAAACTCTGGAGACTTTTAAGACTGAAGAAGAAATCACAGCGCATGCTTTTAACCTGATTAAGTCGGACAAATGGGCGAAAACTCATTGTATCGGTTTTTCAGCGGACATTGGTAAAATTACCGACCTGAAAAATAAATTAGACTCCATGAACATAGAATACTTTGAAGACCAAATTCCGTATTATGGCATTGAAAGACCAGTGTACAGGGTATTCGTTTTAGGTTGTGACATCCTGAAAACGGAACATTTAAAAAAGAAATATTGGACGGAGAAATAATGTTTCACTGCGGTAGGTTTTGGCTAAAGCCAACCGTAATATCTCACCATTAAACGGGCTAAAGCCCGTTCCTACTGATATAACAGCAAAATTACATGATTATTTGTGAAAAATCCCCTTCGCCATGCGAAATCTTTGACCTACTACAACGTATACGATCGTTCGAAAAGATGGGTGGCATTTGAATTTAAAACAATAAAAGAAAATGCTCCCCACCGAAGCAGGAAGCATTTTCAACCCTAATATTTAATATAACTAACCCATTACAAGGAGACCCCACGTCTCCAAGGAATGAAATCATTCTGATTTAATAAGTCGGCTTTGGTTTTGACCTCGCCGCTTGCTATCTTGATGATGTATTCTAGGAGTTCGTCTGCCGCTTCAGGAATGGTTTTATCCCCGCTGATGACAGTTCCTGCGTTAAAATCAATGATATCCGGCATTTTCTCTGCCAATGCCGTATTGGAAGAAATCTTTACCACCGGGGCAATCGGATTTCCCATCGGTGTTCCGAGACCTGTTGTGAAAAGAACGACTGTTGCCCCTGATCCGACCAACGCAGTCGTGCATTCGGCATCATTTCCGGGAGTACACAGAAGATTGAGTCCGGGTTTTGTCGCGTATTCCGTAAAATCCAACACTTCTACGATGGGTGCGGCACCGCCTTTTTTGGCTGCGCCTGCGGATTTCATGGCATCGGTAATCAGTCCGTCTTTGATGTTTCCGGGTGACGGGTTCATATCAAAACCTGATCCTGCAGCGACTACGGATTTTTCAAAATCTTTCATCAGCTGAAGGAACTTCACACCGTCTTCATCGTTGATGCAACGGTTCACCAGTTCCTGCTCTACTCCACACAGTTCAGGGAATTCTGCAAGCATGGTGGTTCCGCCAACGGCTGCCATAATATCGGAAACTTCTCCCAAAACAGGATTGGCTGAAATTCCCGAAAAACCATCTGAACCGCCACATTCCAGACCAATATTCAGTTTGGTGATAGGAGCAGGTTTTCTTTCAATATTATTGGCTTTCTTTATTCCTTCATAAGAATCTTTAATCACGCCGGTCAGCATTTCGTCAATGGTTCCCGATTTCTGCTGTTCGTAAACCACGATTGGCTTTTTGTTATCCGGAGCCAATGCATGAAGGACATCCATAAAGATCTGCACCTGGAGATTCTGACAGCCTAAACTGAGAACGGTAGCGCCCGCAACATTCGGGTTGTTGACATATCCTGCGAAAAGTCGTCCCAATGCCTCTGCATCCTGACGGATTCCGCCACAACCACCCTGATGCGTGATGAATCGTACGTCTATATTTTTAAATACTCTTGTATCCTGCTCTTCCTCTTCCACAGCCACATCAGTCTCTGCTCCGCCATTCAATAATGACCTTAACAACAGCTGGTGCTTGCTTGCTTTTTCGTGAAGCAATTCTTTTTCAAATATGTCTTTCAGGGTTTCGATATTCTTGTTTTCGCAGAATACCAGAGGGAAGAACAACCATACATTTTCCGTCCCGACCTGTCCGTCCTCACGGTGGTAACCCATGAAAGTGCGGTCTTTCCATTTGTCTACATTCGGGGGATTCCAGCCCAGTGTAGCCGTTTTACCTTCTACTTTTGCGCTTTGGTGTTTTACGTTTTCCGTGGTGATCACCTCCCCTTTTCTTATCGGCTGATTGGCTTTTCCAACGATTACGCCATACATGATAATATGGTCGCCTTCCTGAAAATCTACGGCAGCGAATTTATGTTTGGCTTTAATATCTTTTACAACCGTATACTCTGTACCGTCAAGATGTACCGATTCTCCGGCAGGCAAATCCAGCAGCGCTACAATAACGTTGTCTTTGGAATTTACTTTCAGTACTTTCTTCTGCATGATTTTAAGAATTGAATGCTACAAAATTGTTATAAGCCGTTTCGATGTCATTGTGATCAATTTCATACAATGCCTTGGCAACGGCTGATTTCAGACCTTCAACCTGAGTAAGATTGATGTCCCAGAATGAAGTTTCAGAAAGCGCTGATTCTGCTACTTTTTCATAGTCCTCATTTTTCCAGATCTCTTTGAATTTAGCGATGATTGCCTCTTCGTCATTCAACGGAAGCGCTTTTTCACCAAAGCTTCCCTGGTAGAACCTGATTAAACAGGCCAAAGAAAAGGCAAGATGTAGCGGCAATTTTCCGTTATCTTCCACGTATGTCAATAAACTTGGCAATACCCTTACTTTAAATTTGGACACGAAATACAGCGCGATACTTGCCAGATAATGTTTGATAAACGGATTTCTGAAACGGTCGAACACTTCTTCAGCAAAATCTTTCAGTTCGGTTTCATCCAGGCCTAAGGTTGGGTTGACTTCATTAAAAATGGCATCACTCAAAAACTTTCCGACAAATGGATTATCAATCGATTCTTTTACCGTTTCTTTTCCTGATAAGATCGCCGGAGCCAGCATTAAAGTATGGCCGCCATTCAGGATTCTTACTTTTCTCAAACGGTACGGCTGAATATCATCAACGACTAAAATCTGCTCATTGATTTTATTAAATGGAATTCTCTCCATAAGATTTCCGGCATCCTGAATGACAAAAAGCAGAAAACATTCTGAAACAACCATCATCCGGTCTTCATAATCCAGCTGATCTTCGTACGTTTCCACATCATCTTTCGGGTAACCGGGAACAATCCTGTCGACCAGTGTATTGTGGAAATAGTTGTTTTCATTTACCCATTGTACAAAACTGTCTTCCAGGTTCCACAGCCGGGCATATTTAATGATGATATCTCTTAATGCAAATGCATTATCTTCAATGAGCTCGCATGGAATGATTCTCAATCCTTTATCAGCCGCTCCATTGAAATGCCTGAATCTTTCATGAAGCAAAACCGCTACTTTCGCAGGGAAATTTTTGTGCGGACCGTTGTATGAATTTTCGGTTTCATCATAAGCAATCCCGGTTTCCGTGGTGTTTGAAAAGACAAATTCCAGTTCTTCTTCTTTTGCCAGGGCTAAGAACTGATCGTAATCGGTGTAAGGATTAATGGATTTCTGAATGGCAGAAATGACCTGTTTCTGATCTATGATTTCGCCTTTTTTAATTCCTCTCGTGAAAAGCGTGTAAAGATTGTCCTGCTCTTCCAGCTTATGAACCGATCCGTTGGGTGTAGGCTGAACGTTTACGATTCCTGCATTGAATCCCACTTCTTTATTTAATGTATCAATGATATAATCGGTAAATCCTCTCATGAAGTTTCCGCCTCCAAACTGTACAATTTTAACGGGAAGCTTTTCCTGAGAATTATTTAATTTACGATTTAATTTTTGTTTTATCTGATTTTCCATTTTTATAATTTGAATTAAATTGTGTTTTTAATTCTGCTAAATCTTGGTGCAGGATGTTTTTAACGCAAAGTCCGCAAAGATTTTTTTAATGCTTGATGTATATTTTTAAGTTCACAAGTTACTTCGGCAGGCTCAGCATAAACTTTTACTCAGCGAAGTACCTATAATTCTTTATGTTGTTCAAACCTATAAGGTTTTGGAAACCTTATAGGTTTAATTTATTTTATTACTTTATACTTAGGAACTAAAGTTTTCATCACTGCCCAAGCTATTAAATAGGCTACCGCACAAACTGAAAATATGATCATGTATCCTTTGTCAATTCCATCGACTACAACTGCTCCTGATTTTTGGAGTTGCTCGAAGAAGCCGTCCGGTAATCTTTCGTTTACATATTGAGGATATTTTTCCAATAACGGAACACCGTCTACGGTTGACCAGGCTTTATGAGCGTGATCAAATAAAAGCCCTGAAGATTTATTGATTAAAAAAGATCCGATTCCTCCTGCCATTCCGCCTATTCCTGTTATCGTAGCAATTGCTTTTTTCGGGAACATATCGCCCACTGTGGAGAAGATATTGGCAGACCATGCCTGGTGTGCTGCTCCGGCAATACCGATGATTAAAACAGGAATCCAGTAGGTTACGGAACCCAACGGCTGAGCCAGCAAAGCTAACAATGGGAAAAATGCGAAAATCAGCATCGCTTTCATCCTTCCGTTATAGGCATTCATTCCTTTTTTTTCTACAAAATATTTCGGAAGCCATCCTCCAATGATGGACAATAAAGTTATCATGTAAAGGACAAATAAGGGGAATGCGCTTTGTGTGGAATCCATCTGATACACCGAGCTTAAATATGCCGGAGTCCAGAACAGAAAAAACCACCAGACGCCGTCTGTCATAAATTTTCCGAAAGCAAATGCCCAGGTCTGTCTGTAGCTGAAGCATTCTTTGAAGGTGAATTTTCTTTCATCTGCCCGCACGGTATTTTCTTCCACAGGCACATCTTCCTGATCCTGATTGATATAGGTAAGCTCGTGTTCGTTTACTTTATGATGCTCATGCGGTTTTTTATAATAAAATACCCAAAGTCCCATCCATACAAACCCTAATGCACCGATAATGATGAATGCCCATTCCCAGCCCATAGATTTTGCAATGAAAGGAATGGTGATGGGTGCTGCCAACGCTCCGACAGTGGCTCCTGCATTCCAGATACTGGTAGATAAGGCCCTGTCTTTTTTAGGAAAATATTCTGCCGTAGTTTTAATAGCTGCCGGAAAGTTTCCTGCCTCCCCGATGGCCAACACGAATCGGGCAAATATAAACAGGGTTACACTGGTACTGATAGTGGCTGAAGTATTTGAAACGGTTGCGATAAGTTCTTTTGATCCGTGAAAACCTGCCAGCCAGTTTCCGGTAAGAATTCCCGATGTAGCGATACCGCAGAAAGCATGTAAAACGGCTCCTACAGACCATATTCCAATAGCCCAGAGGAATCCTTTCTTGGTATCCATCCAATCGACAAATTTTCCTGCGAAAAGCATTCCCAAAGCATAGAAAATAGAGAATAACGCAGTAATATTTCCATAATCGTTATTGTTCCAGTGAAATTCCGGGGCGATGAAATCTTTCCACGTTAATGATAAAACCTGACGATCCAGATAGTTGATGGTTGTAGCAATGAACAGCAATGTACAAATCGTCCATCTGAATTTACTCGGTTTAAGAGATTTAACTGAACTCATATTAGTTTTTTTGAATTAGTTATTTTTTGTTTTTTTATTAATGATGGTATTTGTTTTAACGCAAAGTCCGCAAAGTTTTTTTGACTACTAACTATTTTTAAGTTCGCAAAGGCGCTCTGCTCAGCTAAGATCGCAAAGTATTTAGCTTATTAAGCATTATTTTAAAGCCTGAATAATATCCAGGACTTTCTTTGTCTCATTTTCAATGGCTGCATACTCTTTAGCCGCCATAAGTTCTTTACTTACAAGCTTACTCCCCATTCCCACTGCAGAAACGCCGGCTCTGAACCAGCTTTCAATACTCTCTTTGGTTGTATCTACCCCGCCCGTCGGCATAAATTTAAGATTCGGGAACACATCTTTTATAGCACTCATAAAACCTGTCCCCAATGCATTGCCGGGAAATAGTTTAATGAACGTAACGCCAGCATTCTCCGCCTCAATGATTTCCGTAGGGGTCATACAGCCCGGACTGTACAATATATCTTTCGGAATCAGGAATGCAGCAACGTCAGATACAAAACCGGGACTGATGAAAAAATCAGCTCCGACTTTTTCATATTCTTCTGCCTGATGTAGATTTTTAATGGTTCCGATTCCTAAAAGCATTTCGGGCATTTCAGCATTACGAATTTCTACCATTTTGGTAAAATTGCTTAACGCTGCTTCGCCACGGCTTGTGTATTCCACTGCACGGATTCCTGCTTTGTAAAGTGATCTCAGTATTTCTATAGTTACCGTTTCATCAGCATTATAATACAGCGGTAAAATTCCCTGATTAATGATGGCATTGGTAACGGTTTGTATTTTTGTCATTTTATTTTTTATTTTTAATGCAAAAGTGCAAAGTTGGGAGCCGTGTTAGAGCTTTGAGCTCTAACACGGCTGGGGTTCTTACCTTTTTATTCTTCCTCCTGAATTTCCGGACATTACTTCCAGAATATCTTCTGCGCTGGAGTAATTGATATCACCCAAAATAGTATGTTTGATAGCACATGCGGCGTTGGCAAAATTCAGTGCTTTTTCGTCATCGAAATTGATTAAGCCATAGATCAAACCTGCGGCAAAGGCATCACCTGTACCTATTCTATCGACAACAGGATTTACCTCCAGCAATTCTGTTTCAATATAATTTCCGTTAACCAGAGCTCTTCCCTGCGTTTGCTGAGAACTTGCTGTAACACCAATTCTAATTTTATCGAAAATCTTATGTATGGAAGGACATTGCTTTTTCAATTCTTCACAAGCCTGCAGAAAACCTTCTTTATCTGATGAAAACTGTGTTCCCAGAATTTCGTTGATTTCATTGGTTCCTCCGATGAAAATTGTAGACAGGGAAACCAGTTCTTTCAGTACTTGATTTCCGGCTTTGCCGTATTTCCAAAGATTGGAGCGGTAAGCAGGATCTGTTGTAATTTCAATCCCCTGCTCACGAGCCGTTTGTAACCCTTTCTTCAGTGCTTCATACGCTGCTTCTGAAATTCCGGGACTGATGCCTGTCCAGTGAAAATATCCGCAACCTTCCAGGGCTTTATTCCAGTCGATTTCTTCTGGCTTAATATTGGCAAAAGAGCCGTTTAATCTGTTGTAAGCAATTCTGCTCGCCCGGACTGATGAGCCTACTTCCAGAAAGTATAAACCGAGAGGATGCTCATTTTTAAAGATAAAACGGGTGTCAATTCCGAAGCTTTTTACAAAAGATAATGCTGATTCTCCCACGAAATCATTTGAAACAGCACTTACATGGCTTACTTCACAACCCATCGTTGCCAATGAAGATGCGACGTTGAGTTCTGTTCCGCCGAAAAAGAATTCCATTTCGTGGCTCTGCTTCATCGTTCTGTTACCGGGTGGAGAGAGACGCATGATGATTTCTCCGAAAGTAAGTATTTTGTTGCTCATTGTTTTAATTAACTTTAAATATCTGTTTAACGCAACGGGGCAAAGATTTCTTTTAAACTTGATCTATATTTTTAAGTTCGCCAGATGCTGACTACGTTAAATCTTCGATTTCACTCAACCAAGATCACAAAGTATGTTCAGATATATTTATTAAACCATTAAGATTTTTTAAGGAGTTAAGAACAATCAAGTTAAGCTTCGCTTAAACTTTTTAGCTGAATAAAATCTATGATTTCATTTAATTAAACTTAACTTCTTAATGGGTTACATTTATTTTTTACTTCTCACAGATTTAGCTGATTACGCAGAATATTTAATCTGAGAGCTTGCTACTCTGCAGGAGACTTCTTTATTTAAATTCAAAAATCAAAATAATTTTTAGCATTATGGTAACAGATGTCCGAGATGATTTTTCCGACATGTTCCATATCGTCCGGTAATTCCCCATTTTTCATTTCTTCACCGAAAAGGTTGCACAATACCCTTCTGAAATATTCGTGTCTCGGGTAAGAAAGAAAACTTCTTGAATCCGTAAGCATTCCGACGAAGCAGCTGATCAATCCCATATTGGAAAGGGCATTCATCTGCTTGATCATTCCGTCTTTCTGGTCAAGGAACCACCATCCTGAACCGAACTGTACTTTTCCTTTGATGCTTCCATCATTGAAATTTCCGATCATGGTTGCGAAAATTTCGTTATCGGCCGGATTTAAATTATATAAAATGGTTTTCGTTAATTTATCTTTTCCGTCCAGTGCATTTAAAAATTTAGATAAATTTTCTGCCTGTACGAAGTCCCCGATAGAATCCCATCCGGTATCCGGACCAAGAATTCTGTGCATTCTTTCGTTATTATTTCGCAACGCTCCCAGGTGGAACTGCTGTACCCATCCGAATTTATGATAAGCCTCACCTAAGAATAATAAAATGGCCGTCTTGAATTGGTTTACCTGCTTTTCAGCGATAACTTTTCCGTGCAGCTTATCATTAAAAATAGCATTTACCTCTGTTTCTGTAGCTTCCTCGTAAGAAATATTATTCAAGCCGTGGTCGCAAAGCCTGCATCCGTTTTCATGGAAATATTCAATTCTTTTCAATAAAGCATCACACAAAGTCTGGTAAGAATTAATTTCAATTCCGGCGGATTCGCCCAGTTTTGAAATGTAATCTGCAAAATTGTGGTTTTCTATTAAAATCGCTTTATCAGGACGAAAAGCAGTACTTACTTTAATGGAAAAATCGCTCTTTGTGAGATCCTGATGATAATTGAGAGTATCGGTAGGATCTTCTGTTGTACAAAGAGATTCCACATTCATCATTTTCAATAATCCTCTGGTAGATTTTTCAGGAGTCTGAAGCTGTGCGGTGATGTTATCGTAAATTTCCGAAGCATTATTCTCATTCAGCAATTCATCAATTCCGAAATATCTTTTTAGCTCCAAGTGTGTCCAGTGGTACAAAGGGTTTCTTAAGGTGTAAGGAACCGTTTTTGCCCACGCCTCGAATTTTTCTTTGTCTGAAGAATCTCCCGTAATGAATTTTTCGTTTACCCCTAAAGTACGCATGGCTCTCCATTTGTAGTGGTCTCCTGCAATCCATACTTTAGAAATATTTTCAAAAACGGTGTCTTCTGCAATATCTTTCGGGATAAGGTGGTTATGATAATCAATGATAGGCTGCTTTTCGGCAAATCTGAAATATAATTCTTCAGCGTATTTATTTTGTAATAAAAAGTTGTCTGTTATAAAAGGTTTCATTCTCGTGTAATTCTGTTGTTATTCATTAGCAGGTTTCCCGATGGTCGCAAGAATCCCTCCGTCAACGTAAATGATCTGTCCATTGATGAATTTGCTTGCATCCGATGCCAGGAAAATAGCTGTTCCTGCAAGATCTTCAGGATTCCCCCATCTTCCTTCCGGGGTTCTGCTGATGATAAAATCGTTGAATGGATGTCCGTCCACTCTGATGGGTTCTGTTTGTGACGTGGCAAAATATCCGGGACCGATACCGTTCACCTGAATATTGTGTTTTGCCCATTCTGTTGCCAGGTTTTTGGTAAGCATTTTCAGACCGCCTTTTGCAGAAGCATATGCTACTACGTTGTCGCGGCCCAGCTCACTCATCATTGAGCAGATATTGATGATCTTTCCGGATTTTCTTTTGATCATGTATTTTCCAACTAATTTGGACATGATAAAAGGTCCCGTAAGATCTACATCGATTACTTTTCTGAAGTCTTCTACTTCCATATCAATCGCCGGAATGCGTTTAATGATTCCTGCGTTATTGACAAGGATGTCTATTTTTCCATGAGTAGCTTCCATTAGAGCCACTTTCTGTGCAGCTTCCAGTTCATCCGTTACATCAAACAGATATCCGGTGGCCTTATATCCTTTAGCATGGTAATAGTTTAAAGCTTCCTCTAATTTTGATGGCGTAGTACTTGTAATAGCCAGCTCTGCTCCTGCAGCGCCCAAGCCCTCTGCCATTGCCATTCCCAATCCGTGAGTACCACCTGTAACAACCGCTACTTTACCGGATAAATCAAATAAATTCATTAGAAAAATTACTTTAGTTCGTTAGTTTTGATACCGTCCATGTCACCATAATCCATATTTTCTCCTGCCATTCCCCAGATAAAGGTATAATTGGAAGTTCCCACTCCTGAATGGATAGACCATTCCGGGGACAAAACAGCCTGTCTGTTGGTCATAAAGATATGACGGGTTTCGTGTGGCTGCCCCATAAAGTGGCTCACTGTCTGCCCTTCTTCAAGATCAAAGTAGAAATAAGCCTCCATTCTTCTGGCATGAGTATGTGCAGGCATTGTGTTCCAAACGCTTCCCGGATGAAGTTCCGTCATTCCCATCTGCAGCTGACAGGTTTCCAGCACAGAATTTACAATCAATTTATTGATCGTACGTTTATTGGCATATTTCTCTTCACCCAACTCTACAATTTCCGCTTCGTTTTTTGTGATCTTTTTATTCGGATATGGGTGATGAGCCGGAGCTGAATTGATGTAAAAATATGGCTGTGCATCACCAACCTTTTCAAAAATCACTTCTTTTGCGCCTTTTCCTATATATAAAGCTTCTTTGTTGCCAAGCTCATATAATTCACCGTCTACCGTTACTTTCCCGGACCCTCCTACATTAATGATCCCCAATTCTCTTCTATCCAGAAAATAAGGGGCTTTCAGATCGTCAGTCGGCTCCAGTTTCAGAGCTTTTGTTGTAGGCATAATACCGCCTACAATAAGTCTGTCGTACATTGAATAGACTAATTTTACCTGGTCTTCATTAAACAAATCATTAATCAGAAACTCCCTCCTGAGATCTTCTGTAGTATATTTTTTTACATCTTCGGGATGATGGGCGTAACGAAATTCTGATTTTTCCATACTTCTTATTTTCTTTTTTGCGGTTTATCAAAACCTGTTAAACATTGCGTAATCGATTGCATAAAATTACACTAAAATTTATAGAAATACTTTTGGGATAAATATATAACTATTCTTTAATTTCTTAACAAAAATTTAATTTAAATTTATAAAACAATGATTTACATGATGTTAAAATAACATCTCTATATGTAATTTAAAAATTTAAAGGCTTTTTTAAATAAAATACTGCCCGAAATTAATTACCATCTGTAAAGATGAAAAAAAATGTAACAGAAAAAATATTGCAGAGTACATCTATTAATATTTAATAAAATGATAAAAATTATTCCATAATCATATAAATAATTGGTTTATCATACATATAAAATAATCGCTGATGAAACTGCAGGTAAAAGATGACAAAAATCAGAAAAAAACCTTAAATTTTATTTCCAGCTGTTAATTTTGGTAATTTTTTCCCGTTAAAAGGACTGATATTTTAATTAAATTTTAAGATTAAATTTAAATATCCTAAATTTTATTTGTTATTTTTTATTGTATAAAAATATTTAATATCATCTTTATATTTAATTGATTTTCAACAAAATAAATAGCAATAATCAATCAATACTTTTTTATTCTTAATAATTTTTCAGATCGAATTAATGAAAAAATAATATTTTTTTCTTTGCATATTGGAAAATAATATTAGTTTAGAAGCCAAGATATTTGTTATGAAAAATTACGCAATCGATTGCACAGTGATAAGCGTCAATTTTTTGAAAATATTTTCCACTAAAAAAATAGAATACTTAAAATCCACCAACAAAAACAAAGATTGAAAAAACTTTCAACCAAAAATTAAAACTATAAGGATACAAAATGGATAAAAAAGTACAATCAGTAAAGTGGTTATACCTAACTGCCTTTCTACTTCCTGTCCTTGCTATGGCTCAAGAGAAAGAAACCCGAAAGGAAAAGGAGACCAAGATTGACGAGGTAGTTTTGGTAGGCTATACCAAGGTTTCTAAAAAGGATGTCACCAATGCCGTGTCGTCTGTAAAGGCGGATGCCATAAAGGATATGCCTTCTACCAATGCTGCGGAAGCCATCCAGGGAAGGCTTGCCGGTGTACAGGTTTCCCTGAGTGAAGGATCTCCGGGCGCAGATGTAGATATTGTGATCAGAGGAGGAAACTCCATTACCGGCAGCAATGCTCCACTTTATATTGTGGACGGGGTTCAAATGGATAATGCACTTACCATTTTATCACCAAAAGAAATCGAATCAATAGAGGTGCTGAAAGATGCTTCTTCTACCAGCATTTACGGAGCCAGAGGTGCCAATGGTGTGGTTTTGATCACAACGAAAGGCGGCCGTAAAAGGGCAAAAACGTCAATCAATTACAACGGATTTTTAGGAGTAAGGTCAATCCAGAATACAATTGATGTCCTTGATCCGTATCAATACGTATTGTATCAGTATGAAATCTACAACAAAGGCGGTGTTCAGACAGACATCGATGCTTTTAATACAAGATACGGCAGCTTTCAGGATATCAGAAAAAATTATGGTAATATCAAGAAAATTGACTGGCAGGATGAAGTTTTTGGAAGAGAAGCCTTCAACTTCACACACAATGTAGCTGTAACGGGAGGATCAGAAAATTCTTCGTTCTCATTATCATTAAACAATGTTCAGGAAGATGGTATCATGATCGGTTCAGGGTTTAAAAGAAACATGGCCAATTTCAAATATGACTATGATCTTTCTAAAAAGCTGAGTATGACACTGAATGCAAGATACAGCAGACAGACCATTTTTGGTGCAGGAACTTCAGCGACAGGTTCACAAAGTACCAACCGATTGAGAAATGCCGTGAGGTATCAGCCTTTTGAAGGAGGACCAGCCCAGAATATTGATGAATTCGATCCTTTATTTGCCAATGAAACCAATCTTGTAAATCCTATTATCCTTGCTGATAATGAAGTGAAAGAAAACGGGAGAAATGATCTCCTGCTGAACGGTGTTATTGAATATAAGATCAATAAAGATTTTACTTTTAGAAGTGTAATCGGATATGTGCAGAGAGATGAATTTGTAAATCAGTTCTCGGGAGTTGTTACCAGCCTTGCAAGACAGAATAACGATCAGCCGGTGGTCTTTTTAAGCAAAACGCAATCGAGAAGGATTACCAACACCAATACACTGAATTTCAGGAAAACTTACGGCAATCATAAAGTCGATTTCTTACTGGGACAGGAAACGGTGAAAACTGATGCCGAATCATTAACCATGAATATCAAATGGCTTCCGAAATCCATCAGCGCTCAGGAAGCATTTGCCAATATCCAGTCGGCCAATCCGCCTTCAGGCTTAGTTCAGGATAATCCTAAAGCAGATGTATTGCCAGACAGGATCGTATCTTTTTTCGGAAGAGCAAACTACATTTTCAAAAATAAATACATTGTAACAGCCTCCATGAGAGCAGACGGATCAAGTACATTTGGTCCCGGAAACCGATGGGGATATTTCCCTGCGGCTTCGGTTGCTTGGAAGATTAATGAAGAAAATTTCTTAAAGGAAAGCCGGGTTGTGAGCGAACTTAAATTGCGAGCAGGATACGGTCTGTCCGGAAATAACAGAATTAAAGCGTTCTTATATGATACTTTTTTCACCACATCCTCAGATTACGGCTATGCTTTCGGAACAAATGTAACTCCCGGAGCAACGACAGGTAACATCATGTCCAACAGAAATGTAAAGTGGGAATCCGCAGCTTCAGCAAATGCAGGATTGGATTTCGGATTATTTAAAGGAAAAGTATACGGCTCAGTTGATGTCTATCAAACCGATACAAAAGACCTTCTACTACTGGCAAAAATTCCACAGACTACAGGTTATGAATACCAATATCAGAATTCCGGAAGCACTACCAATAAAGGAATTGAAGTTTCTGTAGGAAGCACAGTTATCAGCAATGATAATTTCACATGGAAGATAGATGCCAATATTTCATCCAACAGAAATACCATCAAAAGCTTAGGAAGCAGTGCTTCTGCAAGTGCAAACTATTACCTGTTTCCTTCCGGATGGCAGAATAACCTGAATGACTTCTTAGTACAAGTGGGAAAACCTGTTGGTACGTATTGGGGATATGTAACAGCCGGCAGATATGAAATAAATGATTTTGATTATAACCCCACAACACAGGTATATACCCTGAAAACAGGCATTGCAAGTTCTGCGGCGGCGGCCAACGGAGCAAGACCCGTACAGCCTGGAGATCTGAAACTGGAAGACCTCAACGGAGATGGTGTGATTGATAACAATGACATGACCGACCTCGGAAGTGCCCAGCCGAAATTCTATGGTGGATTTAATCAGACTTTCCGCTATAAAAACTGGGATATGAGTGTAATGTTTAATTTCTCGGTTGGAAATAAAGTCTACAATGCCAACAAAATTGAGTACTCTACCCAATATCTTTACAGGGACAACAACATGCTTGCAGAAGTTGCTGACCGATGGAGATGGTTTGATGATAACGGTGTGAAAGTAAATGATCCTAATGCCTTAGCTGCGCTAAATTCCAATACAACTATGTGGACTCCGCCGGCAGGTGCTTATTTCCTTCATTCGTATGCTATTGAGGACGGTTCTTTTCTTCGTCTGAATAACCTGACAATAGGATATTCTCTTGGAAAAGAATTTACCAAACAACTCGGGCTTTCCAATTTCAGATTGTATTTCACCATGAATAATGTGTTTACCATTACAGGATATTCGGGGTACGATCCTGAAGCCAATACAAGAAGAAATCCTTTAACACCTGGTGTAGATTATGCCGCTTATCCGCGCAGCAGATTCATTTTATCAGGAGTTGATATCACTTTTTAATCTTACTATCATGAAAAAAAATAAATTTTTAATACTTGTTTTTTCTATTGCAGGACTTTTATCCTTTAATTCCTGCGAAGAGTATCTGGATGTAGAAAGCTTATCCAATACTGCTGAAAAACAACAGTTTGATTCTGTTTCAGATACTTTCTCTGCTTTGGTGGGAGTATACAACAGCACCATGGGTGACAATACATACGGACAGAGAATGAACCTTATCCTCTCACAATCAGGAGACGATATGAGAACCTCCGGAGATTATAATGCCAACGACAGAAGAGGTATCAGCTGTTTCGGGGCCATCCCTACCAACACCGAACTTCTCAGACCTTTTTTAGATACGTATACGGGTATTGAAAGGGCTAATCTTGTTATTAAAAATATTCCGCTTTCCCCCGTTTTCCAGACAGGGTCTGAAGCAGATAAAAAAATGATGAACAGATACCTGGGTGAAGCACTTACCCTGAGAGCTCATTTTTATCATGACCTTATTAAAAACTGGGGCGATGTGCCTTTTCAGGATATTCCTTCTGCAGACCTTCCTGATCTATATCTGGCTAAAACAGACCGGGATGTTATTTATGATAAAATTCTGGACGATCTGCTGAAAGCTGAAAGCCTGGTTCCGTGGAGATCCGAAGGTAATACGACCGCACAGAGAATTTCTAAGGCTGCCGTAAAAGGATTAAGAGCAAGAATCGCATTAGCAAGGGCTGGATATTCGTTGAGAAGAAATCCGCAGATGATGATGCAGGGATCAAATCCTCAAAAATATTATCAGATCGCTTACGATGAGTGTAAAGATATCATCAATTCCGGGCAGCATCAGCTTAACCCAAGTTATGAAGGGTTATTCAGATCATTGCATACCAATACTCCGGATGCAACCAATGAAATCATTTATGCGATCGGAGCATTCGGAGGGAACTCCAGAACCGACAGTAAAATCGGGTATTATAATGGATTAAGACATGATGACACAGACTGGAAATCTTCAGGAGGAATCAATGCCATTCCGGTTTACTTTTATGAGTTTACCAAGTATGACGTAAGAAGAGATGTTAATATTGCCATTTTCAGAGTAAACACTTCTAAGCAGGAAGAACTTCAGACCTCAATCAACTGGAACGACGGTAAATTCAGAAAATCATGGACTTCCATCACGGGAACTTCCCAAAACCTTGGGATCGACTGGCCGCTGTTAAGATATGCCGATATTCTCCTGATGTTTGCTGAAGCTGATAATGAGCTGCATAACGGTCCGTCTCAGGAAGCAATCAACGCTGTGATGGCCGTAAGACAAAGGGCTTATGCTGGAAATTTAGGACAGATAGGTACCATTCCTACCGACAAACCAGGGTTCTTCAATTATCTTGTAAAAGAAAGATTGTTGGAATTCGGTGGTGAAGGATTAAGAAAATACGACCTTATCCGTTGGAATCTTCTGGAAACAAAAATTAATGAAACCAGACAGAAACTTACGCAGTTTATGAACGGAACAGGAGCCTACGCCAATGTACCGGAATATATTTTCTATAAAAAACCTGCCTCCGGTGTTGTCAATTATGTACCTTCAAAAACTGCACAGCAAAACGTTCTGGACATTGATTTCTATCTGAACGGAATTGCGAAAGCCGACATCTTTTACAGCCCTAATCAAAGTGTTGCAACCCCTTCAGGATATACTAAGGTAAACTGGAGGCTGGCGATGACGCAACCTTATATCAGCGGAGATCCGGTGAAAAGTTATGCCTATTATTTCCAGCCCAACAGGAAAGAACTTCTGCCTATTGCAGCAGATGTAATTAATTCCAACTATAATCTTACACAGGATTACGGATACTAGAAAAAGTTTCACATTCATATCAGAAATACAGGCTTCTGTCGAAAACGGAAGTCTGTATTTTAACTCAAAAATGATTTAATGAAAAACTCCTTATTTTTAAAAGATCTGAAAGCATTTTTAATGATTCTCACAGCAATATTCAATTTTCTTTCTTTTAAAACTGCCGACAGACTGATCGTAGTTTCAAAAGACGGAAAAGGTGATTTCACCACCGTTCAGCAAGCTGTGGATGCCGTTGAAAATGAGTCTTCCCAAAGAACGAAAATCTTCATTAAGGCGGGTATCTACAAAGAAAAAATCATTATTCCCCAAACAAAAGGCCCCATTACTTTAGAAGGAGAAAATCCTGAAAAAACAGTAATAACTTTTGATGATTTTGCTTCTAAAAAAAATCCGGAAGGAAAAGATATCGGAACCACAGGTTCGGCAACGGTATTTATTTATGCTAATCATTTCACAGCTAAAAATATCTCATTTGAAAACAGTGCGGGAAAAGTCGGCCAAGCTGTGGCGGTTTTAATTGCTGGTGATAAAATTGTTTTTGAAAACTGCAGGTTTCTTGGCAACCAAGACACCTTGTATTTGAAAGGAGCACAGGATCTTGAAGACAAAACCCAGCCTTCCAGAAATTATTTTAAAAATTGCTACATCGAAGGGACTACCGATTATATCTTCGGAGCCGGAACAGCTGTTTTTGAGAATTGCGTTATCTATTCTAAAGAAACCGCAAGCTATATAACCGCAGCGTCTACTCCCAAGGAAAACAGTTTCGGATTTGTTTTTATTAACTGTAATATTGCAGGTAATGCAAAAGAACAATCCGTATATCTTGGAAGACCCTGGAGGCCTTTCGCTAGAACGGTTTATATCAACTGTACGCTCAATTCAACGATAAAACATGAAGGGTGGCACAACTGGAATAAACCGGATGCCGAAAAAACGGCTTTTTACGCAGAATATCATTCAAAAGGTTCAGGAGCTAACAGTGCTTCAAGAGTCGGGTGGTCACATCAGCTCAAACAGGCCGAAGCCAAAGAATACACTGCAGGCAATATCCTTAAAGGAAAAGACAACTGGAATTTCAGAAAGACTTTAAAATAATTTTCAGCCGTCAGAATATTCAGTTATGAAAAAAAACTTCCGGAAATTTTTAATAATACTGATTATTTGCAGCATTTCAAATGTTGCAGAAGCCCAAAATGTCATTAGCTTTCCGGGTGCTGAAGGTTTCGGAAAGTACACCACCGGAGGACGCGGCGGTAAAGTTTATTTCGTAACAAAATTAACGGACGACGGCTCCGAAGGAACTTTAAGATATGCCCTCGATCAAAAAGGACCGAGATATATTATTTTCAGAACCGGAGGAACCATTTATCTGGAATCTCCGTTAAAAATACGGGAAGGAAATGTAACCATTGCCGGACAAACCGCTCCGGGAAACGGTATCACAGTAGCCAACTACGAAACTTTTGTAGCAGCAGACAACGTCATTATCCGGTATATGCGTTTCAGAATGGGCGATCTGAAAAACTATGAAGGTGATGCTTTAGGAGCAAGGTTTATTAAAAACTTAATTGTTGACCACTGTTCCATGAGCTGGTCTACCGACGAAACAGTTTCCATATATGCCAATGAAAACACAACGCTTCAGTGGTGCATTATTGCAGAAAGCCTTCGAAATTCGGTTCATCAGAAAGGTGCTCACGGATATGGCGGTATTGCAGGTGGAAGGTTTGCGTCTTTTCATCATAATGTTTATGCCCATCACGACAGCAGAAATCCCAGACTAGGAGAATACGCCGGAAGCAAATTTGCTTTAACAGACCTTACTGATTTCAGAAATAATGTCATTTATAACTGGGGACACAACAGCGTTTACGGCGGCGAAGGAATGAATGTAAATATCGTCAATAACTATTACAAGCCTGGTCCGGCAACGATGACAAAAAAAAGAATTGCTGCCATCGATAAAAATGAAAAGCCAGAAGCCGAAGTATATAATATCTGGGGAAAGTATTACATCAGTGGAAATGTCATGGAAGGAAGCCCTGAAGTCACCAATGACAATTGGGCAGAAGGCGTATTCAGCCAGATGAACCGTTACAACTTAACAGACGAAGACAAAAATACAATCAGAATAATCCGTCCACATAATATATCGAATAATATAAAAACCCATTCCGCTAAAGAAGCCTATGAGCTGGTTTTAAAAATCGGAGGTGCAAGCCTTACAAGGGATATCATCGATATGCAGATTCTAAAAGATATTAAAAACGCAAGTTTTACCCATCAGGGATCAAAAGGAAGTACAAACGGAATTATTGATTCCCAGAAAGATGCAGGCGGATTTCCGGATCTGAAAACCGGACAGCCTCTCCCGGATTCAGATATGGACGGAATTCCCGACGAATGGGAAATAAAAAACAATTTAGATCCAAAGAAATACAATGCCAACGGAAGAGATTTAGATAAAAACTACGATAATATTGAAGTGTATTTTAATGATATTGTAAAAAGCATAACCGAAGCACAAAATTAATGTCCATGACAGCTTAAAAGGTTATCGAAGCTAAAGTCTAATCAATTTAAAGTATTAAAAAAATAATGAATTATATTCAAAATCATATTAAAATTTACGCCATCAGCGCTTTATGCTTGGGAATATTTTTTTCCTGCGCCCAAAAACCTCTGTACAGTTCCGGTGAAGAAAAAACAGTAACCGTAAAAGAAAAAATCCCGGTTGATCTTCCGTGGTCACAGCGAATGCTTCTTTCCGAAATGAAAAGATTTCCCGAAGCATGGATGCTGGATTATAATAAAACTCCCAAATGGAGCTATCCTACCGCTATCGTCCTGGAAGGCGCCGAAAGAATATTTGAAAAAACCGGCAATAAAGAATATTACCAATACATTTCTACGTTTGGAGAAACCATGGTAAAAGAAGACGGAAGCATCCTTTCATATGATCTTTCAAAATATAATATCGACATGCTGAACTGCGGCAACGTTCTTTTGTATTTATACCAGAAAGAAAAAAAAGAGAAATACCTGAAAGCACTTCACACCCTCCGTTCACAGATTGACGGACAGCCGAGAACGTCGGAAGGAGGCTTCTGGCACAAGAAAATTTATCCCAATCAGATGTGGCTGGATGGATTATACATGGGAGAGCCTTTTTATGCTCATTATACCAGTATATTCAGCAAAGGTGCGGATGCTGAAAAAGCGTATAACGACATCGTGAATCAGTTTGATCTGATCCAAAAGCATCTGCTTGACAAAAAAACAGGACTACTCTATCATGCATGGGATGAAAGCAGAGAACAACAGTGGGCCGATAAGAAAACCGGACTTTCCCCGAACTTCTGGTCCAGAGCCATGGGCTGGTACGGAATGGCAATCGTTGATGTGCTAGATTACCTTCCACAAAATCATCCCGGAAGAGTAAGATTGCTTTCTTATCTGAAATCATATTGTGACGCCGTCATCAAGGTTCAGGATCGCGAAACAGGATTGTGGTATCAGGTTTTGGATAAGGGCGGCGAAAAAGGAAATTATCTGGAAGCCACAGGTTCATCCATGTTTGTTTACACCATGATGAAATCCGTTAATAAAAATTATCTTCCGAAATCCTATAAAAAATTTGCTGAAAAAGGGTACGATGGCATTCTTAAAAATTTAATCACTGTCGATGAAAACGGAATGGTCAATCTGAACAGATGCTGCGCCGTTGCCGGTCTTGGAGGAAACCCCTATCGAAGCGGTTCCTACGAATATTATATTAACGAAGAAATCCGATCCAACGATCCGAAAGGAACCGGACCATTCATTCTGGCAAGTCTGGAATTTGAAAAGTAATTTATTAAACAGTTGCACTCCCTGTGTTGAATAAAGACAGATTAAATCTGATTATGAATACAAAAAAAATTTTAAATATACTTTCAGTCACTGTTTTTTCGATAGCATCGAATTATCTGAATGCCCAGGAAAAAAACTACGTTTCCGAAGTGTGGACCGCCGACTTGGGGAAAAACTATAGAAACCCGATTCTCTATGCAGATTACTCAGATCCGGATGTGATCCGTGTCGGTAATGATTATTATATGACAGCTTCAAGCTTTAACGAAGCCCCAGGATTACCCATTCTTCATTCCAAGGATATGGTCAACTGGAATCTGGTCAATTATGCCGTTGAGGATGTTTTGCCCGCCGAACATTTTTCCGTTCCGAAACGAGGTGATGGAATCTGGGCACCAAGCATACGTTTTCATAAAGGTGAATTTTATATTTACTGGGGCGATCCGGATTTCGGGATTTATATGGTCAAAACCAAAGATCCGCTGAAAAAATGGGAGAAACCTGTTTTGGTTATGGAAGGAAAAGGCCTGATTGACGCCTGTCCGTTCTGGGACGAAGACGGCAACGCCTACTTGGTTCATGGCTGGGCGGGAAGCCGTGCCGGAGTGAAGAGCATATTAACCTTAAACACTATGAATCCGGAAGGCACAAAAGTTTTGGATAAAGGCATTCATATCTTTGACGGCCACGACAAGCACCCAACCGTAGAAGGTCCGAAAATGTACAAAAGAAACGGTTATTACTACGTTTTTGCTCCGGCCGGCGGGGTGGCTACTGGTTGGCAGCTGGTACTACGGTCGAAAAATATTTACGGTCCTTACGAAGAAAAAATTGTTCTTGAACAGGGTTCTACAAAAATCAACGGGCCTCATCAGGGAGCTTGGGTAGATACGCCTTCCGGAGAGGATTGGTTTTATCATTTTCAGGATGTGGATACCTATGGAAGAATCGTTCATCTCCAGCCGATGAAATGGGAAAAAGACTGGCCTGTAATGGGAATAGATACCAATAAAAACGGAATCAGCGAACCGGTTTTAACCTATAAAAAACCAAATGTAGGGCAATCCTACCCTATCGTTACGCCATCGGAAACGGATGAATTTGATGGTGAAAAATTAGGTCTGCAATGGCAATGGAGCGCCAATGAAAACATTGTATGGTCTTCCAAACTTCCGGGACAGAAATTTTTAAGATTATTTTCCATAAAAGTTCCTGAAGGCGAAAAAAATCTCTGGAATGTCCCGAATTTATTAACTCAAAAATTTCCGGCTCCTAATTTTACGGCCTCTACAAAAGTGAAACTGATGCCTGAAGAAGCTAAAGAAGGAAAAATTGCCGGATTATTGGTAATGGGAGCAGATCACGCTTCCCTTATTATCACCAATAAACCGGATGGATTTTATATTCAACTGAGAAAAGCAGAAAAAGCAGAGAAAGGCGGTGAGGAAAAGATTTTATCTGAAACAAAATTAAACGGAAACGAAGCCTATTTAAAAGTACATGTGAGCGAACCGAATGGTTTATGCCAGTTCAGTTATAGTGAAAACGGAAAAAGCTTTATGAAAATAGGAGAAGTTTTTCAGGCAAAACCCGGAAAATGGATTGGTGCGAAAGTCGGTTTGTACAGTGTAAGCACGTCAAAAGCACCACGCGGCGGCTATGCCGATTTCGACTGGTTCAGAATAACTAAAAATTAAAATTGTTAAATCGCTCTGGAAATTTGTCGAAAAATATTTGATTTTTTACGCCCTTGGATTTACAATATAAATATTTTATAATCAATGAATAACAAAATTTTTTATATAGTTTCATTTTTATTAGTCGTTTTGCTGTTGTCAGGATGCAGTTCACAGAGCAGCGTTCAGAAAACAACGGCAAAACGCGATAAAAAAGTTACACATATTTACCTCATCGGCGATTCTACCGTGGCAGATTATACGGGAGACTATGAACCGGGAAAAGACTATATGAAAGTACGCTATCCGATTACCGGTTGGGGACAGGTTTTTCAGCCCTTCTTCGCAAAAGACAGCCTGCCGAATTTGAAGCCCGGTATTACAGCAGATTCTGTGGCAGTGATTGACAGAGCGCATGGCGGAAGAAGCACAAGAACTTTTTTTCAGGAAGGGAGATGGAGGTACGTTTATGAACACCTGAAGCCCGGAGATTACGTCCTAATGCAGTTTGGCCACAATGACAGTTCCGAAAAGCATACGGAGCGATATGTGACTATTGAAGGATATAAAGAATTTTTAAGATTATTTGTTAGTCAGACAAAACAAAAAGGGGCCAATCCCATTATTTTGACCCCGGTGGCCAGAAATTATCCGTGGAAAGATGGAAAACTGCAGAATGTTCACGGTGAATACTGGCAGGCTCCGATTGATGTAGCGCTGGAAATGAACGTTCCTTATATCGATTTAAATAAATTATCTATGGAATACTTTACCCATAAAGGCCAGGATTTCACCACGAATCATTACTTTATGAATTTCCCTGAAAATACCTATGAAGCTTATCCTAAAGGACAGAAAGACAATACGCACTTCCAGCCGGAAGGTGCAAAAGCCGTTGCTTCGCTGGTTTATCAGGAATTTAAAAAAATAGTTACAACTCAAAAAAAATAAAATGAAGAAGTCTCTAAAAATGATCGGTTTTGCTGCAGCGTTACTGTTTTCAGCCCAGATAAATGCCCAAAATCTGGATATTTATAAAAATATTGAGTTTAGAATGCCTCAGGTAATGGAAACCTCATTTCCTGCCAATACAGTTTCTATTATCCAGTTCGGAGGAATTTCCGGAGGCACTGTAAAAAATACGGAAGCTTTCAGAAAAGCTATTGATGAATTAAGCAAAAAAGGTGGCGGTAAATTAGTTGTGCCGAGAGGAATGTGGCTTACAGGACCGATTATGCTTAAAAGCAATATCAACCTTCATGTGGAAGAAGGCGCATTCATCGTTTTCAGTAAAGATAAAAACGATTATCCTTTGGTGGACGTAAGCTTTGAAGGGCTCAACACCATTCGCTGCCAGTCTCCTATTTCAGCAAAAAATGCGACGAACATCGCCATTACGGGAAAAGGGGTGATTGACGGAAGCGGTGACGCATGGAGAGCTATTAAAAAAAGTAAAGTTTCCGAATCTCAATGGAAAGACATCGTAAAATCAGGAGGAATCGTATCTGCGGATGGCAAAAACTGGTATCCTTCGGAAAGCTATAAAAAAGGACTGGAAAGCAGCTCTAATTTTAATGTTCCGGATAAAATTTCCAAAGATGAATTAATTACCGTAAAAGATTTTCTCAGACCGGTAATGGTAAGCTTAGTTGGCTGCGACAAAGTCCTGCTGGACGGACCGACTTTCCAGAATTCTCCGGCATGGAACCTGCATCCGCTGATGTGTTCCAATGTTATTTTAAGAAACCTTACGGTAAGAAATCCGTGGTTTTCGCAGAACGGAGACGGTGTAGATTTAGAATCCTGTAAAAATGTTTTAATTTACGATAATACATTTGATGTTGGTGATGATGCGATCTGCATCAAATCCGGAAAAGATGAAGACGGAAGAAAAAGAGGAATGCCTACTGAAAATGTTATTATTAAAAATAATGTGGTGTATCATGGTCACGGAGGGTTTGTGATAGGAAGCGAGATGTCCGGAGGAGCAAGAAATATTCATGTTTCCGATTGTACTTTTATCGGTACCGATATCGGCCTGCGTTTTAAAACAACCCGCGGAAGAGGCGGAATTGTGGAAAATATTTACATTAAAAATATCGATATGATCAACATCTCGACACAGACGATCGGTTTTAATATGTTCTACGAAGGTGCATCTCCTGTGCTGGAAGACGGACAGAATAAGGAAGAAAACAAGACCCCTGAAAAAGTTTTTCCGGTAACAGAAAAAACACCGGTATTCAGGAATATTTTCTTTAAAAATATCAATGCCGTGAATTCTGATGAAGCCATAACGTTATTCGGGCTTGCGGAAATGAACCTTAAAAATATTGTGATTGAAGATTCACAGTTTGACACCCGGAAAGCATTAACCATTGCTGACGCAGACGGAATCCAACTTAAAAATGTAAAACTGAAATACAGCGAAGGAACGGGTGCAACAATTTACAACAGTAAAAACATCAACCTTTCAACGGTGAAATTTGAATCAGCAAACAAACCTTACGTAAAAGTGTTAGGAAATAAAACGGGAGCAGTCCTGCTGCCGAAAGAAATTGGGTCTGACAGGAGTTTACTTTCTGTGGGTGCAGAGGTAGCGAAAAATGCAGTTAAATAATTGATTAAACAGTATAAAAACTCCATAAGCGGATGATTTTTAGCATAAAACATACTTATATTTCTATTTTTTTAATGGGGACCATGGCATTCGGGCAGGTAAAACGACCGAATGCCACTCCTTATACCAACGAAATTACATTTGAAAAACTAAAAAAGAAATATCTTTTTTTAACCCCGATTGAAAGACCGGTTCCTCAAAATATCATCATTGATAAAGACGTAGAATATAAAAATATCAACGGAATTTCTTTAAAAGCAGATATTTATTATCCCAAAGATCAGTCTGAAAAATATCCCGGAATAGCAATGGTTCACGGCGGCGGATGGATTTCCGGAAGCAAGGAAAACGAAAAATATATGGCCATGGAGCTCGCTTCAAAAGGATATGTTGTGATTGCGATTGGCTACCGCTTGGCAGATATCGCAAAATTTCCTGCCGGTGTGGAAGATATCGAAACCGGAATTCAATGGCTGAAGAAAAATCATAAAAAATATGCTTTAGATAAGAGGAAAATAGCAGTGTACGGAGAATCTGCGGGAGCACAAATGGCCACTTTGGTGGGTGTAAAACGACAGAATAAAATCCAGGCCATCGTGAATGTAGACGGAATCGTTTCTTTTATTCATCCTGAAGCCGAAGAAAGTACCTACGCAGCGTACTGGCTGGATGGCGACCGAGATGTTAATTTGAAAAACTGGACAACCGCTTCACCTCTAGAGTATGTTGATAAAAATACGCCACCGACTCTTTTCATTAACAGCTCACAACCAAGGTTTCATGCAGGAAGAGATGATATGATGAAAAAGCTGAAACAATATAATATTCCGACGGAATTTTACGAAGTTAAGGATTCGCCGCACTCTTTCTGGTCGGCAGAACCCTGGTTTACGGAAACCCTGAATCTTACCGCTGCTTTTTTAGATAAAGTTTTGAAATAATATTTTAACACAGAGGAGTTAATTTAATTAAAAAATATTTTAGTGAGCAAAAACGAATCAACAAGTTGATTTTATGAAGCTATCATCATCATCGCTTCACGAAGCAAATGTATTTGCCTTTGCTATCTAAAAATCAGGTAATATAAAAAAATCTTTGCGTCAGAAAATAATAAATCAGTTTATGAAAAAATTATTTTTAATTCTCCTTGTCTCAATGGCAAATTTTCTTTTTGCGGGAAATGACCCTTATATAAAAATTACCGTTGCCAAAGACGGAAGCGGCGATTTTACATCCATACAAAAAGCCATCAATTCCGTAAGAGATCTTGGCCCTGCGGAAGCATTGATCTACATAAAATCAGGAACCTATCATGAGAAAGTTATTATCCCTTCATCAAAACATAAAATAACGCTGGAAGGTGAAAATAAGGAGAACACCATGATCACCAACAATGATTTCTCAGGAAAACAGGATTCGTTCAATGAAAAAATGACGACATTCAATTCCTATACGTTGCTGGTGATGGGTGATGACATACAAATAAGCAATCTTACGATTCAGAATTCGTCCTGTAATGAAGGACAGGCAGTCGCGTTGCATGTGGAAGGTGACCGGTTTATCATCAAAAATTCAAATATTCTGGGATGTCAGGATACGGTATATTGTGCAACCAATCACAGCAGACAGTATTTTGAAAACTGCTTTATAGAAGGAACAACCGATTTTATTTTCGGGCAGGCAACAGCAGTTTTTAAAAACTGTACCATTAAAAGTTTAGCCGACTCTTACATCACAGCTGCTGCAACGGAAAAAGACAGGAAATATGGTTTTATTTTCTTTGATTGCAGGCTCATCGCAAAAGAAGGTGTTACAAAAGTTTTTCTGGGAAGACCGTGGAGACCTTACGCCAAAACAGTTTTCATCAATACCGAAATGGGAGGTCATATTGTTTCTGAAGGATGGAATCCGTGGAACGGCGACAAGATGTTTCCCGATAAAGAAAAGACGGCTTATTACGAAGAGTTCGGAAGCAAAGGAAATGGCGGCAACACTTCAAACAGGGTAAGCTGGTCGCATCAAATGACGAAAAAAGATTTGAAAAACTTTACCATCGAAAAAATCTTCAATGACTGGAATCCTAAACATAAGTAATGAGTAATAAAATATAATTCTTAATTGCCTTAACCAATTAAATTTATCTTAAAATGAAAAAAATATTTTTACTATTTAGCATCGTAATTTCAACATTCATCCTGGCCCAGAAAAAGCCGACTCTATTCCTTATCGGCGACTCTACGATGGCCAATAAAGAAAATCCGGATAAAAATCCAGAACACGGATGGGGACAGGTTTTAAACCAGTTTTTTACAGCAGGGGTTGAAATTCAGAATCATGCGATGAACGGCAGAAGTTCTAAAAGTTTCAGAACGGAGGGCAGATGGAATACCGTTGAAAAGCAGCTCAAAAAGGGAGATTTTGTCATCATTCAGTTTGGTCATAATGATCAGAAAGTGAAAGATTCTACCAAATTTACCAATCCGTACACGCAATACAGGGCAAATCTGGAAAGATATGTAAGAGAAACAAGGGCAAAAGGAGCGATCCCGATTTTAATGACGTCGATTGTACGAAGAAATTTTAACGAAAACGGCGTATTGATAGATACCCACAAAGAATATCCTCTGGTGGTAAGAATGGTTGCCAATGATATGAATGTTCCTTTCGTAGACATGCAGCTGCTTACCGAACAGCTTGAAATTGCCTACGGTCCCGAAAATTCAAAAAAGCTGCACCTTCATTTTAAGGAAGGCGAAGAGCCATATTATCCTAAAGGTAAAGACGACGATACCCATTTGTCTAAGCTGGGCGCAGATCTGGAAGCGAAACTTGCCGCTGACTCTTTGAAAAACATGAAGACCGGACTGGAAAAATTTATCAAATAATATCAATAAAAATATCTGAAATGAATTTTAAGAAAGAAGCCTTTTTCGACGGAAATTCTGATTGGGAAGATCTGGGAGCCGGTGTTTCGCGGCAGTTTGTAGGATATAATTCGCAGATCATGATGGTGATTGTAAAATTTGAAAAAGAAGCTATAGGAGCTGTGCATCAGCATTTTCATTCACAGATCACGTATGTTGCTTCGGGAATATTTGAAGTTGAAGTAGACGGTGAAACAAAAATACTGAAAGCCGGTGACGGATTCTTTGCACAGCCCAATATTTTCCATGGGGTAAAATGTCTTGAAGAAGGACAATTGATTGATGCTTTCGCGCCTTTCAGAGAAGATTTTATTAAATAAAACCAGACGCTCCTGGAATCGTTCATGGATTAATTCATTTGTTGGTCACCTTATTTTACCTGATTTGAATCTGTAATACATTTAATTTCTAATCAATCAATATGCAACCGATTGAACAAATAAAATAATCAACATTATAATTATATAAATATTAATAGTTTAAAATATAAAACATATTAATATTAAATACGTAATTTTATTTTTGAATCAACAAAAAATAATTATTACTATGAAAACGACAACAAAAGCAGTCTTTCTTACGGCAGCATTAAGTTCAGTTTTTGCTTTTACCGGCTGCGGGCAGGAAGATTTTAAATCCGACTTAGGAGACAACCCGAACCAACTTATGCTTAAAGGTGATATGGCAATAAACGCCATTGTTCCTCTGGCAAGCTGCGTAGCTCCGGGATGGGCTTCCCTGAACGGCGGAACTAACGGTGGCGGAACAGCGGCGGAAACTACCGTATCCACATATGCCCAACTAAAATCTGCTATCGAAAATGCATCGGTAAAAGTGATCAAAGTAACCGGAACGATTACCGTTACCACCCGATTATCCTTTCAGGATCAAACCGGAAAAACAATCTACGGAACAAGCGGCGCCAAACTGGTTTCTACCAATCAGACCAAAGACGGCTCGGGAATCATCAATATTAAAAGATGCAATAATATCATCATCCGAAACCTTATTTTCGAAGGTCCGGGAGCGTATGACACCGACGGCTGGGACAATGCCATTCTTGACGACTGCCGTAATGTATGGATTGATCACTGTGAATTCCGAGACGGGGTAGACGGAAATTTCGACATTAAAAACAAATCTGATTTCGTCACTGTATCCTACACCAAATTTCATTACCTGAAAGCTCCTAAGCCCGGAGGTTCGGGAGGAACCGACGACCACCGTTTTTCCAATCTGATCGGCTCCAGCGATGGCGCAACGGCAGACGCCGGAAAATTAAATGTAACCTTTGTACGCTGCTGGTGGGGACCGGGATGCAGAGAACGCATGCCGAGGGTGAGATACGGAAAAATTCATATTCTTAACAGCTATTTCAACAGCGCTGTAAGCAACAAATGTATTGCAGCGGGCGTTCAGGCCAATATCCTGGTGGAAAGAAATGTTTTTGAAAACGTAAAAGAACCTATCAACCTGATGAGTGGATATACTGCCGTAACCCAAACCGGAAACAGCTTTGTAAACGTAACGGGAAATACTTCCGGAAGCGGAACGGCTTTCACGCCTTCCTATACCATCAATAAACTTAATGTAGCTGATGTAAAAGCTGATGTAACGGCAAAAGCCGGTGCCACTTTAAGCGGAAATGTCTGCGATACCTTTTAGGAATTTAAATGCTAAATGAAACCGCGCGGGCTGATTCTCAGCCCGCGCGGTTCTTTTTAAATACAGTAAAATTTACTGGGAAAGTTTATTTTTATCCAGCCATTTCGGATATTCTTTATCGATCAGCTTTTTAGCAAAATCACCAAACCAGCTGTAGCCGTTTCTTCTCTCTTCGGAAACTTCGTTATAGTTGTATTTTACACTTCCATCGCGGTCACCAAACAGCGGACGGTTATCATGAATATCATAAAATCTTGCCCAGACAACGGAATTTTTATCCTCTGCAAGAACTCTTACTGTCTTTCCGTTCTGCTTACCTACATTATAGCTGTAACCTTCGATGTCATTTTCTGTAAACCATTTTACGGCAGATTTTACGGATCTTTCAATTTCAGGAGTTACGGGCTGCAGCATCAGAAACCTTAAAATTCCTACCGATTCTGCAGTTGCCAGTGAAATTGGTTCAAAAGCTCTGGCCTTATCGGGCTGAAGGGTAATTTCATTGTATTGATCTGCCCAGATCGTCGGTTTTCCGTTCTGAAGAACCTGTGTTTTTAAAATGCATTCAATTCCTTTTTTTACCGCTTTTTTAGATTGTTCTTTCAGCTTCTGATCTACTGCGATAAAATCGTTTTTGCCCTCTGCGGCATTATACAAAACAGTTAAGGCATTAATCATGGCATTGTCATTAAAAGTAATCTGCTTTCGGTACAATCCTTTGTTAGGATAATATTGAGGAAAACCGCCATTGTCATACTGCATAGCCAGGAGATAGCGGATTCCTTTTTCTGCCGCTTTCAGGTAATCCGGGTTTTTTGTTTCGGAATAGGCTTTCATTAAGGCATTGATTTCTCTTGATGTCGCATTATTATCTATGGTTGCGTGATCATCGCCTGTCGATTTTATTTTTCGTAAAAGGCTTTTATCAATCGGGGTATTGTAATTCACTACAGATTTGTCTTCCAGCTGTTTTCCCCAGCCTCCGACAGGAAGCTGATACAGGAGAATTTTTTCCGCCAGGGAATCTTTTTTTACCTGAGCGGAAAGATCCATGGTAACTAAACCCAGAATGAGTGTACAGATATTCAGTTTCATCATTTATTTAATTTTTATAATTAATGGATTTTTAATAATCTCAGACTGTTTTTGAAGCATATTTTCCCAGTCCTGCTGAGTCTGGACATCGCCGCTTTTCTGCCATGCAAATCCTGCATAATAAACCAGCTTGTCCTGTGGCTTTGTGATGACATAGAGATTGCTTTCATCCGGAACATCTGACCGGAAAGCTATTGATTTTTCAACAATTCGCGGATCAATAACAATTCCTTCCCCTACGAAAGCATCATCGATTTTTTCCCAATGAAGATAATATCCGTTTTTGTCATTCAGCGTTGCCTCGCCTTCATTTTTATGCAAGCTAATTCCTATGGCGTAATTGGGAACCTGTTTTTCTGACTCGAAACCTGACTCAAATCTTGAAAAATTTGATCCTAAATCCAGTGAAATTCTTTTGGTTTCCTTTACTCCGAATTCGCTCCACGGATGGTAAGTTAATTCAAAAACCGTACGCAAAGGACCTTCTGCAACAGTTCTGGAAGTAACAAAATTCTGTGAGACCTGCAGTTTACCATCAATCCATATTCCGATGCCTCCGGTTCCGCGGCTGTTTCCTACATGGTAAGGATCATAGCCCTCCCCTCTTGTATCTTTATGATAATACATCGGATCCGTAAGATAGCCTTTATACCATTTATTGATAACCGGCAGCTTTGTCCTTTTCAGCCAGATATCAACACCACTGGAAAGAGTGCTGCTTTTTATGCCTTGTAATGCTTCCTGTTGGCCTTTGGGACCATACATTCTGAATGCTACCTTATCATTTTCCCAGGCATAATCATCCACCCGCTCCGGAACCAGTCTGGAGAAGGTTGAAATTTCACTTTTAGGAAGCGGTTCAGCTGAATTTGCAACCATTGTATAAACGGTCTTTTGATGGCCTTCAACATTCGCCTGGAAAAGCAGTTCGTCATTGTTTCCGTCATCGTCATTATCAATCCACTGAATGAGTATCGGAGTACCGGTTGCATCTTTTATTCTAAGATCTGCTTCTTTGTTTTTATGTAAAAATGATCTTAATTGAGAAACCGGGACAGCAACTACTTCTTTTCTGGAAAAATCAAGTGTATTATTAACCTCAATTATTTTTTGAGAATACACCATATTTGAATTTATGCAACCGATTGCACAAATAAACCCGACAAGAGAATTTTTAACGGTAACCATAATTATATCAGTTAAGTCAGTTTTCAAAAGTAATAAAAATAAAACAATTAAAACCTGTTAAAATTGTATAAAAATTTCTCTGTTATTTTTGTTAATTTAAAATATTAGTTATAAAGTAATAACTACTTCGATTAGGATCTGATATAAAACAAAAGCACCTGCATTGCTGCAGGTACTCAAACTCAAACTTCTTCATTACACATTGATCATTATATTAACATCATCACATTTAATTTATTGTGTTTACCTATACTTTAACAGAAAATATCTTTTTAAAAGACTATCATCACTGACATCTCAAAAGCTTTTCTAAAATTCAAACTCTCCGATAAGAATACCGTCCTCTTTCCGGTCATTTTCTTTTTGATTTTGAAATACAACGATCTTTCTTTCCTGCCTGCCGGTGGCATAATTGATATAAATTTCTGCCATAATTGCGGTAGGCCCGGCAATTCCCACCTGCTGTTCACCGAATAAATTGGTCCGGATTTTATATTTACCTTTCACTGCTTTTTTCAGTAAAAACTGTTCCGGCCCGAAACCTCCCGTAAAATCGTCACTCAGCCTTCCTCCGATTTCAGTTTCTTTATGCGAATAATAGCAGCGCTCATTATTCGGGTCGGTTACCCACAGATCAATATCGGTGTCGTCTTTATTCCAGTTGATAACCACACGGATGTTTACCGGCAAATCTGCTATAATTTTAGGATTGATATTGGTAAGGTCAAGCTGATCCCCATGATTCGCAATAAGCTGATTGATCTCCATAATGATGGTTTCTTCAATACCGTCATCCCGGTCTGCAAGCTCTTTTGTATAAGACTGTGTAAGAACTTTGTATAAATTATCAAGAGCATTCTGGTACTGACCGTTGTCCTCGAGGGCAAGCGCGAAATCCCTGTAACTTTGCGGATCAAACGGTCGCCATTCCAGCACCTTTTCTGTGGCAAAAAGCTCTTTATCATACACTTCAGCCTGCTTCAATTTATAAGCTAGTAATTTGTACAGCTCCTCATTTTCGAACTCAAGATCGGCAACAGCACTCAATACTTTAAGTCCGCGCTTTTTATCGTTATTTTTAATTAAAAGCTGGGCAACGTCTAAGTAATACTGTGGCGTTTCACCATGTTCTTTACGGTTTTGGAGATAAATTTCATATATTGATTCAGGATTATTCATGTTCTTGAAGAGCTTCATATATTGCGCTTTGGAATCAATATCAACGGTAAGAATTCTTCCGGAATTCATAATATCTGACGCCCTTTCTGTAGGAGTTGCAGTTTTTACCATAACCCCTGAGACAGATCCTGACAGTGCACTAAGCACTGTAGTCGATGCCACAGCTGACATTTTACGGACGTTCATCTGTTGCCGCTCGCGTCTTGGTTCGGAAACTTCAGACTCTTCATCATTGTCTTGCCTGCTACTGTATCCTGTTACAACAACTTCTTCTATTTGCTGATCTCTTCTTATCGTATCGCTTAAAGCCCGGTAAGATGTAGGTTCGGGATAACGTTTTGATTTTTTCTTTTGCTCATAGTCTGTATTCCACCACATTTTAAGGTTTTCTGTCATCCTTTCGGCATTGCTCATGAGATCTTTTACACGCTCGTCTTTTTTTACCAGATTGCCTTTAATGATTTCATCGAACTTTGTTTTTAATTCTGCGGGCGGGGCAATATCATAACGAACATAGTCCTCTACGTTTTCCAATACCATCAAGCTCATATTGCTGCTTACAAGCCCGAATTGCGAGCTGATATTTTTAATCTCTTTCTTATTTTTCTTCCCGAAAATCTCCAGTTCATTAAGCTTTTTCTGAGCCCAGAATTTTGAAATCCCCCAGTCTTTAACTGCCTGTTCATCTGTATTTAAATTAATTGTTTTGGTTTCAGTAACTTCATTTCCATACCCGAATTTCACTTTAATTGCAGACGTATCGCCTTTTATAATTCCTGTTAAAACAAAATCATCGGCAACGGTCTCTTTCAAAGAAGGATATACTTCCGAAAGCTTCCCGTTATTTTCAATGCCTAAAAATTTCTTCGGCTGGTACAACAGTTTACGCACTTCTTTTCCGGGATCATTTTCATTAAGATTTAAAAATTCGCCTCCGGTTGTATTGCTCATGAATTTCAATTGGTCAAAATTTACATTATTAGAAGATGCAATCGTGTAAACCGGCTGCTTCCATACCCTATTCGGTTCTCCGAAAGATGATAGGCCGTCCGTGAAAAATAAAATTTCAGTTTCGCGTAATGTTGTTAATTTCCCGAAATCTGTTCCGCCGTCATAGGTCGTTTTTAAAAGGTAAGTCTTTAATTCGCTCCAGTTTCCATTATCAATTTTAAAAGCCAGCCCTTCTTCGAAAGTATTGTTAATGAAATAAATATTTACTGTAAGGTTTTTGTTTATATTAAAATAGTGTTGCAGTAAAGCCAGTTCTTTCTGATGGTCCCGTTTCTGTCCGCTTAGGGAATTATCCCAGACTATTGCCAGCACATTGGGAAGTTTTTTAGCTCTTTCGCCTGAATCTACAGCAATATCAGCCAGAAAATAAGAAGCATTACCTGATGCTTTTTGAATCAAAACACTTTGCCCTTCCTGATGTACCGGAAAGTGTATTTTAATATTGTTGCCGGGTCTGTAATTTCTTTTGTGTGTTTCGGCAGTCCATACATTTCCGTTTTTAACAAAATCAAAGCTTCCATCGGGTCTCTCTTTAAGCTCCGGCGGGTTTTCGTTTTGAAAAACAGTTGTTTTAATATCAAATTCAGGAATTTCAGCGGTATAATTCAGGGGTAGAAAATATTCATAAGCATTCCCTGACTTCTTCAGTTCATAGTGGTAGGTAATCTGAACCGTTCTTTCCCCGCCGTTGGGTGCAATGGGATATACGGTTGTACGGAAATTGTTCCCCTCCGTTTTTTCCAGGATTCCGGGATCTACATTTCTTTTTTTAATGGTTTCGTAAACCTCTTTCGCTTTTTCTCTTTCCACGGGAACCGCATTCCTGAGTTTTCCGTTGATGTCTAAAGCATAGCCGCTTGCATTCACTCCTTCGGGAAGCGGAAAAGTAACCCTACCTTCTCTGAGCCGTGCTGAATTGTTCCTGAGAACCATCGTTACGGTATTGGTAGAAATTCTTCCGGCAATTTTCGTTTCGATCTGCAGTTTCTGAAGAATTACCTGATCGTCTTTTTTATAATTTCCTTTTCTGTCCGGACTTTCAATAACCGGAATCTGAGCCAGAAAGAGAACCGGAAAAAATAGCAGGAATTTTATATATAACCTTTTCATAGTTTTTTGTTTCAACTGTTTCTATTTATAGAGATGCATGAAACGGTAAAAAGGTTGGAAAATAATATGATAATAACCCGTTTTATATTTTAATTTATTTTCGTCACTTCGAGTAGCTTTTGAAAAAAGCGTATCGAGAAATTATTGCTGTTCATTTTCTATTCAAAGGTTCTTGATATATTTTTCTGTGCTGTCGGCGAAAAATATCCGAACTGATGAAACTGTTTTAATCTTTCACGGATGACACAGATTTATTTATAAGCTGTATTGTAAAGCAATGGTAAAAAAAACACCAAATCAGATGGTCTGATCTGGTGTTTATCATTGTGTTAAAAGAATCCTTTCGGAGATATTACCATGAGCTTTTAGGCTCCCGGCAAGTAAGCACCCTTCTTGCTCCGAAGTAAGAGCTTCACTGAGTGCAAGTAAGCATCCTTCTTGTCTCAAAATAAATACGTTACCTGCAGTTTACCAAGGTACATTCTAAGACGGATACATATTCAAAATAGAGGGTTATCCTGATAGTCGCTGTTTGGCTTCTAAAGATAATACCCTGTACATCTGATACATTAAAAACTTAGTAGTAATTCCATTTTGCGCCGTCATAAACCACCACCGCCTTCATGGCAGAATCCCACATGGCGAGGCCTTTTACTCCGGTTATCGTGCGCTGGTCTACCAGAACTGCTCTGGGTAATACCAACGCCTTATTGGAAGACTCGATAACCAACGCGCCTGTTGCGCTGCTGGAATTGGCGCCTATGATCACCCCGTTTCCGGTATCTGCTCCCGTTGGAGCTCCTCCGGTCTGTCCGCCCGTGGTGGCCGAACTCCAGGCATTATTGGCATAAAACCTGAAGCTGCCCGTGGCTGCATCGAAAACCATACTGCCGTTGGTTCCCGTCATGGCGGATGCATCTGTCACCACCGGAAGACGGATCCCTCTTACATCGGTACCGAATTCCAAAGCCACTGAGCTGTTGGTGAGGGTTGTCTTTCCTATCGCCACCTGGGCATGGAACCATCCGGCAAGAGCAAGTGCTGCTAATATTATTATATTTTTCATCTTCTTTATTAATTTGTTAAATCCGGGGCTGTAACCAGGTACATCCCCGGATTAGTTATTATGGTTTAATTACAGAAAATATTGATAGTCCCGTTACTTCCTGTACTATAGTCCCCTAGTTTTCTCCAGATGGTGCCTGTGTAGACTTTCATCGTGTTATCGCTAAGATCATAGATGATCATTCCTTCGATCGGACTCGCAATTGCTGCGGTATTGGCTACGCGGCTTACCACCAGTCCTTTGGAGTTGGAATTGATCTCCAGGTAGGTGTTTGGAAGCGTTGGCTTCCAAGCTGCCGAAGGAATGGTACTGATACCGGATTTCACATCGGTAAGGTCTCCTCCTGAGATGCCTAAATCTTTTTTGGCTAATGTAAAATAGGATACATTGTTGTCTCTGAAGTTTACGCTTACATCGATATTGTTGCCGGTTCTGGTCACTGCACGGTACACTACGTTTGAAGTGAAATTGGCATCATCACTCACGATCAGGTAATAGCGTTCATTTCCGGATAAGGCCGGCAATGAAGTGGCATCAAAACGTAAGTTGATACAGCTGATACCTCCCGCATCCTGAACTTTCCAGCGTTTAGCCATTGCTTCGGTAGTACTGAAAGTAATTCCTGAAGCGCTAAGCGCAGTACCGGTAAAGGTATATGCTCCTGTGGTCTCCCCGATGACCAATGACTGAAGGTCGGTACCAATGGCAGCATGGGTGCTGTTTTCATTGGTAAAATTGGTATCGGTAGATAAGGTCAGCACACTGCCGCTGTTCACCGATTTGGAGATTCGCTGGTGCTGTGCAGAAATATCATCCCTGGAAATCCCGAAGACATTATTCTGGTAAGCAGCATCATTAGTCCAAATTACCGTGGAAGCAGAGTTTTGGTAATCGCCTGTTTTCGTAGTACCATATTTTATGGCCAGATAAGACTCAACCTTAAGAAGCTCAGAAGCACTTAATACTCTATCATAAGCTACATGTTCTGAAAAATTACCGGTAGCTCCTCCATCATCTCCTCCTATTCCAATAACTGAGTCTCCTCCGAGAGTATAGCCTCCTGATCCTAATGCAGCCGTGAAAGAAGTATTGGTTGCAAGTAATGACGAGTTTCTGTATCCAGAAATAGCATTCGAGGAACCACTATGGGTAAATGTCAACACAGATTGTAAAGCGGATGATGAAAAATTCAGATTACTACCTTGTGCGTTAACAACACCATTAAACCATTGGAAATTATCATAAGATGTATTTCCAGTTTGAGAAGGGCTTGAATTTACTCCCAAAAATTGGCCGCCAGTTATATTTTTCTGGGAAACAAAATATGTTAAATCACCATCTGAAGTAAATGGCGTAGCCCCTGTATCATATAATACGTTGGTTGCCGATGTATAATCCAAATAAGGGTTAAAGTTAAATGCTGCCCCACTGCCACTGACTAATGTTGGACGCTGTGTTCCTCCTGCATTAATAGCCTGACGATTATTCACCGCATTATTCCATGCAGTTACTAAATTTGAAACAGATGTAATTCCCGAATCTGCCTTATGCCATATCTTTAATCCGGTAAACACTCCACCCGGTGCTGTTGCCACCGCAGCAAAACTGAAGAACTGTCCGGAAGTAAAATCTACCGTTGCCGTATAATACTGCACACCGCCTAAAGTTTCCAACGTCATGGCTGTTCGGGTATCACTACCGTCAAACGTTGCATCTGCACTTGTCAATAAATTAAGTTGGGTAATGCTTCCGGACAGCTGGCTTGCCGGCAAGGCTACTTTCACGATTCCTACCGTTCCTGTTTCCTGTACTCTCCAGATTCGGGTCATTCTGGTGGTTAATCCTCCAAATACAAAAGAAGTGGCAAAAGAAGTGCTTCCTGTATCTGAACCCCAAACCAAAGAAGATAAATCTGCTGCAAAGTTATTCGTATTGTTCGCATTGGTATCGGCAATGTTTACATTTCCGATTACCGGCTGCAATCCGCTGTTCACACTCTGAGACTGTTTCTGGGTTAATCCTGAAGCATCATCCCTCGCAATACCGGCGATGTTGTTTTGATAAGTAGTATCCCCTGTCCAGAATGCAGTACTTCCATCAGAAGCTATATAAGTGAAAGGTGACCCTACACTACCCAATGAAGTTCCATATTTTAATCCTAAATAAGAATCAATTCTTTGCTTTTCCAAAACACTAGGTTCCATATTATAATAGATTACTTCTGAAATAATTCCATTCCAATATTCTCCTAAAGATTGTCTAGTTCCTATTCTACCGACGTTTAAAACGGTATTTACCGTAAATGTTCCACTTTGAATAGGCAAAGCATTATAAGTCCCTTTAATTGTTGTTCCTGAGGCTGATCCATATGATAATACAGGAGTATTATTAGCATAAGGATTGTTAGATGAATAAGGAAAAAAATCTTGTCCGAAAGCCGTTACAAGAATATTATTTGCACTACGCATCAATCCAAAATTTTGACTTGCAGTACTTGTGCCATAACTTGATATCCATTCAAAAGTACCACCTGTTACATTTGTTCTTGCAACACCAAAAATTGAGCGTGCACTGTTTCCTGAAGCCATTCCTGCATCACTAAATGACATATAATCTGACTCTGATGAATTAAACGTCAAAGATGAATTGAAGTTTATAAGTGATGATCCCGAAGTATTTAAACTCGGTTGATTGGCTACGGTTCCTTGTGTGGCATTCCCATTACTTGTTTGATCAATCCAGGTGCTTGCAGAAGCGCCTAAATCCGCCTTATACCACCGCGATAAATTCGTAAAAACTCCTCCCGGAGCTGTGGCAAAAGCAGCAAAACTAAAGAACTGCCCTGAAGTAAAATCTACCGTTGCGGTATAATATTGTACGCCGCCTAAGGTTTCCAGTGTCATCGCTGTTCGGGTATCACTGCCATCGAAAGTTGCGTCTGCACTTACAACCAGACTCAGTGTTGATAGATTACCTGCAAGCTGGCTTACCGGTAAGGCGACTTTCACGGTTCCTACCGTTCCGGTTTCCTGTACCCTCCAGATTCTTGACATTCTGTTATTTAATCCTCCGAAAGCAAAAGAAGTGGCAAAAGAAGTACTTCCCGTATCCGAACCCCAAACCAATGCAGATAGATCTGCACTGAAATTGTTGGTATTATTGGCATTGGTATCGGTAATGTTGACATTTCCGATTACCGGCTGTAAGCCGCTGTTTATACTTTGGGACTGTTTTTGATTTAATGCTGAAGTATCATCTCTTCCAATTCCCGCGATATTGTTTTTGTAAGTCGCGTTAGTTGTTGCATTCCAGAAAATAGTGGTCCCGTCAGAAGCTAAATAGTTTTGTGCCGTACTCTGATCGAGTGTTGTTCCATATTTAATGGATAAATAGGTACGTACTCTCTGCATTTCTGCCGCCGTTAAAGCTCTTTCATAAGCAATCACCTCAGACATAAACGCATCAGATACTTCAGGCTGAGAACCTAATATTGCCCCATTAAATCCTAATGAATTGCCTGCGGCAAAGGTATCACTACTCGTACCATTAAAGCCATTCAATCCATAAGTAATGCCTCCTGCAACGCCTGCTCTCCAGGTAACATCTGAAATATAGGTGGTACCGGCTGTCAATTGAAGATTTGTAGTAGAAGTAGCCCCACTGTACGGGAATATTCTGAAGGTTCTGCTTCCGTTGTCATTGGAAGTAAATACCGGTAAATTTGCATCTGTAAGTCCCGAACCCGTAGTGGTGTTTCCGAACCCTAAATAATCTCTGAAGCCACTATTCGTATTCTGGTTGATAGTAAGCAAGAAGGTTCCATCCAAACCATTGGCCGTAAACGGCCTTCCGCTTGGCACGACCATAAATCTTGCATCTGAACCGGTGGTACCAAAATTAACGGTTGGGTTAAAATTATATTTTGTACCGGCAGCGATAAGGTTCGGCTGTCTGGATGCATTGGTTTGGGTAAAATCATTTGAATTACCAGATCTGTCTGCCCAGGAAGAAGGGGTAAATCCGTCATCTGCCTTAAGCCAGATTCTTAGATTAGCAAAAACACCTCCCGGAGCTGTTGCCAGCGCGGCAAAAGTAAAGAACTGCCCTGTTGTGAAATCTACCGTTGCAGTATAGTATTGCACGCCTCCTAACGTTTCCAGGGTCATTGCTGTTCGGGTATCACTGCCATCAAACGTTGCATCTGCACTTACCACGAAATTAAGCTGCGCTGCATTTCCCTGTACCTGGCTTACCGGTAAGGCCACTTTCACGGTTCCTACCGTTCCGGTTTCCTGTACTCTCCAGATACGGGCCATCCTGTTATTCAGTCCTCCAAATATGAAAGAAGTAGCAAAAGAAGTGCTTCCTGTATCTGAACCCCAAACCAAAGCAGATAGATCTGCACTGAAATTATTGGTGTTATTGGCATTTGTATCGGTAATATTTACATTTCCGATTACCGGCTGTAAGCCGCTAAGCACACTTTGAGACTGTTTCTGGTTTAATCCTGAAGCATCATCCCTTGCAATTCCTGCAATATTGTTCTGATAAGTCGCACTTCCTGTCCAGATGGTACTTCCAGAGCTGTTTAGATAATTAAACGGCAATGCATTGGTTCCTAACGTTGTTCCAAACTTAACAGAAAGATAAGACTGAACTCTTGCACGCTCAGTGCTGCTCAATGAGCGGTTATAATAAATCTGGTCACCCAGCTGGCCTCCAAATGCATTTCCCTGAGCATACCCTATGCCTAAAGGACTTCCTACAGAATTTGTAGTAGCCACATTAATGCTGCCACTGAAAGCGGCATCCAGGTCTATATTATTTTTATTCGTTAGAGCAGGGTCCCACCAACCGGACGCAACAAAAGCATTACCCCGTATCAGGCTTCCTGAGGATGTAACCGCGGAATTACCTACTCCGGTACCACTCTCATTTCCCCATACATATAATAATCCCCAGTTGCTTCCTGAGATATTGGTCGTAGACATTACCCAGCCATTGTCCCAGGCTCCTCCATCGGTTTTAGATAGTAAAGCTCCGTAATTATTCCATGAAGTTGACTGTACGCCAGCTCCAAAAACACTCATTCCGTCAGTAGCATTAGGATCATAACGGGTGATATTAGAATTTGAAGCCGGTAATTCAAAACCATTAGAGCCTGTTGTAGGCATATTAACAACTCTATTGAAATTGAGTGTAGTATTAATTGATAAAGTGGTATTGGTATTTTTTCTTGGAATCACCACCCCATTTATCTGATCAGTCCATGTAGATATGTTCGCAGCATTATCAATTCCTGCATCAGGATTCATCCAAAGCGTAAGCCCATTGGTTACACCGCCAGGCGCCACTGTAAAAGCAGCAAATGTAAAGAACTGTCCTGTTGTAAAATCTACCGTTGCGGTATAATACTGTACCCCGCCCAAGGTTTCTAAAGTCATCGCTGTTCTGGTATCACTACCATCAAACGTTGCATCTGCACTCACGACCAGGCTCAGTGACGATAGATTAGCTGTAATCTGGCTTGCCGGTAACGCTACTTTTACGGTTCCTACTGTTCCGGTTTCCTGTACCCTCCAGATACGGGCCATTCTGTTATTCAGTCCTCCAAATACGAAAGAAGTCGCAAAAGAAGTGCTTCCTGTGTCTGAACCCCAAACCAACGCAGATAAATCTGCGCTAAAGTTATTGGTGTTGTTGGCATTGGTATCGAAAATGTTTCCGTTTCCTATGACAGGCTGCAAACCGCTGTTTACACTTTGGGATTGTTTTTGGTTCAATCCGGAAAAATCATCCCTTGCAATACCTGCAATGTTATTCTGATAGGTTGTATTACCTGTCCAGAATATTGTACTTCCATTAGAGGCTGTATAGTTAACCACACTTGAGTTTGATCCTAAGGTAAGTCCGTATTTCAAGCCCAGATAAGTTTCTATTCTATTTCTATTGGCCGGCTGATTGTTATTATACACAACAATTTCGGCAATATCTGCATTAGAATAACTAGCTCCCTCAGGAGCAGACCCCACCGAGAAAAACGGATTGGCGGCTGATGTACCTGTAACAGAGCTTAATGCTGATGATATTAATAACCCATTTAAATATGAACTTGCTGTATTAGATGTTCCATCAAATGCCTGAAGCCGTGTTTCATTGACGCTAACTGCCGATGTTGGTATAAATCTATTTGTAATTAATACCTGGCCATTTGTTTGAGAACCAATATTCCAGGTTGAAGGGGCGTTAGTAGCACTATTGTATAATATCCCTGTAGTGGCTGATAATCCCCTGTATACAATATAATGAGAAGAAGCATACGGGTTACTGCCCGAAGCTACCTCACTGAGAGGTACATTCGCTGCCTGTAAATTGTCATTCACCCCATCAAAACGTATGGAAGGGTTAAAATTAATTGTATTGGATGTTGTGTTATAAACCGGCTGGTTGGCTGCTGTACCCTGGCTTAAATTATAAGCATTTTGAGCTAAATTATTCCACTGAGAAACACCGGTCGCTGTAGTAACTCCCTGATCTGCTTTGTACCATAAGTTTTCACCAATTACCCCTCCCGGAGCCGTTACAAAAGCAGCAAACGTAAAGAATTGCCCAGTTGTAAAATCTAACGTTGCTGTGTAATATTGTACTCCACCTAAGGTTTCTAAAGTCATCACAGTTCGGGTATCGGTACCGTCAAATGTTGCATCTGCACTTACCACTAAATTAAGTTGAGTGAAACTTCCTGTTATTTGACTTGCCGGAATGGCTATCTTCACCGTTCCAACTGTTCCAGTCTCCTGTACTCTCCAGATACGGGTTATTCTGCTGGTTAATCCTCCAAAGGCAAAAGAGGTTCCAAAAGATGTGCTTCCGGTATCTGACCCCCATACCAAAGAAGATAAATCTGCGCTGAAATTGTTCGTATTGCCTGCATTGGTAGCTGCAATATTTACATTCCCAATTACAGGTTGTAAACCCGTGTTTACGCTTTGAGATTGTTTTTGGTTTAAAGCTGAAGCATCGTCTCTTGCTATACCTGCGATATTGTTTTGATAAGTAGTATCTCCTGTCCATATTACATTACCCGAGCTATTTAAATAGTTAACGGTTGATACCGTTGTGCCAAGGGTCACACCATATTTAACAGCCAGATAAGTATTTATCTTCTGAATATCCGTAGTATTACTCACATAGGCGTTATAACCTATCAATTCTGGTATTGCACCCAGAATGTACTCTCCACTACCATTACCACCCAGGAAAAGATTATTACCCACAGAAAGTGCAGTATTACCGGATCTTGTATTAAGGGAGGCTCCATTTTGCATATTATATATCTGGCCTCCGCTATTGGTGTTATTAAATGCAGAAGCAATAATATATGGTGTATTTGCCTGAACCGTGCTTAGAAGACTATAACCGTTATCCTGAAATGGAGTCCCGTCAAGGTCCATACCAAAGTTAGTTCCTCGCCATTCAAAAGTAGGAAAATCTGAACTACCAGTATGAATTTCAATAATAGTTCGTGCCCCTGAAGTGGAGCTGGAATTTGCGAGGTAAAATAAAGACATTGGGTCATTAACTCCAAACAAGGTTGGATTACCATTACTTAAAGACATTTCTTGTCCGGATGTAGCAAAACTGACACCTTGGTTAAAATTCATATAATTAGATACTAATGTAGGCTGTTTGGCTACAGTCCCCTGTGTAAATGACAACCCTGCAGGTGCCTGATTCGTCCATGTGGTAACATTAGTTCCTGATGTGGTTACACCAGAATCCGGCTTTAACCATAACTTAAGATTAGTTAGCACTCCTCCCGGAGCTGTTACCAAAGCAGCAAAACTAAAGAACTGCCCTGAAGTAAAATCTACCGTTGCGGTATAATATTGTACGCCGCCTAAGGTTTCCAGTGTCATCGCTGTTCGGGTATCACTGCCATCGAAAGTTGCGTCTGCACTTACAACCAGACTCAGTGTTGATAGATTACCTGCAAGCTGGCTTACCGGTAAGGCGACTTTCACGGTTCCTACCGTTCCGGTTTCCTGTACCCTCCAGATTCTTGACATTCTGTTATTTAATCCTCCGAAAGCAAAAGAAGTGGCAAAAGAAGTACTTCCCGTATCCGAACCCCAAACCAATGCAGATAGATCTGCACTGAAATTGTTGGTATTATTGGCATTGGTATCGGTAATGTTGACATTTCCGATTACCGGCTGTAAGCCGCTGTTTATACTTTGGGACTGCTTTTGATTTAATGCTGAAGTATCATCTCTTGCAATACCTGCGATGTTGTTTTGATAAGTAGTATCTGAGTTCCAAATACGTGTAGTACCATCTGATGTTACATAATCTCCTTCCAATATACTGCCGGATACAATTTCTCCGGAAGTGCCATCTCCATCATTGTCCCTGGATAAAGTAACACCATATTTGATACCTAAATACGTGTTCAAACGGATACGCTCTATACTGGAAATATTACGATTGTACACAACAAACTCACCTATAATACCGTCAATCGGATTGTTAGGTCCATTAATATCTCCTAAACGAATAGTATTACAACCAATCCGTGAAGTACTTCCGGTAAAATTAAGAACCGTATTACCATTAATTAGCACATTCGACCCATTTGATATCGTTCCATTAAAAGAAGTTAAATTAATGGTTGGGTTTCCGCTGTTTCCTCCACTATAAGAAATAGCTGTATTATCATTTGCTACCTGATCGGTAGATAAAGAACGCTCATCCAGTGGTGCTCCAAGGTCGGTTCCCCACAAGTCATATGTAGAAGAATTATCTGCATCATATACTATTGCAACATCTGCATTAGGTCTTACTACACGACTTATATCTGTCTGTATCATTGCCCATGCATTAGATGCAAAATCCGCTACTTTATTAAAGTTCAAAGTACGTGTTAAGCCCAATGAACCCGATGAAGGCCCTGAGCAATCAGAAATATCAAAACGAAGGTTTTTACCATTCCCTGATTGATCTAACCATGTAGTTGAACCTGTAAGTCCTATATCTCCCCGAAGCCAGACATCTAATCCTGAAACAACCCCACCCGGCGCTGTTACAAAAGCAGCAAAACTAAAGAACTGCCCAGAAGTAAAATCTACCGTTGCGGTATAATATTGTACGCCGCCTAAGGTTTCCAGTGTCATCGCTGTTCGGGTATCACTGCCATCAAATACTGCATCTGCACTTACTACCAAGTTAAGAGAGGATATATTTCCTGCAAGCTGGCTTACCGGTAAGGCCACTTTCACGGTTCCTACCGTTCCGGTCTCCTGCACTTTCCAGATACGGGTCATCCTGTTATTCAACCCTCCAAATACGAAAGAAGTCGCAAAAGAAGTGCTTCCCGTATCGGAACCCCAAACCAAAGCAGATAAATCTGTGCTGAAATTATTAACATTACCTGTATTGGTTGCAGCGATGTTCACGTTTCCGATGACAGGCTGCAATCCGCTGTTCTGTGATTGAGACTGCTTCTGGTTAAGCGTTGAAGCATCATCCCTTCCGATCCCTGCAATATTGTTATTGTAGGTAGCATCGTTATATACTGATGTTCCGTTGGATAACTGATAATTACCCGATTTTGTAATGCCATACTTCAAAGCGAGGTAGGTTTCTACTTTCAGGTAATCTGTAGAAGCATGCTGTGAAGGAAACACAATCACCTCTGCAACATCCCCATTCCAGAATATCCCGTTATCTCCGGAAGCTCCTATTCTAAAAGGAGATGTATTGGTATATGTAGGGTTTACATTGTTTGTATTGTTTGTTGGCCCTGAGCCCTGTGCTGCTACATAATTTCTTCCTGCTCCCGAATCATATCCTGTTCTTACCAGATTAATTCCCTGGTTCGATTTGGTATTGTCCCAATCCGGCGGGGAAGCCAGAGAAGCTGTAGCTACTCCTGTGGTAAATGCTATGTCTCCCGCAGAAGAGATAAGTCCGGTAGTTGCCACCTGCCCGCTATGGAATCCCGTGCTTGCACCATTGGCTCCTATTCCTAAAGCAGCTCTGTTGGCAATTGCTGCCGAATTTTTAGCTACGTAATAATAGGTAGTCGCATTACTTCCTACCGGCCAGGCTGCTTTTGTTGCTGTATTATTAAAGTGATTGGCTGTAACTCCTGTGAAAGAGGCTACAGGATTGAAGTTCAGTGTAACTGAGCCTGCCGGTGCAGATGTTCTGGTGAGGTTATAATTATGTCCCGATTGGTCTGCCCATGTAGTAGCAGCTAAACCTGTATCTGCTTTGTACCAAGCTACGGTATTTGTTACTCCACCGGGAGTAATCATAGAATAGTATGTATCTCCTTCTGTCCAGGTAGCTTGTATTCCCAAGCGGGAAGAAGCGATACGGTTGTTGGCGGCTGCTAATGTGCCTCCTGTTGTGCTTACGTAGATTACATAGTTTACGATTGTACCGGCACTCTGCTGAGGTATTTTACCTGCCCAGATTCTGTTAGAGCCGCTTACAACGGCAAACGACATATTGACCACCGTTCCGTTGGTTTTTGTGGGTACCGTTCCGTTGGTAGTATAGACCAAATAGAAGGTATAGCCTGTAGTATCTACCAAATAATTGGCAAAAATATCTGTCCCGCTGCTTCCGCTAGGCAATAGTGCCGTAGATTGGGCATTGGTAACAGAGGCATTCTGACGATAATCCGGTGCTACGGTATAGCCGTTCCAGGGTGCCGTATTGGGTGTTGCCGGAACTGCTGTTCCTGGCAAATGCCCCTGTGCAAAAGCTTTTATACTAAGCAGAAGGATTATAATTAAATAAATATATTTTTTCATTGTTGTTGTGTGTATTCGTAAAAAATTTTTATTCTTCACTGCTTTTATCAGAATAAAGAGCATTTACTGTAATACAATAAATGAATCGTAACAGGAAGCTTTCAGCAAAGAACAATATTATTTAATATCATTTTTAAAGCGGAAAGAATTCCTGATCCGGGCATCCCGATAAAAGTCTTTTAACAATGAAAGGGTGGCGGACGTATGCCTCCACCATCTATAATATTTTTTAAAAAAACAGAGTAGCGATAGTGATAATTTGTATTGATATATTCATCATGCTGTATTGCAGAGATATACCTGATCGTATGATAAAATATGAAATTCTGATAGTGACTGCCGGGTGTTACGCATACCGTCTGTCCCGATAAAGAGGCCGCGTAAAAGCTGTTCTGATCCGGCTGTGTCCTGATGTTTTGAGTCGAGACCGAAGGATTCTCTTTTGTAATTTTTTTGCGTGTCTCCTTTTTGGTTATGGCTTTTTTCTGTGAAGATAAAGAATCCGGTTTTTTTACTGTTCTATCTACCGGTATATCTTTAATCCCGGAAACAACAGTTCCCTTCTTAACGTACAAAAACTCTTTGCCGATAACTGTAATTTTCGGAGTGGTCTCTTTAACGGTTTCAGATGCCTCATCTTTGGATTCGGAACTATTGGTTATTAAAGTACCTTCCTGAATATATACCCCGGCATTTTCTACAGATGACTGACCAAAATGGAATATTGAAGCAATGATGAAAAAAAAACAAACAGCCCTTTCGGAAAAGCGAAAGGCCATCAGTTTACAAGATTTCATCATTTGTGTTTTCATTACTTGTATTTTAAGCGTTTCTCAACACATTATTAGACTTATTTATAATATTTCTAATATTTGTGTATTTTGTATAGAAACAACATCGTTCAAAGCAGTAATCTGTTTTTCTAAAAAAATTTATAGATTGAATACATTCTTTATACTACCAGAAAGTAGTTTGTAAAACTTTTATCCAACTTTATTTTTTAGACTTATTAAAAGTTATTCTTACAGTAAATTATTGTTTAGAAAAATAACTCTAATAATTGCATTCATTTTACTTTTACAAATCTACATTCAAGCTATTGATTAACAATCTATTTTATTGTAATAAAATAATTATATATTTGTAATATTTTAATTACAAATTGTAAAAAAGTTAAAAGAATAAGAAGCAAAATAATTTAGCAGAATATTATTGATTTTATAATACATTTCAGCATAAAAGAGCGATAATTACCACGCAAAAAATATGATAGATTTGAATTTAATACACAATATTTTTTATATTTATTATTGCTTATTTTAGTTGAAGATGCACAGGATGGCATATAATAATATTGTTCGTAAGCAAAAATTTTGAATGATAATCCTGTAAAACATTAAAAACACAAACCATTACAAAAAAAACACATAACCGCGAGCTGATTAAATAGTAATTCAGCTCTCTTAAATACAAATGATATGAATAAAAAAATCCTTATTGCCGACGATTATTTCGTGATTATGACCGGTATCAAAATGATCCTGAAAAATTACCTGAAAAATATTGATCTGGAATGTGCAGAAAGTTATAATGAAGTTTTAGAAAAATTATCCTATAAAAAGGATTATGCGCTTCTCATTCTGGATATCAATATACGCGGAAGCAAAAAAAATATGATTGATGAAATTAAGGATAAACTTCCTCATATAAAAATTCTTATTTTTTCTACCTACAATATTACAGAAGCGATACAGTGCATCCAGGAAGGCGCAGACGGTTATCTGAACAAGCATTGTTACGAGGATGAAATCGCCCAGGCTGTTTCAGAAGTTTTAAGCACAGGCAAATATTATTCAAAAGAAATAATGGATGCATTGATTCAGCATTCCATATACGGGCAAAAAAGCAACCCACTGGAAAATCTTTCGGAAAGAGAAAAAATGGTGTACAACTTCTTGATTAAGGGATACGGAAATCTCGAAATCGCCAATGAGCTTAAAATACACGTCGCCACCATCAGCACTTATAAAAGAAGGATTTTTCAGAAATTAGGTACCAGCAACCTGATTGATATTTTAGAAATAAACAGGAAATACTCTGTAGAATAGTACGGAATAGCTTTCTGCAATTACCACTACCATAGCTTATAAAAAAAGCTGTTCCGAAGAACAGCTTGTACCATATTATTGCATCGCAATAACTTCCTGTATGAAAGTCAACCGAATTATTTCCATTTGATATTGCATCCCATACTTGGTCTTTGAATTTCTTCCTGAGGTTCGCCTGCCAGAAGGTTTTCAAAAGCAATGATAAGATCTTCACCCGTTACATCTTTATTATTTCCCGGCCTTGAGTCATCCATCTGACCCCGGTATATAAGATCCAGCTTTTCATCAAAGAAAAAGAAATCCGGGGTACAGGCAGCATCGTATGCTTTTGCAATCGCCTGGCTTTCATCATATAAATAAGGAAAGTCAAAATTCTTTTCGATCTGGAATTCAATCATTTTTTCCGGAGAATCTGCAGGATATTTCTCAACATCATTTGAGTTGATGGCGATAAATTCAATCCCTCTTTCGTTATAGTCTTCGTACAATTCATTTAATTTATCAATAACATGCAGTACAAACGGACAGTGGTTGCACATAAAGATCACCAATGTACCTTTCTCACCTTTCAGATCATCCAATGACTGGATTTCGTTGCTTTTTGAAGGGTTCGGCAGTTCAAAAAAAGGTGCTTTCGTTCCGAGTGCAATCATATTAGAGGGAGTATTCATAACTTTTATATTTAAACACAAAGATAAAAGATTTTCTTGATTATTCTAGTAAGGAAGATGGATGTGGGAAGTTGAAGTTTTAAAATTAATGTCGATTGAATTGGGCTATAAAGTATATTAATTTTTACAATAATTAAAAGATTAACAATCTGATATCACTTCTAGCCTCCATTCTTCCAGCATCCAGCCAAATTTAAAAGTCCTCCAAAACCTTCTTTCAAAAGTTAAATGCTAAAAATAGTTTGGAAGATATGTTTAAAAGTTTGTAGTTTTGCTAACACTGTTAGTAACAAAATATCATGGGTTTACATGAACGCCGACAAAGAGAAAAAGAAAATATTCGTACCAGTATCCTGGATGCGGCTTTTTCTTTGGCTAAAACTGAAGGCTGGGCTTCCCTTTCCATGAGAAAAATTGCCGATGCCATTGAGTACAGCGCACCGGTGGTATACGATCACTTTGAAAACAAAGAGGCTATTTTATACGAGATTTCGCTGAATGGTTTCCATTGTTTGCATATCGAATTGCTGAAAGCTCAGAGAGCACATGACAATCCGGAAGATCAGTTAAAAGCTATTGTGGATGCGTACTGGAAGTTTGCATTCAAAAACAAAGAGTATTACCAGCTGATGTTCGGATTGGGAATGCAGTGCAGCGGAAAAGGAATGATGAAAGAAGAATTTTCTTCATTTCAGGATATGCTGTATGACTGCACGTATGAAATTATTAAGAAAAACGGATCAAAAACGGAAAATGCATGTCACATGTCTCACGCTTTATTTTCAGCAGTACATGGATTGATTTCCATTATGATGATGCGTAATGATGATATTCCTTCAACGATGAATAAAACGACTTTGGATGAAACAGTTTCTGCTTTCATTAAGTCTTTATAATTTTTTTTGAATTAAAAATTAACACCGTTAGGATTATTAACACTGAATTAATATAAACTATTCATTTAAAAACAATTAAAATTAAAACAATTATGTAAAATTATGAATTATCCGTAGTTTTTTACCCATCAAATTAACACTGTTAGAAAAAATAACACATTTTAAATCATTTTATCATTAAACTATCTACTATTAAAATGCCTGTTAGCCGCCCATATTAAAAATTCTGTATATTTTTTTAAACAAATCATTAACACTGTTAGGAAATATAACAGACATTAAATTAAAAACTATCTTATTTTATTTAACACTTCATTAAAAATTTAAACTCAAAATGAAAATATTTGGAAAAACGAGGATCATCGTACTTATCTCGAGTATTATCCTTTTACAAAATTGCACAAAGGCAGCAGAAGGATCTAATGCAGCGCCTCCCGCTCCTGAACTTCCGGTATATACCGTGATTACCTCACCTGCCACTGTTTACCAGGAATTCCCGACCGCTCTGGAAGGAAAAAACAATGTAGAAATCAGATCTCAGGTGGATGGTTATTTAGATAAAATTTATGTGGAAGAAGGTGCCTATGTGAGAGCCGGACAGCCTTTATTCAAAATAGATTCCAGAAGCTACGGCGAACAGATGAATATGGCAACAGCCAATTTGCAGGTTGCCAACGCCAACATCCAGAAAGCGAAAGTAGAAGTCGACCGGCTTCAGCCTCTTGTTGCCGCAAAAGTGGTTTCAGAAGTACAGCTGAGAACCGCAAAAGCCAACTACGCAGCCGCAGTTGCCGCTGCTTCCCAGGCAAAAGCTTCCGTAGGAAGTGCAAAAATCAATGTAGGGTTTACCACAATTACAGCTCCTGTAAGCGGATACATCGGAAGAATCCCCTACAAAAAAGGAAGTCTGATTTCCAGAACCGACCCTAGTCCATTGACTTTATTATCGGACATCAGTGAAATTTACGCCTACTTTTCTCTAAGCGAACTGGATTTTATTGCTTTTCAAAATAAATATCCGGGAGCTACTTTAAATGAAAAACTGAAAAACATGCCGATGGTAGATCTAATCATCGCAGACAACAGCATTTATCCTCAAAAAGGAAGAATGAGCATTGTTGACGGACAGTTTGATAAAACGACCGGAGCCATCAGCGTTCGTGCTGTATTCCCAAATTCAAACGGAGTATTGAGAACCGGAAATACCGGTAGAGTGCGCATGCCGCAGTTGTTCGACAAAACAATGGTTATTCCACAGGAATCTACTTACGAAATACAGGATAAAACGTACGTTTATGTTGTTGGAAAAGATAAAAAAGTGACGGGAAAACCGGTAACCATATCCGGAAAAACAGACAGCTATTACTTTATTTCTGAAGGACTTTCCGTAGGAGACAAAATTGTATTCACTGGAATCGGAGCCTTAAAAGATGGTGTTGCCATTCAGCCAAAAGTTATTTCTTCTGATAGCTTGCTTAAAACAAGACCTTTATAACTGTTTAAATTTCTTAACTACAAAGTCACAAAAATTGTCCTTTGTTTAAAACTTAAAATGCTAATACTTTAAAGTCACAAAAATGAAAATCGAAGATTTTTAAAACTAATGTGTTCTTTTTTAAAGCACTAATTAAAACTTAATGTGACTAATGTGTTTAAAAGCTTTGTGTCTTTGTGGTGAAAAGTTTAGGCAACATTAAAAAATAAACTTCTTATGTTAAAACAATTTATAGAAAGACCGGTACTTTCAACGGTCATTTCCATCATACTTTTATTATTGGGTGCGTTATCACTCTTTAATTTACCTATTGCCCTCTTTCCGGATATTGCGCCGCCAAGTGTTCAGGTGACGGCTTTCTATCCGGGTGCGAATGCGGAAGTAGTGGCCCGTTCGGTAGCTACGCCGATTGAAGAAGCGGTAAACGGAGTGGAAAACATGACTTACATGACTTCGAACTCAAGTAACGACGGTACGATGACGCTAAGCGTATTTTTCAAGCAGGGATCTGATCCCGATAATGCTGCCGTAAACGTTCAGAACCGGGTATCAAAAGCCATGAGCCAGCTTCCTCAGGAGGTGGTACAGGCAGGAATCTCTACGCAGAAAGTTCAGAACAGTATGATCATGTTTATGGGATTAACCAGTAACGATCCTAAGCAATATGACGAACTTTTCTTACAGAATTATTTGAAAATCAACATCATTCCACAAATTCAGCGTATTCCGGGAGTTGCCCAGGCACAAGTTTTCGGAACAAGGGATTATTCCATGAGACTCTGGCTGAAACCAGATAGATTAGCAGCCAACGGACTTTCGCCTCAGGAAGTTCTGAATGCCGTAAAAGATCATAACTTAGAGGCTGCTCCCGGACGTTTGGGTCAGGGAAGCAAGGAAACTTATGAATATATTTTAAAGTATAAGGGTAAATTAAATAAAAACGAAGACTACGAAAACATAGCCATCAAAGCCAACAGCGACGGTTCTTTCCTGAGACTGAAAGATGTGGCAAGAGTAGAATTCGGTTCATATACGTATACAGCAGCCAACAGAGTGGATGGCAAACCGGTTTCAGGTTTTGCGATTATGCAGACCGCTGGATCTAATGCCAACGAAATTCTGACTGAAATTGAAAAACAGGTCGACCAGTTTAAAACGACTCTTCCAAAAGGAGTTGAGCCGATCATCATGTACAATTCCAAGGACTTTTTGGATGCTTCTATACATCAGGTGGTTGAAACATTGGTAATTGCTTTTATCCTGGTATTTATTGTAGTGTATATTTTCCTTCAGGATTTCAGGTCGACCTTAATTCCGGCGATTGCGGTTCCGGTAGCGATTATCGGTACATTCTTTTTCCTGCAATTATTCGGATTCAGTATCAATATGCTGACTTTATTCGCTCTGGTACTCGCGATCGGTATTGTGGTGGATGATGCCATCGTTGTAGTGGAAGCCGTCCATTCCAAAATGGAACATACAGGAATGCCTGTAGAACATGCCACAATGAGTTCAATGAATGAAATTTCCGGTGCTATTATTTCCATAACATTAGTGATGTGTGCCGTATTTATTCCGGTTGGTTTCATGCAGGGTCCTGCGGGAGTTTTCTACAGACAGTTTGCTTTTACACTGGCTATTGCGATCATGATTTCTGCGGTGAATGCCTTAACCTTAAGTCCGGCTTTATGCGCGATGTTCCTAAATGATCCCCAGGGTGACCATGGTGAACACGGTAAGAAAACAGGTTTCGGAGCAAGATTCTTTAACGCATTTAATGTAAGCTTTAATAATTTAACCAAAAAATACATTTACAGCCTGAAATTTTTAATTAAAAACAAATGGGTGGCCGTAGGTGGATTAGTACTGATTACCGCTGCAAGTATTTTCTTAATTAAAAAAGCTCCATCAGGATTTATCCCTACAGAAGATCAGGGATTTATTTTATATGCTGTGAACACACCTCCAGGAAGTTCGTTGGACAGAACGCACAGAGCGACTGAGCAAATCGATAAAATCATCAATGGTGAAAAAGCTAAAAATCACCTTTGGGTCGCAGACGGACTGAACTTCATCAGTAATGCCAATGCATCGCCGTATTCTGCAGGATTTATTAAATTAAAAGATCACGACCAGCGCGGCGAAATAACAGATCCTGATCAGATTGCCGCAGGATTAACAGGGAAAGTTTCTCAGGTTAAAGATGCCAATGCATTTTTCTTCAACTTCCCTACTGTTCAGGGGTTTGGTAACGTTTCCGGTTTTGAATTTATGCTTCAGGATAAAACCAACGGTTCTCTGGAAAATTTAGGCACAACTACTCAGGCTTTCATCGGGGAATTGATGAAACGCCCGGAAATTGCTTTTGCTTTCACAACCTATGCAGCCGGAAACCCGCAATTTACAATTGAGGTTGATAATGATAAAGCGAATCAGTTAGGAGTTTCCATCACAGAATTGATGCAGACGATGCAGATTTATTACGGAAGTAGTTTCGTTTCAGATTTCAACAGATTTGGAAAATACTACAGGGTAATGGCTCAGGCGGATATTCCGTACAGAACTGATGCGAATTCTTTAGAAGGAATTTATGTTAAAAATAAATCCGGAGAAATGGTTCCTGTGAAAACATTGGTAACGTTAAAAAGAGCTTTCGGACCTGAAACAGTAACCAGAAACAACCTTTTCAATGCAGTAACGATCAACGGAACTCCAAAACCGGGTTACAGTACCGGAGATGCGATCAAGGCAGTTGAAGAAGTGGCAGAAAAATCTCTTCCGAGAGGTTTCGGTTACGAATGGACAGGAATCACCCGTGAAGAGATTAAAACCAGCGGACAGACTGCATTTATCTTTATGCTAAGTATTTTGTTTGTGTATTTCCTTTTAGCAGCTCAATATGAAAGCTACATCCTTCCTTTTGCCGTTATTTTAACAATTCCGACAGGGATTTTCGGGGTATTTGCTTTCACCGGACTGGCTGGAATTGACAATAACATTTACGTTCAGGTTGGTTTAATCATGCTCGTCGGATTATTAGCGAAAAATGCCATTCTTATCGTAGAATTTGCGGTACAGAGAAGAAATGCGGGGAGATCCTTACTGGAATCTGCATTACAAGCGTCAAGACTGCGTTTAAGACCAATCTTAATGACCTCATTCGCATTTATTGTCGGAATGTTACCGCTTGTATTCACGCAGGGTGCCTCTGCAAAAGGGAATCATTCAATCGGCTTCAGTACCGTTGGCGGAATGTTGACAGGCGTTGTATTCGGGATTTTCATTATTCCGGTAATGTTTGTGATCTTCCAGTATTTGCATGAAAAAATGCCAAGCAGAAAAAAGAAAAGACTTCAGAGACAGAAACTGGAGGCAGAACTTTTAGCTACAACTCATTAATAATATGCTCAACAAAGCTTTGAGAAAAATTTAAACTAAGATTTTAAACGCAAAGATTAATTATTAACACTAAATATTTTTAAAGGAGCAAAGAAAAGCGACAAATCGTTGATGAAGCTGGGCGTTTAACAGTAAGCTTCTTAAAATCAATTTTAAATTGATTAAACTTTGCTCATTCAAATATTTTTACATTAAATATTTCTTTGCGTTAAGAAAATTATAAGAATTATAAAAATACTTTTTGCAACAATTTCTCAAGGTGCACTCAATTAAAAGTTTAAAAACTATGAAAAAAGTAAAAAATATCATCATCACTTTCGGACTGGCTTTAGCTTCGGTCTCCTGTGTGTCCAAACTGGCATACAAGGAGCCTGAGCTGGACCTTCCCGAAACGTTCAAATATACCGCAACTGCCGACACTGCGAGTGTTGCCAATTTAGAATGGAGACAGTTTTTCAATGATCCGATGCTGCAGACTCTGATTGAAAAAGGAATTAAAAACAACTACGATCTGCAGATTGCTCTAAAACAGGTAGCATCTTCCCAGGAAAAGCTCAAACAGGCAAAATACCTGCAGTATCCTGATGTAGGTTTCGGAGTTGCTGCGCAGATTTCCAGGCCTTCAAAAAACAGCATGAACGGACAAAGCCTTAATTTATTTTTAGGACAAAGTCATGTTGAAGACTACAACGCAGCCTTCAATTTATCCTGGGAAGCAGACATCTGGGGTAAAATAAAAAACCAGCAGGAAGTTTCCAGAATGGAGTATCTCCAGACGTATGAAGCGACAAAAGCCATTCAGACACAAGTGGTTGCAGCCATTGCACAGGGATATTATAATTTATTGATGCTTGATAAACAATTGCAGATTGCAAAAGCCAATTTAGAATTGAGCAGTAACACTCTTTCTCTTACAGAAAAGCTTTGGCAGAGCGGTGATACGACATCTCTGGGAGTTCAGCAGGCAACAGCACAAAAGCAATCCACAGAACTGCTGATCACTCAACTGGAACAAAATATTGCGATTCAGGAAAATGCCCTGAGTATTTTGGTGGGTGAAAACCCGGGAAAAATTAGCAGAACGATTGAAATGTCTGAAACCTCCCTGCCGCAGGAAATTTCTGCAGGGCTTCCGGCAGCAATGGTAAGCCGTCGTCCGGATGTCCGTCAGCAGGAGCTGGTTTTATTGGAATCAAATTCAATGGTCGGGATTGCTCAGGCGAATATGTATCCTTCTTTAAAAATTACCGCCAACGGAGGGGTAAATTCTTTTAAAATTGATAACTGGTTCCAGATTCCGGCTTCATTGTTCGGTTCTGTATTAGGAGGAATTACCCAGCCTATTTTCCAGAAAAGACAATTGAAAACGGATTTAAATGTTGCTAAAATTCAGCGAGAGAAAAATGTATTGGCGTTCCGTCAGTCTGTTTTGAATGCGGTGGGTGAAGTTTCAGATGCTTTGGTTTCTAATGAAAGTCTGAAGGTTCAGGAACAAAAGGCAGCCGAACAGGCAGCAACGTTAAAAAACGGAATTAAAAGTGCCGAAATGCTGTACAAAGGCGGCATGGCAAACTATTTAGAAGTGATAACCGCTCAGGGAAATTCTCTACAGGCAGAGCTGAATTTAGCTTCCGTAAAAAGACAACGATTAAGCAGCATTGTAGACTTGTACCGGGCATTAGGAGGCGGTTGGAAGTAGTAAATTTTAAATTATATTGTTAATGGAATGCGGCCTTTCGGGGCTGCATTTTTTGTTTTTAAATTAAAAAAACACCCACGCTGTCATTCTGAACGGAACAACGTGAAGTGAAGAATCTATAAAATATTTATGGAGATTCTTCCTTCGTCAGAATGACAATCAGCAACTCTTTACATTAAAATATTTCCAAAAATCTGTGCAAATCTGCGAAATCTGTGGGAAATAAAAAAAATTACTTCAAAGTTTGTTGACTAATATATCCAATCAACCCATCAAAATCCTCCTGCGAATATCCCAACGGTAAGTAATGAATATCATCCGCTTTCCGGTACCAGGTCAACTGGCGTTTTGCGTATCTCCGGCTGTTCTTCTTAATTTCGGAAACGGCAAAATCAAGATCCCATTCACCCTCAAAATATTTGAATAATTCGGCATAACCAACCGTATTTAAAGCTGTCAGATGTTTAAATTTTTCTAAACTTTTCGCTTCTTCCAACAGGCCTTTTTCCATCATAATGTCTACCCTCCTGTTGATTCTGTCATACAATTCTTCACGCGGCGCTTCAATTCCGATCCGGATCGTATTAAAATCTCTGGAATCCTGTGAAACAGCAATTTGTTCAGAATATTTTTTATTGGTCTGCCAAATAACATCAATTGCCCGTAAAAGCCTTCTGTGATTGTGAATATCTACCACGGTAAAATATTCAGGATCGAGTTCTTTGAGTATATCCTGAAGCTTTTCAATTCCTTCATTTTCGAAAATTTCCTGTAATTTCTTCTGATTTTCTTCATCAGCTTCCGGCAGATCATTAAGGCCTTCGATTACCGCTTTTTCATACATCATGCTTCCGCCTACCAAAATGACAACATCTTGATTTTCAAAAAGTTCATTGAGTTTTTTTAATACATCTTCTTCATACTGACCTATAGAATAATACTCCTCAACGGAAAGGTTTCCGATGAAATGATGCGGAGCTTCCGCCAGCTCTTCTTCAGAAGGTGACGCGGTTCCGATTTTCATTTCTTTAAAAAACTGGCGGGAATCGCAGGAAATAATTTCCGTATCGAAATGTTTGGCCAGATCAATGGCCAACCTTGTTTTTCCAATACCAGTAGGTCCTACAACAGAAATTAAGTTTTTCTTTTTCACACCGCTAATTTACGAAAATGGGTGGATTGTATTTTACCATAAAAGACACAAAAGAAAATCGTGAAAATATTCAGTTCATCAAAGTTCAAAAAAGCAGAATAAAATTTGCAAACTTTTGAATATTTAAAGTACACTAAAAATCTTTTGCTCCTTTTGCGGTTAAAACGGAATATAGTTAATACATACGCTTAAATGTTTATCTTTGTACAACAATAAAAAACTATGATTTTATCAATGACCGGCTTCGGTAGAGCCGAAGATGTTTTTGAAGGAAAAAAGATTACCATAGATATTAAGTCACTGAACAGCAAAAGCTTTGATTTGAATATTAAAATTCCTTTACGGTATAAAGAAAAAGAATTCGAGATCAGAAAAATTCTCAACGACAGAATTATCCGTGGCAAAGTAGACTGCTATATCAATCTTGAAAATCTTGAGGAATCTACAGATGTAAAAATTAATAAAAATTTAATTGAATCCTACATCAGCGAGCTTCGTAATATCGCTCCGGACGGCCCCGATTTCGAATACCTGAAAATGGCGGTACGACTGCCGGATGCCATTACTTCAAGACCGGATGAACTTTCGGAAGGAGAATGGGAAGCATTGGCTAAAATTGTACATGCTGCCGTTAACCGGTTTGAAGAGTTCAGAAAGACGGAGGGCAAGATCCTGCATGAAGAACTTGAGAGAAACCTGATGAATATTGAAAAAAGCCTTTCTGAAGTGATTCCTTTTGAGGAAGAGCGAATCATTGCCGTAAAAGAGCGTTATCAAAAATCTTTAAAGGAGTTTGAAAACGTAGATGAAACGCGTTTCTATCAGGAAATGGCATATTTTACGGAAAAACTCGATATTTCTGAAGAGAAAGTAAGGCTTTCGCAACATCTTAAATATTATAAGGAAGTGATGGATAATGAAGATTTCAACGGGAAAAAACTGGGATTCATTTCTCAGGAAATCGGCCGTGAAATCAATACCTTAGGTTCAAAAGCCAACCATGCCCAAATCCAGAAACTGGTAGTAATGATGAAAGATGATTTAGAGAAAATTAAAGAACAAACGTTAAACGTTCTTTAATTCAAAATTTAATATTTAAAATTCAAGGTTTTTGACAACTTTGAATGAAAACATATTTTTTGAATCATGTAATAAACTTTAAACCCAAAACTAAAAACTTTGAATAATAAAGTTATCATATTTTCGGCACCGTCGGGAAGCGGAAAAACAACATTGGTAAAACACTCGCTGGAAGTATTTAACGAACTTCAGTTCTCAATTTCCTGCACAACAAGACAGCCTAGAGGAAGTGAAGTTCATGCCGTAGATTATCACTTCTTAACACCTGATGAATTCAGGCAAAAAATTACGGAAGATGCTTTCGTGGAATTTGAAGAGGTGTACACCGATAAATATTACGGTACTTTAAAATCTGAAGTGGAAAAAATATGGAATCAGGGGAAAGTGGTGATTTTTGACGTCGATGTAAAAGGCGGAATTTCCCTTAAAAAATATTTCGGGGAGCAGGCTCTCTCGATTTTCATTGAACCACCTTCCATTGAAGAACTGGAACGCAGATTGATCACCAGAAACACGGATGATGCAGAAACCATCAGGACCCGTGTTGCAAAAGCGGAGGAAGAAATGTCTTATGCAAAAGATTTTGACAAAATTGTGATCAACAAAGATCTTGACGAAGCAAAAAGTGAAATAGAAAGTTTAATAAAAAATTTTATTGGAAGCTAAAAGAGGTTGATGATGGAAGCTGGAAGCTTAAGATGTAAAGTTTCAATTTCCACATTCCGATTTAATTTTCCATCTAAAACATTGAGGTAAATATGAGTACCGAAACATTAGAAAAAGCCAAATCCGCAATTCCGGTAAGAGGATTTCTGGATATCAAAGATATAGCAATTCCCCAGGGAGAAGAGCTTGTAAAAGCCATTCTTGCATTGAAAGAAGAGAAAAACGCGGTGATTTTGGCGCATTATTACCAGCCGGGCGAAATTCAGGATATTGCTGATTTCCTGGGCGATTCGCTTCAGTTGGCAAGACAGGCAAAAGATACCGATGCAGATATGATCGTATTCTGTGGGGTGCATTTTATGGCAGAAGCAGCGAAAATCCTTAACCCAACGAAAAAAGTCGTTCTTCCTGATACGATGGCAGGCTGTTCTTTAGCAGACGGCTGTTCGGGAGAAGGCCTAAGAAAAATGCGCGAACAGCATCCGAATGCTTTAGTCGCAACCTATATCAACTGCAATGCGGAAACAAAGGCTGAAAGCGACATTATTGTCACCAGTTCCAATGCGGAAACGGTCATAGAAGCGCTGCCGAAAGACCGTCCGATTATTTTCGCCCCGGATAAAAACCTGGGACGATATTTATCCCAAAAAACAGGTCGCGACATGATCCTTTGGGACGGAAGCTGCATCGTACATGAAGCGTTTTCTATGGAAAGAATTGCCCAGCAGCTGGCTGATCATCCTGATGCCAAACTTATTGCCCACCCGGAAAGTGAAGAAGCCGTTTTAAAACTGGCTCATTTTATCGGCTCTACTTCTGCCCTGCTTAATTATGTGGAAAAAGAAGACTGCCAGAAATTCATCATTGCTACAGAAGAAGGAATTCTTCATGAAATGAAAAAACGTGCACCTCATAAAGAACTGATTCCGGCATTGGTTTTCGATGAAACCTGCAATTGTTCAGAATGTTTTTACATGAAACGAAATACAATGGAAAAACTCTATTTGTGCATGAAATATGAGCTTCCAGAAATCATCATTGATGAAGAGTTGAGATTGAAAGCATTAAAGCCTATTGAAGCGATGCTTGATCTTTCTAAAAGTATAAAATAAATTAAAATGCCCCAAAATTAACTTTAGGGGCATTTTTTATTATTCCGTTCGTTACTTAAAGATCATTCGGCCCAGGAACATAACATTCTGAATTAATCAGGACACAGTTTCTGCAAAACTCGGAAAGGGCCCAATATTCATCACAAGTAAGATTAGAACCGGCAGGGCATTCATTACAATTCTTAGGACCTGCACCACCGTTAATCTGTTCTAACTTTCTTCTGTTTAATTTTTTTAAATTTTTCATAATAAATTGATTTGGTTCATTTTATAAATTTAATATTATTTCTGATACCTCCTAACCATCCTGAAAATAATTAACAAAAATATTTGCTATCCGAAATGTGCAAGGCGATAAAAGTTGGAAACCTGTTACTATAAATTGGGATTAAAGTTTAAAAAAGATAAAAAAAGTATCGGGATACACTATAATTCTGAAGAATTAAAACGATTTTTGCCTAAAATTAATGGAATGAGTAAAATATATCTTGAAGACGTAAAAATCTATGCCTATCACGGTGTTTTAGCTGAGGAAAATATCATTGGGACCTACTATATTCTGAATGCGGAAATCCATACTGATCTGTGGAAGGCAGCGCAATCAGATGATCTTAATGACACCATCAGCTATGCAGATATTAACGAAATTATTCATAATGAAATGAAAATCAAGTCTAAACTATTGGAACATGTAGCCGGAAGAATCATTTCAAAAATCCACGAAAAATTTCCGGAAATCTCATACATAAGGCTGAAAATTACCAAGACCGCTCCGCCGATGAAAGGTGAAATGAAAGGAGCAAGCATTGAGCTGGAAAAAAGTTTTAAGCCCGATCATTAAAATTTATTATTTTAGTTAAAAATTATTGCAACTTGAAATTCATTAAGATAATTTTCCTATTAACTTTTATCAGTATTTACGGACAGACGAATACCGTCAGTCAGTCTCCTGTCTACAATTTTCCGAAGGTAAGATCCAACATCACCATGCCGGTTACCATTCCGCTTTCTGAGATCAGCAACATGATCAATGCTTCTGTAAAAGATCTCATTTATCAGGATGATTCTTATACCGACAATAACAACGATCAGTTTAAAGTGAAAGTATGGAAAACGCGTCCTATGAGGCTCGTTGGCGGAACCAATCAAAACATCCTGATTGAGGTGCCTTTAAAAATCTGGGCAGAAAAAGGAATCGGGACTCTTGGACTGTATACGTATCAAAGCACGACTTTTGAAACAGTCATGTCTTTCAATACCTCAATCAGCTTAAAAAATAACTGGACGCTTGTTACCCAGACCCGTACAAATGGGTTCAGATGGGTTACAAAACCTGTCCTTGATTTCGGGAAAATACAGATTCCTATTACCTCACTGGTAGAAAAAAGCCTGGTAGAACAGCAGAAAAAATTCTGCACCACCATCGATCAGCAAATGGCCACTCAGCTGAATTTTCAGAATTATGCCGTAACGGCGTGGAATGTTTTTGCCAACCCTTTTCAGATTTCGGAAGAATATAATACCTGGCTGAAAATTACACCGATCAGCGTTCATATTACACCGTTACAGTTTTACGGCAACCAGATCAATACCAGCCTTGGAATAGATATCTACTCCGAAACCTATACCGGCAATAAACCTGAGCCTTCAGCGCCTGTAAAATCGGCTTCCGACTTCGGGTTTGTTTCTTCACTGGCAGATCAGTTCCTGCTTCAGACTACTGCTAATGTTCCTTTTACGGAAGCAACTGCCATTGCCCGGAATATGTTCCTGAATAAAGAATATGATATACGGGGTTCTTCGGTAAAAATTAAAGACATCAAAGTATACGGTGAAGACAACCGCGTCATGATAGAGGCGGAAACTGAAGGGTATGTCAACGGTACGGCATTTATTTCAGGGATTCCCGTATATGATGAGATCAAAAAGAAAATCGTACTTTCCGATACCAAATTTAGACTGAAAACTTCAAATATATTGCAGAAAACGGCAACCCTTCTTTTCCGCGGAAGAATTGTAAAAATGATTGAGGAAGAATATGGCATTCCCACGCAGGATCTTGAGAACAGCTCGAAGAAGAGTATTGAAGAAGCCTTTAACAAAGAATACTATAAAGGACTGAAAATGTCCGGAACAGTATTTACCTTACAGCCGGGCAGCATCCTGATGAATCCGTCAGGAATTACTGCCGTGATCGATACCAAAGCAACTTTAAAACTTATATTAAACGGAATTTAAAACTAATACCAACATGAGAAAATATTTACGTGTAGTTGATAATAACAGAGCTACAAAATGGCAAAGGTTTGCAGAGTACATTCTGGACAGAATATTTATACAGATTATTTTTTACGGTGCTCTTTTTATCTTTGGGATATTAAATACCATGATTTTTAATGAAAATATAGATGAAACTTTTGAAGAAGACGATGCAGGACTGGGGTTTGTTTTTATACTCATTTATCTTACCTACATATTTGCCTATTACTGCCTGATGGAATATTATTTGGGAAGAACACTCGCAAAGTATATTACAGGTACAAAAGTAATTAGTATAGATGGTAAAAAACCTACCTTCATGCAAATACTGGGACGGACATTTTCAAGAGTTGTGCCTTTTGATGCCTTATCCTTTCTGGGAGAAAACGGATGGCACGACAGCTGGAGCGAAACCCGCGTGATTAATATTAAAAATTATGAGACTGAAACCCAGATGAAAAGCGAGATCGAAAGCCTGGGCACAAAAGAAATCGCCTGAAAAATTTTTGTTGAATCAGATATTTTGTTATATTTGCACACCTAAAAATGGTAAAGACATGGTACTTTGGCCGAGCGGCTAGGCAGTGGTCTGCAACACCATCTACAGCGGTTCGAATCCGCTAGGTACCTCCAACCTCTCTAATCTCAGAGAGGTTTTTTTGTTTCTATATGCCCCATATCTCAATGAAGCATTAAAAAGTTTCCATAAAAAATCCCCGGGCTTAACCGGGGACTAAAAACTAATAACCATGAAAAACTCAAATTGATGAGCTATATATTCTAATCACTTAAATCCATCATTTATAAAAATAATTTGTCTTCGAAATTATATACGAGGAATTGATGAATACGGTTTGACCGAAAAGAGAATTTTACCTTAAATAGCAATAGCTCCCTCTCAGGAGCTATTATAATTTTAATGATAGCCTAATATTAACGTATAATCTTTTCTACATTAGCTTTTGCATTGTTAAAAGCTTCTTCTGCTTCTTCATACAATATATTGACTGATATTTCAAAGCCGCTTGCCATAAAAAAAGTAACATTCCCATCCATATTAAAACTAAGGAAACCAATATGATTCACGTTGATCACCAACGGCTTTCCCAATACCTTTGCTCCTTCAATGGAGTTCGGCTTCTTTACAGTGATAATGTTGGATGCTTTTACGTATATTAAGCCTTCTGATGTTGTTTTAATTATATAAGACACGTAAATAATTTTATGTAAAGATACGCATTTTAAAGAAAGCAAAAAAAATCCCCAGCCACGGCGGAGGATTAAATGAAAAAATTAATATTTAAGTGATGGTGTTTCTTTAAAAATATTCTCAGATCGCTCCGAGAATATTGTAAGTTCCTTTAAAGGGATTTTTTAATAGTTGCGTTTAACTATTCAACTACTATGCCAGGAATAAGAATGAAAAGTTAAAATTTTAATTAAGAATTGAATTTTCAATTAAAATATTTTTCAGCTGAAAATAAAAAAGCCCCTGAATAAACAGGGGCTAAAAACTAATAACCATGAAAACTCAATTAAACATGAGAATCACTGCAAATGTATAGATAATTTTCGTTAAAAGTGATGATTACGATCTATTAGTTATTTTTTTTGATCATTTATTTTTTTGTTTACATTTGTAAAAACCCAATGCCATGACATTCCCAAACGCCTTAAAACACAAAAAACTGATTCTTAAAAATTCAAGCGCTTTTACCAAAACTCTGTATGACTACGTTATTATACCTGCTATAGAAGAAGAGGGCAAAAAATATCTTGATGATTTCAGACAGTCCCCCACATCATTTACAGACGAAAGCTGTAAGCATTACAGCAGTAATTCTAGGTTTAAAATATATCTATACTGCAAAAGCTATAATTAAATAGTATTACTGATCAGGATGATATAGAGACAGTGTATGGTAATTAATAAAAAAATCCCCGTATTGCTACGAGGATAAAAACTAATAACCATGAAAACTCAAATTAAACATGAGTGACTGCAAATTTAAGCAATGTCTTACTTATAAAAGTCTTTTAACCGATTTATTTTATCAATTAACAAATTTTATCAATTATTTAAAAAATCTTTAGGCATTATTCTTTCAATAAAAACCTGTATAATAGAAAGTTATAAAGAAATAACTAAAGCGAAGAATTTAATAAAAAATTAAACAATCATTTAACAAATGTTAAAATTAAAGCATAAAAAAAGCTCTCATTTCTGAGAGCTTTAGTCATTTATAACATTTTTTATTCTTTGATGAATTTCTTTTGGGCAGTACCCTTGGCATCATCAATATCAATCACATATACACCATTGATGAGTGTATGTACATCAATCTTATTATTAAGGATAATTCCTGTAGAAACTATTTGACCTGTAGAATTGTAGATTTTATAATTTGCTCTGCTGCTGATGTTCTTCACATTCAGTATCGTTTTTACCGGGTTTGGATAGATCAGGATTTCGTCCTGGTTTACCGGATTCGGAACGATCGGCTTGGTGATTCTTACAGTATAGTCTTCCACTTCACCATTCGGAACCGTTGTACAGTTCACCGGAATACCGTCTTTCTGAAGCGCTACCCGCATTACAACATATTTGAAGTCTGTAAGGCTGATGAATGCATCTACAGGCACAGAGAATGTCCCGCTTACGGTCTGCTCGTTATTCGGTCCTGAAACGAAAACTCTTTCATTAATATCAAAATATCCGTTTCTGTTGAAATCGATCCATACAGCTACTCCTGCGGTGCTACTTCCTGAGATTTTTTTCTCAATGGTCAATTTATTATCAGAAGATCCCTGGATCAATTCAATGAACTTAGCAGTTACTCCTGTATAATCAGTATAGTTGGAAGCAACAGACTGGTTGATCATTTCCGGTTTTCCGTTTGGTGTTACCGTTACTTTTGAAATATACTCAGATGATGAGGTAGTAGCCGCCATCTGACAATACACTACTGTTGGTGTTGTAAATAAATAAGGTAAGGTATAGTTTCCAGCCGTTCCGCTACACACATTCGCCACCTGCATTTCATACTGAGTCAGCTCAAGAAGGCCTGTCAATATAATCGTGTTGGTATTAGAAGTTACCGTTGTCCAGCTCGGAATACCTACTTTTCTATATCTCAGCACATATGTTGCACCAGGGAAAGGATCCCAAGTTACCTGTGCCGTAGTAGTCGTAAGGTTGGTAATCGTTAATCCAGGAGGAGCAATTTCGCATGTTCTTTCCGTAGTAAATACTTTAGGATTAGACCAAGGATTCATTGTATTTTCATTATCACACATATTGGCGATCTGCACTTCATAAGTAGTGTACACATTCAATCCTGTAAGAGGGAATGTATTGGCAGGAGCTGCAGGCAAAGGAATGTTTGCACTCCAGCCACCGTTTCCGCTTCCTACGATTCTGTATCTGATGAAATAATGTGAACTTGCTGCCAACGGAGACCACGTAACCAATGCCGAAGTTGTAGTAATATTACTGATAGTAACATTCGGAGGTGTAGGATCACATCTTGTTGTAAATGTATTGTTGGAAGGCGTACCCTGATTCCCGTTACAAACTGCAATTACCTGTACTTCATATAATGTTGCAGATAAAAGGTTCGTTAATGTCGTTGTATTGGTAGGCTGCGGATAAGTTGCCGCTGCAACACTTGTCGATTGCCAAGGTGCACCCGTTCCCTGTGGTCTGTAGTTGATGATATAACTTGCACCACCGGTATCCTGCGGCCACGTCAATACAATTGAATTATGGGTTGGGGTGCCTAACGTTACAACCGGAGTTGCCGTGCTGCATACCCTTATATTAACATTATCAATTGCTACAGGAGGCTGATTTCCTCCCGATGAGTCGTTTCTCCATTCAAAAACAAGACGCATTGTCGTTCCTGCGAAACTTGAAATATTCAGGGCTGGGTTAAGAACAGTCTGCCATGTCGTCTGCTGATTGTAATTCCCTCCTATCTGTATTCTTCCTGTTCCGGCAGTAATCTGCGTTCCCGAAGTTGGCATGAATGTAGCCGGTACCAACCACACTCTCAGATAATCCCAGCTTGACTCCCCGTCTGCTTTCCAGTCGAAAGAGAAAGTAGCGGTAGCAGTACCGGTAGGAATTGTAATATCTCTGTACGCATGAACCACACTTGATGATCCTGTATTGTAAGCATTGGTAGTTCCGTTGGTATTGGAAATATAAAGTGAGTTCCCTGTATTTCCTGTTGCAGAACCATAAACCCATTTGTTAACCTGAGTTCCGTTGGTATACCCCATATCACTTCCGGTAGTAAACTGTTGTATATAAGGTAAATTAGCAGGAATCTGCGTTGTGGTAAAACTTGGTCCCGCTACCCAGAAACTTCTGTCTGACCCTGCACACACCGAACGCACCCAAAAATAGTAGGTCGTATTTGGTGTAAGTGGAGACAACGTTGCTGTAGTTGTTGCAGAAGTAGAAGTTGGTACAGTCGACGCTACAGGAGGCACATTCGTTGTAGTAAGGTAAATCTGATATCCTCCTACAGGTGCCGGTGACGGCGCCGTCCAGCTTATTGATGCTGTATTAGATCCTACACTTGTTACCTGTACATTTACCGGAACTTTACATGTAGGAATACTCAAATTAATATTATCGATGGCAATAGGAGGCTGTGTTCCCCCGGATGAGTCATTTCTCCATTCAAAAACAAGACGCATAACACCTCCGGCAAATGAGCTAAGGTTTAGTCCCGTATTGAAATAATTTTGCCATGTTGTCTGTTGGTTCATGTTTCCGCCAACCTGAATTCTTCCGCCTCCTGCAGTGATCTGAGTTCCTACAGTAGGTGTGAAGCTTGCTGGTACCATCCATACTCTTAAATAATCCCAGCTGGATTCACCATCTCCTTTCCAGTCAAACATTAAAGTAGCATCCGTTGTTCCAGCAGGAACAATAAGATCTCTGAATGCATGCACAACACTTGAAGAACCTGTATTGTAAGCATTGGTGGTTCCGTTGGTATTGGAAATATATAATGAGTTGGCAGGATTTCCGGTAGCAGAACCGTAAACCCATTTGTTAACCTGAGTTCCGTTGGAAAGCTGAAGGTCGTTTGCCGTAGAAAAATTCTGTGTATAAGGAATTGTAGCCGGTACCTGAGTGGTAGAGAATGAAGGTCCTGCTACCCATACACTTTTATCACTTGCGCTGCAAACAGAACGTACCCACCAGTAGTAGGTAGTAGAAGTAGTCAGTCCGCCAGGGCTTACTGAAGTTCCTGCGTTAGCCACCCCTACCGTAGCAGGTGTAGGTGCTGTATTCGTTGTAGTTAGATAATATTCGTATCCCGATCCCGGAGTTGGTGTAGGGGCTGTCCAGGTTAATGTAGCAGTAGTAGTTCCTACCGTAGGAACAGCCATACCGGAAGGCATAATACAGGTTGGTATGCTGATATTAATATTGTCAACCGCGATTGGAGGCTGAGTTCCAAAAATACCGTCATTTCTCCATTCAAATACAAGTCTCATGTTTGCTCCCGCATATGCAGCAATATTCAGACTGGGAGAGCTGAATGTCTGCCATGTAGATTGCTGATTAAACTCTCCTACCTGAAACCTTCCGGTCCCAGCGGTAATCTGAGTACCGACAGTAGGTGTAAATGTGGCGGGAACCAACCATACTCTCAGGTAGTCCCAACCTGACTCCCCTTCGCCTTTCCAGTCAAATGAAAAGTTGGCAATAGAAGATCCTGCAGGTATCGCAATATCCCTGTAAGCATGTACCACACTCGACGAGCTGGTATTGTAGTTGTTAGCAGTCCCATTATTATCTGAGATGTAAATAGAATTGCCTGGATTTCCGGTAACAGCACCATAAAACCACTTATTTGTAGCCGTCCCGTTGAGGAGGGTAAAATCATTGGCGGTATTAAAGTCTTGTGAATACGGTAATGTGGCAGGTGTTTGTCCATAGACATCCGGTATGGCGCCTAAATTTAACAAACACAGAAGAAGTACTATAAAAGTAGAAATTTTCTTCATAAGTTATCATTTAATATTAATCATTGCAAATCTAATTCGTTTTTTGATAATATAAAGCATACAACAGAATATTTTTTATAAAAAATGAGCAATATGTCAATATAGAATTTATCAAAAATAATATTATTTTACTTTAAAGGTAACGCTCTTTTCAGATTTTTATTATACTAAAGGAGAATTATATGACCTGGCATCATCAGATATGATTTCTAAAAAAATAGGGCCCCACAAAGGAGACCCTAAAAACACAAATGATGAAAAAAAATTTTTATAGAATCAATTAATTTAATTCTGTTAGTAAATATAAATACCGGACCATTTAAAATTTATGACCGAAATCACATTTCAATACATTTATATTCCATTACATTATAAAACTGCTGAAATCATATAAAAGCAAAACTCCTCAAGGGTCGTGAGGAGTTTTTAAAAAGGGTATATGGGGTCTAAAAAAGTGTCTTATCTCGCAGAATCTGATCTTGTACCTGAAGAATTCTGAGTTCCTCTGTTTGATCCTGTATTCTGGTTAGGATTTGTGGACTGGCTGGTGGTTCCGCTTCCCTGATTCATCGCACTGTCTCTTACACTGGCCGTAGTATCCATAGATGTTCCGGTTGTTGCATTGTCAGAAGACATGGTTCCTGTAGCAGTAGAATCCATTGAGTTGTTTTCATTCTGCGTTTGTTCCTTCTTGCAGCTTACAGCAAAAAGACTTGCTCCTAGCATTAATAGCATTATTTTTTTCATATGATAATTTTTGGTGTATGATGTTGAGTCAAAATTATACACAAAAGCCAAACAATAATATGAGTGAGATCATATTATCGTGATTTATTTGATTTTTTTTTAATTTTTCCGTGTATACTATTATTTAACAACAGTTATTCTTCCCACACAATAGGAATATATACCGTAATATAACCGTCAGCATCAACCTGGTCTTGGGAAACAACGCCTGTTACTGAGCCATATCCTACCCAGCCGCCCTGCCCCTGCATGGCTGTAAACGTGTAAGTTCCGGCAGGAATTCCCTCATAATATTTAGGCAAAGACTGGAAACCTCCACCTGCATAGGTTTCAAAAGACTCACCGGTAACGGTGTTGGTAGCAATAAAACTTCCGATGTCATAGCTTCCTGATAGCGTTTTGGTTCCGTTTTGCGATACCAGTCCGTAACGTATTGTATAGGTTTGGCTTTTAGAGGCTTCTTTTTTTTCTACAGGAGCTTTGGTATCCTGCATCATCAAGTCATCGTTTGATGAACATCCTGTGATTACTGCCACCAAGATAGGCAGCATGAGCAATTTACATGTTGTCGTTTTCATATTAATATAATTTGGTAATGGTAAAATTAGTTATTTTTATATTAATTCAACAACAAGAGAAAATTAATTAAAAGTTATATCTGTTATGCCTTTATTAATGCAGCTTATGTAATTATTTTAAAATATTTTTAATATTTTTTCTAAAATTTTAACATTACTTAACTAAATATTGGCGCCATAATTGGAAATACCATATTATTAAGCTGGTCTTTGGACCCTATTAAAATTTGAATTATGAAAAGTATAGTGTTAACAGGATTATTATCAGTTTTTGTACTGACAGCCTGTAAAAAAGACGATCAGGTAGCCGAAAAATCTCTGGAACAGCAAAAAATGGAATTCCAGATGAGACAGTTGGAAATAGAAAAACAGAAATTGGCTATTGAAAAGGAAAAGATAGCATACGAATCGCAGAAAAAAGCAGACAGTATTGCTGAAGTACAGCAGGCTAAAACGGCTGCAGCGAATTCAAAACCTCAGGTAATTAAAGAAACGCATACCGTTTACAGAGACAGACCGAGCTCTAGTTCAAGTAGCGGCACTTCTGCCAACAGCGGAACCACTGCCTCTCAGGGTACTACCCAGAAAAAGGGGATGAGCGAAGCTGCCAAAGGTACTATCATTGGAGCTGTCGGCGGGGCTGCATTGGGAGCAATTGTTAACAAGAAAAGTCCGGGTGCAGGTGCTGCCATTGGTGGTGTAATCGGTGGTGCCACAGGATATACACTAGGTAGAGCACAGGACAGAAAAAGCGGAAGAGTACAGCCACGTTAATTAATTATTTTTCACGATAACTTAGAAAAGATTGCTTATTTTTAAGCAATCTTTTTTGCATGCTCACGATTCTTCTTTCTGCTGTTATTCTGATTCCAGTTCTGATGGGTTGGGGAAACATAACCAGTGCAGTATTAAGATCCTGCATAAGCGGAATGGCAGGAAAAATATTGTCAGGAATATTAGGGGTCAGCATTGTTTTTACAATTCTGGCATTTTTTCACCCATTGAATATCTATATAGAAATTCCTGTATTACTAATAGGTCTTTTATTTTTTTTTAAAGATCATTTATATAAAGAATTGTCCGTTTTTTCTAAAAGAGATTATGGACTAATCCTGATGATTGCATTAATCATTGTGTTTTGCGGATCTTTTTATCCTTTCGTTTTAGATCATTTTGGTTATTATATCCCAACAATAAAATGGCTTACCGAATTTGGAATAGTAAAAGGTATTTCAAATCTTGATCTCACGCTAGGACAAATGTCTGTATGGCATATATTTCAAGGAGGATTTTCCAATGTTTCAGACCCTTTTTTGAGAATAAATGCGATACTGCTGATCATTTATACATTATATATTGTCGAAAAAAAAACCTGGGTACAGTTGGTGTTTATACCGGTCTTGTTATTATTTTCACAGTCGCCGAGTCCGGATCTGCCGGTGATTGTTTTTTCATTAATTATTTTAAATGAAATTATAAAGAAGACCGCACCCGCTCCTTTCCTATTTTGCTTATCGGTTTTTGCTTTTACCATTAAGCCTACCATGATCTGGCTTCCGGTCCTCAGTCTTTTGTATTCCGTTTTTATTATAAAATCAAATTTAAAAAAACTGATTCCGGGAATTGCTGTTGCTTTCCTTTTCTTTATCAAAAATATATACACCTTTGGTTACCCTGTTTTCCCCGTTTCAATACTGGATTTTGGAGTATCCTGGAAACCAAATCCTGAAGTTTTAAAAATATCTTCCCGGTTTGCCATCCAGAAAACATATGACATGCAATATTCATATGAAGAGATTCAAAAATTTTCACCATTTGATTATATTAAAAACTGGTTCTTCCTCAAAGGGATCAAGTCAAAAATCAACATCCTTTTTATAATAAGCCTAACGGCATTTATTATTTTCACCCTATTTAAAAAGAACAGAATTACTACTTTGATCTGTATTTCACTAATTATTAAAAGTATCCTGGTTCTGCTTTTTTCAGCCCAATACAGATTTTTTACGGATGTATTTTTCGCAATATTCTTTATCTTGTTGATGGATTATTTCAACAAAAAAACATCAATGGTCATATTTTCTGTTTTAAGCATTGCCGTTATTAGCTTTCTTTCTCTACCAGCTATACTCCAGACTTATGTTCCAAGTTTCCGGCCGGGAAGTTTCATGGGGAAATTTGAAATGAAACAATTATACGAGCCATCCGAATATCATTATAATAAATTTCAATCCTACAAAATCGGAAATTTACAATTTAATATTGCTAAAAAATATCCGTTCAGCTTTGACACTCCGCTGCCTGCCATTTCAGAAAGTTATCTGTATAACGATGTAAAAGCCGGAATTTTTCCTCAGCGCATCGACGAGAAAAATATAAGGAAGGGATTCGTGTGGAAAACATTAAATGATCAGGAGAAAAAAGAAGCCGGAAAGATCATCAATTCTATCAACAATTCGTATAAACAGAAGTAATCCCAGATTATTTTTATCTGAAGAAAAAGCTGTAAATTTGTAGTATGTTAAATACTTTAGGTAATCTTCTCAGCCTTACAACATTCGGAGAAAGTCATGGCCCCGCTTACGGAGGAATCATTAATAATTTTCCTGCAGGATTAACGGTAGATTTCGATAAGATCCAGTATGAACTGGACCGCAGAAAACCAGGCCAGTCTGCCATTGTAACCCAAAGAAAAGAAAGTGATACGGTGAAATTTCTTTCGGGGATTTTTGAAGGAAAAACAACAGGTACTCCTATTGGCTTCATCATTGAAAATGAAAATCAGAAATCAAAAGATTATGATCACATTGCCAATTCGTACCGACCAAGCCATGCTGATTTTACATACGACCAAAAGTACGGATTAAGAGATTATCGCGGCGGCGGAAAATCCTCTGCCAGGGAAACCATAAACTGGGTGGTGGCAGGAGCTTTGGCAAAACAGCTTTTATCGGATATCGAGATTAATGCTTACGTTTCTTCCGTAGGCGACATTTTCTGTGAAAAACCTTATCAGGCGCTGGATTTTTCTAAAACCGAAAGCAATGAAGTACGTTGTCCGGATGCAGAAACTGCAGAAAAAATGATCGAAAGAATTAAAGAGATTAAAAAGGAAGGGAATACTATCGGCGGAACCATTACCTGTGTCATTAAAAATGTTCCGGTAGGAATCGGAGAGCCGGTTTTTTCGAAACTTCAGGCAGAGCTCGCCAAAGCGATGCTGAACATCAACGCTGCAAAAGGCTTTGAATACGGAAGCGGTTTCTGCGGTGCGAAAATGACAGGAAAAGAACACAACGATCTTTTTAATGAAGATTTTACCACCAAATCCAATCTTTCGGGAGGAATTCAGGGGGGAATCTCCAACGGAATGGATATTTACTTCAGGGTAGCCTTCAAGCCTGTTGCCACGATTTTAAGACCTCAGGAAAGCGTTGATAAAGATGGAAACGCTGTTACTGTAGAAGGAAAAGGACGCCATGATCCGTGTGTACTTCCGAGAGCTGTTCCCGTAGTAGAAAGTTTAGCCGCTTTTGTTCTTGCAGATCTGTTTCTGATTAACAAAACAAGAAATATCAATCAATTTTAAAACATAAAATTTTTAGTAATGGAAAATTACTGGGAAAAAGCCATCTCTTTCGAAGAGTATCTGGAAATAGGAAAACAGCGACTGGCAAATCCTGCCAATCAGCAGGAAGCTGATTATAAACAATATTACGAACTAGGCCTGCAGAGAATCGACAGGACTTTGAAAAAGTACATACCTGATGAAGAGCAGTTAAAAGAACTAGCATCCAAAAATTTTGACGGGAAGATTTTAATTATTTCCGAAGTATGGTGCGGTGATGCAAGTGCTACTGTTCCGGCTTTGGTTAAATTTTTCGAAGGCAGAAATGAAGTACGTATTTTCTTAAGAGACAGTGATAAAAGTTTAATCAATCAGTTTTTAACAAACGGAACGGAATCAATCCCTAAAGTCATTATTCTGGATAAAGATTTTAAGGTTAAAAATTCATGGGGACCTCGTCCGAAATTCGGGACAGAATTATTAATGAAATATAAAGCCAATCCTGAAGTGTATACCAAAGACCATTTCTATAACGATCTACAGGTCTATTATGCTAAAAACAGAGGAAAAGATGCCGTTCAGGAAATTCTGGAACTGTTATAATTTTAATCGCTAATTTTATACACTCATTTGTCATTCCGTCGGAATCGTAGCAAAAACTTATTTTTTACTGAGATTGCTGCGGTATGATAAAAGCCCTATAATTTTATTAAAATTAAAATGAAGAAAAATCTAATTTATCTTGTCCTGATCGTCATTATTGCTGTAATTGCTTTTGTTCCCGGTGTAAAGGAAAAATTGCAGGACACCTTCTTTCCTATTGCAACTATTGAAAATGCGGTTCATGTAAGCGAAGAAGATTACGATATCGATCTGCAGGGAATCAATGTTCCGAGCACTAATTTGAAAGCCTTTAAAAATAAAGCCGTATTTCTGAATTTCTGGGGCACCTGGTGTCCGCCGTGCAGAAAAGAATGGCCATCCATCCAGAAATTGTACGATACCCGGAAAGACCATGTGGATTTCGTTCTTATCGCAATGAATGACCAGGAAGATGCCGTAAGAAAGTTCCTTAAAGAAAACAATTACACGGTTCCCGTCTATATCGCTCAAAGCCCGATTTCCGAAAAGATACTTCCGAAAGTGTTTCCTACCACTTACCTTCTTGACAAGAATGGAAGAATCATCATTAAAGAAGATGCTTCAAGAGACTGGAATACAGAAACCGTACATCAGTTTATTGATAACATTATCAAATAATTTTTAACGTTCAGTAACAGGCTATTGGTACAGAATTTGTCAATTAAGTACCGTTGTAGAATTATTAAAATGAAACACAAAATGAAATATTCAAAATTAAGTCTGGCAAAAGAAGCCATCAATCACAAGGGATTTGTGAAAAAAATTCCCGACATCTTCAGAATGGTAAGAATGTGGAGGAAGGGAGAATACCCGATGCGGTCCATTGATATTATTTTGCCGCTTTTAGGAGTATTGTATATTATTTCACCGATTGATATTCTTCCGGAAGTTGCCGTTCCTGTGATTGGTGTGCTGGATGATCTCGCAGTTTTATCACTCACGATACCAAAACTTATTAAAGAAGTCGACAAATTTTTACTGTGGGAAGCCGAGCGCAAATACAATACAGACAACACGAAAGTAATCAACGCAGAAATCATTAATTAATAAAAACATCCTCTCCGGATGTTTTTTTGTGGTTACGGAGAAGGATTAGTCTAAAAATTTTTCTTAAAAAATTTCACTATTTACCTACGAAGTGAAATTCACAATTGACTTTCAACATCATTTCCTTAAATTTGCAAACATCTAATAAAAAATAATGGAAAGTAAAAAAGAATTCTTTTTAGAGTGTTATAAACTGGGCATCATCAAATTCGGAAGATTTACCTTAAAAAGCGGTATCGAAAGTCCGTTTTATGTAGATTTAAGACCTTTGGCTTCAGATCCGAAAATCTTGAAAAACTTAGCCAATTATTTACTGGATATGCTTCCTTTAGATAATTTTGATCTGATCTGCGGAGTTCCTTATGCTGCACTTCCGATGGCCACAGCAATGTCTCTTGAAAGCTATATTCCATTAATTATTAAAAGAAAAGAAGCTAAAAATTACGGTACCAAAAAACTTATTGAAGGAATTTACCAGAAAGGGCAAAACTGCCTTTTGGTAGAAGATGTCATCACTTCAGGGAAATCTTTGATCGAAACTATTGCAGAGGTTGAGCAGGAAGACATTAAAGTAGCTGATATTGTAGTGGTTCTGGACAGAGAACAAGGCGGAAAACAACTTCTGGAAAGCAAAGGGTACAGAGTCCATACCCTTTTCAATATATCGGAAGTATGTTCTATTCTTTGGGAAAACGGAGAATTATCTGATGATGAAGTAAAAAGAATCCAGGATTTCTTACTTGGAAACCATATTCAGTTTGAAGAAAAAACAAGAGCTTCCTATGAACAGAAACATCATACGGCACAGCATTCCGTTTCTAAAAAACTATTAGAAACAGCACTGGCAAAACAATCAAACCTTATTGCTTCTGCCGATGTTACCACCACCCGGGAATTATTAGATCTTGCCGAAAAGGTTGGCCCTCATGTAATTGCTTTAAAAACGCATATCGACATTATATCTGATTTCGAATACGAAAAAACAATTACCCCTCTGAAAGCTTTGGCTGCAAAACATAATTTTTTGCTTATGGAAGACAGAAAATTTGCAGATATCGGGAATACTCAGGAACTTCAGTTTACAAGCGGAGTATTTAAAATTACAGACTGGGCAGATTTCGTAACCTCTCAGGTGATCGGAGGGTTTGAATCATTAGACTGCTTTAAAAACGTTGGGGTTGTCGCGATTATAGGAATGTCTTCAAAAGGTGCTTTAACGACAAGTGCTTACAGAGAAGAAGCCTTAAAAATAGCAGCTTCGCATCCCAATGTTATCGGAGGCGTTTCCCAGAACCAGCTTCCTGAAGAAATGCTGTTATTTACGCCAGGCGTCAATCTTGCAGATTCCGGTGACGGAAAAGGGCAACAGTACAATACTCCGGAACATGTATTTAAAACACTTCATACCGATTTCATTATTGTAGGAAGAGGAATATATCAATCTGAAGATCCGGCTGAAGCCGCCATTCTTTATAAAAACTCAGGCTGGAATGCCTATCTGAACTCTTTGGAAAAAAGTATAACTCAAAGTTAAATTTATTTTGGCAGACTTCTGTAAAATAAGTTATATTTGAACTTAATCACGGGTAATTGAGAAATATTTTCATTGGTTTTGCTTTGTTTCTGGGTGTTGTAGAAATTGCAGCACAGAAGGACAGCATCTATATTGAGGCAAAATTGTCTTCAGATAAAAAAATATTAAGTGTAAACCAGGAAGTGGTATACCACAACAATTCGGAACATACCCTCAATACGGTAAAGCTTTTGAACTGGGTTTCTGCTTACAACAAAAGAAATACCTCTCTTGTCTACCGAAAGCTCGAAGACCGGAATACAGATCTTCACTTTGCCAAAAAAAATGAGCTGGGAAAATTAATTAATTTAAATATTCAGAGTTCCGAAGAAGAAATTCCGGTAAGCAATATTTCTGACGAGAATTTTTTTATCCCATTAAAAAAAGCCCTACAGCCCGGAGAACAGATAAAATTAAAACTGCGGTACGAAATTCAGCTTCCTGACAAAAAATTTACAGGATACGGAACTTCAGATAAAAACGCAGCATTAAAATATTTCTTTATTGTTCCGGATCGCTTTGATCCGGACAATATTTCCAAAAGAGATTACCATGATATTGAAGAATCTGTAAGCTTCAATACGTACTGGACGGTAAATTTTGACCTTCCGGTTAACTATTTTATTGAAAGTAATCTTCAGCAGTTTCAGATGAACTCATTCAGAGGATATCTTGATTCTGATCCCGAATTCCTTATTTCGCAGAATGAATATCCTTCAATTACTGTAAACAGCGATGACATCAGAACTGAAGTAAGATTCGGTTACAATCTGACACCCGAAGAAAAACAGAACCTGGAATTTTATCTTCCGCTTCATCTGAAATTCATCAAAGACAGGATCGGTATGGTTCCTCAAAGAATTTTCATTTCCGAGAAATTCAGAACGAAAGAAGATTTCTTCGGAAATAATGATATTACCTTCTGGAAATTCAGATTTCAGCTCTTTACGGATGCTCAGAAAACAGATCTTGATTATTTCGGGATTGTAGCGAAAAAAGTCTTAGATGAAAGTGTTATTACCGATAAACAGAATCACCATTGGTTTAAAAACGGATTAAAATCTTATCTTGAAATCCAGTATTTGAAAAAGTTTTATAGTGATACCAAATTATTAGGCAGCCTGCCCGAAACCAAAATTTTCGGAATGAAGCCTTTAAAACTTTTTTATGCTTCCGATGTAAAGCTTATCGAACGGTACGGACTGGCCTATCAGTACATCATGTCCCAAAACCTTGATCAGAAAATCGCCGAGAAATATGCAGTTCTGAGTAATTTTAACGACATGGCCATCAGCAGTTTTGAGACCGGCACGTTATTCAATTATTCGGCTGATAAAATGGGCTATGAAAATTTTGACAGCCTGGTACAGAATTTCATTGCAAAAAATACGGATAAGGAAATCAATCCCAATGACTTCATCAAAGAGTTGGCAGAAAAAGACAAAAGAACAGCTTATCTCTCTGATTTTTTAAAACATAAAAACAGAATTAATTTTAAACTTAAAAGATTTCAGAAAGAAGGTGATTCTCTGCACATAAAGGTTACTAAAAACACATTCTCTAATATTCCGGTAAAACTGGAAACCGAATCTAAAGACGGTGATAAAAAAGAATATTGGGTAGATACCGAAATCAGTGAAAAGACAAAAACGGCAACAATTCCTGATAACAACACCTATAAAATTACACTGAACGACAATTATATTTTCCCGGAAGCCAATTACAGGGATAATTTTCTGTATGCAAAAGGATTTTTTTCCAACATGAGAAAAATTAAGCTGAAACTGATTAAAGATATACCGAATCCGGAATTCAATGAAATCTACATCAGCCCAAGGGTTCGTTTCAGCAATACCTATGATAAATTTTTAATTGGTTTCAACTTTAAGAACCAGTCTTTTTTTGACCAGAAATTTTTATATTCATTCACCCCCTCTTACAGTACGGGTACGGGAAAACTTACCGGTTCGGGAGCGGTTGCCTATTCTTTTCTTCCGGCCGAAAGTATTTTCAGAAGCCTGACCTTCGGTGTTTCGGGATCTTATTTCCATTATGATTATGATCTTGCCTACCGTAAAGGTTCCGTTTATTCTAATTTTAACTTCAGAAAAAACCCGAGAAGTACTGTAAGCAGGAGCGTCGGAATTTCTTATAATTATTTTGAAAGAGATCTCAGCCCTCTGATGATTGCCAATAATGATTATGACAAATACAATCTGTGGAGTGTAGGTTATGGATACAACGACAGCCAAAGTATTCACGAAAAAAGCCTTGGCATAAATACCCAATGGATGGAAGATTTTCATAAAGTAATGGCAGAAGGCTTTTACCGATGGGAATTTGCACCCAGACAAAAACTCAGTGTACGTCTTTTTGCAGGATATTTCGTTAAAAATAATGCCCGAAACAACACTTTCAATTATGGAATCTCAAGGGTTTCGGATTACTCTTTCTCCTATAATTTATTAGGTCAAAGTGCCACCGGAGGAATTCTTTCGCAACAGTATGTTTTGGCAGACGGAGGGTTCAAATCTTTTATTCCGGGAACCGTCAACAAATGGATTACTTCTGTAAACGTAGATACCAGTGTATGGAAAATTTTCCATGTATATGCAGATGCAGGATTGTATGACAATAAAAACCAGCCTACCAAGTTCATCTGGGACAGTGGTATCAAAGTAAGGGTGATTCCTGATTTTCTTGAAATCTATTTTCCGGTACAGTCATCATTAGGCTTTGAACCTGGATTCAAAGATTATGGAAAGCGTATCCGCTATACCTTGATTCTTAATCTCAACTCCATTATTAATGCAGCAAGACGGGGTTGGTATTAAGCCCTTCTATTTAATAAAAAATGCCTCAGAAATTATTCTGAGACATTGGTATTTTAGATGGTATGAAATTTAATCTTTCAGTATTTTTTGAGAAACCGGTTCATTATTAATGGTACCCGTTACGATATAATTTCCTTTTTGAAGTTCATCCACATTTAATGATTCATTCTCTCTTACAGAGGCCGTTTTCACAACCTGTCCCATCATATTATAGACTTTCACGTCTTTTACATCAGTGCCAAAAACAATTTCACTGTTTTTTACAAAAGTATTTTTAATGAAATTGGCACGTACACCGTTTGAGGATATGTCACTAACCGCTAAAGTTCCTCCCTGCGGCGTTGGCAATCCGATGGTAAAATCCACATTATTGTTGTTGGTATCACCTGAAACTCTTGTAATAGAATTCAGGATCGTAGGTGATGGAGCACTCCCCGCTCCTTCGTACTGATTTGCCGTTCCGTATCCTACAAAATCTAAAACATTGGACGCCATAGGACCCGTTACCTGAGTTGTGTTGCTAGCTAATGCAACTTTTCCGGAAGTAAGCCCTATCCCTAGCCCGGCACCAACAATCGGACCGGAACCATCGAAGTTCAGTACTACATTAACTATAAGGTTCGGATTTACAAGATTGATAATCCCTCCTCCATCGCCACCTTCCTGAATCAGGTATGTCTGTCCTGGATTTAAAGTGATTGTAGGTAAGGTATGATACTGAGTAAATGCTCCGGTAGCAGAACCGTACTGAATTGTAGCTCCCGTTAACGTAGCCGTTGAATTACCGATGTTTCTCAATTCTATGAAATCATTCGTTAAAGTGGCACCTAAAATCCCACCCCCTGTGTAAATTTCATTAATTACAATCTGTGCGTAAGAAAACGCCGTCATCGAGACAAGCCCGATAAAAGTAAATGCTTTTTTCATAATCAAGTGATTTATATGTTAACAAAATATCAACAACATTAATGCCAAAAAATTAACCATATACCACATTTTTTACGAAAAATGTATTTTATTTTGATTTTTTAGAATAAAAAAAACCACCGAAATAGTGGCTTTATATTAATTTTAAAAAATTAAAATTAGTCTTTTAAAATCTTTTGAGAAACAGGTTGATTATTTACTGTTCCTGTTACAATGTAATTTCCTTTTTGTAATTCAGCAATGTTTAAAGATTCATTTTCTTTTACAGAAGCTGTTTTTACAACTTGCCCAAACATGTTGTACACTTTCACATCTTTAGCCTGAGCACCGAAAGTGATTTCTTCATTTTTAACAAAAGTATTTTTAATGAAGTTTCCTTTAATTTTAGATAAATCAGCAACAGCTAGAGTTCCTGAAGAAGGTGTTAATGAAAAATCATCTACAGCATACATTCCATCACTACCCGTTTCGTTATTATCCGACCATCTGATGAAAAAGCTTGTGCCATTTGCAATATTTAGTCCGCTAATTGTAAATGACTTTGCAGCTCTGTTTGCAGCTAAATTACCATCAACGGCAGAATTTGTATTATCAGATGTTAAAATTTCAACCAGATCTAAATTGGTTATCGGTGTCCAAGTACCTGTATCTAAACCTGTAGCGTTTGTACTGAATGCAAATGGGACTGTTTCCACAACGGAATTGCTACCTGTTCTCCATTGTTCTTCGTTAAAAGAAATAACAAGACTTGTTATAGTGCTTCCTGTATTATTTGTAAACTGTGCTCCAAAAGCCGGCACTGTTGCACCTGATGCTAATGTCCCAAGTGCTCTATCAGTTGATGATGAAGTCCCAACATTAAAAACTGCACCTGTATTTGAAGTTCCGTCATTTACAACCAATGCTAAAGATTGCCCTGCTGTACCAGTTCCTGATGCTCTGATAGCACTCCATCCTGTCGGATATGTAGTCGTTGAACCCATTCCATCGAAGTTCTGAGTGTAAGCTGTCCCCATTGAAGTTAAGCTTATTTGTCCAAATGCTACTGCTGAAATCAAAACAACAGCTAATGAGTAAATTTTTTTCATGACTTTAAAATTTAATTATTAATAATTTACAGCCCAAAATTACGCCATTTTTTTATCATGATACAATAATAGGGTTAATTTTTTGTTAATAATAGTAAAACCCTTTCTATAAACAATTTTTGAGTATTTTTACGGATTATTTTTAAAAGCTTGCGGAATTACATTCTGATATTCACGATGTTTTGCATGGGCATTTTCTCAGGAAATGCACAAATATTCACCTGGAAAAATCCCAATCTTCCACAAGATAGTATCAAGCAGGACAGCATTAAACAGGACAGTATTCTTGCCGCCAGATTCGAACAGGATATTTTTGCCAAAGACACGATGGACTTCGTCAAAACCAGCAACCGAATTATTGTTGATGAAGCCGTTCTTGCAAGGAATGATAAAAAAAGATTTCTGGGCGAACTCAATTCTAAAGGTTCCATTATCCGGGGAATTACATTCGGTAACAATCAGGGCCAGTCGGTACAAAGCTCCATGGATCTGCAGATCTCGGGAAGGCTTTCCAAAGATGTGACGATTCTTGCGAGTATTTCTGATCATAACTTGCCGATTCAGGCGGACGGATATACTCAGACGCTTGAAGAATTTGACAAAATTTATATGCAGCTTAATATCAAAGACAAGTCTATCCTCAGAGCCGGACATCTTGATCTTGTGGAAGCCAAAAATTATTTTGCCAAATATCAGAGACGAAGCATGGGTCTGGAATTTCAGACGGAATTTGGGAAAGATAACAAAACATTTGTAGATGTCTCAATGGGAGTTGCACGAAGTGAATTCCACAGAATCCGTTTTCAGGGAGTTGAAGGAAACCAGGGACCTTATAGGCTTACAGGAAAAAACGGAGAACAGTTTATCACCCTGATCTCCGGATCGGAACAGGTATTTATAGACGGTATTCTGATGAAACGCGGAGAAAACCAGGATTATATTATCAATTATAATACGGGAGAAGTAACATTTACCAGCTTCCGGCCTATTTTCCAGCAAAACTTTATTACCATTTCCTATAATTATACCAACAGGAATTATTCAAGATATTTGTTTACCGGAAAAGTTGAGCATAAAAGAGAAAAACTAAAGCTCGGACTTAACTGGTTTATGGAAAATGACAATAAAAATGCTCCGCTGGCATTGAATCTTTCTACGGAAGATCAGCAAATCCTTGCCGATGCAGGAAATAATCCGAACCTGATGTATGCTCCTTCCGGTGTTATTGCCGAATATGATGTCAATAAAATTCTTTACCGGCTTGTTCAGAATCCTTCGGGAAATTATTATGAATTTTCAACAGATGCAACCCAGACTCTTTATACGGTTTCATTCACGTATTTCGGAGCCAATCTCGGAGATTATAAAATAACACAGACTACCAATAACGGAAGGGTTTTCCAGTATGTAGGCCCGAACATGGGAGACTATCGTGCCGTAAGAAAGCTTCCTTCGCCTGAAAAATCGCAGGTATATTCATTCAATTCCGAGTATCTTTTAAAAGACGGAAAAATAGGGGCAGATATCTCACTGAGCAATTATGATGTCAATCTTTTTTCTTCGAAAGATTCTGACCAGAATATAGGATATGCATGGAGGGTCTTCGGAAACAAAACTTTCACCAAAAATAGCTGGAAAGGAACACCTAATTTTGAGTACCAATACATCGACAGACAATTTCATATTTTAGACAGGATCAATGATGTGGAATTCTCCAGGGATTTCAACCTTGCACAGGAGTTTAGCGGAAGAACACAGAACAGGTTTATCTTCAGCTTTTTAAATAAATGGAATAATAAATCTACCCTTAATTACAGAATCAATTATCTTGATGAACAGGATTCTTACAAAGGAGTAAAAAATGATCTGGACTTCGGCTGGATCAGTGGTAAGTTTTTTACCAAAGGAAATTTATCATACCTGAATACCAACGCTATCCTTCAGGATACCAAATTCATCAGAGGCGGCGCTTCTACCGAATATACAGGAAAAAGAGGAAGCTGGGCCATCGGCGGAAGCATGGAGCATAATGAAAAGAAATACAATGACACTCAGCTGATGGATGTCACGAGCTTCAGCTGGAGAGAAATTTTTGTGCAGAAAAAAATCGGCGACAGTACCCGTACAAAACTGCTTACAAAAGTTTATATGCGCGCCAATGACTCGGTACGTGACAACAGGTTGCAGAGAATGAATAATATTTTAGGATTCATGGCGGAAAGCCAGCTTATTAAAACAGAAAAAACAACTTTAAACGCTCTTCTTCATTACCGTAAATTTTTCTACCAGAATCAGGATGTGGATGCTTCCCGAAACAATGATTTTGTAGTGGGAAATATTCTTTATAACCAGCAGCTTTTCAGAAACGGCATGAGGCTACAGGCTTTCTATGAATTGGGAAATGGACAGGAGGCGCAGAGGGAATTCCAATATATAAAAGTAACCGACGGGCAGGGTATTTATAAATGGACAGATTACAACGGCGACGGCGTTCAGCAGCTTGACGAATTTGAAATTGCAGAATATTCGGATCTGGCGCAATATATCAGGATTTACACCAATTCCGTACGGTATATTCCTTCTAATAAAAATAAAATTCAGCTGGCGTTATTTGTAAACCCTTCTGTTGTTTTTAATTCTGAAAACAGATTTCTGAAACGCTGGAATTTTAATATTTCACTGAATTCCCAAAACTCATTTTATAAAAAAGATAAGGTTCTTGTGCTCAATCCTTTTGAGAAAAGTGATGACCAGATCCTGAAGAACCAGAATATTCTGGCATCTGCACAATTCAGTCCTACGGAAAAATCCGGATGGAACGGAAACTATCGTTTCATCTCCAATGACAACCTCATCAATGCGAATTTCAGCAATGAAGAACGGGAGCAGATTTCCCATTTTTTAAATATCGGATATTGGTTTAATAAAGAATTCAGGATCGACTGGGAAAATTCGGTACATGATATCCGGAATTCTTCACAACTATTTGCAACCCGGGATTACCGCCTTAATAATTTCGAAACAAAACCGAAAGCGACCTATAAATTTACTGATGCTATCCAAGCTGAGCTTTCTTCAGCTTTCCGCCAAAAAGACAGGATTGATGGTGAGGAACTTCTCAAAGCTTTTGATGTCACCGGAACCATACAATGGGAGCGCAGAAAAACGTCCATCAGAGGGAACTTCTCTTTCATCAATAATAATTTTACGGGAAATAATTTCAGCATTGTGGGCAACCAGATGCTTGACGGTCTAAAGCCGGGAAAAAACCAGGTTTGGAGTGTATTCATTCAGCAGGCACTTAATTCTTTCATTCAACTTAACTTAAATTATGAAGGAAGAAATTCCGGAGACAGAACTATTCATATCGGAAGCATGCAGGTAAAAGCGAGCTTTTAATTCTTTTTAATTTTATTAACTTAAAATATTATTTAGATTAATAATTTCAACCGTTTCTTTATTAATAACAAGATGTAAATTATAAATATACTATTTGTATTAATAAATTCAACCAACCATTTAACAATCAATAATATATACCAATCCAAGCAACAAACTTTCATATTGTTTATTTATAATTATTTTATATTTTCGCATAATAAATAATAAAAAAACACATGAGAAAAATTTTATTTCTTGGGTGCGCTTTCCTGGCACACAGCTTAAACGCACAATTACTTTTAAATGATGATCTCAGCTCCTATACAGCAACTCAATTAAGCGGACAGGGAAGCTGGACAAACAGCTCAAGTACTTACGGAGGAGGTGCCTGTGCCTCATTCGGATGCAGTAATACCAAGGTGGCAGCATTTGCCCAAACTTATACAAACTACAGTTCCGCTACAAATTCTGCAAAAACTATCCCTGACCAGGATGCCGTAGGAAGAAACTTCACACCAATGGCTATGCCGGCCGACGGTACTACTTTTTATTTTTCTTTTTTGGTAAATGCGAGTGCCGTACCTGCAACAACACCTGGAGATTTCATCAGAATACTGAGCGGAGGTGCTTTCAATACAGCAATCAGGATTGCCTTTCAGAATGCAGCAGGCGGCTTCAAAGTAGGTGGATCGAAAAATACAGGCACCAATACTTATTCTACCACAGTATTACCTCTTAACACCACGCATTTAGTCGTGGTAAAATACACCTATAATGCAGGAAGTACAACAGATGATGTAATGTCTATATACCTCAATCCTTCATCTGCAACAGAACCTACAACAGCCGATCTTACCATTTCCAGCGGAAGTGATTTTGGAAGCACATTAAATCTGGACCGGTTTCAAATAAGAACAAATACAACCAGTATTCCAACAGCTAACATTACATCATTTAAGGCCGCTAAATTGTACAGTGACCTTTTCAATACAATCTTGGGAACATCCGAAACAGCAAATGGTAAAAAAGAACTTAAAATACTTGAAAACCCTATAAACAGTTCACTGAAAATAGCATTACCGGAAAGCTATAACAGCAAAAAAACCGTTGTTACCATTTTCGATACGGCAGGAAGAAAGGTTTTCAAGGAAAGCTATTCAGAAAATATTAATGTTACTTATTTACAAAAAGGTGATTATACGGTTGAAATTTCAGATGGCAACCAAAGGTTTTCTTCTAAGATTATTAAAAAATAATTATTGATAAACACAGAGCTTATTTCAATAACAATTGATAATAAATCCTTTACTCAGAATAAAGGATTTATTTTTTTGAAAAAGTTGTAAATTTGCAGCATGATAAAAATTGGCAATATAGAACTGCCGGAATTTCCGCTTTTATTGGCACCCATGGAGGATGTAAGCGATCCGCCATTCAGAAGATTATGCAAAATGCACGGTGCAGACCTGATGTACTCTGAATTTATTTCCTCAGAAGGGTTAATTCGTGATGCGATTAAAAGCAGAAAAAAACTGGATATCTTCGACTATGAAAGACCTGTGGGAATTCAGATCTTTGGCGGTGATGAGGAAGCAATGGCCATGTCGGCAAGAATTGTAGAAACGGTAAATCCTGATCTTGTTGATATCAATTTCGGTTGTCCTGTAAAAAAAGTTGTCTGCAAAGGCGCGGGAGCCGGAGTTTTAAAAGATATAGATTTAATGGTTCGTCTTACCAAAGCGGTTGTACGCTCAACAAGCTTACCGGTAACCGTTAAAACACGTTTAGGCTGGGACAGTACTTCCATCAATATTGATGAAGTAGCGGAACGTCTGCAGGAAACGGGGATCAAAGCATTGACGATTCATGCCAGAACGCGTGCGCAGATGTATAAAGGCGAAGCAGACTGGGAGCATATTTCAAGAATCAAGCAAAATCCAAATATTGAGATTCCGATTTTTGGAAACGGGGATATTGATTCTCCTGAAAAAGCATTGGAGTACAAACAGAAGTACGCCTGCGACGGAATTATGATCGGAAGGGCTGCTATTGGGTATCCATGGATTTTTAATGAAATTAAACACTTCTTTAAGACCGGAGAGCATTTGCCTGCTCCAACTATCGAAGACAGATTACTGGCTGTTCGCCAGCACGCTGAATGGAGTGCAGAATGGAAAGGAGAACGATTAGGATTGGTTGAAATGAGACAGCATTACAGCAATTATTTCCGTGGTGTTCCTCACTTTAAAGATTTCAGAAAGAAATTCTTAGAAGTATTTACTTTAGAAGAAATGGATGCGCTCATTAAAGAAACTCAGGAGTTTTATACAGAATATTTAGCGCAACAGGCATAAAATAAAAACCATCACTATAAAGCTGATGGTTTTTTTATTACTGTTTCTTTTTTGAATTAATACCCTTCCGAAGCTGACTGATTTTTAATTAAAGCCAAAGCGGAGGAAGTTCCTATTCTTTTTACTCCGAGGCTGATCATTTTTTCGGCATCTTCCGGGGTTCTTACACCACCGGCAGCCTTTACGGGTAATTTTCCTGCGTTATCAAGCATGATCTTTATCCCTTCAAATGTAGCACCGTTTGGTTTCCCTTCTTTAGTTTCATAAAAACCTGTTGAAGATTTTACGAAAATTTTAGGCCAATCATTTTCTGAAAAGTTTTCTTTTGCCCAGGTTGAAATATTTTGCGTAAGATCGGCGATTTGTGCATCTGTTAAAGCGGCAATTTCGATGATCCATTTTGCTACCTTATGATTTTGCAGACACAGCGTGGTGCACTTTACAAACTCATTTTTTACCAGATTTAAATTTCCTTGCAGGTAAGCACTGTAATTGATGACAAAATCCAGCTCGTCTGCTCCGTCTGCTATTGCTTTCTCAGCTTCTGCGAATTTTTCATCTACGGAATACGTCCCTTCATGAAAACCGATAACCGTTCCTACTACAACATCTGAATTTCTTTCCTGAATATATTTTTTAATTTCCGAAACATAATCCGGCCGGATCATGACGGCAAAAATTCCGTTATCGATCGCCTCCTGTGTAAGATCTTTATCTTTCTGTAAAGTTTCTTCAGCCGAAAGCCCCGATTGTTCGGGAGTCTTCAGATACGTTGAATCCAAATATTGAGCAATGTTCATAATGTTTATACTTTCAGTTGTCTGTAAATACCCTGCTCCAAAGATATGAAAGTTTCTGTTCTTGTCACGCCTTTCAGTTTCTGAAGTTTGCTGAGAATCTGCATAAGGTGATCATTGTCTTTGCAGAGGACTTTCAGGAAAATGGTATAATTTCCTGTAGTATAGTGTGCTTCCACCACTTCATTAATTTCTTTTAAGGCTTTTACCATATCAGGATAATGACTTGGCTTGTCGAGGAATACTCCTATGTACGAAATAACTTTATATCCTATCTTTTTAGGATTAAGAAATGAAATTGAATTTTCAATCACTCCTGCCTGCTCCAGTTTTTTAATTCTCTGGTGAACCGCAGTCGTTGAAATCCCTACTCCTTTGGAAATATGGGCGAGAGACGTTTTGGAGTTATCCATCAGCATGTAAATAATTTCCTTGTCGATCGAATCCAATTGATAGCTTGTGTTGTCTGAATTTTTCATTCTCTACTAATTTATGTTTTCACATTTGTTTTACACTTTACCGAGTGTCACATAGACCGGAAAATGATCGCTGTAACCGCCCAGGTATCTTGTTCCGGAATAGGTACGGAACGGTCTTCCCTCAAATTTTTTGTCACGGCTGCTGATTTTTTCGCATCGGAAAATTCCGGCATTTTGAAAAGAAAGGATACCGTCATCTTTAAAAAAAGATTCTGACAGCATAATCTGATCAAACAACAGCCCGGATTTGTAATGAAAAGTAGAATAATTTCCTGTAGAAAACAACTGCTGAAAAGGATTTTCCAAGACCTTTTCCTGCGAATTGCCATAGAGAATTTTTACTAAATTTTCATCATCTGGGTTTTCATTAAAATCTCCACACAGAATTACATGTTCACCTGCATTTACAAGATTAAGAATTCTATCTCTAATTTGATTGAGTATAAAGATTCTTTTAGGCCGGTTTATATCTTTTTCCCGCTTAGAGGGAAGATGGGCGGTAAAGACATTGATGACCTCTTCTTTATACTTCAGCACTGAATACAGCACGTCTCTTGTAGTATCGTAGTTTTCTGTGTTTTTATTGTTATTTTCAAAGAAGAAAGTAATAGCTTCAGAGTCTATCAATTCAACTTTATTTTTATCATACAGCAGGGCCACATCAACTTTTCTTTCATCCTTGGAATTGTAATGTACAATACCATATTCTGAATTAAACGGCTCCAACTGTATGAGATCTTCCAAAACTTCCCTTCCGGAAACTTCTGAAAGACCGATAATAAAGGGGAGAAAATCATTCTGCTCCTTTATCAGCTGAAAAACGTGTGCAATTTTATGAAGCTTATTTTTATATTTTCTTTCATCCCAGTTCTTTAATCCTGAAATGGTAGGATCAAGTTTGTGCCTGGGTTCAGGGTCTGGCAAAAATAAATTTTCAACATTATAAAAACTAAACAGCTCCATCAACACGCTTTTCTAATTATTAAAATTTTCATTTTAACTTTCAGGATGTAAATTTATTATTTTATTTAATAAATCATTAATTATTTAATAAAATTTTTGCGCGAATTTTATCTCTAAACAACTAAAATTAAATAAAAAATTTAAAATTAAAAACAACAAAAAACTAAAATTATTAACATTATTCCTATTTACATCATATTTTTAAAAATAATTTAATAAACATAGTCGCGAAAATCGAGAATAAAATTAATAAAAAATGTTATTTTAATTAATATTTTTAAATAAAACTTATTTTAAATAAAATAAAATCCCGATATTAACCTAAACAGCTAACATAAAATCTTTAAACAGTAATAAATTCTACAATTTTGTCTTTTTAAAGTAAATCAGGACGCTTTTCTTTGGTAATTCTTACGGCTTCATCATGACGCCATTCTTCGATCTTCGCAAAATTTCCGCTTAGAAGAATTTTCGGAACTTCCAGTCCTTTATAAATTTCCGGCCTTGTATAAATAGGAGGTGAAAGAAGATCATCCTGAAAGCTATCTGTCAAAGCACTTTGCTCATCATTCAGAACACCTGGAAGCAAACGGATCACTGAATCCGCAAGCACACAGGCCGCCAGTTCGCCACCGGTAAGCACATAGTCCCCGATAGAAATTTCTTTTGTAATATGCAGATCTCTTACACGCTGGTCAATACCTTTATAATGACCACACAAAAAGATGAGATTTTGTTTAATGGAAAGCGTATTTGCTATTTTCTGGTTTAAGGTGATGCCATCCGGTGTAAGATAAATAACCTCATCATAGTCCCTCTGTGCTTTTAGGTCAGAAATACATTTATCAAGAGGTTCTACCATCATGACCATTCCCGCACCGCCACCATAAGGCTCATCATCAATCTGTCTATGTTTATTAATCGCCCAGTCTCTGAGGTGATGAAAATGCACTTCCACCAGTCCCTTATCCATTGCTCTTTTTAAAATAGATGTTTTAAAAGGGCTTTCCATCAGTTCCGGAAGCACGCTAATAATGTCAATTCTCATTGTAAAGTTTCGTTTTTCTTGTTAGGCGAAATGATTAATCTTAAGGAAGAATCTTTGTTGAAATAGCTCCACATCCAGTTGAAGAATACGGCAAGCTTATTTCTGACGCTCAAAATTAGCATTAAATGTAAAAACATCCAGAAAAACCACGCCAGAAATCCCTGAAATTTGATGAAAGGCAGATCTACAACCGCTCTGTGTTTCCCGATGGTAGCAAGAGAACCCTTATCTTCATATTCATATTCTTTCCAGTCGGATATATTTCTCTTTAAGAGATTTTTACCTAAATTTTTCGCCTGGGTAATTGCTACATTTGCCACCTGAGGATGTCCCTGAGGATATTTTGGAGTTTCCATATAAGAAATATCTCCGATGGCGAAAATATTGTCGTAGCCTTTTATTTTATTGTATCGGTCTGTAATATATCGGTTTCTGATGAGTTTTTCCTGAGGAAAGCCATTCACCACATTTCCGGTAACACCTGCTGCCCAAATAACATTATTGGAAGGAATCGTTTTCCCGCTTTTCATGTACACTTTATCGCCATCGTAATCAGTAACATATTCCTGACTTAAGAACGTTACACCGAGGTCTTTTAAGTACTCCTCAGATTTATTCTGCGCTTCGGAGCTCATCACGGCAAGCGGTTTTTCTGTGGAACTTACTAAGATAATCTCAAGGTGATCAAAATTCATGTACGGATAATCCCTGGGAAGAATTTCTTTTTTCATTTCGGCAAAAGCGCCGGCAAGCTCAACGCCGGTAGGTCCGCTTCCTACAATAACGATATTCCAGTTTCCGTCATCACTTCTTCTTTTCTCCAGGATCAGTTTCTCAAAAGTCATCAGAATATGGTTTCTGATACTGATAGCCTCCTGGGTATTCTTCATTCCGAAAGCTCTGCTTTCTAGATCTTTGTTTCCAAAAAAATTGGTTTTACAACCTGTTGCGATTACTAGCTTATCGTAACTGAATTCCGCTTCATCGGTAATTACCTTATTGTTGACGGTATCAATCTCTTTAACTTCCGTAAGCCGGAACTGAGTATTTCTGGAACGCTGAAAAATCTTTCTGAACGGAAAGGAAATATTGGAAGGTTCAATCCTTCCACACGCTACCTGATAAAAAAGAGGCTGAAACATATGATGGTTTACCCGGTCCAGAACAATTACTTTTTTATTTTTATTGTTCAATTTTTTCGCAAGTTGCAGTCCCGCAAAACCTCCTCCTATGATGATGATCTTTTCGCGTGTTTCCATAGTACACAAATTTACTGATTTATTTTAGCATTTAGCAGCGAAAAAAGTTAGTTTTGCAAAACTTTATGCCACATAAAAAGTACAGCAAAAAAACCGCCAAAAGGATTCATACAACCCGACGGAAGAACTATTTTTTCCGGCGCAAAGTCCTGTTGGCAATCCTTCTGCTTGCACTTATAGGAACAGGTTTTTACCTGAAAAAGACGGTGAGCTACTATTATGCCATGTACTTTAATAAATTCGTACACCGAAAACTTCACAATACAGAAACTGAAACAGTAAGAATACAGAAAATTATCTCTGATAATCTTGATAAAACGTACGGTTTTGATATTTCTCATTATCAGAATAAAGAAGATATCAAATGGGACAGCCTGAGCATCGGAAACAGAACTATTCCGCTGGAATTTGTGGTAATGCGCGCAACTATGGGAAACCGCAATGCAGATAAACATTTTGATGAGTTCTGGGAAATCGCTAAAAAACAGGAACTTATTCGCGGTGCATATCATTTTTACAGGGCAGATGAAGATCCGGTAATGCAGGCGAATAATTTTCTTGAAAATGTAAAACTGGAAAGCGGCGACCTTCCTCCTATCCTGGATATTGAAAAGATCCCGAAGCGAAAAACCAATGAAAAACTTATTGAAGACCTTAAGGTATGGTGCCGGATTGTAGAAGAAGCTTACGGGAAAAAGCCTATTATCTACACGTATTATCACTATTATAAGGATTTTCTCAAAGGCGAGTTTGATGACTATCCGCTTTGGCTGGCCAATTACAACGATGTACCCGCTCCTTCCCCTGATTCGGAGTGGAATTTTTGGCAGTTCACGGAAAACGGAATTGTTCATGGAATCAATACAAAAGTAGATTTGGATATCTACAACGGAAGCTCCTGGTCTTTAAAAAGACTGACGTTGGATTAGTTTTCATTCCTCAAATTTGCTGCTTAAGAAATGGTTGCTTTTTAAGGTTTGGCTAAAGCCAATCGAAGATATTACATTTACAAACGGGCTAAAGTCCATTGCTATTCATGAAAACATGTGACTTCTGTAAACAAATTAAACATCACTTAAACGGTTTCCTTTGAACCCATTCTGTTTTGGGAGAAATAAATGAGAAAAGAATTTTCATGAAAGAATTAATTATGAAATTATTGTGTTTAATCAGACCAAAAATCTCAGTCGGTTCGGCTCCGACTGTTGATTTTATTTCTAAAGCTGTTCTTCCGAAAACAATTCTTTTAAATCGTTCGGTAATGCCAAATTCTACCATATCCAGAAGCATATTGAGATAAATTTGCTTTTCTTTCTGAAGCTCTTTATCATAACCTAAAAAATAAGTATCAACATCGGTGTTATTTATAATCAGGGTATAAAAGCCAACAAGCTTCCCCTCTGAAAAATATCCGAAAATTCTAAAATTTTCCGCTAAATTTTCCTTCATTTTTTCAAAATGATTCCCTGCCAGAAAAAATGTATTGAAAGAAGCGTTATCTGCTACGTTGTGGTAAAGATCATTCATATTCGGCTGATATTCCTTTACCAAGTCTAACTCTAGTTCCCGCTTTTCGACGCCCTGCAGTTTCTTTTTTGCAGCCCTTGTCCTGGACCTGTATTTTTTTGAAAAATCATTGATATAATCTTCAAACGTCTGCCAATTTTCCCGTATATTTAGTTTCATATTGGGCTGTACTGAAAACCGGAAATATGCCTTAAATTCTTTTCCTTTAAATTGTTCGGCAAAAATCTCCTGATAGTCTTTAAAAACAATCAAAGATGTTTTTCTGATTTGACTCTGCATTTTATTAACAGTCGTATCCAAAAGCATAAGGACATCTTTTACAGAAATTTTTGAAAAATCAAAATAAAATCCATTCTGTCCTGTCAGCATATTGTTTCCCAGAATCATAACGTCTTTAATAAACAGTTGCCCAAAAAAGCTTTTAAGACTCCAGCCGGAACTATCTTTCATAGATTCTTTATATCCTATGAAATCAATAAATTGAAACAGAGCACCTCCAACGAGTTCATTACTTTTATAAAATCCAACCATGAAACACTCCATATTAGCAGGTAAGGAAGCCTGAAGTGCACGAAAATAATTTTCCGAAAGCATGATATTACGATCTCCGACCGTTGAAGACCAACACTCCGGGAAATCTGCATCTGCAGTGTATATTTTTAAGTAATATGACATAAAAAAGGCTACGCAAAAGTAGCCTTATATTTAATTTTTCACAATTATTTTTGTGTCATCCAATGAAATCCATCTACGGCATACCATCCGCAAATAATACCTCCCATAATGGTAATAGTCAGGGTCCAGTATCCTGCATTAATCATTGTATACTTCCACGATTTCCTTTCAAACATAGCATTAATGGCAATAACAGGAAATACAAACATAAATCCCGTCATGAAAGAATGCAAGGCGCCATGTCCAAAGGACCGGTAAGCCATTCCGTAGTCTTTCATAAAGGCATGATAAGATTCGTTGGCGTTCATTTCGTCGCCGCCAATCATTCCTAACGCTCCCATCTGATGAACTACAACAAACTGCAGAAAATAGGCAATAAGCAATGAAAGAATGACAGAGAAAACGAATACACCCATCATTTGCCCTTTCATTTTATCTTCAGACAGTCCGGCTTCTTTCATCCAGATGGTTCCGAAAATTTTTGGATGATACCATACAAATCCCATAATCAGAGGGATAACAGAAGCAGCTAACACTGCCCAAAAGTTGATTTGCACCATTGTTATATTTTTAAAGTTACAATAATGAATTTACAATAAAAATCAATTCAAAATAGTTTTAAATTAAAAAAAATAAGCAATCAATTTAAATATCACAAACATTAACCCATTTAATGGAAAATAATCTAAAACGAAGCTTTTTCAATTATTAATTTAAACTTTATCAAACTTTACCCTTAACTTAAGTTTATCAATGGTTCTAAAAATTTTATGCCTTTAATTTTTGTACTTTTGCTGCTCAATTTTAAGCTAATCAAAGTACCACTTTCATGAATTACGTTTCTGCAGAAAATCTTACAAAATCTTATGGCATCAAAGTTTTGTTTGAAAATATTTCCTTCCACATCAATGAAGGTGACAAGATTGCCATTGTTGCCAAAAACGGAAGCGGAAAATCTACCCTGTTGAAAATCTTAATGGGCAAGGAAATCGCAGACAGCGGAACGGTTATGATCAATAAAGATATCCAGGTTGTACTTTTTGATCAGGAAATCGATTTTAATCCGGATCTTACCATAGACGAATTTATGATGGCATTAGACTCCGCACCTATTTTAGCATTAAAAAACTATCATCAGTCGCTTCACTCCACCGACCACGATTTTATTGAAAAAGCTTTAGCAGGAATGGAAGCGCATAAAGCATGGGATCTGGAAAATGAAATGAAGCAGATTCTTTCCCAGCTTAAAATCACCGATCTTGATGCTAAAATGGGAACACTTTCCGGTGGACAGATCAAACGTGTTGCTCTGGCAAAACTTTTAACTGAAACAAGAGCTGAACATCGCCATACCTTACTAATCATGGATGAACCAACCAACCACCTTGATGTGGAAATGGTAGAATGGCTCGAAAATTACCTTAATAAAGCTAAAATTACACTTCTTCTGGTAACGCACGACAGATATTTCCTGGACAGTGTCTGTGATATGATCTGGGAGATGGAAGACAAAAACCTGTACGTTCATAATGGTTCTTATGCTACTTATCTGGAAAATAAAATGATCCGGGAAGACAACCTCAACGCGACCATCGACAAAGCCAACAACCTTTACAGAAAGGAACTTGAGTGGATGCGCCGGCAACCGAAAGCCAGAACCACCAAATCCAAATCCAGAATTGACGCCTTTTACGAAACTGAAAAGGTGGCCAAAACAGACACTTCTAAACAAGGTCTTGAACTTGATTTTGAAATGAAAAGACTGGGTAATAAAATTCTTGAACTCAAACATATTGATAAAAGTTTCGGCAACAAAGTTTTATTGAAAGATTTCAGCTATTCTTTCCAGCGGGGTGAAAAAGTGGGCATTGTGGGAAAAAATGGTGCCGGAAAATCTACCCTTTTGAACATTATTCAGGGATTTGAAAAGGCCGATCATGGTGAAATTGAAACCGGAGAAACCATTCATTTCGGGTATTTTTCACAAAAAGGACTTACCTATAAAGAAGATGAAAGAGTGATTGACTTCATCAAGGAAGTTGCAGAATATTATCCTCTGGCTAACGGAAAAAGCCTTTCGGCATCACAATTCTTAAGATTGTTTTTATTTGATGACCAGACACAGTACTCTCCTATCGCAAAGCTTTCGGGTGGCGAAAAGAGAAGGCTGCACCTGATGTATATCTTATATCAGAATCCTAATTTCCTGATTTTTGATGAACCGACGAACGATCTTGACCTGCCAACCCTCACGGTTTTGGAGAATTTTCTTCAGCAATTTCAGGGTTCACTGATTATTGTTTCGCACGACAGATATTTTATGGACCGTATTGTGGATCATATTCTGGCATTTGAAGGCGATGGAAAAATTAAAGATTTTATAGGAAATTTTTCAGAATACAGAGAGGCTAAAAGCAAACAGGACTCACCCGAAAAACCGGTTGTACAAAAAACGGAACCTTTAAAAGATGTTTCTCCAGCCATATCTTCTCCTAGCGCAGTAAAAAAGAAAAAGCTTTCTTTTAAAGAGCAACGCGAACTTGAGACTATCGAAAAAGAAATGCCTGAACTGGAAGAGCAACGCAAAAAAATTCTCGATCAGCTTAATAATGAATCTGACTATGAGAAAATTTCAAAACTGTCCGACGATCTGGAAAAGATCTCAGAAAAACTGGAAGATTATGAGATGAGGTGGCTTGAGCTGCAGGAAATTTTGGGTGAAGGGTAATGGTCTGAGCGAGATAGCGTTTTAGGGTAAAAGTGATTTTTATTAAACAACTAAAACCCTAAAACTCTAATATCCCATTACAGGTAAACTACTTTTTCAGTATTTGAACTTTCCAATGCCGCATCAATAATCTTCATATTCCTGATGATCTCTTCTGCGGGGGAAGGCAATGCATATCCGAAAACGATAAATTCGTAAATCTGCTGATAGTAATTCATATAATTTCCAGCTTCACTGGAAGTTACAACTCTTTCGGTTTCTTTATTATCATTTAAAAAATTCAGAATTCCGTCCGGCTCTCCAATAGGCTGAGTCCATTCTTTACCATATTCAGGAATGGCTCCTGACGCCAGTTCATTTTCCTGATTGTCTGTCCTTTCCTGAAGGAAGCTTCCTTTTTCTCCATGAATGGCATAAGCATAATGTGCTTCTTTTGTAAACACTGAAGACTTCAGCCTTACCCTTAATTCATCAGGATAATATAAAATAATTTCAAAATAATCATTGGCAAAATCTTTCCCTTTCATGGAAAATACATCGGCAAATAATTTTTCCGGGAACCCAAAATATTGGGTTGCCTGATCGATCAGGTGAGATCCTAAATCATGCAATGATCCGGAACCTGTAGCGTCAGGATTTTCTTTATGGGCCTTTCCGCTGGGTTCGGTACGGAATCTGTCGAAACGGATTTCAGCCTCTTTTATACTCCCGAGTTTACCTTCATTCATAATTTTCTGGACCTGAAGATAATCACGGTCAAATCTCCTGTTCTGATAAACACTCAAAAACAGCCCTTTTTCTTCTGCCAGCCTTACCAGTTCTTCTGCTTCGGACACATCCACCGTAAAAGGTTTTTCAACAATTACATTTTTCCCTGCCTCCAAAGCCATTTTTACATATTCAAAATGAGTCTGAACCGGCGTATTTACCACTACCAAATCGATGTCTGCATGCTCAAGCATTTCTTCTACAGAGCGATAAATGGTTGCTTCAGGATATTTTTCCTTAGAATCTTCCTTACTTCTTTCCACAATAGCCGACAAAAAAAATCCCGGATGTTCTTTTAAAAAGGGAGCGTGAAATATTTTTCCGCTCATTCCGAATGCACAGAGCCCTGTTTTTACCAATTGCATAATTTATTTTTTACCAAAGTTATTCATTACCCTGCAATATATCCGCCAAATCTCTATTCTGATTTATCTAAAAAATGACAAATATCACTTATTAATTTTTATTAATTCTAAATAATAATATACATTTGCACTTTATTTAAAATCACTCTAAATAATAAGCTATCATGAATAAACAGCTAGTAACCTTAGGATTATTATTCACAGCCTTGTCCTTAGGTGCACAAATGAGAAATACGGAAGCTGATACCATTAGGATCCAGACCATTGAAGATGTAAACCTTCATAAAACAGGAAACCCTAATAAGGCCAGACCATTATCTACAAAGTCTAACCTTACAATAATGGAAACACCGCAGCCTATTGCCATCGTAACTCATGAAATTATTGAGCAGCAACAGGCGAAGCAATTGAGTGACGTTATTAAAAATGTGAACGGGATTTATCTAACTTCTGCACGGGGCGGATCCCAAGATAGCTTCGGAGGACGCGGTTTCACATTTGGAAATGATAACATTTTTAAAAACGGAGCAAGAGTAAACAGCGGAGTTTTTCCCGAAGTTACAGGACTTGAAAGAGTTGAAGTTTTAAAAGGAGCAAACGCAATGCTATATGGAAATGTCGGGCCAGGCGGAATTGTTAATCTAATTACAAAAAAACCAAGATTTGAATTCGGAGGCATGGCAGGATTCAGCGCCGGAAGCTGGAATTCATACAAGCCAACAATAGACATTTACGGACCTTTGTCAAAAAATATTGCTTTCAGAGTAAACGGAGCTTATGAATATGCTGAAAGTTTCAGAGATCTTGTAGAATCCAAAAAAAACTATTTTAATCCATCCTTTGCTTTTAATATTAGTGATGATACACAGCTAATTGTAGAAGGTGATTATTTATACCATACCTTTACACCTGACTTTGGAATAGGAAGTGTCACAGACAATGCTACCGGCATATCGAGATTGGCAACAGAAGTAAGCAGAAACCAATTTTTCGGAACAAATTGGCAGTACCAGACTAACCAGCAGGCTACGACGGATATCATTCTAAACCATCAGTTTAGTAAAAGATGGGCATTGAATGCAGTAGCATCTTATCAGAATTATACCAAAGATTACTTTTCTACAGAACGTGTACAGTGGGCATATGATTCATCAAAAAACAATTTTGATCCTACCTGGAGCAGACCTTTGGGAAGAAACTATAATGAACAAAATTACACTTCTTTACAGATTAATGTAAATGGTGAATTTAATACAGGAAGCATTAATCACAAAGTTTTATTAGGTACTGATGGAGATTACGGCCAGGCAGATACATACGCTTATAAAATTGACGCCAATACTCCTGTTGTTTTATATTTAAATAATCCTTCAACCTGGACGAATGAGGGGCCTATGCCGAATGCAACAAGATCTTCAAGAAACAGAATTAATACAAAACGATATGGTTTTTATGCTCAGGATTTAATCAGCATTACAAAACAATTCAAACTTTTAGCAGGCTTGCGTTGGTCCAGCATACAAAACGAAGATACAAAAGTTAAAAACTTTGCAACAAATCTGGAAACACCAACACCAGATAGCGGTACTAAAGAAACTGCTTTTTCTCCAAAAGTAGGTTTGATCTATAATCCTGATGAAAATCTATCTGTTTTTGCAACCTATACCAATTCATTTGCGCCTAATACAGGATTTGATGAATCCGGAAGCGCATTGAAAGCGTCTACGGTAGATCAGTATGAAATCGGCATCAAAAAAAATCTTTGGAATAATGCAGTGGGGGTAAACCTTACAGCTTACCAAATTGTTAATAGAGACACTTACACAGCACCATACTTACCGTCAGGAACAGTAGCATTATACAGAGTTTATGCAGGAAGTGTTAGAAGCACAGGTCTGGAACTAGATATCACAGGAAATCCTACAAAAAATTTATCCTTAATTGGAGGTCTTTCTTACAATAAAACAGTTTATACGGATACCCCGGAAAATGGTTTTATCGAAAACCAGAGACTTGTAAGAACTCCTGCCCTTACTGCTAATGCATCTGTATTCTACACATTTACAGAATTTGCTAAAGGACTTAAAGTAGGAGCAACAGCATTTTATACAGGCGATCGAAAAGCAGGATGGAATGATGTAAAAGGCCAAAAACAAGCAACAAGAATGATTGATATAGACGGTTTTACAACTGTAGATATAAGTATCGGCTACGAATGGAAAAAATTCATGATCCAGGGAAGAGTAGGAAACCTGTTTGATGTAGTGAACTATAATGTTCATGAAAATTATTCGGTAAACCCGATCACTCCAAGAAATTATTATTTCACATTAACGTACAAGCTTTAAAAGACTAATACTATTTTTTCATAGAAAGTGGGAATTGCATTTTTGCGGTTTCCACTTTGAAATTTAAAAACAAAAACTACATTATGGATAAGATTAAGGACACAAGAAGTTTCATGAGAATTACCCACCGTTATCTGGGCTATTTCCTGGCCGGCATTATGGCAGTGTATGCAGTAAGCGGCATTTTGCTGGTGTATAGGGATACTGATTTTCTTAAAAAAGAAAAAAAATATGACAAAGTAATTGAGAAAAACCTTGATGAAAAGGCATTGGGCAAAGAATTAAGAATAAAAAATTTCGAGGTTGAAAAAACCGAAGGAACCGTTTTAAAATTTAAACAGGGAACTTATGATGCCGCCACAGGACAGGCAAAATATTCAAAAAAAGAACTGCCATTTGTTTTGGATAAAATGACAAAACTTCACAAAGCACAATCAAAAGACACCCTATCTCCATTAAACACTTTTTTCGGGATTTCGTTATTCTTTTTCGTTATTTCAAGTTTCTGGATGTTTAATCCGAAAACCAAAGCATTCAAACGTGGAATGATTTTTACGGCAGTAGGTCTTGTGGTATCAATTATATTACTTTTGTTATAATTTTAGAAAAAAATACATACCACACTATGGTATTTTAAAAAATTTTAATTGATGCTATCAAATTCACCAAACATTGATTAGTTGGCACATTTATTGTTTTTCAGAAAGCACAAATGATAAACATAAACTTAAAATAATAAATTATGAAAAAGCTAATTTTATCAGGAATACTAGCGGTAGCAGGTTTGGCGACAACCATGAATGCACAAATTCAAAAAGGAAACTGGTTAGTAGGAAGCAGTTTAATATCAAGTAATTTCGGACTGAATACAGGCGGCGGATACAATATTGGAATCCAACCAAAAGGAGCATATTTCATTGAAGATAATGTTGCATTAGGAGGCTATGTAGATTTAGGATTCAATAAGGTTACCAACGGAAGCCCTACAGAATTTACCTATGGAGTTGGTGCATTAGGCCGTTATTTTCTTTCACCGGGAGAAAAAGGTGTAGATAATCTGCTTAACCACGGACGTTGGTTCTTCGAAGGAAATGTAGGAATCGGAGGAAGATCTGTTGAAAACGGAGATTCTACTACAGGTTTGGACTTTGGTGTAGGACCAGGGTACTCTTACTTCATCACACCGAATATCGGTCTTGAAGGATTAGTAAAATACAGAGGAAGAGCAGGCTTCGGAAACGAAGGGCTTAATTCTAATATTACTTTCAACGTAGGTTTCAGCATTTATATTCCGACATCAAAAGCTAAGCAGGTAGCTAACGATGTTGCACAATAAGAATCACTTCACACACACTATATACACGTAAATGAAATCGCCGCGGAAAAATTTTTCCGCGGCGATTTTCGTACAAATTAAAACTAAACTATAAAAAATCAAATAAATCATGTATTAGGTTGTGGCGTATATCGCAGATACGGTTTTACCTCTTTAACGCCTTTCGGAAATATTTTTCTTGCTTCCTCGGTGGAAACACTTGGCGGAACAATAACATCATCTCCTTCTTCCCAGTTTACCGGAGTGGCCACTTTATAGGAATCTACAAGCTGAAGTGAATCCAACACTCTCAGGATTTCATTAAAATTTCTTCCCGTTGAGGCAGGATAAGTAATAATGAGCCTTACTTTTTTTTCAGGATCAATAATCAGCAGAGAACGTACAGTAGCTGTAGCCGAAGCATTGGGATGAATAAAATCGTACAGCTCGGAAATTTTACGGTCTTTATCTGCAATGATAGGAAACTGCACATCCGTATCCTGGGTTTCATTTATATCTCTGATCCAGTTCTGATGGTCTTCCACCCCGTCTACACTTAAAGCGATAACTCTCGTCCCTCTTTTCTCAAATTCCGATTTCAGTCTTGAAGTGTAGCCGAGTTCCGTGGTACACACAGGAGTATAATCTGCAGGATGGGAAAACAGTATTCCCCAGGAATCTCCCAAATACTCATAAAAATTAATATCTCCTAAAGACGTTTCCGCCTGAAAGTCCGGTGCTGTATCTCCTAGTTTAATTGACATAATATTTTGTTCTTATTAGTCTACAAATTTAGTAGAGTTTTTGAGACTGGCAAAATTTTTGTTTAAAAAAATGTAATTATTTAAAAAATTATTCATGCAGAAAAGCAGTTTGAGCTATATTGATGTTGTTTATAATGTTCTTCAAAACTGGTACCTGAAGTTTGCAGAAATCACTCCGAAACTTATTGTGGGGATTATTGTATTTTCATTTTTTCTATTTACCAGTAAGTATTTAAGTCAGATTTCGGTTAAAATATTTCACAAGCTTTTTCCTAAAAGTAAAAAAGAAAGCTCTCTGGTAACCCTCATTGGCGTATTCAGATTTCTCATTATGATTATGGGAACATTTATCGCACTTGAAATTATGGGTTTCAGCGGGTTTTTGTGGAAGTTTATCGGAAGTCTTGGTGTTGCGGGGGTAATTGCCGGTGTTGCTTTAAAGGATCTTGTTTCAAGCATCTTTTCAGGAATGCTCATCGGCATTGATAAAGCATTTAAAGTAGGTGATTATGTTACGATCGGAAATAATTCCGGAACCGTTTCTGAAATCGGTTTTCTTACAACAAAAGTGATTGCTGACGATGGAAAGAAAGTTTATATTCCGAACCAGGTAATTTTCAGCTCCTCTTTTTATAATTTCACGGCTTCTCCCCAAAGAAAAATATATCTGAATTTTGAAATTCCGGCTGATCAGGATATTGCAAAGGCGCAGCAATCTGTTCTGGAAGTAGTACGCAGCCTTGAAAATGCAGACCGCCCGGAAACTGCTACAGCCATACTAACCGATCTTAAGCAGGGTGTTTTTAATCTTCAGGTTAAATTTCCCATGGTGATAGGTGCCGATATGATGCTGCTGAAAAGCATTGCCTATTTTGAAATAAAGAAAAGATTGGATTCGGAAGGTATTCAGCTGGTAACTCCAACGAGCATCAGCATTGCCGATACGAATAGTGTGACCAGCAAAAGTCAGGAAGAAAAAAGCAACCTTTAAAAGGTTGCTTTCATAATATATAGAAAAACAATTATTTCTTAATGATTAATTTTTCAGATATTTTTTCACCATTCTCTAAAACGAGTGAAATAATATAGTTTCCGTTCGTCAGATCATTCACACTCAACTCAGTCGTACCTTTGAAATTTCCTGTTTTCAACAATCTCCCTGACGCGTCGAATAATTGGTAATCTGCCTTTTGGGAAGAACGCTTTAGTTTGATATGAACCATATCATGAGAAGGATTCGGGTAGATGGAAAAACTTTTTACATCTGATTCAGCAGTTGCCAAAAACTGTACGATGGAAAAAGGCGAAGTATTAAGTGCATAATAAATGTTATTAACTGCTTTTACCATGATTCTTGCTGAAGCAATATTTTCATTAGGCAATGTTACATTGGCAGATCCGTTATTAGGAACGCTTGCAGCTAAAACTGTATTGAAAGTCAGCCCCCCGTCTTTGGAAAGCAAGATACTTACATTCTGTGTATTAATGGTTCCGGTATTGGTTCCGGCTACATTCCATGTTATCGGAATGCTTGTATTCCCGTTATAGCTTTCTCCTGCAAGTGCCTGAGAAGTTACCGTAAAAGGTCCGTCATTGGTAACCGTTACTACCATTGCATCTCTTGCAGCCTGATTCCCGGTAGCTTTATTATCATTTACCACAAGTGAAAAGTTTAGTGTTCTGGCAACAGCAGGTGTAACCTCCCATTTCGGAAACAAATTATTCGCTACCACCGAACTCAGCGTAGGAAAATATCTTGAGGGTGAAGTTGTAGGTGTTAAGGATCGGTAAACCGGCCCGGCTGTTGCAGTAGATACAGGAGGCTGAGTATTGCTTGTATTATCGTACTGTTCCCATAAATATGTTAAAGGATCTCCGTTAGGATCTGTTCCTGTACCCGTTAAAACAAACGCTGTCTCTTTCGGAATAATATAATCAGCTCCTGCATCTGCGGTAGGGACACCATTGTTGTTGGATACTTTACTCGCACAATCCGAAGCTCTCTGCAAAACAGCATACATTTCCAGAATGCTTGCTGCATGAAAATAAGCATCACTATTATTCTGAACATTATTAGTCGCCCCACAGATCCCTGCATATGCCATAATAGTACTTCCGCTTCCCGGTTCATACGCTGTGGCATTATTAAAGTTACCGCTACAGGCAGAAGTCGCCGCCCTGAAAGTATGATTAGCTCCAAACTGATGTCCCATTTCGTGAGCTACATAATCAATATCAAAAGGATCTCCTATTGGCGCTCCGGAACCTGTAACACCTCTCGCCTTATTAGACGAAACACAAACCACTCCCAACCCGGCTAATCCTCCACTGTTAGTTCCGAAAACATGACCTATATCGTAATTGGCAGAGCCAATGATATTTGTAGTATTTGTTTGGTTTTCATTGATCATCGTACTAGGATTTCCATTGGTAAAAGGATCGGTAGAAGCATTGGTATAAATGAGCTGATTGTTATTGCTCACCATAACCATTGTCGTGGAAATTGTTTTTTCATAAATTCCGTTTACCCTGGTCATCGTGGTAGCCATAGCGGCCATTGCCAGGGATACAGTTCCGCCATGAAAAGTGGTATACTCTCCAGTGGCAGAAAGTGCAAGTCTGTAGGTTCTGAACTGTCCGTCGGAAACCAACGGCGCTTTATTTGCAGACCCGTTATTTTTTAATTGATCCAGTTCATTTTCAACATGGCATTCAAAAAGCCTGTTATTGAGCGGTAAATCTTTTCTTTTATATAGTATAAATGCAGAGTTATCTTTTGTATAGCTGTCTAAGTAACTAATGTCCCAATTATCAAAATACATGACACTGATCCCTGTTGAGGGAGTCACACTGAAACGGATCGTATTTTCAGGATGGTTTTTCTGCCAGCCTGTGTAGGATCTTATTTCAGGAAATTTCGCCTGCAACTCCGGTTCCATTACGGAAGCTTCCTGTACGATATAGTCCCGGATATTACCCTCCGCGTCAGGAAACTGCATAATATGGCTTTCATCACCGGAAAAACGTTGCGGAACTTTTTTCAGATCGGCTTTAATTTTGTCGAGATCGGCATGATACAAAGAAAAAGCGTTCGGTGTAGTCCATCTTGGATTAAGACTTTCTCTGTCGATCTTAGGATTTTTAATCTTTGTCCAATAATTTTGTCCAAAAACCTGCGCCGCGATAAGCAGGCATAAGAAGATAAATGTTTTATTTTTCATAACAGTCTTTGTTTATTAGTATTTGATGACGACGTCTTTTACATTTAATTTTCCATTTAACTTTAATAAAATATTAGGTGAAATTCTGCTTGTTTTACTGAAATCGGGATTCTGAAATTCACTGACTTTTATATACAATTTATTGTTCTGTAGAACTATTGAATCTATTGACACGTCATTGGAATTTTTTAATTGAGGCTTGCAAATAAGATAGGTCTCATTTTCAACTATGGCAGGAATGGGTGAAAATCGGTTGCCGCTGTTTTTTCGATGAATAATCCTGAAAACTTCACCCATTTTTTCCTGGCTGTCGATGATTAAAAAATTTTTGGGAGTAAGTGTAAAAGGATAATGATTTTTGTCTTCGAAAGAGATCTGTTTTTGACGCATTGCGTTATTTACACCGACCTGAGACTGGCAGCTAAGAAATAAAAAGAGAAAAAAGTATACTAACCTTCTCATTTCAAAATCCTTTTACTGTAAATATAATGAAATTAACGTGAATGTTTTATAGTTTTTTTTGAAATTTCATCAAATATTACCGCACAAAAAAACCGTTTCAAAAAGAAACGGTTTTATGTTCTATTGAGAAATTCAGCTTATGCTAAAACTTCTTTTACTTTGTTTGCAGCTTCTTCAAGCGTAATTGCAGAATGTACAGGCAATCCTGAATCATCAATTAACTGCTTAGCTTCAACAGCATTTGTTCCCTGTAGTCTTACGATCAATGGAACCGGAAGGCTACCCATTGCTTTGTAAGCGTCTACAACACCCTGAGCAACTCTGTCACATCTTACGATCCCTCCGAAGATGTTGATTAAGATTGCTTTTACATTCGGATCTCTTAAGATGATTCCGAAAGCAGTCTGCACTCTCTGAGCATCGGCAGTACCTCCTACGTCAAGGAAGTTGGCAGGGTTACCACCTGATAATTTGATGATATCCATGGTTGCCATTGCAAGACCGGCACCATTCACCATACAAGCAACGTTACCGTCTAATTTTACGAAGTTAAGCCCCGCTTCACCTGCTTCTACATCCATTGGATCTTCTTCTCTTGTATCTCTAAGCTCAGCGAGATCTTTGTGACGGAACAATGAATTGTCATCCAATGTTACTTTAGCATCAACTGCAATGATTTTATTGTCAGAAGTTTTCAAAACAGGGTTGATCTCAAAAAGAGAAGCATCGATTCCTGTATAAGCGTTGTATAGAGAAGTGATGAATTTTACGAATTCTTTGAAAGCGTTTCCTTCAAGACCAAGGTTGAAAGCAATTTTTCTCGCCTGGAATCCCTGAAGACCTAAAGCTGGATCAATGATTTCTTTGTGGATAAGATGAGGAGTTACTTCTGCAACATGCTCAATGTCCATCCCTCCTTCTGTAGAGTACACAACGGTATTTTTACCTTCCGCTCTGTCTAAAAGGATAGAAACATAAAATTCCTTTGTTTCAGTTTCTCCCGGGTAATATACATCCTCAGCAACCAATACAGAGTTTACTTTTTTACCTTCAGCAGAAGTCTGAGGAGTGATCAGCTGCATTCCGATGATGTTCTGAGCGTTTTCTTTAAGCTTATCCATATTCGGAGAAAACTTTACACCGCCTCCTTTACCACGGCCTCCTGCGTGAATCTGTGCTTTTACCACCCATCCCTGAGCTCCGGTTTCAGCAGTTAGCTTTTCAGCAGCAGCTACAGCTTCATCTACGTTGTTTGCAACGAAACCACGTTGGATAGCTACTCCATACTTTGATAAAATCTCTTTTGATTGATACTCGTGAAGATTCATATTATTTTTATTATTTTATTTTAATATTTAAAGGTTGACAAATTTAATAAAAATGAACAAGGCAGGAAAGTATTTTATGAATGTTTAAAGTCACTTTATTGCAAAATCTGTTATTTTTTCTCCAGCAGGAATTCAAGAGGGATATGAAGCCTTTTATTCCACGCTTCTTCGCTATGGTTTTCTCCAGGGAAATAAAGGGTTTTCCAGTTGGTATCCGTATAGCCTGCTTCAGTCATGATTACATCCGCTTTTTTCTGGATCTCCGGATAAAGTGCATCCAGCGTCTGATTTCCGCAGTCGAAATAGATTTTGTGTGTTTTGGGATCCGGAAGGTTTTTATTGAAATATTTTAAAACCGATTCCGGAAACGGATTATTCTTATTTGTGAAAGTTCCCGTCCAGTGTGTTGAGAGACAGGCTGCGCCACCGAAAACTTTGGGATATTCACAGATGGCATACATAGAAATAAGCCCTCCCATGCTACTCCCTGCTATAAAAGTATTGGCTCTGTCTTTGTAGGTAGAATATTTTTTATCAATAAGCGGCTTGAGTTCTTTTACCAGAAATTTCAGATAATTATCAGAATTGGGAGAAAAAATCTGATCGGATCTTCCCGATTTTGTTAATTGGGTCCGAACTGTGTCTTTTTCTGCTGCCGTAAGGCTCTCAAAAGGTTTTTGAGGAAAATAGTCGAAATGTCTCAGTTTTGAATCATTCCAGACTCCGACCACGATAGTATTTCGAATTTCACCGTTTTTAAGAAGGCCTGAAATTATATCATCCACATTCCACGACTGTTTATTCCATGTCATTTCCGGATCATAGAGCATCTGCCCGTCCTGCATGTAGAGCACCGCATATTTTTTAAGAGCAGAATAGTCTTCAGGAAGCCAGACATCCACATTTCTAGGCGTTACATATTTAGATTTAAAATCTGCTATTCTTTCAATTTTACCGCCGATAACTTTTGGAATTTGTGCACTATATTGTACAGTGAGAAAAAGTAAACTTATAATGGCTAAAATTTTCTGCATCACTTTTATCATTTGTACAAATATAACTTTTTAGCATCTTACACTTTTACTCTTTTTTCTTGCCTGCATCAATTGTTACATTGGCGTTGACGATGAACCCGTGATTATTCTGGAAAACATTCTGACCGTTGATCTGTCTTCCGAATTGAAGTGTCTGGTTAAGATATCCTGCCTCCAGCCTGAAGTTTTTATTGAATCGATATCCCAGCAACGCACCAATTCGGTTCTGATCAAAAACATTGGCATTCACATTTTTTCCAAATCCTATGAAAACCTCATCATAAACTGCCGCATACGGTGTTTTATCTTTTATTTCCCTGCCTTTCAACGGAACCTGCAGACGAATCATATAGCGCATCCTGTTTAGTAAAGGAAAGTCGTCCTCAGAGTTGATATTTGCAGAGGTATATCTTCCCACGAAACGCTGTTCCAGCATAAAACGATGGGAAAAATCTACCAGCCCTTCTTTGTGGGAAAGCTGTATCATTTCGAAAATCCGGTGTTACGTAAAGTCTCTTCCCAGGCTGTTGATGGGAATTTCACCGTAAGGAAAAGTTTCGATCCATGCATAACCTATACGAAACAGTATTCTGGGATTGAGCTGATAATTTACACCGATTCTTAAACAGGCTCTGCTGCCAGTCGGTAATGAAATTATCTCTCCGCCATTGATACTCGGTGTGCAGTCCCCATTTATCATTAAGCTTGATGGTTCCGAAAAAATTGTACCAACCAATGTTTCCGGAGGTATTGATCCTGTTGTTCTGCGCAGAAGTAAAAGCGGAAATAAAAATTGCTGCGAGAAACTGTATTTTAAATAAATTTATTTTCATCTGTATTTTAATTGGATTAATTCTGGATGTAATTAATTCTCAATGGAAACAATGAGTTTTAAATGGTTGCTGACGCTACAACTAAAACCTCAAAAGTGTTCCGTACTGGGAGCTGAGCCTGTCGATATCACTTGGCATAAAAAAGTTGTTATTGAGATGAATATTTTTAAGGTTATTCATCCTTTCTTTCGGAAAATCGAATTTTTTAAGCTGGTTATCATTAAGATAAATCGATTCCAGATAATTAAGTTTCCAGAAATTTGCAGGAAGTTCTTTCAGCTTATCATTTTCAATGTGCAATACCTTTAAATTTTTCATTTTACTGAGCAGATCTATATTTTGCGAAAGATCAATATTCTTTTCGTCGTTCAGGAAAAGTTCTTCCAGCTTGGTAAGCTTTGTGAAGCCTGACGGCAACACTTTAAAATCATTTCCGCTGATATCCAGCACTTTCAGTTGCGGTAATGCAGTAATACCTTCCGGAATCTTTTTCAGATGCAGGTCTTTGAGACTGAGATATTCAAGATTTCGGAATTTTTTCCAGTCTATACCGGCTAAGCTTCCTTTTTCATGATCAAGATTAAGCCTAAGCACTTTTTCAGGATTCTTGTTTGCCTCATTGATACTTGTAAATTCAGATTTATTCTGAGATCTTGCTGTTATTCCCAAAAACAGAATAAAAAATGATAGTTTCATTAAATTTTTCATATTCAATGTTTAAAAAAATGCGGGCCTTAATCGCAAAAATAAAATCAGATATGAAAAAACTAACTTGTGGCCCGCATAATTATCTATTTAATAAATTCAAATGTCCCGTCTGTGAGACGATAAAACGCCCCAACAATTTTAATCTCTCCCTTATCCTCCATTTCTTTCAGAATCGGACTTTTCTCACGAATCTGCCGGATGGCATGTTTCACATTGTTTTCAGAAACATGTCTTACGAATTGATCATTTTTTGAAGTCTTTTCACCGGCAAAATCCTGGCTCATTTCAACTGCAGGTTTTATCTTTGACAGCATGGCCGTAATATTTCCGAGTCTGACGTCATCAATTGCTCCTTTGACGGCGCCGCAATGCTGATGACCCATTACAAGAATCAGTTTTGCTCCGGCAACTTTACACGCAAACTCCATGCTTCCCAACAGATCTTCGTTTACAAAATTACCGGCGACTCTCCCTACAAAAACATCGCCTAATCCCTGATCAAAAACATCTTCCACAGGAACACGGCTGTCAAGACAACTCAGTACAACGGCCTTAGGATATTGTCCCGGAGCAGATTTTCTTGCCTGCATAGACAAATCTCTAGGCGTGCTATTTCCGGTATTAAATCTTTTATTTCCTTCAATAAAATCCTGCAAAACCTGATCAGGAGTTAGTGCCGCCTGCTGCTCTTTGGTCATTACTTCCGTAACCACAGGTTGCACATCTGCCTGTTCTTTTGTTGAACTATCTTTTACGGGATTTTCTTTACAGGACAAGAGTATAAGTCCGGCGAATGCGCTAAAAAAAAGTGTAGTTTTCATCATTTAATTTTTTTGTTATGCCTACTAATTAATTCCGGCTTCGGCTTTTCCGGGATTGCATTACACATACCACAAAAACAAATACTATGCCATTTGATAGTAATACTATTACAAATTATATTAAAATTACTTTTGGTATAAGTTTTGCTAAATATAATAGCAATACTGCTACAACCAGAAAAATTTAAAATGGAATTTCAAGTAAAATTTAAAGTCAACGAAACATTATATCTTAAAAATCCTGAAAATAGTGAAATAGGAAAATCTATTGTGAAAAATTCTATTGAGCTCATCTACGAAACAGGTTTTGAGAGCTTTACCTTTAAAAAGCTGGCTCAGAAAATTAATTCTACCGAAGCTACCGTATACCGGTACTTCCCTTCCAAGCATAAATTATTAACCTATATCTTAAACTGGTATTGGTCTTATATTGAATTTATTTCCAAGCTCAGACTGGAAGAAATGAAAGAACCATTGCAGAAAATGGAGAAAATTCTGGAGATCATTACCCATAATGATGATACCCACGACATGGTTGAAGACTATGATCTTGTCAAGCTTCACAGCATCGTCATCGCGGAAAGCAGCAAATCTTATCTTGTAAAAGAGGTAGATGAGATCAATCAGGAAATGGTTTTCAGCCCGCTGAAAAGTCTCTGTAACTTTTTTGGTGAAGTTATCACACAGGCAAAACCGGATTTTCCTTATCCGAAATCATTTGCCAGCACCTTGCTTGAAACCGCCCACGATCAGCAATTTTTCAGCGAACACCTCCCCAAACTTACGGATAATCATACCAAAAGAACGGAACACAAAAAATATGTTCTGGAATATTTACGTTTCATCACCTTTAATTTGATAAAATAATAAGCACAAATGGAAACCTCTCCTAAACAGTACGGTTACAAACTTTTCAAATACGTTACTAAAGAAAAAAAAGATGTTACCAACATTTATTTTTATGCTATTCTCAACGGTCTTGTGCAGCTTAGCGTTCCGTTGGGAATTCAGTCTATTATAAGCTTTGTAATGGGTGCCACCATGGCAACATCTATCTATATTTTAATATTTTTTGTAGTAATCGGAACATGGCTTGTGGGATATTTCAGATTGAAAGTGATGCAGATTATTGAAAAAATCCAACAGAAAATTTTTGTAGAGTTTTCGATTGCCTTTACCGAAAAAATTCCTAAAGTCAGTCTTTCCAGCACCAGAAAATATTACCTTCCGGAGCTTGTAAACCGTTTTTTTGACACCCAGAATCTTCAGAAAGGTATTTCAAAAATCTTACTGGAAATTCCCACCGCTCTTATACAGATTCTTTTCGGCCTTCTCCTGCTGTCATTTTATCATCCGTGGTTTTTAATTTTCGGTGTTCTGGTGGTGCTGACCGTGGTGATTATTTTTAATTTCACTATGGAAAGCGGTATCAAATCCAGTCTTGAAGAAAGCAATAAAAAGTATGAGACGGCAGCATGGATAGAAGATATAGCAGCATCGGTAAAATCTTTTAAGATCAATTCAGAAACCGATATTCATCTCAAGGGAATTGATGAGCGTGTAACCGGATATCTTGAGCACAGAACTTCTCATTTCCGGGTTCTGGAAATTCAGTATAAAACCATCATAGCATTCAAAGTAATCATTACATTGGCAATGCTGGCTATCGGTACGTATCTCCTGGTAAACCAGAAGCTCAATATCGGGGCGTTCATTGCTACAGAAATTGTTGTACTAAGCATTATGTCTGCGGTAGAAAAACTGATTATAAGTTTAGAAAGCTACTATGATGTAATCGCATCGCTTGCAAAACTTAATAAAGTGACAGAACTGGATGAAGAGAAAAACGGAGAGATTGTTTTTGCCAGCCAAAATGAAAGTATTGAAATTGAATTTAAAAATGTAGACTTTTATTTTAACAGCAGTGTTCATATTCTTCAGGATATCAACTGTACGATCCGGGAAAATACCATTACCGTAATTTCAGGCGAACTGGGATCAGGGAAATCATTGTTACTGAATATGATGGCCGGATTTTACGAACCACCGGCGGGAAGTGTTCTTTTTAATAAAATTCCGCTTAAAAATATTGACAAAGAAAAGCTCCGGATGGAAATGGGAGTCTATCTTGAAGATATGAGAATGATCCAGGGAACCGTTCAGGATAATATTCTTATGGGGAACGAAAATATCAATATGGAAGATGTCCTGGAACTGTCGGAAAAAATTGGTGCCGAGAATATTTCAAGCCAGTTTACCAGCGGCTTCTTTACTGAAGTAAGCGAAACAGATCCGGAAATCTCATTCAGCTCCAAGAAAAAAATCCTGCTGCTTCGGGCATTGATCGGAGAGAAAAAACTCCTGCTGCTTGAAGATCCTATCGACGGCATGAACGAAGTTTTTAAACATAAGATGCTGCAATATCTTAAAGAAATCAGCCATAAAACCACTATTGTCATTGTTTCTCAAAATTCCGAAATTCTGGAATATGCAGATCAGCACCTGCACCTGGAAAACGGAACTTTAAAAACTTTATCTTAAAAATACAGGTATGAAAATTCAGTCTTTTGATAAAATATATAATATTGACAAAGAATCGCACGCAAAAAGATGGTTTCTCTTAATCTTTCTTACGGCTTTCATTGTACTGTTCCTGCCCTGGACACAAAATATAAAAGTAATGGGAAATGTAACTTCCCTGTACCAGGAACAACGTCCACAACAGCTTAATTCACCAATTCCCGGGAAAATCATTAAATGGTATGTAAAAAACGGAGATTATGTTAAAAAAGGAGATACCATTCTCCAGCTTTCAGAAGTAAAGGATGATTACTTTGATCCTCTGCTTGTAAAAAGAACACAGCAGCAGGTGGAAGCAAAAAAAGGAGTTCGGGATTATTATGAAGCCAAAGTAGGAACCACCAACAGCCAGCTTGAGGCTCTAGCTGCGGTAAAGGATCTTAAACTGAGCCAGATCCAGATAAAAATAAGCCAGCTGAAAAACAAACTTGCAGGTGAAGAAGCTGAACTCGCCGCTGTAAGCAATGAGCTTAAGCTTTCTGAAGACCAGTATGCAAGGCAGAAAAAGATGTATGATGAAGGCTTGGTTTCTTTAACGCAGTTTCAGCAGCGAAGCATCTCTTACCAGAATGCAATTGCCAAAAAGACCTCAGCCGAGAATAAGGTAGCCCAGACCAGACAGGAAATTTCTACTATGGGAATTGAGCAAAATGCCGTGATTCAGGATTATACCGAAAAGCTCAGTAAAACAGAAGGTGAAAGGTTTCAGAGTATGGGGCAGATAGAAGGCAGCGAAGGAGATATCGCGAAACTTGAAAATCAGGTTGCCAATTACAAATTCCGTCAGGGACTATATTATATCGTCGCTTCCCAGGACGGACAGATCGTTCAGCTGAACAAAGCAGGAATCGGGGAAATTCTTAAAGAAACGGAAAGCATCGGGATTATTGTGCCGAAAACGGTAGATTATGCTGTTGAAATTTACATTAAACCGGTTGATCTTCCGCTTATCAAAGAAGGACAGCGCGTAATGTGTATTTTTGATGGTTTCCCGGCGATTGTATTTTCGGGATGGCCGGATTCAAGCTACGGAACTTTTGCAGGAAAAGTGATTGCTATAGAAAACAACATCAGCGCCAACGGGCTTTTTAAAGCATTGGTAGTAGAAGATAAGGCCGAGAAAAGATGGCCCCCGAAAATCAGGATGGGTACCGGCGTACAGGGAATCGCTATTCTGAATGATGTCCCTATCTGGTATGAGCTGTGGAGGAATATCAATGGCTTCCCGCCGGATTATTATGAAGTTAAAACTGAAAAAACCGGTCAGCATGAAAAACAGAAATAAAATTATATTTCTCTTTGTCCTGCTCTGCGGTGGGATATTTTCAGCACAGGATTCACTAAAGATGTCGGCAGGAGAATTTATTTCCATTGTAAAAAACTATCATCCTTTAGCCCTAAAATATCAGCTGCAGAATAAAATTGCAGCTTCAGAAGTCACACGCGCAAGAGGAAACTTTGACCCTGTTTTGGGTGGAAAACTTGGAGAAAAAAATATCGATGGCGTACAATATTACAGACAAAAAAATCTGGAACTCGGAATTCCTACATGGTACGGGATTGATCTGACAGCAAGTTACAATTATCTGGACGGGGAAAAAATCAATAACAGCGACACGAAAGGTGGGCTCTACCAGTTCGGGGTCACCATTCCACTGGCTAAAAACCTGTTGTATGACAAAAGAAGAGCTATGCTGGAACAGGCCAGGTATGCCGTGAAAATGACAGAGGCAGAACAGGCAGTTCTTACCAACGATCTTCTTCTGGAAGCCGAAAATACCTATTGGGAGTGGGTGAAAAATTTCGAAATTTATCAGCTTCAGCGTAAAGCTGTTTTAATTAATGAAAAAAGACTTGAACTTACTAAAAAGACATTTGATTTTGGCGAACGGCCCGCTATTGACACCGTTGAAGCAGCATCACAGCTACAGAGTTTCCGTCTTCAGGAAAGAGATGCTTTTCTGAATTTTGTAAAAAGCACGCAGGAGCTTCAGCTTTTTTTATGGAAAGACAATAGAGAATTGTATGATCTCACCGCCATGATTTATCCTTCAGACAGAATGGCCAGCAGCGAAGCTTTTAATAATTTTGAAATGCTCATACAACAGGTGGAAAATCAAAATCTGAATGATCATTTTTCGCTGCTGTATTATTTTCAGAAACAGAATATCCTGGAAAGTGAAAGAAGGCTGAAGTGGCAGAGTTTTCTTCCTAAGCTGGATTTTACCTATAATTTTTTTAACAAAGAGAATTACAGAGCAGAATATCTTCCGGTTTTTGATAATAATTTCCAATATGGATTAAAATTGGAAATTCCTGTTTTTCAAAGAGAGGCCAAGGCCAATTATCAGATTGCAAAACTTAAGATTGAACAAAATACTTTAGATACCCAGGTGAAAAGAAGAGAGCTGGAAACCAAGATCCTGACGTATAAAAATGAAGTTATTAATTATCATTCACAGATTGATATTGCGCGGAACAATCTTACGAATTACCAACGGCTTCTTCAGGCTGAAGAAACAAGATTCAGCAATGGAGAGAGTTCACTTTTCCTGATTAATTCCAGGGAAAACAAGATGATCGACGCACAGGAAAAATTTATTCTTCTCAACAATAAATTCCTGAAAAGCTACAACAAACTAAAATGGATGAAAGAAAATTTTCAGCCTTAGATTAATTGTTAAACAAGCAGTTATTCTTCAGACAATTTTTCAGACTGTGAACCGATGAACGGAATCTTCGGAGCCAGAAAATAACCCGTAAGGCTGGCAAAAAGTATTGGGACAAAATAGGTAAAGCCCGTTAAGGTCCCCAAGATAATTGTTGTACTCATCGGCGTTCTGGTAACACATGCATTAATGGCCGCCATACAGCTTACAATGGCAAGCGTTGTATCAACAGCCGGAAACAATTGATGAATGATCAATCCTAAAGTCGTTCCTACGAAAAAAAGCGGAATAATGAAACCACCTCTCCATCCGGAAGTTACGGTAACAGCAATGGCTAAAATTTTGAAAATCAATACAACAATTAAAAAGCTTAATGCGAAATTGCCATTGATTAATTGATTGATTTCATTATGCCCGAAATATCTTGTAATCGGAAAATAAAAAGCGATGACACCCAGAATAATTCCTCCGGTTAAGGTTTTAACATAAATCGGAAATCTCTTGTATTCAAAAATACGTTTGAAAAATTTAACGACAAAAATAAAAATCCACCCGAAAATGGTTCCGATAATCCCAAAAGCCGTTGCATAGGCAAAATCATAGACTCCTGTATAATGATACGCTTTCAGGTTCCAGGTAGCTCCTATTCCCAAATGAATAATAAGTGCAAACATGAGGTAGCTGAAACAGCTTGCTACCAAAGCCGGAATAATCGCTTTGTAATATTCAACAGCATGCTTATGGTGAAGGATTTCAAGAGAAAAAAGACTTCCGCCCAGCGGAGCGCCGAAAAGCGCCGTAAAACCGGAGGCCATTCCTGCAATACTCAAAGAACGCAGCTCCTCTCCCTTTAGTCTGAAAATCTTTCCCAAAAGAGTTCCTGTAGAACCCGTAACCTGTACCAAAGGTGCTTCAGGCCCCAAACTTCCACCAGATGCTACACAAAATAGTGAAGACAAAATCATGGAAGGATTGTTTTTAGGCTCAAGCTTTCCTTTATTGAAACGGATGTTATTAACAATAAGATGAATTTCGCCCGGATCGCCGATAAAATGAATAACCAGACCAGCCAGCAGACCGCATATTGCCATCGTAGGAATCACCATCCAACCTTGGAATTCGGCTAAAAACGCTGTGAAATGTTCAAGGAAAATCCAATACAACCCGGCAATTACACCCCCGACCAATCCTGTAATGGCCCACATGAAAAAAGTACGGCTGAATACAAACGGATTGAACCGGATCGGCTGATCCAAAAGGTTGAATGTTCTTATAATACGCCGTCTTCTGTTGATTTTCATTTTAATTATTTTTAAAATTACGATCATCATTTGTTGTCATGGGAATGACTATTTGAAACTTCCGTTGAATGAATATTTATAAACGAAGCTTCTCTAAAAAAATTTATGAAATGCTTCGACAGGCTCAGCATGACACTGCTAATACTAACCGTTTCGACGCTCGCTTCGCTCGCGCCTCATTTTTAAATTCAGTCTGAACCTGTCGAAGACCAATTATATTCTGTTTTTAGCAAAATAAAAAATAAGAAGGCCCCAACTCAGAATCATTAAGAGTCCTCCAAGAGGAGTGATGGGTCCCAGAAATTTCAGATTCATGCCGAAATAATCCTGCATACTCAATCCGTAAATGCTGAAAGAGAAAAGCATGGTCCCGAAAATCATCAGCCATGAAATCCAGTTTTCGGTTTTCGTTTCAAATTTTAAAATATAACCTACAATTAAGAGGAAAAAAGCAGCATACATTTGATAACGTACGCCTGTCTCAAAACTCTCCAGCCTTTCCACGGACAGTATTTTTTTTAAAGCGTGTGCTCCGAATGCACCTAAGATTACTGAAAGCAAGCCATATACCGCTCCAAAAATTAATGTTATTGTTTTCATTTGTAATGTAAAATTTTAAATATTAATGATACCAGTCCGATTCCGATGAAGATCCAGGCAAACTTTTTACTCTGTGCAAAACCCGGATTTTTAGTTACTTTCAGAAATATTCCGAAAGCCAACATAAAAGCAGAGACGATAATTCCAAACATTATTGCGCTCTCAATCTGTTGAATTCACTGATTACCTCGTGGTGGCTTACCGTTTTATCTTTGAAATAGGTCACGAAATATTGCTTTTCTTCTTCCGTAGCTCCCATCTGATTGAGGATATTCAGCAAATGCATTTTCATATGTCCTTTCTGGATTCCCGTGGTTACCAGAGAACGTAGTGCTCCGAAGTTCTGGGCAAGGCCTGAAACAGCCATGATGCTCATTAATTCCTGCGCAGAAGGCTTTCCTAACAATGCGAGAGAAAACTTTACCAAAGGATGGAGATTTGTAAGACCGCCCACAACTCCTACGGAGATCGGAAGATCAATCCAGAACCGGAAAATTCCGTTATCTGTTGTACAATGCGTTAAAGAAGAATATTTTCCGTTTCTCGCAGCGTAAGCGTGCGCGCAGGCTTCCGTTGCTCTAAAGTCGTTTCCGGTAGCAATGACCACGGCATCTACTCCATTCATAATTCCTTTATTGTGGGTGGTGGCACGGAAAGGTTCAATTTCGGCAATCGTAACTGCCTGCTTGAATTTCCAGGCAAACTCTTCATTGGAAATACCGCTGTCATCTTTCAGGTTCTCAATTTTGCAGGAAACTTCAGCTCTAACAATACAATCCGGTGTAAAATTGGAAAGAATATTCATGACAATCTGTAATGAATCTTTTTCTTCCTGGGTAAAATCTTCATTTTCTGCAACCTCCTGCTTCAATGTTTTTCCGAATTGTTCCAGACACGAATTAATAAAATTCGCACCCATGGAATCTACGGTGTCAAAACTGGCCTTTAACTGATAATAATTCGGCATTTCAGAAGTTTTATCAATCAGCTTAATATCTAAAATTCCGCCGCCGCGTTTCCGCATATTCGCGGTAATATCTTCCGTAGTTTCAAAAAGTTTTTTCTTTAGCCTAAAGTTGAAAAAATGTAATAATTTATGGGATTCTACGTTAAATATAAAGTGTGTATGACCGAGTTTCTCGGTATTGATAATGGTTGTTTTAAAGCCACCTTTGTCAATCCAGAATTTTGCTGCTTTGGACGCTGCTGCTACCACGGAACTTTCTTCAACAGCCATAGGCAAAGCGAGTAATTTTCCGTCGATCAGGAAGTTTGGAGCTATTCCGTAAGGCATATAAAAGTTGGAAATGGTATTTTCAGAAAACTCTTCATGAAGCTTCTGAATTTCGGCATTATTGTTCCAGTATTGCTGTAAAATCTGTTCGTAACTGCGATCGTTGCTAAGGTATTCTGAGATGAGCCAATCGATTTTTCTTTGCTTGGAAAGTTTGGAAAAACCTTCTACCGGTTGATGATTCATAGTTTATCTTTAAAGAAATGTAAATATAGTGATTTTGTAACTTTCCGTTGTTGATAACTTCAATCGAAAAAGATTGACATTTATCAATTTTGGAGCTAAATTTGAACCGTTCATCGTATTCAACGTTAAGATAATCAATTTAAAATATGAATTTTGACCGCCTGAAAGAAAAACTTGAAATCCTTGCTGATGCAGCAAAATACGATGTATCGTGCTCATCAAGCGGAGGGACGAGGAAAAATAAAAAAGGCGCTTTGGGAGACAGTTCCGTAAGCGGAATCTGCCATACTTATACTGAAGATGGCCGTTGTGTCTCTCTTCTAAAAATTCTGCTTACCAATCATTGTATTTATGATTGTGCATATTGCGTTTCCAGAAGTTCGAATGATATTAAAAGAGCGGCTTTTACAGTAGAGGAAGTTGTAGATCTTACCATTAATTTTTACCGGAGAAATTATATTGAAGGCTTGTTTCTGAGTTCAGGGATTTTCAAAAATGCAGACACCACGATGGAGCGTCTGGTGAGAGTAGCTAAAAAGCTTCGTCTTGAAGAAAATTTTAACGGCTATATTCATTTAAAATCAATTCCCGGAGCAAGTGACGAGCTGATGCAGGAAGCAGCATTATATGCGGACCGGTTATCTGTAAACCTTGAAATCCCAACGGAGAGCGGACTGAAACTTCTGGCTCCTGAAAAGAACAGACAGGACATGATCAACCCGATGCGGTATATTCAGAAGGGCATTGACCAATATAAAGATGAGAAAAAGATTTTCAGGAAGGTTCCCAAGTTTGCTCCGGCGGGACAGTCTACCCAAATGATTGTAGGTGCTACCAACGAAAACGACCTTCAGATCATTAAAGTTGCTGATCATTTTTATAAAAACTTTAATCTGAAAAGAGTGTATTATTCAGGATATGTGCCTGTTTTGGAGGATAAACGACTGCCTTCATTAACTACGGAAGTTCCGATGCTCCGCGAAAACAGATTGTATCAATCCGACTGGCTCATGCGGTTTTACGGCTTTAAAGCAGAAGAAATTCTGGATCCGAATATGCCTTTCCTTGATCTTGAAATGGATCCGAAAATGAGTTGGGCGTTAAGACATCTCGATCAATTTCCTGTTAATCTTCAGACTGCCGATTACCAGATGATCTTAAGAATTCCGGGTATTGGTGTGAAAACAGCCAAAAAAATTGTTAGCGCGAGACGTTTTCAGGTTCTTACGATGGATCATCTAAGCAAACTGGGGGCAGCGGTTAACCGCGCCCGGTATTTTATCGATTTTAATGCAGGAAATGCTTATCTGAAATATTTAACGGATAAAAATTTCAGGAGATTGCTTATTGGCGGAAGCTCTTCCAAATTTCATAATCAATTCTCGCAACAACTGACTTTATTTTAAAACCACCTATATTTAAATCCATGTCCAATTTTGCTAAATATGGATATATTTTGTAATTTCGAAAAAAGATTAACAATGAATGTCAGTTTTACAAAAAAGCAGGAAGATTATATTGCAGAACAGATACAATCGGGAGATTTTCAGAATGCCAGTGAAGTGGTACGGGATGCGTTGCGATTACACGAAGTATACCGTCACAGAGTAATTCAGGATTTAAAGGCTGAAATTGAAAAAGGATGGGACAGTAATTCCAGTTCGCGGTCGGTAAAAGATATTATTGACTCAAAGAAGAAAAAAAAGGATGCCTGAAAGAATCTATATCCTGTCTGAAGCGGCAGACCAAGATCTGGAAGACATTTTTGATTATACAGTATATTATTTCGGATTCGATCAGGCTGAAAAATATCTGCTGGAGATAGAGGAAGCTTTTCAAAGCTTGCTTTTAAATCCAACATCCGGAAAAACACGTAATGAAATAAAACAAGGTTTATATAGTTTTCCGAAAGACAATCATATCATTTTTTACAGATTGTCGGACACACATATCATCATTGTGCGGATATTGCATGGAAGCAGGGATATACCAAACTTTTTCTGATAAGTATTTAAAAAAACAAATTAATTTTAAATTTAATTTAAATATTGAGATGCTTCAGCATGAGAAATAAACCTCAAATTGTTACATTGTTCAATTACTAAATTGTTATATTAAAAAATGACCACCCTACTCTACGACGGAAGTTTCGACGGACTTTTCACTGCTGTATTTGAAGTATTTGAATATAAATATAAAGACGTAGAGATTATCAGCAGGGAACGGTTTCATCAGGAAAATATTTTTGCTGAAATTCATGAAGTGATTACGCAGAATGATAAATCCGAAAGGGTTTTAAATAAACTCGAAGCAAACATCGGCAAGCAGGGCATTCATGAATTGCTGAAAGTATATTTATCGGAAGATCCTGAGGCCGAACAGCTTGTTTTATCCGCGGTAAGGCAATCCATAAAATATCCTGATGAAAATATTCTTCAGAATTACGCCGATGAAGCTATTTTAAAGATCGCTAAAATCTGCAAATCTGTCAGTCGGGAACGGCACAGGATGACCGCTTTTGTCCGTTTTGAAAAAATGCAGGACGATGTGTTTTTTGCTAAAATCGATCCCGATTTCAATGTGCTTCCATTGATCCGCAAACATTTTAAAGACCGCTATCAGGATCAGAAATGGATGATTTACGATTTGCGCAGAAATTACGGGATTATTTATGATCTTGAAACCTGCGACTTTTTCTATCCTGATGAAAAAATTGACCTCAACAAATATGAGCAGAAATTTCATGATCAGGAAAAAAACTATCAGACGTTGTGGCAGCGGTATTTTACCAAAACAAATATTGTCGAAAGGAAGAATCTGAAGCTGCATGTTCAGCATGTACCCAAGCGATACTGGAAATATTTAACGGAAAAGTGGTAGACATTTTAAATAATGAATATCCAAAACTCTTCTCAACATACTGTTATTATCTGAACTTGTTTTTGTAAATTTGTGTTCGAAACTTTTTACTAGATGAAAGAGAGTGCTGTAAAAAAAATTGCAGTTCTTACCTCTGGAGGTGATTCTCCGGGTATGAATGCAGCATTAAGGGCGGTGGTGAGAACCGCAAATTATTACAATATCGAATGCTACGGAGTTAGAGAAGGCTATAATGGTCTTATCAACGGAGATTTCCTTAAAATGGGCCCCCGTTCCGTAAAAAATATAATCAATCAGGGCGGAACGATTCTGAAATCTGCCAGATCCATGGAATTTAGAACCAAAGAAGGCCGCCAGAAAGCTTACGACAATTGTGTGAAGCTGGGTATCGACGGGTTGGTATGCATTGGTGGTGACGGAACCTTTACGGGAGCCAAAATTTTTAATGAAGAATTCGGGATCAGGGTAATCGGGATACCGGGAACCATTGATAACGATATCTTCGGAACCGATAATACGATCGGCTATGATACGGCTTTAAATACAGCCATGGAAGCGATTGACAAAATCCGTGATACGGCGACCTCCCACAACAGGGTTTTCTTTGTAGAAGTGATGGGCCGCGATGCAGGGTTTATTGCACTGAACAGCGGATTGGCAACAGGGGCACTGGATATTTTAATTCCTGAAAGAAAAGACAGCATCGATGAACTCTTCAATAATTTCAGAAATGCTGAAAAAACAGGAAAAGCATCCAGTATTGTGGTAGTAGCTGAAGGTGAAAAATTAGCAAACGTTTATGAACTTGCTGAAAAAACCAAGCAGGAATTCCCGGATTATGATATTCGTGTTGCAATCTTAGGACATATGCAGAGAGGAGGCTCACCAAGCTGTGCCGACAGGGTTTTGGCAAGCCGATTGGGCTATGGTGCCGTAACAGGACTGATGGAAGGACAAAATAATGTAATGGCAGGGATGCGTTCTAATGATTTGGTATATACACCGATTGAAGAAGCCATTAAAAAACACAATGAAATCAATAAAGATCTTCTGTTGATTTCAGAAATTTTAGCAATCTAATATTTTAATATAATTTAAAACAAACTATTATGTCAACAATTAAAGTAGGTATCAACGGGTTTGGTAGAATCGGACGTCTTGTGTTCAGAGCAATGACTGAGAGAGATAATATCGAAGTAGTAGGAATCAATGACCTGATCAATGCAGAATACATGGCTTATATGCTAAAGTATGACTCTGTACACGGTATCTTCCCGGGAGAAGTTTCTGTAGAAGGAAATGACCTTGTGGTGAACGGAAAAAAAATCAGAGTAACTGCAGAAAGAGACCCTAACAACCTGAAATGGAATGAAATCGGTGCTGATTATATCGTTGAATCTACAGGCTTATTCTTAGATAAAGAAAATGCTGCAAAGCACATTAACGCAGGTGCTAAAAAAGTAATCCTTTCCGCACCTTCTAAAGACGATACTCCAATGTTCGTAATGGGTGTAAACCATACTGAACTTACTGACGATATCAAAATTTTATCAAACGCTTCTTGTACAACCAACTGTTTAGCGCCTTTAGCAAAAGTAATCCACGATAACTTTGGGATTGTAGAAGGTTTAATGACTACCGTACACGCTACAACAGCAACTCAGAAAACAGTTGACGGCCCTTCAATGAAAGACTGGAGAGGTGGTAGAGCTGCATTGAATAACATCATCCCTTCTTCTACAGGTGCTGCTAAAGCGGTAGGAAAAGTAATTCCTTCATTAAACGGAAAATTAACAGGGATGTCCTTCAGAGTACCAACTGTTGACGTTTCTGTAGTAGACTTAACGGTAAGATTGGAAAAAGCAACTTCTTATGATGAAATCTGTGCTGCTATCAAAGCTGCTTCTGAAGGCGAATTGAAAGGTATTTTAGGATACACTGAAGATGCTGTGGTTTCTCAAGATTTCGTAGGAGATAAGAGAACTTCAATCTTCGATAAAGATGCCGGTATCATGCTTTCTCCAAACTTTGTAAAACTTGTTTCATGGTATGACAACGAAATGGGTTACTCTAACAAGTTGGTAGATATGTTGGTACACGCTGCTTCTTTATAATTAGGTAATCAGCGATCAGCAATGAGTAATATAAAACCTTCCCGGCGGGAAGGTTTTTTTTAGTTTAATATAGTAATCTTTTAAGTCAACTAAATTATAGATTAAATAATGAATATCCAATAGCAATTCCAATCCACGGTTTTTTATTGTAGTTCCACTTTTCAGAGTCATTACCGATCGCATAATCCCAACCAAGAAAACCACCAACACTGATTTTATTAAACGAATAAGCCGTACCTATACCAATACTTGCCAATCCTTTAGTAATTTTAACATCATCCATTAATGGCTCTTCTGCAGCAGAGGTATTGCTTCTATTAAGTTCAACCATAGAAGATCCTAAAAAGAAACCAATTGTGACCTTTGAATTGTTTGTTTTGCAATCTACTTTGTCGCGAAACATAAATGTTGTTTGGCCAAATGATACCCCCATTAAAACATTAAGGTTTAGACTTGCTGATGAAAATTCTTCAGAAATGTTTGGTTGTTTGAATCTGTATTTAAAAGGTATAGTGAATATCGAAACTGTTCCTTCAATAAAAGGCAGCTTCAATCTATCCCCATTTTTTAACTTAAAATAAAACACATCGTCTCCTCTTAAAGCACTAAAACGTTTTTTAGTTACATAAACCCTGTCGTCTACAAATTTTGCGTATCCGAAAAAATCTATGTCAGTATCCACTTCTTTCTTTATAACCAGACTCTTATAAAAATTATCATTAATGGCCATATCTCGTGTGACTGTTTGTTCTTCTCCATTTATAGTAACTTTTTCAGAAATTTTTACAGTGTTACTGTTCTTATAAATATCTTTAACGGAATCTAATTGTTGCTGACTCCATTTATCATACCTTAAAACAGTACTCCGTTTTAATTGCATATTCTTTTTTGATGAAACGATAAAGTAAACTTTACTTGAATTTTCTTGTCCGAACGCCATGCCAACTGAAAACATCAGCAGCAGCAATAAAATTTTTGTTTTCATGATAAATAATTTTATACAAATTTTCAAAATCCGTCAACACAAAGAAATTACCCGTTTGTGGTATTTTTCAGGAAGCCTGATAAGATGAATGACAAATCTCACCTTCTCTTTTCGGCGTAAAACTTGTATTTTTATTGTAATGAAAACCACCAATGTACAGCCTCGTTATAAAGATTCACCGCATTTTAAAGACTTCTGGACAAAAGGTAATGGAAAGCTGCTGATCGATTTTTCGGGAACCGAAGTAAGTTTAAGGGATTTTGAAAAATTCTCACCCTATTTTTATCACGTGGATGAAACGGGAGACCAGGTTGTAAAAGATATTTATTTTACCAAAAATTTCCGGGAGGCTTCGAAAGAAATAGAAGAATATATTCGAAAAGGTATTTCCGAAAATAAAAATATTCCGGAAAGCACCAGACAAATGTTTTCCCAGACAGAAACAGTGCCGGAATGGCTGGATTATGGTTTATTAAAAAGCGGTGCCGAACTCTGCATGAGGGCTAATCTGGATTCCCTGATTTCCCTTCGGGATTACTGCCTGATGGGAGGATATGATTTTGCTTACCTGAACAAACCGCTTATCATAACCGAAGCTTTAAAGAAAGGCGCCGTTAAAAGACTTTCCGAAACACTGGATTTTTGGGTAAATGTTACACGGTACAACGCACTGGAACTTCATCATAAAGGCTATGAGTTTGCGATTAAAACAAGATTAATTCATTCTTACGCAAGACTTTCCATCAGAAAACATTACCAAAACTGGGATACAGAAAACTGGGGCGAACCTATTAATTCCTGGGATATGATGGCAACTTATATCGGGTTCAGTCTGGTTTTTCTGCACAGCCTTCATAAGCTTGGGAACACTTTCTCCCTAGAAGAGGAAAAAGGACTTTTTCATCTCTGGAAATACGTAGGGTACCTTTTGGGAATCCCTGAAAAACTATTACCGGACAACAAAAAACAGGCTGCTGAATTTTTCTATATGTGGACTTCTATTCAGCCCCCTGCAGATAAAGACTCAGTACTCCTCGCCCATTCTTTATTGAACGAATCCCTTGAAAATCCTATTTTAAAATACAAATTCCAAAGGAAAAACCTTCGTTATCTGCATATTTCGTGCACCTGGTTTTTACTGGACGACGAGGTTTGCAAAAGACTGCAGATTCCGGAGGTAAGCAACAGAAATGCCTTTCCGGTTACCAAAAAAATGATCAACAAAATTTACAATAAAATAGTGAGCCGGGACCTGAGAATCAGAAAAGGAAATAAAGACCAGATGAAAGTATTGACAGACTATCTCAGCATTACCGATAATTCAGTTTTCCATTAGTAAGCCTCTGATAGTCTTGATGATTCACATTTGGAAAGATTAAAAAAAATAACTTTGTCCGAAAATTAAAAAATGAATTGCCGTATTAAAATTTTATCATTTTTTTAACTATAAAAACTGGTTTTAATGGTATGCAATATTAGTTTTTCACTGTATTTTTTTGTATTTTTGATAAATTATTTAAACAACAGATGAGTAATATAGACGACAAGAAAAAAGCACTGGCACTGGTGCTTGACAAGCTAGATAAAACATACGGAAAAGGAACGGTAATGACCTTGGGCGACAGCTCTGTGGACAATACCATTGAAGTGATTCCTTCCGGATCATTAGGATTGGATATCGCTCTTGGAGTGGGCGGTTATCCAAGAGGAAGAATCATTGAGATCTATGGTCCTGAATCTTCCGGTAAAACAACATTGACTCTTCATGCGATTGCAGAGGCTCAGAAAGCAGGAGGAATTGCCGCATTTATTGATGCAGAGCATGCTTTCGACAGAACATATGCTGCAAAATTAGGAATTGATCTGGAAAACCTTATCATTTCCCAGCCGGATAACGGGGAGCAGGCTTTGGAAATTGCCGACAACCTGATCCGTTCCGGAGCTATTGATATCGTAGTTATTGACTCGGTTGCAGCACTTACACCAAAAGCGGAAATTGAAGGCGAAATGGGAGATTCAAAAATGGGTCTTCATGCAAGATTGATGTCTCAGGCGTTGAGAAAACTAACGGCAACGATTTCAAGGACGAAATGTACCGTAATTTTCATTAACCAGCTGAGAGAAAAAATCGGGGTGATGTTCGGAAATCCTGAAACAACAACCGGTGGTAATGCCTTGAAATTCTACGCTTCCGTAAGAGTAGATATCAGAAAAGCGAGCGCACCGATTAAAAATGGTGATGAAGCTGTCGGTAGCCGCGTAAAGGTGAAAATCGTAAAAAATAAAGTTGCTCCACCTTTCAAACAGGCAGAATTTGACATCATGTACGGTGAAGGAGTTTCCAAAACCGGAGAAATCCTGGATCAGGCTGTAGAACAGGGAATCGTAAAGAAAAGCGGATCCTGGTTCAGCTATGAAGACACAAAACTTGGACAGGGCCGTGATGCGGTGAAAGATGTATTGAAAGACAATCCTGAACTTTCCGAAGAGCTTGAAAATAAAATCAAGGAAGAATTAAAAAACAAATAATTTTTGATTTAAAATATTAAAAGACAGTCTGAAAAGGCTGTCTTTTTTAGTTTTAAGTGGAAAATATTCTGTCAGTGTGAAATGCTTTCTGACTGAATAATAATTGTTCTAGTTTATTGAACCACCCCGTCAAAAATTCCAATGATTTTTTGACACCCCTCCGAAGGAAGAGAATTTAAGCACTTATATAAAAGCCGTTCTTAATTAAATATAAAAATGTCAAAATGTCAGTTTTTCCCGAACGGTATTTTTTTTGAGAAATAAAAGCAAAATCAAAACTAAATTATTATGACTAAAGGAAATATTAATGTATCAGTGGAAAATATTTTTCCCTTAATTAAAAAATTTCTTTACAGTGACCACGAAATATTCTTAAGAGAATTGATCTCCAATGCAACGGATGCGACTTTGAAATTAAAGCACTTAACAAGCATCGGAGAAGCAAAGGTTGAATACGGGAATCCAAAAATTGAAGTGAAGATCGATAAAGAGAACAAAGTGCTTCATATTATTGATCAGGGAATCGGGATGACAGGTGAGGAGGTTGAAAAATACATCAATCAGGTAGCGTTTTCAGGAGCTGAAGAGTTTTTGGAAAAATATAAGGACACTGCAAAAGATTCCGGAATTATCGGACATTTCGGACTTGGATTCTATTCTGCATTTATGGTTGCCGAAAAAGTTGAAATTCTGACAAAGTCTTATAAAGATGAGCCGGCAGTTCGATGGATCTGCGACGGAAGTCCGGAATTCACTTTAGAAGAAACAACAGATAAAACAGAGCGTGGAACAGAAATCATTCTTCATATTGCTGAAGATTCTGTTGAATTCCTTGAAGAAGCAAAAATCCGTGAACTGCTGTTGAAATATAACAAATTCATGCCTGTTCCTATTAAATTCGGAACAAAAACACATACGCTTCCTCTACCGGAAGATGCGCCGGAAGATGCTGTTGCAGAAACTGAGGAAGTTGACAATATCATCAACAATCCGACTCCGGCATGGACAATCGCTCCAAGTGAGCTGACCAATGAGGATTACATGAAATTCTATCATGAATTGTATCCGATGCAGTTTGAAGAACCACTGTTTAATATCCATCTGAATGTTGATTACCCATTCAACCTTACCGGAATTTTATTTTTCCCTAAACTGAGCAACAATTTAAATATTGAAAAAGATAAAATCCAGCTGTACCAAAACCAGGTTTTTGTAACCGATGAGGTAAAAGGTATTGTTCCGGATTTCTTAATGCTTCTTCGCGGGGTGATTGATTCTCCGGATATTCCTTTAAATGTTTCCCGTTCATACCTGCAGGCAGACGGTGCCGTAAAGAAAATTTCTTCTTATATCACCAAGAAAGTGGCCGACAAAATGGCTTCTCTGATTAACGAAAATCGGGAAGATTACGAAAAGAAATGGAATGACATCAAAGTCGTTATTGAATACGGAATCATTACGGAAGAAAAATTTGCCGAAAAATCGGATAAATTCACTCTCTACCCAACTACCGACGGAAAATATTTCCTATGGAATGAATTAGAAGAAAAAATTAAGCCTAATCAAACCGATAAAGACGGTAATCTTATTGTTCTTTACGCTTCTAATGAAGATGAACAACACAGTTATATCCAGGCGGCAAAAGATAAAGGATATGAAGTGCTTCTTTTAGACTCTCCGATCATTCCTCACGTGATCCAAAAACTGGAAACTTCAAAAGAGAAAATTTCATTTGCAAGAGTAGATGCCGATCACATCAATAATCTGATCAAAAAAGACGAGCCTGTTATTGCTAAATTAAATGAGACGGAAAAAGAATCATTAAAAAAATCTGTTGAAGAGGCAATCATAGATAAGAAGTTTACCGTTCAGCTTGAAGATTTGGACAGTACGGATGCTCCATTCACTATCACGCAGCCGGAATTCATGAGGAGAATGAAAGATATGCAGGCAACCGGCGGCGGTGGAATGTTCGGAATGGGAGGATTCCCTGAAATGTATAATCTTGTGGTTAATTCCAACAGTGAATTTGCAGGTCAAATTCTGAAAGCAGAAAATACAGAAGAAAAAACAGGTCTGATTCAGCATGCTCTGGATCTGGCAAAACTTTCCCAGAATTTATTGAAAGGAAAAGAGCTTACCGATTTCATTCAGAGAAGCTATAAGCAACTGGAGAAGTAATTGATGAGTTATATCAGTTTCGGGGCGACAAAGTCGCCCCGAAACTTTTTTATTATATTATATGGTCGAACACCATCCGACCCTGATATAGGTCGCCACTTTGTGGCTCCGCTTGGTTGACATTAATTTTTTTGATTGGATTCTCATCCAATCCTGATGTAAGCCGCCACTTCGTGGCTCCGGGTTGCTGAAACAGTAATTCCGGATTTTAATAAATCACAATTCAATCATCGGATCCCAAAACAATTTTTTAAAATCTTTAATCCTGAAATTTTCGACAATAATTCCTTCGGCTTCAAGCCTTTGCTGAAATTCCGGGATTGATAACGTTCCTGAGCTTGAAATGACCCGGTGCGCAGGAACATCCGGCGGGCAGCCTCCCATTGCTTTCCCCACATGCCGCGAATGGTTGGGAAAACCTACTGCTTTGGCTATCGCGCCATAGCTGGTTACTCTTCCTTTGGGAATTAGTTTTGAAATTTCCCAGACCTGTTGTTTAAAAACTTCATTCATAATAAAGGATCATCAATCAAAAATAATAAAATTGTACAACTCCAGGTAATTACTTACCATAGATCAAGATGCAACTTGTTTCTAATTTGTAAATTTAATACATAATCAAAGTGAATTTAAAAAATATACGGAAACCCGTACATAGTGTGATGAAGTGTTAAGATTGCCTGCAGGAATGCCGGCAATTTTTATTTGCTATATCTATATCAGTTGCATAATTTTTGAATATCAACATAAAAATATCTGCTATGAAAAAAACATTTTTCCGTTGGCTGAATAAAGTCAATAAAGCGGTACTTCCGAAATTAAGCAATAAAGATCCCAATAAGCTGACAAAGATCCAAAAAGGAATCTTCGCCTACCGGTATTTTGTGCTGGTGAATTCACTGGACTGATTTGCGTGAGGGATACGGAGGGTGCGAGCGAAGCGAGCAGTCTCTTGAGACCGGAACGAAGTGGAGCCCGGAGAAGCCCGACCTGAGCCTTGGGATTGATGCTGCGAAGGGCACGCCATTGTTAAAAATAACTCGTTGATTATACGGATTCATCTTTACAATAAACAAAAAAAACGTCCCAAAAATTGAAACGTTTATATAATTGTAAGCTTTAAACTTTTTCCTGCTTATGAATTTTCTAAAATGTAAGAGAACATTAAAGGTGCACAGATGGTGGCATCACTTTCAACGATAAATTTCGGTGTGGTAATATCAAGCTTACCCCAAGTAATTTTCTCATTCGGAACCGCTCCCGAATAAGAACCGTAAGAAGTGGTAGAATCTGAGATCTGACAGAAATATGACCAGAAAGGTATATCATGCATTTCCATATCCTGATACAGCATCGGTACAACACAAATCGGGAAATCACCCGCAATACCTCCACCGATCTGGAAGAAACCTACTCCTTTTCCTGAAGAGTTCTTTGTGTACCAGTCTGCAAGGTATGCCATGTATTCGATTCCGGATTTCATGGTAGAAAATTTAAGTTCTCCCTTGATGCAGTATGATGCAAAAATATTTCCCATGGTAGAATCTTCCCATCCCGGAACAACGATCGGCAGGTTTTTCTCTGCTGCAGCGATCATCCATGAGTTTTCTCTAGGAATTTCGTAATACTGCTCAAGAACTCCTGAAAGAATCATTTTGTACATATATTCGTGAGGAAAATATCTTTCTCCTTTGTTGTCGGCATCTTTCCAGATTTCATAGATGTGTTTCTGCAGTCTTCTGAAAGCTTCCTCTTCAGGAATACAGGTATCTGTAACTCTGTTCAGCCCTCGTTCCAGAAGGCCCCACTCTTCCTGCGGCGTAAGGTCTCTATAATGAGGAACTCTTTCGTAGTGAGAGTGCGCTACAAGATTCATCAGATCTTCTTCAAGATTGGCTCCTGTACAAGAGATAAAATCTACCTTGTCCTGACGGATCATTTCTGCAAGAATTTTTCCTAATTCTGCCGTAGACATTGCTCCTGCCAGTGTAATCATCATTTTCCCGCCATCCTTAAGATGCGCCACATATCCTTTTGAAGCATCCACCAATGCCGCTGCATTAAAGTGCAGATAATACTTTTCTATGAATTCAGTAATCGGTTTGCTCATTTAATTATTTTTTGCAAAGATAAAACTTAAAAACGGAATGTAGCAGCTGCACTCAAAGAAACTCTGTGTAAACCTTCTTTTTGGTCTTCCCCAAAATCATAGGTAACGCCGTTAATTTTCATTTTATTAAGCGTTCCTGCCGTAAGCCCAAGCTTTGGTCCAATCAGAATATTTTTTGTGATCTGGTATTGATAGGCAAAATTAAGTTCGGCTCCTAAATTAGATCCTGTTCCTTTCACATTTGCCGTTTTAGTGCTGTACGAAATTATACCCAAACCTACATCAACGAACATTTTATGCCTGGTTTGCTCAGTAAAATTGGAAATCATAACAGCAGGACCGAAAAAATTGATCTGATCTTTTGTCGTTACGGGAATCGAAACAGGCATATTATTCACATACCCTAAAATATATCCGTCACTGGAAGCGCTGAAGTTGGAATATTTTAACCCGACAGATACAATAGGATTTACCTGATAGTATGCAGAAATATCGAAATTCATTCCGCTTTTTAATCCTTTTACGTATTCTTCTTCCTCTCTGGAAAGTCCCGAAACTGTTTTAGCTGTTCTCCAGGCATATCCTACCGATGGAATAATTGAAAATTTCTGTGCAGATGAAAGCGCCGATATAGAAATGAATGCGGCCGCAAAAAGTTTTCTGATCATTAGTTAACTATTTTGGGCGCAAAAATATAGTATTAAGGTGAATTATCCCATAGAAAATAAAAATTTAACACCTTTCGCAGTCAACTACAACTGCAGTTGAGTTAATACCTGAATTTCCGGTTCTCTTTTTTATCAGACAGTTTCTTTTTGGTGTCCAGCCGTTTTTGTTTTTGTGATTTTGAAGGTTTTGTAGCGAGCCGTTTTTTTGGAATAATCAGCGCTTGGTTTACAAGCTCGAGAATTTTTTCGATGGCTCTGGTTTTATTCATCAGCTGGGTTCTGGTTTCGGATACCGTTAAAAACAGAAAGCCTTCGGCGTTGATCCTGTTGTTCAGTTTATGATGAATGCGATCTTTCTGTTCGTCATTAAAAAATCCCGAATCGGAAACTTTCCAGAGAACCGTCACAGAAGTTTCAACCTTATTGACGTTCTGCCCTCCTGCGCCACTGCTACGGGAAGTTTTAAAGGTCAGTTCTTTTGAAAAATCTTTCATAATTTATCGTATGCGTTAATCGGTTACAGTATATTTTTTAATTCTATCCTGTTAACCTTCCCATTTGGTGTTCTCGGAATTTTTTCTGTAAAAATAATTTCTTTTGGCCTGTGATAACTTTTTTCAAAAGGTATTTTTGAAATTTCATCAATAATTTCCTTAGATTTTTGTCCTTCGATAACCAGTATTAATTTTTGCCCCAAACTCTCATCTTCCCTTCCTATAAAAACTGCTTCATTCGGAATTTCTTTTTTTACTAAAGCTTCTAGCTGTTCCGGGAAAATTTTAGCTCCGCCGGAATTAATTACATTATCAATTCTTCCTAAAAACCTGAATTGGTTATTATTTTTAATTTCGACTAAATCATTAGTTTGCAATACTTCTGTATTAAGATGTGGTGCAAAAATTTTTAAACACCCTTTTTCATCCGTGGAAATATCAACATTTTCAAAAGCGGTGAAAAAAGATTCTGAAACAGGGTAAATCTGTTTCAGAGCGATATGGGAAAGTGTTTCTGACATTCCGTAGGTCTCAAAAATCTTTTGCGTTCCTTTCGATCCGAGGGAATCAAAAATTTTATGCTTTAAGCTTTCTGAAACGGCAGCTCCTCCGATAATTATATTTTTTATCCAATATAAATGGTCTAGAGAATTTTCTATCTGAAGCGGCGTCATAGCACAAAAATCTATTTCTTCATTGATATTCTCCAAGGGTTTTACTGAAGGATTTGTAATGATGAGTTTAAGATTTCTTATAATGGAGCGTACTGTCATCATTTTTCCGGAGATGTATTCGACCGGGAGGCATAACAAAGCCGTATCACCTTCTTTCAATCCTAAAAAGTTACAGGTCATTTCAGCAGAAGCGATCATTTTATCTTTTTCGATTTCAAAAATCTTCGGAGTTCCGGTAGAACCTGAGGTCTGCACCTGTACCGTTTTTTCATCTGAAAACCATTCTTCCAGAAAAGCTCCGACTTTCTTTTCAAATTCGGTTCCGGCGGGTAATTGATTCATATTGAGATTTTTGAAGTCTATCAGCATAATGGTCGCAAATAAAGGAGATGTAAATTTAAAAAAAACTTGAAAAAGTTCTTGCAAATAATTAAAAAAGCTGTAAATTTGCACCACTCAAACAGAGATAGACTCATGGTGTAGCGGTAACACTACTGATTTTGGTTCAGTCATCTGGGGTTCGAATCCCTGTGAGTCTACAGTTTAAGGAGAAACAATCACATTGATCGTTTCTCCTTTTTTTTTGTAGCTACTGGCTTATTTTTTAATATATAATAGGTGTTTTCATAGCCGCCTTTCTTTTGATTGAAACCATTTCAAATTCATAAAATAGTTCAAAATAAAAAATAAGATAACCCATACTATCTCATATTCATCCATCCCTGAGTCACCTTTTTATATCCTATTACTTGCTTAAAAACAAATCAAGGCTTCCATTCTCTCTTCACTTTTAAAGTAATTAATTTCTACCATTCATCATATTACATGAGCTAACTCATTGATGGAGTCATTATTCCTCTTCTTTTCCAGACCTGAAAACATTCTTGCACAGTATATTTTTCCAATTTGTGTGAAAAAAATTACAAATACTTGCTTTTTTATAAAATATATTTCTTAAGTTTGTGACATATCACAACACAACCAATAACCAAACCACTATTAACTATGAATAATTTACACTTATTCCATAATTTTTCTAAGCTTAAATCCATTTCGTCTTTTTGCAATTCCTTTAAGCTTATTCAATCTTTGCAGTTCTCTACACCTAGCTATTCATCAATAGTTTATTAGATACCATCAAATAACTAATGCAGGAAATTCTTGTTTTACATTAGATCAAAAATGAAAAAGAGGTCGTTTTTTCTAATATGTTTGTTGTTACATATTGTACTTTACGCTCAAATTACAATTCAAGGTAAAGTGAAAAATATGGAAAATGAAATTTTGCCTTATTGCAATATTGGTATTAAGGATACCAACATTGGCTCCTTTACGAATAAATCCGGAGATTATAAGATGATAATCCCAAAAGAATTTCAAGACAAATCAATTGTTTTTAAGGCTGAAGGCTACGCGGAAAATACTAAACAAATATCAGAATTGCTGCAGAATGCAGATGTTTATCTGGATTTTAAGATTAGAAATATCCAAGAAGTTGTACTGGAGGGAGAAAAATTAAAAGAGAAAACTATCGGACAAAAGTCACGCCCGATTTTAACTTTCTCGAAAATGTTTGATAAAAATACACTGACAGTTGAGCAGGGAAATATTTTTGATATTTATAAGAAAACAAAGTTAAGATCATTTAGTTTTCATATCATGCCAAGTTCAAGGTTTGAAAGCATCACTTTAAAACTGAATATTTATGATGTTAAAAATGGCTTGCCCAATCAGTCACTTTTAAATGAAAATATTATTTTTAAAACTTCTACAACTGGCTGGCAAAATATAGAATTATCGAACTACAAACTAGTCTTCAATAATTTTGATAAAATTGCAATCACTTTGCAGCTGTTAGAATATGAACCTTTAAAAGATTCAGACTTTGTTTTTGGAATTTCAGCGAAAAAATCTCTTTCGAAAAATTTATTGTTCAGACACCAAAGTCAGTCGCAGTGGGATATAAGTGACGGAACCTTTCTTTCAAATATTAATGTCGGCTACAATAATAAAGGTATACATACTGTCGAGAAGAGCGATGATAACAATGACTCTAAGTTAACAGACGAAGAGAAAAATTTAGTTACTTTTTACGAAGCACGAGAAGATGCAAAAAAGACTATTTATGGAGAAAATCCGGATGGTAGATTTATTAAGCTTCCTGATGCAAATATTTATTACGAAGAATACGGAACCGGTGAACCTTTAATCTTATTAGAAGGAAACAATGGAATTATTTCGGATTTCTATCATCAGATTTCCTTTTTTTCAAAATATTTTCATGTGATTGCCATAGATACCAGAAATCAGGGTAAAAGTCAGGATTTTTCTAACGTTGATTATGGTTATGAAAAATTAGCTGATGATTTGTCTGATATCGTAGATCAATTAAAACTTCAAAAAATAAATATTCTGGGCTGGAGTGATGGCGGAATAGCAGGTTTATTATTTAGCATCAAAAACCCGAAAATGGTAAATAAACTTGTAGTGATTGGCGCCAATACCAATCCAAAAGGGGTAGATGATAAATTTATTAATTCCATAAAAAAAAGATACGAAAATTCGGATGACCTTTTAGAAAAAAGACGATTAAACTTAATGATTAATCACCCGGATATACAATCAAATGATTTGAAAAAAATAGAAAATCCTGTTTTGGTAATTGCAGGAAGTAATGATCTGGTAAAAATCGAAGACACAAACTTAATTCACAAAAATATTCCAAACTCAGTATTGCTGGTGGTGCCAGATACGACCCATAACGTTCCATTAGAAAAGCCAGACATTGTCAATAAGCAAATATTGAATTTTCTAAAAAATAAATTACAGTAAACAATATAGCGGAAACCGAAAAGCTAACGAGTAGGTATCAAATTAAATTTTTTTATTATGAGCAAAAAATTAACTAAAAAATTGACACTTAAAAAAGAAAAATTAAGTCAATTGAATTCTGAAGAAATGAAATCTGTAAAAGCAGGAAAAGAGCTAGTAACATCCGTTGTTGATTGTTCACACTGGACATGCACGGCTGGAAGCAGCAGATCTACTAATCTTTGCGTTTGCCCTGCTTAGTAAATCAGAAACATTTTACAAAAATTGTAGCTACTCCTTTCGGAGTAGCTGCTTTTAACAGCTCTACTATGGCAAATAAATTAAAAATAGGCCTTTTAGAATTTGGCATTAGAGAAAACTCGCTTAATAATTCTAAGAAATCATTATACGATATCATTGACTATGCTTCAAGAGCTGATGAACTTGGCTTTTCCCGATTCTGGGTCACCGAAAATTACTTTTCAAAAGCGCATGATATGGCTTGGTCTACTCCTGAAATGTTGATTCCCATATTATTAGGATTAACCGAGAAAATAAAAATAGGGATTGCAGGAGTTATCTTACCATTACAAAGCCCATTCCGAGTAGCTCACAATTATAAACTCCTTTCAAGTTTATATCCAAGAAGATTAGATCTTGGCTTCGTTAAAGGTCTCGTAGGTGAATATGACCTTAAATATTTTAATGTTGATGTCGACAAAGACAATTATTTTTCATCATTTCTTCCAAAACTGGAATCTACTTTAAGCTTTCTGAGAGATGAAAGTGAATTTCTTAAAAAGGATTTGATCATCCCACCCTACAAAGGAAATATTCCTGATGTATGGTATATGGGATCTTCACACTCAGGACTAAAAGTAGCTTTAGAGCATGATCTTAATTTTGCACGATCCATATTTCATGGAGAGTCAAACAAAGAATATCTCAAAGAAGAATTACAAAATTTCAAAGCAGCATATAAAGCAAAATATGGAAAAGAACCATCAATGGTGCTTACTTTTTCAGGATGCTGCCATAAAACAAAACAAAAGGCAATCAATGTTGCAAAAAAAAGTACCAACAATGATATAAGCAATATAAGCCTTGTAGGAGACGGAAATTTTTTTCAGGAAAAACTGCTGGAATTTAAAGAGCTCTACGGATATAATGAATTTATGTTCAATAACATTGCGAGATCACACAAGGATTCTTTAACAGCTATCGAAATATTAAGCCAATATGTATAAAGATAAAATTGACTTTTTTTTAACCCAAATTTCAGAAAAATGTAATGAAGACAAAGGTGAAAACATTACATTCAGCTTGGGAAATGGATACTATTCATTATTTTACAACAATGATGTTGAGATTGAAAAAATTGAGGATCTTATTGATATGGCATCAGAAGCATCATATTCGTCTTTTGGTACAGGTAGTTTAGCGATTATCTATTTTATGAGACTTCTGCATAATGCTGATATTATTACGGATGAGGATATTGAAAGCATAGAAGAAGATTCTTTTGAGTTTTTCCTCGAACTTCTCTCTGCTGCTACAGACAAAAAGGAATATGATTTATTTACCGGCCTGATCGGATTAGGTATTTATTTTCTTGAAATTAAGAAATTTGATACCGTAGCAAAAATAGTGTCTTATATAGACCATTTAAAACATGAAAAAAACGAATCCTTTTTCTGGATTGATCATATAGTAAAAGAAGATAATATTATTGACCTTGGCCTTGCCCACGGGCAGCCCTCCATTATATCTTTTTTAGTAGAATGTTATCATAAAGGCTGTGAGAAAGAAACATGCAAGAGGCTGATTAATGGAAGTGTCAACTTTTTAAAGGAGCTCTACGAACAAAATAAAGATTCAGAATTCATATTTCCTTCAAAACTTAATATTGCCACAGGAGAAACACAGTTATCAGAAAGACTTGCCTGGTGCTATGGTGATTTAGGAGTTACAATAAGTATCTGGAAAGCTTATACAGTTTTGCAGGACGAAGAGCTGAAAACAATGTGTCATTCCATTATTTTGAATTCATCAAAAATAAAAGCGAACAGGTCAGGCGTATTTTATAGTCAAAAAAATAAGTGTATAGACACAGGAATTTGCCATGGAACATCCGGAATTTCGCATATATTCAATAAGTTCTATAGAATATTTCAAGATCAAGAGCTGAAAGCAGCGCACGATTACTGGATGTCTCTTACCTTGGAACAACTGGAAAAAGGAGTAAAATTTCCTTACGATCTTAAAAATGACATGTGGGTAGAACATACTGGTCTTTTAGAAGGCATTTCTGGTGTGGGAATGGTGCTGCTAGACTATCAATATCCCGAAAAAGCAAAAGATTGGGATAAAATTTATTTAATGAATATAGGATGAAATACAACGATATAGAAAAACTGAACTTTTACCTGCTGAGAACACCACTCCTTCCACAGAAAAATATCGATCAGTGGGAAGAGGATATCAATACAGAAATTTTTCGTAATACCATTTATTTATCATCACCGGACTTATATGAACAACTCATTCTGTGGGACAAAAAAAAGCTGTCTAAAGAAAAAGCTGATAAAATAAAAAAATCTCTGTTGAAGTACTGGCTGAGAACCCACTTCAGAACAATCCCATTCGGGACCAATGCCGGTGTAAGTATGGGCGAATGGAGCGACAGTACTCACATTGCTTTGGATAAAGAACAGGATAAAATATATGCCCGACTGGATATGCAGCTTTTGCATGATATTACGGTAAAACTGGAAGAGAATATGCAGGTTAGAAAAGTTTGCAAATTCTTTACTAATAATACAGTATACAACACTAAAAATAAATACCGTTATATTGAACCCTCTATCAAGAATTCCGGGTTGAAATATGAAATTATCTCTACTGAAAAAAATAAATATCTGAACTCAATCATAAAGGCCTGTCAGGATGGCCTGAAGCTTTCAGAGATTATAGAAATATTGGTTAATCAGGACATTTCTTATGAAGATAGTTTCGACTATATCAACGAATTGATAGATTCAAAAATTCTTATCAGTGAACTTTCTCCAAAGGTTACCGATAAGAATTTCCAGAATTTTATCTATCAGTTTTTGAAAGATCTGAAAATACCGGAAAACGGAGAAAACAAAAAGGATGCAGAATTGATTCGCAGCCTGATTATTATATTTGAAATTGTACAAAAAGCTAATGAAACCAATAATGCATTTCTTGCTGTTGATCAGATTTCCGAAATTTTGACTTCAGTCGGAATTAAGAATCACAAAAAAAATATCCTCCAAACCGATTTGCTGAAAGGTAAAACATCCAATACACTGGATAAAAATATTTTTAAAGACTTTAAAAAAGTACTTTCAACCGTTTTTCATATCGGATCTGCAGATACGATTGACTCTCTGGATAAATTCAAAAAGGAATTTGCGGCAAGATATGATCAGCAGGAAATTCCGATACTGTTAGCCCTTGATCCTTTATCAGGTATCAATTATCCTTTACATTCTGATAATGAAAGTTCCAACCTTTCAGACGGAATTCAGTTTAAGTCAGAAAACACCACTAATATTATTCAGGGCTCTTTGAAATGGAATCAGTTTTTAGGGGAAAAGCTCATTAATGCTTTAAAAGACAGTCGAGATTTAATACAAATTACGCAAGAAGAAGTTAGTCCTTTTTTAGAGGAGAATAAAAATATTCCTTTTTCAATGTCTTCACTGGTTCATATCTATGAGGATGAAAAAGGGAAGCCTGTCATTTTCCACAAATTTAGTGACGGACCTTCATCTTCTACCTATTTGGGTCGCTTTTGTCATTTGGATGGTCATTTGGAAGAATCATTAAAAAATGCCCTGTCAGAAGAAGAGTCTTTCTTTGATGAGCAGATTATTGCTGAAGTGGTACACAATCCACAGCCCAAGGTTGGAAATATTACGATCAGACCTCATCTGAGGAAGTATGAAATACCTATTATAAATCGCCATAACAATGATGGTGAGCCAATCTATCTGAATGATATTATGATTTCTGTAAAAAATGACAGAATTGTTCTTCGTTCAAAAAAATACAATAAAGAAATTATCCCAAGTCTTTCATCTGCACATAATTATAACCTGCATAAAGTACCGATGTATCATTTTCTATGTGATCTGCAGTATCAGGATACAACTCCTTCTTATAACTGGAACTGGGGCATGTTTGCCAATTATGATTTTCTACCGAGAATAATGATTCATAATGTGATTCTTTCGAGAGCGTCCTGGCTACTGGATCATGATAAAATTTTCAATGGAAAAAAAGCTTCAATTGAGGTCTTCAAAACGTACTTAAAAGAAAAAAACATTCCGGAAATTTGTATTTTCACGGAAAAAGATATGGAACTTCCCATATTTACAAACAATGCTCTTTCACTGGAAATCCTGTTTGACCATTTATTAAAAGAAAAGAAGATAAGAGTGTTGGAAAATCTTTCATCCCAATACAACACTGTAACAAAGGATGCAGAAGGAAATCTTCACAGCAATGAGTTCCTTATTCCATGGCATAATTTCAGTAGCAAAAAGAGAGAAAAACTTATTTCCTTCCCAGTAAAAAACACAGTCACCAGAAATTTTGTTCCTGGGAGTGAATGGCTTTTCTATAAAATATATTGCAGTACAAAGGTTTCTGATCAGATCCTTAAAGATACCGTATATAAATTTGCCAATGGACTTGTACGAAAAGGAATTATAAAAAAATGGTTCTTCATCCGTTACAGCGATCCGGATATGCATATCAGAATAAGGTTTTTAACGACATCTAAAGATCATAGTCTGTCTAGCCAGATCTATCAGTTACTTGACAAATATCTGAACCGGGAAATGATTATCCATAAGATTGTTCTGGACACCTATAATAGAGAAATTGAGCGTTATGGTGAAACTACAATTGATCAGATGGAAAGTATTTTCTACTTGGATAGTGAATGTGTATGCCAGTTACTGAAAGAAGCAGAATACACGGAAACTTCAATCTGGAAAGCTGCTGTTGCCGGAATAAACAGAATTCTTGATGATTTTGGATATAACATGACAGAAAAACGAGATATTCTGCACAAACTCTCCAACGGATACGGAAGCATGTTGGATGATAGTTCTAAGCAGACATTGAAGGATAAATATAGAGAGCACAGACACCAAACTTTGGAGCTTCTTGCAGGTGTTGATGAGTTTTCTAAAATTTTGGATATAAGATCTAAAAAAACTGCCTGCTACATTACCGAAATTAAAGAACTGCAATCTCCACAAATGGTAAAATCATTGGTTGTAAGCTATATCCATATGTTTATCAACAGAATATTTGCCTCGAAACCGAATATACATGAGTCTATTTTATATTATTTTTTGCATAAAAGCTATGACTCATTACTGAATATTAAAAAAACTGTGTAAGATGACCAGAATCGCATTAATAAACTGTTATTTTGGCAAAAGTTGGCCTGAATATTTCAAACATTTTTTGTTCAGCTGCAAATACAATCCAGATGTTGATTTTTTTTTATTCACCAATCTGGAAGCCCCTTTTCATGTCCCTAATGTTCATTTTATCAAGATCAGCAGCCTTGCTGAATTTAGTAAATTGGCAGGCGAAAAGCTGAACTTATCCATCAATATTCTGGATGGTTACAAACTTTGTGATTTTAAACCTGCTTATGGACTGATTTTTCAGGATTATTTACAGGGATATGATTTTTGGGGATACTGTGACATTGATATTATTTTCGGGAATATCCGATATTTTATTACGGAGAAACTCCTGAAAAAATATGATGTTATTTCTCCCCACAAAAACTACCCCGCCGGATTCTTTACACTGTTGAAAAATAATGAACAGTGTATTAACCTATTCAAACAGAGTAAGGACTATGCACACATTTTACAAAATACACGTCATTTTTGTTTTGATGAATGCAACTTTGAATTTAATCTTGTTCATCTAAAAGATATTACTGAGATTAAAACCGAAATTGAAAGCTTCACTCTGGTTCTTAGAAGACTGGAACTTCAAAATCAGATTAAATATTATCACAAAAATATTGTTCAGGAATTTGTCTATTCCACTGTAGATCATCATTGGGTACAAGGTAATATTTATAATACAGTAACAGAAAAACAATACCTGTTGATTCACCTTATCAACCTTAAAGACAATCAGAATTTCTTTATAGAAACTTTTGAACCGAAAGGGAATTTTTTAATTTCGCCAAAGGGGATCTATTATAAGCCCAACAAAATTTCTTATTCTCTAAAAAAACTTGGTAGAAATCTAGAGAGAAGAATGAACAATACCCGCTATAGATTTTTACTGTTGAAATCTAAGCTCCTGGCTTACACACAAAAACAGCATATTGATTTTCTTGAAGAGCAGTCCTATAAAATTGGTAAAACACATCTCACTTTTTATCCCCAAGATAAAAACAGATTAATTATTATTAACGAAGACGAAAATGGTATTCTTTATAATCAATTTTATCTCTATAAACTTAAAGGTAATCGATGGATAGGAACAAGTAGAAAGAATATCAGTACTATTGATTTTCATTATAAAAATGAAAAAAATGTTCCTTACAAAATAAATATAAAGAGCATAAAAAATTGTGTAACAGAGAATGCATACTATATCTATTAAAAACATTCAGCTTTTATGATTGAAAAACAAGATTATCTACTATCCTTTAATTTTTTGCTGAAGAAATTTATAAAGCATAATAAAAAAGTAAGAAAAATAAAGGATTATACCTTATCATTCGACGATTATAATTTCTTTAGTTTTTACAATATACTGCAAGATGATTTTGATATCGAATCAATGGTCATTAGACTGGATGACTGGAAAGATATTGAAGAGCTTACTTTTCCCGCTATTGCTTTCTTAAATATTAATGGTGGGATGTTCGTTATAATAAGTGATTATAAAGATGGCAAAATTTACTGGGAGAACAGAGAATTCGGAAAACAGACCAACACAATCAAATTATTCAAAAGAATTAGTGAAGGAATTTTTCTCGTACCTGCATAACTTTATTTTTGAATGATAATATTTAGCAGCGAAAGGGATTCAAAAAGTAGCTTGCTAATAAAGTTTAATAATATCAGTTTTAATATTCAATAGAGGTCTCCTAAGTTCAAGATTCTGACCTAAAATATTTACTGAAAATATGTTTTATTTCTTCTGAGCCGAACGGTAATAATTCCCGATATTTACGGCAATAGAAATCACGAAACCTCTTATCAATGACCAAAACAAAATTTCATTGACATTGTCTTTGGTAAAATCCTGGGCGTTATAAAAATTGATGTCAATGTAAAATAACACAACTGTCATTGCCAAAGCCCCTAATGATATAATTCCCATTCTTCGTAAGTTCATATCAAGCTTATTTTTAGGAAAGTTCATCCGGTATGGAGATTCCCTTTTTCTTCATGTATTCCAAAAGTCCGTTATATTTTTCTTCGTAATCATTGGTACCGCACTTATCGGAAATACTGCAAATCTCGGACGGTTTAATCCCTAAGATATCAGAAATTTTCGTAAGAATTTCCAGATTGATTTTCACTTTAGAGTTTTCAATATCAGAATAAGCTTTCTGTGATATTCCCATCTCAAAAGCCATATATTCCTGGGTAAAATCCTTGCTCCTCCGGATTTTCCTTATGTTTTGACCACATATTTTCATACCATGCCGTTTTAGAAGTTTTCAGTATAATTTAGAAGTATATCTATTAGACTTACACAAAGTTAGTGAATACCTTTGGCAAAACATTATTACGCTACATGATATTTTTATTTATTGAGACTTAAGTTAAAATTTTACATTAAAACTTATGCTTTAAAAGAAAAGAATATCACTTCAGGACAATACTTTAGGAATTATGGAGACGCAAAAATTTAATTATGACAATAATATTGTCAGAGCATTTCTCTATGCTACAATTGCATTCGGTCTGGTTGGTTTTTTACTCGGTCTTACCGCTGCACTGATGCTTTTTTACCCCGAACTTCCGGAATTTTTATTTGGTACAGACGACACCACCATTAAAAGTCTGGCTTCAGGAAACATCCAGGGATTAATTAATACACAGGGAGCTTTAGGCTTCGGAAGAATCAGAATGCTGCATACAAGTGCTGTAATTTTCGCCTTTGTATGTAATTCGTTTTTCTGCGGTGCTTACTACAGCATGCAGCGACTGTTGAAAACAAGAATGTACAGCGATACCCTGTCTTGGATGCACTTCTGGACCTGGCAGATTATGATTGTTTCCGTAGTCATTACTTTCCTTATGGGAATCAATACTTCCAAAGAATATGCAGAGCACGAGTGGCCAATCGATATTTTAATTACTATTTCATGGGTGATTTTCGGAATTAATATGTTCGGAACTATTGCCAAAAGAAGGGTAAGACACCTTTATGTAGCCATCTGGTTCTATCTGGGAACCTGGATTGCCGTAGCAATGCTGCACATTTTCAATAATCTTGAAGTACCATTATCATTTACTTCATGGAAGTCATATTCTATTTATGCAGGAGCTAAAGATGCCTTGGTGCAGTGGTGGTATGGTCACAATGCGGTTGCATTCGTACTGACTACTCCGGTTTTAGGTTTGATGTATTATTTCTTACCTAAAGCAGCAGACAGACCGGTATTCTCTTACAAACTGTCAATCATTCACTTCTGGTCACTGATCTTCGTTTATCTTTGGGCAGGCCCTCACCACCTTCAGTATACTGCTTTACCAGCTTGGGCACAGGCCGTAGGAACAGGTTTCTCCATTATGCTTATCGCGCCGTCTTGGGGAGGTATGTTAAATGGACTTTTAACCCTGAGAGGAGCTTGGGATAAAGTAAGAGAAAACCCCATTCTTAAATTCTTCGTTGTAGCGGTAACATGCTATGGTATGGCAACGTTTGAAGGACCGTTATTGGCAACAAAATCTTTAAACAAAATAGGACATTACACCGACTGGGTAATTGGTCACGTACATATCGGAGCATTAGGATGGAACGGCTTCATGGCATTCGGGATTGTCTATTACCTGATTCCGGTAATGTGGAGAACAACACTTTGGTCTAAAAAGCTTGCTAACTGGCATTTCTGGCTGGGAACATTAGGAATCATTTTCTATGCGGTACCAATGTATATCTCAGGTTTCACACAAGGATTAATGTGGAAGCAGTTTAACCCAGACGGAACATTGGTATGGAAAAACTGGCTGGATACGGTAACGGCAATTATTCCATACTACAAAATGAGATTTTTAGGAGGTTTATTCTATATCTCAGGTGCCATTTTAATGGTTGTAAACGTCATCAAAACCATTAGAGCCGGCTCATTCCAGAAAAACGTACCTGCAGAAGCTCCGGCCTTAGCCAACATTGGAAGCGCCAGAAAAGAAGGCGAAGGACTGCACCTTTGGATTGAAAGAACCCCGAGAATCATGGCCATACTGGCGTTCATTACTGTGGCAATCGGTGGTTTGGTAGAAATCATTCCTACTTTAACATTAAAACAAAGCGTCCCTACGATCACTGCTGTAAAACCTTACTCTCCGCTGGAACTGGAAGGAAGAGACCTATACATCAGAGAAGGATGTAATGCCTGTCACTCCCAGATGATCAGACCTTTCAGAGATGAAATCGTACGATTTGAAGGTAAAAACGGACAATACTCCAAAGCAGGTGAATTCGTATATGACAGACCATTCCTTTGGGGATCAAAAAGAACAGGACCGGATCTACACAGAGAAGGCGGAAGAAACCCTGATTCATGGCACTTTAAACACATGTATAACCCAAGAATTACTTCAGCCGGTTCTATCATGCCGCGTTTCCCTTGGTTAATAAGTAACAAGCTGGATAAAAAGCAGATGGTAGACAAAATGAAACTGATGAAAAATTATTTTGATGTTCCTTATACAAAAGCACAGATTGATTCTGCGAATCAGTGGGCAGACAATCAGGCAAAAGGTATTGTTAAAAGAATTTATTCTGAAGCTGCAGATGTAAAACAGCAGGTTGAAAAAGACAGAATTGCAAAAGGAGGATCTTTCGTTCCGCTTGAAGACAGAGAAATCGTAGCTATGATTGCTTATCTCCAAAGATTAGGAACCGATATTAAAACCACTCAGATTCAAACCGCAAGTGCAGATAATTAAAATTAATTAGCAATGAAAACAAGAACCCCAATTTCAGTATACATCCTTGTCACCATAGGTTTGACGATCATGGCATTTGAAATGTTCGCACACGATTCAGGATATTTTTCCTCTCCTTTTTTCTGGGGACTGATGCTGATCGCGGTTATCCTGCTTCTCATCATGAACTCCATCGGAGACCTCATCGAAAATCAGAATTTCAGCAGGCTTTCGGATGAAGAGAAAGCTTTATACCTGAAAGAAAAAAGTACTCCTTATTTCCAAAAACTTTGGAATTCGGCTTTCAAAAAACAATCTGCAACAGAAGAAAAAGATATTCTTATTGATCATGGATTCGATGGAATTACAGAGTTGGATAATTCACTCCCAAAATGGTGGATCGGCCTTTTCTGGTTCGGATGTATCTTCTGTGCCGTATATCTTACAGCATTTTCTTTCACCGATTATGCGCACCCTGAGGCAGAATTGACACACGAAACCAAAACCATGCTGGCTTCCATCGCAGAATTTGAAAAAACCGCGCCGCAGATTAATCTTGAGTCTGCAAAATACAATGCAGATAATATAGCAGAAGGTAAGGAGCTCTTTAAAACCAACTGTGCAACCTGCCACGGAGAAGGAGCAAAAGGAGGCATCGGCCCAAATCTCACCGATTCACACTGGATCAACGTGAAAGAAAAAAGCCTGTTCAAAAATGTATTCTGGATGCTTGAAAACGGATCTCCGAATAACCCTACCATGCGTCCTCTGATTAAAGAAGGAACTATCACCGGGCGGGATGCCGAGAAAATTGCAGCCTATATTTACCATATCAACCAGGAGACAGCACCCATCACTCCTGCTCAGGGAGGTGCAGCACCTCAGGGACAGGAAGTGCACTGGGAAAACGGAAACAATTAAAAACTATAATCTCAATATAATCTTAAACCATGCCAAGCCCCCTTTGATAACTTAACTTATACTTGAATTCATTTTTGCTAATACCTTTTCAGTAAAGAAAAATGGAAAAAAGGGGGCTTTTTTATTACACAAATCCGAGCTTTGACTGTCAGCATCAACTATTCACTTGACACTCAACTAAACTAAATTCCATTAGATTGGCAGTCAAGGCAGGATTTTTGCATACGCAAAGGGTACCACAACAGATGAGCAGTACGATTAGTATTGCTATATTTGTTATAAACCCAATCACTCTTGAAACTGAAAATCAACAAAAGAAAACTCTTTCGGCGTTTTGTTATTACCATTATATCCATCTTGGTATTTCTTGTGTTACTGATCCTTAGCTTAAGACTTCCCGTTGTTCAGAATTTTGTAAAAGACAAGCTGGTTGTTTACCTAGAAAAAAAAATCAAAACAAAAGTAAGCCTGGAAAGGGTTTATATAGGATTTCCAAACAGCCTTGTTATGGAAAATCTTTATTTAAAAGGCCAGAATATCGACACCTTACTGGCTGTAAAAAAGCTTGACGTAGGTCTGAATATGATCAAACTGATAAGTTCTACCGCAGATATTACCTCCGTAGATCTGGAAGGTGCGCGAGCCAATGTCGTAAGAAAGCCGGATGGAACATTCAATTTCGACTATATTCTTGATGCGTTTGCCACCACAGACAAAGAAGAAAGCCCTTCAAAACCTTTCATTATTTCTTTAGATAAAATTAAGCTTAAAGATATTGGTGTTACCTTCAACGATCAGCAATCGCGCAATGATATTAAAGTCTATTTTAAATCTTTTGACACCAGGGTAAAAACTTTTGATCTTCAGAATAATTCTTACGCCGTTAATGATATCAATCTTGACGGGCTGAAACTTAAACTCAAGCAGGATCTCGTAGAAGAAGTTTCTAAAAAAGTTGAAAAGAAAGTAGATTCTCTCAACAATAAAAAACCTATGCAGCTTGGACTGAGAGGTGTTAAGCTGACCAATTTCGATATTGATTACGGTGATGACAATACCAGAACTTTTGCCAAAGTTTTGTTTAAAGAGCTCAGCACGAGAGTCAACAAACTTGATCTTGAAAACAATGCATACGATGTTGACAATGTTTTTCTTTCCGGCGCTAATATTAACGCAAATCTTTATCTTCCGGCAAATAATGCCAACCCCAAAAATGAAGAATCTAAAGATTCTAAAACGTCCGAACAGCAGAAGGCACTTAGTCTTTTGCTGGGTAAACTCGTTCTTAATGACGTAAAAGTAGCTTATAACAATACTGCAATCGCTCCTACAAGACAGGGAATGGATTTTAACCACCTGAACTTTTCCAAATTAAATCTTGAGGTGAAAAAATTCAAAATGCAGAACAATACGTTTGCCGGATCGGTAAATTCTGCTGAAATTCAGGAATCAAGAGGATTAGATATCCGGGAATTCAATACCGATTTTGTGTACAATGAAAAAGAAGCTTATCTAAAAGATCTTTACCTGGAAACTTCCAGAACAATTCTTCGGGACGAGGTAGTACTAATTTATAATTCTATCGAGCAGCTCTCTTCAAATCTTGGAGCTGTTAAAATTTCAGCAAATATTAAAGATTCAAAAGTAGGTTTTGCGGATATCCTGAATCTTGCGCCAAACCTCCGAAATACTGCGCCTTTTAATAAATACCCGAACGCCATTTTAAATGTTAATGCCAACGTAAAAGGAAATGTAAATGACCTTCTGATCAATAATCTTAAAGTATCCGGCATCGATCAGCTGAGAGTAGCAGCATCAGGAAGAATTAAAAATGCTACCAATCCCGACAATTTATATTACGATCTGAGAATTGCGGAATTGTCTTCTTCAGCGAGAACAATTTACAATCTGGTTCCAAAAAACACCATCCCTTCCAATATTGCTCTTCCTTCTAATATGAGCATTAAAGGAACGGCAAAAGGCACAACCAAAGTGGTAGATGCCAACCTTAACCTCTACTCTACTTCAGGAAATGCATCCGTTGTAGCCAAAGTGGATATGCGTAGGAAAAACCGCGAACTGTATGATGTAAAAGCCAATCTTCAGGGATTACAGATCGGTAGAATTATTAAAAACAAAGACATCGGCTCTGTCTCTGCACAGATTTACGCGAAAGGAGAAAGCTTCGATTTCAAAAATGCCAATGCAGACCTGAGAGGACATGTTGCATCCGCCGTGTACAAAGGATACCGCTATCAGAATATGAATCTTACCGGAAAAATACGACGTGGCGCTTACAATATTGTTTTAAATTCCAAAGATCCTAATGCCAACTTGCAGCTTACGGCATCCGGAGTATATAATGAAAAAAATCCTACTGTAAAGGTAAACGGAAATGTGTTGAAACTCGATCTTAATAAACTGGGATTCTATAAAGATCCGATGATTCTTGCAGGGAAGATAGACGGAGATTTCACCAATTTAGATCCGGACCACCTAAACGGATATCTGAATTTAAAAGATTTTGCTTTCTCGGATACCAAAGAAATTTATCCTGTTCAGGAAATTAACCTGAAAGCATCATCGACATCCGATTCTACCAATATTATTTTCAATTCCCAGATTGTGGATGTAGAATTAAGAGGAAAATACCGACTTACCCAAATATTCGGAGCTCTAAGTCAGACAATCAACCAATATTACCAGTTCCAGAAGCCAGCAAAAAATCAAAAAATTGAAGCAGGACAGTTTTTTACTTTTAATGCCAAAATTAAAAATGATGATCTCATCAGAAAATTTGTACCGGAGCTGAAAAGTTTTGAAACCATTAATCTTACCGGAAATTATGATGCCGATTCCCAGAAAATAGAAATTGACGGACAGATTCCACAGCTTCTTTATGGAAATAATTCTATTGAAAATGCAAGATTGCAGGTTACCAATGAAAATCAGGCCTTACAGTACAACCTGAATGTCGCCGCATTAAAAAGCTCAAGCTTTGCTTTAAACAAAGTAAACATCGGGGGAAATATTGCCGATAATATCATCAATTACAACATTACTACAAAAGATGCAAAGGATGAAACGCAATTCCTGATTGCGGGGAATGCAAAATCGATGAATGATATCACGGAAATTTCACTTAACCCGAATGGATTAAAACTCAATTATACCGACTGGACTGTAGCGGAAGGGAATAAAATACAGATCAGCAGCGGAGGTATTCTGGCTGATAATTTCAGGCTGTCGAACGGAGGCAGTGAAATTCTTTTACAATCCGAAACCCAGTCTCCAAACGCACCTTTAAATGTTTCGTTAAAAGATTTTAAGATAGAGACTCTTACCGAACTTATTAAAAAAGATACTTTACTGGCAAGAGGAAATATCAACGGAACAGCCCAGTTGCGGGATCTTACCAAAAACATGACGTTTACTTCAGACTTAAATATTTCGGATCTTATTGTTTATGAAAATCCTGTAGGAAATCTTGCCGTGAAAGTCAATAATACTTCACCGAAAATATTGAATGCAGATATTGCGCTTTCCGGAAATAACAATGATGTCAAAATTCTTGGAGATTATAATACGTCTTCCAGTACGTTTGACCTGAATATGGCCATCAACCAGCTTCAGATGAAATCGGTACAGGGCTTTTCGATGAACGCAATCACGAATACAGAAGGCTACATTTCCGGAAACCTTAAAATTACAGGAACTACTGCGCAACCGAACATTTTAGGTAAAGTAAAATTCAATAATGCCGGATTAGAAATTGCCAAAACAGGAAGTGACTTCAGGAATCTTGATGATGAAATTGATTTTACGAGCCGAGGAATTGAATTCAACAATTTCAAAATCAAGGACAGAGACGGAAATTCTATGAATATTGACGGGCAGGTTCTTACAGAGACGTACAGAGACTTTGCCTTTAACCTAGATCTTAATGCCAAAGATTTCAAAGTGGTGAATTCAGAAAAATCAAATGAAGCCATCATGTACGGCGTACTTTCTATTGATGCCGCATTACAGGTTCGCGGAAATCTGGATTTACCAAAAGTGGACGGAAGATTAGCCGTTGCCGACAATACCGATTTCACTTTTGTCCTTCCGCAGTCTTCTCCTACCCTTCAGGAAAGAGAAGGAATTGTGGAATTTATCGATCAGGATCAGGTTGCTTTAAATAAAACCATTAAGGCAGACTCTTTAGATTCCCAGAGCAGAATCAAAGGAATGGATGTGAACGTTAATATCGAATTGAGCAAAGAAGCCAAATTATCTTTATTAATTGATAAAGCCAACGGAGATTTTGTAAAACTTCAGGGTGAAGCAGAATTGACAGGCGGAATCGATCCTTCAGGAAAAACCACTCTGGTCGGCGTATATGAAGTAGAATCAGGAAGCTATGAAATGACCGTAAGTGTTTTAAAAAGAAAATTTGACATCCAAAAAGGAAGTACGATTACCTGGACCGGTGAACCAACAACCGCCACACTAGATATTACAGCTGTTTATAAAACGGAAGCTGCGCCAATTGATCTTGTACAACAGCAGATCAGCGGTGAAGACGCCGGAACACTGAATCAGTTTAAGCAGAGAATTCCTTTTAATACTTTATTGAAAATGCAGGGCGAACTGCTGAAGCCTGTCATTACGTTTGATATTACCACAGATGAGAAAAACAATGCTGTTTCTTCAACGGTTACGGACATTGTGGATCAGAAACTTTCACAGCTGAGAACTCAGGAATCTGAAATGAACAAACAGGTTTTTGCGTTATTGTTATTAAACCGGTTTATCGGTGAAAACCCTTTTGAATCGGGAGCAGGACTTTCCGGAGAAATGATGGCCAGACAAAGTGTGAGTAAAATTCTTTCCCAACAATTGAATAATCTCGCTTCGGATCTTATCAAGGGAGTCGATCTTAATTTTGACCTGGAATCTTCAGAAGATTATTCCACAGGGACCCAGAATACCAGAACTGACCTGAATGTAGACATCAGCAAGAAACTGTTGAACGACCGTCTGAAGGTTTCGGTAGGAAGTAATTTCGGGCTGGAAGGAGAAGCCCGCCAGAATGAAAACATGACCAATATTGCCGGAGATGTAACCGTAGATTACAGCTTATCTAAAGACGGCAGATATATGCTTCGGGCATACCGTAAAAACGAATACCAGGTGGCGCTTCAGGGACAGATCGTAGAAACAGGTTTAGGATTTATCATTACGCTGGACTATGATAAATTCCGTGATATTTTCCAAAGATCACGAAAGGATAAAAAGAAGAAGGAAACGAGAAAAAATAACCAAAACCAAGTCGTAGAATTTAAATAAATGAAAAAAAATTATCAAACATACTTCAAATATGCACTTACTTTCGGGATGGCTTCTGTTGTGGTTTCCTGCAACACGAGGTATCTGAAGGAAGGGGAAATGCTGTATACGGGAGCGGAGATCAACATCGAAAATGATACGATTTCAAAGAAAGATAAAAAAGATCTTAAAGCTGCTCTGGAAGCGAATCTTACCCCAAAACCCAATTCCAGTTTTTTAGGATTAAGACCAAAGCTTTTCTTCTACAATATTGCCAAAGAACCCAAAAAAGAAAAAGGATTTAATTACTGGCTAAAATATAAAGTGGGTGAAAAACCTGTCCTTCTCGGTGATGTAGACCGTGAATTCAATAAAGATATCATCGAAAATTATTCTGAAAATAAAGGATATTTTAATGCAAATGCCACCTACGATACGGTTTCTCATAATAAAAAGGTAAAGGTAATTTATACGCTGCGCCCCGGGGCCAGATACCTGATCAGCAACGTAAAATTTCAGGAAGATTCTACACTGGTTAACAGAGAAATCCAGAATCTTACGGATAAAACTTTCCTGAAAAAAGGACAGCCTTTTGACCTTGATGTTATAAAATCTGAAAGAGAACGAATTGATAATGGCCTGAAAGAACGTGGTTTTTATTATTTCCATCCCGACAATATTATTGTTCAGGCAGACAGCACCATAAGTAAAAATCATAAAGTAGAGCTGAATGTAAAACTGAAAGACAACACACCGGATCTTTCTACGCAACAGTTCAGCATCGACAAGGTGGTTGTATTTCCAAATTACAATATACGCGATGTTAAAAACGGAAAATACAGTGTCCCGATGAACCCTGATTCTCTTCAGAAATATGCTCATGAAGACATCTACGTCATCGATCCCGAACATAAATTCAAACCAAAGATCTTTGACAGGGCTTTATATTTCAAGAGAGGAGATCTTTACAACCGTACCAATCATAATCTTACGTTGAACAGGCTTATCAGTCTTGGCGTATTTAAATTTGTTAAAAATGAATTCGTAGTTTCAGATTCGTTGCAACATAAGTTTGATGCCTATTATTTGTTAACTCCGCGTGAGCTGCAGTCGCTCCGTCTGGAAGCTTTAGGAAGAACCAACTCCGCCAATTATGCCGGAAGTGAGCTGAATCTGAACTGGACTCACAGGAACTTTTTCAGGGGTGCCGAGCAGTTTAAAGCTTCTGTATATGGTGCTTTTGATGTACAGATCGGGGGTCCGGAAAATGCCAAAAATATTTTCAGGGCAGGATCTAACGTGCAGCTTTCCATCCCGAGAATCGTAGCGCCATTCAGGTTTAATTCGTCCAGTGCTTTTGTTCCGAGAACGAATATTACATTAGGCTATGAATTCCAGAACCGTACGGAATATTACACCCTGAATACGTTCAGCGGTTCCTTCGGCTATGTATGGAAAGAAAATGCAAGAAAGGAACACGACCTGAAAATCCTCGATATCACCTATGTTTCTCCAGCTAATATTACCCCTTTATATATGGAGCGGTCGGCCGGTAATGATGCGATGAAAAGAGTTGTGGAAAAACAGCTGATTTTCGGACCAACCTATTCTTATACCTATACCAACACCATGCTGCAGAAGCCGAATACGGTGTATTATAAAGGAACACTGGATCTTGCAGGAAATATTACAGGTTTATTAACGGGAGCGAATGTAAAAAAAGACAAAGAGAAAACCATCTTTGGTGTCCCTTTCAGTCAGTATGCGAAAATGGAGAACGACTTCAGGTTCTATCATAAATTCAACGAAAAAACATCTCTTGCGACAAGGGCTATTGCAGGGATTGCCTATCCGTATGGGAATTCCGAACATATTCCTTTTTCAAGACAGTTCTTTTCCGGGGGTAGCAACAGTGTGAGAGCTTTCAGGGCGAGAACATTAGGACCGGGAAGCTTCGATCCGAGAACAATACCGGAGGGATTTTATTTTGACCAGTCCGGAGATGTAAAGCTTGAGCTGAATGCCGAATACAGAGCTAATTTATATAAATTCTTAAATGTTGCCGTTTTTGCAGATGCAGGAAATGTATGGCTGGTTAATGATGACCCTCAAAGACCCGGTGCGAAGTTTTCCAAAGAATTTTTAAGTGAAATCGCCGTAGGAGCCGGAGTTGGTCTGAGACTTGATTTCTCTATCCTGATTCTGAGACTCGATCTCGCAATGCCATTGAGAGTGCCATATTATGAAAGAGGCGACCGATGGACTTTTGATAGGATTAATTTCGGTGATGCAAGCTGGAGGAAAGATAATCTGATTCTGAATATTGCGATCGGGTATCCTTTCTAAATTTTAATACATGGTAAAAAGAATAAAATTTTTCTGGGAAGCACTGCGCGAAACTTTTAAAAAGTGGAATGACTCATCGGCATCAAATGACTCGGCAAGCCTGGCATATTATGCTATTTTCTCTATTCCGGGTCTGCTGATCATCATTATCTGGATAGCAGGTAATTTTTTCGGTGAAGAAGCGATACGCGGACAAATCACAAGCCAGATCAGCGGAATTATGGGGCAGGATGCTGCAAAAAGTGTTCAGGATATGATTGCAGGTGCTCTCATTGATAAGGAGAATATTTTTATGAAAGCGGTAGGTATCGGTTCTTTGGTATTTGGTTCCACCACCTTATTTTTTCAGCTTCAGCGTTCTCTGAATAATCTTTGGGATGTGCAGCCGGCGCCAAAAAAGGCTTTCGTTAAATTTCTTCTTGACAGAGCCAACTCATTGGGAATGATTCTTATTTTAGGATTTTTACTGATGATCACAATGGTTCTATCTTCTTTAATAAGCCTGCTCAATAACTGGATCACAACCTACTTCGGACTGGAAACCTATATGCTGGTAGAGCTGGTGAACTATCTCATCGGGTTTATAGTGATCATGATTCTTTTTGCATTGATGTTTAAAGTTCTTCCGGATGTTCAGATCAGCTGGAGACCGGTATGGCGGGGCGCTTTCCTTACCACAATTTTATTTACGCTTGGGAAATTTCTGCTGAGCCTTTATTTCGGGACCGCAAAGCCTACGTCGGCATTCGGCGCTGCAGGAACGGTTATCCTGATCATGATGTGGATTAATTATTCGTGTATGCTCGTTTTCTTCGGAGCTGAGTTTACCAAGATATATGCTTATAAAAGAGGCTACAAAATCATTCCTTCCAAACATGCGAAATGGAGCGATGCCAAGTTATATGAAGACAGTCTTCACAGTAAAACATGAAAAAACCTTCAGCATATATGCTGAAGGTTTTTTGTTACATTCTGTTCACTGTTTCTACTCCCAATAAACGTAAAGATTTTTTTATGGTTTTTGCGGTGAGATCAGACAGGTTTAATCTGATCTGCTTTATATTTTCATCTTCCTGAATCATAATAGGATTACTTTGATAGAAAGAGTTGTATGTTTTTACCAGATCATACACATAGTTGGCAACCAGGGCCGGACTCAGCACTTCTGCTGCTCTTTCAACGACCTGCTTATAATTGGCCAGCTGCATGATCAGTGCCTTTTCATACTCATTCAATTCAACATGGTCAACTTCTTTACATGTAAAATTGGCTTTAGCAAGTAAAGATTGAATACGGGCAAAGGTGTATTGAATAAAAGGACCTGTGTTTCCATTAAAGTCAATACTTTCTTCCGGATTGAAAAGCATTTTTTTCTTCGGATCCACTTTCAGCATGAAATATTTCAGAGCAGCCTGTCCTATTTTTTCATAAGATTTCTCCTTTTCTTCATCCGAAAGACCTTCTAGGCGGCCCTGCTCTGTTGATTTTAATTTTGCTTCCTCATACATTTCCTGCATCAGGTCATCGGCATCTACCACCGTTCCTTCACGGGATTTCATTTTACCGTTCGGAAGCTCCACCATTCCGTAAGACAAATGGTACAGCTGATCTGCCCACGAATATCCAAGCTTTCCTAAAATTTTAAATAACACCTGGAAATGATAATCCTGCTCGTTCCCTACAGTATAAATTAATTTCTGAATATCGTTTTGTTTAAAACGTTCAACCGCCGTACCCAAATCCTGAGTCATATACACCGATGTTCCGTCTGAACGTAACAGTAATTTATGATCGAGACCTTCATCTGTAAGATCGCACCATACGGAACCGTCTTCTTTCTGATACAAAACACCTTTATCCAATCCTTCCTGAATAAGGTCTTTTCCTAAAATGTAGGTATTGCTTTCGTACTGAACCTGATCAAAATTCACTCCCAATCTTTTGTAGGTGTCAGCAAATCCTTTATACACCCATGAATTCATTTCGTTCCAAAGATTTCTTACGTGCTCATCACCATTTTCCCAATCAAGCAACATTTTTTGTGCTTCTTTCATTAACGGAGCATCTTTTTTAGCCTGATCTTCAGAAATGCCCTGAGCCACAAGCTCGGCAATTTCTTTTTTATATTCCTGGTCGAATTTCACATAGTAATTTCCCACGAATTTATCTCCTTTAATTCCTGTAGAATCTGGTGTTTCCCCGTTTCCGAATTTTTCCCAGGCAAGCATTGATTTGCAGATATGAATTCCTCTGTCGTTAATAATCTGTGTTTTAACAACGTCATATCCGGCTTCTTCAAGGATCTGGGAAACCGAAAATCCGAGGAGGTTGTTTCTGATATGCCCAAGGTGAAGAGGTTTATTGGTATTTGGGGATGAATATTCTACCATTACTGAAGCATTCTTCTTTTCTATAGTCTCAAAATTCTGCCCCAAGGAACTGAAGTTATCTATAAAAAGCTGATTCTTAACTTTAATATTTAAAAAACCTTTTACTACATTGAAGCTTTCCACCAGGTCGGTTTGCTCTGTTAAAGTATGTCCCAATTCTACTCCGATGGTTTCAGGATTTTTTTTCAGCTGTTTCACCAGGGGAAATGTAACGATCGTAAAATCGCCCTCAAATTCTGTCTTATTTTCCTGAACTTCCAAAGCAACGCCGTTCAACTGATAAACATTGAGGATTACTTCATGAAGCTTTTCTTCTATTATATTTTTAATATTCATTATATGTTATTTAAAAAACTGTCGTTTCTATCCGACATGCAAATATACGGAAATAAAAAAACCGCCCCTAAAGGCGGATTAAATATGAATGTTAACTAATGTGTTTGAGTTTAATTAATTGATATCCCAGAATAGTTTTGTGGTTGCCTTATCTCCGCCAATAGCACTAGCGGCTGCAGATACATTTGCATTGTTTGTTACATATTCCTGATCAGAATATGGCATTCTGTATGGAATTCCTCCAATATATGATGAAGGCGGAGCACTGAGAACCGGATAATCTAATCGTCTTGTAAAGTTCCAGGCTGCAAAAGGATTATTCCACATTGCTATCCATCCTTCATATCCTATTGATTGTTTCCAATTTGCGGCGTTATATGGATTTGCGGCAATGTATGTAGCTGCGTCTGCTGAAGATACTCCATTTTCTAGCATTGAAGCTGTAACTGCATTTGCAAATAAGCTCGAAGCTGTACCACCTGCGTTATATCCTCTTTGTGCTGCCTCAGCTCTGAGAAATAAAACTTCTGTGTAGCTAAATAAATTTGCGGGAGCATTTCCTGCTAAAAAAGTTGAATTTACGTGAGAGTTAGAAGCAAAGGAATTCTGAGTACCATATGTTCCTCCTTTATAATATCCAAAAGATAAAGAATTATTAACAGCTATAGATCCTGCATTATTAATTGTAATTGAATTAGTCCCAATTGATGATACAGTCCCTACAAATACTGATGGTACTGATGAGGATACATAAACCGATTGTCCCACAGCAATATTTGACGGTAAACTATTAAGAGTTACGGTTGTCGATGTAGATGGAGAAACAGGAGGTGTCACTCCAGTAACAGTAGACTTAACTAAATTTTCGTCAAAGTAGCTATGTCTTCTTGGGTCTGATTTTGCATTCATTGGGTTTACTATAACATTAGAAGGAACAAAATCATTTCTACCAGCTGCAACTAAATCATCAAATAATGGGTTTGTGAAAGTATTACCATCAAATTTTAAAGAATAAGAATCTGATGATGAAGTCATCACACCACTACTAATTGCACTTTCTGCAGCTGCTTTAGAAGTAGCAGGGTCTACATCCGCTAAGTTAATTGCCAATCTTAATTTTATAGAGTTAGCTAATTTAAACCATTTTGTCATATCTCCTTTATATACTAAATCTTCAGGATAACCCGATTTAGTAGTATGAATCTTTGCAGTCGCTACATTTAATCTTGAGATAAGATCTAAATAAATAGTTTTAGCATCGTCATACTTAGGGGATTTAATAGTTTCTGCTTGTAATGCCTCTTTATAAGGAACATTACCATATGTGTCTACTATATTTTCCCAAACGAAAATAGAAGCAATTTCCAACGTTGCCCATTTATTGTCGACAACTTCAGGGTCTGCGTTAATTTCCGTTGGAAGATCTTTCTTGGCCTGCTCAAGAGGAGCCAATGTATAAACATACATTCTTCTGAAATGATTTCTGGGCTGATTTCTGGTGGTTAAATTATAGTTGGTTTCTTGAGTATAAGTTGTCTCAGTCCATTGTTGTGTAAAAAAACGATAATTGTTAAAATTTACACTTCCCGTGTACATATAATAAAATCCCTGATACATGCTGGTTGCGAGCATGTTTCCAGAAGGTACACTTGACGGGTGTTTTGGGTCTTCATTTAAAGAAGTAATATCACTTTGACATGAATTAAACATTAACAATGAAGCCACTACACCTCCGGTATATAATAATTTTTTGAAATTTTTCATTTTAATAATCTTAAATTTTAGAATTTAAACGTAAAGTTTACTCCAAGCTCTCTTGTTGTAGGCAGTGACCCAACTGATGATCCATATGAATACAATCCTCCCATTTGTGAAGATTCAGGATCTGCATATGGAAGATTTTTATGAATAATCCATAAGTTTCTTCCTACAATAGATACTCTGGCTTCAGTCATGAATGTATTAGCTAATAAACTCTTAGGAAGAGAATACGTAATGCTTGCTTCTCTCAATTTTACAAATGACCCATCATATACATATCTTTTATCAGGAGCTATAGCATATCCATCATTTGGATTATTTCCGTATTCATTCGGATCTATTACGTCAGTATTTACCGGAATTGTATTTGCCTGACCATTAGGATTTACACCTGCCAGAACCGGTATGTTAGTCCTATATCCATCGACTGCAGTTTCAGGATATAATCCACTGGCAAGACCATAATACAAGTCGGATGAGAATACATCACCTCCGTGTCGAACATCAATTAAAAAGCTCAAAGAAAAGTCTTTATATCTAAATGAGTTTCTTAGACCTCCTGTCCATTTAGCCTGAACATTTCCGATAACTTTATTGCTTTCAGTCTGATATAAACCTGTTTCCGGATCAACAACTTTTTGTCCGTTTAAATATACATAATCACTTCCGTAAATATCACCCCATTGATTACCTACAGAAGCTACAATAGAAGCTCCCCCTACAAGGCCTACTAATTGATACACTTGTATACCATCGGCTAATTCAACAACTTTACTTCGGTTTCTAGCCCAGTTTACATCTATATCCCATCCAAAATCCTGAGTTTTAATAGGGTTAATTCCTAAATGTAATTCAATACCTTTATTATTAATCTGTCCCGCATTAATTGCTGCTCCAAGACTTCCCGAACCAGCCGAAATATCAGGAGTAATAAGTTGATCAAAAGTTTTTGTATCATAATAAGCTCCATCGAAAACAATTCGATCTCTAAAGAAATGCGCTTCAGTTCCAACCTCAAATTCCCTGGAACGTTGAGGTTTTAAATTCGGATTATTCAAGATAGTTTGGGGTCTGTAAATATTAATATTTCCATTCCCTGTATTAAAATATCCCGCTGTATAATAAGTATAATTTAATTGGTAAGGATTTGCTGTTCCACCAACTTCAGCAAAATTACCTCTTACTTTCCAAAAGTTTAATACAGACTTTTGAGATTTTAAAAGTTCAGATAAAATAACTGACCCAGATACAGACCCGTAAGTATATTTATTATTACTTGCAGGTAAAGTAGAACTCACATCTCTTCTTATTGTCCCGTCTAAATAGAACACTTTATTGAAATCAAAAGAAGCAGTAGCATACAAACTATTAGTTTGAGTAGTAGCTTCAAATTCTACAGGATTTAGAACCGGAGCTTTTGAGTTATCCAGTGAATAATACCCGGCTTTAATTAAACCTCCTTCTGTAGAAGCCTCAATTGAACTTTCATAATTTCTCCTAACATTTCCTCCAGCAATACCACTCAAATTTAACCATGACGTAAGGTCATATTTATAATTGGCAAATACATCGTAGTTGGTCTCACTTCTTTTTAAATCGTATCTATGGTATCCTGATCCTACAGCTTTACCCGACACACCAAAGTTTTGAGGATATGCTCCGATAGCCAATCTTCTTTCGAAAACTAAATTTGTATTATCATAACTTAATTTACCCGTTATGTTTATGTGACTATCAACATCATAGGTCAATTGTGCATATGAAAATGTTCTTGTTCTGTCATCAGTAGAATAATTCTGATAACGTTGAAAATATGGGTTATTCCAAAACGCTGGTTTTCCATTCGCACTGCTGACACGATTCCATGTCACGTTTCCGTAATTATTAGCGAGAGTTGGATTTCCTACACTATTGAAGTATGCATTTTTCAATGCTTCCAGGTCAACGTTAGTTTGCCACCATTGTCTGAATCCCGTAACAACATTGTCATTATAACCAGTTTCTGTTCTACCTGTTGTTCCCTGGAGCGTTAATGTTGAATAAACAGTTGCATGTAATTTTGGATTTAAATCATAGTTAATTTTTGTAGATATTGTATTCTTTCTTAAATCTGAATTAGGTAGCAAACCATTAGAAATATTATTGTCGTAAGTCAAGTTAAAGTTAAATCCTTTTCTACCTTTAGAAAGCGAGATTGAATTAACAAATGACATTGGTGTTTCAAAAAACTTAATAGGGCCATTTTTAGCAGCAACCCATGGAGTTGCTTTTTTATAATTTGGTGAGCTTGGATCGTAAGAATCCCACTGATAAACCAATAGGTTAGGATCAAATTCAGGTCCCCATGAAGCATCCTCCCCAAAATTAGCATAATCAATTCCATCAGGTGCGGTTCCATAATAGAAAGAAGGATCGTACCCCCCTCCATATCTTGTTTGATATTTTGGAAATGTAGATTTATCAATAAATCCAGCCTGCACAGAAGAAGATAAAGTTACTCCCCAAGAGTTATCATCTTTTCCTCTTCCTGTTTTGGTTGTAATTACAATTACTCCATTAAGTCCCCTTTCTCCATATAATGCGGAAGCTGCAGCGCCTTTCAAAACGTTTACCGATTCAATATCTTCCTGGTTAATATCAGACAAAGCGTTTCCTAAGTCAAAGCCACCATTTTGAGTACCAAATGACGTTGATGAATTGTTAACAGGTGACCCATCTATAACAATTAAGGGGTTGCTTCCGCCTAAAGATTTAACACCACGAATAACAAGATTAGCTGATCCACCAAAGTTAGAAGTAGTAGTGACATTTAACCCTGCTACTTTACCAGATAGTTGTGAAGCAATATTTCCGGTATTTGTGGTTCCTTCGAATAATTTGTCGGCTTTTACTTCTTGTGAAGCGTAACCCAAAGATTTTTTTTCTCTTTTGATTCCCAGTGCGGTCACCACCACACCTTCGATGTCTTGTGTCCTTACTGTATCATTCTTTTGCTGAGCTTGTGCAATGGCTAAAGATGATGATAGTACGGATGCAAGTACACCCATTGTTAGTTTCTTCATATCTAATTAAATTTTGCTAAACAAAGTTGTAAAACTTTCTTAAAATGACAAAAGAAAATCAACAAAATTTAACACTTTTTAAATAAATTAGAACAAAAATCTATAAATATTCATTAATATTAGTTAATAATAATGTTTTTAACAAAGTTTAATCAATACTATCAAATTAAAATTATATAAAAAACAATTTTTATCAATTGTTTTTTTCTATATCATTATAATGTATAAAAAATATCTATAAATAGTGATAAACAGTACGTTACAATATAAAATATCACCAACAAGTGAATGGAAATAAATTCACATACCATGCGATGCATATAATTTATTTAAAATATTTCTTAAATTTTAACATTTATGATGATAAATTTTAGTGACGAAATAATCTATATTTTGCTGTTCATTTGTCCAAATAGTAACATGATTAAAATTCCCTAATTTCAAAATTTACATCAGTTTCATTTGATTGAAGGATTCGATATTATAATAAAATATCTATTTAATTTTTTTTAATTTTACAACGTTTTAATTTCCTAAGTAATCTTGAGAATGGATTTACAAAAAAAATGGTCTACTTATATTGAAGCAGGATGCGATGAGGTTGGCAGAGGCTGCTTAAGTGGTCCTGTAGTAGCTGCTGCTGTGATTTTGGATGAAAACTTTAACCAGAATATGGTTGATGATTCCAAGAAACTGAGTTTCAAGACTAGAATGGATCTGGATCAGTATATAAAAGACAACGTGAAAGACTACGCCATTGCAGAGTTGCCACCCGGATTTATTGATGAGCATAATATTCTTAATGCAAGTATTCATGCCATGCATCAGGCTCTTGATAAATTAACCATACGCCCTGAATTCATTGTGGTAGACGGAAACAGATTTCATCCCTACAATTACATTCCTCATCAATGTATTATCAAAGGAGATTCTAAGATTTTATCCATTGCAGCCGCTTCAATACTTGCAAAAAATTACAGAGATAAGCTGATGATGGAGCTTCACCACGAGCATCCCGAATACGGATGGGATACCAATTTCGGATATGCAACGAAAAAACATCAGCAGGCATTAATAGAATTCGGGCCAACAAAATATCATAGAAGATCATTTCGTTTAGATTACAGCATACAGGATGAATGTGATTAAACTTATTTAATAAAAAAAGAGAAGCAAATGCTTCTCTTTTCTTTTGTATACTAAACTTATTTTTTCTTATTTTTTTGCTGCTCCTGATATTTTTGTTGCTCCTGAGCCTTTTCCATCATTTCTCTCATTCTTTTCTGGAACTTCCCTTCAGTTTTAGGTTTTTCTTTATTCGCCTGAATCTGCGCATGAATCTTTTTCTCATCCAAAATCACATATTTAATGACAAGGATAATGAGAATATTAATTGCATTCGATACAAAATAGTACCAGGACAGACCTGATGCTGAAGTATTCAGGAAGAATAGGAAAGTAACCGGGAAAATATACATTAACACCTTCATATTCGGCATTCCTTCCTGTTGAGGCTGCTGCATATTTCCTGAAGTCATAATGGTATAAATCAAAATTACGATAGTACAAGCCAACGCAAAGATACTTAAATGATCTCCCAGGAAAGGAACTTTAAACGGCAACTTGATTATATCGTCATAAGCAGTCAGATCTTTTGCAAACCAAAAGCCCTGTCCTCTCAAATCTATAAAGTTCGGGAAGAAACGGAACAATGCATAAAAAATAGGAATCTGAACCAACGCCGGCAAACATCCTGCCATCTGATTCACACCTGCTTTCCTGTAAACTTCCATGGTAGCCTGTTGCTTCTTCATTGGATCAGCATCTTTAAGCCTGGCATTCACCTCATCAATTTCAGGTCGAATTACTCGCATCATCGCACTCAGCTTGTGCTGCTTATACATAATTGGCGATAAGATCAACTTAACAATAATCGTCATAAGGAAAATCACCCACCCTGCAGTAAGTCCCCAGTCTGCAATAATATTGTACATCGGGATAAAGAAGTAGCGGTTCATTGCCCCAATAAAAGACCAGCCTAACGGAAGAATCTCGTCAAAGTTTTTATCGTAAGATTTTAACAATGGTAATTCCAGTGGCATAAAATACCAGGTGAAATCCTGATTAAGCTCACTGCCTGTCATCTGAACAAATCCTTCGTAATTAAGCTTTTTCAGATATTCGCCTTCTTCAATGGTTTCCTGATTTCCTTTACTTTGGGTGAATCCCGCTTTAGATTCAATTACAGAAGTAAAGAACTGCTGTTTTACACCAATCCAGTTGAGGGTTTCCTTTTCTTCTTCCATAGTAGTTCTCCCGTCATAATCATAATTTTTATAATTATTGAATGCATAAGAGAATTCCGAGTGAGATTGTTCTTGGGCTCTACCCTTTTCAAGATTTCTTACATTATAGTCCCAGATAAAATCTGCTTTATTATCTGATGTAATTTTAGCAAGCCCCTGCGTTCTTACTTTAAAATCAAGCGTATATTTCGGAAGTAAAGTATAAATAAACTGGATAACCGCACCATTGTAGTTTGCCGTCATAGTAACCGCATTTCCATTGACTGTGGGAGAAAAAACCAGATCTTTTGTATTGATTACTTTTCCCGTTTTATCTTTAAACTGAAAACCGTAATTCGAATTATTTTTTGTGATCAGATACAGCGGAAGATCTGCTTTATCTGTTTTATGATCGTATGCTTTATATTCTGCAAGCTCTACTTTCGAAACCTGCCCTCCAAGACTGTTGAATTCAATTTTCAGCTCTTTGTTGGAAAGATTGGCTGTCTGAATAGCATTGGGAGTTACATTAGGATTGATATTATTTGCCTGAGTTGGTTTTACGGCATTCTTTACCTGCTCGGTCTTTTGTTGTTCAGCTTTTACCTGTTCCTCCTTAGATTGTTTGTTTTGGAAATAAAACATAAATCCGAAGAGTACCAAACATAAAACCGCAAAACTGATAATCTGACTTTTATCGAGTCCGTTGTTCTGTTGCATTTTATTTTTATTAAAATTTTACCTATTTAATATATTATGTGACAATATATTTTGAGTCGACAAAAATACTGTTTTTTTATCAAACCTCTATACAATACTGTGTTACTATATAATAAACTCAGGCTGAGAATAATCAGTCTGAGTTTATTATAATAACGTTTTAAGTATTCAATTACTTTATATTACCTAAATCTTCAAGCTTTTTGAAACCCTGAAGGTTGTCTGACAAGTTATTATTTCGATGTACAAGCCTTAATGAAAGCTCTGAACAAAGGATGCGGTGTTGCTACCGTACTCTTATATTCCGGGTGATACTGTACTCCTACGTAGAAAGGATGACCAGGCATTTCAAGCGCTTCAACCAATCCAGTTTCAGGATTTGTACCTGTAGCCAGGAAGCCGTTCTTTTCAAACTCACCGATGTAATCACTATTGAACTCGTATCTGTGACGGTGTCTTTCCGTGATATTTTTAGCTCCATAAATATCATTTAGCTTAGAGCCATTTTTCAAAGTACATTTCCAGGCACCCAAACGCATGGTCCCACCTTTATCCACCACATTTTTCTGCTCTTCCATTAATGAAATTACGGGATGTTCGGTAGAAGTATCGAATTCCATGGAGTTGGCTTTGGTATAACCTAAAACATTTCTGGCAAATTCAACCGTCATAATCTGCATTCCTAAACAAATTCCCAGCATAGGAACTTTATTTTCTCTTGCATATTGAGCGGTAAGAACTTTACCTTCAATCCCTCTGTCTCCGAAGCCCGGAGCAATAAGAATTCCCGAAACACCGGCTAACGTTTCTTTAATATTTTCCTGGGTTAAATCTCCACTATATACCCATCTTACTTTTACTTCTGTTTCCAGATCTGCACCTGCGTGTTTAAAAGCTTCCGCAATGGAAATATAGGAATCCTGAAGAGATACATATTTTCCAACCAAAGCAATTTCCACTGATTTTTTAGGGTTCTGGAATTTTTTCAGGAACGATTTCCAATCTTTCAGATCCGCTTCTTTATCACTTTTAAGATCCAGTTCTTTGAGAACTACATCGTCAAAATTCTGTTTCTGAAGATACATCGGAACTTCATAGATCGTTTCCAAATCTTTACATTCGATCACGTTATCCAAAGGAACATTACAGAATTGGGCCAATTTTGCTCTCTGATCTTTCGGGATTTTATGTTCTGTTCTGCAAACGAGAACATCCGCCATAATTCCGCTTTCCATTAACTGGCGAACAGAATGCTGAGAAGGTTTTGTCTTTAATTCCCCGCTGGAAGCCAGATAAGGCAGCAAAGTAAGGTGAATCACCATTGAATTTTTTTCACCAAGTTCCCATTTCAGCTGGCGAACCGTTTCGATATATGGCAAAGATTCAATATCTCCTACCGTTCCTCCGATTTCCGTAATGATGATATCGTAGTTCTGTTTAGATAAAATTTTAATTCTCCGCTTAATTTCGTTGGTGATATGAGGGATTACCTGAACTGTTTTTCCAAGAAAATCTCCTTTTCTTTCCTTTTCAATGACCGTCTGATAGATTTTCCCGGTAGTAACATTATTGTTTTGAGAAGTAGGAGCATCAAGATAACGCTCGTAGTGACCTAAATCCAGATCCGTCTCCGCACCATCTTCAGTTACATAACATTCTCCATGTTCATAAGGATTCAATGTTCCCGGGTCAATATTGATATAAGGATCAAGCTTTTGAATAGTTACGTTGAAGCCGCGTGATTTTAGAAGAAGGCCCAGAGAAGCAGAAACGATTCCCTTTCCCAAAGATGAAGTTACACCTCCTGTCACAAAGATGTACTTTGTATTCTTTTTACTCATTAGATTAGGTTTGTGCAAAGTTATGGGAAAAAGAAATACAAAGCAATTTTGTTATAAAATTTTAAGTTTCGGAAGGTAAATTTATACACAAAAATGGCTAAGATTTTCTAAGTTAATATTACACCCGTTGACTGAAGAACTCGAAGTCAACGGATTCAAATAAAAAAAGGCTTCCAGAACTGGAAACCTTTTTTCTAAATCAAATTTATAGATGAAAATTATTGCTTCACCATTTCAAAATATAAGTTCAAGTCAACGTCTTTTGCAACACCTGCTCCCGTAGGATCATATTTGATGTTGTAATCCAGACGGTTTACTTTAAATGAAGCCTGGAAGCCCATTACTTCTTTACCCTGCTGGTTTTTGGTAACCCCACCGAAAGTAACAGGAACGCTTATTTCTTTGGTAACATCTTTTATTGTTAGTTTTCCCTTAACCATATAAGAATTGTTCTTTTCTTTAACAACTGAACTTGTTACAAAAGTCATGGCAGGAAATTTTTCTGCATCGAAGAAATCTGCACTTTTCAGGTGATTATCTCTCATCTCAACACCGGTGTTGACTGAACTTACATTCACATTAAAGCTCAGTTCAGCATTATCAAGGGTATTTCCTTTGGTAACAGCCTTACCGTCAAACTTATCAAACCTCCCCTGCACAAAGCTTATGCCCATGTGCTTAATATTAAAATTGACAGAAGAATGCATCGGATCTACCTGCCACCCTGTCTGGGCAAAGCCTACAACACTTAAAAGTGCAAATACAAAAGTTAAAAATACTTTTTTCATTGAATCTATTTTTTAGATTAAAATTATGATACAAATGTAAGCTTGTTATTGTAAAATATTATTGATCTATGTTAGTTTTTAATTTTTTTTAAAATTACTTTAAAATGGAGTATGTGAATGATATACATTATAAGTAAAACGATAAATGAAATTACATACATGAAAATTTTCAGGAGATTTTCACTAGTGGAGTCTGAAAAATAAATAAAAGGATTATTGCCTGAAATTATTAAAAACAACAAATAAAGAATTTCAAACAAAATGGCAATCCGCAGAACTGAATAATAATGTTTTCGGAAAATAATCACCGTTACCAAACCAATTGCAGTAATAACAGAACAAAAAATAAGAATAAATATTGAATACATAGCATAATCTCCTCCGGGAAGACTGAGGTATTTCACAATACAATCTGTTAACTGCGCATGCAAAAGAGACATCACCACAAAAACCATCAAACTCAAAAAAATATTTTTCATGCCTGAAAATTAACTAAAATTCGAAAGAAAAATTCAAAAAAAATTTTGAACTTCGCAGTATGGCAAAACTCAGAACAGCATATTTCTGTCAGAACTGCGGAACACAATATTCCCAATGGATGGGACAATGCAAAAACTGCGGACAGTGGAATACTCTGGTGGAAGAAGTAGTGGAAAAAACCTCATCAAAAACACCTCCGTTTTCAAAATCAAAACAGCACGTCATCAATATCATAGAAGTTGAGACCAGCGAAGAACCGAGAATCAAAACTCCTTCAGAGGAACTCAACCGCGTTTTGGGCGGAGGAATCGTGTTAGGTTCCGTCACCCTGATTGGTGGCGAACCAGGAATCGGTAAATCTACTCTACTGTTACAACTCGCCCTGAAAATGAAGAAAAAAATCTTTTATGTTTCGGGGGAAGAAAGCGCATCCCAGATTAAAATGAGAGCCGATCGGTTAACGGATATTCAGAATCCGAACTGTTTTCTTTTCACCGAAACCAGTCTTGAAAAGATTCTTCACGAAGCTAAAAAACTTGAACCTGATTTTGTAATCATCGATTCTATTCAGACATTGCAGTCGCAACTAATCGAAAGTTCGCCGGGAACGGTTTCTCAAATCCGGGAGTGCTCGAATGAAATCATTAAATATGCTAAAGAAAACAATGTTCCCGTATTTTTAGTGGGTCACATTACCAAAGACGGACAGATCGCCGGTCCAAAGGTGCTGGAACACATGGTAGATGTGGTGTTGAATTTCGATGGCGACAGAAATCACCTTTTCAGATTGTTGAGAGCTAATAAGAACCGTTTCGGATCAACTTCCGAGATCGGGATTTATGAAATGGTTTCCCAGGGATTAAAAGAAATTAAAAATCCTTCTGAAATCCTGATTACGAAAAAATTTGAAGAGCTTTCAGGAAATTCAGTAGCCGTGACTTTAGAAGGAAACCGCCCGATGTTGCTGGAAATTCAGGCTTTGGTAAGTACGGCCGTTTATGGAACCCCGCAAAGAAGTTCCACGGGTTTCGATGCTAAAAGATTAAATATGCTTCTTGCCGTTTTGGAAAAAAGAGCTGGTTTTCAGCTGGGAGCAAAAGACGTTTTCCTAAATATTACGGGTGGAATAAAAACCGATGACCCGGCTTTAGATTTAGCGGTTGTTGCTTCCATTCTTTCATCCAATGAAGATATTGCGATTTCCGAACATTACTGTTTTGCAGGAGAAATTGGTCTGAGTGGTGAAATTCGCCCAATCGCACAGGCGGAACAGAGAATTACAGAAGCTGAAAAATTAGGGTACGAAAAAATCTTTATTTCAAACCTAAATAAATTACCTAAAAGAAAATTCGGAATTAAAATAGAAGAAGTAAGCAAAATTGAGGATTTTCACGAGCGCCTTTTCTAAGACTGTTAGAGCTTAGAGCTCTAACAGTCTTGCCCTTTGCCAAACTAAAAACACACGCATGAAAAAAAATATTTACCCTTTAGAGGCAGAATGCTTCTATCATATTTTCAACAGAGGAATTAATAGTCAAAAGATATTTTTTAATGATAGAAACTATCATTATTTTATCAAACTAATGGAATCCAAACTATCTTCAGTTGTCAATATCTATGCATATTGCTTGCTACAAAATCATTTTCACATTCTTGTTGAGATTAAATCAGAAAAGGAAATCCGATTAATATTCCCTCACAAAGATACAATTGAAGTTTCCAAAATTATCAGTCAGCAATTTTCCAATATGTTTAACAGCTATACCCAGGCTATCAATAAGCATTACGGAAGAACAGGAAAATTGTTTGAACTGCCGTTCAGAAGGAAATTTATAAACACTCATGAGCAATTAATCAATACCATCCTTTACATCCATAATAATCCGGTGAAACACGGAATCACCGTGAATGCGGAAAATTATCGCTATTCGTCATTATTTAGTATTAAAAATGGAATTAATGATCCATTGGTATCTTTGGACGCAATTAAAGCTTTGCTGGAAAGCTAGAGAGCACTGTTAGAGCTTTGAGCTCTAACAGTGCTCTGCAGGAAATTTCTTATCTTCACGCTATGAATTACCTGGCCCATTCTTTTCTTACTTTTACAGACGGACAGATTGTCGGTCAGTTTTTGGAAGATTTCATTAAAAACAGAGACCGTTATTCTTTTCCGAAAGATATTCAGGATGGGATCACTTTACACCGCGCTATTGACACTTTTACTGATGCTCATCCCGCCATTCATGAAGCAAAAAAAGTTTTTGCGCCTTTGGTAAGATTGTATGCGGGAGCTTTTGTGGATGTTTCGATGGATTATTTTGTAGCCAATGATCTAAGTCTGAATTCTTTGGAAGGCTGGAAAAATCATTCTCAAAAAGTTTACCGTGTTTTGAATGAAAATTATGAATTTCTTCCTGAAAACTTCAGAATAATGCTTGAAAAAATGGAAGAAGGCGACTGGCTTTACAACTACCGTTTCGATAAAAACATCGGTTACAGCATGAGAAATGTTCTGAACAAAGCAAAATATTTAGAAACACATATTCCTGTTCATGATGCTTTTTTAAGGAATAAAAGTTTCCTTCAGGAATGTTACGATGATTTTTTTCCTGATTTAATGGAACACGCCAAAGGAATCAATGCACTTTTACAGCTCGAAAATTAATTTTAAAACTGCTGAAACAAATAACGATTCGGATAGGTTAATTTTTCGCTTTTACGGTTTCCGTTAACGATGATGTGGACAATATTGATCTGATCGTCAAACAGGGTATACAGAAAACTTACCGCTGCTTCTACTTTTTTCGGGTTGTCGATTTTTTCAGATTCAAGGTAAATATTTACCGATTCATGATCTTCTTCGTAGCCTACATAATTAACATTCAGAAATTTATTATTGCCTTTTAGCTTAAAATATTCCGCAGAATAATTTTTAAGAGATTCGTTGAGCTGTGCTTTGAATTTCGGATCGTTGAAATGCAGCGACTTTCCATATTTATTATTCAGTCCGTTTTCCAGATCATCAAGAAAAAAACGCCCTGTAATTTCAAAAGTTTTGGATTTCTGATTGTAATTGATTTCTACGGAACCTACATGATAAGGATGTTTCACCTCCGTGAAAGAGAAAAATATAATGAGAACGGAAAAGAAAAAAAAGAGCTTTTTCATTGTAATAAGTCAAGGATTTTTTGTGGATCTTGTCGCATATCGAAAAACAGAAGAACTTTGATTTGAGTATCATTTTCTTTGCGGAAGAACATTCTTACATGCTTTTTGCCGATTAATACACTTTTAGTTTTTTGAAAAGAATTTTGAAATTGAGAATACTTCCCATTTTCCAGATCATTTGTTATTCTTTTAACATCTTCTAAAAAATTATAATCTCACGATTAGTCCATACCTTCCTAAGAAATTCTATATTTTCGGTTAAAGTCTTTTTAGCTATTTCTGAGAATTTAACCTGCATATTTCTTCATCAATAAATTTAAAGAAATCTTTTTTTGAAATCATATCATCATTCTTCAGCGATTCTCCATACTTTTCGATCTCTTCAAAGACATGAGAGGGCAGACCTTCAACCGTTTCATAATCATTCTTAACAATTCTTACCCCTTTCAATCTTTCTAAAAGTTGTTTGACGAAAAAATAATCTTCTTTGTTATCTATTTCTATTGTAAGGTTCATCACTTCAATTTTACACAAAGTTAAAATAAATTTTGTATCATCGCATTTCAAAAATATATTGGAAAAAATGCAGGATTTTTTATTCTATCTGAATCTCGGTTGGGAACACATTATTTCTTTGGACGCTCTCGATCATCAGCTTTTTGTTTTAGCTTTAATTGCTGTTTATTCTTTTAACGATCTCAAGAAAATTTTGATTCTTGTCACCGCCTTTACGATAGGACACTCTATTACATTAGCGTTAAGTACTTTTGACATCATAAGAATCAATTCCGCTTGGGTAGAATTTCTTATTCCGCTTACCATTGTTTTAACTTCTCTGAATAATATTTTCATCCGAAATAAAAAGAAGTCTCAAAATAACGTCAATTATTATTTAGCCTTAATTTTCGGCCTTATCCACGGGATGGGATTTGCCAATACGGCGCGGGTCATGATTGCCAAAAGCCAGAGTATTGCCGTTCCTCTTTTAGGGTTTAATATTGGGCTGGAATTGGGACAAATTGCCATTGTCTTCGGGATTTTAATGATTCTGTTTGTTTTACTTAAAGTTTTCAAGGTCAATCAGAAAGACTGGGTTCTTTTCGTGTCTTCAGGAGTCTTTGCCTTATCCTTAAAAATGACTTTAGAAAGAATTCCTTTTTAAGGCTGAAACATTTTCAATTTTTCAGCTACTTATTATTATATTTGAAAATCTTTAAAACAATTTCGGTTATGAAACTAAAAGTTATCATACTTTCTCTTTCTGTATTTGCATATACAGGTTTCACCGCACAAAATATTCAGAATAATCCGGGGAGCAATCACGGAAATAAATTTGAACAGCTTGGGACTATTCTTCCCACTCCTAATATTTACAGAACCGCTTCAGGAGCGCCCGGTCACGGATACTGGCAAAACAAAGCAGATTACGATATTACGGCTTACCTTGATGAAGATAAAAGAAATCTCAAAGGTTCCGAGACCATAACCTATTACAACAATTCTCCGGATGACCTCGATTACATCTGGCTGCAGCTGGATGAAAACCAGCAGTCAAGCGTAAAAAAGGCAGACTTTCCATACTCCTCTACCCTTCCGAAGGCTTCAAACGATCAGCAATTGCGCCCTACCGACCTTCCTGTTTCAGATAACGGATACGGCGTGAATCTTGAAAAAGTAACAGACGCTTCAGGAACTCCTTTAAAATATACGGTAAACAAAACCATGATGCGTATTGATTTACCGAAAGTGCTTAAAAAAGGAGAAAAGCTTGTTTTCAAAATAGACTGGAATTACAACATCCCGAACAGAATGAAAATGGGTGGACGCGGAGGCTACGAAAACTTCACTGAAGATGGAAACGATCTTTATACGATGACTCAATGGTATCCTAGAATGTGCGTATACAGCGATTTCCACGGATGGCAGAATCACCAGTTTACGGGAAGAGGTGAGTTCGCCTTGGTTTTCGGAAATTTTAAAGTTTCGATGAATGTTCCAGCAGATCATGTCGTAGGCGGAACGGGAGAATGTAAAAACTACGATCAGGTCTTAACTTCAGAACAGTTAGCAAGATATAACAAATCTAAAACTTCAACAGAACCTGTAGAAATCGTAACGCTGGATGAAGCTAAAAAAGCAGAGAAAAACCATTCAAAACAGAGAAAAACGTGGACGTTTGAAGCCAATGACGTAAGAGATTTTGCATGGACTTCTTCAAGAAAATTCGTTTGGGACGGAATGGGCGTGCTTATTCCTGAAAACAACAACAAAGTGATGGCAATGAGCTTCTACCCGAAAGAAGCATATAACTTATACAGAAAATACTCAACCAAAGCAGTAGCACACACGATCAAAACGTATTCGGAGTTTACCATTCCTTATCCGTATCCTGTCGCACAATCTGTAGAAGCGGCAAACGGAATGGAATATCCTATGATCTGCTTCAACTACGGAAGAACAGAAAAAGACGGAACGTATTCGGAAGGAATTAAAAACGGAATGCTGGGTGTAGTGATTCACGAAGTGGGCCACAACTTCTTCCCGATGATCATTAATTCGGATGAAAGACAATGGAGCTGGATGGACGAAGGGCTGAATACTTTTGTAGAATACCTTACCGAAGAACGATGGGATAATAAATTCCCGTCAAAAAGAGGACCGGCATGGACCATTGTAGATTATATGAAGCTTCCGAAAGACCAGCTGGAACCGATTATGTCAAATTCGGAAAACATCGTTCAGTTTGGGCCGAATGCCTATTCTAAACCGGCAACCGGACTCAACATCCTTCGTGAAACCATCATGGGAAGAGAGCTTTTTGATAAAGCATTTAAAACCTATGCTAAAAGATGGGCTTTCAGACATCCTGAACCGGCAGATTTTTTCAGAACAATGGAAGATGCAAGCGGTGAAGACCTAGATTGGTTCTGGAGAGGATGGTTCTACGGAACAGACCCTGTAGATATTGCCATCGATAAGGTAACCATTGCAACTCCCGATCTGGATACACCTCCAAGAGAAGCTAAAGAAACGAAATATAAGGTAGACAAGCCTGCCCTGAACGAATTTGAAGATATTTCTAAAATCAGAAACAGGGAAGATAAAAACATCACTTTCTACGTAGAAAAAGATAAGGATGCACAGGATTTCTACTACAGATACGACCGCGGACAGGAAAAAGTAGATAACAACAAAGAATACACTTCCAAATTTGAAGGTACCGAACTTTTAACGCAAAAAGAAAAAGATAAGTTTAAAAATATTACCGCTTATCAGATTGATTTTGTGAACAAAGGCGGATTGGTAATGCCGATTATCCTTGAGTTTACCTTTGAAGACGGAACAAAACTTACTGATAAATCTTCAGCACAAATCTGGAGAATGAACGAGCAGAAAGCGTCTAAGACTTATTATTTTGATAAGAAATTAAAATCAATTCAGCTTGACCCTATGAGAGAAACGGCCGACATTGATACCTCCAATAATTTCTGGAGCAACGATGGCGGAAATGCCCAAGCATCCAAATTTGAATTATTCAAACAAAAAGAAAGCGGAAGTGCAAGAGGTGCTTCCAATGGGAAAGTAAACCCGATGCAGGCAGCAGGAAAGAAAAACTAAAACAAGATATTAATGAAAAACTTTTTTTTATTTGTTTTAATCCTGACATCTCATTTCTTATTTGGGCAAGCTGATATCTATTTTGGGAAAAAACCTATTGTTTCAGCCGAAATTACTTTAGAAAATGGTGAAATTAAAACAGGATTTTTACAGGATTTTAAGATTGGAAGATTTTCAACTTCCGAGCTCCAGTCTCTAACTTCAATTGAAAAAAGGCTTGCTTTTGAAGTAAAAGATTTAAAATTCAAACAGGAATTAAATTCAGCAATTCAGGCAATAAATATTGAAGACGTAAAAAGGATTGTAATTCCAAATACAGATGGTACAGAAAGGCTTGTTTATGATAAAATGAAACTGAAAACCATCAATTCAAAAAACGAAGTTGTAGATTTAAACAAAACGGTTATTTTACCTTTGGAAAAGGAAGGCAAGCTAAGTTTATACGGAATTACGATTGTTGCTTTTGGTCAGCCGTCACCTTATTCCAGAGGTCCGGCAACAAAATATCTGACAACGTTATTTATTCCATATCTTAAACATTCCGATAGTGAGTATGCATATCTTCCTTTTGATATTAACAGGATGAATCTTTTTAACTTGGGGAAACTGGAAGGAAAATTTAAAAAAGCTTTGGAAGAATCAACAAAAGAATGTCCGCAGTTCCAGGAAAATATTGATGAAATCATGAAAGTTTTTGAAAAACGACTCACCAAGGATCAAAAACAAATGTATTATGATAAAGAAGAAAAAAAGAAGCAGGTCCGTAAAAATACAAAAGATAAAGCTGAAGAAGATTTTTTACAAATGAAAATTGATGCTCAATACGGAATGGAACCTTACTTAAATCTTGTGGATGACTATAACAAAAAATGTAATAAATAATACTGCAGGCAGCAGAAAATAAATATTGATAAAATTAAATCCCCCGCAAAATTTGCGAGGGATTTTTATATTAGTTACTCGGTTTAAAAGCAGTCCAGTTAAAACCATCGCTAATGAACATGACTGTTTTCGTCTTAGCAGCATTATTATCCAGGCCGACCATGAAAAAATTACTGGAGCCTCCTACATTGGATGCATTAATTATAGTTCCGACATTAGTTCTTATTTCAGCCGTATTCGTATTGGAGATATTCCTTACAAAAATAATTGCTCCGGGTGACGACGTAGGGCTTGGCAGGAAAAAGTCATCATCATTGGCGGCAGGATTTACGTTGACAACGGTGCTTGTTATATTGCTTCCATTGGAAGTCAGGGTCTGTGGTGTTGAGCTGATTACACCATTGACCTCCAGCTTTGTATTGGCTGTTCTTACAGTAGGGTCTACCCCAATGCCGAAATTACCGTCCTTATCAATAGAGCTGTTATAGTGGTTGGCATAATTGCTTGAATTGGTAGGAGATGTCCCAAACCATACCTCACCACCACCATTGCGGCCTGTTCTCAATACCAAAGATCCCAATAAATTGGGTGCGGCAGCGGCAACATTATACGCATATCCTTCAAATGCGGCAATTGATCTTCCGTTTCCTACAACCGTAGGTGAAGCAGGCGTTCCACCTGTCATTACATTGTGATACGCTATAGACTGCGAAGTATTGGATCCGGAAAACAACCCGACATTGATATCGGCATCTCCCTGTCCCGCCATAGATAACAGATCTATAGGATCAGCGGTGCCAATGCCAACCTTCCCATCCGATTTCACGACAAAATCATTAAGTTCCTGGGTAGGCGTTGAAATGGTGGAATTGTCTTTCGCTCCGTCAATATGGAAAATACCTTTAGGATTGGTTGTGTTTATACCCACTTGTGCGTTGTATATAAGCGGGCAAAACAAAAGTAGCAAAACTTTGTTTTTCATCATGTTGGTTTTTTTTGAAAACCAAATGTACAAATTTGTTTATATCAAAAAATAAAAAGTGTCAAAATTTCATATAAAAAAATAAAAATCTGCCATTTCAGCCATACAAAAACGGTTGGCATACAATTAGCGAGTTACAAGACAGAAATAATTAAAAAATTAAATATATTATGTCAGTAAACTTTAAACCATTAGCAGACAGAGTTTTGATCGAGCCGATCGCTGCAGAAACTAAAACAGCTTCAGGTATTATTATTCCGGACACCGCAAAAGAAAAACCGCAGGAAGGTACGGTAGTGGCAGTAGGACCAGGAAAAAAAGATGAGCCTACAACTGTTAAAGTAGGTGACAAAGTTCTTTATGGAAAATATTCAGGTTCTGAATTAAAGCTGGAAGGAAAAGATTATTTAATTGTAAAAGAAGGAGACTTGTTGGGTATCATCGGGTAAGATTTTATTCTGAATTTAAATTTTAAACATTAAGAAATTTAGAGCATTAAATCTTAAAGGTCCGTTAAGGATATCTTTGATATGTAAGCGTCCTGCTTAATTTTACCAAAGGTAAATTCTTCAAACACCTTTTGTAAGAATATTTTCTTAAATTCTTAATGTTGATATAAAATTTAAACAAACTAAGATTAAATTAAAAAATTAAAATAAACTCGCGAATTGCTGAAGCCAAAAGCTAAAAGCAAATCGCCAAAAGCTTAAAACAATGGCAAAAGAAATAAAATTCGATATTGAATCAAGAGACGCTTTAAAAAGAGGGGTTGATGCATTGGCTAATGCAGTAAAAGTAACATTAGGTCCAAAAGGGAGAAACGTGGTAATCGAAAAATCTTTCGGTGCGCCTCACGTTACCAAAGACGGAGTTTCTGTAGCTAAAGAAATCGAACTTGAAGACAAAGTAGAAAATATGGGTGCTCAGATGGTGAAGGAAGTAGCTTCCAAAACCAATGACATCGCAGGTGACGGTACTACTACCGCTACCGTATTGGCTCAGGCTATCGTAAGAGAAGGTCTTAAGAACGTAGCAGCCGGAGCTAACCCAATGGATTTGAAAAGAGGAATCGACAAAGCGGTAACAGCAGTTGTTGAAAACCTTAAATCACAGTCTAAAACAGTAGGAGATTCTACGGAAATGGTAAAACAGGTGGCTTCCGTATCTGCTAACAATGACGAAACGATTGGTGCTTTGATCGCTGAAGCTTTCGGAAAAGTAGGTAAAGAAGGAGTAATCACCGTAGAAGAAGCAAAAGGAATCGATACAACCGTAGACGTTGTAGAAGGGATGCAGTTTGACAGAGGTTACCAGTCACCATATTTCGTGACCAACCCTGAGAAAATGTTGGCTGAATTGGAGAATCCATATATCCTTTTGGTTGAGAAAAAAATCTCTTCCATGAAAGAATTGCTTCCTGTTCTTGAGCCGATTGCTCAGGGAGGTAAGTCTCTATTGATCATCTCTGAAGAAGTAGAAGGTGAAGCATTGGCAACTTTGGTAGTAAACAAATTAAGAGGTTCTCTTAAAATTGCTGCCGTTAAAGCACCTGGATTCGGGGACAGAAGAAAAGCAATGCTGGAAGATATCGCAATCTTAACCGGCGGACAGGTAATTTCTGAAGAGCAAGGTTTCACTATGGAAAACATCTCTTTGGATATGCTGGGAACTGCTGAAAAAGTTTCTATCGATAAAGACAACACAACGATCGTAAACGGTGGTGGTGAAGACAGCAAGATCAAAGGAAGAGTAAACCAGATCAAAGCTCAGATGGAAACCACAACTTCCGATTACGACAGAGAAAAGCTTCAGGAAAGACTGGCTAAATTAGCCGGTGGTGTTGCTGTTCTTTATGTAGGTGCTGCTTCTGAAGTGGAAATGAAAGAGAAAAAAGACAGAGTGGATGATGCGCTTCACGCTACAAGAGCTGCCGTTGAAGAAGGTATCGTTGCAGGAGGTGGTGTTGCTTTGGTAAGAGCGATTGCTGCTTTGGAAAACCTTACAGGAATTAATTCTGACGAAACTACCGGTATCAAAATCGTAAGAAGAGCGATCGAAGAGCCATTGAGACAAATCGTTGCCAACGCTGGTGGTGAAGGTTCTGTAATCGTTGCGAAAGTAGCAGAAGGACAAGGTGACTTCGGGTACAACGCAAAAACCGATGAGTATGTAAACATGCTTGAAGCAGGAATCATTGACCCTACAAAAGTAACAAGAGTAGCTCTTGAAAACGCAGCTTCCGTATCCGGAATGTTATTAACCACTGAATGTGTGATCACTGAAGTGAAAAAAGACGAACCGGCTATGCCAATGGGCGGAGGAATGCCAGGAATGATGTAATGCGGTCAGCGACCGATACAATTAATATATTAACCGTTCTGATTTTCAGAGCGGTTTTTTAATATATTTGACAAGCAATCAGAGGAAAATAATTCAAATGAAAATTAACTTTTTTTCTAACTTATATATTAGGTTATATAGTACGCTATTACTAATAGCTTTACCGGGAACTGCATTTTCCCAGTCGGCCGACTTTACCGTTCAGGATGTAAAGTTTGAAAGTCAGGGCATCACTCTTGCGGGCTCCATCCTGAAGCCTGAAAAAGCCTTTGCAGCCGTAGTAATTGTCCACGGATCTGATCCTGTAAAAAGAGAAATGGAGTTTGCAAAACGTCTCGCTAAAGAAGGCATTGCTGTATTGACCTATGACAAACGTGGCGTTGGAGAATCTGGCGGGGTGTATGTAGGCCCCTCCGTCGGCACAAATAATATCGACACGGCCAATCTTAACCTGCTGGCTCAGGATGCAGATGCCGCAGTAAAAACATTTCGCACCTATTTAAAAGACAAAAAAATACCAATGGGATTATTGGGCTTCAGTCAGGCAGGATGGATAATCCCGATGGCGGCAGGCAAAAATTCACAAATTCGCTTCATGGTTTTATTTAGCTGCCCTACCATTACCACGCTGGAACAGCTCAGGTTTCAGTTTTACACCAATGGAAACAATAATTTCTGGGAAAATCATACAGATGCAGATGCCATTGAGCATACCAGAAATGACCCCGACCGGTATCAATTTGCAGCCACTGACCCAAAAGCCTATCTCAATACGCTTTCAATTCCCGGGCTTTGGCTTTTTGGCGAAAAAGACATCCAGATCCCGGTAAAGTTGTGTATAGAACAGTTAAATACATTTAAAGCGCAGGGCAAACCTTTTGAATACACATTTTTTTCTAAACTGGGCCACAATACTTCTTTTACAGATGATCCGGCACCTGTTGATATTGCCATCCAATGGATAAAACAGAAGGCGGCCAGCGACCGAGGCAATTAATACATTAACCGTACTGATTTTCAGAGCGGTTTTTATTTTGTATTATTTTTTTAATTATATTTGAACAAACTATTTAAACCATGAAAGCACATCTATTAAATTCATATATCTCAAGAATTTTTAAGTTAAATCCAAATTTGGAAGTGATTTAGCAATTAGCCAAAAGTGTGTTTCTGTATTTTTTCTAAATATTTTATTTCAACATTTTACTTTAAAAATTAACGCATGTTATACAGACAGATATTACATAACATAATTTGAAGTTAGAAGTATTTCAAGATAATAATAAACCAATAGACAACAATAATTAAATGGACTTCTTTTCAATCATAGGAACAATAGCTTCAATAGGTTCAATTCCATTATCAATATTTCTATTTATAAAAAGTAAGGAGAATAATATTGATAAGGTAAAAAGGGATATTGTCAAGATTTTATCGCATCAAATTGGTGACAGAAGGCAATTAACAACATTTGAAATTCAAACTGTTATAAACTCCAAAACAAGAGAAGCTAAAATTGATAATGATAAAATTACTGTAAATGATATTATTGAAGATATTGTTTCAGAAACAATTTCAAATCCATTGCTCGATAAATCCATTAAAGAGACCATAATTTTAGAACTCAAAAAAATATACTTTAAAAGTGAACTTCTCACAAGCATTGACAATATTGAGTTAGAAACCAGGACAGACGCTGAAAAGAAAACTAATGACATCAATATTGAAAAGACAATAAAGAACATTATTGAAAAACGAAATGAACTAAACGAAATAATTGAAACCCAACATAAAAAAGTTATAAGGACATCCGAAAGTTTTGCCGTGATTGCAGGATTGATGACAAGTATAGCTTCTGGTTTTACATTTATTGGCAAAGAAAAGTATGATAATATTTCAAAACCGTTATATGATTTCCTACAGAAAAATGATTTTTATATTGCTATTACTTTAAGTGTAGTTACCGCAGTTTTGGCAACATTAGTTCTTGCTATAGTTAAAAAAGTAAATAAGAAATAATATAAAACTGCTAACAGCAGTTTGTAACAACTGCTTCAATACTAAATTGAATTTTTGCTTTAATATTGGTATTAAACGTTGGCATCAAGCCTTACTGGCAACAAGAAGAAACCATTGAATAAAAAATGACGACTGAAACTTCAAACACTAATTTAAAAATTGAACTCCGTTATTGTTTTGACGATGAAAATAAACATTCAATGAATGCTGAAATATTCAATGAATGCGAAAGATATTTTATTAAAGGAATAAAAAGCATAGAAAAGTATTTTGAAGATACAATTCAATTAAAAATTAAACCACGAAAAGAAGGAAGTTTAATTGATGTTTTCACTATTGCAATTAATAATCCAGTAATTACATCAACACTTACGACTTTAACAACAATTTTTGTCACTAAGTTTTTTGATTCAAAATTCTCAACAGCAAAACACAAAACAGATGAAACTGAAAAAAGGTTAGAGAACTTACAAATAATAAAAGAACAAATTAAAGCTGGAACTTTATCAGCAGATGATTTCGATTACATTGCAAGTAATGATAAGGATTTAAAGAAACAAAAAAGTAATTTTTTTAAATCAGCAAAAAAAGAAACTGAAATTACGAAAATTGAAACTACCACAAACATTAACTCTAATGTTGTACCAACAGTCATTATTGTTGATAGAGAAGATTTTAACAAATTTATTCTAACCCATACAACAGAACAATCAGTAGAAACGCAAGATGCCAAAATTTATATTGTTGCTCCAATTCTTATAAAAGGAAGAAGGGATTCTTGGAAAGGAATTTTTGAAGACGATAGTATTGATTTTAAAATTGCAGACAAGGATTTCTTAGATCAAGTTTGGAATAAACAAATTAATTTTCAAAACGGCACCTTTATTAACTGCCAATTAAAGACAACAATCTTGACAAATATTGAAACTGAAGAAACCAAAATATTACGAGAAGTAGAAAATGTATCTAATTATGGAGAAGATAACACTCCCATTAGAAATGTAAAACATCGTAAAAATAATAAAGACGTAAACATTATAGAACAACCTAACTTATTTTCTGAATTAGAAGACGATGACAATGAATAAACAATATCATTGATTCAGAAAAATTTTTCAATAAATAAGTTAATCAGAATATACTACGACTATCGTCAGGATTTATAATTTAATTAAAATCAAACAATTCTTTGGGATTAACTTCTAAACCTTTCGCGAGTTCCTGAATGGTAGAAATTCTTACATCAACTTCTCCTTTTTCAATTTTGCTGATGTTACTATGGTCGACATCACATTTTTGAGCTAACTGCCGATAGCTCAATCCTAAATTCTTTCTAAATTCTTCAACTTTTCTTCCAAAAGCTAGTCGAAATTCAATTTTATCCATTGTGATGATCGTTGTAGCAGCAATTTGGAAAGTTTATAATAAAAGTTTGTAGGTTAATTAACCTACAAATTGAAAATTTATTTTATATTTGCTACATAAATTAAGCTTTGAATAAAACACAAATTCTATATATTACCTTGGTTTGTACAGGCAGGAAGTTCAGAAATGATCGGGGCTTCCGCCTTTACAGCCGGTAAACAACAAAAAAACAGCACCATGATGAACGCAAGAAAAATTAAAATCCACACCCGGTACCAGAAAAGCACCCACCGCCTGATCACCGTCCCTGAAATCCGGCTCAAAGGAAAATGGCTTGATGCCCTGGGTTTCGGAAAAGGAAAAACGGTACACATCCGGGAAAAGAAAAACAAGCTTACCATTACGGTTTCCAAATAGCCTATGGAGAACTGCATTTGGTTTCCCGCAAGTTGCGGGAGACTTTCTGCAATTGCATTTGGTCTCCTGCAAGTTGCGCAAGACCTCCTGCAACTGCATTTTGTCATAAACAGACTTGTTTGTAACTTCCTGCAACTGCATTTTGTTTCCTGCAGGTTGCGGGAGACTTCCTGCAATTGCAGTTGGTTTCCCGCAGGGTTGCGCGGGACTTCCGTACTCCTCCGGAGGTTTCCCGCAGATTGCGCGAGACTTCCGTAGGCCTCCGAAGGTTTCCTGCAAGTTGTGGGAGACTTCCGTAGACCTCCGTTGGTTTCCTGCAAGTTGTGGGAGACTTCCGGAGATCTCCGGAAGGGTAAAACAATTAATTAACTGAGTTCGATCTAAACAGTACAAAATATCAATAGAAATGGGCTTTAGCCCATTTTAATAATTAAGGAAACAGTAGGCTTTAGCCAAAACCTATACTAAATTATGGTTAAAGTTAATTTGATTGGGAATCTTTACATCGAGCTCACGTTCATTAAATATCATTCATAATTATTTCATCATCTTTTTATTTACCAAAGTCGTATTTTATTACTTTTGCAGCTAAAATTAAACTGATAAAACCATTCAAAACTGTCGATGGAAGAAAATTTCAAGAATTACGAAAAAACAATTACTAAAAAGCACAGAATCAGCTTTTCTCCAAAATACAAAGAAGAATTTAAGACATCTGTTAATGAGATCATCTTTATTGCGGTTGCAGAAAAAGCATTTGAAAAATTGGGATGGGACATCGTTTATAAGGATGATTTTAACATAGAAGCAAAACGTAAGGAAGCAGGCTGGATGAATGAACGCTGGACAGAAATCATTACCGCCACATACCAAAATGGAAATATTTCTGTAAAAAGCGAGTCTCTGGGTAACGAAATATGGGATGCAGGCAAAAACTCAAAACGGGTAAAACTGTTCATCTATGCCTATCATGAAATCTTAAAAACTTTCGATCAGAAAGCCCTTCAGGAACTGGAAGAGGAAGCAGAGAGAAAAAACAACTGGGATGATTATGTCATTCCGGATACTTTGCCAAAACCCGTGAAAACAAAGACTCCTACCCTTGCCATTCCGCTATATGGCGGCTTATTCACTTCCCTTGTTCTTGGGTTTGCAGTAGCATTTCTTTCCGTAAAAGGGGTATATTTAATCGGCTTATTTGAATTTTTGGTAGCAACAGCGCTTGTTTTTGCCATGAAATATTTTATAAAATTTTCAAACTATACCGATTTGAAAAAGCTGCAGTATCTGTTAGCCGGTATGATCATATTGGTGTACGCTTCGAGTCAATATTTTCAGTATGAAATAATTCTTCATGAAAAGAATCTGGAAAGAATCGGATTCTGGAGATTTTTACAGATCAGGTTTTATGGGGGTTTTACTGTCAATAAGACAAATTTGGGCTGGATAGGCTGGATCATCATCTGGATTGTACAGTTGGGGTTAACCGGCCTTCTCGCTTATCTGAGAATAGTGGTTGTTCTTACAAAATATGTCCTTGAAAGAATACCGGTAGAAGTAGTAGATTTTGCCTGTTATCATTTTATTAAAAGTAAATCAGAAGAGGAAGTCAGAAGAGCACTTGCTGAAAAAGGATGGTCGGATAAAAAAGATCAGGATGAAGTTTTTGATGCCATTGGAGGTCTGCAAAATGTTACGGCGTTAAACAGAATTAAATAAATAGCTTTACATAAGTTGCAGTTTATTCTCACTCGTGCCAAAGCAGTACATAAAAAGACAATAACCATCAATGGAAAAAACAGAATTGTACGAAACCTATTTTCAGGAAAGCAGTAATTATTTGAGGAAGTCGATCCGACAAACTGGAATACAGAAAATGGATTCTGTAATATCCATGTTGATATGGAAGACGGGAGACATTATGGCCTTAACGTTTGGACTTACAAGTTTCTGGAAACGGCCATTGGGGAAGACAAAAAAACCGGACAAAATTTAAACGGGCTTTACCAAAAACCACCGGATTTATTTGTAAAGGAATTAACAAGAGCGTGCATTCAAAAAGCTATTGAAGATTTACTTACAATTGACGATTTAGAAAAAGTTTTGAATACAGGTATTTGTAAGAAATGACCGATAAATTCTCTAGTTAGTTGAGCGTGAAAATCGTATTAATTTTTAGAACCCTACTCATCTGTTTAATCGGCCAAAAGAAATTTCAATCATAAATTTAGATATGGATAAAGTAAAATTCAAGCATCATCTCAATGAAGCAACAAAGCTTTTATTTGAATTTACAAAAACAATTTGCTATAATGATCTTCATGACAACTGCCGATATTTAATAATCCCAAACTCACGAACAGCTGATGAGCATTTGAGTGAAAAAGAAATTGTTATCTTAAAAACATGGAATCAATATGAAGGTGAACTTTTAACAGCCAATCAGATAATTGACCTTTTACACCATAACAATAAAGTACCCGTGTGGATTGATATGACAATTTATGAAGCAAGGCCTGATGTAACCGTAATAGACTTGTTTTGCAGCAGGCGATTAAGAGATGAAACCGAATTAATGCATCCGGGAGTTCCTCCATTTCACGTAAAGGTTGCAATACCTCCAAACGATTTAAAAGCAGAAATAAGCGGAAGATTTGATGTTAACTGGAGAAAAAAACACGACGAAAACCAAAAACCTAAGGGAATTTTAAAGAGGTTGCTAAAATTGATGAAGAAAAAATGACTAAGCTTACCATTCCTGTCTTAGATGGTAGATTGCTGTGCGAAGTAAACCCAATTATCAAGGAATTACAGTCGTAAAATGATGAACATAAAATACCTGGCAAAAATTTCTCTTGCTATTAATGCAGTAATGTGTAAATTTGAATTTTAACAATTACACAAATGAAACAGAATCAAGAAAAATTTGACGAAATCAAAAACCTGCTCCTTGATAAAATAGGATACAGAGTTGATTATGCAAGAGAGAAGGACGGAACGGAATACTTAAACATCAGAGAAACAAACTTCTGGATTTCCGCAACTTTTGAAGAATTCGTGGTGGGCTACGGTTTGAATCATACCCATTTCAGCGAAGAACAAAAAAATTTAGATGAAGGCGTATTGCTGGCACTTGATCTTCTGACCAACAGAATCAAAACAACAAATTACATCAAAGGCAACACCCTGTTTAAAACAACCGTTGAAATTGAATATCCGGATTCTACCCTTGTAAATATCGGCTCTACAAATATCATCCTCTTTCCGTTCTGGAAAAAAACAAAAATTGAAACCATCTACGATGAAAAAATTTTAGAAAAAAAAGACATTGAGAACGAGGTACATTCAATTTTAAATCCCGGAATTGATGAATAGAAAAAACGGCATCAGAGTACTTTTATTTAATTCATAGTATTGTAAGCAAAAATAAAACGCATGAAAAATAAATATATTCTCATTCCGGTAGTTGTGCTGACGGTTTTCTTTCAATCATGCCTGTCAAATAAAAGCGGACCGCAAAATAATTCGAACCACATCTGGACATTTACCTATATAAAAGCTCAGGAGAACCAAAAGGCCAACTTGAAAATCTACCTTGAAAAAAACTGGTTCGAAATGGATCGTATAGCAGTTAAACAAGGATTATTAGGACAGTACGAACTCTATGAAAACAAAAGTTCCGAAAGCAATGACTGGGATTACATAGTCGCTGTAGAATATCTTACGCCCGAAGGCTATAACGCTATTGCCGCAGAATTTGAAGCAATAAGAGCCGGACACAAGGCTATAAAAGTAAACGGTCTTGGAATGAAAGAATTAGGCAGCATCGTAAAAACAGAGACTGTTTCCCAAAAAAAATATTAATTGTCACTGATAAAAAACATTACAATGAAAAATTTACATTACTACCTTATTCTGCCAGTGTTTATACTCATCATTGGCTGTACAGCTACCCAAAACAGACACCCCTACAGCCAGCTCAACGGCAGCTGGACTCCTGTAAAACAGGAAATGGGCGGTAAAGAATTACCGGAAAATTATTTCCGCACCCAGAAGCTTATTATTCAGGATACCGTTTATTCACTTACCGCAGAAAGTGTAGATACAGGAACCCTGACGTATAAAAACGGACAAATGGATATTTACGGAAAGGAAGGCGTGAATAAAAACAAACATTTCACTGCATTATACAAACTGGATGGCAAGCAACTTACCATCGTGTACAATTTAAAAGGCGACAGTTACCCATCCACTTTTGAAACAAAATCAAAGCCTGCTTTATTTCTTTCCGTATATCAAAAAGATTAAAGGCATAAACAGCCGATAGAACACAAAATTCAACCGCTTCACCAGGAAGCAATTCTAAAAAATACGAATGAAAAAAAATTTAATTTCACTTATCACGATTCTGATAATTGCCGGCTGTACGGCTGCTCACAAAACCGATTCAGCAAAAAAGGACCGCGAACTTGAAGATCTTGCATCTTTAATGACCGGAAAGTTTTCCAGTGAACTGCAATCTAAAGCCGACAGCTCTTATTTCAACATCAGCCTGGTAATGACCCCGATCTGGACCGAAAGAAACGACGGAAAATGGCTTTACGTAGAGCAGGCCGTAGCCGCCAATGCAGGCAAACCTTACCGGCAACGGGTTTATCATTTGCAGCATCCGTCAAAAGACACTTTTACAAGCGAAATCTATACGATTAAAGATCCTCTGGTTTTCGCAGGTCTGCAGAATGACAAAATGAAAAAGGACAAGCTCACTTTTGACCTCATCGAACTGAAAGACGGCTGTACCGTAACCCTCAAAAAGCAGGATGACACTTACCTGGGAGGAACCGATGCAGATAAATGTCCGTCCGATTTACGCGGTGCAAAATACGCAACCACAAAAATTATTTTGAAAAAAGGAATGCTTGAATCCTGGGATCAGGGTTTTGACGCTTCCGGAAAACAGGTCTGGGGCGCTGCTAAAAGAGGGTATATTTTTATGAAGCAATAATGAACAATCCAATTGATGATGAAATAATATCTGAAAACCATAGAAAAGCAATCCATATTCTGCTGGATTACTTAGAACAGCAATCTATAGAATATCAGTTTACAGGAGGTTTGGCTGGCAACCTTTTTGGCTCCCGCTGGAAACTCCACGACATAGATATCGAAGTACATCTGGAAAGTTTATATACTATTGAAAAAGCATTCCAGCCATTTGTAATCAACAGTGTTCACAGATATAGAGATGAAGAGTTTGAAATATGGCTGTTACAGTTAAGAATTGAAAATATTGATATTGACATCAACGCCGTTGAAGATTTTATCATAAAGCCTGCTATTAAAATAGAAACCAACATTGAAAATGCAGTGGATCTCTTATTTGAAAACAGGCCTGTAAAAGTGCAGCCGTTAGAGGATATCATTGCCTATAAAAAGTTGCTTGGCAGGGATAAAGATGTACAGGAACTTATTGACTTATCACTGAAAAGAACATGAGAAATGTATTATAATACAAAAGTAAATCAGCGGGATAGACGTACGAAAACGCTCATCACAAAAGCTGCTATGGCAGATTCCCGAGATAAAAATTAAGAGATGAAATAGAATTTGAAAATTATCTCATCTATAATCATTAACATTTTAATCGGCGGAATTTTTTTTATTTTGTTGAGTAAACGGAATCCTGAAAATAACTAATTTTCTGAATAACCAAACACACCACAATGGAAAACAAAAAAGAGGAACACATTCTTGATCATGGTCCATTTTACCATGGAACAAAGGCTGATTTGAAAATCGGAGATCTGCTCACTGCCGGATTTGGGTCAAATTATTATCCCGAGATCATTATGAATCACATCTATTTTACGGCTTTACAAAACGGAGCAGGCCTTGCCGCCGCTCTGGCAAAAGGTGATGGGAAAGAACGGATCTATATGGTGGAACCCACCGGAGCATTTGAAAACGATCCGAATGTAACGGATAAAAAATTCCCGGGAAACCCTACCCGATCCTATCGCAGTACCGCACCCCTGAAAATTGTAGGCGAAATAACCGACTGGATCAGGCTGACCGATGATGAACTTCAAAACTGGAAAGAAAGAATAGCGAAGTTACGTGAAAATCCGGATGCGGAGATTATCAATTAAAGATCTTAGCTGATGAAAGATGTATTTCCGTTTTATTCAATCGGGCATTTTATCAATCAACCTTCAAATCGAACGGAATTTGAAATAACATATTTTGATGAAATGGAAGAGCCCGATGTAGATGATATCCACAAACACACTTTTTATGAAATTCTCTGGACCGAAGAGGGCTTAAGCAAGCAAACTATTGACTATAAAGAATACGAAGTTTCGCCCAACAGCTTATTTTTTATATCTCCCGGTCAGGTTCATCAGTTCGAGGAATGGAAACCCCTGAAAGGCGGAACCATTCTGTTTACCGAAGATTTTTTTCTGCTCAACTACAATAATAAAGACCGGTTATTTGAGCTGAGCTTTTTGGATAATTTTTACACAAATCCCTGCATACAGCTTTCAGAAAAAGACTTTGCAGAAATCAGGCATATTATAAATCTCATTACCACAGAACACAGGCGAACCGACAGCAGCAGTACGATCATACAGTCAATGCTGCATATATTGCTGGCGCAGGTTCAGCGCCTCGTCGATACCGAAACAGCTCAACCTGTTTCAAAGAAATATCTAATTCTTTTTAAACATTTTAAAATTCTTTTGGACCAATATTTCGCAGACAATAAAACGGCCTCGTTCTTTGCCGGAGAACTGCATGTTACCCCACATCACCTTAATGTTATCACAAAAGAAGTAACCGGGAAAACAGCCAGTGAAGTCATAAGAGCGAGAAGCATTTTAGAAGCAAAAAGGCTGCTCACATTTACTGACAAAACAGTTTCTGAAATTGCTTTTGAACTCAATTATACCGACAGTTCTTACTTTGCAAAAGCATTTAAGGCAGAAACGGGGATTACACCCATAGCATTTAAAAATCAAATGTCCGAAAAATACCGAACAAGGTAATTTTCATCCTACCACAAGTACTCATCTTCACCTCATCTTTGCATTGTCGATAATGACATATAACATTTAATATAAGACAATGCAGAATTCAGCAAAATGGGTAATAGACCCGAGCCACACTAAAATAGGTTTCAGTGTAAGACATTTCGGAATTTCAGAAACAGATGGATTTTTCAGGAACTACACCGCAACGGTACATTCAGAAAAAGAAAATTTTTCGGACTTATCCGTACAGGTAACGGTACAGACAGACAGCATAGATACAAATGATGCCCAACGAGATGCTCACCTGAAAGCTGATGATTTCTTTAATGCCGAAAAATTTCCGGAAATGATATTTGAGAGCACAAAACTGGAAACCACCGCAACCGCCAACGAGTATAAATTGCACGGAAATTTAACCATCCGCGATGTAACAAAATCAGTTGTATTCGACTTGGAGTATGCAGGCACTGTTCCACAAGATCCGTTTGGCAATACAAAGGCAGGTTTCTTTATTTCAGGCAGCATCAACCGCCAGGATTTCGGACTGTCATTTAATGTATTGCTGGGTACCGGAAACCTTGCAGTATCTGATAAAGTAAAAATTAATATTCCATTTCAGCTGTTAAAAGTACAGTGAGCTCCAGACATAACCGGTTAAAAAAATTACTGAACCATCATCAGGAAAAAGTATACAATCATCCTGAATTTGTATTAACAATAAAATGTTTTTCCTGATGATATTTGTACTCTAATTTAAATCATACAAATGAATAAAAAAGTAGTTTTAATCACAGGTGCAAGTTCAGGAATGGGTAAAGAAACCGCGAAAACACTTATAAAACAAGGCCATACCGTGTATACCGTTGCAAGACGTATTGACCAGATGCAGGATCTGAAAATTTTAGGCGGTCACGCGATTCAGATGGATATCACCAGTGAAAATGACATTCAAAATGTGGTAAATGTCATTATTGAAAAAGAAGGAAAGATAGATGTTTTGTGGAATAATGCCGGCTACGGACTATTTGGTTCAGTTGAAGACATTCCCGTAAATGAAGCCAGACAACAGTTTGAGGTAAATCTTTTCGGGTTGGCGGCGATCACACAAAAAGTACTTCCTTATATGCGGAAAGCCAATGCCGGTACCATCATCAACACTTCCTCAATGGGCGGGAAAATGTACACTCCAATGGGAGCATGGTATCATGCAAGCAAGCACGCCGTTGAAGGATTCAGTGACTGTTTGCGCCTGGAACTTGAACCATTTAACATCAATATCGTCGTTCTGGAACCCGGAATTATCGTTACTGAGTTTAGTGATGTCATGCTGAAAAATATCAGCAAGTTTTCTTCCCTGGGAGCATATTCTTCATTAACCAATAAATTGGTAGCGGCTACAAAAAAAATGTATGACAGCGGAAAGGGTTCAAAAACGACAGTCATTTCAGAAACTGTTGCTAAAATTGTAAATACAGACCGGCCTAAAACAAGATATAGAGTCGGACTGTGGGCAAAACCGATGGTTTGGATGAGGATATATCTGGGTGACAAACTTTTTGATAAAATTGTAATGAGCCAGGTAAATTAAAATCTGATTTGGATTTTAGCGGTCCTGCTATGTTTCTCAAAAAGAATTTGTTAATGACTTATCAAATTATTATTTTTAATTAATTATTTTAAAAAGTGAAGCCAATAATCCATCTGAAAAGTATTTCGGAAATCAACAGGTTTGTACAGAACAAAACGCAACATCCGCTTGTTTCGGTAATTGATTTCAGCACGGCAGATGAGTATCTTGAAGAAGGAACCCGCCTGAGTGCTGATTTTTATACCATTATGTTTAAAAACTACTGCTCCAACCACATGAAATACGGAAGACAATCGGTTGATTTTCAGGACGGAAGTTTAATTTGTATTGCTCCAAAGCAGCTCATCACACTGGATAATGACATAGAGAAAAAAGAAAATATGATGGGTTGGGGATTGTTTTTTCATCCCGATCTGCTTCGCGGTACTTCTTTAGGAAATAAAATGGGCGATTACAGTTTCTTTTCTTATGAGACTTCGGAAGCGCTGCATTTATCCGAAAAAGAGAAGCAAATTTTGTACGATTGCATCCAAAAAATAGAAACTGAGCTACAGGAGAATATAGACAGCCATAGCCAGAATTTAATCGTAACCAATATTGAGCTTTTGCTGAATTACTATTCACGGTATTACGGAAGGCAATTTATTACCCGAAAAAGCAGCAGTTCCAATACACTTTCGCAGGTAGAAAATGTATTGAAAGATTATTTCAGATCAAATCAACTAAAAGAAACAGGTTTGCCCACCGTAAAATATCTGGCAGATCAGGTGCATTTATCAGCCAGCTATTTAAGCGACTTACTCAAAAAAGAGACCGGAATGAATGCGCAGGATCATATTCATTATTACCTGATTGAAGAAGCTAAAAATATTCTTTTAAATACAGACTGTTCAGTAGGTGAAATAGCTTATTCATTAGGTTTTGAATATCCTCAGTATTTCAGTAAGCTTTTTAAGCAAAAAACAGGGCAGACTCCTGTTGAATATAGGAACCTTAACTAATCTGATACGAAAAATACAGTAAAATCAGGTAACCCACAACAGTTAATGTATAGATCAGCCGTTTATAACATGAGCTGTTTTTATTAATGCTAAAACCCTCATTAAAAAAGCTTTAGGTATTCAAAAAAATAATTTTCGAGTAGATGTTTTTTGAGTATATTCGTACAAAATTTACGTATGCGACAAACTTTATTTTTTTTGCTGTTGGCTTCAGGCATTTACTCAGCGCAGACTACAATTACGAAATCATTTAATGATCCTGTGACGGGAGAAACGGCAAATTATTTATCGGTAACGGGCACACCGAATAATTCTGCAACGGGAGCAGGCACAACCTTTAACAATGCTTCTTTGACATTCGGCCCAGCTTCTCTTACCACTTATTCTACGCCAACATCAACAGAAATAACCACCTTTCCCAACTCAACCCTGAAAATGGCAGGTAGCGGAAATACGGTATATTATAAACAATCGGCCTCCAAACTGGAAATAACAGGATTGACAACGGGCGGGGCAACACTTAATCTTTCTGCTAACAACGGGACTTTTATTTCTTATCCTGCAGCTTTTGGGTATGCAGAGACCGATCAGGCACAGGGAACATTCAGTTCAACTACTGCAAGCGGTCTGTGCAAAGGAACCATCAATCTTTCTGCAGATGCCTCGGGAACTCTTATTTTAGGTTCTTTAACGTATACTAACGTTCTGAGAATAAAATCGGTTCAGAACTTCAATTTATATTCTCCCAATGATACCACTTTCTTTTTCCCGATCGGTTCTATAGTAAATACATCCTATTCATATTATAACAGTACCTACAAGTTCCCATTATTCACCACCATTCAGACGGTGATCAACATTCCGCTGGCCGGCATTAATAACCAGACTACCGATGCAGCGCAGGCTTTAAATACATTGAATCTGTCTACAAAAGATCAGGTTTATAAAAAAAATAAATTAAAAGTATACCCGAATCCTGCTCAGGAATTTATCGAACTGAAGGGTGAAACTGATAATTATACAACAGCAAAAATCTATACTTTAGATGGCAGACTCGTAAAAACTTCGGAAATAAAATCAGGGAAAATTCAGGTTTCTGAACTTCCTTCTGCCTCTTATTTTATTGAAGTTTCAGGAAAAGATAATAAAAAATCAGAAGCTTCAAAATTCATCAAAAATTAAATGTAGCTGCAATAGCTTAGAAACTTATTTAATCGACCTAATAATAATTGATCCGCTCAGAAAATTCTGAGCGGATTTTAGTATACAATCATTACAAATGTTAAATAATATCTTCAGAAAAATAATCCAAACCATATAAACAGGTTATATAGAAAACTTAATTTTTAATAATAAATTATATTTATGCTAAAAATTTTGCCCGTTTTTTGCTTTTACCTGAATACAACAAATCACAAAATATTAAAATCATGAAAAAACTTCTCCTCATCATTTCCTGTTTTATTCTTTCCGGAATACAGGCACAGGAACTTTCTGCTCCACCGACGGAAAAAATGAATATTGTTAAAACAAATGTGACAGCTTATGCCTTCAGGAATATTAATTTATCCTATGAAAGAGCCATTAACCGCTGGTTTTCCGTAAACATGGGCTTTGGCGCCATGCCGGAAGGAAAAGTTCCTTTTATCAATTCTTTTTTAAGCGACAATGACGAGAAAAGATTTCAGAATCTGGAAGCAAAAGCCTTTAACTTCACCATAGAACCTCGTTTTTATCTTGGTGCAGGATACGGAAAAGGATTTTATATCGCGCCCTATTACCGCTACTCAAAGGTCACCTCCAATACATTTGATTTTTATTATGATTATACCTTCAGCGGAACTACCTTCCAAATTCCTTTGAAAGGCTTTGGAAATGCCAATGGAAATAGTGGTGGTGTAATGGTAGGTGCACAGTTTTTCTTAACAGCCAGCAGAAACCTCGTTCTTGATTTCTGGATTGCCGGAGCGCATTACGGCTCAGGAAAAGGAGATTTTACGATGACCAGTGATATCCCTCTTACACCGGATATGCAGGCAGAACTGAAACGGGAAATTGAAAATCTCGATATTCCTTATGTCAATTACACAGTGGAAACCAATACCAATGGAGCAAGGGTTATTATAGACGGTCCCTGGATTGGCTTCAGAACGGGATTATCGTTGGGATATAGATTTTAATCCAATAAATAAGATATACAACAGAAGTTAGACTTCTGCTTTTTCTTTTTATCACCAGTGCCGGGACTTCGAGAACCTCAGTCCCCGGGTGTGATACTACTCTTTGTCATTCCGTGGGAATCCTGACATGCTACTACGCTGCAGCGATCTTAGATTCCTCTGTGGTCTTCTCTAAGTGTAACGGCTTTGTGAAACAGATATTCGCACCATAAAAAAAACCTGGTGTACTTTGTGTTCATAATTTGGCAGGAGAAAGATCCTCGGGAGACAAAAAAACATGACAACACCTCCGTAACCCGAGTTTAATATTTTTTTAACCTGCTAAACTTTTCTGTAATGACCGGAGAGCCTAACTTTGCATAAAATTTAAATAATGAAGCAAGGATTAGCAATAGTAATGACGTTTTTATCACTATTTGTTTTCAGCCAGCACGGAAGTACAGACACCGCACAGGTCGTCGTAGCAAACAGATACAATCGCGCAGAAGCACAGACAAAACCTTATGTAATCATGATCTCTGCAGATGGATTCCGTTATGATTATGCAAAGAAATACAATGCCCGGAATCTATTGAACTTTTCAGGCGAAGGCATCCGGGCTAAAGCGATGATTCCTAGCTACCCCAGCATTACTTTCCCAAATCACTGGACGTTAATTACCGGCCTATACCCTTCTCACCACGGTCTTATTGATAATTATTTTTATGATTATAAAAGAAAAGCACCGTATGCCATGAGCGACAAAACAAATGCAGAAGACGGAAGCTGGTACGGCGGCCTCCCACTTTGGGGACTGACAGAACAAGAGGGAATGCTTTCAGCATCTTTAATGTGGGTAGGCTCGGCAAGTGATGCCGGAGGAATGAGACCTACCTATTATTATCCTTACCATGAAAAATTTTCACCTGCGGAAAAAGTCGATAAAGTGATTAGCTGGCTGAAACTTCCAATGGACAAAAGACCTCATTTTATCTCCCTTTATTTTCCGGAAGTCGATGCAGCCGGACACCATTTCGGACCCGATGCAAAAGAAACGGAAGATGCAGTACATAAAGTGGATAATGCTATAGGTGAACTGGCACAGAAAGTAAAGGAACTGGGGCTGAAAAATGTAAATTTTGTCTTCGTCTCCGATCACGGAATGATACAGGTAGACGGTACCCATCCTCTGGAAATACCTCAAATACTGCTGAATAAAGAAAGGTTTGATATTTACAATTCCCAGACTTTATTGAGAGTATATGTTAAGAACAAAGCTGAAATTAAAAATGTTTATAAGGAATTAAAATCCCAAAAGACCTCAGATTACGAGGTATATCTGGATAAAAAGTTTCCTAAATATCTGCACTTCTCCACGAAAGATGACCACTACGGCAGAATCGGGCAAATTCTTTTGGTTCCCAAAGCACCTAAAATATTTCTGGAGAAAGGTAAAAAACCGTCAGCAGGAAAACATGGCTATAACCCCGCGACAGTTCCTGAAATGAAGTCCGTATTCTTCGCATGGGGACCGGCATTCAAAAATAATATGACCGTTGATGAGTTTGAAAATGTAAATGTTTATCCGCTTGTTGCTGCTATTTTAAATTTAAAAATGATTCAGCCGGTAGACGGAAAGCTTAAGGTTCTCAAAAAAACGCTTAATTCCAAAAAATAAAACTAGCAATAAATTTTAGGTTTCGGCGGGCCGTTGGCCCGCCGAAACCTAAACTAAAAGCTCATGATAAACAATCAGGCACTAAACTTTTCGGCAAATTCTTTTGCAAAAGTTTCCAGCTTAACGTCACCAGTCATCATCGGACCCAGATCCATAAAATCTTTCTGAATGATTCTTTTCCTGATGCCTCTTCCCATTTCTGTATAAAGTTCGGCAATTTCCTTAGGAACACCTGCCTGAAGCATTCCGTTTAAGGCATCTTCATCTTTAAATTCGATCCATGGAAGCTCCGGTTTTCCTACAGCACTGCCAAAAGCAGTCGCGAAATCCCCTGCCGGACGGAGATCACTTACAATGTATCTTATATTTTTACCTTCAGCTTGTTTCAGCAGTTCTTCGGCTGCAGCTTTTGCAATATCATTAGGATGAACCAAAGGAACAATAACATCTGAAGGATAGTTAGACCCTATAATTCCGGCATTTTTAATCAGAGGGATATCATTAAAGAAATTAATATAGAAATATCCGGCTCTCAGAAAAGTAACCGATGTGTTTTCAAGTTCGTTATATAATTTTTCTATAAAATGAAGACCTTTAATTGGTCCGTTCTCTATAGGAGAATCTGCACCGATACTGCTCAACATGACTGCTCGTCTTACTCCGGTCCGTCGAATGGCTTCTGCATAATTTTTACCTACATTAACGGTATTTTCAACAATATTTTCAAAACCTATGTTGGGAGGAGTCATTAAAAAAGCTGCATCGGCGTTTTCAAATGTTTCGATTAAAAAATTCAGGTCTGTTATAGAGCCTATAGCGGCTTTGGCACCTAAACTCTCAATTTCATTTTTCTTTGCTTCGTTGCTGCTGACTACAGTGATATCATGTCCTGCAGAGATTAATTGTTGGGCGAGAGGTTTTGCTACATTTCCTAATGAGCCTGTGATTATAATTTTCATAATAAAATATTTTTTTATTTCCTGAGACAAAGTTATATTTGTACTTACTTTTATACAAGTACTTACCCTAAAGTATGTTATCATGACAGCCATTAAAGAAAGCTCTACCATCCAGCAGAATAAAAAATACGCATTGAATACATGCCCGGTCACCTATTTTATGGAAAAAATAGGAGGATTCTGGAAGCCTATTATTTTATATCATCTTTCAACCGGAGACAAACGCTACAGCGAACTGAAACGGGCAATTCCTGCCGTTACGGAAAAAATGCTTATCCAGCATCTGAAGCAGCTTGAAAAAGACGGCATTGTTATAAGAACCGCAAAGCCGGTTGTACCGCCGCATGTAGTATATGAATTAAGTACGGCAGGGAAAAGCCTTGTTCCTGTTATTCAATCAATGTCAGAATGGGCATTTAAAGATATGGCAGGAAACTATGATTATTCCTAAATAAAAAAAACTCTCCGAAGAGAGTTTTAGTTAAAAAGATATTTAAACTACAGAGACTGCATATCAATTACAAACCGGTATTTCACATCGCTCTTCAGCATTCTTTCATACGCTTCATTAATTTCACTCATTTTGATAAGCTCAATGTCTGAAACGATATTATGCTCTCCGCAGAAATTCAGCAATTCCTGAGTTTCGGCAATACCGCCAATCAATGACCCTGCCACAGAACGTCGCTGGAAAATCAATGGTCTTGTACTTGGTTCAGTTTCCTTAAATTCTCCCACAAAACCGACAAGAACTAAGGTACCGTTCAATGCTACCGTCTGCATGTAAGGATTGATATCATGCTCATAAGGCACCGTATCGATAATGACATCAAACTTACCTTTAACAGCATCCATCTGCTCCTGTTCAGTTGAAATCACCACATGATCGGCTCCTAATTTTTTAGCATCTTCGGTTTTTCCGGGTGTACGGGAAAATAAAGTAACCTCAGCTCCCAGACCTTTGGCAAGCTTAATCGCCATATGCCCCAAACCGCCAAGTCCTACAACGGCCACTTTAGAATCAGAACCTACGTTCCAGTGTCGTAAAGGAGACCAGGTTGTAATTCCTGCACAAAGAAGCGGTGCCACTGCAGCAAGATCTAAATTTTCCGGAACACTGAGAACAAAATGTTCGTCTACCACGACTTTCTGGGAATATCCTCCGAATGTATGCCCGCCCAAATGCTTATCTTTTCCGTTATAGGTACCGGTAAATCCTTTCTGGCAGTATTGTTCCAAATCATGTTTACAGCTTTCGCATTCTTTACAGGAATCAACCATACATCCTACTGCTGCAAGATCCCCTACTTTAAATTTAGAAACTTCAGCTCCGACATTAGTTACCCTTCCTACAATTTCATGTCCGGGAACCACCGGATACATGGATCCGCCCCAGTCGTTTCTTGCGGTATGAAGATCAGAATGGCATACGCCGCAGTAGAGAATTTCAATCTCTACATCAGTAGGTGCTACTTCTCTTCTTTCAATATTCATTTCGGCTAAATCTGCTGTGTTGGATTCTGTACCGAACGCTTTTACTGTGAATGTGTTCATATTGTATTTAAGTTTGTAATAAAATTAATTGTTATTCTGCAAAAATCGTCTGTTTATGATAAATTAAACTTATATAAATTACAGAATGATGTACCAATTTTACTGTAACCGCAAAATCTGCGCCTTAAAAATGGTAATTTTGATTTCAGTAAAAACTTTATTATGAACAATCAGGCTGAGTTTATCAACAGTATTTCAGAATATAATAAAATGACGAATCATGAAACGCTGCATCCTTTGGTAAGCGTTGTGGATTTTTCAAAATCAGATCCCATCTGCCAGTTCAGGAGGATATTCGGGTTTTATACCGTTTTTTTGAAAGACGTTATGTGCGGTGATATGTTTTACGGTAAAAACAGCTACGATTACCAGGAAGGCACCTTAGTTTTTATCGCTCCTGGACAGGAATACGGAATCAATAACGACGGTAATTATGTGCAGCCGGCAGGTTTTGCGCTGCTGTTTCATCCCGACCTTATTAAAGGAACAAATCTGGGCAAAAACATTGGGAATTATAATTTCTTTTCCTATGAAGTTCATGAGGCCCTGCATCTTTCGGAAAAGGAGCGGGAAATTATTCTGGATTGTTTTAAAAATATCAGGTTCGAACTGGACCAGGCTATTGACAAGCACAGTAAATCTCTGATCGTCAACAATATTGAGCTGTTCCTCAACTACTGCACGCGTTTTTATGACCGTCAGTTCATTACCCGGGACCACATCAACCGTGGCGTGATCGGAAAATTTGAAAAACTTGTGGATGATTATCTGTCTTCCGAAAAGCCCAAAACCATTGGTTTCCCGATGGTTAATTATTTTGCTGAACAGCTTAACCTTTCAGCGAATTATTTCGGAGATGTCATGAAAAAAGAACTTGGCATTTCGGCACAGGAGTTTATTCACAATAAGCTTATTGATGCTGCAAAACAGCAGATTACCGACCCTGCAAAATCCATCAGTGAAATTTCTTATGATCTTGGCTTCAGGTACCCACAGCATTTTACGAGATTATTCAAAAGCAAAACAGGAGTATCTCCTACTCTTTATAAAGCTTTACATTAGATTTTTATTGGCTTAAAAAAGATAATTTACTACATTTATGTAAAACATAATTTTGTTGATGACAACACAGCAGCATAAGAAAATCCATATCTTTCATACTTCTTTCGGAACCATTTCAGCATTGAGAGAAAACGGCGTTATCCGGGCAAAAAGTATTCGTTATGCCCGTTCACAAAGGTTTAAAAAGCCTGAGCTTTTAGAATATGCCGAAAACCATGAAATCCGTGATAAAACTCCGGTATGTCCGCAAAATGTAAGTCCGCTGCTGGACAGATTGATTCAGAAAACAGATATAGAACAATTTGAACCTGATGAATCTCCTCAATTTCTTACCATTACACGTCCCGAACACTTTAATGAAAACGAAAAGCTTTCGGTTGTTGTGTGGATTCACGGTGGTTCCTACGAAATAGGATGTGGTGATCTGCCTACTTCCGACCCTTCCGTGTGGGTGAAAGAACAGAATATTATTGTTGTTTCGGTTTCCTACCGTTTGGGGCTGTTCGGTTTTTTAGGCGGTAATGAAGAAAGGCCTGCCAACATCGGATTGTATGATCTGATCGTTGCCTTGAAATGGATTAAAAAAAATATCCGGGATTTTGGCGGAGATCCGGAAAACATTACCTTATTCGGACAGTCTTCCGGAGGCGACGCCATTGCTCACCTCATGATTTCTGAAGGCACCGACGGTTTATTTCGGAGGGCCATTATCCATAGTGCACCGCTGGGTTTCAGGATCAACAGACAAAAGATGTCAAATGAATTTTTTCTGAAAACGGATGCTTTGAAAGATGAGCCGGATGCTTTGAAGATGGCAGCAGATTACGTCAGTTTTTTACCTTCTTTCAGAAAATACGGGTTGAAAACATCAATGCCGTTCTGTACTCAATACGGTCATCCACCGTTATGCAGAGAGGAAGAAAGCATGGATAAGTGGAAAGTAAATGCACGGAAATATGATGTTTTAATCGGCTCCAATCAGGATGAAACGGCTTTTTATGTAAAGACAGCCCAAACAGGAATCTACACTTATCTCCCTCATAAAATCCTGAATAAGATCGTGAGAAGGACAACAGAATCAATTTATGAAAAGCCCGCTAAAATCTTTGCAGAAAATTTTTCAGCCGGTGGTAGGAATATCTATCAGTTTATTATTCAATCTACTTTAAAAAATAATTACATCGGTGCAGCACATTGTGTAGATTTACCTTTAATATTTGAAAATAAAGAAGCTTGGAAATCAGCTGAACTGCTAAAGGATGTTCCGTGGGAATATATCCAGGAAAACGGAAAAAAGCTCCGTGCACTCTGGGCTGAGTTTGCGAGATCCGGATCAATCTCAGAAGATTCAGAGAGGCCTGAAATCCTTAAGCTTAAAAAAGTTTAGTTATATATTCATTGATCATAAAAATATCCGCAAGATTTGTCACTTTACAGATTTCTGAAGGTAACAAAACTTACGGATGATTATTTTTTTAAATATTATGATTCTGTAACTATACTATTCCTCAATCCAGACACTCACATTTCCTGCGGGAACAGGAAAATTTCCCCAACCGTTTTCATCAATCGTTACTTTATCTTCAAATCTTCCCAATACATCATAAAAAGTTTTACCTATATATCTTTCACCCATTTCCATAGGCTTTTCATACGCTTCTTTATTGCTGAGCACAACCGCACATCCCGAATGTTCATCATCTCCTTCACGAACCCATCCCAGACAATTGGCATCTTCAAAATAATCGCGCTGTTCTCCGTAAGCATGATCTCTCCTCGCCTTCAGCATTTCCTCGATACCGTCTACCTTATCCAGAAATATTTCCTGGTCATTGCCTTCACGGTCTTTATCTACGTAATGGGCACCATATAAATCCGGATAAAATACACAAGGATATCCTTCCTGACGAAGCAAAATTAAGGCATACGCTAAAGGCTTAAACCATTGCTCAACCGGTGCTTCAAGATCCTGGAGCGGCTGGGTGTCATGATTATCAACCAGACTTACCGAGTGCATAGGATCTGCCTGGGTAAGGGTTTCATCAAAAATTCTCCGTAAATCGTATGAATCGCCTTCATTGGAAGCAGTATGAAAATTATTCTGTAAAGAGCTGTCGAAAAGGCTCATGCATCCTTCGGTAACTTCAATATATTTCTGAAGCAAGCTTAGATATCCCGGTGCCCAGTATTCTCCTACCGCAAAAATATTCTTACCAGAGTTGGATCGAAGCAGCGTAAGCCATTCTTTATAAAAATCAAATGAAATATGTTTCAGGGCATCCAGTCTTACACCGTCAAAATCTGTTTCATCAAAATACCATTTTGCCCAGTTGTTGAGTTCTTCCCGTACGAAAGGATTGCGGTGTTCCACATCATTGAACATGAGGTAATCATAGTTTCCCTTTTCATCATCAATCATTTCTTCCCAATCGGTACCATATTCGTTTTTAATCTTAAAAATATGGGAATCCATGCCTTCTGCATAATCTACACCGCTGAAGCAGGTAAAATTCCATACAAAATCAGAATATTTTTTTCCGCGTCCGGGAAAGGTGAATTTTGTATACGACTGTATCTCGATTTCATCGGAAATAATTTTATCCCTGTTTTCTTCATCTACTTTCAGGGCCTTGAAGGTTTCAAGTTCATCTCCTCCAGCTTTGTGCCCGAGAACGATATCAACAATAACCTTAATGTTGTGTTTCTTTAAAGCTTTTATAGCTTTTATATAATCTTCTTTTGTTCCGTATTTTGTGGGGATGGTTTCTTTCTGATCAAATTCTCCCAGATCAAAAAGATCGTAGGCATCATAACCGGTAGAATGACCGCCTCCCGTTCCTTTGTAAGCGGGCGGAAACCATACTGATGTAATTCCTAATTCAGCCAGATATTGTGCGTTATCTTCTGCCTCTTTCCACAGTTTCCCTTCTCCTTCCGAGTACCAGTGGAAGTATTGAATCATCGTTTCATTCATAAAATTGTAAATTTGGTTACTACAATGTAGTGAAAATTTTCGAGATTATTGATCTTCAAATTCTTTGAACGGAATTTTTAGTTGAACCGATATTTGTTTTTTCTCTTCGGTATTAAGCTGGGAAAGAGACAATCCCAGAAGCCGAACGGCTTTATCGAACGGACGGAGTTCCCAGAGCTGTTTTCCGGTATTGAAATACTGTTCTGCAGAGGAGAAATATTCTTCTTTGGTAATGCTTCGCGTAAAAAGAGAAAAATCTTTATATTTAATTTTAAGAGTTAATGTTCGCCCGAGAATATTATTTTTCTGAAGGCGGTTGTGAAGTTCTTCGCTCAGGCTCTTCAGCTTTTCGTTAATCTGCTGTTCGTCAAAAAGATCTTCAAAAAAAGTTCTTTCCACTGCAACGCTTTTCTGAATACGGTGAGGCTTCACTTCGGAATGATGAATTCCACGGACGACATTATAATAATAAGCTCCTGATTTCCCGAACAGCCTTGTTAAGTCTTCTATCGATCTTTTCTTTAAATCTTTTCCCTTATAAATGCCTAAACTAAACATTTTATTCGCCGTCACTTTCCCTACACCGTAAAATTTTTCGACCGGCAACTCTTCAAGAAAGCTTTCTACTTTATCGGGATGAATGGTTTTCTGTCCGTTCGGTTTATTAATATCCGAGGCTACTTTTGCTAAGAATTTATTAATGGAAATACCTGCGGAAGCCGTTAATCCTGTCTGTTCAAAAATCTTCTGCCGAATCTCTCTGGCAATTTGGTTGGCAGACTCGATCTCTTTTTTATTTTCTGTGACATCAAGATAGGCTTCATCTAATGATAAAGGTTCTACCAGATCGGTATATTCGTAAAAAATTTCCCGTATTTTTCTGGAAATTTCCTTGTACCGCTGAAATCTGGGTGAGACGAAAATAAGATGAGGACACTTCTCTTTGGCTGTTTTGCTGGGCATGGCAGACCGCACCCCGAATTTTCTGGCTTCATAGCTTGCCGCCGCAACAACGCCGCGGTGCTCTCCTCCTACTGCAATTGCCTTACCTTTCAGTTCAGGGTTATCATGCTGCTCTACAGAAGCATAAAATGCATCCATATCAACGTGAATAATTTTGCGGAGAGGAAATGAAGAATCCATACCGCAAAGATATGGATTCCTGTATTCTTTAATTTAGATTAATTTCTTTGTCTTGAATTCTTTAATCGCAAGGACAGACAAAAGTTTATAAAATAAAATGCTTTTAAGATAAACAATGCCGTTTCACTGATTTACGATATACAATTGAATAAATTCGTCTTACTTTATTAAGCGAAGCGCCTTTGTATGACTTAAAAATTAAACAGCATATTAAGATAAAAACTTTGTTTTACTTTGCGACAAAAATAAAAATCATTTCAAAAGCTTATCAATGGTTGCCTGAATATCGGGATCTTCCGGTGAAATGGCATAATATTTTGCAATGGCAGATTTCTGATCGATCACCATATATCTTGGGATCCAGTTGAGATCAATATAGTTGTTGAAATCATTCTTCCAGCCGGAAGAAAACCAGTAATTTTCTTTATCTTTCATTTCAAATCTTTCCAGGCTTTTATCGAAACCTTCTTTGGAACGGTCTAATGAAAGAAAAACAAAATCGATATTTTTATTGTTTTCTTCTAATTCTCTGGCTTTTGGAAGCGCCTTTAAACAATCTCTGCACCATCCTGCCCAGAAATCGAGAACTAAAACTTTCCCTTTATGCTGATCAAGAATTTGCTGTATGGTAATGGTTTTGCCTTGTTCATCTTCCAGTTTCTGAAGCAGCGCTTCTTTGGAAAAATTGGTTTTAAGAACTTTGGGAGCCTGCTGTGAACAGCTTAAACCGAAAATTCCGATCATGAATAATAAAAACAGCTTCTTCATTTTTTTAAATCTTTTCTGCAAATCTAAACAATGAAAAATTATTAGAAAGCCACTGCCGGAAATTTGTACTATTGAAAAATTCTATAATGGTTGCGGATAGCTTTTAATGAGACCTTTTACCACTGTAATTACATGGGGCATCGCCTTGTTGGCAGCATTGAGTACTTCTTCATGGGAAACCGAAAACGCAATATCCGGGCCGCCAAGGTCAGTAATTACCGAGATTCCGAAAACGTTCATTCCCATATGCCTGGCTGCAATAACTTCCGGAACGGTGCTCATTCCTACCATATCGCCGCCAATGGCTTTAATCATTCCGTATTCTGCAGGCGTTTCAAAAGTAGGACCCTGTAGCGCCACATAAACGCCCTGATGAACAGTAATATTATTATCGGAAGCAACTTTTTGTGCCACGGCGATCATATTTCTGTTATACGGTTCACTCATATCTACAAAACGGGGACCCAACTCGTCCATATTTCTTCCACGCAGCGGATGTTCGGGCATCATATTGATATGATCTTTAATGATAGCAATATCTGCAATATTGTAGGCAGAATTCACCCCACCTGAAGCATTGGAAAGAATAAGATTTTTTATTCCCAGTAAATGAAAAACTCTGATCGGCAGCACTACATTTTCAATGGGATGACCTTCGTAATAGTGAAAACGGCCGCTCATCATGAGTACTCTTTTGCCCTCCAGCATTCCATAGATCAGTTTTCCGCTGTGGCCTGCAACTGTAGTCTGCGGAAAATCAGGAATTTCAGCGTATTCAAATGTATGAATGATTTCTACCTCATCCTGTAGTTTTCCTAATCCCGAACCTAAAACGATGGCAAAATCAGGAGTATCATTGACAACGTTTTGTATGAAGGCTGTTATTTTTTTAATTTTTTCTAACATAATCCAGAATGATTTGGTTAAATTCTTCTTTCTTGTCAATAATCACATTGATAGGCCAGTAATACACGATATCCCTCAGGTAATCAAATGTTTTAAGCCGCACGTAATCTTTTTCTGTTGTTAAGATTAATTTGTACTCCCCCAGCTTTTTATATTCTGCTACAATATTTTTAATATCTGCTTCCGTAAAATTATGATGGTCACGGAATTTCAAATGCTTTACTCTCTGCGAAAATTTAGCAAGATGACTGACTAAAGGCTTTGGGTTGGCAATTCCTGTAATGAGGAGAATGTCGTAATAATTCAGGTTATTGTCCGGAAGTATTTTTTCTTTTCCGTACACATTTTCGTCATAGCCTATGGATGAAAAGAATACTTTCTGGCGTCCGGAAGGTCTGATTCTCGAAATATAATATTGTTTGGTTTCTTCGGTGAGTTCGTCGGGGCATTTGCTGACCATGATGATGTCTGCCCTTTTGGATCCTGCTCTTGACTCTCTTAAATCTCCTGCAGGAAGCAGATGATCTTTAAAATAAGGATCATTAAAGTCGGTCATCATAATGGTAAAGCCTGGCTTTATAGCTCTATGCTGCATCGCGTCATCCAGTACGAGAACATCGAGATCCATATCGGAGATTACTTTTTTAGCGCCGGGAACTCTTTCTTCAGAAACAGCTATCACGAAACGGTTTTTGAAACGCTCAAACAGCTGCATGGCTTCATCGCCCACCATTTTGTAGTTGCTTTCATAATTTGTTACTGCATAACCTTTGGTGAGTCTTCCATAGCCTCTGGAAAGAACTCCTGTTCTGTAATGTTTTGACAAAAACTGCGCAAGGTACATCACCATAGGAGATTTTCCGCTTCCGCCCACAGAAAGGTTACCGACACATATTATCGGTGTTCTGAATGTTGTCGACTTAAAAATTCCCAGATCATACATTGTGTTTCGGACACCCGTTACCATGCGATAACCTAGAGAAAAGGGATAAAGGTACCATCTTTTCATACCTTGCAAAAATAGGAATTTTCATATGGATTCAGCTCACTATGGTACCTACTTTTCGAGATTTATTTTAAAAATTGTATTGATGTTTATCACTTAATTAAAGTAATTTTGTAGACTTATTTTATTACAGTGAGGTATTTTATAGAATTTTCCTACAACGGCAAAAATTATTTCGGCTATCAGATTCAGCCAAATGCCGTTTCCGTGCAGGAAGAAATGGAAAAAGCACTTTCTACGATATTAAGAGAAGAGATCAAAACTACCGGCGCGGGAAGAACGGATACAGGTGTGCATGCTAAGAAAATTTTCGCGCATTTTGATACGGAGAAAATTCTTGATCAGGATCTAACCAGAAAGCTGAACAGCTTTTTACCTCCGGATATTTCGGTTAAAGGAATTTTTCAGGTAAAGGATGATTTTCATGCCCGTTTTGATGCTACATACAGGACGTATGAATATTATATTTCGCTAGAAAAAAATCCCTTCACGGAAGAATCTGCCTGGCAGCACTGGAGAAGACCGCTTGATATCGAACCCATGAATGAAGCGTGCAAAATCCTTTTCGAGTATGAAGATTTTACCAGCTTTGCCAAGCTTCATACGGATAATAAAACCAACCTCTGCAAAATCTATAAAGCAGAATGGGAACAAAACGGAAGCGAACTGAAATTCACCGTTTCGGCCAACCGTTTTCTGAGAAACATGGTGAGAGCTATTGTGGGGACTATGGTAGATATTGGTGCCGGAAAATTACAACCTGAAGATCTCCGCAAGGTCATTGAGAATAAGAACAGGAATTCAGCGGGTACTTCTGCACCGGCTCACGGGTTATACCTGGTGGATGTGGGCTATGATTTTGAGCAATAATTTAATTTTAAACTTTATAAATAAATCTTCAAGTTGCGATCGACTGAACTTTACTGCTCAATAGTTAATCTATATCATAAATAATAACGATCTGAAATTTTCTATGACTATTTGTGCGGTTGGTAAGATTGTCAAATTTTAAAGTCTTATTTTTGCATAGAATTTAAATACCATTCTTTTCGTCAATCATACAATGAAAAAACAAGATACCTGGGGCATAATCAAAAGACTGTTCTTTATCGGAATGAAATTCCGTTCCTGGTTCGTCCTTACCCTGATTATCTCCCTTATACTGGCAATGGTTTCTACCTACAGGCCATACCTTACCATGCAGGTGGTGGATAATGATATCACTAAGCTGCAGGATAAAGCTTTAATGATGAAGCACATCTACATTTTAGTAGGTTTGGTTTTCGCAGAAACTGTTTTGAACTTTTTCCTGGTTTATTTTTCCAATTATATTTCACAGAATGTAATCAGGGATATCAGACAGAGGCTTTATAACAAACTGATTTATTTTAAAACTTCCTTCTTTGATAAAACACCTATCGGCCAGTTGGTTACAAGGGCGGTAGGAGATGTAGAAACAATCGCTACGGTATATACGGATGGTTTCCTGATGGTTTTCGGGGACGTGCTGAGGATTGTTTTTGTACTGGTAATGATGTTCAGCACCAATGTTCATCTCAGTTATATTACGCTGGCTATTCTTCCTTTAATGGTTGTTATTACGCGTTTTTTCCAGAAGAGACTGAAGAAAGCATTTGGTGATGAAAGAAACTGGACTTCCAACCAGAACTCTTTTGTTCAGGAAAGGCTTGCAGGAATGCCTATTATTCAGGTATTCAACAGGCAGGAATCTGAGTTTAAAAAGTTTGACGAGATTAATATAACATTAAAAGGCGCACTGCTGAGAACGGTGTTTATTTTCTCATTATTCTTTCCGGTGGTAGAACTAATTTCTTCACTTTTTATTGGATTTATTCTATTTTACGGAGGTTATATCACGATCAGTGCGGGGGTTGTCATTGCATTTATCCAGTATATTTCTATGCTGATACGTCCTTTGAGACAAATCGCAGACCGATTCAACAACATCCAGCGGGGTATTGTAGGTGCCGAAAGAGTGTTGGGGCTGATGGATGAGGAAAATTCAATGCCGAATACAGGAACCGTACAAAAAGATCATTTTGACGGAAAGATAGAATTCAGAAATGTTCATTTTGCTTATGATGAAAAGCAGGAAGTATTAAAGGGAATTGATTTTAAGGTAAATCCGGGGGAAACAGTCGCCATTGTAGGAGCAACCGGAGCCGGGAAATCAACCATTATCAGTTTGATTACAAGACTTTATGATATCAATTCCGGGAGTATTCTTATTGACGATGTAGATCTTAAAGATTATGAACTCTACTGCCTCCGAAGCCATATAGGCGTGGTGCTGCAGGATGTTTTCCTGTTCCACGGAAGTATTTTTGAAAATCTTTCTTTTGGTGATGATACCATTACACTTGAAAAGATTAAAGCCGGAGCGAAGGAAATTGAGGTCGACGAATTTATAGAAAGTCTGCCGGGAGGATATGATTATGTGGTAAGCGAAAGAGGTTCTTCTATTTCGCTTGGCCAGAGACAGCTGTTGTCTTTCCTGAGAGCATATCTTTCGGATCCTAAGATTCTGATTCTGGATGAAGCTACCTCATCCATAGACCACGAAAGTGAAAAGCTGATCCAAAGGGCTACGGAAAAAATTACGAGAAACAGAACATCAATTATCATTGCGCATAGGCTTTCCACGATTGAAAAGGCAGATAAAATCATCGTTATGGAACATGGTAAAATTGTTGAAGAAGGCAAACACCTGGAGCTTCTGGATAAGAACGGATATTATGCTACCTTATACAAAGCGCAGCTGAGACATGAAGTGGAAATGAAGGAAGAGTAAGACAAATAATTAAGATATTTAATAAGAGGTTAGAATTACAGATATTTTAACCTCTTATTTTTTTAATTTTTTATTTAACACAAAGATTTAATAATACAATTAAAAGCTTATCAATAATAAGATAAAAGAGAATACCTAAGTTTTAAAAATCTATGATCTTTATTTTTGAAAGCTTATTATATCTAAATTTATAAGATAATTTTTATCTCTTTTACGGTTAAATTGAAATTAGTGTAAACATACTTTCTCATTCAATATCATATTTCTTCCGTAGGATCTTCAAAAACTCTTCTTTGGAAACTCCTTTTTTAGATTCAAAATTAATATCAATCAAACCTCCATCAGTGCGGAGCTTTCCTTTTCCATACATATAGTCTAATAAATCCTGAAACTGATACCGCCTGGCCGTGATCTCATATATTTTGTCACCTTCAATATGAGCATGAATTGTAACAGTGCTGACAAAAGCTTTTTCTTCGATCTTTATCTGATATTCTGAAGTAGTCTCCACAAAAACCGGAGTAAAAAGCACATATAACGAAGGAATAATAATGGCAAAAAGGAAATTCCAAATGGCATGATACAGCATACTGTACAAAATATTGAGCCTTACTCTGATATAGCTGAGAACTAACCCTCCTGACAGCTGTGATGCGATAATTAAAGGTGACAAGGCATAAAATTCCCAGGAATCATTTACGTAATTATTCAGATGGATAAATCCGAATAAAATTGAGAATCCATAAACTAGAAACGGGAAAATCTGGTTCCACTTTTCTCTTCTCATGAATATGGAAAATATTTTTTTATACCGTAAAGAATACCGGAAAATTAATTCTTCCGATAACGGTGCAAGAATAACGGTCAAGAATACGGCATTCAATAAAGTTAGATTTTTAAATATTTCACTTTCTTCGACCGCTATGAATTTTTCAACGAAATATTGTAAGGGAAATATAAAGATCAGTGAAAAAATAAATTCCAAAACAAGCATATTAAATATTAAAGAAACTTTTTTTCCGGCAGTACCATTAAACTGAACATCATTTGGTTTCCCAATGAATCGTATTAAGTCAGCAGCATCATCTTTAAATTTTATTAAATAACTCACGAAAATTTTTCATCAATAAGTTGTTCCTCGATACTTATTGTTACAGGGATTCCCTAGTTTAAAAGTTTTGTTTAATTTTTTCATTCAATAACAAAATATTCAATTGATTTAAAATTTTATTAAAATAACTTCAAAACAAAGAAATTCTTGCTAAAATCATAAGAAATTCTTGCATATGTATTCATAAATTCATTATCTTTATGTTAGATTTTAGACAGACCCCCGAATTTTGGTAGGGTGTTTGATATAAAAACATAGTTTTAATTAAAATTCAAAAATATAGATGAAAAATATCCAAGACGAATTTCAGGTTTTTAAAGATGAATTGAGAAAGTTGAATATCGAAGTTCAGAAAGTAGTGAAGGTGGGAAACGGAAGTATGGATTTCCACGAAGTATTTTACAAATCGCCAAGATATGAAGATGTAAAGAGTGTATATGTTCAGCGACATAACCTGGACAATATTCTCGCCAAATTTAAGCAAGCCTATCATTAAATAGAACCCGCGGCTCAGATTCTCTGAGCCGCGGGTCTTTTATACACTATTATTTTATTTAATCTTTATCAAGGGAAGATGTTTTCTTCGTCTCTCTCATTCTTGAATAGACAACAAAAGAAAAGAAAATACAGGCTGTGATATACCAGTAAAAATAATGCTCTACATGCTGCTGCTTAAACCACAACGCCAGATATTCTGCCGTTCCTCCGAAAATCGCTACTGTCAATGCATATGGAAGCCCTACTCCCAACGCTCTTACTTCAGCCGGGAAAAGTTCTGCCTTTACCACCGCATTAATGGAAGTATAACCGCTCACAATAAGTAATGCTGCCATGATCAGAAAAAAAGCTCCCCACATAGACGTGGTTGTACTTAGAGCATTCAGTAATGGATAGGTGAATACAGTACCGAGAATCCCGAAGCTCAGCAACAGCGGTCTTCTTCCTATTTTATCTGATAAAGCTCCAAAGACAGGCTGCAGACAAGCAAAAATAAAAAGGGAAATAAAGGAAATCAATGTCGATTCTTCTTTTGTAAGATGAACAGTGTTTACCAGAAATTTCTGCATGTAAGTGGTGTAAGTATAAAAGGCAAGTGTTCCGCCTAAGGTAAGCCCCACAACAGTCAGTAACGCTTTTGGATGTTTCAATAATTCTTTGAGGGTTCCTTTTTTGTTTTCATCCACACTTTTTTTAGTTTCAAATGCTTCGGTTTCATGAAGATTGGCCCGCAGATATAAGGCAATGACAGAAAGGAGTGCTCCGACAACAAAAGGAATTCTCCAACCCCAGCTTTCAAGCTGGCTTTCCGTCAGTAGAAGTTTCTGTAAAATAAGCTGAATTCCCAAAGCGATTAGCTGTCCGCCAATGAGGGTAACATACTGGAAGCTGGAGTAAAATCCACGGCGGTCCGGAGTTGCCATTTCGCTGAGGTAGGTTGCAGAAACACCGTACTCTCCTCCCACACTCAGTCCTTGCAGAAGCCTTGCTATTAATAAAAGTAACGGGGCCAAGACTCCTATTGTATTATAAGTTGGGGTAAGCGCAATCAGAAGTGATCCGAAAGACATAAGTAATACAGAAAACGTCATCGCTTTTTTCCGGCCGATCCGGTCTGCAATACTTCCAAAGAGCCATCCACCTACAGGGCGCATAAGAAATCCTACGGCAAAAATCCCCGCGGTATTCAGCAGCTGTGCCGTCATATCAGAATCAGGAAAAAAGGAATTTGAAAAGTAAATGGCAAATGCTGCGTAAGCATACCAATCGTACCATTCAACGAGATTTCCGATGGATCCGCCCACAATAGCTTTTATTCTCTGCGCAGTGGTGATTTGAGAAGTTTTCATACCGGAAAGATATTTCTTTTTCGATAGATGTAAAAGATGCCGGGTAAAATTTTCTTCTATAATGGTAAATGAGCCTACTTTTGCTATGCAGCAGAAGAGAATCTTGTGGATTGTTATTAAATTTCGGGGCGGCGGCAAAGCCGCCGCCCCGAAATTATTCTTAGGCACTTTAATTATTCTTTGATGAGCTGTTCAAAAGCTGTTGAACCGTCTTTTAAAGTAATTTCAAGATAGTAATTTCCTGATTTCAGATCGGAAATATTAATTTCTTTACCATCTACTTTCACTCTCCTGATTTTTCTTCCGGTAGACTCAAAAATATCGACCGATTTTACTTTATCAGCATTTTTAAAGCTTACCGTTTCTTTTGCAGGATTTGGATAAAGAACAACTTTTTTACTTTCAACATCTATATCATTTGTTCCTAAAACTGAAGTTCTTGTAAGAGTTGCATACCCTCTGTTTCCTCCACCATGATATCCTGAGGACAAAGCAGTTCCTGGCCCTTTTGCAAAGAAAATATTAATTGATGTAGCCGAATTGGTAATTGCCGTATCTCCTGATCCTCCCGTAAGAGATCTTGTAGCAACTACGGTTCGTATTCCTCCAGAAGTTGTGTTTGAGGTTTCTGCCCAATCTTGAGAAACATCTGCAGTAGGTGTTACTCCAACTCCTCCAAATGTATAATCTCTGTTTGTAGAAGAATTATAAATAAATCCGTCTGCACCATTTGCCATTCCACTGCTTCCGAAACCAATTCCCAAATATGATGTATCGGGTCCGGTTAATGTAATTGTAGCTTGAGTTGGTGACGTTACAATTTTAACAGTCATTCCGGTTGATCCGAGATTTACTGTTCCTGTCGAAAAAAACTGAGCTCCGAGCGAAGATGCCAGAGCCATTGATAAAGTAAGTAAAACTTTTTTCATTCGCTAATTTTTTAAAAGATTAATAATTTCTTTGTTGTTTGTCTGAAGGGCATACTCAAAAGGTGTCATTCCCTGTGAATCTTTAATAGATTTATCGGCTTTGTATTTCAGTAATAGTTCCGTCAATTCTTTATTACCGAATTTTACTGCCCAGAACAATGGTGTAGCGCCGCTTGTATCTGCAATATTGGGGTTTGCATTTTTTATTAAAATATACTCTACCAAATCTTTATTATATTTCACCGCAAGTCCTGCTAATGCCGTTCCTTCCTGGCTTTTATAATTTACATCTTTCACGTTGTCTATTAAAAATTTAGCAACTTCTACATTTCCTCTATAACATGCTAAAATTAATGGGGAGAAGCCGCTTTCATTGGTTTGATTAATAATATCCGGATCCTGTTTCATGAGTTCTTTTACTTCCTCAACAGTTCCTGTACGGGCAATATCAAAAATTGATTTTGCCTTATCCTGGGCCGTTGTAAATGTGAATCCCAGAAATATGCTTAAAAGTAGTATCAGCTTTTTCATTGTTTTACCAAAACATAATTATATTCAACATTCACTGTTTCCGCTACTTTCTTCATCACCATTTTAGGGATTGTCACTTTATGGTCGGCAGCTTTTACCGCAAATCCTCCTGACATATAAATTTTGCCGTCTTTAGCATACATTGTAGCAGTGGATATATATGCTTTTGCCACTCCATGGAAATTAAGCGTACCCTGAACAGTATATTTCTGAGGTGAAGCTGTAAGTTTCGACTTATCAAAATTTACAATTTTACCACTAAAAGTGGTCTTCGGAAATTTGGCTGTTTCTGCGTAGCTTTCATTGAAATGCTCTTCCATAAGCTTGGTTTTAAAATGAAAATTTTTAACTACCGAAACGGAAGCAATATCGCCGTTATCTGCATTGAGCACAACAACATTGTTGTCATCCTGCGCAAAGACGTCTTCAAAAAGAGGGACAGATGCTTCGAATGTTATCTTTCCTGTTTTAGACAAATATTTCTGGGCAAAAAGAAAATTACCCGATATCATTAAAATGATTAATAATGCTAGCTTTTTCATAATACTATTTTAGTTTTCGGAAAGACCGTCGGCTTTCCATTTGGTGATGATGTTGATTTGTGCTGGCGATAAACTACCGCCCTGTGGCATTTTCAGTGGATCACCATTGGGTCTGCTGATCCTGTTTATAATATTATCTATATTATTTTTAACCTGGTTATAATTGGTTAATGCCTGGGCACCAGGAGAATGACAGCTTACACAGTTGCCATCAATAATTGCTTTTACGTCTTTATTGTAGGTTACTGTTTCCGGAACAGGAGTATTGTCGGATATCTCTTCATAGGTTCTGCTTTCACAGGCAATCAATACTGCTGCTGTAGCAATGATATATATACACTTTTTCATCTTAAAAAACTCTATAAAGATTAAACCCGAAGAAAATCTGTCCTTTTTCCCACTTTCCTGTAGCGTTCGTGAGATATCCTATATCAGAATTGATTTGTGAATTGGTAAACAACAGCTGGAAAACATGCCCTCCCGTTTCAATATCCATCCCTACCGAAAGCGGGTTTTTATAAAAGCTGTGGTTATCGAAATTCACAAAATACTCTGCATTGATGGATATTCTTTTGGATATTTTATATCTTCCTCCAAGACCTGCCAGAAACTGATTCTTATCTTCTATTGCAGGTTCATAAAGATTTTTATGAACATAAGAAGGGGTAAGCTGTAAAGAAAAATTATCATTAAATCGTCTGGAAATTAGAGCCTGGGTAAGGTAAGCCAACCTGTCTCCGAATTTAAGATGAGGATAATTATCTGTACTCAGATCTGTGTTTACGGCCATCACATTATAACCGACAATATCGACAGGGAAATTTTCATTCTGCTTCAATAGTCTGTATTTTGCCCCTCCTTCAAAAGTTTTCTGGTTGGTTTCTCTTGATAAATTGAATGAGAGCCAATCTGTAGCTCCATATATGACTCCCAGCTTTGTAGAAGCATCATCCAGTCCGAAAAAATCTTTAAATCCTTTGCTTACATCCCCGAAACGGTGTGCTACAACAATATACCATTCTTTTTTTGCAGCGAGTTTGGTAGATTGGCCTGTAACGATCTGTAATGCCTTAAAAGCAGGTTGAGAAGTATCTGTGTTTTTTGTTTGAATAGTGTCAATATCTTTTAGCAGATCTTCCTGTGCAAAGGTGAAACCCGAAATAAATACTGACAAAAAGAGTAGGGTTTTTGTCATACAGTTTATATTATAATTAATATGACAAACTTATATACTTATGCTATCAAAATTGTGTGATAAAAGTCACCGACAGTATTGTTTTTATCAATTAAATTGTTAAATAAGTTGTATATAATTTATTAGCCTTGTATAACATTTTCATTTACAGGAACTTTTATCCCTTCTTTTGTCTGTGAAATTTCTCCCTCATTTTCCATTTTCTTCAATACACGGCTTACCACTTCCCTGGAAGTTCCCAGATTACTGGCAATTTCTCTATGCGTAAGTCTGACAGGATTGTTTCCGGTAAGCGAGATCTGGTGCCGGATATAGTTCAGCACTCTTTTGTCGAGACGATGAAAAACGGCATCATTTACCATATTCATTACGTCTGAAAACCTTTTATCATATTCATGATAAAAAAGCCTGTTGATCTCAGGGAATTGTATCAGCCAGTCATGAACAACTGAAACAGGAATAAGCAAGACTTCGGAATCTTCTTCGGCCACTGCATAAACCCGGCTTATATAGTCCGTAAAAATGGAGGAAAACGTCATAAGACAACTATCATTAGCTCTGATATAATAGTAAATGAGTTCACGCCCGTCATTTAAGGTAAAGACCCTTATCGATCCTTTAATTAAAAAAGGGACGAATTTATTTTTCTGGCCTTCACGAATGATTTCAGTTTTTGACTTGACTTCAGTAATGACCGCGTTTTTTTCAAGCTCACTTAAAAACTTTGCACCTAAGAAGCCAAATTTATTGAGAATAAATTGATTGTTTATCATATCCTTATACCATATATAAAACAAAGATATAAAATTGTGAATTCTGTAGGCGATTTTTTTGATCTATTAATAAAATTTACGGAAAATGGAAAATTATTAATAATATTATAATCAAATATTATTTAATGAATAAAAAACCATAAAAAAAATGCCCCATAAATGGAGCATTTTCTTTATGATTATGAGTAATCTTAAGCGTTTACGTTGTTTCCTCCTAATACGAAAGGCTCAACTTCTTTGATTTCTCCGAATTGCTGTTCGTAGTTAGCAATATTTTGTTGAAGAGCAGAAAGTACTCTTTTTGCATGAAGCGGAGCAAGAATCACTCTTGATCTTACCTTCGCCTGCTGTACACCCGGCATTAACTGGATGAAATCTACTACAAACTCAGATGGAGAATGGTTTACCAAAGCTAAATTAGCATAGATACCAGCCGCTACCATTTCGTTTAATTCGATGTTGATGTTTCCGTCTTGTGGGTTTTGATTGTTGTCCATTTGTTATAAATTATATTTTAAAAAATTCGAAATTTGAGATTGTGAAAGTATAAAAATAATTTCAAACCTCAAATTTCAAATTATAAATTTTAGTTAAGATCTTCGAATTCCTTCTTAGAACCAACGATTACATTTTGGTATTCTTTAAGACCTGTACCTGCAGGAATTCTATGCCCTACAATTACATTTTCTTTAAGACCTCCAAGATAGTCTACTTTTCCGGCAACAGCAGCTTCGTTAAGAACTTTTGTTGTTTCCTGGAATGATGCTGCAGACATGAATGATTTCGTTTGAAGTGCTGCTCTTGTAATCCCCTGCAATACAGGCGTTGCTGTAGCTGGCAAAGCTTCTCTCACTTCTACTAAAGCCTGGTCTTCACGCTTCAACTTAGAGTTTTCATCTCTTAATTCTCTTGCCGTAATCATCTGTCCCGGTTTGAAGATTTTAGAATCTCCCGCTTCAGTCACTACTTTAAGGCCAAATACTCTGTTGTTCTCTTCCAAGAAATCATATTTGTGTTCAAGAGCTCCTTCAAGGAACTGAGTATCACCTCCGTCAACAATAGATACTTTTGTCATCATCTGTCTTACGATGATTTCGAAGTGTTTGTCGTCGATTTTTACCCCCTGAAGACGGTAAACTTCCTGAATTTCATTTACTAAATATTCCTGAACAGCTGTTGGACCTTTGATTCTTAAGATATCGTCCGGTGTGATTGATCCGTCAGAAAGTGGTGAACCAGCTCTTACGAAGTCATTCTCCTGTACCAAAATCTGGTTGGATAATTTAACCAAATAAATTTTTCTCTCTCCAGTTTTAGCTTCAACGATCAATTCTCGGTTACCTCTCTTAATTTTTCCGTAAGAAACTACCCCATCGATTTCTGTAACCACCGCTGGGTTTGAAGGGTTTCTTGCTTCGAATAATTCGGTAACTCTCGGAAGACCTCCGGTAATATCCCCTGCTTTTGCAGATTTTCTCGGGATTTTGATTAAGACTTTACCTGCCTTAATTTTTTCACCATCATTTACCATTAAGTGGGCTCCTACCGGTAAGTTGTACGCTTTCTGCTCAACTCCTTTAGAATCTACCACTTTCAAAGTAGGTACGGCTTTCTTATTTCTTGATTCGGAGATTACTTTCTCTTCAAATCCTGTCTGTTCGTCAATTTCCAACTGGAATGAAACCCCCTGGATGATATCTTCGTATTCAACCTTACCTGCAGTCTCTGCAATAATAACGGCGTTATACGGATCCCATCTACAGATTACGTCTCCTTTTTTCACTTTATCACCAGGTTTTACTGATAATATGGAACCGTAAGGTACGTTGGCAACCATTAATGGAGTTCTTGACTCATTATCAGCAACCAATCTGAATTCTGTTGAACGGGAAACGACAACTTCCGCTGTATTACCGTTTTCATCTTCAGAAGTAATGGTTCTTACTTCATCCATTTCAACGATACCGTCTCTTCTTGCAACGATGGAAGGGTTCTCTGATACGTTTCCTGCAGTACCCCCCTGGTGGAAGGTTCTCAACGTAAGCTGAGTTCCCGGCTCCCCGATGGATTGTGCTGCAATTACACCTACCGCTTCACCCATGTGGATCATCTTACCTGTTGCTAAGTTTCTACCGTAACATTTTGCACAAATCCCTTTCTTAGCCTCACAAGTTAATGGTGAACGAACTTCCACGGCTTCTAATCCTGCTTCTTCTATTCTCTTAGCTAAAGCTTCAGAGATTACCTGATCTGCCTCAGTGATTAATTCGTCTGATTCAGGATCATAAATATTATGTAAAGAAACTCTACCTAAGATTCTTTCAGAGATTCTTTCAACGATCTCGTCATTTTTCTTAAGTGCAGTAACTTCTGTACCTCTTAAAGTTCCACAGTCGTCTTCTGTAACGATAACGTCCTGTGCAACGTCTACCAATCTTCTCGTTAAGTAACCTGCATCGGCAGTCTTAAGAGCGGTATCCGCAAGACCTTTACGGGCACCGTGGGTAGAGATAAAGTATTCTAGGATGGAAAGACCTTCTTTAAAGTTTGCAAGAATCGGGTTTTCAATGATCTCCGCTCCGGTGGAACCGGCTTTCTGTGGTTTTGCCATCAAACCTCTCATCCCTGATAACTGACGGATCTGTTCCTTAGAACCCCTCGCTCCGGAGTCAAGCATCATGTATACAGAGTTGAAACCACCCTGATCAACTTTCATTCTGCTCATGATCATTTCGGTCAATCCGGCATTGGTATTTGTCCAAACGTCGATTACCTGGTTATAACGTTCTGTATCGGTAATAAGACCCATGTTATAGTTGGCTCTAATTTCGTCTACAGTTTCGATAGATTGTGCAATCATCTGTTTTTTCTCAATAGGAACTACGATGTCTCCTAATGAGAATGAAAGACCTCCTTTGAATGCGTTTGAATACCCTAAGTCTTTCATGGCATCAAGGAACTTCACGGTTGTAGGGAAATCCGTGTCAGCAAGGATCTTACCGATAACGTTTCTTAATGATTTCTTCGTAAGAAGTTCATTAATATATCCTACCTGCTTAGGTACAATCTGGTTGAATAAAATTCTACCTACAGAAGTTTCGATAAGTCTCGTAACGATTTCTCCGTTTTCTTTGATTGGCAGTCTACATCTTACTTTAGCATTTAAAGATACTCTTCCTTCTGCATAAGCAATTTCCGCTTCCTCAGGAGAATAGAATGCAAGACCTTCACCTTTCACTTTCATATCTTCTGTAGAGCTTAATTCTTTAGTCATGAAATAAAGACCAAGAACCATGTCCTGAGAAGGTACCGTAATCGGAGAACCGTTTGCCGGGTTCAAAATGTTTTGAGAACCTAACATTAATAACTGAGCTTCAAGGATCGCTTCAGGACCTAACGGTAAATGTACCGCCATCTGGTCACCGTCGAAATCGGCGTTGAATGCCGTTGTTACCAACGGGTGAAGCTGAATCGCTTTACCTTCAATCATTTTAGGCTGGAATGCCTGAATACCCAGTCTGTGAAGCGTAGGCGCCCTGTTCAATAGTACCGGGTGGCCTTTCATCACGTTTTCAAGAATATCGTATACCACAGGCTCTTTTCTGTCGATGATTCTCTTTGCAGATTTTACTGTTTTTACAATTCCTCTTTCAATCAGTTTTCTGATAATGAATGGTTTGTAAAGCTCAGCAGCCATATCTTTAGGGATACCACACTCGTGAAGCTGTAAGTTTGGACCTACAACAATTACCGAACGCGCAGAGTAATCTACCCTTTTTCCTAATAAGTTCTGACGGAAACGACCTTGTTTACCTTTCAATGAATCTGAAAGTGATTTCAATGGTCTGTTTGATTCAGATTTTACAGCTGAAGATTTTCTTGTATTATCGAATAATGAATCTACCGATTCCTGAAGCATACGCTTTTCGTTTCTTAAGATTACTTCAGGAGCTTTGATCTCCAATAATCTTTTCAAACGGTTATTTCTGATAATAACCCTTCTGTAAAGGTCATTCAAATCTGAAGTAGCGAAACGTCCACCATCCAACGGAACCAATGGTCTTAATTCCGGCGGGATAACTGGAAGCACACGCATGATCATCCACTCAGGCTTGTTGATCATTCTTGTATTAGCACCTCTTAATGCTTCTACAACGTTCAATCTTTTTAAAGCCTCAGTTCTTCTTTGTTTTGAACCTTCATTGTGTGCTTTGTGTCTCAGGTCGAAAGACAATGCATCAAGGTCGATTCTTTTTAATAATTCCTCAACCGCTTCAGCACCCATTTTAGCGATGAATTTGTTAGGATCGGAATCATCAAGATACTGGTTCTCGATTGGAAGAGTTTCCATGATATCAAGGTACTCTTCTTCAGTTAAGAACTCCATATTTTCGAAATCGGAACCGTCTAACTTTTTAGCAATACCCTGCTGAATCACCACATATCTTTCGTAGTAGATGATCATATCCAATTTCTTGGAAGGAATTCCTAAAAGGTAACCGATTTTGTTCGGTAAAGAACGGAAATACCAGATGTGCGCAATTGGAACAACAAGGTTAATATGCCCTATTCTTTCTCTACGTACTTTTTTCTCTGTAACTTCTACTCCACAACGGTCACAAACGATCCCTTTGTAACGAATTCTCTTGTATTTACCACAAGCACATTCGTAATCCTTTACAGGACCGAAGATTTTTTCACAGAACAAACCGTCTCTTTCAGGCTTATGCGTTCTGTAGTTAATAGTTTCCGGCTTAAGAACCTCCCCTCTTGACTCCTGAAGAATCGATTCCGGAGAAGCTAAACCGATGGTTATTTTATTAAATCTACTTGATTTATTTTTATTTGACATAATTTTTTTGGTTTAAGGTTCAGTGTTTAAAGTTTCAGGTAATGTCCCTTTAAAATCAAAACCATTTAAATTAAATTTAGGCTAAAGCCAAATTGTCAATTTTATTTATATGGACGGGCTAAAGCCCGCCGCTATTGAACATTATTAATTAACAAAAAATTAATAATTACTCCTCCAATCTTACGTCTAATCCAAGACCTTGCAACTCGTGAAGCAATACATTGAATGATTCCGGAATACCTGGTTCAGGCATGGATTCACCTTTTGCAATGGCTTCATAAGTCTTCGCTCTACCAATCACGTCATCCGACTTCACGGTAAGGATCTCTCTAAGGATATTTGATGCTCCGAATGCTTCAAGAGCCCAAACCTCCATCTCCCCGAATCTCTGACCTCCGAACTGAGCTTTACCTCCTAACGGCTGCTGAGTAATCAATGAGTATGGACCGATAGAACGTGCGTGCATTTTATCATCAACCATGTGACCTAGTTTCAACATGTAGATTACCCCTACTGTTGCAGCCTGAGTAAATCTTTCTCCGGTACCACCATCATAAAGATAGGTGTGACCGAATTTAGGAAGTCCTGCTTTCTCAGTATATTCAGTAATCTGATCAAGACTTGCTCCATCGAAGATCGGTGTCGCGAACTTCAATCCTAATTTCTGACCAGCCCATCCAAGAACTGTTTCATAGATCTGACCGATGTTCATACGAGAAGGTACCCCAAGTGGATTCAGTACGATATCTACCGGTGTTCCGTCTTCAAGGAATGGCATATCTTCCTCACGAACGATTCTCGAAACGATACCTTTGTTACCGTGACGACCTGCCATTTTATCTCCTACGTTAAGCTTACGTTTTTTAGCGATGTACACTTTCGCAAGTTTCATGATACCTGCAGGAAGCTCGTCTCCGATTGAAATTGCAAATTTCTCACGGTTTTTAACCCCTTGAATATCGTTGTACTTAATTTTATAATTGTGAATTAATTGTTTGATCAATTCATTTTTATCGTTATCAACAGTCCAGTCTGAACCGCTAACGTTTACATAATCTTCAACTGAAGTCAATAATTTGTGAGTGAACTTCACCCCTTTACCGATAATTTCCTCATCAAGGTCATTTTTAACCCCTTGAGAAGTTTTACCGCTTACCAGTGTATTTAATTTTTCAATTAAAGTATTTCTTAAATCATCAAACTTAGCCTTGTAAGTGTTTTCAATTTCTTCAAGTTTAAGTTTTTCTTCAGTTCTTTTCTTTTTATCTTTAATATTTCTAGAGAACAATTTCTTGTCGATCACAACCCCTCGTAATGATGAATCTGCTTTCAATGAAGCATCTTTCACATCACCGGCTTTGTCACCGAAGATCGCTCTAAGAAGTTTTTCTTCAGGCGTTGGGTCAGATTCACCTTTTGGAGTGATTTTACCAATCATGATATCTCCAGGCTTCACTTCAGCACCGATTCTGATCATACCGTTCTCGTCAAGATCTTTAGTCGCTTCTTCAGAAACGTTCGGAATATCTGCTGTCAATTCTTCCATACCTAATTTGGTATCACGAACTTCAAGAGAATATTCATCTACGTGAATTGAAGTAAACCAGTCTTCACGAACAACTTTTTCGTTGATTACAATCGCATCCTCGAAGTTGTACCCTTTCCAAGGCATGAACGCAACCACTAAGTTTCTACCAAGAGCCAATTCTCCTTTTTCAGTAGCATAACCGTCGCAAAGAACCTGTCCTTTTTCCACTATATCACCTACTCTTACGTTTGGTCTTAGGGTAATGGTTGTACTCTGGTTGGTTTTTCTGAACTTAGTTAAGTTATATGTTTTCGTAGCAGACTCAAATTGTACTAAATCTTCGTCTTCGCTTCTTTCATATTTGATAACGATTCTGTCGGCATCTACATACTCTACCGTACCTGTACCTTCAGCATTAATCAAAATTCTGGAATCTCTTGCAACCTGCTGCTCAAGACCTGTACCCACTACCGGAGCCTGTGGCTTCAATAAAGGCACTGCCTGACGCATCATGTTGGATCCCATCAATGCACGGTTTGCATCATCATGCTCAAGGAACGGAATTAACGAAGCTGAAATACCGGAAATCTGGTTTGGCGCTACATCGATAAGATTAACCTGAGAAGGTTCCACTACCGGATAGTCACCATCCAATCTTGCAATAATTCTGTCTGTTAAGAAGTCTCCATTATCACTCAATTCAACGTTTGCCTGAGCAATTACTTTATCTTCTTCATCCTCAGCATTTAAGTAGATAGGATCAGCATTAAGATCAATCTTGCTGTCTGCTACTTTTCTGTACGGAGTTTCGATGAAACCAAGTCTGTTGATCTTAGCATAAATACCTAAAGATGAAATCAAACCGATGTTTGGTCCTTCCGGAGTTTCAATCGGACAAATTCTTCCGTAGTGGGTATGGTGAACGTCTCGAACCTCGAAACCTGCTCTTTCTCTTGATAAACCTCCAGGTCCTAGTGCAGAAAGTCTACGCTTGTGCGTGATTTCTGAAAGCGGGTTGGTTTGGTCCATGAACTGAGAAAGCTGGTTGGTACCAAAGAATGAATTGATTACAGATGTTAACGTTTTCGCATTAACAAGATCAAGCGGTGTAAAGATTTCGTTATCTCTAACGTTCATTCTTTCCTTGATTGTTCTCGCAATTCTTGAAAGACCTACCCCGAACTGTCCTGCCAATTGCTCACCAACAGTTTTGATTCTTCTATTGGATAAGTGATCGATATCATCAACATCAGTTTTTGAGTTTACCAATTCGATCAGGTGTCTTACAATTGCAATGATATCTTCTTTTGTAAGAACCTCAGTTGTTGTAGGAATGTTTAGACTTAATTTTTTGTTCAGTCTGTAACGTCCAACTTCACCAAGAGAATATCTTTGCTCAGAGAAGAATAATTTTTCAATGATTCCTCTTGCTGTTTCCTCATCTGGCGGATCTGCGTTTCTTAACTGACGGTAGATATATTCTACCGCTTCTTTTTCAGAGTTGGTAGGGTCTTTTTGTAGTGTATTCTGGATGATAGAGAATTCATTGCTGTTTTCTTTGTGGATCAAAATAGACTTTACGCCAGCATCAAGAATAAGATCTAAATGTTCTTTTTCAAGAATTGTTTCTCTATCCAGGATAATTTCGTTTCTTTCAATAGAAACTACTTCACCTGTATCTTCGTCTACGAAATCTTCAAACCAAGTGTTCAAAACTCTCGCAGCTAATGTTCTTCCTTCTACTTTTTTAAGGGCAGCTTTAGAAACTTTCACTTCTTCGGCAAGATCAAAGATCTGAAGGATATCTTTATCAGATTCGTAACCAATTGCTCTTAACAAAGTTGTTAACGGTAATTTTTTCTTACGGTCGATATATGCGTACATTACGCTGTTGATATCGGTTGTAAATTCCATCCAAGATCCTTTGAAAGGGATAATTCTTGAATAGTATAATTTGGTTCCGTTTGCGTGGTATGTCTGCCCGAAGAATACACCAGGTGAACGGTGTAACTGGGTAACGATAACTCTTTCAGCACCATTGATGATGAAAGATCCACTAGGCGTCATATAAGGAACCGGACCTAAGTATACATCCTGAACTACGGTTTGGAAATCTTCGTGCTCAGGGTCTGTACAATACAATTTAAGCCTTGCTTTAAGAGGGACAGAATATGTCAATCCTCTTTCCACACACTCATCGATTGAATAACGCGGAGAATCTACCAGATAATCAAGGAATTCCAACACAAACTGGTTTCTGGAATCCGTAATCGGGAAGTTTTCCTGAAAAGTCTTGTAAAGACCTTCATTCGTTCTGTCTTCAGGAAGCGTATCAAGCTGGAAAAACTCTTTAAAAGACTCGATCTGGATATCCAGGAAGTCAGGAGTGATAATTTTTCCTTTTGCTGATGAGAAATTAATTCTCGGCGTTCCCTTAGTTGTTGCTGTTGTTTTACTCATAAAACTTTTAAGAAAGGGTTAAAAAATATTTTGATTCATTAAAAAATATCAGAAAAGAACAAGAAAAGAAAAAATAAGGTAAAAGTGTTTTGGCGCTCACGAAGGACCTTGAATTCTTTAACTTTGCACTTGGCTCTTTCTAACTGCAACACTGGTATATCTTTTCACAGCGTAATGCAAAATATTTTTATTACTTTTGAGGCAGAATGGCCATAATATCTATATACAACAAAGCCCTTTCATATAATGAAAGAGTTGATTCACAGTATTTTATAGAATTATAAACAATTTTTCGCGCCAAAAGAGACTGCAAATTTACGAAAAGTTATCCACATTTACAATTTTTATCGAATAATTTAATATTGATCATACTTATTCGGAATGCTTGTTGAAAGCTAGTCAAAAATTCCTGAAATTTCCTAGTATACTTTAAAGAAAAATTCTCATCTGTAAAAATCAATCTCATATTGATAGAAAAAAACTTTTATTCATATGGTGGCTGAGGCTCCGAAGCCACCAGTCCTAACATCATAGCCCCGATAGAAGCATTTGTTTGAGCTCATTTTTTTGGTTTCAGCGGGGCGGCTTCGCCGCCGCGCTGAAACCAAAAAAATAGCGAGTGCGGATAGCGGGATCAAGCTCCTCAACAAAAAAAGCCCGGACAAATGTCCAGGCTTTATATTTATAGATAATTGAAATTACTTCAATTCTACTTCAGCACCAGCTTCTTCTAATTGCTTCTTAAGAGCTTCAGCTTCGTCTTTAGAGATACCAGTTTTGATTGGAGCAGGAGCACCATCTACGATATCTTTAGCTTCTTTAAGACCAGCACCAGTTAAATCTTTTACTAATTTAACGATCGCTAATTTAGAAGCACCTGCAGACTTAAGAATTACGTCGAATTCAGTTTTTTCTTCAGCAGCTTCAGCAGCACCTCCACCTGCAACTACAACTGCAGCAGCAGCTGGCTCAATTCCGTACTCATCCTTAAGGATAGCAGCTAATTCGTTTACGTCTTTTACTGTTAAGTTTACTAGCGTTTCAGCTAAATTTTTTAAATCTGACATTGTTGTAATGTTTTTGTTGATTATTTATTTAATTTTTTGAGTATAATTATTCAGCAGCTGGCGTTTCGTCAGTGCTTTCTGCAGCAGGAGCTTCCGGAGCTTCCGCAGCAGGTGTTTCTTCTACTGCAGGAGCTGTTTCTTCAGCTTGAGCTTCTGTAGTTTCAGATTTATTTTGAAGAGCAGAAACCACTCTCTGGATTGGAGACTGAAGTAATCCGATGATTTCACCGATCATTTCTTCTCTAGACTTGATGCTCACTAAAGTATCAAGGTTATTGTCACCAAGATAGAAAGTTTCCTGTACGAAAGCTGATTTCAATGCAGGTTTTTCTTCTTTCTTTCTGAAGTCTTTGATTAATTTCGCAGGAGCGTTAGCTGTTTCAGCAATCATTAATGCAGAGTTCCCTTTGAAAGTTTCGAACATTTCAGAGAAATTCACTCCGTCAATCTGCTCCATTGCTTTTTGCAAAAGTGTATTTTTTACCACTTTCACTTTGATATTTTGCTTGAAAGCCTGTCTTCTGAATTCTGAAGATCTAGCAGCATTCAAACCGTCCAGATCAGCTACATATACTACTTTAGCATCCTGAAGCAAATCTTTGATCTCTTGTATCGCTACAACTTTTTGGTCTTTTGTCATTGTCTTAGGATTTAGTATTAGTTAATAGCTTTAGTATCGATTGCAATACCAGGACTCATTGTAGAAGATAAATAGATAGACTTCACATAAGTACCTTTAGCAGCAGTTGGCTTCATTTTGATCAAAGTAGAGATCAATTCCTGAGCATTTTCCTTGATTTTAGCAGCATCGAAAGATACTTTACCAATACCAGCGTGGATAATTCCGTATTTGTCTACTTTAAAGTCAATTTTACCAGCTTTTACTTCAGTTACTGCTTTACCAATTTCCATAGTTACAGTTCCTGATTTTGGGTTCGGCATTAAACCTCTTGGCCCTAATACTCTACCTAATGGTCCTAATTTACCCATTACAGCCGGCATTGTAACGATAACGTCAACATCTGTCCAGCCTTCTTTGATTTTTTGTAAATATTCATCAAGACCTACATAATCAGCACCAGCTTCTTTAGCTTCAGCTTCTTTATCCGGAGTTACCAAAGCCAAAACTTTAACATCCTTACCGGTTCCGTGAGGAAGAGATACTACACCTCTTACCATTTGGTTTGCTTTTCTTGGATCTACACCCAATCTTACAGCGATATCTACAGAAGCATCAAACTTTGCAGTGTTCACTTCTTTTACAAGAGCTGAACCTTCTTCAAGGTTATAGATTCTTCCTTTTTCTACTTTGCTTAAAGCTTCCTTTTGCTTTTTAGTCAATTTTGCCATTTCTTTAAGTATTAAGCGTTAAAAGTTGGTTTAGTTCCTGTTACTCTTAATCCCATAGATCTAGCAGTACCTGCAACCATAGAAACTGCAGAATCCATTGTAAAGCAGTTAAGGTCGGTCATTTTATCTTCAGCGATTTTCTTCACCTGATCCCAAGATACAGAACCTACTTTGTTTCTGTTTGGTTCTCCGGAACCACCCTTGATTTTAGCCGCATCCATTAACTGGATTGCTGCAGGAGGAGTTTTAATTACGAATTCAAAAGATTTGTCTTCGTATACTGTAATTACTACAGGTAAAACTTGTCCCGGCTTATCTTGAGTTCTTCCGTTAAATTGCTTACAAAACTCCATGATGTTCACACCTGCAGAACCCAATGCTGGACCTACTGGTGGAGAAGGGTTAGCTGCGCCACCTTTCACCTGAAGCTTTACCATTTTAAAGACTTTTTTAGCCATTGTTTGTTTTTTAAATTTGAATAATTAATGAGTTTGGAAGCATTATTATTCAGCAGGTTATCATTCTCACATTAGATAAGCCTACTTTTCGGACTGCAAAATTATAAAATATTTTTGAAATAGCAAATTGATATTCTTATTTTTATATAATTTTTAAAATAAAAAACCACTTATTGTTTAATAAGTGGTTTTTAAAATATTTTTAAGTATGATTTATACCTTTTCAACCTGCATGTAGCTAAGTTCCATTGGTGTTTTTCTTCCGAAGATCAAAACTGAAACTTCAATTTTCTTTTTATCTTCAAGAATTTTTTCAACGGTTCCGTTAAATCCATTGAATGGTCCGTCAATTACTTTAACGTTTTCACCCACTACATAAGGAATTTCAACATCGCTGGCAAATTCTGAAAGCTCATCCATTCTTCCAAGCATTCTGTTCACTTCAGATTTTCTCATCGGAACAGGGTCTCCGCCTTTTGTTAAACTTAAGAAGGAAATAACTCCCGGAATGTTTTTAATAACGTGAGGAATTTCTCCCATCAGATCAGCTTCAATCATCAGGTATCCAGGATAGTAAGGTCTTTCTTTAGGAACTTTTTTACCGTTTCTGATCTGAATAACCTTTTCCATAGGAATAACCACTTGAGTAACGTACTGCTCAAACCCTAAACGTTTGATTTCTGTCTCAATATAGTTTTTCACTTTATTTTCCTGTCCGCTGATTGCTTTCAGCACATACCATTTCAATTCGCTCATTATGGGAAAATAGTTTTATTATTAATTGAACAAGTTGATAAGCATTCCTATTATGTTGCTGATTGCTTTAGAAAACAACTCATCAACACCAAAGGTAAATAACGCCAGAATTACTGTTGCAACCGTCACTACAATTGTAGAAGACTGCAGATCAGACCATTTTGGCCATTCAACTTTATGTCTGAATTCGTTATAAGAACCTTTTAAAAAATCGATAAATGAACTCATAATTGTTATTTGCACGGGCACAAGGATTCGAACCCTGATCAACGGTTTTGGAGACCGGTATCCTACCATTGGACGATGCCCGTAGTTAAAAAAAAGCTTCCGTAAAGAAGTTCCTTACGGAAGCTTTATATTGTAATAGATGATTAGTCTAAGATTTCAGTAACCTGACCTGAACCAACTGTTCTACCTCCTTCTCTGATCGCGAATCTAAGACCCTCGTTAAGAGCGATTGGCTGTAACAATTCTACAGTGATCTCTAAGTTATCACCAGGCATTACCATTTCTACACCTTCTGGTAAGAAGATCTCACCTGTAACGTCAGTAGTTCTTACGTAGAACTGAGGACGGTATTTGTTGTGGAATGGAGTGTGACGTCCACCTTCTTCTTTAGAAAGGATATAAACTGATGCTTTGAATTTTTTGTGTGGCTTCACAGAGTCTTTCTTAGCGATTACCATACCTCTCTTGATGTCAGTTTTTTCAATACCTCTCAACAATAGACCTACGTTATCACCAGCTTCACCTCTGTCTAGGATTTTTCTGAACATCTCAACTCCTGTAATTGTAGAAGTTAATTTTTCATCACCCATACCTACGATATCTACAGGATCACCAGTGTTGATGATACCAGCTTCGATTCTACCAGTTGCTACAGTACCTCTACCAGTAATAGAGAATACATCTTCGATTGGCATCAAGAATGGCTTGTCTGTATCTCTGATTGGCTCTTCGATCCACTCATCAACAGCATCCATTAACTGCTCAACAGACTTAAACCACTTATCATCAGAGTTACCTTCAGTAGCAGCAGTAAGTGCACCAAGAGCAGAACCTTGGATTACAGGAGAGTTATCACCATCAAATTCATAAGTAGATAATAAGTCTCTAAGCTCCATTTCAACAAGCTCTAATAACTCAGCATCATCTACCATGTCAACTTTATTCATGAAAACAACGATTCTCGGTACGTTTACCTGACGGCAAAGTAGAATGTGTTCTCTTGTTTGAGGCATTGGTCCGTCAGTCGCAGCACATACCACGATAGCTCCGTCCATCTGAGCAGCACCTGTTACCATGTTCTTTACGTAATCCGCGTGACCTGGACAGTCAACGTGAGCATAGTGTCTTTTTTCAGTTTCGTATTCGATGTGAGCTGTATTGATAGTAATACCTCTTTCTTTTTCTTCTGGAGCAGAGTCAATTGCAGAGAAGTCTTTTTTCTCAGCAAGACCTTTGCTAGCTAATACAGCAGAAATAGCAGCTGTAAGAGTAGTTTTACCATGGTCAACGTGACCAATAGTACCAATGTTCAAGTGTGGTTTGTTACGATTAAACGTTTCCTTTGCCATGATTTAAAATTATTTATTTATTGTTTTTCAAATTTTCGGTGTGCAAATATAATGAATTTTTAAATACCAAAACCTTTTTCTTCAAAAAAGTTTCAATATTCAAATCCAATGAAGTACAAACCTTATATTTCAATGTATTGAGATTGCAAATTTACACAAATTTCTTAATTGAAAAAATCCTTCTGAAGCTTTTCATTAAATTATAAACTATCTCTTTAATTCTGAATCAAATAGATCCAAATTAAAAAAACTCCAGGAATATAAAACCATCATTCACATTTTGTCGTAGATACAAATATGAACATTTGTTGCATTTTACTTAATGCTGTTAAAGATTTATGGCAACCTAAAGGACTTTAAACCTCATAATAATTATTTCAATAGTAAGAATCGCGGAAAACTTCGTTTTCCGCGATTCTTTTAATAAATATGAATGTAAGAAATGATTACATCTGCTGGGACTTTTTAGTCCTGTTGAAAATCCAGAAAATAATCGGGAAAATCAGCAAGGTTAAAACAGTTGCGGTAATTAATCCTCCGATAATCACAATAGCCAACGGTTTTTGAGACTCTGAACCGATACCTGTAGATAGTGCCGCCGGCATTAATCCGATGGATGCCATTAATGCTGTCATGATTACAGGACGCGTTCGTGATTTTACGCCGTTGAGCAATGAGCTGTCCAGATCCATCCCGTTTTTAACATTCTGATGAAATTCTGTGATCAGGATCACTCCGTTCTGAATACATATTCCCAGAAGGGCGATCATTCCCACTCCGGCTGAAATCCCGAAATTAATTCCGGTGATGTGAAGCGCGATAATTCCTCCAATCAAAGCAAAAGGAACATTGGCCAAAACCAGTAAAGAGTCTTTCATGTTTCCAAAAAGGATAAATAAAAGGAAGAAAATCCCCAAAATGCTGACCGGAACAACCTGCGTCAATCTTTTTGAGGCTCTCTGCTGATTTTCAAACTGGCCGGTCCATCCTACGGAATAGCCATCCGGAAGATCAATTGTAGAGACTGCTTTTTGTGCGTCGGCAATGGTGCTTCCCAGATCACGATCGCGGATGGAAAATTTGATTCCGATATATCTTTTAATATCATCTCGATATATAAATGCGGCTCCGTTGTCCTTTTCAATGGTACTGATTTCTTTTAGCGGAATTTTCGTACCATCCTGTGTAGGAACCATTAATGCGGCAATATCATTTTCATCTTTTCTGTATTCCTGAGAATAACGGAGGCGGATTGGAAACTTCCTTTCTCCATCAAACATTTCCGATGCGGTTTTACCACCGAAAGCCATTTCGAGAACAGACTGTGCATCATCCGGCATTACGCCGTAGGCGGCCATTTTATCTCGATCCAATATCACACTTACTTCCGGCTGCCCAATATTTTTAATGATTCCGGCATCTTTTACCCCTTCAATATCTTTAACCTGTTTTAAAACTTTTTCGGCAAGTACATCCAAAGTCTGAAGATTATCCCCATAAATTTTAATTCCGTTTTCTGCCTTGAATCCCGCAACTGCTTCGGCTACATTATCCGAAATAGGCTGGGAATAATTGAAGGTAATTCCCTGATAATTTCTGAGTTTTTTATCAATCTCTTCAATAAGTTCCTCGTAGGTAATCTTTCGTTTCCAATCTTCTTTTGGCTTTAGATTTACGGCAAACTGTACGAATCCGAAACCATTCGGGTCGGTGCCATCGTTGCTTCTTCCGGTCTGAGCGAGAACATCCGTTACTTCCGGGAAACTCATGATGTCTTTTTTGAGGAGATCGGCGGTTTTCAGGGATTCTTTTAATGATGAGCTCATCGGCATCTCCGCAGTGATCCATAATGAACCCTCATTGAGCTGCGGTAAAAATTCTGTTCCTAAAAATTTTCCAGAGAATAACGTTACGGCTAAAAATGACAGCGAAACTATTAAGCTTAATTTTTTATGTCTAAATGTAAAACTGAATCCTTTTAAAACAATTCGGTCCCAAAAATTCACGAACGGATTATTTTTCTCTTTTACATTTTTATTTAAAAGGATGTGTGAAAGCACCGGAACGAGCGTTAAAGTGAAAATCAAAGCCCCCATTAATGCAAAACCTAAGGTAAATGCCAACGGCGAAAACATTTTCCCTTCCACTTTCTGGAACGAGAAAATAGGAATTAGAGAAGTAATGATGATTAATTTTGAGAAGAAAATTGCCTTTCCAAGACCTGTTCCGGTTTGTTTGATCCAGCCGGCTTTTGCTAATTTGTTGAATTTTTCATTACCGTATTTATGGGCTTTATGGTCGAGCATGACAAAGAGCCCTTCCACCATGACGACGGCTCCGTCGATGATAATTCCGAAATCGACCGCTCCTAATGACAATAAGTTGGCGCTCATTCCCGCCAGTTTTAAACATAGGAAAGCAAACAATAAAGATAAGGGGATAATAATGGAGACTATTAATGTCGTTCTCCAGTCTGCCATAAAAATCAAAACAATCACTGTTACCAGAATAATTCCTTCGATAAGGTTATGCATTACAGTGTGTGTGGTAAAATCCATCAGGTTGTCACGATCATAAAAGGTGACCATTTTGACGTCTTTTGGCAGAACTTTTTCGTTTAATTCTTTAATTTTAGCCTTCACACCTACCAAAACATCGCGCGGATTTTCCCCTTTTCTCATCACTACGATTCCTTCCACAGTATCTTCCTGATGATTAAGTCCCGCCTGTCCTACTCTCGGCATTGAGCTTTCGTGAACTTCGGCAACATTCTTCACCAAGACCGGATTACCGTTTTCATTCTGGATGGTGATATTTCCGATATCTGCGACAGATTTTACCAAACCTATTCCACGGACAACATACGCCTGTCCGTTTTTTTCAATGACATCCCCTCCAACATTCAGATTACTTTTGGTAACAGCATCATAGACCTGAAGCGGTGTAAGATTATATTTATCCAACGCTCTCGGATCGATGCTTAATTCGAAAACTTTATCCTGGCCTCCGAAAACGTTGATGTCTGCAACGCCGGGAACGCCTCTCAAAGCACGGTCGATCACCCAGTTCTGTAATGTCAGCAATTCCCTGGAATCTTTGGTTTTACTCTGTAAAGTATATCTGAAAATTTCTCCGGTCGGCCCATACGGCGGCTGAACTTCAGGATCTACCTCATCCGGAAGGCTCACTGTTCTTAACTGGTTATTCACCTGATTTCTGGCAAAAGTATCGTCTACCCCATCATCAAAAAGTATTTTGACAATGGAAAGCCCGAACATCGTGGTGCTTCTTACGCTGGTTTTCTTCTGAACCGGACTCATTGCCAATTCAATAGGTGTTGTTACAAAACGTTCGACTTCTTCTGCGCTTCGGCCGTTCCATTGGGTAATAATGACGATCTGGGTGTTAGTAACGTCAGGAAAGGCTTCGATGGGCATATTCTTGAAGCTGATGAATCCCGCTACCGCCAGAACGGCTACCCAGATAAAGGTAAACGCTTTATTTTTTAATGAAAAAGCAATTATATTTTTAATGAATTTGTTCATGATGGATTTTTTTGACCTAAAAAAGCCGTTGAATTATTTTCTTTAACGCAAAGCGCGCAAAGTTTTTTTTGATAAACTATACGTTTTTAAGTTCGCAAAAGGCGTTTCACTTAACAAAGAATTCGAATTTTTAAACCATTAAGGACATTTAAGGACTTAAGAATTATTAAGTGACTCATAACGAGTTTAAAATCGATGTTTATAATATCTTTAGATATTTCTTAATTAGACTTAATTTCTAAATTATGCATTATTAAAAGTCTTAATGGTTTAAATAAATCAACTATTCAGTGAGCGGTAAATCAGCAACTGATTATTGGTAACCACCTGCTCTCCTTCTGATAGTCCTTCGGAAACATAGGTAACATCACCGACCTGTTTCAGCACTTTTATCTCACGAATTTTCACATCTGTTCTTGATTTGTAGATGATTACAAAACTTCTGTTGTCATCAAAGATTACCGCTTTGGACGGAACAGTAAGTGCTGTCGTATTTTCTGAGCTGGATACTTTAATAGTAGCCTTGCTATCAGGAATCAGTAGCCCGCTTTGGTTATCGAGTACTACCCTGGCCTGCATGGCATTGGTTTCGGGATCGATGATTTTAAAAATCTTGTCGATTTTCCCGTCAAAGACTTTATCCGGATACGATAAAGTGGAAACCTGGGCTTTCATACCGAGACTGATTTTATCAATATCAGATTCATTAACGTTCATAATGGCCCAAACATTGGTGGTATTGGCTACATCAAAGATATTTTCGCTTCTGTCACTTCTCAACTGCATATCTTTATTGATATTTTTCTGAACAATATATCCGCTGATCGGCGCTACGACACTGTAAATATTTCCTTTTTTCACATTGTATACCGTGCTTACGGCATTTGCCCGTTGCATTTGGTCCTGAGCTTTCTGCAATTCGCTTTTTGCTTCCAAAACATCTCTTTCGGTATTCAGCTTTCCTTCATACATTTCTTTTGCTACCCGGAGATTGTTTTGTGCTACTACGAGGTCTGTTCTTGCATCGCTTACATCTTTCTGAACTTCAGCCATTTCAGTACTCCTTATAGTTGCCAGTACCTGTCCTTTTCTTACGTAATCTCCCAGTTCAACATTTACACTCAAAACATTTCCTCCAACTAACGGATATACATCGATATAACTGTTTTTATCTGCAGAAATCTTACCGTAGAAATTGTAGTCATCTTCAATATATTTTTTTTCAACTTTTGCAAGAGAAATGGAATGAAGCATGGTATTGCTCAGTTCAAAGCCTTTTTTTGCCTGAGCCTGTTGTGCTTCTTGTTTTTTTGAACAAGAAAAAAGTAAGACTGCAATGAATAAGGGAATAATATATGTTTTCATGTTTAATAGAAAATTTTTGTTTGTACGAGTTGATTTAATTGTTCTGCAGATTGCATGATTCCGTTTTTCATATCATAGATCTGAAGCGCGGTTTCTCTGTAGCTATCCATAAAATCTACAAATTCGATGAGGCTTATATTTCCTTTCCGAAAGTTGGCCAGCATACCGTTGTAAACGAGCTCCATGTTATTAAGATCTTCGGATTTTATCTGGGAAAGCTGATCGTATTGCATTTTCCAGGTTTTATAGGCGGACTGCACTCTAGTTTCAAGGTTAAGCTTTTGAAAATCTGCGTTTTTTTGGTTTTGCTGTATCGCAAAGTTTGCTTTTTCAACATTTCCCCTGTTGGATTTCCATAAAGGCAGCGGAATACCTATCACAAGATTAACCTCATTTTTAAAAGTTCCTCCGTTCTGGTCCCAGCCCGCTCCCAGATTAAGGTCGGGAATATTCAGAGATTTTTGCCATTGAGCATATAGCTTGCTGTTGTCGATTAATTTCAGATTATATTGATAATCGGCATTGTTATCAACCGCTTTTTTCTGTAATTCTATTTCATCCCCGAAAGGTTGTGCTGTAAGAATATCTTTAGCTTCTGAATCAGAAAGTTTAGGTTCTATATCGTCTGTGATTCCTGTTAAAACTTTAAGGTTTTGTTCAAATTCAAGAATATTTTTATTAATAGCCATTTTATCGTTATTCAACTGGATAACAATACTTTGAAGCCTTACTTCGTCTTTAAGCGACACATTTCCTTTTGCAGACTGTACTTTATAAGCAGCAAGGAGATCACTCATATAACCAAGCTGTCTTTTGGTGTTTTCAAGTTTAAGTCTTTCGTAATAAAGATTATAATACGTTGTGTGAAGCTGTGTCCTGAGATCGACAAGCAATTGGGAAAACTGAAGCTGAGCCAGTTCCTTATTTGATTTCGCAAAGGCAATTTCATTTTTCTTTTTCCCGCCCATATAAATAAGCTGGGTGATTTCCGCTCCTTTCGCACGGCCGATATCAAAAACTTTCCGGTCTTCAGGATTATAGGCATTGATTTGTCCGCTTAGCTGCGGCAGCTCCCAGATTTTAGCCTGCAAAATATCTGCGTCGGCCATGTTGATGTTATACTGTTCGGCGAGCAGTTGTAAATTGTTCCTTTGAAAAGCTTCTTCGCAATCCGAAAGTGACATTTGCTGTTGTGCTGCCATAAGTGATGAGGCAACAATCAACAGCCCTGCAATTTTGTTCATTTTTTTATTTTATGATACAAAGTTGCCTTTATGGTATTAAAATGCTCTTAAAGAATGCTTAAAAAAAAATTAAATTTAGCTTGAAACTATTTATAACAAATTGATTTAAAGAATCTTGACTAAAACTCAGGATTATACATACACTATACGACACCATTCAACGGCCTTAAACGCATGCACGGACTTTACTAATTATTAAAGCTTGTTAGCGTATAGTGTTAGTTTAAAATTTATTTTTGAAAAATAACACTGAATTTATTCAGGAGATTAGCAGGTGCTGTATAGTTGATTTCAGCGCCGTGATATTCCAGAATTCTTTTCACGATCCGAAGTCCCAGCCCGGAACCGGAAATATTCTGAGAATTATTCCCCCTCATGAAAGCTTCAAAAAGTTTTGGCTGTTCTTCTTTGGGAATAGTATTTCCGTGGGAAATAACGTCAACAATAAGCCGGTGCTCCGTTTCTGTAATCAGAACATCAACTTCCGCATCATCAGAATAGACCGCGGCATTTTTGAATAGATTAATAAATACAATATCCAATAATGACTGTACTCCTTTTATGGTAAGCAATGCGCTTTCGGAAGTATTTTCGGAGATCAGAAAATCCATCTTCAGCTTTGGATAGCTTTTTTCTACTGCTTCAAAGGATTCAAAAATAACCTCGTCAATTCTTACTTCTTCATATATGCTCTGGATATTTTCCTTATCAAACTTTGTTAACAGCAGCAGTGAATTGGTGAGATCAGACAACTGATACACATCTCTCCGGATCTGCTGAAGTGAAGTTAAGGTTTCCGGTGAATGTTGTTCGAGTTTAATTAAATTTTCAAGCTGAAAAGCCATTCTCGTAATCGGAGTACGGATTTCATGAGAGGCACTTGCCGTAAAATCTTTCTGCGACTGAAATACGTCATCCAGCCTCTTGATCATAGTGTTGAAAGATTTGGCAAGAACATCAATCTCATCGTTGGAATCACGTACCGGAATTTCCGTGGTCAGTTTGTGCGCAGTGACTTCCGAAATTTCTTTATTAAGATCTTCCAAAGGTTTTAAAAACTGCCCCATAAAATAATAGCTGAAAAAACCAATCAGTAGCGTGCTCATGACATAGGCTGTAATCAGAAGATATTTGAGATACTCCAGCTTAGAATTTCCGTTGGTATCATAAGCACTGGTAAGAATGTAGTAGTTTTCTCCATTGATCTTTTTCAATGCAGCATAGATTTCGGGAACCGTTTTTTCAGAGTAAATGATTTTCTTTTCATCCAGCTCCTTCAGTAAGGTATCATCCCAGGTTACATTTCTGTCTTTGATGGTACTGTAGATTAGTTCTTTATTAGCATTAAAGATTAGAATGGTTTCGTTTAAAAGAATATTATCTGAGTTTTCATTGAAAAAGACAGGTGCCTCTTCCTCAAAGTCTTTGGATTTTGCTATAAAATGAGAAGTAAATTCCAGTCTTTGCCTGAATCTTTCTTTAAATTCGTCTTTCCTGAAATCATTAAAAGACATGTAAATAACCGCCATCACAATACCGAAAAGCAATGAAAAAGCAATACTGAGATTGAGGGCAATTTTTCTTTTTAAAGACATTCTACAGCGGGCTTAAATAATATCCGAATCCGGAACGTGTATGAATAAGTTTAATTTTAAAATCCTTATCTATTTTTTTTCTTAAAAAGTTGATGTACACTTCCACCGTATTGGTATTGGTATTGAAATTATGTTCCCACACATGTTCCGTAATCTGCTGTTTCGAAACCGTTCTTCCCTGCGCCTCTGCAAGATAAACCAGCAGCTGGAATTCTTTAAGGGTAAGCGCGATTTCATTTCCTGCCCGGTATACTTTCTGCTCGGTTTTATTGATAATAAGATCATCAATTCTTACAATATCCTGATCGTTGTTTTCGGAGGGGGCTTTTCTTCTCAAGAGTGAGTTCATTCGCAGCAGCAGTTCTTCAAACTGAAAAGGCTTTACCAGATAATCATCTGCCAGCCTTGTAAAAGCATTTTTTTTATCAGAAAGATCTCCGTATGCCGAGATAATAATAATCGGGGTATTCTTATCAAAAGAACGTATGGTCTGGCAGACATCCAGCCCGTTGATCTTCGGAACATTGATGTCCAGCAGGTACAGGTCGTACGAGCTGTTCTTGATCTGGCGAAGAAAAGTTTCTCCGTCATAGATTTTATCACAGGTAAAATTATTCGATTCTAAAAACTTACAAAGTTCCGCCGAAAGAATCAGATCGTCTTCCAATAAAAGAATATGCATCGAAAATTATTTTATACGAATGTAAAGAAAATTTTCATGACCGTAAAGGAATTCAAATTTGCGGGAAGTATTTTAATTGAATTTTAAGGTTAAAATATTTTAAACGCCGTGGACGCAATAAATATTTGAATTCTACTGAATATTTGCGTTCGCAAAGACACTTCGTTCAGCAAATGATAGTAGCGTTGAAATTACCTATTATATTTACCAATCTCTGGAATATTTTATAGAAAAGAAGCGTAGTATTAAGTAGACATATAATTTCACTACATCATAAATTTGGAAAAATATTTCGACAAATTCCGAATAAACATTTAATTTGGCGATCAGAAAAGGTAGTGCAATTCGTAAAAATTAAAATCTTTAAATTTAAAAAACTTAAATATCGCATATCTTTCATTTGCTGAATGGAATGTCTTTCGAACGGAATTAAAAGAGTTAAAGGTAAGTTTTCCTGGCGGCGTTAGCGTTAAAGAATATTAAGAATAAAAAATCCCGAAGAAATCGGGATTGAAACGAGAGCCAACTACGGGACTTGAACCCGTGACCTCTTCCTTACCAAGGAAGCACTCTACCGCTGAGCTAAGTCGGCATGAATCAAAAAAATCACACTGAAAGCGTGATTTTATGTGAGCGGAAGACGGGGGTCGAACCCGCGACATTCAGCTTGGAAGGCTGACGCTCTACCAACTGAGCTACTTCCGCAATTTTGTTTCCAAAATTATTGGTAACGCTGTGCAAACTTAAGGAAAATCCTTTATTCATGCAACTTTTTTTCTACTATAAATGTGGGGAGAGCAGGATTCGAACCTACGAAGCCGAAGCAACTGAGTTACAGTCAGTCCCATTTAGCCACTCTGGAATCTCCCCAGATATTTTATAGTAAATGAGCCTCCAGAGGGATTCGAACCCACGACCCCGAGATTACAAATCACGTGCTCTGGCCAGCTGAGCTATGGAGGCATTTTAACAAATGGGCTGAAAGCTGTGAGAAACTCTACTCTACATCATTTCAGCAGTTAAAAAAAAATCACCCTGCAATAAGTGTGATTATTCTGAGCGGAAGACGGGGGTCGAACCCGCGACATTCAGCTTGGAAGGCTGACGCTCTACCAACTGAGCTACTTCCGCAATTTTGTTTCCAAAATTATTGGTAACGCTGTGCAAACTTAAGGAAAATCCTTTATTCATGCAACTTTTTTTCTACTATAAATGTGGGGAGAGCAGGATTCGAACCTACGAAGCCGAAGCAACTGAGTTACAGTCAGTCCCATTTAGCCACTCTGGAATCTCCCCAGATATTTTATAGTAAATGAGCCTCCAGAGGGATTCGAACCCACGACCCCGAGATTACAAATCACGTGCTCTGGCCAGCTGAGCTATGGAGGCATTTAATAAAAAAGAATTCAAAAGATCACTGTTCCTTTTTGCGAGTGCAAATATAGAACGGATTTTTTGAATTCTCAAACTTTTTAATAATTTTTTTTGACTTTTTTTATTACGCCATTTCTTTTTTCTTGATTAGTAGCTTTTTAGCAGCATCAACGCATAGGTCTAAGCTTTCTTCAAAACTTGTCGATGTCTTTTTTACCACGATATCGTCTCCCGGAACCGCTAAAATAATCTCAGCCGTTTTGTTGGCCTTATCAGAGTTATTTTCCACTTTTAAAAAGACTTTGCAATCCTGAATTTTATCATAAAAAGTATCCAGTTTGCTTACTTTTTTCTCGATGTGTGATTCTAGTGGTTCGTGTGGAGTTAAACCAATTGATTGTACTGTGATCTTCATAATTCGTCATTTTTTGCAGCTCTTGGATGAGCCTGATTAAAAACTTTTTTCAATTGTTCGATATTGGCATTCGTATAGACTTGAGTACTTGCAAGGCTGGAATGTCCTAATATTTTTTTTACTTTAGAGATCTCTGCCCCATTATCCAAAACGTGTGTCGCAAAGCTGTGCCGAAGGATGTGAGGACTTCTTTTTTCCTTTGTTGTTATAAGACTAAGGTACTTATTAACCACCACATAAACAAATTTTTCGGTGAGTTTTTTACCTTTCCTGTTGACAAAAAAGTATGATTTAAATTCTGTTGCCGGTTTGCGGATTTGTACGTAACTTTTTAAAACCGCCGCCAGATTTTCGGAGATCGGAATGACTCTTTGTTTATTCCCCTTCCCGATGATCTTTATTTCGTTAACAGACAGGTTTACATTTTCAAAAGTCATACCACAAAGCTCCGCCTTCCGTATTCCGGTTTGATAAAGTACTTCCAGAATTGATTTTTCGAGAACATCCTGAACGTTTGTAAAAACCTGATCGCTGAGGTTTTGCATCTCCTGTTCGGACATGGGAATCTGTTTTTCGGGATAAAATTTTAAGGAAGAAATATTTTCGGTGGGAGAAACTTCAATATCGCCAATTTTTAAAAGGAAGAGATAAAAGCTGCGAAGGGAAGAAAGTTTACGGTTGATGCTTCTTTTGGATATATTGTTTTCGCTTAGTTCTACAATAAAATTGCGGATGATTTTTTTGTCGGCTTTTGAAATATCTTCCGAAGATTCCGTTTTGAGGTAAAAACGGTAAAAATCCTCAAGATCTTTTCTGTAACTTGTAATCGTATGAGATGAATACCTCTTTTCGAGTTCTAAATGTTCTAAGAATTTGTCCAGCATCATTAAAGTATAAAAACAAAAAATTCACTCTTCAAATATAACTATTTAAAGAGTGAATTCGTATGCGAATTAAGAAAATTTTCTTAAGCCTGCTCTTCTTTGCTAAGCGCTCTTTGTTTGTGAGCAGCTTTCAATCTAGCTTGTCTTAACGTTACAGAAGGCTTGATAAACTGTTGTCTAGCTCTAAGCTGACGAACAGTACCTGTTTTATCAAATTTTCTTTTATATTTTTTTAATGCTCTGTCGATGGATTCACCATCTTTAACTGGAATTATTAACATATTTTACATCTCATTTTGGATTGCAAAAATACTAATTTTTTATAAATCTGCAAATTTTTACCTGAATTGTTTGACAATCATTTGTAAAAAGACATGTATGCAGTCTGATAAATCTTCAAAATCAGCACGGTATTAAAATCATATTACAATTATTTAATTGAATTTTATAATAAAATTTTAGTTAAATTTGCCGAAAAACTAACATTATTTAAAATGAACACGTTTTCATTACGGTCCATCTCCGTCAAAACATAAGGTCTTCTGCCTTATTCTCACATTATCCTATATTTCTCTATTCATATTTAAACTTGTAACAGGGTTATGATCAAAAGATTACTGTTTTTTTTACTCTCCATTTTTTACATTTCTCTTTCTGCTCAGGAAGATTGTGTTTCAGCAATCACGGTTTGCGGAAATTCCAACATCAATTATACCCCTTCAGGAGTCGGAAATGATTTTGAAGATCTGGGAGGATGTTTGTCTTCCGGCGAACATCATTCCGTGTGGTATAAATTTACCATCGCCACCAGCGGAACGCTTACTTTTAACCTTGCTCCTACCGGACCTGTTGATTACGACTGGGCGATTTACGGCCCGAATACATCGTGCGGCAATCTTGGGTTTCCGATTCGATGCAATGCATCCGGAACACTTTCAAGCACGGGCATGAACATGACCAACACGAATACAAGTTCTGCCGGCGGAAATACAAGCCCATATTGTAAATATATGGATGTTGTTGCCGGGGAGACTTATTATCTATATATAGACAACTGGTCTACTACCGTGTATACTTTTAACCTTACATGGGGTGGAACAGCCACTTTTGTATCTCCTTTTTCCAGTTCTACAATTGCAACCAATCCCTTTATTGCACCAGGTGTGGCAGGGCCTAATCCGAATTCACCGAGAGTGATATCCGTCTGCGACAGCAGCGTTCCTTTTAATTTTAACACTTTATCTCCGGGAATTATTAATGGAAATACCAATTTTACAGTAAGCTATTTCAATGATGCCAATGATGCTGCAACAGGCAGTAACCCGATTACAGCACCTACTGCTATAATACCAGGCTCTGTTTATTACTATAATATCAATTACAACAACCCCACTAATCCGAGCAGCAGCCTGAATGCCTGTAAACAGACCGGCTCCTTCATTTTTGAAGTCAGTAATTTAACGGCTTCCATTACCGCATCATCAATGACTTTATGCCCCGGCGGAAATATTACTTTAACATCAAGCAATACAACCGGCAACACCTGGTCTACAGGCGCTACGACTCCGTCTATTACAGTTACAGCACCGGGAACCTATACCCTTGTAACCACGAATGGAAACTGTACAAGTCCTACAGCATCCGTAACCATTACCGCTGCTACAAATCCAAACGTACAAATTACCGGCAACCTTGTGCTGTGTGATACTTCTACACAACTCATCGCTACGTCTACCGGAACAGGAAATCTCTACACCTGGTCTAACGGTGCTACCGGAAACACCATTTCCGTTGCGGCTCCGGGAACCTATACGGTGACCGTGACAACACCTGCCAACTGTACCTATCAAAAATCGGTTACGGTGACACAAGGCGTTGTTCCTGCTGTACAGAATGCAATTTTAAGTATCTGTTCGGATACGGCGACCGCTACTTTTAATTTAACCTCAGCACAAAACAGTATAAGCACAACGCCGGGAGTAACTTTTGATTACTATCTTAACCAGGCTGATGCGGTAGCCGGAAATACGAATACGATTTCTAATCCGGCAGCTCATGTTTCCGGGAATGCAACGGTATATGTGCGGGTAAAATCCAGCACATGCTCGAAAGTGGCCAACCTGCAATTGACCGTCAATCAAAAACCGGTTGCAGTGATCACGGCTTCCGCTTCAGTTATCTGTAATAACGGAAGCACGCTGACTTCCAATTACGCGACAGGAAATACCTGGTCGACCGGACAAACCACGCAAAGCATTACGGTAAACACACCCGGCGTATACACTTTAACCAACAATAACGGATTGTGTACAAGTGACGCAACTTCCGTTACGATCAGTAGCAGCCCCAACCCGAATGTTCAGATTGCAGGAAACTTAACCTTTTGCGAAGGATCTTCAACGGTATTAACAGCTTCTGCCACAGGAACCGGAAATACATTCTCCTGGTCGAACGGTGTAACAGGAACAACCAATACGGTAACTGCATCCGGAACCTATACCGTTACGGTAACCACTCCGTTAGGATGCCAATACCAAAGTTCTGCAACGGTTACAATGGATCCTGCCATTTCGGTAAATATTGCCACTACTGCTGAAATCAATTGTGCCAATACACAAATTACCCTAAATGCATCAGGCTCAACATTTCCTAATGGTTCAGCCTTCTTATGGACGGCTTCCGGCGGAGGAACGATTGTTTCAGGAGCGAATACATTAACTCCGGTTGTGAATAATGCCGGAACATATACGCTGAAAATTACCAGTCCGTTTGGTTGTACGAAACAATCGTCGGTAACAGTTATAAAAAATATTACGCCCCCAACAATTACACTAAACGCTTCATCCATCAATATCTGTAAAGGAGATTCTGTTGTGCTTACTGCTTCAGGCGCTGCAAGTTATACCTGGACCGGACTTTCGGGCAATGGAAATACGCAAACTGTTTCCCCTACCTCTACTACCACTTACACGGTAACAGGAATCGGAAGCAATGGCTGTCCTGCCCAGGCAACCACTTCCCTTACGATTAATGTTGTTCCTGCCATTTCAGCCTCTTTGCCGAATGTTGAAGTGTGTCAGGGAGACAATGCCATTCTGGATGCTGGCGCCGGACAGAATTATTCTTACAGCTGGAATACCGGAGCTACCACGCAAACCATAAGCATCGCCATTCCGGGAACGTACACGGTAACCATCAACAACGGGTCTTGTTCTAAAGTGCTTACCGCCGTGGTTTCCTATATTAAAACTCCTGAAATTACAGGAATTACGTATGAAAACGGCTTCTTAACCATCAACGTTAAAAATCCGGCAGGTGATCCTCTGGAATATTCTATTGATGGCGGGGTAACGTGGCAGTCGTATAATATTTTCAAAAATGTTTTGAGAAATACACAGTATTCCATCAGGGTGAGAAAGAGAGGCGTTTTATGTGATACCCATACGGAATACTACACTTTCTTAATGAATAACACCATTACGCCAAACAGCGATGGTATCAACGATAATATTGACTTCAGCATCATCAGCAAGTTCGGAAATTTTAAAGGAAGTATTTTTGACAAATACGGTAAAGTTGTTTTCGAGGTAAGTTCTAAAAATCCGGTATGGAATGGAAAATACGTCGGAATGCCATTACCGACTGACACGTATTGGTACAGCCTATCCTGGACTGACCAGATTACGAAACAGCCTGTACAATTATCCGGCTGGATCTTATTAAAGAACAGGGAGTAACAGTGCTTCTTCAAAAAGATTGGCGTATGTTAATTATATTTGAATAAAAAGCCTTATTTTTGCATACTCTATTCATGGGGTTGACTGGTTTCGACAGCAAGACCAATGGGTAAGGAAGCATGCAGAGAACCGTAGCGCGATCTCTATAATCCCTTGCTACACAATTTTAACTGGCAACGAAGAGTTCGCTCTTGCAGCTTAATATCGAAGTATAGTAGATCAAGCGTTTTCCCGAAGACTTTAGTAGGGAAGCAAGATATTCCACAAATGCTCTGTTCTGCGGCGTTTGATCCTGGGATATAGGAATGCGGAAATAAGGCTTTAGATGCTTCGGCTAAAGCTCGAAAACCTCAGAAGATAAGCTGAATGTTGGGTGTCTGCTCTCTGCATTCAGTCGAAAACCAATAGCAGAATAAGCATGTAGAAATCTTATGTATTGCTTGTTTGGACGAGGGTTCGAATCCCTCCAACTCCACTTAAAACCCTGTAAATTACTGATTTACAGGGTTTTTTATTTTTAGGTGCTAACTTAGGTGCTATTTTAATTATTCTTTTATGAAGACCATTTTTCAGGTCGTTCTGTGTATAGATGAAGCAGTATTTTTAAAGATTAGTCGAAACTTTCTCCAAATAACCAGTTTTTATCTTCTTTATCGGATAATGTTAATATGATACTTTTTTTAATAGCTTCTTTTTCTACCTCCGTCAAAATATTTATGGAATTACTATCATCTAGAATTTCATTTAGTGTATTCTCTCCAATATTTAAGAAATACTGAAAATTATCATCCTTTACAAGTTCAAGTATCACTTTAAATATTGTGGTTTTTTGCCGTGGATCCATTTCAGAAAAAATACAACCATCGTGCGCTAAAAAATTCAATAAATTTTTATTTAATAGATATAATAAAATATCATAACAAAATATTTTCACCTCCCCCACACCTTGCGATCCTTCTTTCGGTATGTGAGAAATAATATTGAAAAGATACTTAGCAGAGGGAGCCTCTTCAATTTTAAATGAACCACCTTGATTATCGTAAAATTGTTTAACTAAGTCTCTAAATATTTTCTCTATTTCATTATGGCTCTGCTGGTTTTTATCAAGATAAACAATGCTTTCTTGCTTTAAAACTGCATTTCTAACATCTAAATTACTCTTGTCTTTTTTGAAATCATTTAACAAGTTTTCATATTTTTCTAAATCATTTTTTTGATTTTCAAGAGTTTTGATCCTATCTTTAATACTATCTCTTTCTTCTAATGCACCACTATTATCTAAGTCTTTTAAAATGGAATCTCTTTCTGCAGAAACAATTTCCCTCTCGGTCTGTAATTTTATTAATAAAAGTTTTAATTCATTAATTTCAATAGATAATCTTTTTTTTCTATTACTTATTAATTTATTATGAAACTCTTGCGCTTGATCTAGTGTTCTAATAATATTTTCTTTAAAAAAGAAGTTAGCTTCATTAAAAATACTTTCAATTTTTGAATTGTCTACAATAGTATTTTTTGATTCTTCTAAGCTAAATTCTTTTCTTTTTAAGGTTTTATCATTGAAATATATTTTATTTCTAATTTCATTTAGTTGTGATGTTAAATCATCAGCCATTTGTTTTAACAAATCAAAGTTTTCAGCTATAATGAAATTTTTTAATTGTGTTTCTAATTTTACTATTTCATCTTTTAAATCATTTACATTAGAACTATCTAACGCCTTTTTATATTCCTCAATTGTAGCTTTGGCTTTCTCTAATTTCTCTAACTTATTTTTTACTGAATAACTTTCTTCAACTAACTTCAAATCTACTTTAAGTAAGAACAGATTTGTATACCTTTGATGATAGTCTTCAATAGGGCGAGCTTGTTGCGTTAATATATTGCTATAATAACTTGTTTCGCTACTATGTTTTCTTGCAAAACAATTAAAGATCTGCTTAAATGATGGTTTTGCATCTGAATTTCCTAAAAATAATTTGTTTAATTCTTTAGGATAATTTGTCTGAGTAATTTTTTTACCATCCAAATAAAATTCTTTTTGAGAAAAGTTCTTTTTAACAATATGCTCCTTCTCCTTGTGAATAAAAGTCAATTCAAATTCACCATACTTCGATAAAAATTCTTTTAATTTTTTGTCCGAATCAGATTTAAAATTTGAACCAAATAAGTAATGAATTAATGACAAAGACATACTTTTGCCAATACCATTAATTGACTTTTTTTGTTCTTTCGTCAATTGTGTACCGACAACAATGTTTAACCCTTTTTTAAAGTTTAGTGTATTAAATTTTGGATTATTAGAGGTTAATTTTAATAATTGCATTCTTATCCATTACTTTATTTGTTATGTATAGAAAATCAAGAGACAATATCAATTTTTCTATAGTTATTTTTTTATAATACCTTTTGTTTAGCTCATCAAATAAGTCATCTAAAGTCAAATCTTTTTCTTTCAATATTTCAATTATAAAAGCCGAAATACTTAAAAGACTATCAACTGGCTGTATTGTTTTTGTAGGTAATATCATATTTTAATCCCAATATCACAAATTTCAAAAAAGAAAGAAATAATAATCCAACTAATAGACATAGCGTTAAAATCTTTAATTTCAATTTTATTTTCTAACTTAGAATGTAAGTTACTTATTATTTTATTAAAGTCAATATTATGAATTTGACAGAAATGATGAAACTGTGCTATTGATTTATTTTCCAACTCTACCTTAGATACTTTTGATAATAATAAATCAAACAAAACTTGTTTATACAAATCATCTACTATAAATTTTCTCAAGTCATCTAAAATGTTATCTTCATTATCAACCAAACTTATATAATCTAAACCTTTATTAATTTCACTTTCAATGCGACTATTGAGGTTATTTATTTTAATTTTTTCCTTTGTATCGATAGTCCCAAAATCGTCATCATAATTTGGCTTTTTAATTGTGAAGTTTTTGATTAAGTGCTTAAATACAAGATTCAAAACAATTTCATCAGTATATTTCTCAGTATTGTTTTTAAAATATTTATTATTTAACTCTATTAACTTTGAAGTTTCCAGACCTTCTATTTTCTTTATTAGATCATTGTAATCATATAAACAGTCATTTAAATCAATGCCATAATTATTTTTGTATTCTGCAACAGTATCGCTATTAGGCTTTGCTTTATCTAGTAGATAAAAAATATTAATTGAATAGTCTTTATACTTTGCAATCCGTAGCGCATTAAAAGTATTATCAATTTTATCCTTTGTTCTCGTAGTTGTAATTTGTAATGCTAGTTTTTCAGATTTATCAACTAAATCGATACAAGAGTTGTTTTGGCTGTTAAAATTTTCATTTTCGTAATTTTTTAGATAAATATAATTAAACACATCTCTAAAATAATTTTCTCCGTGAATGTTTAAACCATATTCATTGATTAATTGACGTTGCTCAATATCATATCGTGTTATGGCTAATACACGGCTAATACTATTAAATGCTTGCTGTCTTAAATCAATCATTGTTTTATTTCTATGTTTTAAAAATACGTTTTATTCAGTTTGCAAAGATACAAATGTTGAAGTATAATTAATTCAGTCTAATTTCCCAATTTGTTTCAATGTTGTTTTTTATTTGATGGGTAGGCATTTACATAGCGACAACTTCTTTACTAACCGCCATATAGTCTTATCTGTATAATAAACACATTTGTATAAATAATCATTCTAAAAAAAAATACCAACTTTCGCTGGTATTTATTCATTTATTAGATTAAAAAATTGTTCAAGAGTAATTTTTCTTGCTTTACAAATTCTATAAAGTGTTTCAACAGGAATTCTATATGTATCATCACTTTTGATTTTCCGTACAGTACTTTCTTCAATATCGTGATTTTTAGCAAACGAGTTCTGTGACTTATTTTCTTTAAGCCAAGGAATCAACCAAGTTTTAGTTATATATGAACAGATTTTGTCGTTTATGTCAATCATATAACAAAAGAAATATTTTGTCATTAAAATATTACGGTCGAACGACCGTAATTAAATTATTTTCATTATATTTGGAACAAATTACTTATAAAAGTAATTTTGCGATAGTTTAAAGAAAATAGAAGCTATTGCTTAGATTCTCGACTGGAAAACTGGCACTTTTCAAAAAGCAACGAGAGGATAAGTAAATGTGCCCACGACTTTGGCGTGGGCTCACTTATCGTTGCTTGGTATGCCAGTACCACCGGTCGGTAAGTTGAGTTCCACGCCTTTCTTTTTGGCAAAATGTTGTGAGTATTTTCAATGATGCAGTAAATTCATCTTATTAATCAAAGCAGTTCTTCAAGCAATAATCAGCTCAAATACACTGCTTATGAAAAGAACAAACTCTCTTCCCCGAAAGCTCAACGATCATCAGTTATATAAACTATTGAAAGAAGGTAACCCAACGTCATTAGAACATATACATTTAAGGTACAAAAGACTTCTTTTTTGGATTGGAAAACAAATGCTTGAGGATGATTTTGTCGTGGAAACCCTTGTGCAGGATACATTCCTTAAGCTCTGGCTAAACCGTGATTCCATTGAAACTCCAAATCATATTCTTGGCTTTTTACGGTTCGTTCTGAAACGAGATTGTATAACGTATTTCAATACTCCGAAAAATAAATTCGCACGACTAACGGCTTCACTTGAAAGTTTTGAGAACTATCAAGATTTTCTTATAGGTTTTGATCCTCAGAATGATAATGAAAATCTCCTCAATCAGGAATCTGAACAAAAGAAATTTGATGAAGTTAAAAAGGTTGTAAACATACTCGACCCCAAAAGAAAACACCTTATTGAACTTTGCCTTGAATATGGTTTTCAATACAAACCAATCGCAGAAGCAATGGGAAGCAGTGTGACAGGTATAAGTAATGAAGTGAGCAGAGCTATAACTGATCTTCGTAAAATTCTTAATAGAAGTTCTCTAGAACTTCCAACGGAAAAAGCTTTCGGTAACAAAGAGCAAACTAAAAAACTAAGTAGTCAGCAACTCGACATTATAAATAGAAGATTTGAACAGAAATCTTCCTTTGCTGTCATTGCAAGTGAACTCAAACTTTCTGAAAAAGAAGTCCATCAGGAGTTTCTTTATGCTTATAAATATTTGCAGAATCAAAAGAACTCTGAAATATCTATTTGATATGGAAAAATCGACGATGACACTAACCCGAAAAATTCAGTTGCTGATTGACCTACCGTCAGATCAAAAAAATGAAATGTGGGAAAAACTTTATCGGTATCAGAACCGCTGTTTCCGAGCGGCAAACTTAATAGCTTCTCATTTGTATGTTCAGGAAATGATCAAAGATTTCTTTTACCTCACCGAAGAAATCCAATATAAGTTGGCTGATGAAAAAAAAGATGAGATGGGAATGTTTGACCGTTCGAAAACTGGCACAACAGCACGAATGGTATTTGATCGATTCAAAGGGGAAATCCCGACAGATATTCTAGGAAGCCTGAACAATACGATTCAATCAACTTTCTCTAAAAACAAAGCCGATTATTGGCAGGGAACTAAATCATTGAGAAATTACAAAAGAGACATTCCAATCCCGCTTCCTGTTAAATGCATCAGCAAAATGAAATATGATCCTGATAAGAAAGCCTTTTGCTTCAATATGTTTGCAATTCCTGTCAAAACATATTTAGGAAAAGACTACACCGATAAGCGAGTGATAATGGAACGCTTGCTAAAAGAAGAGATTAAGCTTTGCACATCACAAATTCAACTTAAAGGCGGGAAGATCTTCTGGCTTGCAGTTTTTGAATTTATAAAGGAAAATCATAATTTAAAAACTGAAATCATTGCGGAAGCTTCACTGTCTCTGGAACACCCCATTGTCGCAAAAGCCAATAATGTTCGGATCAATATTGGCTCGAAAGAGGAATTTTTATATCGCAGGTTGGCAATTCAGGCAAGTCAAAAAAGAATTCAAAATAGCATCACCTATGCCCGTTCAGGAAATGGGGTAAAACGTAAACAGAAAGCATTTTATAAAACAGAAAATCTTGAAAGTAGATATGTAAGTCATAGGCTTCACCTATACAGTCGGAAACTTATCGATTTCTGTATCAAACAACAGGCAGGTACTCTTGTGCTTAAAAATCAGGAGGACAAAATTGGGATTGCAAAAGAACAGGAATTCGTGCTTCGTAACTGGAGTTATTATGAGTTGCAGACCAAAATAAAATACAAAGCTGAAAAAGCAGGTATTGAGTTAATTATTGGATAGAAAAAATAAGAGGGTGCTTGTACACCCGCAGGGTGAGGTCTTGAAACACTCACTAAATACTTACTGTATATACAACGGCGTGGGCTCTTATTATAATATGCAACTGAAGAATCCATCAGCGAAAGACAAGATGCTTTAAGTTTATTAGACAGCTACATCAAAAACTTTTTAACTGACAAAATATTTTCGTGATTTAAAACAAAATGACGTTTTTCACCATTTCTTAAGAGACAATAAGCTTCTATATAACAGTGTAAATCACTAAGGGTTTCTGATTTAGATTTTTGAGCCGTCGTCAATGTTACTTTTGTAAAAGATTTATTAAAAGCAATAACATCAATAACATAAATTATTCTTTCAGTTATTTTGTTCATTTTGTCTTTATAGACAATCTTATAAAAATTATTCTTTTTAAATGTAGATGGCATCAACTGTTTAAAAACTCTTTGTTGATTTATACCAATAAGTTCACCTGAAAACACATCTTCGTTCTGTACTTCTTTTATCGCTGAAATATTATCCTTTGTTAATATCAAATTGTTGATTTTTTGAGTGAAAACATTCCTATACACAAACTCGTAATAATACGTATTAAAAGAAATATTTAATAGCTCAACAACATCTTGTACTTCATAAACTTTGTCTTTTATAGTACTTTCGGGAAACAGATATAAATTTCCTTTATCAAAAGAAAACTCGCTGTTCGAAATATCATATTCTTCAACACTCTTTAGTACATTCAATGGTAAAATCTCTTCTGAAAACACTTGCTTAGCAGAATTATACCACTTACATTTCAACAGGATTTGTGAGCGTAATTTTGTGCCAGTAACAGTGTCAAAAACCTTTTTGTTTTCATTTGGCAAAACTTCTAAGACTGTTAAAATAGGTGGTACAAAATCTAGATTTGCCGTGATTTTTGTTTTAACATTCTCGATTTTTTCATAATTGGATTTTAATTTTTTAAGTTCGAAATCTACCGATGTTAGAATATATTTCTTATTAATATATTTTTGAACGTCAGTTAAACCTTTTGTATCAGCCTCAGAATCATTATGCCTGTTTTCTTCAATAAGTCTTAGTTCAATCTCTTTAAACCATTTTCTTTCAAATAAGCACGTTTTTGTGTTGAAAAAAATACAGTTATATTGAACATCTTTTTTGCCAGTTTGTTCATTAAAATTCTTTGCATTACTAATTTCGAAAACGACAAGGATTGGGGGCGTATATTCAGATTTAGCTTTAACAATCAATTCAGAAATAGAATTAAGAAAAGGGTTTGTTATATATGTAACTAAGTCCCCCAATTGATAAAGGGGCTGATTTAATTTTGCTGATTTTTGTTCCAAGTTATTAATTTTATTACAAATATATAATTATATTTGTAATGCTTACTTCCGAAGGAGGATTTTTACAACTAGCTAGGATAGAAGAATTTTAATTAATCATTAAAATTTCACTTACCGTAAGAAGACGGTACAGGACTGTAATTTACTAATCAGCAGCATCAACCCTGTTAGGGGGCAAGGCAACAAGCCTGTCAGTTCTGCCGATAGAAGAATTGTTTCAAACCATAAAGGTAGTGATTTCAGATTAATTTCTGTCATATCTATTGATTTAGATGTTATTTTACTATAAAGGTTAAACAAGTATTTAGGAAAAATAAACAATGACTCAGGAATGGGTACTTATCCGAAAATTATGTATGTAAATGCTATATCCTCTATTGTAAATTTCAGAAGTAAGTTTTTTTATGATCAAAAATAAGCCCGACTGGCTAAAAAGTAAAGGATATATCCATATTACACCCTCGTTATCTGTAGAAAAAGATTGGAGAGTCTATGAACAGAAAATTACTAATAAAAAGTATATTGAAAAATATGCTTTTTTTCCTTTGATGCACGATTCTATTAGCGAGAGAAAATATAAAAAATATGATAATAGCAAACATTTAAACACCAATAAATCAGGTCGAACACATTGTTTTAAGATAAGAAAAGGGAAAAGCAAACAAACGATTAAATCACGGCCTATTCATTATGCTAGCCATTTTGATTCCCTCATTTATAGTTATTATGGAAATATTTTAAATTCAAAATATTTAGACGTAATAAAAGAAGATCCTGAACTTGATAAAAGTATTATTGCTTATCGGAAAATTAATTTAGAAAATCAGAATAAGGGCAAAAGTACAATTCATTTTGCCAAGGAAGCATTTGATGAAATTGAAAGTCGCTCACATCAAAAGAATGTAGCTGCATTAACATTTGATATTGAAAACTTTTTTTCTGGATTAGATCACAAAATACTATATAGTAAATGGTGTGAAATAATCAAAGAGCAAAATCTTCCGGACGACCATTATAAGATATTTAGAGCTTGTACAAATTTCAGTTACATACTAAGGGATAACCTTCGAAAAGAATATTATCCTGGATCGAGGAGATCCGGATTTGATGAGAAAAAACTTCATTTGATAAGAAAAGCAAAGGGATACAAATGTTTTTTTTATGATGTAAAAGAATTAAGGGAAGAAATAAACAAAGGTAATCTTAAAGTTTATAAAAATCCATTTACTAAGAAGCTTGATAATGGGAAAGTTGTTAAAATCGGCATACCTCAAGGTCTTCCATTGAGCGCTGTACTAGCCAATATTTATCTACTAGATTTTGATAGGAATATAATTAAAGAGATTGTTCGAAAATATGGAGGATATTATAGAAGATATTCTGATGATTTATTAATAATTTGTTCTTCCGACGATGTTGATAACATAAAACATTTTGTATTAACTGAGATTCTAAAATATGGTTTAAAGATAAGCTCCCATAAAACTGAGGAATTTTTGTTTGAAAATCTTGTATATAATAAGAATTTTGACAAAAGACTTACATCAGTTAAAATTGAAAATAATCAAAGAAGAATTGCAAAACCTCTTATTTATTTAGGATTTGAATACAGAGGATTTAGTACAAGTATAAAATCAACAAACCTTTCAAAATATTATAGAAGACTTATATATATAGTTAAGAGGAGAGCTAAAAGGGCGTCCCAAAATATAACTCCTGAAAGCAAAAAAGCGATTTATAAACATCAAATAAAGAAATTATATAATGCTCCACTAAAAAACATTGATAGCGACTCTAAAGAATTAAAGCAAAAATTCAGAACGAGATATCGGTTTGTTAAAAACGAATTGGGTGAATACGATTTGGAACCTGTAAAAATGCCAATTAAAAAACAGTCAAATTATATTTCCTATTTGAAAAGATGTGATCGAATTTTTAATAGAAATAAAAGTAACTCATTCTTGAATCAGGTTAGAAAAAGAAAAAATATTTTAAACCACGCCATTAAGAAACATTTAAATAAAAATTTTTAGCTTAACTAATTGTTAGACATAAATTTGTAAATAAAACTATCAACGATTTTTTTTTCTCTTTCTCTTTTTTTGATTTTCTTCTGGAACGATATCCTGATAGCTATTATTACCTCCAAACTTTAATAGGGAGAATAGCTTCGCACCTTTATCAGAATCTGTAAAGATCTCATTGACAGCAGTAAAAGGAATATTATTTTCCTGACATACCTTTTGTGCAATCTGCCCCATTTCGGATATTAGTTTTTGATTTTCTGTCCTGTCAATATTAGGATATCTGTATCTTGAAAATTTGATCTCTCTTTCAAGAATATTGGTGACAGAATCTAAATATTTTTTCTTTTCTGAAGCAAAAACATTTGGCTCAGTTAATAGCGTAGAATATTTATTTTTGAATGATTGAACTTCTTTATTTAAGCTATTAACTTTTGTACTGAGTTCGCTAATCTGCTTGGACTTAGATTCCAATTCTGTTTTATTTTTTTGAATTATACTTCTGTAGCTTCGAAATGCTTTTTCATAATTCGCAATTGTTTTGTCAGTCTTAATCTTTTGAAAACCTAAGAAATCATTTTCCTTTACAACCAGCTCCTCCGATTTAGTCGAACTCATTTCAGATTTCATTGTATTGAATCTTTCTTCCAAAACTTTGAGATCTTCTTCTTTCTGCTGAATTTTAAACTCAATGGCTTCCAATCTTCCTTTAGAACGAGAAACACCTCTTTCCATTTCCAAACATTCTGCCGCCAAATCTTGCATCTTAGAGTAGTGAAAAGATTGATGTTTTAAAGTTTTTCCCGTTTGCAAATCCTGCCAATCTGCAACTAAATGAGCGTGATAGTTAGATTTCCATTCTCTTGAGTCTTTATCGGTATGACCTTCGTCTTTATGAATAGCAATTTGAAAAATACGAATTTTCAATTCTTCTTCCAGTTTCTTCGCCAAGTTTTGAAGTTCCAACATCGTTGTATTTTCTTTGATAACAACTACAGCTTCTCGAACAGGCATTGCATTCTTCTGCAATTTCCTTCCGGACTTTTGTTTGCAATAAGCTTCAATCTTTTGGATTCGATCAGCTATTTTCTCCTCCATCCAATATTCATTCTTTGGTGTCAGATCTTTACGGATATAATCAAAAGTTTTTTTCCTGAAATTGTGTGTTTCAGAATCCGATTTAACTGCTTTGAAATTAATTGAAGTCTTCATTAGTTTTCATATTTTAATTTTGCGCTGTATCTTTCCAATCAAAATTGTTTTAGAAAAATTGTACAGCATTCCATTTTACCTGTATATATTTTACGCACCTTCATAATAGACCTGAGTATTTTTTATACAGGTTGGTACCAGTCAACCTGGTATTATTTTATTCAGGTTTAAAGCCTCGCAGAGCGTATTTGAAACTTTGTTGGGAGGAACGACCTTCAAAGTTGCGAATGCGCTCCTAACTTCTGCGGGTAGTTGGTAAAAACATACAGCACGCTTTATCAACGTTTCCTTTTAAAACCATTTGAATTTTTAAATTCAGGTTCCTGATTTCTTACTTGTAATTCATCCTCTTCAAAAAATTTTTCCGTTCGATTTACTGATTTGTTAGGTAAATTATTTTTTATTCTCTGTATCAAAAATTCGTTGAGATCTTTATGGTTGGAATAAATTCCGGAATGATCTTTTGCTTCCGGAAATGATTTTATGATCCGAGATTTACATTTTATTCCTGGGGTATCATTGTCGAGAAACAGATTAATATCAGAGTAGTTTTTCAAATGTTCTATCGACTTATTCAAAAGAGCAATAGAATTCATTACGATAATATCCCCTGTGAATGATTTCTGCATTTCTATAAAAGACAACGCATCCATAAAACCTTCAAAAACTGCTACACCTTTGATATTTCCATCTTGAAAATTTGATGTATCCTTTATATTAAGATCAAGTATTGAAATATCCTTTTTCAACAATGACCCTTTATAGAAAGAATTACGAAGCTCAAAGCCTCCGGATAAATTTTCAAAGCCAATTGCGTAGAGTCTCTTTTCTCCGACTGTAAACCGCACCTCTTTTATGTAATCATAGATTTTAGGACTCAATCCACGTTCTTGTAAATAATTTTTTAGGTTGGGATTCTGGATATCCATTATTTCATCTATTCTGTAATTTGGTTCAGACTTTTTGATCTGTTGCTGCTGATGAAAAGAATAAAAACTTTGTTTTTGCGCCCAGTCCAGAACTTCATTGACAGAACTGTTCAAATATTTCTTCATAAAATCAGTATTGTTACCACCTATTCCCTCTGAATAAAGATACCAGGCATTAATTCTTTTATCCAATTTAAAAGAGGCTTGGGATTCGCAGGCAAAAGGGTTGAGATACCAAGCTTCTTTTTCATTTTGTTTCGTTGGAAGGTGTCCGAGAGAAAGGAGGACTTCTTCCAACGATATGCTGTTGAATTGTTTGCAGTTCATTGTTGTAATTTTTATTTTTTTTTGCGTAGTAAATAGTAAGTGTCCTATCAGTTCTGGCGGATGAGTTTACTTTTGAATAATTTTTGATGAATTGATGAGAAAGCCTTTTAAAAAAATGACTAACAACAATTTAAACTCTCATCAAACACTCATCATCTCATCAAAGTGGAAATATTCTTCTCATCATCCTCTCATCAAAAAAACAATGTTTAGAATTTTGATGAGGCTTTTGATGAGATGTAACTAATTGATTTTATTTTCATTATCAATCAATTCATCATTTCATCAAATTTTTGAAGAATAAAATTTCTTTCTATAGTAAAATACCGTCCTGTTTTGTTCTGTTGGTAGAAGCTTCCGCCGTAATCAATATCATATTTGATATAGGCCAAAGAATTACTTTGAGGTTCGAGTTTCCAGTTTTCTTTCAATATTTTCCGGACATCATTAACTGTCCAGTATTGCTTACTGAACATTTTACTAAGCATATTGAAAATATCCTGAGGAATACAATGGATCTTGCTGTCTTCTGTACTTTCAAAAAACTCATATAAAAGCTCGATGATTTTCGATTCAAGTTTGTTATTATTTTTCCAAACCAGTTTCTGAAGAGCTTTTGTTCTGATCTGTGATTCTGTGAACCACATCCTTGTCTCCCTACGACTGTGGAAAGGTCTTTGAATTAAGTATCGAAGAAAATAGGGAATCTCTTTATTGAGATTTTTTAGAAATTCGGTGTTTTCGCTTTTGATCGATTTTACTTTAATAATCCAAAATCTTATCTCATTTTCATCGATCTGGATAAAGTTATCTTCATTATTGGAACAAAGAATGAATTTGCCAAAGAATTCGACTTCTTCACGGTCTTTACCCTTTGCCTCCTTTTTATCTTTGTCGGTCGTAGAAAGATATTTTAAGCGTTCTGTGATTTCTTTTTTATCAAAGAATACTTCATCGATAGCCACTATAAGCATCGAAGTCCAATCTGAATTGAACTGACTACTGAAAGAGTCACCTTTGATGTAGGTCATATTTAATCCAAAAATGGATTTAAGCCACTTGATAAAAGTTGATTTTCCAGTAGCTCTTTCTTTACTTACCAAGCAAAGAATCGGTAGTATCTGCGTTGGATATTCAAGCAATATCTTTATGTAATCTAAACCTAATTCTAATTGCTCTCCGAAAATATGCTCCATAAATTTTAGTGAGAATGAAATTTTGTTTTCTAAAACTTCAGGACTTATATTTTCACTGATTGGTTTATAGGGAATCTCATTGTACATATTGTAGAATCCGGCTATGATCTGCTTATAGTCAAGATGAGAAGGAATACAGCAGAAGCCATCGTATTTTGAAACTTTTGAAACGTAGATTTTACCGTGGTCGCTAATAATAGTTTCACGGTTCCATCGTACCAAAATTGAAATTTTGTCTCCGGAGATTAATGGTTTCTCGATCGTTTTATAATAGGTTGTGCCTACTCTGAGGTATGGAATTTTTTCGCTCATATTTTAAAGATTTTATTCCGTGCGGAAATACGGAAGGTGAATAAGAATGCTTTATAAATAAAGTCTAATCTATCTTCTATACTTAAGCGATTTGACTTCGTTTAAAGCATCCATCAGATCAAGATGTTTGACCCTGTAAAATCTTCCGATTTGTTCTGCTTTGATATTACCTTTTAAAATGTGTGAACGTACTGTTTGATAATCGAGTTTAAGAATTTCTGAGCATTCTTTGATAGAATACAACTTCTTTTTCAACTCAATTTCAGGTTCTTTTTTGAGAGAATAGAGTAAGTCTTTTACTTCCCCTAATTCGTCAAGAATGGTTTGGAATGGATTTGTTGTCTGCATAATCTGTGAAATTTATTTGCAGACAAAATTGTATGATTGAAATAACTAATAATGCAATTCTACTCAATTGGGTGAAGTTTAATAATTGATATTAAACAACTTAGATAATTCTTGGTAAATACTTTCCTCAAAATCACTAGGTTTCACTGTTATCGCCCTTGAAAATGTTCCTTTGTCAAAATTGGTATTATATTCATTTTCCATAGCTTCGATTATCGTAGTATCTTGAAAATCTGGATTGATTATATGATGGTCTTTTAGAAAACGGTGAATTCTTATAAATGAAGATTTCTGATCTACTAGCAGATTGTGATTTTCATCGATGAATTTTTTGTCCTTTAAAAAAGCAAGGAAAATTTTTGAACTGTCATCACCAATCAGAATATCTGATAACCTAATTTTTCTATTTGTTTTGTGTTTTAAGGCGAAATATAGAAAAAGTGTGGTTTCGGCACCATTTAAAAAATTGCCCTGCAATTTCATCAGATTACTTGAACTTAAAAGGATGTTCGATTCTTTTTTATATTGATTCAAACAGTATAGAATCTTTTCTTCAAAATTGTGATTTCTTGATTCATCAATATCTTTGAAATGAAAACTAAAGAAATTATCTAACTTTTCATATCTAATCAAAAATTCATTTCTCAACTTTTCATCGAGAAAAATTTTAGAGGATTTTTGTTGTGCTTTTTCGATTCTACTTTGCAGACGGTCGTGAATTTTTGGCTTTCTAATCCATAAATATATCATCATTGGATAGCCTACAAACTCTTCCCAAAAATTCCAACGTCCATAAAGTTTTTTTTGATCCATAATGTAAAGTAATGATTATTTGAAAACTTCATTCATATAGTTGATCTTATCATCTTCACTTGGTCTGTAATAAGCATTAAAGACTTCCAAACTAGTATGACCAGTATAACTCATAATTACTTTATCCGGAACTCGTTTGTTCTTCATTATAGTGATGAAACTTCTCCTTGCAGTATGTGAGGAAATTCTTGTCCAAAACTCAGCTTTTTGGTCTACCAGTTCATCACCATACTTCATAGTCTTCTTTATTTCATCAGTAAATTCCAATTTCTTAAAAACCTCCTTAATATATTCATTCATCTTCTGATTTGTTATACTAGGCAAGTTATAATCATATTTTTCCAGTATTGATTTAGAAATACTGTTTAAAGGAATTGCTAAGTTTTTAGATTTACTTTTTAAATCAATGACCCTAATGAAATTACCATCAACATCACTTCTTGAAATCGTGCTATAATTACCAAACCTCATTCCTGTTGTACATCCAAAAACGAAAAGGTCGCGCACTCTTTCCAACCTTTTATTTTCGCTGAAGTCATAATTGTAGATGAGCTCGACTTGTTCGTAATTTAACGCTATTTCATCTGTTGCAAATTTCGCAGGTTTTTTGAAAGTAATAAAATTGTTATTGTATGTATATTTTTTATTGAGAGCCCAAAGAAGAAAAGTTTTGAGCAAACCGACATTTCTGTGTAATGTATTTGCAGAATGCTTTTTTTCTTCAATACAATATTTTAAAAACTTATTATAAAGTTTATCATCAAATTTTCCCAGAGTGATCTTAACTTTACAATTGCTTTCAAAATCTTCGAGTAGATTCTTATTACATTTATAACGCTTCAAAGTAGAGTTTGAAATCGAATTTCCAGTATAGTCGTTTTCTTTCTCATCTAAAAACTCCTGATAAATTCTAAAGAAATCACTTTTAACAGTAATTTTTTTGAACTTTTCATCAAATCTTTGTTTAAGAATATCGACGGTAAGTTCTTCATTTATATTCTTATATCGATTAACAATCTCGGTAAAGAAACTGCTGTATCGATCTAATTGCATTTTTACACTTCGATGAATCTCTGCTCTTTTAGTTCTTCCGTTTAGATCATTTGGTTGCCTACCTTCAAAATCCCATTCGCTTGGTTTTATTTTCTCACCCGTAGAATAGATAAAATTCTTATTTTCATTGTTGAAAAAAGAACGGAAATAAATCAAAGATTCCTTTGTACCATTGGGTTGCTTAAGTTTAAAAGTGTAGTTCATCAGGTGCCAGTTTAGGTGCTACTTCTTCTATATTTAGACATAAAAACTAAGTATATTAGTCTATACAAATATAGCTAAAATACTGATAAATAGACACATTACATATTTTGAGATATGTTAAAATATAGTAGGTTCGAAAACCTCCAACTCCACAGGAATGAAAGGTTATGAAACCTTTTAATAACTAAAAACCCTTTACATCAAAGATATAGAGGGTTTTGTGTTAAAAAGATAACTTCATTAAATCTCAATAGATATCAATCAAATGGTAGCAATGGTGGTGGCAAGCAATTATATCAACATAAATAATTCCAAAAAAGAGTTTAGTACTAAATTTAGATAACTAAACATTAATTCCAAACCTTTTCAATTTTTTTATTGATTCATAGGCTTTCAATAATGACTGCTCTTTAATCCGTTCATTTTTTGACAATGATGATTGTATAGATTTTACATTACCTAATTCAGGTATTGTAAAAATATTAGTATGGTTTGCCAAGTCAATTATTTTTTTCCAATCATCTTTTGCCAGAAGCTTTAGACGATCAAACATATACTTTATTTCAACCGATTCTTTGTCCTCTAATTTAGATTGAACTTTCATATCTAAAAGAAAAGAAGGGTCTTCTGTTAAATACTTAATCATTTTCCTGCCGATGGTTATATCTCTTGGTAAGAAGTTTTTATTTTTCTGAATAGCTTTTAAAACCTCTTCAACCGAATTTTTGTTAAATCCTTCCAAGGAATTATTTTCGAGAAAACGAACAAAACCATCCCAAAATTTCAATCCAAATTTGTGGATTTCACTGATAATAAAAAGCCTATCTTCCTCATTATTTGTATCGATATCCTTTTCACTTTCTCGATCTTCTTTTTCTTTTGTAGAAATTAAATAATCTCTAAGGATAACCTGTAAATCTTCGACGTAATGTGTTTCTTTCAATCTATTCCACGAAGATTCTCTTTTAGCATATTCAGATATCAAACTGTTATGAGCTTCTTTTATTAAATGATCATATACAAAAAACAAAAGTCTTCTGAGTTCAAGCATTAAAAAATCATCTATTTTTTGTTCTTCATAAATTTTCCATAAATCCAGTCGGTTATCTGTCAAATAATGGAAGTAAGAAACCGTATAAGCTACAGTGAAAGATTTTAAGTTAGTATCACCAATAGCATCAACCCCTTTTCGCCCGAATAATTTATTTGTTGATTTAAATAAAATCGCATTAGCTACCATTTTTTTGTAGAAATTTTCCCCCGGTAATTTATTTTTACTAACTAAAATATTGATTTTTTTGGTGAAATGAATGAAGTTTTTCTGTGAACCCTGTGAAACAAAATGAGGTTCCAATTCCCATAGGTTAATGAACTTCGCAACATCAGACTTCACAAACTTCAAATGAGAAGGATTCTGCTCCTTGAATTTTTTTTGCTGACTTGGGGTTTGCTTATTCAGCGTTTCACGATACTGTCCGTTTGCACGTTCAAAAAACCAAAGTAGTGATTGGTTTTTGTTTTCCGAATTCACTACGTATTTTTTCCTCGAAAGATTTTCGATCTGAACAAAATAAGGATTATTAGATGACAAATCAAGTTCAGAGACTTTGTTTTGGCTGTTGGCAAATCTTGAAATATTAGGTACTTCACTATTTTTCTGTTCTTTATCTTTTATAACCGTTAGTTTCATTTGGACAAAAATCTTGCTCAAATCTGCATCTTTGAATTTCTTCTGGGTATGATAAAGTGAAGCTGTCGTTTGCCCCCCGTTTACGATTTGAAAATCATTGAGTCGAGTGATGACCATTTGTCCGTCAACAGATTTTGTTTCTACGCTTTCGGCGGTTGCAGTAATTCCGTTATTGTAAGGTAAAAACATTTGTGGTTTTGTACGAATGGTATCCCGAATTCCTTTGTTGAATTTTCCGGCCTGACCAAGAAATGCACGGACATTGCTTTCCAGTAATTCGTTAGAAAATTCTTTATATAAATTGGCTAAAACTTCGCCAGGGACAATCGCTAAATAACAATCGTACATTTCGTCGATGCTTGGAACCTGAAGACATTGCAGCCCTTTTCCTTCTTGGGTAAATTTTTCAAACTCAATTTCAATCGGTTCGTGAATGCTGTTCGTTTCATTGATTTTAAATAATCTTGCAACATCCCAAGTGTGAACGGAAACATCAACATCGCTAATTTCTAATTTTTCTTTTTCATGATTTGAAAAACCATTGATAAGAAAATACACATTAATTCTGTCAAAATCTTTTCCTTGTTTACCAATAATTTTTATCAGTTCGTTAAGTTCAGTATGCGAATGGTCAATGTAATCAATATGTCTTTTAAGTGATGAATTGATGAATCTTTTGATTTGATTTAAAGACTTTGTGTATTCATCTTTCGGAATATTGTACTCAAAACTGTCATTTCTAAAAGTCGTGATGAATAAGTCTAAAGTTTCAAAATATGCTTTGTTATTTTCATCTCTAAATTGGTCTTTCAGGCAATAACCGTTGATCTTCCAGTCGATTCCGCCTTGATTATTGGGATGAATATAAGACAAAACTCTTGCACCTTCTGACTTTCCGATTGATTCAAAAACTTCGATGCAGTATTCTGTAAATTTATCTTCAAAACTTGCACCTTCTCCATCGGAGTAGACCAAAGAAGCCACATCCGACTTTAGTTCTTCTATATAATTTTTTAATGCTTTTTCCATTCATTAAATATTTGGGGTAATCTCATCTATTTCGACTGAAAAATTATCTACAGCGGACAGTTCGATGAAATAAGAAGTATTATAAATGCCAATAGGAAGATTACTTTTGATGATTTTCGGAAACCCTTCTGAAACAGAATAGGAATGGGTTCTTTTTAAAGAAAACATTCTATTATAGTGTTCTTTATCTTCGTCAAAATAACCTAAAAGCATCAGCCTTTCGTTGAAAAACTTAAGTTCATCAATATTTAAAGACAGTTTTTTTTGAGTTTGACTGATTAAAGAATTGAGGGTAAAACCATTTTCTTTTACATCTTCTGCTGTGTAGAGAATTAGAAATAATTCATCAAGGTTTTGCGTATCCAGCTGACCTTCGTTGGTAATTTTTAGCTTTGGATATTTTGAAGAAGTGAGTTTTATTTCAATTCCTTTTGTTCCGAAAACAAAATCTTTATCTTCAAAATCTGGTCCCATCCAAGCGTTTAAAATTGTTGTTGAAGATTTACCGTTGTCCAGAAGATAATTGATGAAAAGCAGTTCGCCAATCAAACCTTTTTGCTGTTCAGTACTTAAACCGTTGAAATTAATTTTATCAAACAGTTTCTTCCACTTAGAAATTACGTTCAGGGTTTTTGTAACGGCTTCGTTTTCTGTTACACTTTCGGCAATATCTTCCAGAATATTTTGGATGAATAAAGAGAAAATATCTTTTAAATCAATGTCTAATAAATAGATATTCAGTTCTTTAATTTTATCCGTTTCAATCACGAAAATCTCAACACCTTTGAAACGGTAATTTTTAAGTTCCGGAATTTCCACATTTTTGGAAACAGACATAATGTACAAATGCTGTCCTGTGATATGATTGGTTGCGGCGTAACAATGAAGATGCGGAATATCTTCAATTCTTGTCTTGATGATAAATTCGCCGATTGGCTTTTGAGTTTCCCAGATGGTTTTAATGTTTATCATAGCTTATACATTATCTTCATTTGGGGAATCGTCATCTTCCTGCATTTCATCGTCAAAACTGTTGTAGATTGTTGTTGTGTATGAAGTTTTCACTTCGTTTTCAATCTTTGGAAAGTGAAGACTGTAGCCTATTATTGGAATTCCGTTGTTCACATTTGACGTTCCTCTTTCGTCTAACGCATAAACTAAAAGCAAGCCTTTTTTCTCTTTTTCTCTTTCGATTTTTATAGAATCATTTTTCTTCAAACCGGAAACTGTCAAATCAACTTGACGGTCGACTGTATCATCAATTTGATTTTTAGAAATTAAATAATATTCTCCGTCTCTCAACAATTGTTGGTTACGAACACTGCAACCCAATTCTAAATTTTGGTTGCCAATTTTAATATTATAGGTTTTAACTTTTGTATTATTACCTCTTTCACCTTTCTTTGAACCGCCTTTAAAATCAATGAAAGTATCAGTATCGGTATTTGAAACTATTGCAACAGACCATTCTTTAATTTCATTTTGATTTAAAACATATTCTCCAAGGCGTGCATTTTTGATTCGTAATAAATCGATTTTGAAATTGTCTAAAAACGTTGCTACTTTCTCTCTGTCAAAATCTTTAATTAACACATATCGTGGAATGGTGTCACTTTCTTTATGTTTAATGATTTCAAATGGTTTGTTTCCAATATCCAACAATGATTGGAAATTTTTAAAATTACTTTCAATTGCAGATTTTGTTTTTAACAATTGGTAAGTCTGCGGATTCGTTCCCGAAAATGAAATTTCAATATTTTGGGAGAAATTCAGTTTAGCCAAACTTGTAATCGTCATCAAACCGTGATGGTTTCTCACTTTCAATCTGAAATCCTTCGGTCGTTGATGTGAAGCGGTCATTTCATCAAAATCATTCCTCATTTCTTCGGTTGCCATTGTGATGTGATTGAACCATTCAAAAATCTGTTCGGTTGTGTATAATCTGCACAAATCCACATAACCTGGGCGGTAACCAAACCAACGCCCCATTTGCATCAGCGAGTCGTACATTTTTGTGGTTCGTAAATAATAACTTACAGACAGACCTTCCAAAGTGATTCCTCTTGACAATCTGCTTCCTCCGACTGCGATGACAGACAACCCATTTTCGTGTCTGTTATAATCTATTTCTTCAATATTGTGGTATTCCAAATTGGTTGTAGAACGTGTCCCGTGAACAGAACGCACGTCAATTTTTGAAACAGCTTTTTTCAGTTCGCCTTTTACTTCCTCCCAAGAATGTTGCTTGATTCTGATATCTTTGTAATCTAAATTTTCTAAAATATTGTTGGTAGTTGGGATAAAATCAGATTCAAATAACTCTTTCAGTTCCTGCAAAATTCCCGCATCTTCCGCTTTGATTGCATTGGCGTATTCTCTTGTTTTTTTATTTACTAAAGACGCAACTCGGTCAATCCATTTGACTAAAAGTGCAACGTGAACTAACATTGAATTGTGTTTGTTTTCGTGACCTCTCAATCTGCGGATTGCGCAGGTAAGAATAAAAGATTTTATGGCTTTTTCCAGACTTTTTGGAAGGTATTCCGGCAAATCTTCCTTGTTGAATTTATTTACCGTTTTGAAAAAAGGCGGGTCGTAATCATCAATTGCTCTGAAAATATCCAAAGGTTCTTTTGTTTCTCCATTTGGATTTTCAAAACCAAATATTTTTGCGGCACCGATATAATTGGTTGGTGCTTTTATGTTGATGATAAAATCTCTTGGAAATAAATCTTCTCCGATTTTATATTCCTTATTTTTTACAATAGTGGTTAATTCATCATTGTGTTCCTGTGAAATAAACAAGTTTGCGTAAGGCGTAGCCGTATAACCAATGAAAGTATTCTGATTGAATAAATTCAGTAATGTTCTGATTAACTTGTTAATCGTTTTGATGTCTTCAATACTTTTGCTTGCATTTACAGAAGCGGCATCGGCTTCATCATCAATCACAAGAACAGGAACATCAAATAATTTGGGGAAACCGTCAACTATCTTCGCATTCACATCTTTAGAAAACCAATCAATGAGATTTTCAAGGATGCTTTTATTTTTTTTGATAACAAAAACGACTGGGTTTTTTCCGATTGGAATGTTTAATCTATTTGCGACTGATTGGCTGAAATCTCCTTCATCGCCCGATTTGTAATATGAAGATGTTAAGGAGTAAATATCTGTATTGACTTTGTATTTCCCAACGCCAATAATTTTATTTTCATTTTCTCTGATGAATGCAGAACTGTTTCTGCCAATGTATCCTGAGTCAATTCTTTCCTGAGTTTGTCTTCTCAATGAACTGATTGTTCCGGCAATCACAATAATTACTTTGTAACCAGCATCTGTAGCCTTATTTATTAAACCAACATAATTTGAAGTTTTACCGGATTGAACGTGACCGACTACCATTCCTCTTCTGTCAAATGATTTTGTTTCTTTTGGATTTACACATTTATCCAAAATTTTATCTGTGAAATCATCTAAATCATTAACTGGAAATGACGGGTCGTTTTTCTGCATATCCAATTTGTATCTATCCCATAAATCGAAATCGATATTTGCTTTTTCATCATTTAGCCAAGGCGTAACATTTTCATCATACAATTCTGTGATTGCGCCACTTCCAATACTAAAATCTGCACGAAGAATTTCAAATAATTCATCTTCATTAAATATTTGTCCTTCAACAATATTCATTGCTTTAGTTTTCTCAATTACGCTAAGCAAAACTTCGTCTGTGATTTCTCCTTGATGAAGCGATAGTAAAGTGTGTGATATTGCTCTTGCAGATTGTAGTAATGTACTCATTTTAGATAATCGTTAATTAGTGGAAATAAATTAAAAGGCATTGATGACATAATTTGATGCTTAGCCAAAGATTCTGGAATGCCTTGCTGAACATATATTTTATACAGCTCAACAGCTAAATTTAGCAAATCATCACTCGGCGTTTCGGAATGTTTTTCTAATTCGTGAAAGCTTGGGTCTTCGTTTTGGTTGTTTAGAATAAGCTCCACAGGAACATTTTCTTCGAGAAGCTGCAATGCCTTCAACATCAATTTATTTTTGTCAGCTAACAAAGAATTAATTATCGGGTGTTTTCTATTGATCTTATATTTTTTGATTCCTTCACGAGTAATTTCATCTTTCCACAAAGGTTCAAAATTTGAATTTGAAATTTGAGAGATAGATTTTTGCCCCCGCCAATTATAGATCTTAGCAGATTTCATAATTGCTATTTTCGCAATCCTCGAAAGCTCCCGACGGATTTCTATTGGTGGTGCTGCTGTAGATTTTTTAATATCAAGATTCCAATTAAAATCATTTGAATTTGAAAAATTGACTGATATTCTGGCTAATTTGGCGTAGTCCCTTTTCTTTTCCAATCCTAACCAATCTCCTGAAACGAGCAATCTATCTCCACGGTAAACATAAAAGCCTTGTTGTTGAAGCCAACCAAGAGAACCTCCCGTTTTATCGTAATCCTCTTTGCCAATTTCAGACATATGAGGCAAAACGAAATAGGTAACCTCTACATCTCCAAATTTTTCCGGCAATCCCATTTCTGGTTTTGGGTCAAGGTTTAGTAAAAAAGGATTATATGGTTCGATTTCTTCATTTTGAAAAAATATTCTTATTCTTCTACTTTCGATAAATTTATGAAAAACCAAACCAAGATGCTCACGTACATTTCCCATTTCCTGGTAAAATGCATTTTTTACACTCTCGTTGCTGCTATCAGCTTTACTAACTATTCTGTCTAATTTCTCCCATAAAACCAACGTTCCACATTTTTGTTCATTTATTTCATTAAGGAAACTTGAATCAGAAATATAATCTAATAATTGCCATTCTTCTTCATCATTAATAAAATCAATATCCCAACATCTTTTTATTGTTGAAAAATTTATTCGTTTAGAAACACAAGTCAATCTTTTACATTGAGAAAACGAAGCAGTTTTCAATCCCATTCCAAAACGTCCTAAATCTTTTTCAGAACGTTCATCTTCGGGATCTTTGCTTCCTGGAGTCATTGCTAAAACCAATTCGTCCTTATTCATTCCATCTCCATTATCTCTAATGGAAATAAAAGAGTGTTGGCCTTCCCATTTATAATGTATAGAGATTTCATTGGCATTTGCAGAAATACTATTATCTATGATATCCGCAATCGCAGTCGATAAATTATACCCAAAGCTTCGGTAAGAATTAATTGTTGATTTGGGATTTGGTTTGGCTATTTCAGCTTTAAATTCGTGCATTTAATTATAAGTATGATTCAGTCCTATTAGTTTTTGTTTGTAAATTAATAACCAATTATTAATATTCCTTCTAATGGAAGAGTCAATCTTCCTGATGCATATAATGTTTCAAAAAAAGTCATTACAGTTTGAAAATCTTGATTTTTTGCATAACTTTTTCTAACTGCTATTACCAAATAATCTACTTCATGCATCATACAAGCCTGAAATAGATCCTTCAAAAATTGATAATTTGTCACCGCTCTGCCTGCCTCAACTTCTATTACCGTTTTAAATTCTTCATTGTAGGCATCAGCATCAAAATATTTTTCAAGTCTACCGTTCATACCGAATAAAACCGGAACTTTGATTTTATCATTAGCCCTCTTAGATAATTCAACTTTATAATTCAATTTCAAAAGGCTTGAAGTTATCTTTTGCAAAACCTCATTACTATGTAAAAAATGTATTTCTGAAGATATTGATTTCTCATTGAAATTAAAAATATCCACAATGTCTTTTAAATGTGCCGGTATTTCTTTTCTTTTGGGATAATATTGCCAGTTTATCATCTCATCATTTCCTTTATTGTGGTTGCAATTCCCTGCGCCATTAGTACCGGTACAGCATTTCCGATTTGCTTAAATGCTGCAGTTCTACTTGACTCAAAGAAATAGTCATCGGGAAAAGATTGAATTCTTGCTGCCTCTCTTACCGTTATAGAGCGGTTCTGAGTAATATCCGGGTGTATATAATAATGTCCATCTGCACATATATGTGCAACAACAGTATGAGAAACACCTTTATGATTTACAACCTGAAAACGGTTGGTAAATGTTTTAGTATTATTATGTTTGATTAGTCTTGGAGGAAGTTCAGCATAATTTAAACGCTTACCTTCATTGACCCATTTATCAACAGCAATTCTATATATTTCAAGATCATTTTCATTATTGAATCTGGAAATATGCTGTGTAGTAAATTCAATACCGTTTCTTATACCGGAAGCCTTTAAATAATCGTTAGTATCTTGAATATATGGAGAAACGCCCCACTCACCCTGACCGCTTTTAATTTTTGGAAGATCAGAAAAAAGATGTTTCGCCACTTCAAATCTCTGTTCAATCTTGTAAAACTTTGGATATTCTACTTCTAAATTATTTTTCCAACCTATAATGATTACTCTTTTTCTATCTTGCAACACACCAAAATCCTGTGCATTCAATACTTTTTTATCAAGTTCATAACCTGCTTCTCTTACTGCATCAAAAATTAACTGAAGATAGTGACCATTGTTAGCAGAAAGTATTCCTGGAACGTTTTCGAAGACAAACATTTTAGGCTGGTACTTTTTCAAAAATTCAACATAATGTTTATAAAGATGATTTCTTGGATCATCTGTCATATCTTTTCTTACTCTTCCGGCTACAGAATATGCCTGGCAGGGCGGACCACCAATTACCAAATCAACTGTATCATTGTCCAACTCTTCATCAATGTGCTCAAATATCGTGGGTAAGCTTTTTTCTGAAATTTCTGTATTAATTACAGATTTTATAAGATGATCCGGGATTTTAGACCAAAGTTCTTTCCTTGTTATGGTTCCGTGGAGATAATCATTATATTCACTTATTCTCCCCTCCTCTCTCAGCCAATGAAAAGCAGTTCGGGTTCTTAAAGTATCACATGCGTCTTTATTCATTTCGACGTGTGCAACAGGTATAAATCCCGCTCTCACAAAACCTTCTGAGAGACCACCTGCACCTGCGAATAAATCTATAAATTTTAGTTTTGACATTTTATTAAACTTTAAACAATAACTATAATTGTTTAACTAATTATTTTTTACAATCTACAAAATTACGATGTTTCTGTAAAATAAAATACCGTAAAATTACCTATAATCCTTATTCAAATACATTTTTTGTAAATTTACTTCTATTGTACCCATTGTAGATACGGGAACCCGTAAATTATATAATTATGAGTGACAGACACACACCGGAGCAGAGAAGATTTAATATGCAGCAGATAAAAGGAACAAATACCAAACCTGAGATACTGTTGAGGAAACTTCTTTTCTCTAAAGGTTTCAGATATAGAATAAATAATAAAAATTTACCGGGAAAACCAGACATTGTTTTAAAAAAATACAACACGGTAATTTTTGTAAATGGCTGTTTTTGGCACGGTCACGAAAATTGCAGATATTATGTTATTCCGAAAACCAGAACCGAATTCTGGACTGAAAAGATTAACGGCAACAAGAGAAGAGACAAAAAAAACACTGATTTACTACTTCAAAAAGGATGGAAAGTTATAACAGTTTGGGAATGTGAGTTAAAAAAAGACAAATTAGATCAAACAGTAGAACAATTGATTCATGAACTGCACAATAATCTTTTAGCCTAACCATTGCAAATTCATTTTTTTGCCAGATATTAGCCTGAAACAGGGCATCCATGAGTATAAAATTTTATTTAAGAAAAAAACCGGGGAAACAAAAATCAGTTTCAGATACCGTAGGGGCAGAAAAGATGATATTGTCCTTACAACAATTTTCTTTAAAACTAATATCATATTCGTCACCACCGTCGCCATCCATTGACTCCATTGACTCCATAAATGAATTGAACCAAACACACTTTATTATTGATTTATCGATATCACTATCACTCAAAAGACATTGAATCCCCTTAACATGATCTTGATCGGTATGAGTTATTATTAACAAATCAATATTCTCGTTATCATTTTGCAGTTTTAATATTTCTGGTTTTAAAAAATCATTATACTCGCTTCTTTTATTTCTTCCATCAATTAGAATATTTTTTATTATACCATCATTCCCAGTAACTTAAGTAACATAGCGTCGCCATTTCCAGCTTTTAGTATTTTCAAACAACTCATTTTAACATAAACTCTTTAATAATTCTAACAATATCGCTAAAATAATAATTTATAGTATCAGTATTCTCAATGTATTTTTTACAATCACATAAAAAAAGCGATAAAGTGTCGCTTTCATTTTTTACCAATTATCTTTTTTGCAGTGTTATCTAGATTCTATATATAATCATATCATTTTTTCTATCTTTAAAGACTATTGGAAAAATTGCCTTTACTACTAATCCTACCGTACAAACACCTAACCCTCCAATTGGTCATTTCCACGCTATTCCGGATGTTTTTTTCTGCGTTACTTTGACATACAAAACAACCTATAAAAACAAACATCATGGAAGCAAACACAAGCTACAACGCAAATTCTACGGGAGAATTAAAATTAGGAGGAGGCGCCCAGTTCTGGGTATACCTTTCACCGCAAAATGACACTGCCAAAATGATCGGACAGTGGAGAGTAACTTTTTCACAAGGAAACTGGAAAGACATGATCTCCAGTGAAAACCCAACCAAGCAACTTCAGACTCCGGGTCTTTCAGGAATTTTTGATATCAAAGTAGAATTGTTAAGCGGTTCTACCGGAACATGGAGAGAAATTCCGGCCCAGGAAGGAAGCAGAAACCAGATCGGATGCAACTCCAACTGCGCTTCTATGGTAGGAATCGTGGCCGACAGCACCCACCCGGCTCCGGGAGCAATCAACGCTCATTTCTGGACCACATGGGACGCATTCTGCAAAGCATAAAAGTTGCTGTCATCTGAAATATAATTTATTTTCACCAATGATTTGGTGGGATGATTTTATCAACATGATACACTCCAGTTACATTTGGAGTGTATTTTATTTTGTCTTGTTCTTTTTATTTTTTCTGAATTCCCAGGGCGCAATGGCTTTTTTATCACTCCACAAGCCTAGCCTCTTTTTCATCGCTTCATCCTGAAGTTTTTGCAGTTCTGTATTTTTAGAAGCCTTAAAATACCACCACCCGAATCCGGCTTTGACTATTTCCCGTGACAGATATTTGTCACCATCATAGAAAACCCCGGCAACACTCCTTCCGTAGCGGTCCTTCCCTATGGTATAGAAAACAACCGTTTTTCCAAAAACCTGGCCGGCGGTAAATTGTCTGGCATTGCTTCCGAAGGCCTGTCCGTTTTCGGGGCAGTCGATTTCCGCCAGTCTCAGCGTTTTCTGGGTATTGTCTGCCAATAAAACCACCACCGTATCGCCATCCTTTATTTTAATAACCTTTCCTTTGGTCTGTGCCGGTAACGCTAAAGAAACTGAAAATGATACAACGCAAATAATTTTTTTCATTCAGATAAAAAATAGTGTTTAAAAAAATTAAATGCAAAACTAATGATAATACTGCCTGCATTAAAATGAAAAGAACACGTTGGGATTTCACGACGCAACAAACAATAAAAGAAGATTTGTATTTTAAATAAATCAGGCTTAAATAAGATTGGGAAACAACAAAATATAAAGCTCTGAAAACGAAAATACTAAACACTGATGCGATAAAATACATACCTATGGGCGACAAAAAGCATTAAAAAAATGTTTTATCGTAAAGAATTTTATATATTTGCACCATCTAACAATTAAAAAAAAATTTACTATGTCAGACATTGCATCAAGAGTAAAAGCTATCATCGCTGATAAGCTTGACGTTGAAGAAACAGAAGTAACTCCTGAAGCTAGCTTCACAAACGATTTAGGAGCTGATTCATTGGATACAGTTGAACTAATCATGGAGTTTGAAAAAGAATTCAACATTCAAATCCCTGATGATCAGGCTGAAAAAATTACTACTGTAGGACACGCTATCGCTTATATCGAAGAAGTAGTAAATAAATAATATTCTTCAACAAAAAAGAAAATTAAACTAAGTTTATGGAATTAAAAAGAGTAGTTGTAACCGGTTTTGGAGCAATAACACCGATTGGAAATAATGCAAAAGAATACTGGGAAAATCTTGTGAAAGGTGAGAGCGGTGCCGCTCCGATTACTCTTTTTGATGCCACAAACTTCAAGACAAAATTCGCCTGCGAAGTAAAAAATTTCGATCCGCTGCAGCATTTCGATAAGAAAGAAGCAAAAAAAATGGACAGAAATACGCAACTCGGGCTGGTAGCTGCAAGAGAAGCAGTACAACATTCAAGAATTATTGAAGACAGCGTAGATAAAAACAGAGTCGGTGTAATCTGGGGCTCCGGTATAGGAGGTCTGGAAACATTTGAAACTGAAGTTTTAGGATGGGCCAATACGGAAATTCCGAGATTCAATCCCTTCTTTATTCCTAAAATGATTGCTGATATCACACCAGGACATATCTCCATCGAATATGGTTTCCACGGTCCCAACTACACTACGGTTTCTGCCTGTGCCTCTTCGGCCAATGCATTAATCGATTCCAAAATGCTTATCCAGCTGGGTAAAGCAGATGTAATTGTATGTGGAGGCTCTGAAGCAGCCGTTACGGCAAGCGGTGTCGGCGGATTTAATGCCATGATGGCATTATCTACAAGAAACGATGATCCTAAAACAGCTTCAAGACCTTTTGATAAAGACAGAGATGGCTTTGTACTGGGCGAAGGTGCAGGATGTATCATCCTTGAAGAATATGAGCACGCTGTAAAACGTGGGGCAACAATTTATGCAGAATTAAAAGGCGGAGGTCTGAGTGCAGACGCACATCACATGACCGCACCGCATCCTGAAGGATTAGGCGCTTATCTGGTAATGAAAAACTGCCTGGAAGATGCAGGACTAACTGCTGATGAAGTAGATCATATCAATATGCACGGTACTTCTACTCCATTAGGAGACATTGCAGAATCCAATGCGATTTCAAAATTACTGGGAGAGCATGCTTTCGACATTCAGATTAATTCTACAAAATCAATGACCGGCCACCTGTTGGGTGCTGCAGGAGTTATTGAAGCTATTGCTGCGTTAGGAACGATTATTCATGGTATTGTTCCTCCTACCATCAACCATTTTACGGATGATGAAAATATCGACAGCAGACTGAATTTCACATTCAACGAAGCTGCGAAGAAAGACGTAAAAGTAGCCATGAGCAATACTTTTGGATTTGGCGGGCACAACGCCTGCGTTCTATTTAAGAAAATCTAAATCTACTGAATGGAGTTACAGAAATACTTTTCTAAATTCCTTCTCAAACAAAGAAAAAGAAAATTAACGGAGAGAGACTATTTTCTCAGTACTGAATTAAATAAAATTCTGGGTACTGAGGTACAAAATGTTGCTCTTTACCGTGAAGCTTTTTCTGTGAAAAACTCTTCTAAAAATAAAGACAGCAATTACGAAAGACTTGAATTTTTAGGAGATTCTGTTTTGGGCACAATCATTTCATGCCACTTGTTTCAGACGTATCCTCAGGCTAATGAAGGCTACCTGACGCAAATGAAATCCAAGATTGTGAATAGGAAAAATCTTAATAAATTAGGAGAAGATCTAAAGCTTACCGACCTTTTGCAAAAGCAGACCTCTGTGGCATTAGGCGAAAATATTTCCGGAAATTTATTTGAGGCATTAATAGGTGCCGTTTACCTGGATTTTCAGTATGAAACATGCAGGAGGATTATTTTAGAAAGGCTTCTCACGCCCACTGAGATGAACAAGCTTGAAAATAAAATTGTAAGCTACAAAGGTCTCCTTCTCGAATGGAGCCAAAAGAAAAAATTAAATATAAAGTACGAAACCTGTGAAGAAATACAGGTAAACAAATCGATTGTGTTCCGCTGCCACGTGTGGCTCGGGGAAGAAAAAATCGCGAACGCTACCGAAACCTCCAAGAAAAAGGCGGAAGAAAAAGCAGCACAGAGAGCATTTTATATTTTAAACAAAAAAGAAAACATACTTGGAAATTCAAAAGCTTTATGATCTCGACGAAACAGAATTTGAAGATGTTACCATAGGATTGGTAAGATTAGCCAAAAATGTACCTGATCATGAGTTTTTCTTTACTGTTAATCAAAAAAACGATCTGAACTTTAAACGGATTGATGACCTCATCTATCACGGGTCTTATTATGATTACTTTTTTCCAAGATTTGAAGCATATCATAAGTTTACAAAAACTTGCTTCACTTTCATTTCCAACCGATGTTCGGAAAGTAAACAAAAAAAATTACAGACCGAGCTCTTTACAGGAGAAGAAAACATTAAATTTTTATTAAATAATCACATAGAAGTACAATATATTTTGCATAGTTCGGAACAGTTTCCTGATTTTTCCGTAATTTTGCTCCCTGAAAATCTTGTATTTCCTGTTCAAGATTATACATTAGGTTCTGAAGAAGAACTTTATCAAATTATCCAGTATTATGAATAAGTATTTAAAGAAGACAAAAATTATCGCAACACTTGGTCCGGCTTCATCGTCGAAAGAAGTAATGTTAGGGTTAATGAAAGCAGGTGTTGACATTTTCAGAATCAATTTTTCACACGCTGATTACGATTTAGTTCGTTCAAATATTGAAATCATCAGAGAGCTTAATAAAGAATATGGCTTTTCTGTTGGTATTTTAGGAGACTTGCAGGGCCCAAAACTCAGAGTTGGAGTGGTAAAGGAAGGTTCTTACCTTAATCCGGGTGACATCCTTACTTTCACCAATGAAAAGATTGAGGGAGACTCTACAAAAGTTTATATGACTTATCAGCAGTTTCCTCAGGATGTAAAAGTTGGGGAAAGAATCCTGATCGATGACGGTAAACTGGTGTTGGAAGTTATGGAAACCAACCTTATCGATACTGTAAAAGCAAAGACCATTCAAGGGGGGCCTTTAAGCTCCAAAAAAGGGGTTAACCTACCAAATACGAATGTTTCTCTTCCTGCATTAACGGAAAAGGATATTCAGGATGCCAATTTCATGCTGGACCAGGATGTTGATTGGATCGCATTGTCTTTCGTTCGTCATGCACAGGATATTATTGACCTGAAAGAACTTATTGCCAAACACCCGAACGGAAAATTCAAAACACCGATTATTGCTAAAATCGAAAAGCCGGAAGGAGTAAAAAATATCGATGAAATCTTATTGGAATGCGACGGATTAATGGTTGCCCGTGGAGATTTAGGAGTTGAGGTTCCAATGGAAGAAGTTCCGGCTATCCAGAAGACTCTGGTAGAAAAAGCAAGATTCTATTCCAAACCGGTAATCATTGCTACCCAGATGATGGAAACAATGATCAACAGCCTTACGCCGACAAGAGCAGAGGTAAACGACGTAGCCAACTCCGTACTTGACGGTGCCGATGCGGTAATGCTTTCAGGAGAAACTTCAGTAGGCAGATATCCGGTACAGGTAGTGGAAAACATGACCAAAATTGTAAAAAATATTGAGACCACACACTTCTATCAACATAAAAATGAGCCCATCGAAAAAGACTTCAATTGTATCGACGAGAGATTCATCACCAACAGGGTTTGTCTGGCAGCAGTAAGAATTGCGAAAACAACCAATGTTTCTGCCATCGTTACTTTAACAAGTTCAGGATATACTGCGTTCCAGCTTTCAGCACACAGACCGAATTCCCACATTATCGTATACAGTGGAAACAGAAGAGTCATTACCATGCTGAACCTTCTTTGGGGTGTTCACGCCTATTATTATGATATGAAGAAATCTACTGATGAAACGATTATCCAGGTAAATATGCTTACGCACAACTACGGATATATTGAGGCCGGTGATTTTGTAATCAACATCAACGCTACTCCATCCTATGAAGGCGGAAAAACAAATACATTAAGATTAACTACCGTTTAATATGAATGGTTTATCATAAAAGCAAACTCCCGGATAATCGGGAGTTTTTTATTTTATTTCTTTTCTAATAATGGTAAAACGATTCTTTTTATGGTAGAAGTATCATCTTTCCACCAACTGTACTTCTGAGGTGTTTACTTCTCTTCAAAACTAATAAATCCAATTTAAAATTAGTTTTATTATTGACCTAAAATCGTTTTTGCGTTTACAAATTCCTTTAAAGCCAATAGAGAAAGCTCGGTTCCATATCCTGAAGACTTAGTACCGCCAAAAGGAAAACGAGGATCAGAACTTGTCATTCTGTTGATATTTACCGTTCCCGATTCCAAATTTTCAATAAAAAATAATTGTCGCTCTTTATCTTGTGTCCATACAGAATTTGAAAGCCCGAAAGGAATATCATTGGCCAGTTGTAATGCTTCCTCATCATTTTTAGCAGTCATTACCATTCCCAGTGGTCCGAATAGTTCTTCCTGCAGAATGGGGTTTCCTTCCCGCACACGAATCAGACCGGGTTTGAATTCGTTGTCAGAAATTCTTTCTAGGGGAAGAATAATTTCAGCTCCGTTTTCCAATGCTTTACGAAACTGCTTTTCCAAATCATCTGCAAGATCAGGTCTTGCCATTCCGGCAATTTTCGTTTCTTTATCCATGGGATCAGCAGGAATGTATTTCTGATATTCTTCAATGAATTTCGGAAGAAAAACATCCTCAATTTTTTCGTCAATGATAAATCTTTTTGCTGCCACGCATGTCTGTCCGCAATTCTGAAGTCTCGCCAATGCTCCTACCTTAGCCGCTTCATCCAGATCTGCATCATCCAAAACGATAAACGCATCGCTGCCGCCTAATTCCAGTAGGGATTTTTTAATATGCTGTCCGGCAATGGAAGCAACTTCCGCACCTGCTTTTTCACTTCCTGTAAGACTCACACCGGAAATCGATTTATGTTCAAGAACGTCCTTTACATCTTTATGTCCTATCTCAAGATTTTGGAAAACGCCTTCAGGAAAGCCCGCTTCAAGAAACACCTTTTCAATAGCATTTCCGCTGCCGAAACAGATTGATGCATGTTTCAGCACAACGGTATTACCTGCAAGAATAGCCGGAATTGCAAATCTCAGAACCTGCCAGAAAGGAAAATTCCATGGCATAACTCCCAAAATTACCCCTTTCGGAACGTAATGTATCTCGGAGTAAGAATATTCGGACTGTATTTTTTCAGGTTGTAAAATGTTTTCGGCATCTGCATAATAATTCATCATTAAAGCACACTTCTCAATCTCTGCAATGGACTGTGAAATTGGCTTGTTCATTTCTGAAGTAATAATAGTTCCAAATTCTTCTGATCGTGATTTTAAAATTTCAGCTGCCTTGGCAATGAGTTGTTGCCGATGATCGAATGGAATTTTCTTCCATTCTGAAAATGCCTTATCTGCTCTGATAAGTTTATTTTCAATTAATTGTTCCATAAAATAATCTCTGTTTTAAATTCAAAATGAATTTATTATTGCTTTAAAAGCGTAATGAAAGGAGCAAAATATATTCCTTGTATATCAATAAAATAATGATTCTCTCTATCGGGTTGATGTTAAATCATAAACCATTCGTTAACGAGTGTTGCTGCGAGCCTTGCGGTTCTGTCCTGAATATCATATAACGGATTGACTTCGGCCACATCCAGTGCCAACAGTTTTTCACTTTTTAAAATATGCCTGTAAAGATGCATAAATGCTGCGTCCGCAAAAATACCGTTATAAGCCGAAGCAGAAACTCCGGGAGCTATTGAAGCATTGAAAGCATCCATACAGATAGTAAGATAAAGATAATCGACACTTTCTGCCAAATCATTAATTCTCTGATAAATTGATGGAAGGTTTTCAAAAAAGATTTCATCGGCCAGTATGTACTTCATTCCATATTGGTGAGCTGTATCGAATAATTTAAGCGTATTCGAATTTCTCTGAATTCCGATATGTAAAGAATTGATTGGCCCACCCTGAGCGATCTGCCAGAATCCGGTACCCGAACTCGGCCCTACTCCGCTTTCAGGCTCACGGTTGTCAAAATGGGCATCAATATTGATAATCCCAATCTTTTGTTCGGGAAAAGCGGTTTTTACGCCAAGATAATGGGCATAGGTAATTTCATGCCCGCCACCAAAAACGATAGATCTGCCGTTCTTCAGCAGCACCTTAGATACATTTTTTGCAAGGCTGTTCTGAGCATCTTCCAGATTTTCTCCGTCACAGGTAATATTTCCGAAATCGAGCAAGGTAAAATCCGGGCGGATAACAGGGAAATTTGATATATTTTTTCTGATAATATCAGGAGCATCTTTTGCACCTTCTCTTCCTTTGTTTCTACGAACGCCTTCATCTACCGCAAAGCCATGTAAAACGAAATCCTTCGTTGAGATAAGATCATAGTTGGTTTCTTCTTTAACTCTCTGAAATATTCTGTGGAAAAGCAGCTCTTCTCCGTCTAATCTTCCCTGCCAAATGGTGTTCATACTAAGTTTATTTTTGATGTTGTTATTCTTTATGTCTGTAAACCGTTACAAGAAATTTAATAAAAAAATAAATAATAGAGACTGCTCCTGCCAGCCAGATCAGGATGATTAAAACATCTTTAAAACCTAATGCCGGCTGACCTACTCTTTTTGTGGCAATCTGAAAGATCAGGATAATCGACAGAAAATACTGAATGATTATTAATGCGACCATCGAGATGAAATTAATCAGGATCTTTTTCATCAGATCCGTATACCATCTATGAATACCTCCGCGCTTTTCAGGCTTCCTTGATTGTACAAAATATTCTGGAAATTATTGGTTTTAAACGTAACAAAGTCTGCTTTTAAACCGCTTTCCAGTTTTCCCCTGTCTTTCAGTCCGAGTGCAAAAGCAGAACGGAAAGTAATTCCGGCTAAAACTTCAGCGGTTGTCAGCTTTTCAAACGCTGCTAAAATTGATGCCTGTGTAATAAGGTTGCCCATCGGTGCCGACCCTGGATTCCAGTCGCTGGCAATAGCCAAAATTGCTCCTGCATCCAATAACTTTCTCGCAGGAGTAAACTTTTCTCCCAATCCAAGACTTGCGCCCGGTAAAGCTGTTGCAACCGTTTCCGATTGTGCCAAAAATTCAATATCTTCATCAACAGTTGCTTCCAGATGATCTGCAGATTTTGCGCCAACTTCTACGGCAATCCTGGAACTTCCCGGTGTAAACTGGTCTGCATGAACCGTTATTTCAAAACCTAAATCTTTAGTTTTTAGTAAAAATACTTTACTTTCATCGGGCTGAAATGCTGATTTTTCAATAAAAATATCCACACGTTTCGCCAGATTCTCTTCTTTTACTTTAGGCAAAATTTCTGTTAAAATATATTGCAGATAATCCTGATTGCTTCCTTCAAAATCTCTCGGCTTTAAATGGGCAGAAAGGCAGGTAGGAACAAGTGTTGCGTTTGTTTTCTGCTGTGCCTTTTTGATAATCCGAAGCATTTTCAGCTCATTTTCAACATCAAGACCATATCCGCTTTTTATTTCGATGGTGGTAATTCCGAGAGCGATTAAAAAGTTTATGCGCTCCAGTAATGTTTTCAACAATTCATCTTCGGACGCATTTCTTGTGTGCTGAACGGAACTCCAGATTCCTCCTCCGCTTTCGGCAATTTCGAGATATGTCTTGCCTGCGTTGCGCATTGCAAAATCATTGGCACGATTGCCCCCAAAACAGATATGAGTATGGGAATCCGTAAAAGCCGGCAATACAATTTGCTCCTCTTCTATTCTTTCAATTTCTATATTCGGATATTCGGATTGTAAAGCTTCAAAATTTCCAATTTTCTGGATTTTATTTTGACTGACTATAATTCCGCCATCTTCAATAATTTCCAGCTGTTCATCGGATAGTTTTCCTCTTAACGGAAGATTGGCAAGAGTTACGACTTGCTTAAAGGGTCCAATTAGTTTCATTTATTCTAAAGTTGATGTTAAAAACTTTGCAAAGTTTAAATGCTTTGACTATGTCTAACCTAAAGGTTTCAACATGACAAAATTGTGCGGATGCTTGTCATTTAATAGGAATCTAAGCAAATCAAACATCAGAGCAAACTTTGATTTTCAGTTTTATTTCTCTTTCAAAAATACTTAAAATATATCAATCTGATACATGATCGGTACATATGCTTTCTGTCGTAACCTTAATCTTATCTTTCAATCTTTATTCTTAACATCAATTTTCCTATCTTTACAGTAAATGAAACTGAATTAATGCCCGATTTTTTACACCCGGATAAAGATAATTATTCCCGTGAAGAGCTTGCACAGGAAGAACAGATCCGCCCGCAGAGTTTTAAAGACTTTGCTGGACAGAGAAAAACGCTGGAAAACCTCGAAGTTTTTGTAACTGCTGCCAAAAAACGTGGCGGAGCACTGGATCATGTCTTACTTCATGGTCCGCCTGGACTTGGTAAAACAACATTAGCAAATATTATCGCCAACGAGCTTGGCGTAAACTGCAAAATTACCTCAGGACCCGTTCTGGACAAGCCGGGAAGTCTTGCCGGATTGCTAACAAATCTTGAAGAAAATGATGTCCTTTTTATTGACGAAATTCATAGGCTGTCTCCGGTTGTAGAAGAATATTTATATTCTGCAATGGAAGATTATAAAATTGACATTATGCTCGAAACGGGTCCGAATGCGAGAAGTGTTCAGATCGGTTTAAATCCTTTTACGTTGGTAGGTGCCACCACAAGAAGCGGAATGCTCACCAAACCGATGCTGGCAAGATTCGGGATCCAAAGCAGGCTGGAATATTATACCATCGAGCTTTTATCGATGATCATTCAAAGAAGTTCCAGGGTTTTAGGCGTAAGGATTTATGAAGATGCTGCCATCGAAATTGCCCGCAGAAGCCGCGGAACTCCCAGAATTGCCAATGCTCTTCTGAGAAGGGTACGCGATTTTGCTGAAATCAAAGGAAATGGAGAAATTGAAATCAACATTACGAAATATGCTCTTGATTCTTTGAATGTGGATGAGTTCGGACTCGATGAGATGGATAACAAGATTATGCGCGTCATGATTGAAAATTTTAAAGGAAAACCTGTTGGTATTTCTGCTTTGGCAACATCCATCGGGGAAAATCCGGAAACCTTGGAAGAGGTTTATGAGCCTTTTTTAATCCAGGAAGGATTTATTATCAGAACGCCGAGAGGGCGTGAAGTAACCGATAAAGCATACAAACATTTAAATATTTCCAGACCAAAAAATCCGGGCGAACTTTTTTAATTGCACGGGTTATGACCTATTTATTCGTCAACAAAAAATTACTTAAAATTATTTTTCCGGTTGCCGTGAAAATCTTATTTTTCAGAAATAAACAAACATTATAAATCTTAATATGAAACTATATCCAATACAGTGCGGAAAATTTAAACTGGATGGCGGCGCCATGTTCGGGGTCGTCCCAAAGAGTCTGTGGGAAAAAACCAATCCTGCAGACGAAAGAAACCTGATTGAGCTGGGAACCCGTTCCCTGCTTGTAGAAGACGGCAAAAAGCTGATCCTGATTGACTGCGGACTGGGTAATAAGCAGGACGATAAATTCTTCAGCCACTATTCGCTTTGGGGAGATGATAATTTAGACAAAAACTTAAAAAAATACGGTTTTGTAAGAGAAGATATTACGGATGTATTCCTCACGCATCTTCACTTTGACCACTGCGGTGGCGCTATCGAGTGGAACGATAACAGAACAGGATACCGACCGGCTTTCAAAAATGCACAGTTCTGGACCAATGAAAACCACTGGAAATGGGCAACAGAACCCAACGCCAGAGAGAAGGCAAGTTTTTTAAAAGAAAATATCATTCCGATCCAGGAAAGCGGTCAGCTTAATTTCTTACCCCTTCCTACAACCGGGAACTACGGTTTTGCCCCGGATCTTAAAATGGATGTCATTTTTGTAGACGGCCATACAGAAAAACAAATGCTTCCTGTAATTCAGTATCAGGAAAAAACCATTGTTTTTGCAGCGGATCTTATTCCTACTGCAGGACATATTAACCAAGTTTATGTCATGGGATATGATACACGACCTCTTCTCACGCTTGAAGAGAAAGGAAAATTCTTAAAACAGTCTGTGGATAATGAATATTTATTGTTCTTTGAACATGATGCTCACAATGAACTGGCAAGTCTTAAAATGACAGAAAAAGGAGTGAGGCTTGATGAGACATTTAGTTTTAATGATGTTTTCGGATATTAATATAAATTATGGAAGAACTACATTCAGAAACTCAGAAGGCTGAGCCGGAACCATTATCTTCACCCAAAATTATCGGCCTTACCGGGGGAATAGGTTCAGGAAAAACTACCGTCGCAAAATTTATTGAGGAATTCGGATTCCCGGTGTATTATTCTGATGAAAGGGCAAAAGATATCGTCAATGAAAATGAAGCACTGAAATCAAAGATTAAAGAGCTTCTGGGTGAAGAGGCATATGATGAAAATGGCCTTTATAACAGAAAATTTGTAGCTGATAAAGTTTTCAACAACACAGATCTGCTGGAACAACTAAATCAGATCATCCACCCAGTGGTACGCCTTGATTTTGAAGATTGGGTAAAAAAGCAGACCAAGTATTTAATTTTTAAAGAAACCGCTTTATTATTTGAGCTTAAACTTAACAGAGAATGTTATAGATCTGTATTGGTAACTGCAGAAGATAATATCAGGATCAAAAGGGTAATGGACAGGGACAGCAAAACATACAGAGAAGTACAGGCCATAATGGAAAAGCAGATGCCTGAAAAAGATAAAATCAAATTGGCAGACTGTATTATTTACAACAACACCAATTTGGAAGATTTAAAAGAACATACGGAAAAGGTCATTTTTGACATTGAATAAAGGAAAACAAAGCCCGCTGAATTCAGCGGGTTTTATTTATGATGAAAATTGAGTCAAGAATTATTAACATTTATCAATCTATACAGACGTTATTTTTGTTTGATTTAAGTCCGCTTTTTTTTCAATTATTTAATGAATAAATAAGCTTGAATAAATTACTTACTTTAAAAAAGTCATTAATTTCAAAGAAAAACAGGCTCCCATTACTGAGAGCCTGTGAAGTGATTAATAATTAAATGATTTATTCTTTGATGAATTTCTTCTGAGCGGTAATCTCATTTCCATCCTGAATATCGATTAAGTAAACACCATTAATAAGGGTGTGTACATCGATTTTATTATTCAGAATAATTCCGCTTGACACCAACTGTCCTGCTGCATTGTAGATCTTATAATTCGCTTTTTTGCTGATATTTTTCACATACAATACTGAACTAACCGGGTTAGGATAAATTAAGATATCCGTCTGGTTGATCGGGTTAGGAACAGGAAGTTTAGAAATCCTTACAGTATAATCTTCTACTTCACCATTAGGAATATTGGTACAGTTCACCGGAATAGCATCTTTTGCCAACGCCACTCTCATTACAACATATTTATAGTCTGTTAAGCTGATGAAAGCATCTGCCGGTACTGTAAATGTTGTACTCACCGTAGGATCGGTATTCGGTGCAACTGCCATTACTCTTTCATTGATATCGAAATATCCGTTTCGGTTGAAGTCGATCCAAACTGCTACTCCTGCTTCGGTATTTCCGGAAAGTTTTTTATCGATTGTAATCTGGTTATTTGATGAACCTTGAATCAATTCTATAAACTTAGTCGTAACACCTGTATAATCTGTATAGTTGGAAGCTCCTGATGGATTTTCCATAACAGGTTTACCATTCGGAGTAACCTTAACTTTCGAAACGTATCCCGCAGTGGATGATGCCGCTGACATCTGACAGTACACAATTGTAGGAGTTGTGAAGAAATACGGAAGTGTATATGTTCCCGGTGTTCCGCTACATACATTGGCAACCTGCATTTCGTATTGTGTCAATTCCAGTAAACCTGTCAGTGTAATGGTGTTCGTATTTGAAGTCACTGTTGTCCAGCTTGGAATACCTACTTTTCTATATCTCAGGATATAGGTAGCTCCAGGGAAAGGATCCCATACCACAACTGCTGTTGTAGGAGTAAGATTGGTAATCGTTAATCCCGGAGGTGGTAATTCACACGTTCTTTCTGTTGTAAATACTTTAGGGTTAGACCATGTATTTACAGTTGTCTCACCATTACATTTATTAGCAACCTGTACCTCATATGTTGTATACGGGCTTAAACCGGTAAGAGTATATGTATTTAATGGTGCTGCTGTAATATTTACAGTAGTCCAAATACCTGTTCCTGTGATTCTGTATCTTAATACATAGGTTGCACTCGCTACAATCGGAGACCAGCTTACTACCGCAGTGGTTGCTGTTACCGTACCGATAGTTACATTCGGAGGTGTAGGGTCACATCTTGTTGTGAATGTCTGAACTGGTGTAAATGTTCCCGGCGTTGTACCGCAGCTTGCCGCAATCTGTACTTCATAGGTTGTTGCAGGTGTTAATCCTGTAAGTGACAATGGTGGGTTTCCGGTTAATGTAGAAGCCACCACTTGTGACCAGGTTCCTGTACCGGCTACTCTATATCTTACGATAAAAGTAAGACCTCCGGTAGGTACTGTCCAGGTAACATTAGCAGATGTATGTGTAATCGTGTTGAACGTTATGTTGGTAGGAGCCGTTGTTGCACACGGTCTCAATTTCACTGCATAATCTTCAACTTCTCCATTTACGGCATTCTGACACATTACAGGAGCAGTCGTACGTCTGAGAACAACCCTCATTGTAGTAGTAAGGTTTCCGTTATATGCATTGGCAGGTACACCGAACAATGCTGTTACAGGACTCGTGGTACTAGCTGCAGAAGCCATAATCTGCTCTGAAGTTTCAAAGACTCCGTTTCTGTTAAAATCAATCCAAGCAGAGACTGCATCATTTTGAGTTGCTCCTTTGGATACTGAAAGTTGATTTCCGGTAGATCCAATTTCAAGATTAATTAAAGTAGCCGGAGTCGTATAGCTGATGTAATTAGTTTGAACAGACGTATTACTCATTGGAGGAATACCCGGATTCACTGAAGTTACCGTCACATTAGAAATGAAATCAGTTGTGCCTGTACCCGTCATATTACAATAGCTAATCGGCGGCGTCGTAAATGGTGTAGAAGGAGACCAAGGTCCCTGAGTTCCACCACAAATCGTAGCAACCTGTACTTCATAAGCTGTCTGCTCGGTAAGAGCTGTAATATTAAAGCTGTTTCCTGTAATTGGCGCAGGAGAAACATTCCATGCTCCTACCGGGTTTGTTGTTCTCCATCTTACAAGATAAGTAGCACCTGTAGATGAAATCCAAGATATGGTAGCAGTAGTAGCACTAAGATTTGACACGGTAATTCCCGTAGGAGCCGCCGTTGTACATGGCTGAATATCTACAAATTTCACCTGATAATCTTCAACTTCCCCGTTACTTGTAAGAGGTGAACATGCATCTGTTGGTGTAAGGAAATATACAATAACACGCATTTTCACTTTGTTTGTTCCCGCATATGCTCCTGCCGGAACTGGGAATGTCGCCGTAACTGGTGTTGTAGAAGAATATCCAAGATTCATAATTCTTTCACCTCCTGCAACCGTTGTTGGATTATTATTAAATATTCCGTCACCGTTAAAGTCTATCCAGGCATAAGTAGAATATGTACTTGACAAAATTGTTCTTCCAACAGAAAGTACGTTGTTGGTAGAGTTTCTTGCTAACGTAATGACTTTAGTAGGATCATTAGAATAATCGGTATAGGTGCTTGCTCCGGAGTTATTAGACATCGTAGGCGTAGCTGTACCTGTTACCGTAATATTATTAATAAACCCATCACTAACCGTTGCTGTACCTGAGTTACAATATGATATAGCAGGCGTTGTAAAGTTCGCTGAAGTAGACCATGGTCCTGTAGTACCACCACAAGTAGTAGCTACCTGTACTTCATAAGTTGTAGCACCATTCAGGTTTATAATAGTATAAGGATTTGTTGCAGGGGCAATAGTTGTCCATGCACCAGTACCTGTTCTGTATCTTAAAGAGTATGTAGCTCCCGTAGCATTAATCCAAGAAACTAAAGCTGTAGAAGCAGTAATATTTGAAACAACAATCGGAGATGGCGCTGCTGTTGTACAAGGCGCAAGATCAATGATCTTAACAGCGTAATCTTCAATTTCACCATTGGCTACCGTTGCACAAGGATCTGTAATGCTGCTTGTGGAGAAAATAACTCTCATTCTTAAAGTCAGCGGTCCGTTGTATGAAGTTCCGGGAACAGTAAATGTAGCACTTATCGGAGTAGTGGTATTCGCAGTAGTGCTGATTACTCTTTCCGTTGTCTCAAAAATTCCGTTTCTGTTGAAATCGATCCATGCTCCAACAGCTAATGAAGAAGTTGTTGTTGTTAACCATGATTTTGAAACGGAGATACTGTTGTTTGTGGAGTTACGAACTAATGTAACCAATTTAGCAGGATCTGCTGAATAGTTTGTATATGTATTTGCCCCTGAATTATTACTCATAACATATGAGTTGGTAGGAGCCACTGTTACATTAGAAATATAACCATTGGTATTATTTGTTGAAGTAATATTACAATAGGTTACTTGCGGTGTCGTGAACTGGTAAGGAGCCGTAAATGTTCCTGTAGTTCCTGAACATACATAGGCAACCTGAACTTCATAAGAAGTCTGCTCTGTTAAACCATTGATGGTGTATGCATTCGATGTTAAAGGAACTGTTGTCCATGTTGTAGAGCCAATGGGTCTGTACTGTAATACATAAGTAGCTCCAGCAGCCGGATCCCACATTACATAAGCGGAAGTCGCCGTAAGGTTGGTAACCGTAAGGTTCAACGGGGCATTGCTTGTACAAGGAATAGGCTGGATTAATTTTACAGCATAATCTTCCACTTCTCCATATGTAAAACTTGTACACATTACAGGAGAAGAACTGAACTGCATTACCACTCTCATTCTTGTTGTAGCAGGACCGTTATAGGCATTTGCAGGAACAGCGAAAGTAGCTGAAACAGGAGTTGTTGTATTAGCCGGAGAGTTCATGACCTGCTCAGATGTTTCAAAAACGCCGTTTCTGTTGAAATCAATCCAAACACCTACCGCTTCACTGAATGTAGTTCCTGTCCAGAATTTGGTAACAGATACTGTATTGTTTGCAGATCCTATCACAAGATTTACAAGAGCACTTGGTGTGGTTGTATAATCTGTATACGTAGAACCTCCTGAGTTATTACTCATTACTGAAGCGCCAGTAGGAGTTACCGTAACATTAGAAATATATTCATCATTAAAGTTACTTGACGTCATGTTACAGTAAGTAAGACCTAAAGTCGTAAAGTTTGTTGAGGAAGAGAAAGCTCCCTGCACTCCGTTACAAACCGTAGCAACCTGCACTTCATACTGAATACCATCACTTAAACCGGTAAGGTTCACAGAGTTTCCTGTAGACGTAACCGTAGTCCATGTAGTACTTCCTACCGGACGGTACTGAATTACATACGTTGCATTTGCCGCAGCAGTCCATGTCACAGTAGCGGTAGTTTGCGTAATAGCAGATACTGCAATACCTGTTGGAGCTGCACCTGTACAACTTGCTAAACTCGTTACCGTAGCACTTCCAATTGCATAGAATACATTTCCAATGGCACTTACTCTGATTTTAACATTACCTCCAACAGTAAGACCTGTAAGAGTTAAAGACTCATTACCATCGTTAGCCGTAGAAGCTGATGCTACTGTCCATGTAACTCCGTTATCGGTTGTATAATCAATTTTAACATTAGATACGTTGTATGGTGCCGCCGTAGTATTCACCACATCCCATGTAATAGGAGTCGGCGCATTGTTATAAGCGGTTGTGGAAGTTACTTTAAAAGGTCCATCGTTACCTACTACAATCTGCTGATTGGCAAACTGTGTCTGCTGTTGCGTAGGAACGGGATTATTGTCTCTTACCGTAACTCTGAAATTTGTAGTTCTCGCAACAGTAGATACCGATTCCCATCCGTTATTAGAATTATTTAAAACACCAGCTAATACTGATGATAACTTAGGGAAATATCTTGTAGGGCTAGTAGTCGGATTAAATGACCTGAACATAGCTCCACTTGCTGTTGTTCCAAGATTGTTTTTATTAATAGTAACATTAGCATTATCTACCTGTTCCCAACAATAGGTCATCGGATCGTTTTCTGCATCTGTTGCTGATGCTGTTAATACGAATGCCGTTCCTTTAGGAATATTATAGGTAGGTAGTGGTGTTATTACAGGCGGATTATTGGTAATGGACGTTTCAACATCACAGGTCTTACTGGTAAGATTGTTCTGAACCTGAGTAATACTTACTGCATGGAAATAAGGATCTGAATGAGCCTGAACGTCAGTGTTGGTTCCTGTAATTCCTGCATATCCCATAATAGTAGAACCAGAACCAGGTTCCACGTTTACACCTGCTGTTTCAAGAGCATGTGAAAATGTATGATTTGCTCCTAACTGGTGTCCCATTTCATGAGCTACATAGTCAATATCAAAATTGTCTCCCTGTGGAATACCATCCGCAGGAGAAGTATATCCTGAACCTTTCTGGGTTGCATTATTGTTAGCCGGATCAATACATACACATCCTATACATCCTGCATTTCCTCCACCTCCTGAAGCTCCGAATAAGTGCCCGATATCATAATTGGCACTTCCCACGTTAGCAGTTAGCGTTTGTTGCAGCTGCAGATTCCAGTTGTTCATCTGTGCTGCAGGAGAATACGGATCCGTTCCTGGATCTGTATAAATTACTCCCGGATAGTTCTGTAAATTAAGGTGTAAAGCAAAATCTTTTTCAAACACCCCATTCACTCTGGTTAATGTAGCATTTACAGCTGTTAAAGCATTAGCTACAGTACCTCCGAAATATTGGGTATATTCTCCAGTTACAGACATTGCAAGACGCATTGTCCTGTATTTTTTGTCAGAAGACTTTGAGAAATCATTGGTTTGGTTATTAAATGATTTCCCTGTTTTATAAAGGTTAGCTATCTCTTGTTTTGATAGTCTATCCTCGTTCATAGAGCATAGGAAGCCTTCATTGCTTTTGTCAGTTTTTGGGTGCACGCCATAAACCGTTTTGCCTTTGTCGGCCGGCTCTATAAATTCATAGACACCATTTTTAATGATCATCGACTGAAAATCATCCGGTGCTAAGCTGAATCTTAAGTATTTACCGGGATCATCAATCCCAACTCCTACGTAAGATCCCAGCTGATACTGGTCTGCCAGTTCCTTAACTACAACGGGGAAGCTGTAGACGGCAAATTTTTCGATTTTTCCTTCTAAAGTTGGCAACGAGATGGTGACGGGCTTTGCATTTTTACCCGTTTCCTGTGCTTTTGCCAATTGAGACTTTAGTAAAGAAATGTCCAGAGTGTAATAGCTCTTATTATCTGAGCCTGCTCTTGTTTTTTCTCCCCTGAATGTCGTGGGACTCCATTGTGCACTGGTAATCGCAAACAAAAAGAGGAAAAAGAAAGAAGTAAATTTTTTCTTCATAACTTTCTCAATATTATATTAATTACACAAATCTAATCATTTTTTATTATTAATATGAAAATGCATATATTTTTTTTATACAAATTTCACAATTTTTATCCCCTATATTAGAATAAATATTATTGATCAAGTTGTTTCCGTACGTTGTCTGCAATTATATTATTGAAAATAACATCACCAAGTCTATTATAGCAAAAAAAATCCTCAGGTTGCCCTGAGGATTACAATTAATCATTTAAATTTTCTTATTATTTTTTGATGAATTTGGAAGTGAATATATCTTTTCCTTTTTCTTCAATCGTAATTACATAACCGCCTTTAATCAATTCAGAAACATTGATTTTTCCGCTGTTGATATTTCCTTGTTTTACCAATTGACCGGCAGCACTGTAGATTTTATACGATGCTTTATCAGAAACCTTAGTAATGTTTAAGATATCTGATACTGGGTTCGGATACATCTGTATATCGTTTTTAGGTCCTGAAACATCATTTGTTGCTAAAACCTGCGCTTTTAATGTTCTGCTTTGAGTGGTGCTATAATGAGAACCCGTAAGTAATACTGCTCCGGATTGAGAAGTAATGCTATAGTTTCCACCGAACTGATAAATACCGTCACCATAAGTATCATTAATTGTAAAAGTATAACACTCATTAGGGTTTAGGGTCCAGTTTTGAGTAATTAAGGCTGGCAGACCAGCTGAATTACCATAACCACCTGCAGGACTGCTATATACAGTAGTTCCGGCACTGTTTTTAAGAGTCCAAGATGTTTCGCTTCCATAAGGATCAAGCTGAAGCTTGAAAACAACATTTAAATCAACTCTTGTAGGAGCACCTAAATAATTAACTATAATATTGCTGTTGGAAGTACGCTGATCAGCAGCTCCATTTACAGAAGTTACGTTAATATTCATTCTACCTCCTAAAGCCGTTGCACTTATAGGAAGTGAAATTACAACATATTTATTCGGAGCTAAATTACCACTCCAGTTATAAGTCTGTGTATTACCATTAACAGTATAAGTAATTACCGCAGAAGTCATAGGGCTTGTACCTCTGTTATAAAGTGAAATCTTAGGATTTTGTGTTGTACTTGAGCAGTTAACGGTTGTACATTCTCTTTCTAATTTAACCTCAGCATCATTCGGAAATAAAGCAATTGCAACATCTTTTGTAGATGTCTTCAGTTCCATTCTTCTTGGTGAATTATCCATAACAGTACGAAGTCTGTCTTTCTGGTTAATTGTAAAAATATTCATACATGTATCATCAGTATAATCCATGTAATTTTGTACCATCTCATAAAGTGAAAGATCATTACAGCTCACTATACCCTGCGGACAATTATAATTTTCATGATGTGCAGTTGGGGTATCGTCGCAATAATCTGTTCCGCAAGTATCATCTCCCCAAATATGTCTTAATCCTAAGAAGTGACCAACTTCATGGGTCATTGTTCTTCCCTTATCATAAGGAGCATCGAGATTAAAAGTGTTATTGGTATCATAATCACTGCTTCCAAAAGTAGAGTATCTCGCTACAACACCATCAGTATATGCTTCTCCACCAATAGGATCTAGCCCTGGAAGATTAGAATCTGGAAATTGAGCATATCCCAATATAGAAGAAGTATTAGGGAAATTAACACTCCACATATTCATATACTGTGTTGGATCCCAAATTGTTTCAGGTTTTACAAATGTTTCAATCTGAGCCTGAGACCATGAGGCCTGACAAAGATTTACTCTATCAATTCCATTGGTAGGATTGCCGTTGGGATCTACTTTAGCCAAAGCAAACTGAATTTGTGTATCTGCACCGACAGGGTTGGAATTGAAACCCGGCGTAGAAGCAAGCTTGCGATAATCATTATTCATAACTGTAATTTGAGACATTACCTGCTCATCAACAATATTTGGCCCGACTCCTACGTTTTGCCCATTATGGATAACATGTACTACTACCGGTATTGTGATAATATTACCGTTTTGTGATTTTTCTACTTTTGCATTTTTAATGAGAGGAGCCAGCCATGATTCAAACTGTTCCTTTGTCATCCTTTTTGGATTTTTTTCCTGAAGATACTTTTCATATTCCTCAGTAGAGCACCTTTCAAATCCATGAGAATTTACAAGCTCAGATGGAGATTTTGTACTAACAAACTCTGCTTTCTTTTTATCATTCTTGTTCTGAGCATTAACAAGAGTAATACACATTGAGGAAAGCAAAAGTACAGCCTTAAAAGATTTAGATTTTTGCATTAGAAATATTTAGTTTGCAAATATATATTATTTGCCAGTTTTCACCTAATAAAAACGCAATATCACCGATGTTTTAATGTTAATAAATAAATTATTATTAATATTATTTATAAATAAATTATTATTATTTAACAGTTTTAAGAAATTATACACTTTATAACTAAAAAAATATTTTTAATTATTCAACGAATTATTAGAAATAATGAAAATATCATAATTTCCAATAAATTAATATTTTAACATTAACATTCAAAAAGAAATCCTCCCAAATAAGGAAGGATCAGATTAATATTTTAAAATATTTTTAAAACTTATAAGCAATATTCCACGCAAATCCCATATTGAATTTTGAAGAGCTTTTTCCAAAGCCCGGAACAATCATTGGCTGTATATTGTCCTGTTTGGTAGTGGCTACAAGATATCTGGGCTGAAGGTTTACATCAATGAAAAAATTGGATTCGAACAGCTGTACCCTACCACCGATTGTTCCTTCAAGCCAATAAGAAGATTGTGACGAAGATGGAAAAGAAACGGAAGAACTGCTTCCTCCATAGCCACGAACCGGCACGGCCATATATTCCTGGGTATAAAAAGCTCCCCCTGCTTTTCCGCCGGCATAGAAACCATTGAATTCATTCTCCGGATCTTTTGCAAGCATATAGAAAGCTCCTATTTTCAGAAAAGGTCCATTTGCCTTAACGTCGTAGTTATTCTTCTGGTAAATATTAGATTCGAATCCGGCTTCCACAATGGCATGCAGATTATTTTTTATTTTAGAAGAAATAAAGCCCTGATAGAGCTTTCGGTCTGAAAAAAAAGAAACTCCGGCATTCAGCACATCGCCACCAACCATAAAATTGGGTTCGTATTTCCATTTTTCTTTTTTTGCTTCCTGGATATTCTGAGCAAAACTCAGGATACTTATTACACTAAAAAAGAAGGTAAAGATTTGTCTTGTCTTCATTCTCAATAAAGTTTTGTCCGGCCTGAATAGTTTTTACAGGTGCTGTCGCCGATGTGGTTAATACCGAATTTAAATTTTCATATGTTTTTTTGATTCCGCATCCCGGAGAAACGTAAACCGACTTGGTCGTGTAATTCACTCTCACTTTGGATTCTGCTCCAAGATTTTCTGTCCGGAAATAAATATCCGTGTATGGAGAGTCGTCTACTCTTAATGGAATTATCCTGGAAGTTATCTTTGCCTGCCCTCCCAGCTGAACTTTTCCGGATCCGTAATCAACTGCAACATACAGAGAGTCAACCGGTTTTTCTTTACCGGTTTCGGCGCTCAGGAAAGAGACTTTCATTCGGGGAGTCCCTTCTCCGCTTTCACAGATATCATCATCAGCTCCGCAGGAAAAAAGCATACTGATTAAACATAGGGCCAATAGAATTTTAAAAGATTTCATATGAATAGTGGTCTTTTTCAAATTTAAATAAATTATTTCTTAATCAGCAATGCAATATTTTCAACATGGTGGGTTTGCGGAAACATATCCACCGGTAAAATTTTCACTACATCATAATGTTCTTTCATTAAAGCCAGGTCACGGGCCTGTGTTGCAGAATTACAGCTTACATAAACCACTTTTTCCGGTGACAGCTTCAGAATCTGCTCTACCACTTTCTGATGCATTCCGTCTCTTGGAGGGTCGGTAATCAGAACATCTGCTTTCGGATGGTTGGCGAGAAATTCATCGTTAAAAATGTCTTTCATATCACCACAATAAAACGTTGTATTGGTAAGCCCGTTCAGTTGCGCATGCTCTATAGCCGCATCAATTGCTTCCTGAACAGATTCTATCCCAATAACCTGTTTTGCTTTTCTTGCAACGTACTGTGCAATTGTACCAGTTCCTGTATAGAGATCATAAACCACTTCATCACCTTTCAAGTCTGCAAATTCCAGCGTCTTTCTATACAGTTCCAGCGCCTGTTTATAATTAGTCTGAAAGAAGGATTTCGGACCGATTTTGAATTTCAGACCGTCCATTTCTTCCATTAAATATCCTTCCCCGAAGTAAACGTTGATATCCAGATCGTAGATAGAATCATTAGCTTTCGGATTGATAGCGTATACCAGGGTTTTAATCTGAGGAAATGTTTCAAGCATAAACTGGAAAAGTTTTTCCCTGTTTTCTTTTTCTTCCCTGTACAACTGAAAAAGAACCATCCATTCTCCTTTTGAGTTTTGCCTCATCATTAAAGTTCTTAAAAACCCTTCGTGATTTTTCACATCAAAAAAATCGAGACCGTTTTTAACGGCATATTCTTTCACCGCAAGTCTAATGGTATTGGAGGGCTCCTCTTGCAGGAAACATTCTTTAAGATCAAGGATTTTACTCCACATACCGGGAATATGGAAGCCCAGTGCATCTCTGTTTCCGAAATTCTCTTCTGAGCTTATTTCATATTGGGTCAGCCAGCGGGCATTTGAAAAGGAGAATTCCATTTTATTTCTGTAATAATATTGCTCTGCTGAACCTAAAATCGGCACCGTTTCAAAATGTTCAATACCTCCGATTCTTTTGATATTATTATATACTTCTTCCTGTTTGAAATCCAGCTGTTTTTCATAGCTCATATTCTGCCATTTGCAACCTCCGCAGACACCGAAATGAATACATTTAGGATCTACTCTGTAAGGTGACTTTTGAAGCAAGTCTACCGCTTCTCCTTCATAATATCTGGATTTCGCTTTTTTTACTTTTACATTTACAATATCTCCCGGGATTGCACCTGTAACCATTACTGTTTTTCCTTCTTCGGTTCTGCCTATAGCAACACCTTTCGCGCCTGCATTTAAGAGTTCTATATTTTCAAGAATAATATTTTTCTTATTTCTCTTTTTCATTAAGAATTTTTTCTGTTTTACTGTTTAAACTTCGTCAAAGATCCGAACTTTGACAAAGTACCCCGGAAACGATAATCTTCCGGTCTGCAAAAATACAATAAAAAAAACCTTATCCGAAGACAAGGTTTTATCTATATTGAATTTAAATTATTTTGTTTGAGCAGGCTGTGGGTTTGCCGGTTGCTGAGGTACCGGTTGTGGCGCTGCCGCAGGATCCATTCCTGCTCCAGGCTGCAGCTGAACGTTAGGATTTACTTTTGGTGCAGAAAGCCCGGTCTGTTTATCAAGAACCGTTACCAATTCAGGATCTCCAAGATTGAAGAACGGCTTGCTTGCTATCTTTCCATCTTTATCAACAATCACGAAACATGGCAATTTGAAACCATATACACCATATTTTTTAGCAATATCAGAATTTAAACCTCCCTCACCATAAACATTAGTCCCAGGAATTCCTTTCAGAAGAGAATTGCTTGTTTTCACAAACTGATCTTTGGTATCGTCTACATTTACAAACACAAAGTTCATTTTTGATTTGTAGAAGTTCACCACCTCTTTTAAAACAGGAATTGACGCTTCACCAATGTATGGATTCCATGATGCGTAAAACATCATCATATAAGGTTTTCCTTTGTTTGAAGAAAGATTGTATGATTTTCCATCAGCCTTGATCAGAGATGCTTCAGGAGCCTGCTCTCCGGTTTTGAAACCGTTAATGGCAAACTGAATTTTCTTTAAATCTTCTTTAATATTAGCATCTTTGATATCTGTATCAATGATCTTCTTAATTTTTTCAATTGTTTTTTCAGGAGATCCCGGATGAATATCTGACTGAGCCATTACAAAAGCAAGCAAATAATCTTTAGCGGTTTGTGAAAGATCTTTCTGATTTTTCTTTAAATATTCTGAAAATAATTCAGAAGTGGTAACATCTGTTTTCCCAGCGCTGTTCGCCTGTGCATACTTTTGGAAATCCGGACTCATTTTTGTTAAAAGATATTGTCTGTAGTAAGGATTTTCTTTTACCATTACATCCTTATTTTCCTGAAGCTTGTTTTCGTAATCAGTGAAAGCTTTTGTCACTTTGAATGATGGATTGCCCATTTGTTTGTGACTCATTTCGTACTGATTCAGAATCGTAAGCAGCGTACTTGCAAGGTCGTTCTTTTTCCACTCTACCAGCTCGCTGTCCGGACTGAATTTTTTAACGTTCTCTTCAATGTTTTTAGTAACATCTGCCTGAACTTTTTCAATTCCTTTCAGAAAGGTTTTTTCATCCTTTGTCATCAGCTCATTCATATTTACAGTCTGAGCATAGGTAGAAAGGTATTTTTGGGTGGCATTAAAGAAATCGTTATTATTTTTGGCATCACCGGTAACCACGAATTCCGAAGGGAAACTCATTCCGTTTCCGGTAATTTCAAGCTTTTGTCCGCCTTTCAGGTAGATCAGGTTTTGTTTTCCGCCATACGACATTACGTACATTCCGCTTTTCGGAGCTTCAAAACTTCCTGCAAAGGTTCCGTCTTTGTTGATTCCGATATTAATGAGTGGTAAGGTAGCAACACCTGATGCTTCAATAAATTCGATTCTCTCTAGTGGAGAACCGCCGGTAATTTTTCCTTTTACTTCTACTTTTTTAGAGCAAGACATCGCAAAAACCGCGATGATAAACAATAAAAGATATTTTTTCATTTCGAATTTTATAATTACGCAAAAATAAGTTTTTCATCTCAAGTAAATATCATATTTCATGGGATTTTATGAAAGATTTAACTAAAAGAAAAATTAAGCTTCTATTCTACTCAATGTCTTATCTTTTAAACAAAATATCTGATCTGAAATTAATTCTAGTATTTCTAAATTATGACTGATAATCAAAATAATTTTTTCGCTTTTAATATGATCAATTAGCGAATAAATAAAATTTCTGTTCTCCTTATCCAAAGAAGAAGTTGGTTCATCAAGTATTAAAAATTCAGGTTGATGATATAAAGCCCTCATCCAGCCCAATAATTGTTTTTGCCCTCCTGACAAATTAATTCCTTCTTCGCCGACAATGGTCATCAACCCTTGTGGCAGAGAATTCATAAATATATCAAACCCTAAATTTATTAATTCATTCAATCTACTATTATCAATATTTTCGTTGAGAACAACATTCTCTAAAACCGTAGCATTAAATAATTGTATATCTTGAGGAACAATAGAAATTTTATTTCTCCAATCGTAAATAGAAATATCATCTAAGGAAATCTCATTATTAATTAAAATTTTTCCATCCTCAATTGCGTAATTTTTCCTTAAAATTTCCGTCAACGTTGTTTTACCACTTCCACTTTCTCCCAATATACAAGTAACTTCACCTTTTTTTAATGTCATACTAATATTTTCTAGTAATTTACAACGACCTTTAAATCTGAAATCTAAATTTTGAATTTCTACGTCATTGATGTTATCAATTTTTAATCCATCTAATCTTTCTTTTGGTATTGATGCATATTCAAACATTCTGTCAAAGGCTATTCTTGCTTCCTGTAGTGGTATACTAACTAATGCCAGGTTTGTTATAGAACTAAGTAATGAGCTTGTAATTCCTATTATAGCCATTAATTCACCTACTTTAATACGTGTAATTAAAACATTATAAGATGAAAAACTTAATATTATAACAAGGAAAAAAACCAAAGCTAATCCTGAGTACAGTGTAATTTTGATATTTATTTTTCCCAAGTCAAATATTTTATTTTGGAAATTTTCAAAAACAGAAATTTCTTTTTTCAGAAATAAATCTTGTTTTCCGAAACCTTTCAAAGCATCTATACCTCTGATAATATCTATATAATTTGCTTCGTTAATACCATAGTGTTGCATTACTTCTCGTTGTGATGCTACAATATTTTTATTAAAGTTAAAAATAATATAAAAAACAACAGGAGAAATCAATAGACAAATCAAAGCCAGCTTCCAAGAATAGTAAAAAAGAAAACCTACAGAAATTAAAAATCCAATAATATCTACGGTTGTATTTGTAATTAAATGCTTTATTACATTTTGTATCCTTTGTGTATCATTTAGCCTTGCTACAAAATCTCCTATTTTCCTTGTATCGAAAAAAAGTTTGGGAAGATAAAGTAAAGAACTAAAAAAAGATTTATTAACTCTCTGATTAAATTCTTTTGACTGTTTAATAATATAAAAATCTCTTAAAGATTGTACTATAACTCTAGCAACTAATAGAAAGCTTAAAAAGCCAATGCTTAAAAAAAGTACATTAACTTTTCTTTTTGGCAAAATATCATCAATTAATTTCTGAGAAAAAACTGACATTGCCATCCCTAATAAAGTAGTAACAATTCCTAAAAATATAATAATATAAATAGATTCTTGATCGTGTCTTATAAGATCTAAAAACCATTTTTTCTTTTTCGAGGTATTGATTTCTTTTTTCTCAAAATTATCATTTGGAAAAAGCGTTAAACAAGTTTTAGAAACCCAAACGTCTTCCAATTGTTTCCTATCCCAATATTCTAAGCCTTTGGCAGGATCTCCGATAAGAAATTTATTATCTCTAAAATAATCTCTAGAATAAAAGACAACATAATGTTCGTATTTATTTTCTAATGTTATATGCAAAATTACAGGTTGGTTATGCTCAATTAAGGCTTCTACATCCGCTTCGCAGCCCTCTGCATCAAACCCAATTTCTTTAGCACACTGATATAGTCCTAAAAGGGTAGTTCCAGTCTTACCAGTTCCACTCTTTTCTCTTAAAGTTTCTAATGAAATATCCCCGCCATAATATCTTACCAAAGATTGCAGACAACCTACTCCACAATCCGTATAATCTTTTTGAAGAGAAAAAGTTTTTCTAATGTTTTTCATCAAAATTACTTAATAGCTTTGTAAGTTTAATAGCTCCTGAATTTCTATTTATAAGATGATTATTTTCATCATACACCAGAAAATAAGGAACACTTTTCATTTGAAATCTCCGGTAAAAACTTGCCTTATCATCATAGCACCAGTGGATATTTTTGTAATTATGTAATTTATACTTTTTCGCAAACGTTTTTATTTGCTTCAAAGGTTCACTGGCAATCCAAATCCATTGTGTATTTTCATAGTTCTTATACATTACATTTAGCTCCTCCGCTTCTGCCTGACAAAAATGACAATCTGGACTGAAATAAATAATGACTTTATGATTTTTGTTATTTAGATCTTGAGAGGTAAAAGAACTTCCGTCAATAGTTTTTAGCGTAAACGAAGGAATATTTTCTAACTGTTTGATTTTTTCTTTTTTCTCTTGAAAATTAAAAAACAGATACACAAGTATTCCCATCACAAAGACAGGAATAAAGATTGCGAATATTTTTAAACTTCTATTTTTCATCAATACTGTGCGTTAAGGATTACAAAACATATTGTTGCTGTCCAAAACAATAAACCTGTACCGTAAGTTATGGCAACCAAACCAAATGATTTCATATAACTTATCTTATCTTCTAAAAACTCCCGAACACCCCAAGCAAGAAGTACCCAATAAAATAATTCAAAAATATTAACCAACTGTAAAGGATATGCTAACCATTTTTCTGTAGAAATATTTTCCTTAAAATTCAGTAAAGATAAAGGATAATAGGTCTGCACATCTTCCAAAGTATAGTCTGTATTAATCCAATAAAAATTAATGAACTTATAAAAAACCACCGATTACAAAAACAGATTCTGCAAGGAGCACAAGAAAAACAAAATCACTAAATTTTATCTGGTCAATTTTAGGAAGATCAAATAGCTTTAAAAAATTTAGACAAAAAGCAACTAATAAAACTTTAATTCCTATAAAAAGAGGAGTTATTATATATCCTAACCACCACCATTTTTTCTGGCTATCCATATAATCTTGTACAACTGTACTCGGATAATCTTTGGTGAGAAAGTCTATTATTTTGGAATCAGTAGAAATATAAGTTTTGTCCAAATATGTTAACAATAAGTAACATAAAATAAGTAGTATATAAATTATAAAATTTTTCATTATTAAAAGAAAGAGAGGTAAAAACCTCTCTTATAATTTCACTTTAATTAATAATTGAATTTATTATCTATTTTCTTTTCTGTCTAACAGATGCAATAACATATATAAAAAAAACAGAGAAAGCTAAATAAAAAAGATACTTTCTTATAGTATAATTAAACACTTTAAATATTACATCAATTAAAAAAATGATTAATGCTAAAGAAAGATAAACTATAACAAAAATATTTTTGTTTGTTTTCATTAGTATTATATGTTATTGTTATTATTAAGTAAAGAATTTAATTATTGATTTCGTATATATTAGCTCCTCCAACAATTAATTGCTATCGGTATTGCAATCAGGGTACTTATACCACCAGTAAACAAGCCAATACCAGTTGCGAAACACTGTGTACCAGTAGGATTCCCATTTGCAGATATAGTTTCTATTTCTTTTAAGCTTAGTTTTCTCATAAAAATTATTTATTAAAACACCCATTTGAATTAGCGGCGAAAAGCCCTCCAACAAAAGCAACTGCAGCTCCGAAGCCTCCACCAGTTGCTGCTCCAAGGCCTGTTCCAACTATCGTTAACACACCGTCAATTAAACACTGTCTGTTTGTACCTCCCTGCAAAACCTCCATTTGCGAAACATCTAATTTTTTCATAACATTTATTTTTTGTTTGTGGTTTCCACTTTGAAAACCTGTAACAAATTTGTATAGATTTTTTTAAACATCCTATTCTATTTTAGAATATTCGTATTACATAAAAAAAGTTTTTTTTGAAATTGAAATAAAATTTTAATTTTGTATTACACAATAGCATGAAATAAAATGACAGAAAAAGACTTAGGCTTTAGATTAAGAAGGCTACGTGAAAAGAGAGGAATTTCTCAACAGACATTAGCTATCGATTTAGGTATAACTCAAAGCAAAGTATCAAAAATCGAAAACGGAACTGCTAAAATAACTTTACCTTACTTTATTCAAATTTTGAATTATTTCTCTTTATCTACTATTGAAATGATAGAATTCTTTGACATTTCAAAAAGTAAAATTCAAATACAAAAAAATTAATTTGCAACATATTTATTGCAAAAAAAATCGTCATCCATACTGGAGACGATTTTTTTATTAGTATAATTTATAATTTTATCCTCTGTCAACAAACGCTGCCATGTATTCTCTGTTCATTCTGGCAATATTCTCAAGAGAAATTCCTTTCGGACATTCTACTTCACACGCACCGGTATTTGAACAATTTCCGAATCCTTCTTCATCCATGGCTTTTACCATATTCAGTACTCTTCTCTTCGCTTCAACTCTACCTTGAGGTAAAAGTGCATATTGAGAAACTTTTGCACCCACGAACAGCATTGCAGAACCGTTTTTACATGAAGCAACGCAGGCACCACAGGAGATACATGCTGCAGCATCCATTGCTTTATCGGCATCTTCTTTCGGAACCGGAATTGCATTGGCATCTAATGTATTTCCTGAAGTATTTACCGAAATAAATCCTCCTGCAGCCATCACTCTGTCGAATGCGCTTCTGTCTACAATTAAATCTTTAATAACCGGAAAAGCAGCACTTCTCCATGGCTCGATAACGATCGTTTCGCCATCTTTAAACATTCTCATGTGAAGCTGGCAAGTAGTAATTCCGGTATCCGGGCCGTGCGCTCTACCATTAATATAGAGAGAACACATTCCGCAGATTCCTTCACGGCAGTCGTGATCAAAAGCGATAGGCTCTTTTCCTTCGTTAATAAGATTTTCGTTTAGGATGTCCAACATTTCCAAAAATGAGGAATCTGTAGAAACATCCGATATTTTATAAGTCTCAAACTGACCTTTAGATTTATTATTTTTTTGTCTCCAAATTTTCAGCGTAAGATGTAAGCCTTTTTTTGCACTCATAATGTTATATTTATAGGTTGGAGATTATTTGTAACTTCTAGTTTTTACCTCAATATTTTCGTAGACCAGTTCTTCCTTGTGCAATACTTCTGTATTGATATCATCTCCCTGATATTCCCAGGCTCCTACATATTTGAAGTTTACGTCATCTCTCTCAGCTTCTCCGTCCGGAGTTGAGTGATCCTCACGGAAATGTCCTCCACAAGATTCATTTCTGTGCAATGCATCAATGGCCATTAACTGCCCAAGCTCTAAGAAATCTGCTACTCTGAATGCTTTTTCAAGCTCAGTATTCATTCCGTCATTATCTCCGGGAACCTTTACATTTTTCCAGAAATCATTTCTTACTTCTTCAATTTCTCTGATGGCTTCTCTTAAACCTTCAGGTGTTCTTCCCATTCCTACTTTATTCCACATTATGTTTCCTAATCTCTTATGGAAATGATCAACAGAATGTGTTCCGTTGTTATTAAGGAAGAAATCTATCTTTTCTTTGATCCCTTTTTCTGCTTCGTCGAAAGATGAAGAATTGGTAGGAATTGCTCCTGTTCTGATATCAGCAGAAAGGTAATCTGCAATAGTGTAAGGAAGTACGAAATATCCGTCTGCAAGTCCCTGCATTAGAGCAGAAGCTCCCAATCTGTTAGCTCCGTGATCAGAGAAATTAGCTTCTCCGATTACGAAACAGCCAGGAATGGTAGACTGAAGGTTATAATCAACCCAAACACCACCCATGGTGTAGTGAACGGCAGGATAGATTTTCATCGGTGTCTTGTAAGGATCATCAGCCGTAATTTTTTCATACATTACGAATAAGTTACCATATTTTTCTTCAACCCAGCTTTTTCCTAAATCATAGATCTGCTGCTCAGTAGGATTATGAATATGCTTTTCAATAGCCGATTCTCTACCTTTTTTCATAATCTCTGTAGAGAAATCCAGGTAAACCCCTTCCTGAGTATCATTATTTTCGATTCCGTAACCGGCGTCACATCTTTCTTTAGCAGCTCTTGATGCAACGTCTCTCGGCACAAGGTTACCGAAAGCAGGATATCTTCTTTCCAGATAATAGTCTCTATCTTCTTCTTTAATATTTTCAGGTCTTAATTTTCCTTCTCTGATAGCCTGTGCATCTTCAATCTTTTTAGGAACCCAGATTCTTCCTGAGTTTCTTAAAGATTCTGACATCAAAGTCAGTTTAGACTGCTGTGTTCCGTGAACCGGAATACAAGTCGGGTGAATCTGCACATAACAAGGGTTTGCGAAATACGCTCCTTTTTTGTGGATTTTCCAGGCTGCAGAAACGTTGGAGCCCATTGCATTCGTAGACAAGAAATATACGTTTCCGTATCCTCCGGATGCAATTACTACGGCGTGTGCAGAATGTCTTTCGATTTCACCTGTTACAAGGTTTCTTGCGATAATTCCTCTTGCTTTTCCGTCAACAATCACAAGGTCCATCATTTCATGACGGTTGTACATCTTGATTCTTCCTTTACCGATCTGACGGCTCATGGCTGAATAAGCACCTAATAACAACTGCTGACCGGTTTGTCCTTTTGCGTAGAACGTTCTTTTTACCTGAACCCCACCAAATGAACGGTTATCAAGCTGGCCTCCGTACTCACGTCCGAAAGGAACACCCTGAGCAACACACTGGTCGATAATATTTGCAGAAACTTCTGCCAATCGGTATACGTTTGCTTCTCTTGCTCTATAGTCACCACCTTTGATGGTATCGTAGAATAATCTGTAGGTAGAGTCACCGTCTCCCTGATAATTTTTAGCTGCGTTGATACCTCCCTGAGCGGCAATAGAGTGCGCTCTTCTCGGAGAATCCTGATAACAGAATGCTTTTACATTGTATCCCTGTTCTGCCAGTGTTGCAGCAGCAGAACCTCCTGCCAAACCTGTTCCAACAACAATAATATCAATCTTGTCTCTGTTGTTTGGTGCAACAAGGTTCATATGGTCCTTATGATTTTTCCACTTATCCTTTAAAGGACCCGCCGGAATTTTTGAATCTAATTTACTCATATTAGTATATTGATATTATTGAGTTACAAAGTGATAAATTGCGATAAAAATAAAACCTGCAGGAATCAGGATGGAATACCATTTTCCTAATGCCATGATTACAGGAGTATATTTTGGATGTCTTGCACCGATAGACTGGAAAGAAGACTGGAAACCGTGTCCCAGGTGTAATCCCAGCAGAATGAAAGAAATAATATAAAGGATTACTCTCCACGCATCCGCAAATTTAGCGTGCAGATCTCCCCAGAAGCGTGATTCTTCAATTGGCAACCCGTCCAGATACTTGTAGTTCATTTCGTGAAACCAGAAATCATACATGTGAAGAAAAATAAAAGCCAGCACCACAGCACCCGAAATGATCATATTTCTAGACATCCAGGTAGAATTGTGAGAAGGATTATTAGCCTCGTATTTAACAGGACGTGCTTTTTGATTTTTAATTTCCAAAACAAATCCCATTACAAAATGGAAGACAACAGCAAATATCAATACCGGCTGCATTACAAATTGAATAAGAGGATTATACCCCATAAACTGCGAAGCATTGTTGTAAGCATCTGCCCCAAAAACCGACAAAAGGTTTACAGAAAGGTGCATTACCAGAAATATCAGCAAAAAGATAGCCGACAATGCCATAGCATATTTTCTACCTATTGTAGAACTCGTTAAACCTGCCATATAAGTTTAAATTTGATTTTCCACAAAATTAAGAAATGTTAACTACAACAAAAAGTGAGAAATCTCACATATAGCCAGTTTGTAATCTTTCTAAATAAGTCTTAAAATATTATAAATAAAGGAAAACATTAAGTGGCAAAATTAATTTATTTCATAAATTTTATGTTTATAAACAATTTTCCGAACTGCATTAGGAAGCCTTCTTATCTCTGTTCTTTTTATACGCCGTGAGGCACAGTAAGGGTTTATGACAAATTTTACAATTTTAGATTTATCCGAATTTTCTTCAATCCAGAAACAGACTTCATCATTTTTTTTAACAGATAAAACTTTGCTTTTAGAGAAATCATGTATAAGAATTTCGGACTTGCTGTTTTCATAGACATCAGAACTCAATTTTAGCATGAAAAATGTAAGTGCTGCTATCATACATCTTATAAAATTTTTAAAATTGAATTGTAGAATTACCGATCTCAATAAAAAAACAATTAAAAAGAGAGAAAAAACTTCAGGCAGATTCATAGGAATATTTTCATAAAATACAGCTTCGGAACTTGCAAACCAGTGAATCACCTTAAGCAGAACCTCAATAACAAATCCATATATTAAGTTTACATATTCTAAATCTGCATTGAAAGCTATTAAAAAAGTCATTAAAAATGAAAACACAATAATAACTTCTGAAAATGGAACGATAAAAAAATTGGCTACGATTGAAATAAATGAAAACTGATGAAAATAATACAGCACCAAAGGAAGCGTTGCCAGCTGAGCCGAAATGGAAATTGAAATGGTATTGAAAATAATCTTTTTAAACCAATTTTCCTGTGCCGGAAAATGACTGAGAATAGGCTGATTCAGCCAGAATATCCCAAGAACGGCAAGAAAGCTCAATTGAAATCCAACGTCGAACAACTGCTGAGTATCAAACAATAAAATGATAAAAGCCGACAAAGCGAGCGCATGCAGAAGGTCAGGTTTTCTTTGAAGAAGAATATACATAAAATAAATACTGAGCATCAAACTTGAACGGACCACAGAACTCCCAAAACCGATAAAAATGGTGAAAAGCCAAATGAAAATGAGGCTTACAATAATGGCGTATTTTCTATATTTTACCCGCAATAGTTTCGTTAATAAAAAAAAGAACAATCCGAAAATCACAACAATATGGGTTCCCGAAATAGCGAGAAAATGCACCAGCCCGGACCTGTTGAAATCCTGAACCGTTTGTGCATCAATTTCCGTGCGGTCAGCAAGAATAATTCCCTTGAGAAATTCTTTAGTCCTTAAAGACATGTGCGTTTCGTCAATGTTTTGGAGAACTTCAAGTCTTTTCTGAGAAAATTGTTCGCCCCAGCTCAAATCATTTCTTACTGTAGTCTGGATCTCATCATTCGCATAACATTGAAAGTCTATATTTTTACGTTTCAGGTATTTTGAATAATCAAATTGAAAATCATATTGCGGGGCTTTTGGCATCAATACAAAAGCCTGAGCTTTATAATAATGATTAAAGTCTAGCGCTCCTTTACTTTTCGGGATATAAATGATGCCCTTAAAAACGTCCTTCTCTAATTGTACAAATGCCTCATATTTTCTGTTCTTTTCGTTAGAATTAAGCTTTCCCGATATTTTAAAGGTTATCGTCTGGTTACCGGTAACAGAAATATGACTGTTGTGAGTATTGAAAAAATGCAGAATAACCCCGACTCCAAAAAAAATTACACACAGTAAATATTTTTTTAACCTATACAGAAAAAAGCTTTTAAAAAATGTGGCAACAAAAGCAATCATGCTTATACCTATAATTGCAAAAATGTAAATTTCATCCAGAGAAAACCGATCCTGAAAAAGAATTCCAAGAATAAAAAACAGGGCAAGAATGAGAAGAGGCTGCTTATTCAACAGTTTGTGTTTTTCCAAAAATATATATTTCAGAAAAAATCTGCACAGCAATATTTTAAAACTTTAGAAAAACTCCTAAATTCTTTACACAAAAGAAAAATCGCAGAAAAAATTTCTGCGATTAATTATTATTTATTTAAATTTTACATTTTTAAAATGACGTCAGCTGCATTATCGCTGGCTCCTTTACCGCCCAGCTTTTGCCGTAAAAGCTCATAATCCCGGAATACTTCAAATCTTTTTTCAGTTGCAAGTATTTTTGTTAGCTCTTCTACAAGATTATTGGTATTTAAATCATTCTGAATCAATTCTTTTACCACCTCTCGATCCATAATGAGATTAACCAGAGAAATGTATTTTATATTTTTTACCAGTCTTTTTGCAATTGCATAAGATACCTTACTTCCACGGTAGCAGACTACTTCCGGCACGTTAAGCAAAGCCGTTTCAAGGGTTGCTGTTCCGGAAGTTACCAATGCTGCCCTGGAACACCTCAACAGATCATAGGTTTTATTAGACACAAAATGCACATTATCATCTACATATTTTTCATAAAATTCTTTAGGAAGACTTGGTGCACCGGCAATCACAAACTGATATTCCTTAAAATAAGGCCTTACCGAAAGCATGATTTGCAGCATTTTTTCGACTTCCTGTTTTCTTGATCCGGGAAGCAATGCGATAATTTCCTTTTCATTTAAACCATTATCTCTTTTAAAATCTTCATTATTAACATCCTGCAAGGTAGAAATAGCGTCCAGTAAAGGGTGCCCTACAAAATGAGAATGAACACCATGCTTCTTGTAAAAATCTTCTTCAAACGGAAGAATCACCATCATCTCATCTACATATTTTTTTATAATCTCCACCCTTCCCTCTTTCCAGGCCCAAAGCTGAGGAGAAATATAATAGACTACTTTTATCCCAAGTTCTTTTGCAAACCTGGCAATCCTCAAATTAAAACCCGGATAATCTACGAGAATAAGAACGTCAGGTCCGTTATTTTGAATGTCTTCTTTACAGAATTTAATATTATTAAGAATGGTCCGAAGGTTCATCGCAACTTCCAGAAAACCCATGAAAGCAAGATCACGGTAATGCTTTACGATAGTTCCGCCCTGTTTTGTCATCAGATCGCCCCCCCAAAACCTGAACTCAGCGTCAGGATCTTTCTGCTTAAGCGCTTTCATTAAATTGCTTCCATGTAAATCTCCGGAAGCTTCTCCGGCTATGATATAATACTTCATTTCTGAAATCTTTTATTTTTAACTGCCATCAGTGACCTCTTTTGAATTACAACCGATATTATGGGAGGTTTTTATGACAAGTATAGAGAACAAAATAAGACTTTATAGCATCTTAATTTGTAAATTTGTTCAAAGATAATGATAAAAATGTCAGAAGAATTTGAAATCCGAAATAAAGTTGCAGAGAGTGGCCTCATCAATTTTGATCTCACCGATCTTGTCCCGAAGGGAGTAAGAAAGGGCATTGATCTTAAAGATTTTCTTTTCATGGAGATGATTTTGAAGGAGAAAGATTTCCGGGAAAAAGTCGCAGCAATCGACCTGGAAGAATACCGTGATGCTTATGTATATATTTACAACTCTGCAGATGCTATTGTTCCGCTGTGGGCATATTTCTTAATTACAGCCAGATTAACCGATGTTACGAAAAAGATTGTTTTCGGAAACCGCGAAGACCTGGAAGTGATTCTGATGCACAATGCCATTAAAAATCATGATTTCGGGGAAATGCGCGGTAAAAGAGTTCTGGTAAAAGGCTGTTCGGATAAAGAAATTCCTGAAAACGCCTATATTGAACTTGTTGAGCAGCTAAAACCCATTGTAAAATCATTAATGTTCGGCGAAGCCTGCTCAAACGTGCCTATCTTGAAAAACTGATTATTGTAAACGATTCAGCCTGTTTCAGCCATTCGCACAAAAGCGTTAGGAATATTTTTTGATAACTTGAGTTTAGTGTAATAATAAAAACATAAACTATGAGTTTAATTGATTTACTTACAGGAAATACCGGCAATCAGGTAGCAGAGCGGGCTGAAAGCAAATTCGGAATCAATAAAAACCAGGTACTTGCATTACTTGCAGTAGCTGCACCCTTGATTATTTCTTATCTCAGTAAAAAATCTCAGTCTTCCGGTGAAGCTGAATCTTTAAATACAGCATTGGATAAAGACCATGACGGAAGTATCCTTAATGATGTAACCCAGGCAGAAGCAAGACAGTCTGAAGGGAATTCTATTCTCAACCATATTTTCGGTGGCGAAAAACAGAACGTAGAAAATCAGCTGTCTCAGAAAACAGGAATTTCCATTGATAAAATCGGGCCTGTATTGTCGATGTTGGCACCAATCATTATGGGATACATCGGGAAAGAAAAACAGCAGAACAATGTAGGAGCCGGAGGTTTGGGCGGCCTGCTTGAAAGTATTCTTGGCACCGCTTCCAGCCAGGCGCAAAATACACAGTCAAACCCTTTGAATGATATTCTGGGAAGCGTTTTAAGAAACAATAACGATCAGAAGAAAGATGGCGGCGGACTCGGAAGTATTTTGGGAAATATTTTTGGCGGAAAATAAATTTTGATTAATACTATTAAAAAAGACCGGAAAATATTTCCGGTCTTTTTAGCTTTTAGATTTATCTTCAGAAGCCACAACAGTTTTTGAAGATTTTCTCGGTCTTCTTTTTCCGTAGCTTCCGTTGTTAATCTTGCCTCTCTTTGATTTTTTGTCTCCTTTTCCCATAGTAAATATAATTTAGTTGTTCTTACGAAATTAGAGAATACCATTTTAAAATCAAAAGTTCAGCTGTTAAAATTTTTATAAATATTGGCTGGACGTATAGATTATGGAGGTAAATTTTTAGCTAAGAAATTTAAATTCAGTATTAAACTTCACCTTCTTTCTCCTTATACTTTCACCGTTTTCCATTTTCCTCTTTTAAACAATATAAAAGCGACGATTGTTATTAAAGCTTCAGCGACGGGAATTGATATAAATACTCCTTTCGGTCCCCATTCAAAATATTTTGCAAGAAGATAGGCCAGTGGAATCTGAAACAGCCAGAAACCGCAAAGATTCACCCAGGTTGGCGTCCATGTATCTCCGGCTCCGTTAAAAGCATTAATCATCACCATCCCGATTCCATAAAAGATAAATCCTACAGCCATAATATGCAATGCGTTGGTTGCTATATTTTTAATTTCAACTTCATTGGTAAAAAATCCAACTAAAAAATCACCCAGAAAAAAGAAAACAACACTTACGGTCACCATAAAAATCACATTATATTTCACGGTTTTCATGACAGACTGTTCTGCTCTCAGCATTTCGTTGGCTCCCATATTTTGTCCGACAAGCGTAGATGCTGCATTGCTGAGTCCCCATGCCGGAAGCATAAAGAACATCATTAACCGTAAAGCGGTCTGATAACCTGCGGAAGCATTTTCGCCGCCTGTGGTTGCCACGAGCTGAGCAAGAAATATCCAGCTGCAGGAAGCAATTACAAACTGGAAAATTCCGGGTGTTGCAATTTTTATAACAGATTTTATGATTTCAAAATCAGGTTTAAAATATTTTGAGTGGATTCTGATCTGTGTATCTGCAATTAAGAGGTGATACAATTGGTAAATTACTCCAATACTTCTCCCGATGGTCGTAGCCAGAGCCGCTCCCGTCAATCCCATTGCCGGAATTGGCCCAAAGCCTCTGATCAAAACCGGGCACAAAATAATATTCGCAATATTGGCAATCCAGAGAGATTTCATGGCGACCGCAGCGTTTCCTGCTCCCCGGAAAATTCCGTTGATCAAAAATAAAAGCATAATGATCACGCTGCTTCCCATCATAATTCTTGTAAATTCTTTGCCATAAGCTGCTGCCTCAGGCTTTGAACCCATCAGAATTAAAATTTCTTCGGCATAAATCACTCCGAATACACTTAAAATAAAAGTCACGGCAAAAGAAACCAATAAAACCTGTGCTGCACTTCTGGAAGCATATTCAGGATTTTTTTCGCCAATTCTTCTTGCAACCATCGCTGTTGCAGCCATACTCATCCCGATTGCGATAGAATACATCACAGAGAGTACTGATTCTGTGAGACCGACTGTCTGTATTGCAAAGCCGCTCTCTTTCAGATGTCCTACAAAATACAGATCTACCAATGCAAATACAGATTCCATCGCCATTTCCAGCATCATGGGAATAGCGAGAAGAAGAACAGCGCTTCTTATGGTTGCCTTTGTATAGTCGACGTCTTCTCCGCTTAAAGCTTTCTTCAGAAAATTGAAATATTTTGACATTGGTTCGGTTTTGTATCCCGCAAAAATAGAGATTCAAAAGTGATTACTTCTTGGCATAGGGAAAGTTTTGTAAAAAATATTTGAACATGTTGATAGAATTATTCTTTTTTTTGTGAACTTAAGATAAAAATAATTTCAATAAATATTTATTGTAAAACAATAAATATTTATACATTTGCAATAATAAAATTAATACTTATGAAAATCATCGGGAAAAATTCTGTTTCACAATACATCAGTTATCTGCTTTTATTGCTGGCTGTTTTTTTTACTATTCAGCTTATTTATATTACAATTGGTTTCGTTGTTTCTTTTTATAATTTTAAAACAGGAAATAATATTCTTTCAGACTTTTTTATCATAGGAACCGATGTAGGCTGGTCTAAAAATCAATGGACACAACCTATGGGAAACCTTATGAAATTTAAATTCTTTGTTCCTTTCACAGAACAGAATCTTCTCACGGGACTGTTCAATCCGGGAAGTGTGCTAAGTCATATTTTCAATGAAATTTTTATAACCTTGTTTTTTTCCATCAGTTATAAATTTTTAAAAGAAATCAGCAGAAAAAATGTATTCAATGCCAATGCTTTACTTTGGCTGAAAAGATTCGGCTGGCTTAATATTATTTATACAGCAATTACATTGGCCATCGTCCCTTTTACCGTAAAAAATCTCTTCGCAGTAACCTATTCTGTCATAATATTCTTATTTTTCGGAGCCTTAATACTATTTATCGTAGAATTTTTCAAAAAAGGCTTGGAGCTTCAGGAACAAGTAGATTTAACTATTTAATTATGTCCATAATCATCAACGTAGACGTCATGTTGGCGAAAAGGAAAATGCAGTCTCAGGAACTTGCCGAAAAAATTGGCATTACTCAGGCTAATCTTTCTATTCTTAAAACAGGGAAAGCCAAAGCGGTAAAGCTTTCAACACTGGAAGCAATTTGTAAAGCATTGGATTGTCAGCCCGGTGACATCCTTGAATATGTAAAAAACTAAACCAGTAATCATGAAGAAATACATCATCTTATTTTTGATATTTTGGTCACCACTATCTTTTGCCCAAACAGTCAGTAAAACTGAGAATTCTAAAACTCCAACACCAGAATTTGACCAAAGTTCAAAAGTTTCATTAGAATCACTGAACAAAATCGGCAATAAAAAATTACAGCAACTGGGAATAATATGGGGATTCCTGAAATACTACCACCCTGCTATTTCGTCTGGAAAATATAACTGGGATAAGGAGCTTTTTAAAATTATCACTCAATTGTCTAATGCACCTGCTGAACAAAGTGACAAAATATTAACAGACTGGATCAAGAGTTTTGGAGTATTTACAACTCAGAATTATCCTGTATCGGAAAATATTAAAATGAAAGCCGATCTTGAGTGGATCACATCTTTAGGCTTCTCAAAGGAGCTTACGGACATCCTGTTAAAGGTGAAAAATGCTGAAAGAAAAAATAAAAATTATTACGTAGCACTTCTTCCCGACGGAAATCCCGACTTTAAAAATGAAAACCCTTATTCTGCAATGATGTATCCGGATGAGGGATATAGACTTCTGAGCCTTTACCGGTATTGGAATATCATTCAGTATTATTTTCCTTACCGATACGCAATCGGCAGGGACTGGAAAGAAGTTTTAGAAGAATTCATACCCAAATTTCTTTCCGACGAAGATGCAACAGCCTATAATCTCACCTGCCTCGAACTTACTACGCGTACCAACGATTCTCATGCAGGAATATATAATGCCGTAACGCGTCATTTTTTTGGAGAAAGAGTTCTTCCCTTAGAAATAGTTTTTGTAGAAAATAAAGCAGTGGTAAAAAATTATTATGACGAACAACGCGGAAAAGAAACAGGACTAAAAATAGGAGATATTATTCTGTCAATCAACAACAAACCCGTTGAAAAGATCATCGAAGAATACTCCGTATACCTTCCGGCTTCTAATTATCCCACCCAATTAAGAAAATTATCTTTTGAACTTCTAAGCTCTAATGATCTCACTACTGATATCAGATATGTTACCGACGGAACAGAGAAAACAGCAACTCTTCAAACCTATATTCCTGATAAAATAAATTATACCCAAAAACCTGCGGCAGCTTTTAAAATGATTGATGAGCAAACAGCGTATATTAATTTAGGAACTATAAGATCAGACAATTTTAAAGAAATTTTTGAAAAGATAAAGGATACAAAAGGTTTGATCATCGATATCAGAGCATATCCGGCCGAGTTCAACGTATACAAATTTGGGAAATACCTGATGCCACATCCTGAAAAATTTGCAAAATTTACGATACCGTCAATAATTTCGCCGGGAGTATTCTCGATGAAAGAAGGGATTACCGTTGGTAATAATAACAAAGATTTTTACCCCGGTAAAATCGCCATACTCGTTAATGAAACAACTCAAAGCAGTGCAGAATACCACACCATGGCTTTCAGAAAAGCTCCCAAAGCAAAAGTTTTCGGATCACAAACTGCGGGTGCCGACGGTAATGTTTCTTACTTCATGCTTCCAGGAAAAATTTCAACACAAATAACAGGCATCGGTGTTTATACCCCGGAAGGATCTGAAACCCAGAGAATAGGCATCATCCCTGATATAGAAATAAAACCCACCGTGGAAGGCATTAAAAATAACAAAGATGAGGTTCTGGACAAAGCTGTAGAATGGATTAAAAACTAATATGCAGGCATTTTATCATTTCCATAATGAATTGAAATTTTAAAATTTTCCCTAAAAACAACACATAATCATCAAAACTCAGATCAAAAACTTCCGAAAGGGAGTTTTTTTCTTTTAAAAATCTCTAAAAATCTTATCTTTGCCAACGGAAAATTTAAAGTTCGAATCTGAACTTTAAACCTTGAACTTTAAACAAATAATTTATGTTTCGATCGCACACCAACGGAGAATTATCTCTCAAAAATCTAAATGAAGAAGTTACACTTTCAGGATGGGTACAGACCATTCGGGACAAAGGATTTATGATTTGGATAGACCTTCGGGATCGTTACGGAATTACCCAATTAGTCTTCGATCAGGAACGTTCTACAGCGGAACTGATGGAAAACGCAAAAAAACTGGGACGTGAATTTGTGATTCAGGTTACAGGGAAAGTGATCGAAAGAGTAAGCAAAAACCCAAACATCCCAACCGGAGAAATTGAAATTCTTGTAGAAAAACTAACGGTCCTTAATGAATCTCAGCTTCCGCCATTCACCATTGAAGATGAAACAGACGGCGGTGAAGAATTAAGAATGAAATACCGTTACCTGGATATCAGAAGAAATCCGGTAAAAGACAAACTGATATTCCGTCACAAAATGGCACAGAAAGTAAGAAATTATCTTTCAGACAACGGATTTATAGAGGTTGAAACACCTGTTTTAATTAAGTCTACTCCGGAAGGAGCTAGAGATTTCGTAGTGCCGAGCAGAATGAATCCGGGACAGTTTTACGCTTTACCGCAATCTCCACAAACTTTCAAACAATTGTTGATGGTTGGTGGAATGGACAAATATTTCCAGATCGTAAAATGTTTCCGTGATGAAGATTTAAGAGCCGACAGACAGCCGGAATTTACACAAATCGATTGTGAAATGGCTTTTGTAGAGCAGGAAGATGTAATGAATGTTTTTGAAGGAATGACCAAAACTTTACTTAAAGACATTACCGGCCAGGAGTTTGGAGACTTCCCAAGAATGACGTTTGCTGATGCCATGAAAAAATATGGAAACGACAAACCGGATATCCGTTTCGGAATGGAGTTCGTAGAACTGAATGATTTGGTAAAAGGAAAAGATTTCAAAATATTTGATGAAGCAGAACTGGTAGTAGGAATTAACGTTGAGGGGTGTGCAGATTATACAAGAAAACAGATTGACGAGCTGGTGGATTGGGTAAAAAGACCTCAGATCGGAGCTTCAGGAATGGTTTGGGTAAAATTCCAGAATGACGGCGTGAAAACTTCTTCTGTGAATAAATTCTATAACGAAGAAGACTTATCAAAAATCATAGAACAATTCGGAGCTAAAGAAGGAGATCTGATGCTGATTCTTTCCGGCAACGAAAACAAAGTAAGAACGCAGCTTTCTGCCTTGAGAATGGAGCTGGGTAACCGTTTAGGATTGAGAAAAGGGAATGAATTCGCTCCACTTTGGGTGGTTGATTTCCCATTATTGGAATTTGATGAAGAAAGCGGACGTTACCACGCCATGCACCATCCATTCACCTCTCCGAAGCCTGAAGATATTCATCTATTGGAAACAGATCCGGGGAAAGCAAGAGCTAATGCTTATGATATGGTTCTGAACGGAAATGAAATTGGCGGAGGCTCTATCAGAATATTTGATAAAGATCTACAGTCAAAAATGTTTGATCTGTTGGGCTTTACCCGAGAAGAAGCTGAGGCTCAGTTCGGATTCCTGATGAATGCCTTCAAATATGGCGCTCCGCCTCACGGTGGATTGGCTTTCGGGTTTGACCGTCTGGTGGCAATTCTTGACGGAAATGAAGTGATCAGAGATTATATTGCATTCCCTAAAAACAATTCGGGACGAGATGTAATGATTGATGCACCGGCTGCTATTGCTGATGAACAGCTTGATGAACTGGAACTGAAATTGAATTTAAAATCATAAACTACAAGCGGAGAAAATTTCTTCGCTTTTTTATTTTAACACAAATTTGATTTAAATTAATGGAAAAAAATAAAAGAAAGTCTTGGGAAATTCCTGTTGTTATTCTTTGGTATATCGGATTGTTTATTTTCTACTATGGAATCGGATATTCACAAGAGAAAAATGCTTTTGATTTTAAAGGAGGATATTTTGTAATCGGAATTCTGATTATGGCTCCAATTTATATCTTCATTCGCTCCATTAACGAAAAGGAAAAAAGCTTTCCTGTAGAAAATTTCCACAAAGAAGTTGTTATTAAAGAGATAAAAGGTTATAAACTCTTTGAAGACATTAATTTAACCAAGGCCAAAATAGAAGATTATGTCTTTGGTATCGGTAAAGATCAGAACGAATATGCTAATATTTTTTATAACAAAAATGATATAGAATTTGTAAAAACCAAGGTTACAATAGAATATTATAATAAATCTCTACCTCAGCTTACAGCGTTTACCAATATTGATGCGGCGACATTGAAAGAAATTTTCCGCATCCATACATCTGCAAAAGTCTATTTCGATAAATATATTCCTACCAATTATTATCTGGATCTAGAATTTTTGATTGATCTGTCTAAAACATAAAGAAAGCGGAGACATTCTCCGCTTTTCTATTTCTTAGCTTCAGATTCCCTGAAAAAAAAGTCATCCATCTGCATAATTAACTTATTTACCGCATTTATCAAAATATTATCATATTTCGAAATAGCATGAGCATCTGCATTGTTAAAAAAATCAGGGTAAAGCTTTCTTACTTCTTTCTGAACGGCTTCATCTATCGTCTCTGCAAAGATGGTTCTCCTGAAATTATTGGATGCAAGCTCAGGATGTGGCAAAATGTCAGATTTCTCTTGCACATCCCCGGTGTGCGGTTCATCGATACTTTGCGACCATTTGATATGATTCAGTATTTTATCGGCAGGCATATTCCTTACGTATTTCTCTACAAAAGAATGAACGGGAAAGCCGTCTTCATGAAGCACCTTCAGAACCCTTCCGTCTTTGGCGCCGTAGTATCGTATACTTTCGCTTACTTTTACCAGGTAGGCAAAAGCCTGAGGCTCATGAGTGCTCATATATTTTTTGAGATCCCACATGTAGATAATTATAGGCATAGTCACTTCACTGCCGTCTGTACCCTGCAGATAAACATAAAAGCGGATAAGATCAATGCCAAGATCCTGAAGATCACTTACCTCCTCTATTCTCGTAATCATCGGTCTCTGATTTTACATGGTGAATATTCAGCAGTTTTGCATAGAAAGAATCCAGGTAAGCTTGTGTATCATCAATTTTAGCACAGAAATTACTAAAATTGTTTCGGGAGACTGGGGGATTACCTTTCACGATGGAAAGGCAGTTGTTTTTTTCTGCATTCATTTGTGTTTTGTTTTTATTAAAACAAATATATAGAAAATATTTTCATATTGATCTTTATTTCAATGTAATAAGCATAATTTTTTCAGAGAATAAATTAAAATGCAGAAATTAATAATTTTCAGCTTTTTGATAATAAAATTCCGGATGTGATTACATCAAAATAAACCATTTAATTAAGTACCACATTTGTAAAGTGTTGTTTAGACGGCACAATCATTGTACGCTATACTTAAAATTAGATTACAATGAAAGCAATCTGGAACGGCGCCATTGGCTTTGGCTTAGTAAATATCCCTGTAAAAATTTATTCAGCAACAGAGACCACCAAACTGGATCTGGATATGCTTGATAAATCCGATTTTTCAAATATCCGCTTTAAGAGGGTGAATGAAAGTACGGGAAAGGAAGTAAAATGGGAAAACATTGTAAAAGGTTATCTCATGGACGATAAATACATTATTCTTGATGAAGAAGATTACGAGGCGGCCAGCCCCGAAAAATCAAAAATATTATCGATTGATCAGTTCGTAAAAGAATCTGAAGTAGATTCTGTTTATTTCGAAAATCCTTATTATCTGGAACCACAGAAAAACGGTGAAAACGCCTATAGGCTACTCTTAAAGGCACTCGCCAAAACAGAGATGGTAGGAGTAGGAACTTTTGTTCTTCGTGAAAGTGAAGCCATCGGAATGATCCGTCCCTATAAAGATGACGTCCTGGTACTTAACCGCTTGAGGTTTGCACAGGAAATCAGAGATTACAGCGACCTGAAGATACCTGCCAAAAAACCACCCAAGCCGGCAGAGCTAAAGATGGCCATCAGCCTCATAGAACAGCTTTCACAGGAATTTGATCCGGAAATGTATAAAGACACCTATTCTGAATCGTTAATGAAAATTATTAAGCAGAAAGCCAAAGGTAAAAACATAAAAGCGAAAAAAGCTGAACCTGCGAAAGAAGGAAAAGTAATTGACCTGATGGCCCAGCTGAAAGCAAGTTTACAAAGTCCCAAATCTAAAAACGCATCATAATGGCTTTAAAAGATTACAACGAAAAAAGAAAGTTTGATGAAACCACTGAGCCGGAAGGAAAAACAAAAAAAAGCAAAGACAAGCTGATTTTTGTGATTCAGCGACATGCAGCTTCACGCCTTCATTATGACTTCAGGCTTGAGATGGATGGTGTTTTGAAGAGTTGGGCAGTTCCAAAAGGCCCGTCACTAGACCCTAAAGACAAACGCCTGGCAATGATGGTTGAGGACCACCCTTATGATTACAAAGATTTTGAAGGAAATATCCCTGAAGGAAATTATGGTGCCGGGCAGGTTGAAGTTTGGGACAGCGGAACGTATGAGCCTTTAGATAATAACTCAAAGCTTTCTGATGAAAAAGAATTGCTTAAAGAATTGCATGCCGGTTCTTTAAAATTTATCCTCCACGGAAGAAAACTGAAAGGTGAATTTGCCTTGGTAAAAATGAAAAATACCGAAGAGAATTCATGGCTGCTGATCAAACATAAAGATGATTTTGCAGAAAGTGATTACGATGCGGAAGAAAATACCGCGAAAAATTCACTGGTTACGAAATTTTTAGAGGAAAAAAAAAGCCTGGACGCCGGCAAAAAAAAGCGGTAGAGACTGAAACAAAACCGCGGTTTCAAAGATTCAATTCTTTAGTTGATGAAAAAAAGCTTGAAAGCTTTATTAAGCCAATGCTTGCCAAACCGCATCCCGACGCATTTGATGACGAAGACTGGATTTTTGAAATAAAATGGGATGGCTATCGTGCTATTGCCGATCTTAGCGAAGAAGAACATCTATTCTATTCACGAAACGGAATTTCCTTTTTATCAAAGTTTAAAAAGGTTACCAAAGATTTCAGTCTTCAGAAACATAAAATGATCCTGGATGGTGAAATTGTTGCATATGACGAAAACGGCAGACCGAACTTCCAGCTGCTTCAGCAAATCGGTGATAATCCGGATATGGCTCTGGTCTATCAGGTTTTTGATATTCTCTGGCTGAACGGGCATTCCACGGAAGAACTCCCGTTAATTCAACGAAAAGAGCTCCTGAAAGAGGCATTACTTGAGACCGATGTTATTAAGTATTGCGATCATATTGAGGAAAAAGGCATTTCTTTTTTCAACCAGATGAAAAAAATGAAGCTGGAAGGAATGATTGCGAAAAAAGCAGACAGCGAATACACGGAGAACCACAGAACTTCCGACTGGCTCAAAATAAAATTTACCAATACGGAGGAAGCTATTATCTGTGGCTTTACTGAACCGCGCGGATCAAGGGAAGGTTTCGGAGCGTTGATTCTGGGAAAATATATAGACGGAAAACTGGTTTACTCCGGACATACGGGAACCGGTTTCAACCGCGAATCTATCCTTGAACTTCACGAAAGGCTAAAGAAAATGGTGGTAAAAACCTCGCCGTTTGAAACCAGACCTAAAACCAATATGCCTGTAACCTGGACTGAGCCAGATCTGGTATGTGAAATCAAATATTCTGAAATTACAGAAGACGGTATTTTCAGGCACCCAGTGTTCGTTGCACTGCGTGAAGATAAAGAACCTGAAGAAGTTAAAAATACCGCCGGTGAAGAAGATGAAGTAAATCAAAATACAAAAGTTATGAAAACCACACCCCATAAAAAAATGCGCCCATCCGAAAAGGAAAAAGAAATAACACTGAATAAACATAAGGTAAAACTTACCAATCAGGATAAAATTTATTTTCCAAAAGACAATGTGACCAAAGGCGATGTTATTGATTATTATCAGTCTGTTGCAGATTATATTCTGCCGCATTTAAAAAACCGGCCGCTTTCCCTGAACCGTTTTCCGAACGGTATCGAAGAGCAGAATTTTTATCAGAAAGATGCCAGCGATAATATTCCGGACTGGATCAAAACCACGCAGGTATATTCAGAGTCTAACGATAAATATATTGATTATATCTACTGTAATGACAAAGCAACCCTTGCTTACCTGAATAATTTAGGATGTATTGATATGAACCCCTGGAACTCCTCTCTACCTGATCTCGATCATCCGGACTTTCTTGTTTTAGATCTGGACCCTTCCAAAAAGAATACATTTGACGATGTTATCGAAACAGCTTTGCAAGTAAACGAGGTTTTAAATGCCATTAAAGTCAATGGGTATTGCAAAACTTCTGGAAGCACAGGAATCCACGTCTATATTCCAATGGGCGGAAAATATGATTTTGACCAGGTAAAGGATTTTGCTCATATTCTGATGAAACAGGTTCATGAAAAGCTTCCGGAAATCACTACATTGGAAAGAAGCCTTCAGAAAAGAGATGCCAATAAAATCTACCTTGACTACTTGCAAAACAGAACCGGGCAGACTTTAGCTAGTGCTTACAGTATCAGACCTAAAGAAGGAGCATCTGTTTCTATGCCGCTGGAATGGAATGAGGTAAAAAAAGGCATGAAACCAACCGACTTCAACATCCATAATGCGCTGGAAAGAATGAAAGAAAAAGGAGATTTGTTTAAGCCTGTTTTAGGTAAAGGAATTGATATGATGAAGGCGCTTGAGCTGTTGCAGGAGATGGAGTAATCCGATAGTACAAATATCTATTAGCACATAATAGATGTATTGCCGTAAGCATCAACAGGGTTTTAATTAAGCTTAGATGCTTTCAGCATGACAAAGGCAATGAAAATTATATCTGATATTTAAAAGAAGTTATGGCAGCTTCGCCATCAGATTCTCCGGCAACATTTTCAAAATCAGATAAATGATTTTCCATTTAAAATTCGGAACAATAGTAAATGAGTTTCCTGCATTGACGATGAATTTTGCAACGTAATCAGGCTCCATGACTAGGTTTTTATTTAATGCTAAACCTTGATTAATTTTTGTATTAATATATCCAATTACCAAAGCATTCACTGTAATATTTCTATGTTTTAATTCCTGTCTTAATCCGGTGAGATACGTCGTAAAGGCTGCTTTTGTACTTCCGTACACGAAATTACTTTTCCTGCCGCGAACTCCTGAAAGAGAGGATAAGCCGATGATTCTTTCTAAATTCTTGTTGCTTTTATCCATCGCAATGATATTCAAGATGGAAACGGCTCCCATGTAATTCACCAACATCATTTGTTGGGTTCCTTTAAAATCTTTTAAAGCGGTTTCATTATCCACTAAAAAACCTGCCGCATAAACTACAATGTGAGGTTTTATGGGAAGTTCATTATAAAATTTCTGATGAGAATCAAAACCAACAGCATCAAAAGATAAAACCGAAACCATTGAATGAAGACTATTTTTCTGAACAAATTCTTCCAAAGATTCTATATCTCGGGAAGCAGCAATAACGAAAAAACCTTTTTGAATATATTGCTTAATGGCCTGTTTCGCAACATCGGAATTGGCGCCTAAAATGAGAACGGTTTTGTTTGTGTTTTGATCCATTGGGCAAAGATAACTTAAACACAAATAACACAAATATTTTCACTAATGGCACAAAGATTTACTGTCACTTTTGTCATTTCGGAAAAGGAGAAATCTATTTCTTTTTTTAACCATTAAGTTTATTAAGTAATTAAGATGATTTAAGACAGATTCTTCACTCCGCTTTTGAACTATGCTCGTAGACTTTCAGTCTATGTTCAGAATGACAGCATTATGTACAATTTATATAAAAAGTTTCGGCGGGGTGAGCTTTGCTCACCCCGCCGAAACGAGTATCGTAAAACAAAAAGCATTATTTCTTTTCAGTTTCTATTTCTTTTTTGTCTCCTGCTTTTTCAGCAGCTTTAGCCTTATCTCCAAAACGTGCTTCCGTAAATTCTCTCGAAACAGCCGCTTTTTCAAATTTTAGCTTTCCCGATAATGTTTCGATTACAAAACCATCATCCTGAACCTGAGCAATTCTTCCGTGAAGACCTGACGTAAGGACTACTCTTGTTCCTACTTTAAGCGTTTCCTGAAAGTTTTTCTCCTGTTTCTGCTTTCTCATTTGCGGTCTTATCATTAAGAAATAAAACCCTACAAACATTACCCCCATCATGATCAGCATCATGGAAGAGTTACCTCCCGGAGCAGGTGCCTGTAAAAAAATTGATAATAAATTCATGGTATTATGGTTGAATATTCGCAGTGAAAGTTAATTTGATAGGTGCTTTTTCCACATTGGCAAAAACATCTGCGTATTTGTTTACGTTTCCGTCAAAATTGGTAGAATCGAAATGCAAAGTAATTTTTCCTTTTTTACCCGGCATAATCGGTTCTTTAGTAAAGTCAGGAACAGTACATCCACATCCCGGTTTTACTTCTGAAATCACCAAAGGATTACTTCCTGTATTTGTAATTTCATATACGTGCTGCACTTTATCTCCTTTTTTGACTTTTCCGAAATCGAAGTTGCTTTCAGAAAGAGCAATGGTTGTTAATGGCTGATTGGATGCAGGAGCAGCAGCTGTTTCACCTGCAACCGAAGCTACAGCAGCAGAATCTCCGGAAGTTGCCGGCATTGTAGCAGTAGAATCTATTGCAGCAGTTTCTGTTCCCGTAATTTCTTTATTTTCTTTTTTACAAGAAACAAATCCAAAGCCTATTACTGATAAAGCGATAATTGATAGCGTCTTTTTCATATTGAAATATTTATATTCTGTTTAAATCTTTGCAGTATTTATCTAAAATTCCGTTAATAAAAATATTGGAGCGGTCGGTAGCGAATACTTTCGCAATCTCAATATATTCATTAATGATAACTCTTGAAGGCGTAAAAGGAAAATTATCGAGTTCCGTAAGAGCGGCTAACAAAATTACTTTATCCATCAGCGAGACTCTTTCCAGATCCCAGTTCTCTAATCTTTCTTCTAATTTCTTTTCATTATTTTCCCAGCTGTCCAGCGTATTTCTTAGAAGTTTGATGGCAAAAGTTTTATCTTCATCATCTTTAATCATTTTGATTAAGGTTCTGCTTTCTTCATCCTCTTTCAGGAAACCGATTGTTTTCTGTACCATGGAATTGGCAATGTGAATATCATCATACCAGGAAAGTTCCTTATCCCCAAGATAATCATGAAAATCATCGTTTTCAGCAATATATCTCAAAAATAATTTACCGATAAATTTTTGATCTTCTTCAAAAGAATAGCCATCTTCTTTCATGAAATCCTGATATCTTTTTCCAGCTGTAATTCTCTGGAAAGTTTTTACCAGAAGGTCGTCATGCAGATCCCATTTAAGCTGCTTATGCTGACCGGTGAAGAATAATCTTTCCGGATTTTCTTCCAGCTTAATCAAAACCTTATTGTTGATGAATTTTTGGTTAGGATTAATATCTGCATCAGTTTTAATGAATTTGTTTTTACCGATTTCAATCTGGTTTTCCGCCAGTTCTTTCAGGGCCACCAGAAAATTCAGTTCATAAATATAGAGATGATAGATTTTCTCTATTCCGGTAAACATGTTTTTCTCTAAAACATCAAATTTTACTGGATTCTGGTAATACGAATACACAGTCTGTACTATCTTTTCACGGATTTGTCGTCTTCCTAACATTCAAAGAGCTTTTTATGGGTGCAAAGATACGAAATTTAAAATTTATGAAATTCGTAGTATGATGACATTTTCGTAAATTTGTAAAAGTTTATGAAAGCTTTAAAAACCCTGAACCCCTACTTCTGGAAACACAAAATATTATTATTTTGGGGGGTATTATTTATCATTACCAGTAATTTCTTTAATATTTATAAAGTTCAGTACGTCGGGAAATCGGTAGATGAACTTACTAGAAACGGAAATCTTGGGTTTAACAGACAGGTTTTGATTTATGTAGCGATTATCGTCGGCTGTTCACTGCTTACCGGATTTTTCACTTTTATGATGCGACAGACTATTATTGTTGCTTCAAGAAGGATTGAATACGAGCTTAAAAATAAAATCTACAGACATTACCAGGATTTATCTTTAACGGATTATAAGCAGACTACCATAGGAGATCTCATGAACAGGCTGAGTGAAGATGTCGTTGCAGTAAGAATGTATCTGGGACCTGGTGTAATGTATGTTGCCAACCTTGTAGTACTGGTAGTGATTACGGCAATTTACATGATTAAGACCGACGTTTCCATGACGTTATGGACCTTACTTCCGTTACCGCTCTTATCTTACGCTATATATAAGGTAAGTTCAATTATCAACAGGAAATCAAAGATTATGCAGAAAAGCCAGTCTGCCATTTCAACATTTGTGCAGGACAGCTTTTCGGGGATCCGGGTGGTGAAATTTTTTGCCCGCGAAAAATATATTGAAAAGAATTATGGAGTAAAAGTTACCGATTATCAGAACAAAGCTCTTGATCTTGCAAAAACAGAGGCTTATTTTTTCACTATTATCCTTTTTGTGATCGGACTCTTGAATGTGGCGATCATATGGATCGGCGGTCAGAAATATATTGCAGGGGAACTGAGCATCGGTAAAATTGCAGATTTCTTTATGTACATCAATACCCTGATATTTCCATTTTCTATGGTAGGCTGGGTAACTTCGGTGAACCAGAGGGCTGAAGCATCGATGCAGAGGATCAATGAATTTATGGATAAGAAATCCGAAATCGTTAATAGAAACTTTGAAAGTGAACCTATTAAAGGAGATATTGAGTTCAGAAATGTATCTTACGTTTATCCGAACACCGGAATTAAAGCTCTTGAAAATCTCAGTTTCAAAGTGAAAGCCGGGGAGTCTATTGCCATTATGGGTAAAACAGGTAGCGGAAAATCTACCATTGCTTTATTACTTTGCAGGCTTATTGATCCTACAGAAGGAGAAATTTTAATTGACGGAAAAAATTTAAAAGAACACAATCTGAACAATTACAGAAAATTCATCGGATATATTCCTCAGGAAAGTTACCTGTTTTCTGATTCTATTGAAAATAATATCGGCTTTGCCATTGATCATCCGACCCATGAAAAAGTGGTTGAATATGCTAAAATTGCTGATGTTGATAAAAATATTGTTGAGTTTAAAGATCAGTACAGAACCATGGTAGGTGAACGTGGTGTCATGCTTTCGGGAGGCCAGAAGCAACGAATCTGTATCGCAAGAGCATTAATTAAAGATCCTGGCATCATTATCTTTGATGATTCGCTGTCTGCATTGGATACTGAAACCGAGCAGAATATCCTTGAAAATATCGAGAGAAAAATCCATAATGCAACCTCTATAATCATCACGCATAGAGAGTCTAGCGCCCAACGGGCAGATAAAATCCTGAACCTGACAGAAATTAGCAATTCCGTAACTGCATAGCCCATTCTTTCACAAATGTTAAATAAATCATAAAAATAATTTTGTGATTAAAAGAAAACTTTTATATTTGTTCTTAACAAGATTAAAAAATATCTAACAATGAGTGAATACAAGGAACGCCATGAAAATGAAATTTTCACGAAGGTGTTAAAAGCAGGAAGAAGAACTTATTTCTTTGATGTGCGCGAGACGAAAGCAGGAGATTATTATCTTACGATTACCGAAAGTAAAAAGAACTTCGGAGAGAATGGAGAAGCTACATTCGAGAAACACAAAATTTATCTTTATAAAGAGGATTTTAAAAGTTTTCAGGAGATGTTTAATGAGTCCACAGATTTCATCATTAACGAGAAGGGTGAGGATGTAATATCAGAAAAGCATGACAAAGACTTCAAAAGCAGAACCTACACTATTGATTCTGACGACGAAGTTTAAAATACCAACAACATCAAAAAACACAAGCATCTGGAAAAAGATGCTTTTTTTGTGAGTGAAAATTATCTGCTCAACATAATATCTATATTTCAATACTTCTTCAAATCATCACTACAGCAATGTATTCCTATTCCAAAAGAGTTAGGCTTGACATAATGCAATATTCAAGATCCCAGTCTTTTCCTTTTCTGCAATACTTTAAGACAGATATAATATCAAAGTATTTTATTCTTATAAACCGGTTTATTCAAATACAGTAACAAAACTTATAAATATGTCCATTCTTTTGTAGATTGATATTTCCTGCTCATCTTGTTTATAAAAAGTAGTTATTTACCTTAAAAAGCGCTTTCTAAAAACAAAAACTTTGCAGATTGCAAAGTTTTTTGTTGCTATTACAGGGCACGGATACAAATCTGCGTCATCGATTTTTGGGAGGTATAATTTCATAATTAAACATTATTGTATCTATTTTTATATTATAAGATCTTGGTTTATCACCAGTTAAAGTTCCATACTTTTTATAAGAATCTGGGAAAAATAATGTATCTCCTTTAATTATAAAAACTTTTTGAAAGTATAAAGACGATATCTTTGTACGCCTATCTCTGTTGGTATATAGTTCATACTCTCTGGTTAGGTGAAATCTTAAACCAAGTTTTTTTACAAAACACTTCTCCCCCTTATTTAAACTAAAAAACTCATTTTTAGGAATCCCATCATACCTCTTATTATATATACTATCAAAAGACTTACGAACTGCCTTCGGTAAAGAATTATAACTCATACTCTCATACTTTCTTTTAAAAAGATCAGGATAATTGTCAATGAAAATCAGAAAAACAACCATCACAGAAATAAATATTGAAAACAATTTTAATATTCTCATTTGTCCTTTATTTGATATAAACTTGTATTTACTTTAGTCTTTAGGAATGGTAAGATTTTGGGAAACCAAACTTTCGTATTTGAAGGCCAATTGCCCATATGATTTGCCCAATCGCCATTTTTAGGATATAAGTAACATTTGATAAAAAGAATTGAATTTAGAAGTATCCCAAGAAAGGAAGGTTTGAGACAATCCAGATTTAATCCAATCAAATTTTGAACCTACCACTCCAATTGAATTTATTGTACTTTTTTCAAAAGAATCAAATTCAAACTACTATTTTACTGACAAGACTTTGTAGATATAAATATAATTTTTCTCAATAAAACAAAATCCATCATAATTCAAACTATTTGGGTTAATAGAATTTGGAAAATAATTATTTAAAGTAAAAATAGGATTTTTAATAACTAAATTATCTTTAATGGCGCTTTGCATAAATCTTTTTTTTATATCAACCGGCAACCAATCTTCATAAGTTTCTTTACTGTGAATAAAATCTATTTTTCTTATTGAGTTATTTTTGGCAATTTCATTTTTTACAATCATTATATCTTTATGAGAATATTCTAACACACACACCAAAAATTTAATCCGATTGGGAACTTTATTTAAGCCGACATTTATTCTTTTGGTATTAATTAGCTGTTTTGTCCTAAAAGTATAAAGTGCTTTTACTGGTCTTATCTTTAATTCTAATAAATTACAGATATAATTTACATCAGTATGTGGTTTATCTAGATTGTAATTGTTTTTCTTTTTATTACAAGAATAAAAGCAAAAACAAATCAGTATTAAAAAATAATTTTTCATATTTAAGTAAATTTTACTTTCTCTTATTTTGCCGATGAGAATGTAACAACAAGAGAACTTATTGTAACTAATATTTTTTTCACAAATATATTTTTTGCGAATATATTTTTTTTATAATCAAAAAAAATATATTCTGAATTACAGCACATTACAATTAAAATTAAATAAAATTTCATATTTAATTATATTTATAAACTATCAATATATATGATAATTTTACTACCTTATTATTGCTTATAATTATATATAATTTTCAAATAATTAATTCATATTTTTTTGATTTGCTTTTCTTAAATAATAGAAGAAGAAAGAATTTAATACTGTAAAACAAAATATTGATCAATCAAATATCTCAAAAGCAACCTAATTGCATTACCGATTTTAAGTATTAGCTTGAAAGTTATGATTCTCCGAACTATACAAATCTCAGTTTCTGTATATTTAGAAATGCTGAAGAATCATTTATTAGATGCTTACATAGAAGACAATATGACAGTTGTATAAAAGATATATTCTGATGGAAATCTCATACGATTAATATAACTGATTTAAAACGCATCTTAGCACAGTACTCGTTATTTTAGAAAATAATTAGAAAAAATAAAATTTATATATAATATTTTATAAAAAAAATATCCCGCTTAAAATAAGCAGGATACTGTATTTTGGGTGAATGATGGGTCTCGAACCCACGACCTTCGGAACCACAATCCGACGCTCTAACCAACTGAGCTACAATCACCGTTTTGTGAGTGCAAATATAGGAAAGATTTTTTAATTACCAAACAA